>Ga0207710_10000005_pt1 | contig 607066 bp, 585 predicted proteins | sample KBSS24metaG_FD_184400 | JGI IMG/M metagenome (GOLD analysis project Ga0207710, IMG submission 184400) | Switchgrass rhizosphere microbial communities from Kellogg Biological Station, Michigan, USA - KBS S2-4 metaG (SPAdes) (version 2) | ecosystem: Host-associated > Plants > Roots >...
TGGCACAAGTCTATGATCGAGCTCATCCGAGAGCACAAAAGAATGAACACTAAAGAAGGTTTGATTTTATCACTTGATCAAAATGCATTTAAACAATGTAGTATTTTTATTGAGACAATTTTGCAGGAATATCAAACTATTATTGATAGGGATTATCAAGGATACTTAAATCACTGTAAACGTGTTGCTGCATGTTGTTTAATATTAAGCCAAGATAGTCGTGAAGATACTATACGTAAAATAGCGATTGCTGTTGCCTTTCATGATATTGGGATATGGACAAGTAAAACAATTGATTATTTAGAGCCATCCGTCAAAGTGATGTTAAGTTACCTTACTTTGCATCGGTTATTAGATTGGCAAATAGAAATAACATTAATGATTACAGAGCATCATAAATTAACAAGGACAAAGTGTTCAGAATATCCATTGGTTGAATATTTTAGACAAGCTGATTATGCAGATTTTTCTTTAGGCTTATTGCGTTCAAATATTTCAAGAAGCGAGTTTAAAAAGTTAACGAGTCAATATCCAAATTCTGGATTCCATAAAACTCTAGTTTGTTTAGGGCTAAAACGTTTTTTACAAAAGCCTTGGAGTCCATTGCCTATGTTTAAATGGTAGTTTAATCTTTTGTTTTTAATAGAAATATATACTGAAAGATAAGTTGGTAATAGTCGATTACTTTTTATTTTTTTTCAACATTTATTTTATGCATGTTCTTACTTTTTTGCCAGTTTTTCAGAGTACTTTAAGTACTTTCATTGGGTGAGAAAATGATGTTTTTGTTGTTTTTCTCCTCACTAGAATTAAAGGGTTTTAAGCTGCCGTATTTTTTAAAATATCAAGAAATTCAAGGTTTAAAATTTGTTTGGCTTATTTACTAAATTCATTGAGTGAATAAGCAATTTGAATTAGTGAACTGGGCATTTCATCTTTTTTATAGCAGTAGCGGAAATTGTGACTTGACCGAAATGCCAAACACATTGCAAGATAGGGTACCTAAAAAATTTTAATTGAAGAGTTAATATACTTTTCTCAACATTTACTTTTGCTAGAACAGCCGAGGATTACATGAAGGCTCTTGTTGCTGTAAAACGCGTGGTTGATGCCAACGTCAAAGTTCGTGTTAAGCCGGACAATAGTGGGGTTGACCTAACTAACGTTAAGATGTCAATTAACCCATTTTGTGAAATCGCAGTGGAAGAAGCGGTTCGCTTAAAAGAAAAAGGAACAGTAACAGAAATCGTTGTTGTTTCTGTAGGTCCTAAAGAAGCTCAAGAACAAATCCGTTCTGCAATGGCTTTGGGTGCAGACCGCGGTATTTTAGTTGAAACGACTGATGAAATTGGCGCTTTAGAAGTTGCTAAAATTTTAAAAGGTGTTGTTGACGCTGAAAAACCTGAACTTATCCTTCTTGGTAAACAAGCAATTGATGATGACTCTAACCAAGTAGGTCAAATGCTTGGCGCATTATTAGGTGCGGGCCAAGGTACATTCGCTTCTGAAGTGAAAGTTGATGGCGGCAAAGTACAAGTAACTCGTGAAGTTGACGGTGGTTTACAAACTGTTGAACTGGCACTTCCTGCAATCATCACAACTGACTTGCGTTTGAATGAGCCACGTTATGCAGCTTTGCCTAACATCATGAAAGCTCGTAAGAAGCCACTTGATACTAAATCTCCTGCTGATTATGGCGTTACAGCTGGTACTAAGCTTAAAACTGTTAAAGTTGAAGCTCCAGCAGAACGTAAAGCTGGCGTACAAGTGAAATCTGTAGATGAGCTTGTTGAAAAATTGAAAAATGAAGCGAAAGTGATCTAATACGGAAGGATAAAATCATGAGTATTTTAGTTATCGCTGATCACAACAACCAAGTACTTAACGGTGCTACTTTAAACGTTGTTGCTGCAGCACAAAAAATCGGTGGTGATATTACTGTATTAGTTGCTGGTTCTGGTGCTCAGGCAGTTGCTGATGCTGCTGCTAAAGTTGCTGGTGTAAGCAAGGTTTTACTTGCTGACAATGCTGCTTATGCAAACCAGTTAGCTGAAAACGTAGCTGCTTTAGTTGCTGATTTGGCGAAAGGTTACAAATACGTATTAGCTGCTTCTACAACAACGGGTAAGAACATTCTTCCACGTGTTGCTGCTCTTCTTGATGTAAGCATGATCACAGATATTATCTCTGTTGAATCTGCAAACACATTCAAGCGTCCGATCTATGCAGGTAATGCGATTGCAACTGTTCAATCTGACGAAGCAATCATTGTTGGTACTGTTCGTGGTACAGCATTTGATCCAGTAGCTGCTGAAGGTGGTTCTGCTGCAGTTGAAGCAGTAAGTGAAGCGAAAGATGCAGGTATTTCTAACTTCGTATCTGAAGAAATCGTGAAACTTGACCGTCCTGAATTGACAGCTGCTCGTATTGTTGTTTCTGGTGGTCGTGGTGTAGGTTCTGGTGAGAACTACCACAAAGTACTTGACCCATTAGCTGACAAGCTTGGTGCAGCACAAGGTGCTTCACGTGCAGCAGTTGATGCAGGCTTTGTACCTAACGACTTCCAAGTTGGTCAAACTGGTAAAATCGTAGCACCTGATCTTTATGTTGCTGTTGGTATTTCTGGTGCGATTCAGCATTTAGCTGGTATGAAAGATTCTAAAGTTATTGTTGCAATCAACAAAGACGAAGAAGCGCCAATCAACAGTGTTGCTGACTACTGGTTAGTTGGTGATTTGAACACTGTAGTTCCTGAGTTAGTAAGCAAGTTGTAATTTACAGCTTGTCACTTATTCAAAAACGCCCTTGTGCTATAAATAGCCAAGGGCGTTTTTTATTTAGATCATCATTATGAATATCAATTATTCTGCTTCCTTAGAAACTCATCAATTGCATCAATCACTTGTGAAATTAGCAAGAGCGGATATGGCGCGAGATTATTTGTGTATTCGATCAAAAAGCCAGCATGGCCTGTCAAATATTAAAGTGAACCAGTTGCACATGGGTATTGTTTTATATGGTCAGCAACAACTAAATATTCAAACAAAACAAATCAATTTAAGTGCTGGCGACATGTATATCGTGAAACCCGATACGATTATTGATGCAGTTAATCGGCCGGATCCAGCGACAGGTGAATATCTAACTATTCTGGTGCCAATGTGTGAAGAGGTGATTCAAGCTGCTCAAATGATTTGGGCTAAACCAGTTATAGACAAAACAGAAGCCATATTAAGTTTTTCAATTGATGATTTTGCGATACATCTAGCTGAGTGGCAGACAGCCTTGTTTGATAATAATCTGGTGAAAGCACGTTTATGTATTGCTTCTATACTTGTGCAGTTATGCCAACAGAATTATTCAGATGTGTTAATTGTACCTCCACCTAAATTGGCAAAATTAATTCATGACTGGGTAAGCGATAATCCCCAACATCATTGGCAATCTAGTGAGATTGAAATGCGGTTAGGTTTGAGTAGTGCAACGCTTCGCCGCAAACTTAAGCATGAAGAGACATCCTTAAGAGAAACAATTACCCACGCACGCCTTGCTTATGCACTTGAGCTGTTATATTCAAATAAGCTGCCCATGAAAACTATTGCAGCAAAATCAGGCTACCAATCAGTTTCTACTTTTCGTGAACGTTTTATGCAGCGTTATGATGTAGACCCCACTGTACTCGCTGTTGAATGATGCAATTTGAGCGATTCGTATAGCTTGTTGAGCGATTCAAAGTAATAAAAATCGATAGAGTTGAGGTATTAAAATACTCAGGACTCTATTATGAAATCATTAAAAAAAATTGCAGCTCTATTGCTATTAAGTGCCAGTACATTCACCTATGCGGAACAAAACACAAGTGTGCATCAGGTTGACGGTTATTTTTTGCAACCTGTGGGCAATCTTAAAGTGACAGCATTATTTGATGGAGAACTGGGATTACCCCGAAGTGATTTGCTCGGTATTTCTGCTGAAAAAGCGAATCGACTGTTTGTAGAAAACTTTGTTCCTGTAGATGAACATAATCATATCGTCACAGATTTTTCCGCCTATCTTGTTCAAACACCGACACAAAATATTTTAATTGATGCCGGAACTGCAAAATGTTTTGGACCGACCTTGGGCTATGTGCGTGAAAATTTGAAGAAGGCGGGCATACAGCCTGAACAAATAGATACGATCTTGATTACACATGCCCATCCTGATCATTTATGTGGTATTACACTTGATGGCAAAATGGCTTATCCGAATGCGAAAGTTTATCTGGCTAAAGAAGATGTAGATTTTTGGACATCGCCAGCGAATGAAGCAAAAGCTACCGATTTTTTTAAGCCTCTATTTAAGATGACACGCGATGCATTACAGCCCTACCAAAGAGCAGGTCGGCTGGTTGCTTTTACCAAAGCTTTTTTTAATGTACCTAATGTTCAACTCATAGCGTCTCATGGTCACACAGAAGGTCATTCATCGTATTTGGTAGATGGTCAGAAAGGGCAAAAGTTCTTAGGTCTAGGTGATGTTGTACACTATGGCGCAGTTCAATTTCCTTATCCTGAGGCAAGCTATAAACCCGATACTGATTCTAATCGTGCAATAGCTGTCCGTAAAAATATCTTTGAGCAAGCCTATCAAAACCAATGGTGGATAGGGGCAGCGCATGTCGCTTTTCCTGGCATAGGTCATATTGGTAAAAATTCAAAGGGATATCAGTGGGTTCCTGCTCAATATCGACCTGTAAAATGATATTGCAAACTTACTATTTAAAGAACAATAGAATGAATAAAACCAAAAATGTTCAAACCAAATATTATTGAGTTTAACTAATAAACTTGGTTTTCTTTTTAAGAATAGGTGAAAAGTGCTCTAAAGTGAGCACTTTTGTATTGTCTATATTTTGGTCGAACTGTTCAGTTTTAAAAAATACATTTAAAACTAGAATTCTCTAATTTTAACTTGTTAATTCTAATGGAATTTTTATTGTAAAAAAATGCTATTTTCACTTTGCTAAACTCCCAGTTAACAAGCAGTTTGTGCTATACTATACAGCTATATTTTTTTCGATTTTAGTTCAGTTTTCGGAACTAAATTTTTTGCAAGATCAAGACATATAAGCAGATGGAAATTTCTATCTGTAAGAAGGAGTATGCATGAGCGTATCGGAAATCCGACCGATTGCCATTGAGGATGAACTCAAGCATTCATATTTAGATTACGCGATGAGTGTAATCGTATCTCGTGCATTGCCGGATGTGAGAGACGGTCTAAAACCTGTTCACCGTCGTGTGCTATTTGCCATGCACGAATTGGGCAATGACTATAACAAAGCCTACAAGAAATCTGCACGTGTTGTTGGGGACGTAATCGGTAAATATCACCCTCATGGTGACTCAGCTGTTTATGAAACCATTGTACGTATGGCTCAGGACTTTAGCTTACGTTATTTATTGGTAGATGGTCAGGGTAACTTCGGTTCGATTGATGGCGATAGCGCAGCTGCAATGCGTTATACCGAAGTCCGTATGACTAAGTTAGCGCACGAGCTTCTTGCAGATCTAGAAAAAGACACTGTTGACTGGGAAGATAACTACGACGGATCTGAGCGAATTCCTCAGGTGGTTCCGACACGTGTTCCAAACTTGTTAATTAATGGTGCTGCTGGTATTGCTGTTGGTATGGCAACAAACATGGCACCACACAACATGACGGAAGTTGTGAATGCGTGTTTAGCCTATGCCGACAATCCGAATATCTCGATTGAAGGATTGATGGAATACATTACCGGCCCTGATTTCCCTACAGGCGGTATTATTTACGGTAAATCAGGTATTGTAGATGCTTACCGTACTGGTAAGGGCCGTTTACACATTCGTGGTAAGTACCATTTCGAAGAAGATGAAAAGACAGGTCGTATAACCATCGTCTTTACTGAAATTCCATATCAAGTAAACAAGGCAAGAGTAATTGAACGTATTGCCGAGTTAGTAAAAGAGAAAAAACTTGAAGGTATTTCAGAACTTCGTGATGAGTCTGACAAAGACGGTATGCGTATTGCGATTGACTTGAAACGCGGTGAAAACGCAGAAGTCATTGTAAATAACTTATTCTTAAATACACAGCTTGAAAACTCTTTCAGCATCAACATGGTTTGTCTTGACAACGGACAACCAAAATTGATGAATCTGAAAGATATTATTGCGGCATTTATTCGTCACCGCCAAGAAGTGGTGACACGCCGTACCATGTTTGAATTGCGTAAAGCACGTGAACGTGGTCATATCTTGGAAGGCTTAACTGTAGCCTTAGCCAATATTGATGAAATTATCGAAACCATTAAAACTTCTGCTAACCCAGCTGAAGCGCGTGAGCGTTTACTTGCTGGTGAGTGGGCAGGTGGTGGTGTTGTTTCTTTACTTGAAAATGCTGGTGCTATTTCTGTTCGTCCAGATGAGATCGAAGGTGAAAACCCAGATCGTCCATTTGGTTTAACTGAATCAATTTACCGTTTATCACCAACACAAGTAGGCGCAATTTTAGAATTACGTTTACATCGTTTAACTGGTCTTGAACAAGATAAATTACATGCAGAATATACTGAAATCTTGGGTCAAATTGCTGAACTTACTGCAATTTTGAATGATTTCAATTTATTGATGGCTGTAATTCGTGAAGAATTAGCACAAGTATTGCAACAGTATGGTGATGGTCGCCGTACAGAAATTATTGAATCGCGTATTGATTTTAGTCGTGAAGATTTAATTCCTGAAGAGCAAGTTGTATTAACGGTTTCACAAACAGGTTACGCAAAAACTCAACCACTTTCAGACTATCAGGCTCAGCGCCGTGGTGGACGTGGTAAGTCTGCAACTTCAATGAAGAGTGATGACTTTATTCAACATCTCATTGTGGCTTCAAACCATGCGACTGTGCTGTGCTTTACCAACGTAGGTAAAGTCTATCGTCTTCGCGTATTTGAAGTGCCTCAAGCATCACGTGGTGCAAAAGGCCGTCCAATTATAAACTTGTTGCCTTTAGATGCGAATGAAACAGTAACAGCTATTCTGCCGTTAACTGAGTTCCCAGAAAACCATTACGTATTTATGGCGACAGCTTCGGGTACGGTTAAACGTGTTGATTTGGAGCAGTTCGCCAACATTCGTTCAAATGGTTTACGTGCAATTGAACTCAATGAAGAGGATACCTTGATTGGTGTTGCGATTACTGATGGTAATCAGCAAATCATGTTGTTCTCGAATGAAGGTAAGGCAATTCGTTTTGCAGAAACCGATGTACGTTCAATGGGTCGTACTGCTAAGGGCGTCCGCGGTATGCGCGTTAGCATTGCAAGCAGCATGTTAACTGAAGAAGATGCGGAAGTTGAAAATGATGAATCTGATGATAATGAAGATTCAGCAGAGTTAAGTGTAGTAAGTCGCATCGTATCGCTTGTTGTTGTCCCTGAAACGGGCGAAGTGCTGTGTGCGAGTGCCAACGGTTATGGTAAACGTACTCCTGTAAATGACTTCCCAACCAAAAAACGTGGTGGTAAGGGTGTTATTGCGATTAAAACAAGTGAACGCAATGGTGAGCTTGTAGGTGCAGTGTCTATTGATGAAAGCAAAGAACTGTTGCTTATTTCTGACGGTGGTACATTAGTTCGTACTCGTGCTGCTGAAGTTGCAATGACTGGTCGTAATGCACAAGGTGTACGTCTGATTCGTTTAAGCGAAGAAGAAACGCTAGTGGGTGTTGTGTCTATTGATGCTGTTGAAGATGAAGAAGAGTTTCTCGAAGGAGAAGTTGATACTTCAGAAGTAGATGGTGAAGATGCAGTTGCTACAAATGACGATCTGTCAGAAGAGTAAGTTTTAATTAAGTAAAAAAGGAAGCATAAGCTTCCTTTTTTATTGGGTCATTTATTTGTTTGAGTGGAAGATAAACACATCATAATTTCGATAATGCAGTGTTTTAACAGATGGATCTTTAGTCGCAAAATTATGGGGTTGACTAACTACAATCAAATCTTGCTTTTGGGTTAAAGCATCTTGAAGCTGTTGCTCACTCCATAAATATTTTTTGCGTTGTGGTTCAAACAATAAACCATCTTTAATTTCTAAAGAGGCACTGTCTGAATGCACTGTATCCCATTGATTCACAATATATACCGGCTGTTTTAGCTGTAAAAGAAAAGGCACATCATAGAAATAATAATTGTAGAAAATTATTTTTGTAGACGGGGTTATGTACTCAGCAAAACTCGTTTGTCCCACATTATTTTTAGTATCTAAAATACGAACGGCAAATGGCACTGAACTACATAGAACAATTAAACAGATAAAAATATAGTTCAAATAGTTCAATTTTTGCTTTTTATATAACCGAACTAAAGCCAATGGAAGCACAATTAATAGGGCACCAATTGTATAAGTAAATAAGGCTTGGTTTTGGAAAAAGGGTTGATGTGCATGAATAAAATGAGGTGTAGCAGTAATGCCTATTCCGACAAGAATAATAAATATAGGTAGACCCCAAATCTGTAATTTGGTCTTGTAGTCGCTTTCAATAACTTGATTGATAACAAGTGCCAAGAAAATAGCGAGTGGGGGCACCGCAGGTAAAATATAACCTGCTAGCTTTGACGGAGGAATAGAGAAGAAAACCGTAACTGAAACGAACCACCAAGCAAGCAAGATGAGTAGAGTTGATTGCTTATAATCTTTAAATACAGTTTTAACAAACTGGAATCTACTCACAAAGATCCATGGTAAGAAACTGAAAATTAAAATAGCCAGATAGAAAAACCAAGGTTGTTTGTTATTAAACTCTTTTGAGCTGAATCGGCTAAATTGTTGGTCTATAAAAAAGTAGTGTAAAAATTGAGGATATTTACTTTGAACTGCATATAACCATGGGCTAACCAGAAGTAAAAATAACAAAATAGCGAATGGATTAAGCAGAGAAGGGATTTTTTTCCATTGTTTGGTATAGAGTAGCCACGGTAAAAGAATCATACCGGGAATTAGAACACCAATCAGACCTTTACTTAGGAATGCTGCTGCACCGGCAAAATACCCTAAAAACAAAATAGATTTACGTGCTGAAATTGTAAAATTAACAAAACATAAAACACTGACTGTAATCCATGAAGCAAGGAGCAGGTCATGGTTAATATATTCACTACTACCAAAAAACAATAAATTAGTGCCTAAAATAATGGCAGTAAGCTGTGCTACACGTTCTGAAATATGCTTTCTAACAAATAAGAATAGGCTGATGAGCATCAGTGTAGCTGCTAGCACAGGAACTAATCTCAACACCCAAATATGCATACCGAAAAGTTCCATAAATATAGAACTCAACCAGTGTAATAGAGGGGGCTTATGCATAAATGGCAAGCTATTGATACGGGGAATTAACCAATCTCCCGATTCAAACATAGATCGACTAATGTCTCCGTAGCGTCCTTCATCTGGTACAGAGAGGGGTCTTATCCAAGACAAAACAAACAACCAAATCGGTAAAAATATTAATAAGAATTTGGAACTACGAAGCCATTGCTGCATACATAATCCTTAATGTTGAAATGCAAAAAAGCGGTTAAGCAAGAAAGTCACAATTGATGTCAGGACAATAGCCACACAAACCAATGTTGAAACAGGGGTGCTGAAATACAGATTAGAAAGCAAGAGAAAACTCTCATTGAATAAAAAACCTAATCCAGCAACTAAAGTAAATTTGGGTAGTGTGTGTCGATGAGAAATATGCTGGGCTTTAAAAGTAAAAATGCGATGCCCAAAATAGCTCACCCAATAGGCAAGTAGAAATGCAATTAAATTGGCATACTGCAATGCAATGTTTCTTTTAAACAAGAGCATGACAATACTGTAGTGGGTAAGTGCTGCTGCGGCCCCAGTTGTGGTAAACCGCGCGAGCTGAAAAATATGAGTAAACATTAGAAACTAGAGAAAGTATTTTCTGGATGGGTGATTGAGTGTTCTTGTCTAATACGAGAATGTTCGGTTGAAACAATATATTTTGGTCGATTTTTAACTTCTGCATAAATTCGGCCAATGTATTCACCTACAATTCCAATGAATAACAACTGAATCCCACCAAGTAACGTCATACCTGCCGCCAGTGTTGCCCAACCAGGTACAGAAATTCCTTCAATGAGTGTTTTAATAATGATCCAAACACCGTAACTCATAGCGCCCAAAGCCAATAGGGCACCCAAATAAATACAAATTCGCAGAGGTAAATCTGAAAACCCAGTTAAACCGGACATCGCTAGGTTAAATAACGCTTTCACGTTAAAACTAGAACGGCCATGTTGACGTTCTTGTTCAGAAAAATTAATACCTATACTTTTAAAGCCAACCCAAGCATATAGACCTTTCATATAGCGATTTTTTTCTGGTAGTTGTTTAATCGCTTCGACAACTTTTGCATCAAGAAGTCTAAAATCACCAGCACTTTCAGGAATATCAATAGGCGAGCTTAAGTTTAAAATACGATAATAACCTTGGGTTAAGGTTCGTTTTAACCATGATTCAGTGGTACGGTTTCGAATGCCATAAACCATGTCATAACCATTTTTCCAGAGGTTAATCATGGTTGGAATTGCTTCAAAAGGATGTTGAAAGTCAGCATCAATGAGCAGTGTAACTTCACCATTGACATGGTCCAGACCAGCACTTAGAGCAGCTTCCTTACCAAAGTTTCGTGATAATTCCAGAACAACTAAAGGATAATCTTCGATCATTGTTTGTAGGATCGGAATAGTATCGTCCTTGCTTCCATCATCGATTACTATGATTTCATAGCTAAGATTTTGTTGCTTTAAGCTATTTGCTAAAGCTGGAATAAATGTCTTTAAATTCTCAGCCTCGTTATAAGCGGGAACAACGCAGGATAAAAAAGGTTTTGTGCTCATTGCATTGCCCCTAGTCTGGTAAGCTGGATGCCATTTTTTTGGCAATCAAGAGGGAACTGATCGGAATAAAAATATTGGTATTCTTGGATGCGTGCATGCTGAATCGGATCTTGCTCACTTGGTGTAGAAAGTGCGGGATGGCACATAATCAGTAAGTGATCTTTTGCTTGAGCAAGCCAATATTGATTAAGTTCAGCATAATCAGTTTGTTTAAAGTCATAGATACCAGCGAAATATTCATTTTGGCTAAACTGGTAGGTTTGGCATGCTTTTGCTAAGGCATTTGAACCCAGTGCAGAAAGCATACGAGTTTTAAAACGATAGTCGGGTAGATAAATTGGATGTTGTAAATTACGTATCCAACCAGTGAAATTTTTCTCTTTTAAAAGCTGTAGCAAAATATCCCGTATAAACGGAAATTGATGAATATGTTGGTGCCCATCAATAAAATCGGGGTGTTTTCCCATGACTGAAACAAATGCATCCCATTGTTCTTCAATACACTGGGTAATTAATTCACGGTTAAGATTTGATGACCATGCACGAAGCATAAGTGCTGGTAATGAAAAAACTGTATTACCTGAAGCGAAGGCATGGGTGAAATTTAAATGTAAACCGATATCAATTTGATTCGAGAAAGGTTTAAGTTTGGCAGCAGCAGTTTCCCATAATTCAGATTGGGTCATACATGAGGTGGCTTGAAGTGAACCTCTTTCAATTAACTGAATAATTGCACTGGATATCTCTGCATTCATTGCAAAGTCATCTGCGCAATAACATACCTTTGCCATATCAAAATTCCATCATAGAGCAGGGTAGCAGAGTTACCCTTTTAGGCTGCTGAAAAACTAAACAGTTTTACTATGTAGAAATTTCCTTAATTTCAACTTAAAGTTTTTTTAAGGTTTTATGACAATTGTTACTAATTAATAATTTGAATTTATTGGATTTTTTATATTTTTATGGTCAATAGTTTTTAAGAAATGACTTTTAACTATAAGATTTTATAGTAAATAAAAATATAATTTATGCTCCAAGTTCAGTCGATTCTTCACTTGGATGCTCTTAAACGTGAATATGCCAAGATTAAAAAAATAAGGCCGTTTGTGGCAAGAAAAATCAGTTTTGGTACAACTGTTGCCAATGGAACACCCATCTGATTAAGTTGCACAAACATTTGTACCGCATGTGTAGAAGGCAAACACCATGCAAACCATTGTAACCATTCGGGCATTGCTTGATGAGGCCATGCAGCTCCGGTTAACAAGAAAAGGGGAACCGAACTAAACACAATGATATGCCCGGCACGTTCAGGCATATCTAAAAGTGAACCAATCAGCATGCCTAATCCAATCACACAACTAATAAAAATTGGAACAGCGACTAGCAAACCAATAAAATTTCCACCATGTGGATAGTCGTTAAACCACAAGGTAAAACCGAAAAGATAAAAACATCCTAAACAGCCAATGGTAAATATACTTGCAAAAATTCCAGCGAAGCGAATACCTGTAATTTTTTGATGTTGTTCACGGTAGCTTGCGATTAGCATCGCTAAACCTAACACAATGGTTTGGTGAATAATTAAACCTGCAACAGCTGGAAAAATATAACTTCCATATCCTGAAAGCGGGTTAAATAACGGGACTTGATGAATAGAAAGCGCAGGTTGGAAATGTGTACGCTCTCCAAATTTTTCAATATATTCTTTTAATGTGGCTTCAATGGATGTGGCTAAACCTAAACCAATTTCTTTAGTTTTTAAAAAGTTAGCTGTACTTAAGTATAAGCCAATTCCACCAGTTTCTCCGCGGCGTAGGCTCTGCGTTAAGTTGTTTGGCAAAAGCAAAATACCATCGGCTTTTTGCTCACGTACCATTTGTTCAGCTTGTAAGAAATTGCTTGTAACAGTAACAATATGAACATGTGGACTATTTGCACTTTGGCCGATTAATTGAGAAGTTAAGAGGCTTTGTTCTTCATCAACAATCACGATTGGAATTGATTCTGCCCGCTCAGCTTTATAGGCGGTAGGGTAAAAAAAACTATAAAGAATGACCGATAAAATCAGAGTCGTGAAAACTGAACTATTCCCTACAATATCTTTAAAAGTTTGCAAATATGCATTTAAAAACTCTTTCATGGTGCTGCTCCCTGAATTAGTTTTTTAAGAAGCAAACAACTTAAGAAGAAATAAATAAGGCAATAACCCATAAGTATTAAAAAAGGAATCATAGAAATGAAAACTGGACTTCCAATCACCCATTGTTCAGTTTGCAGCTTGGCATAAGGTGTATAGGGAATAATGAGTGACCAAAATTTGGTGAAAATAGGGGCATTATTTAAAGGTAGCGTAACGCCTGCGAAACTTAAAGATGAGCCACCATATACGGCAATAAAACCAAAAGTTTTGCTTAAATTTTTGGTTGCTAAAATAACTGTGCTGCTAATCAAAGTGTAGGCAAAATAAAGTAGGAATTGTGCGCCTAGCAATAAACTCAGAGAACCCGCTACAAACCAGCCACGGATTTCGACTAACCAAAACATCCACAACCATGTCCAGAAACAAAAAATAAGGCTATAGAGTAAATTTTTAGCCAATAAGCCTTGAATAAAACTTTCTCGGTTTACCCATTGAGAGAGGGTGCCATGTTTCAGTTCTTGCCCAATGGCAAAAGCAACACAGCAGCATAGCAATAAATGTAATACGGCTGGAACCATGAAAGGTTCTAAATAAAACTCATAGCTCATGCTTGGGTTGTAAAGCGTTGAAATTTTTACATGCGCGGTAGGTACATCTAAATAGGGAATACTATTTGCTAGATAACTTTGCCCTGCATAATCTGCTAAAGCATTTAGCGTACTGACTAGCATTGCCGAGGAAATCGTATTCCCGACACTAAAAAAAGACTGGTTAAATGCAATGCTGATTTGAGCATCTTGCGCTTTCACAAAGCGTTTTTCAGCGCCATCTGGAATGAAAACATAGCCCCATATTTTGGTTTCATTCAGTAGTCTGTCTGCCTCAGTGGCACTTGTCGTAATGGTTTTAATATCTACCGTATGATTTAACGCAATATATTTTTCAATATTACGGCTGAGTTCACTTTGATCCTGATCAATAATCGCAATCGGTAAATGTTCAGCTTTACCTGCGTAAAACATGCTGCTAAACATAAAAATGATAAAAGCGGGGATAAGTGTCACCATACACAAATCCCATTTATTGCTTCTTAAATAGTTTAGTTCACGTAAGATACTGGCAAACATGCTTTATTTTTCTTCTTTAATTTTAAATAGAACACTCATCCCAACTTTTAAATCTTGCACTGGACGCTCAGGCACAAGATGTAATTTAAAGCTACGAATATCGTATCCCCCAGTTTGGCGAGTCGTTTTTATAGTGGCAAATTCACCTTCAGCATCAATATTCTTAATTTTAAAATTCACATTCTGATTAAGTGCAGGAATGAATCCTTCAAGGGTTTTATTTTTATAAACAGAGGCATATTGATTTTCACCCACGTTTAAACTTACCCATAAATCATCATCTTCTAAAATACTGACAACAGGTACACCCATAGCGACTAATTCAGAAGGTTTACCATAAGTTTTTGAAACCGTACCTGAAATAGGAGAGAGTAAACGTGTCTCAGCTTCAAGTGCTTTTGCTTCGCCTACAGCTGCTTTTGCAATTTCAACCTGTGCATCTGCTGTAGATTTTTGTTGGCTCGTACTGCCACGTTTTGCACGAGCATATTGTTGATAAGAGGCCTCACTTAATTCTTGAGCAGAAGTTTGTGCTGCGAGCATTTCATCTCGTCTTTGACGTGAAATGACACCTTGTCTATATAAGTTTTCACCACGTTGGTAAGTGGTTTTTGCAAGGTTTGCTTGCGCTTTGGTGCTTTGCCAGTTGGCATAAAGAGTATCGATATTTTCTTGTTGAGAACCTCGGTCTACCGTAGATTGAAATGCTAAAGCCGATTGTAAAGTAGCCAAGGCTTGTTGCTTTTTAGCTTCTATTTCAGGACTAACCAAACGAACAAGTGGCTGACCCTTGGAAATTTTCTGGCCTTCTTGTACATAAATTTCTTCAATACGACTCGGAACTTTTGTACTTACGTGAATAGTTTCGGCTTCAACTCGACCCTGTAGTTCAATAGGCTTTGGCTGATAACTTTTCCACAAACCAAAAATAATTAAACCTAGTAGAGCAATAATGACTACACCAATAATCAGTTTAATTTTGGAGTTTTTAGGTGGTTTGGATTCACTTTTATTTGTGCTTGATTCTTGCTGATCACTAGCTTGATCATCTTTTTGAACTTGGTTGGTTTCTGCTGTATCCGCAACAGGAGCATCTTGTTCTGAATGAGCTGAGTCTTGATTCATTTTATACTCCCCTTAACGAATATAGTCGGTATGTGGTTGATTAACGTAAGCTTTAAACTGGTCAATTGAGCCGTGACTTTGTAGTAAAGTCGCGAGTGACATAACATATTTATAAGCATTTAAAGCCATTTCAGTTTTTAACGCACTTAATGCATTTTGTGCATCAATTACTTGGGTTGCTGTACCCATTCCTTCACGGAAAGACAGTTCTTGAATACGCAAGTTTTCTTGAGCGGCATTTACGTTTCTTTGTAAGAGTTGATGGCTTTGCTGAGCAGAGTTGAGTTCGTTATATGACTTATTCAGAAGTGCCTCAATCTCTTGCTTAGTGCGTTCGGTCATAAGTTCAGAGGCATAGCGCTTTAATTCGGCAGCATGAATATTCTTATTTTTATCTACACCTGAAAATAGATTGTATTTTGCCATTACACCGACAATCCAGTTTTCATTTTTATCAAGAGCATATTCACCAAAGGCAAAAAGACTTGGTTTATTTGCGGCTTGTTGAGCTTGAATATTTACATTAGCCAATTGGGTATCCATCTGCATTTTTTGTACAAGGCTAGATTTTTGCGAATAACTGGTTAACAGTGATTCTAGAGACTGGCTTGGCGTGTTATTTACAAATAATGGTGTACTTAAATCTATATTATTTTGTTCATGTAAAAGATTATTAAGACTAAAACGACTGGCATTTAAGTTGGCTTGAGTACTTTGTAAAGTACGTTCTGCATTATTACGCGCTACTTCAAACTGCATGCGTTGCCCTTTACTAATAAATCCTTGTTGTTCGAGTTTTAGCGCATTGCTGTAATGTTTTTGCATTGCATTAAAGTTAAATAAGCTACTTGCTACCAATTGCTGCTGTAATTGAACATTGAAGTAACTCTGTACCACTTCGAATCGCTGTACATCTTGTTGCTGCTGGCTTGAAAGCTCTGAACGCTGTGCTTGAATATTTGCTAGTTTTTTTGCACTACTGGTTAAGCCACCTGTGTAGAGTGGCATAACGACTGAAATAGAAGGGCGAACGACCTGATCTTCTATGGTCAAATTCGCATAATCGGGAAAGCGATTTATACCGTCGTGTATGGTTTGGTTTGCACCTTCTTGGACTTGTCCCAGCACATCTGATGGAATGACATTGTTCCACTGCGAAAGTTTGTCATTCAGTCCTTGGCTTAAATCATTCTCAAGTTTTTGTTTAAAAGAACCAAGAGGTACATCTGTTTCACTGTGAAAAGCATAAGCTCTAACATTTAAATCAACTCGAGGTAATCCGAGTCCTTTTACTGCTTCAGCTTCTAATTGAGATGCTTGCTGTAACGCTTGATTAGCTTGAGTACTATATGAACTTTTCAAAGCTTGTTGTTCTGCTTCAGCATAACTTAAGCTTTCGGCATATAAATGATTAGTGAAAAAAAAGCCTAAAGCCAAAGCAAGATGCTTTGGTTTAAATGAAAAGGGAAAAATAGACTGTTTATATCGATGTACTGGCATTTTAAATAACAATTTTTTGGCATCCCTTATAGTTTAAATTTCTTGTTATTAAATTCAATTATCATCTTGTTTCTTATACATTTGTATAAAAACAATAATTTTTTAGCTCCTTTTAAATTCTTAAATATTATAAAGCCCATATTTTTTGTAATCTCTATCAAAGTATGTGAAATCATAATCGCAAGTCAAGTTGATCTTTGATGAATAAAAAATGTTTTAAAGCGATAAAATCGTAAGACAAAGCAAAGAAATAAATTCAACAATAATTGAAAAAATAAACTTAAATGTAGTCCAGCATTGAAATATTTACTTGAGAAGCTGCTGCAAGCTTAAGCAATCTGTGGTTAAATGCCATTTTTATTGTGTTTGACTTTATACAAGGGAAAAATCATGCGCGCGTACAATTTCTGTGCTGGTCCTGCTGCATTACCTACTGCCGTTTTAGAAAAAGCTCAACAAGAAATGTTGGATTGGCATGGTAAAGGTCTATCCATCATGGAAATGAGTCATCGTAGTGCTGACTATGTTGCTATGGCTGAAAAAGCTGAAGCAGATTTGCGCAAATTAATGAATATTCCAGAAAACTATAAAGTACTGTTTTTACAAGGTGGAGCGTCATTACAATTTTCAGCGATTCCTTTAAACCTTTTGGGTAAGAACAGTAAAGCTGATTATATTGATACGGGCATCTGGTCTGAAAAAGCATTAAAAGAAGCTCAACGTTATGGCGACATTAATGTTGTAAAAGCTGGTATTAAAGTAGATGGCAAGTTCGCAATTTCTGAGCAAAGCGAATGGAATTTATCTGACGATGCTGCCTATGTGCATTATGCAGATAATGAAACAATTGGTGGCTTACAGTTCGCAGGAATTCCTGATCTAAAAGCACCACTCGTTTGTGACTATTCATCAAGCATTTTATCTGCTCCATTAGATGTAACCAAGTTTGGTTTGATCTATGCCGGCGCACAAAAAAATATTGGTCCTGCTGGTTTAACCATTGTCATTATTCGTGATGACTTACTTGATCAAGCTAAACCAGAAATTCCAAGTATTTTAAAATATGGTGACCAAGCGAAAAATGGTTCTATGGTAAATACACCATCGACTTACGCTTGGTACTTGTCTGGTTTGGTATTTGAGTGGTTGCTAGAGCAGGGTGGGGTAGATGCTATCCATAAAGTGAACCTTGAAAAAGCTCAGTTACTCTATGGTTATATCGACTCAAGCGATTTCTATAATAACCCGATTGCAATTCCAAACCGTTCAATTATGAATGTACCTTTTACCTTGGCAGATGAAGCTTTAGACAAGCAATTCTTAAAAGAAGCAGAAGCAAATCATTTGTTGAATTTAGCTGGACACCGTTCTGTAGGTGGTATGCGTGCAAGTATTTACAACGCAGTACCTTTAGAAGGCGTTCAGGCTTTAATTAGCTTTATGGATGATTTTGCAAAACGCAATGGTTAAGCAAATCAAATAAATAAAGCCCTTAAATGAGGGCTTTATTTTTGAGTAAATTTTATAAATTAAAAAGGCACTAAACCAAGTTGGTGCATGAATATGGCAGCTAAAAACATACCCAATACAAAAAAGCAAAACGCACCAGTATCGACCTTTACGCGCAGGCTACTAGATTGAATGAGGCTGGTAGTTTGTTCGGGTATAATCTTCATTCAATAACCTAATTATTAAAATATTAGTGAAATTCAATTAGTTTCACCCTTTTTAGCACAAATATCAGTCTATTGAAAGTATTATATCAAACTAGAACATACTGAATGCTTAAAACCATAAAATGTGCACCATTATATTGTCTATCTATAACTAACTAGAACATAATGACAAACCTCAACAAACGGGTTTTGCGTACATATTCGTGTACACATTCTTTTGTTGATGCTCTTTGTGTACATATTCTAGCGAGTTTTAATAATGGCTCTATCAGAAGCTTGGCTAAAAGCTAATAATGGCAAGGTTCGAGACAAAGTAGAAGAAGTTGCTGACCGAGACTCAATGAGTGCAAGGATATCAGCAAAAGGTAAAATTGTCTTCCAACTTCGCTACCGTTTTAATGGTAAGCCGCATCGTCTAGATTTAGGCTCATATCCTAATATTAGTTTGAAAGATGCCCGTGCAGAAGCCAATAGATTACGAGCTTTGCTTGAGCAGGGTAAAAATCCTAAAGTTGAAGTTTTGGTAGAGCGAAATAAACATATTGATCCGCTTACATTAGATCAGCTATTTGACAAATGGTATGAATCATTTTGCAAACCTAACAAGAAACTTCATGATCAAGTTAAAAGCGCTTATTTGAACCATATATCTCCTCAATTGGGTAAATATCCAATTGAGCGCATTGATATTGAGCACTGGCTCGAGTTATTTGAGAATCTAGCAGCTAAACAGCCCGGCACTGCCAAGGTACTTTTATCAAACATAAAACAAATGTTGAAATGGGCAGCAAAAAGAAAACTGGTATTAACTAATGTACTGGCTGATATTTTCCCCAAAGAAGATTTGAATATTACCTATATACCCTCTAAGCGCGTATTAACTGATGAAGAGTTAGTGGTCTTATTTGAATGTCTCAAGTGGTCTAGATTAACTGAGAAGAATAAAATTTTTATTCAGCTTTGCCTTATTTACGGATGTCGTAAAGGTGAGTTGCGCTTAGCTGAGAAAAAACATTTCGATTTAAAAAAGAAAGTCTGGTTAGTTCCACCTGAAAACCACAAGACGGGATATAAAAACGATAAAACCTTAATACGTCCAATATTGCCAAAAATGGAAGAGCTGATATTAGAGGCAATGGAATTAAGTAAAGGCAAGTACTTATTTAATAATGGCGAGAAAGATGAAGCTATGAGTAGCTCAGCATCAACTGCCTTGTCAGCAAGTGTGATTGGCTGGGTTAAGCGATTCAAAAAAGAGGATATGGCCCATTGGTCTATGCATGACCTTCGACGTACAGCGCGTACTAACTTTAGTCGATTTACAGAGCGTAGAGATGTAGCTGAAATGATGATTGGCCACAGTATGCCGCAGATCCAAGAAGTCTATGACCTTTATGACTATGTGAAGGAGCAGGCAGAAATTTATGAAAAATGGATTGATAGATTAGACAAAATTAAGAATGGAATAATAGAAGATTAACGGCTGATTACACAGCCGTTTTGAATCGATCAATACAAATGCGTTCCCAGCGATTCACCTCTTTTGAAAGGTAGCGCTTCATGCCACCACCAATCGAAGGTAATGCTGGAGCTGGGAAAGGCTCCCCATATTGAGTGCCTTTCTCCCAACGGTTTAAAGTCTGCTTGGTAATCCCAAATCTTTCACAGACTTCATTTGATGTGAGATATTTAGACATTCACCCCTCCTTACTTTCCGCTTTTCTTTTTTCAACCTCACGTAAAGCACATTGGTGTGCCTGCTCAATCTTAGTTAGATTCATCTTTACCGACACGCCATCGTGATAAATATTAAACAATGGTTGATCAAAGTCCTCATCATGATCACATTCAATTGCCACATGATCAGAATATTGGATTGACTTACCATCAAACATTACTCTCACACCATTTGGGCAAGCCAACTCATCGTATAGGCCAGCTTGAGCAATGATTGAAATATTGCTTACGAAAGAATCAATATCTAATGGTGTTCCTGATTGCTGAAAACGATCTATCTCAGCAAGAATTAATTTTGATACTTCACTCATCCCTCAGCTCCCGATTCGCTTTCACCTAACTTAATAGAACCTTCATCTTCACATTCGCTCATATAGGCGTAGTAACCAGCACCGCTATGACCATTTTCATGCCATCCAATAGTAACCAAGTCAGTTAGCTGTTCATGTGATTCATCTGGTGCGCCAAAGTCATATGCTTCTTTTAATTCAGCACAAGTCAAAGTAACGCTATGCGTATGTGAAACTGGCACTGCCTGAGCTTTGGCTTTTTCTTGACTCTTGGCTCTTAACCACATTGCCCAACCTGTATTTACAGAATGGTACGCTTCCATAATGTCATCTAAATCAAAGCCCGTTGCATCTACTGTTAGTGCATCAAAATTACCTGTTTCTTTATTAAACTCAACAGCTTCGAGTTGTGCTAAACAGATGTAGTTTTCTTTAAAAATAGGCAACTGTTCTGTCCAGAAAGCCTCTCTTTCATTCAATGTCATGCTGCTGCTCCCAAAATCACTTGCTTGCGTTTGTCTAGTTCTTCTAAGAACTGATCAACACGGTTATCAATTTCTTTAATTACCTTTTCATCTCGATAAAGGCGTTTAATAAAGATAGGCATTGAAGGGCAGTAGCTTATGAAATCAATCCATTCCCGTTCTGCTGCTGAAATACCACCCATACACTGGTAGTAATGTTCTGTTGGTAAAATCCCTTCATAAAGGATCTGAGCCTGTAGCTTAGGTAACTTTGACTTAACTTCCGTCAAACCATTTACACCAACTAAACCATCAGGGCTATAGCCAAACTTCTCACCAATAATGAATCCGCATTTAGCAACTTCATTACCTGTCTGCATTTCATAAAGTTCAATTGCCATTGGCTCATGAACATGACCACGTTCTGTGTGAAATCCTGAGTAGCTTTCCTTTGGCTCACCAGTGATCTGCTCACCAATAAGCTCATACATATAAGTTATGGCTTTTTGTCCAAATGGCTCTTTGCCTTTACTCTTTGAGAATACTGATTCAAGTTCTGAGCAAGTAATTAAACCCGCTCGCGCTTGTAACCACTCAGGAGAACCTTGCTCACAATCAAGTATTAGCATTGCCATTTCCTTGTCTGATCAACTTATTTAACGCAGATTGGGCCTTGGTAAATAGAGATTTATTAATGTTCTCTATAGATCCAAATTGCTCAAAGAATAGTTGCTGTTGGAATTGCTCTAGACGATCATGCAATCCGGTAAGCATTTGAATTTGTTCGCCAGTCATTGGGCAAAATGGTTTAGCTGCAAAACCGTTGTCGTCTTCTTTTGCTGTTGTGATATTCAACATTGCACACAAGGTATAGCGTTTGCCATAAGACACGCTTGAACCGAGAGCCTGAACAGCATTCTTAGATCCCGAAGTGTCAGCATTTAACTCCATACTTGTACTTTCACGATGTCCATCTTTATGCATCAAGACGCATGTAACCTTTACCTTCGTTGGCTCTGGATGCTCAACACGGAAAGAAGTAGCAAACCCGTATTTAGAAAGAATAGGGCGAACTACTGCATCAATTGTCTCTAATGCTGCATAAGTAATATTGTGACCATTAGATGTTTCAGCAATAACTGGTATCTCTTGAGCCATCATTGCAAAGTCACGGTTAAAAGCCATTTCAGCTTGCTTTGCTAAGACACGCTCTTGCATGTCTAGCATCTTTTCAATAATTGCCATGTCTGGCGTCGGGCTATTTAAAACTCGCTCTACAAGGCCAAAGAGTTGATTATTTTGATCTTGAACCATTGGAGCTTGTGTATTTACTGGCGCATTCATAATCTTTTCCTAATTCTTAATCCCAATAACCACGATTTACTCGGCCTTTACCTGAGCAATGAGCGCAGGTTGTATCTCTGCCATATCTGTCTTGTGTAACTCCTGTTTGATAGCAGGGCTTACATGGCATAGTTGAGTGAAACCATTTCTCATGCTTTGCTTGCTCAGCCTTAAGCTTTGCAAGTTCTATTGCTTCAGGGTTGTGGCTTATGTACATGTCGCCTGTTGATTCAGATTCCATTGATGCAGCACTCTCAAACTGTTTTGCCAGTTCTTGAAGTTGATCTTTTTCAATTACAAAACCTGCATCACCAAGAATGGTTTCTGTGACAGTCTCCCAATAGTTTGTAGCCATCACCCACCTCTCAACTCTTTGATTTTTTCTTCCACCGGCACGTAATCAACACGCACTCCGCCTTGTGTCATTTCTTCAACCAGAATCTTGAAGTAAGCCATTGCCTCAGCAAGAGTGAAATCTGTGCCAGCAGCAGGGCGACGAATAAGAACATCCATAGCTTCAAGTAGCTTTCGTTTTTCATGTACTTGCATTAGTTGCACTCCAACTCTTCATCTGCCAACTCTTCGGCATAGTATTTAAGCTGCTCGTTTAAGCTATTTACTTGTGTGGTTGTAAGTTGGAATAGAAGGCCAATAGGAGCTTCTACATATTCAGCACCAACCACTTCAACGTGTGTGCGGTCATCTACTACGAGTTGATCATAAAACTGGTCTTTGCTGTCTTCTGGATGAAGGATTGAGCCTACAACTCGAACTTCTCTAACCACATCAGCAACAATCTTGCATTTCAACGTTGCGCAACCACTTTCCAATTCAAATGAAACAGTGTTGTCTTTAACCTCAAACTCACCAGACACTTGAAGCATTGGAAAAGAAGGGCATAACAGCTCAGGTTTGGTAACGAACATATTCATGAGTTGTTGCCTCCTAAACCTTCTACAAATGCATTACGGTCTTCACGAGTCTTAAACTCATAAGTGACAGAGTAGTTCTGGTTGTGAAGTGTTGTATTGCTTGGTTTTGGCAGCTCAGCGTTTATGGTTAGGGTGGTGGGCTTTAGCTTGAAATGAACCGTATCTTCAAGGAAAGCTGTTAATGTCCAGTGTTTAGCATCGAACCATTCGCTTTCATAATCTTTAGCCTTTCCTAAAACCACCTTCCCATCCGCCAAAGCTCTCAACGCCTCAGCCCCGCTAATCAAGCCTTGGTCTTTTTCTTTAGGAATGGCTTCTAAATTTTCTGTAATGATAGTTACAGATCGACTCTTATCCCAACATTTTGACTTACTTGCATAAGCATAGAAGACATCATCAGATGCTTTGTACAAACTCAAATAACCCTGACTAGGTGATATGAACAATTTGTAATTAGCATCCTTCACATCATTCCGCTTCAACACAACAAGGTCGCGAAGCTGGGGAAGGGTGAGTTCTTTTTTAGCATCACCAACGCCCATTGCAAGACGACCATCTGAATAAACAGTTAGGTGCGTACAATCGCTGCCAAGTGGAATATATGATTTTCCATGCTGAATCCACACATACCCAAGCTCAAAAAACAACTCCTGAGCCTCTTTGCTCTCTGTTTCATCTTTAACTTTGATTTTGTAGTTATCCATGAGAGAGACCCTCAACTTCACAGCTTTCAATATGCAATTCACGTCTATTAAAAAAAGTGCTGTTATCAGAAATTCCTGTCATTCCTTTTTTCCACCAAGGAACTACATGACCAAAAACATCCCAAGTGCCATCTTGACCACCGTTTAAGACAAGTTCGGCCGCATATTTATAAAGGTCATCAGTGTTGGCAATGTCGTAACCACAAGCATTGATTCCTTCAATATCTTCAGCAGACAATTCTTGGAATTCCTCTGGAAGTTCAATTTCAATTTGAGCTTCAACAGTTATCGTTACTAATTTTTTAATACCCATTAGTTAGCCCCCTCAACCTGAACACGTACGTACATGTTTTCTTTTGCTTTGAGTTCGTTGACGTGTTGCTCGTCGGCACATGAACGAAGGAAAGGGACTACAATTAGAAGGCCAATAACCATGGAAAGCATTGTCCCGCCTAAGTAGACTTTTAAGGCGTCTAATGCAGCCTGACTAAACTTGTACTTTCTGATTCTTTGATTCATAATTAGATTACTCACTGAGTAGAACCCTCGAATTGCTTTGGTCGGCTTCGGGGGTTTTGTTAGTCTGTGAGTTCATTATTCAATATTGAATTATTTTAGTCAATATAGAATTATTCAAATATGAATTAAATTGTAAAGTTTTTGTATTATTTTTTGAAAACTATTCATTATAGAATTAAAAAAGGCGCCTAAGCGCCTTCTTATAAGTCAATATTGATTACCACTTATCAACCGTTGACCACCAGAATACCCAACCTAGCAAACGTACATCGCTCTGCCATTGTTCCGCTGATAGGAACTCGTCGTCGTACTCTTTATTATCACTTACAATTTTAACCGCCCCAAATGGTTGTCTATAAAGTCTTTTAACCCTTAATAAACCGCCATGGTCAAAAGCGTATATTTTACCGTCTTTAATCTGTTGTTTACTCTTATCAATGCCAATTGCAGCCTTATCAAGAATGGTGTTTTCCATACTTGTTCCATGGTTCGTTGCACATGCGGCATTTGAGGGATCAACACCAGCGTTTTTCAACGTTCGTTTGCTGAATCTCAATTTCTTCTCTGTCTCCTCAATTACTTGGGTAGCACCACTTCCAGCAGCAAACAGTACTTCTTTGAAGTAAGGCAATTCAACATCATCCTCATGTAATGGTGTGCTGTCATCCCATACATCCATGTTGTGCAGGTTATGCACATTTGGATCTTGAGCAACGTCAATTCCTTTAGAAACATCACCAAATTTCAGAGTACCAAGTGGAACCTTAAAGAACGTTGCATATTTCTCTAAAGTTTCATCTCGGATGTTCTTGCTTGTACCTTGCAAAATTCTGCGTGTCGTTGGCTGAGATAGCTCGCCATCGGTTAGTTCACTTAGGGAATTGGCGTTTAGGTGACGTTGTTCTAGCAAGAATTGAAGATTTTTCTGTATAGACATCTGTCTCAAACCATAAAACATTACTTAACGCCAACATTATTTTATTCAATTTAGAATAATTCCAATTCATTTATTAGTCAATAATGATTGACAATAATTCATAAAAGAATAAAATTAGTCATATATGTATAGAGTGGTCAGAGAGATGAAGCACCTTCTAACTCTACAAACAATGATTAGTGAACTCTCAAACGAGTATACCCAACAAGAGCTTAATAAGCTCACTGGAGTAGACCAAGGGAGTATAAGCAAGATGAAAAATGGGAAATTTAAGTTCGTAAGTTTTGAAAAAGCTGAAGCAATTCGAAATTTCTATTTTTTATGGCGAAACAAAAAAGCCTCTAGCGGTAACTAGAGGCGTCATTCAAACAGAGGTTACCTGTATGAACTATCTAATATTAGCAGAAACAGAACTGAATCGAAAGATAAGTTTGTTTCAACAAGCGGTTGAGGCTTATGTGCTTAATCGAACACTCGAAAACTCTATGGCAGTGGCTAAGGCGAAAGCTGAATTAGCTGAACTTGTGTTGAGAGGTGTTTGATGAACATAGGCGTCGATTTTGACAAATACATTAAGCAGGCGACACAAGTGGAAGATAATTACACCAAGAAGCCTAATGCGGTGATTGATGAAATCATGCGCCATGTAAGCCCCAATGCTTACAAATGCCTTGATGTAGTTATTCGTTGCACACTTGGATATCAGCGCGACAATTTCCAAATTTCAGGAACTCTTTTCCAAGAAATTACGGGTATTAAGCGTCGTGAAACTATCATTGATGCGATTCGTGAACTTGAACAATTAAAGATCATTTCGGTTGATCGCAGCACCCACATTAACACTTTTTCTCTCACTTTATCTTTGTACGGAAAAACCGTACATGTACTAAAAAACCGTACAGAGTTAGTTAGTACTAAAAAACCGTACATAGTTGGTACTAATGAAGCGTACACAGTATGTACGGAAAAACCGTACACATATAAAGAAAGAAAGAAAAAAGAAAATATTAATACTGAAAAGCAGGAGAAATTCAGCTTTGTAGTAGCTCTAAAAAACCTAGGTGCAGATGAGCAATTAATCAAAGATTGGTTAGCAGTTCGTAAAACCAAAAAAGCATCAAACACTCAAACCGCGTTCAAAGGATTCTTACGTGAGTTCAACAAAACAGATCTTACTGTGAACACAGTTTTAAAAATCTGTATTGAGCGCTCATGGCAGGGGTTTAATGCTTCATGGTTAGCGAATATCAATCTTGCTGAATACCAAGAACAAACTCAACAAATCACCCCTGAACTACCAGCAACACAATTCAAAGGTGTTGCTAAGAAATTTAAGGGGATGGACCAATGATTGAATTATTTTCTATTCCGGTTGAGCAAAGCATTCTTTCAACGTTCATGACGATTGACCAAGGCGCTGATGAGTTCATCTCGCAGATCGATGCTCAAGATTTCTATGCATCACAGCATCAGATCATTTTTGCTCACATCAAGGCCCAACTAAACAAGGGCGAAGCATTTGATGAAGTAACAGTGTTTGAGTTGGTTAAGGCGAATCCACTAGAAGCGAATCAGATTGATGAGCAGTTTGTTATCAACCTGATGAACCGTGTAAGTAACGCAAGTCTGTTAGTTACTCACATCAAGAAGCTTAAAGATTTATCTACTCGCAGAAAGCTACAAGAGACAAGCAAGCTGATTAATTCAATTGCTAATGACATGGTTACACATACTGCTGAATCTGCTGTGAACAAGGCTCAGTCTTTGGTCCAAAACTTAGATTTCGGTGCAGGTGACGACAAGCTTAAACATGCTCATGAGTTTTCTAAACAGGCTGTCAAAGAGTTCCTTGATCGTCACATGGCAATCCACAATCAAGAAGTTTTTGAAGGTGGTATCAAGACTGGATTTACTGCACTGGATAACAAGCTAGGGGAAATCAGCAAAGGTGATCTAGTGATCATCGGTGCACGTCCTTCGATGGGTAAAACTACGTTTGCTCAGAACATCGCAGCGGACATGATGATCAACCAGTCTTTGCCAGTGTTATTTATATCTATCGAAATGCGCGGCCATCAGATCGCACAGCGCTTAATTAGCGGCATTGGTGGTGTAGAGCTACGCAAAGTATTAACAGGCCATATCGACGCAAACAGTGACGATACAGTGAAGGTAAATACTGCTGCACATATTCTTGAGAAAGCGCCTTTGATGATCGATGACAACAACCGTGCAACTGTCGCAACCATTCGCAGATCAGCTAAGAAGGTTCAAGCGAAGTACGGGAAGATCGGAGCAATCTTTGTTGATTACATCCAGAAGGTAACACCACTCACCAAAAACAACTTTGGTCGATCAGATAAAGACATCGGTGAAATCTCAAATGAGCTTAAACGCATGGCAGGTGACTTTGATTGTCCTGTAGTGGCATTAGCTCAGCTTAACCGTAACTTGGAAACACGCCCTAACAAACGCCCTGTAAACGCAGACCTCAAAGAGTCAGGCGACTTAGAGCAAGACGCAGACATCATCATGTTTATTTATCGTGATGAAGTTTACAACAAGGACTCTAAGGAAGCAGGGACAGCAGAAATCATCATAGGTAAAGCTCGTAATGGCTCAATTGGCACAGTTCGATTAGCTACTGATTTGTCACGCGCAACATTCACTGACTTAAGCCCTGAGTACTACCAGTCATTGGATGAGAGAGGTGCTGCATGAGTACTGAACAAAACAAGCAATTCATTATTTTTGAGCGCTATTTGGATGTGCTGTTGTATGCGGCTCATGCAACCAAATCTTTTGCAGTGCGCGACATTAGAGAGTGTGTTTTAGAGGGTAGTCGTCCAATGATTTACACCTGCCTTTCAAATTTGGTGAAGAGCGGATACCTCAAGAAGGACAGCACGACAAGCTACAGCGCAACAACTAAAACTAAAGAATTATTCGGTGGTGCAGCATGATCGAATCAACAACTCCAAGTATCTACATCAAACAAGACTTTAGCGCAGAGATTGCTGCATGGATAGAGCAAGGTAATCAAATCAAAGTGCTTGGTCGTGGTGAGAGTACGCATAACAGAACATTCAATAATGCGACTAAGGCAACTCCACAAGATGCTATGCGTCGATTGATGTCTAACTCAGTGGCACAAGCTAAAGCTCATAAAGAAAACCCATATCTCAAAGCACGTGTAGAGGCTAAGCAAGCAGGTTTGGCTCACTACGATGGCAAACCATGCGGTGTATGCAAATCAACTAAGCGTTATGTGGGTTGCAATAAGTGCGTTCCTTGCATGAATGAGAAGAACCGTCGTTACAAGGAGCGTATGGCATGAGAAAGCGTAAACAAAATAAAGCTCAACACTTCCAATTGTCTTGGAATGTATTTAATGCAGTTGAGATCGTAGAGCAATACGAAAAGCGATCAGGTGATACAAGCGGTCAATTGCCTTTACCGGTTCTTATGAAGATTTACCACGGCTCGTTACTCACAGCACTACAGTTTGGAACGATTCCTAATCATCAAACTTATGGCGTGACCTTCTTTGCAAAGATCAAGAAGGATTCAGGCGAGGAAGGAATTGTAGAGCGTGGCTTCCGAATCGATACACCTATGAAGCTATCAGAGTTCATCAACGGTTATGCAGATTGCTATGTGAACAAAGGTCAAGGACTTAAAACCAAAGGCTGGAAAGGTGCCAAGGAAGAGTGGCTTTCGATGATGGATGAAGAGTTCAAAGGCGATACATGTATTGATGCTTGGGCAGTGGCTAATTGTCTTCATAGAGCTAATAAGAACGTGACCAGACATGACGGGGTGAAGGGATGAACGCAATGACTAAAAATAAGTTATTTGGATTGGCAGATAACAGAACGGATGTGTGGGCTACACCTCAAGACTTCTTCGAAAAGCTTAATACAGTTTTCAACTTTGATCTTGATGTTTGTGCGCTTCCTGAGAATGCGAAGTGTGATCGATTCTTCTGCCCTGAACAAAACGGATTAAAACAAGATTGGACGGGTACTTGCTGGATGAATCCACCGTACGGCAGAGAAATCATTGATTGGGTAGCAAAGGCAGCTCATACAGCAGCACAAGGGCATACGGTTGTTGCACTTGTGCCAGTGCGGACAGATGCCCGATGGTTCCAAGATTACTGCCTTGGGCGCGAAATTCACTTTATTCGTGGCCGCTTAAAGTTCGGTGGAGCCACATCTAATGCACCATTTGGTTGTTGTGTAGTTGTATTTCGTCCAAGTTTAAGCGATGTGAAATGGGAGCCAAGCCAATGAACGCACAACAATTTATCAAAGACCACGGTTTAGATGCTGTTAGAGATGCCATCTATGAGGCTGATGTTTATGGTGGACTTTGGATCAATACCAAAACATTAGAACTCTCACATTTCATACCATCTGGTGATTCGGTATCTGTTACTGAGCTTCAACGCCTCGTGGAGTCGGTGGATTTAATAAAGAGCTGTGGCGGTATTGAAAATGTGAAAGATGAAAACCCAATTGGGGACTTTCCATCTGAAATTGAGCAGAGACTTCCACAAGCCATTAAAGACTACGAATCGATCTACGGAGAAGGGAATGAGTAAAACAAAAACAATATGTTTATTTGCAGCCCTAGTATTTGTGGCAGTTGCGGTGATTGGTTCTGATGCATACAGGATCTTCGTTCTTAAGCAGTGTGTCTATACGTGCCAGTCAAAAGGAGCCAGCCATGAGTGAGTTTAAAACAAACGACTATGTGGTTCTTTTAAAAGAAGGAACTAAAGATTACTTGCTGCAAGTTATTGATCATAAATATACCGATGATCTTTACCGAGTGAAGATTCTGAAAACTGGTCAATGCGGCCCAGCCTTTAAAGATGAAATTCGTTTAGCTAAGAAGGAAGAAATCGCAGCAGGACACCGCATTGACACAAAACAAATTGAAGACATTGGTGATGACCGAAACATGAGCCAACACATTTCGCCAAACTGCAAAGCAAAGGATGTTTGAGATGACGAGTTTTAACGAATGGTGGGAAGAAAACTACGGTGAGTTTAGTGGGCAGTCGCCACAGACTAAACGCAAGATGAATGCTGCTTATGATGTTGGAGTAGAGCACCAGCAAGCGAAAGTGGAGGAGCTGCAAGCCGAAAACCAGAGATTGGCAAACGGAAATACAAGCTACTACAACCAAGCAATTAAACAGAATGAGCGAATTGAAGAGCTGCAAAACAGGCTTAAACAGGCTTATGAAGACATAGACACATTTGCAACAGCTCATGAAGCTCTTGAAAAGCATGTTGATAGAGATAGGTCTCTTATCCAATTCACACAAAGTGCAAATAGGGATTTGATTGCTGAACGTGACGAGCTGCAAAAGCGGCTGGATTTAGTTCTCAAAGTAGTTCAATCAATGCGAAATGAAGTTAAGCATGGGCATATGGGAAATGAAGAAGCTCGGATGCTCTCTAACTTTGCTGATGATTTAGAGCAAGCGCTCAAGGGAGGCGGGGAATGAATAGCGAAGAATTAGCAAAAATTGGGATGATGTTTATCAACTGGGTTCAGGTGCACAGAGAATCTCTTAGCCGGTTTGAAGACTTCTGCAATAGTTTTGTTGGAAATCCAGATGAGCCTGTACATAGCAAAAAGGATTACAACAAGGCTTGGGAAATCAAGAAGGAAGCCTTTGTTTTGGGTGATGAAGCGAAAAGACGCTATGAAACCTTGCTTGAAGAAGTTGACTTATATCTAGCCAGACAAAGAACTGATGTGCTTGAGGCGGGTGACCAATGACCACATTCAAAGAGGCTCAAAACCACGCGAAGCAGATAAAGAATGCTAAGCGTGGAGGTTATACACCAACAATTGCAAAGGATGCTAATAAACGCAAAGTACAGAAGTTAGAGGCTTACATCAAAGAACTTAAAGACTCACTGGTTGATTTCATTGAAATGGATTTGTTCGATAAAGGTGTTCGTAGAAATATCGAAGCAACAATTGAAGACCTAACAGACATCTTGCGGAGTAAAAATGGTGCGTAGAGCAGCAAGAATCGATGCAAATCAAGTCGAGATCGTAAAGGCTCTACGTCAGGTTGGGGCAAGTGTTCAGTCGCTTGCTTCAACTGGAAAAGGATGCCCGGATCTGCTTGTGGGGTTCAGAGGTACAAATTACTTAATGGAAATTAAAGATGGTCAGAAGTTCAAGTCAGATAGAAAGCTAACTCCTGATCAAATCGAATGGCATGAATCATGGCGCGGCAAGGTCTTTGTAGTTGAGAGCACAGATCAAGCATTAGAAGTAATTAGCAAGGTTTAGGGGTAAGGGTATGAATGCGGCAGTGAATCACATTATGCAAACAACGGATTGGAATAAATACAGTCTAGAAGAATGGCTTTATCAGTTTGGGGCATGGATGTACTCAAACTCTGGAACTTGTGGTAAGAGCATAAATCCGATTGCTGTCGCTATGGATCAGGCAGCTAAGAAGCGTAAGCAAGAGGTCAAAGGTAAGGATCAGATCATGGCTGATTGGCTATGCTCAGATGATGCAACAATCCCTAAAGGTCGTGGCAAGGGCATCACTTGTGAAATCACAGACAATGAAGCGCGTGCAGTACAACGCCTTATTTTGGACATGCAAGGGCAGTCTGAAATCTTAGATGAATGGCTTGATGCTGTAATTGATCGTTATTTCTATGGCAATCCAATATCGGCTCTAGTTAATGAGTCACGTACATTAATGGATGCTAAGTTTGATATCAAGTGTGGCTTAGCTGCTATTCATACTCGCTATCCATTTATTGCTCACAGTGCAAAGATCAAACGAGTTGGTATCTGATTATTGACGTGACGTCATCAATGTTATATATTCATGTTATAGTGGTGCGAAGTGTAAGTAAGGCATCACTGATAAATAATTAGCTCATCATTCGATGGGCTTTTTTGTTGCCTATCGAAAAGTGAGAAGAAGAATGGAAAATCAGCATAAACATATCAAAGGCTATCGCGACCTATCTCAAGCTGAAATTGATTTAATGAATGAAATTAAAACTAAAGGCGCTGAATTAGGTGAACTGGTTGCAAAGTTACGTGGCACTGATGGATTAGATTAACGCTGGATTAGCATTGGCGCTACTGATATGCAAACTGGATTAATGGCTTTAACTCGCGGTGTTGCTCAGCCTACAAGCTTTTAAATAGCATTTTGGAGGTCATATGTTCCGAATCATCAGGCAAGTATTCTGTTGGCATTGTTGGGAACATGAATTGGATTACAACAAAGACCCGATAAAAGAATGCAGAAAGTGTGGAAAATTTAAAGCTCTTTAGTTAATAACTTGGTATAATAATCAAGCGGATAGGGTCGCTCCCGAACGGTATTTAACCTGAATACTTTCCGTACCTAACATCAGGTTATTGCAGAGGTGCATATGGACTTAAGACTAGAATTTGAAAATGAAATGCAAGATTGGATAAAGGCACATGGTCGTCCAATTTGGGATGAGGATGTAGAAATCTATAAGGAAAAAGAATGGCATTTTGCTTGGGTTGCTTATAGAAAAGCATGGAAGAAATACACACGAAAAGAAAGTGAATAAAGCTTCCTTTTTAGCAATTAAATCTTTGTAGCCCCGCCGATTGGTGGGGTTTTCTTTTTTGGGGTGAGCATGGACACAATCGAAGCAAAGAAGAATTTAGAAATATATAAACGGAATCTTAAGTGGTTAGAGGATTATAACCATTTATTTAGTGGACACACGTTTAAGACCGAATGTCTGCGAGAAGAAAAAGTTCTTAGAACCAGAATTGAGAACCTGGAAAATGCGTTCGACAAAGAGGCTAAACGAAATAAGGCAGCTACCATGCGTTAGATGTGGTCAGAGTCCTTCACAAGCAGCGCACAGCAATTCAAGCAAGCACGGTAAGGGTAGAGGGATCAAAGCCAGTGATGAGTTTACAGTTCCTCTCTGCCATTCATGCCACAGTCAATTTGATCAGTTCAAACTAGGAACAAGACAAGAATCAGAAGCTTTGTTTGATGGGTGGTTAAAGAAGACCGAGCGAATGTTGCACCAACACCCAGTAGAGCCGTTTTGATATAATGGTTATATTGCAAACAACAATGAGCTCATCCGATGCAAGTAGAAACATTTTTACCATTCACGACAGAAGAGTTAGTAAATCAGATTAACACTGGGCTGACATATATAAGTAATCCATTTGAGTTGAAGGATTATTCTAAATCATATACTCAAAATGCAATCCCTGAAGCTATTGAGCACTTTAAGAAAAACGGTGTTGTGCTAGATGTTTCAGAGGTGGATGGAGAAGTCCTGATAGTTTGTACAAAGAATTAAATCAAGCCACCCTCGGGTGGTTTTTTATTGCGAGGTCAAAATGACACTTCAAGAGCACATGCAACAGAAACGAATCAGTGAAGATGCTAAAGGGTCAGCGAGACAGGCAGCAGCTCAAATTCATGAGATTCTGAAAAAACGCTATCCAAATGCAGTGAAAAAATAGTCGAGTTGAGGTGTCAAAATGGAATCAAGATTCACTATTAAGAACCATTGCGACATCAACTATGTGACGAACTATCTAAATAAAAACCATTCAAAGGCAGCGACTGAGGGGAAGCCTTTAGTTGTTACTATTAAGCCAGATGATAGAAATAGATCTAAGGCGCAAAACAGATTGTATTGGGACTGGTTGACAGAGTGGGCAAAGTTCCAAGGCTCAGACAAGGATTATGAACATCTTTTCTTTAAATACACGTTGCTATCAAGAATCTTCTATCGAGATGGTGTGGGCGATTATCGCAAGACTTTCGACACTGTTAGAGCGCTGAAGGCTGAGAAACACCCCTTATATAATCAAGTGCGTGATAGCGTGACTACCCTTACAAGCACAAGAGATGCATCCACAAAACAAATGTCAGAATACCTAAACGACATACATGCATTTTGCTTGAAACAGGGGTGTTATTTGGAAACGCCAGATGACCTTAAATATGCGTTGGAGTGATTTATGCTTATCCCGCCTTTTCCTCCTCCATCTCAAGCTGAGCTTGATGCTGGAGATCGAATGCTTCGCAGAAAGCGGGCAGTTGAATATCTCCCATTCTTAGCTGAACTATACAGGGGTGCAGCTATAGCAAATGATGAAGAATTAAAAGCAGATGTTAGAGAAAAGATTCTTAAGCATTTAAAAAATATTTAGGAGCACCAATGGAAGAACAAATCAAAGGCGCAGAACCCTTAAAGAATTTACGCCATGAAGAGTTCTGCCACGAATTTTTAAAAACGCTTAGCCCTCAAGAGGCTGGCAAAACAGTAGGTTTCAAAACCCGCCAACATGCTTGGGAAGTCTTGCAGCGTGAAGAGGTTGAAGAGCGTATTGCATATTTGAATACACAACGTTTAAACCGAGTTGATGTTGATGCCGACTATGTTCTACGTCGTTTGGTTGAAATTGATCAAATGGACGTCTTAGACATTATGGATGATAACTTCTGCCTAAAACCAATCGGTGACTGGCCTAAAGTTTGGCGTCAGTTTGTTTCAAACATTGAAAACAACGAAGAGTTTGAAGGCTATGGCGAAGACCGTGAACAAAGCGGTTGGCTCAAAAAAATCAAATGGCCGGACAAAGTTAAAAACTTAGAGTTGCTAGGTAAACATATTGCTGTTGGGGCATTTAAAGAGAAGATTGAGCATGATGTTTCAGATCCTCTCAAAGAATTACTTCAGCGTGCAAGCGGGAACACTTTAAAACCAAAAGGATAATCATATGGAAGCAGGCGAGCTAGAGAAAAACTTGTCTGATCCGTGGTGGCGCCTGACAAGTGGTTTTTTATATCAAATCCTTATCAAAGGTGATGAAGATGATGAGGGACTTAAAGCTCCTTTTATACCCAATGAGCACCAATTAGATTTTATTAATAATCTTTGGTATCGCAATATTATCTTAAAGGCCCGCCAATTGGGTTTTACCACAATGATTGCAATCTATTATTTGGATTGTTGTTTGTTTGGTAAAGGTGATACTCGTGCAGGGATGATTGCCCAAGATAAGTATTCAGCAGATAAGTTATTCCGAGACAAAGTAAAGTTTGCTTATGACAATTTGCCACCTGAAATTAAAGCGAAATTCCCTTTAGAGAGGGATAGTGCAAGTGAATTACTATTTGCTCACAACAACAGTTCAATCACTGTTGGTACTTCAATGCGTTCAGGTACGTTGCAGTATTTGCATGTGTCGGAATTCGGTAAGATCTGTGCTAAATATCCAGATAAAGCCAAGGAAGTTTTAACAGGTTCTATTCCAGCTGTAGCCCCTAATGGGATCGTAGTAATTGAGTCTACCGCAGAAGGTGACGAAGGCGCATTTTATAAGATGTCTGAAACTGCCCGCAAAAAGAAAGAGGCAGGTTCTGAGCTAAGTAAAAAGGACTATAAATTCCACTTTTATCCTTGGTTTGGTGCAGACGAATATAGTTTAGACGCAGATATTTATATCACGTCAAAAGAACATGAGTATTTCGAGAGAATTGAGCAAGAGTGCGATGTAAAAATTGGATTGCCACAACGCAACTGGTATATCGCAACTCGAGACAATGACTTTCAAGGCTCATCTGAATTGATGTGGCAAGAATACCCATCAACACCAGAAGAGGCGTTTAAGAAGTCTAAAGAAGGTTGTTGGTACACAGAACAGTTCATTAAAGTTCGTCGTGAACAGCGCATTTGCTCTCTACCAATTCGCACTGACGTTCCGGTAAATACATTCTGGGATATTGGTAACTCGGATGGTACTGCTATTTGGTTCCATCAACGTGTTGGTATGCAAGACCTATTCATTGACTTTGAAGAGGGTTGGGGTGAGCCATATGAGTACTTTGTGAAGATTATGCAAAGTAAAGGCTACTTATGGGGAAAACACTACTTACCACATGATGGTGCTCATGCTCGACAAGGTGAAAGTCAAAACCTATCTCCACAGCAAATGCTTAAGAATTTAGGGCTTCAAGATGTGGTGATTGTTCCAAGGGTGTCTGAGTTGCTTCACGGTATTAACAAGACACGTGATGCGCTAATGAATGATGTGTGGTTTGACATGGATCGCTGCAAAGATGGATTGCGTCATTTAGAAAACTACACACGTAAATTCAACGCCCACGCTCAAACCTACACAAGTGAGCCAGTCAAATCTGATGGCAACTCCGAATCAGCAGATGCATTCCGGCAGTTCGCCCAAGTGCGAGAAAAAATAGGTCAAGTTGCCAATTCAACACCACCTCCACCGAAAACAGCTTCATCTTGGATGGGATAAAATGGATAAAGACGAAAAAGTCGATAAAGACAATAGTGACATTCTCAATCAAGCAAAGAAGTTCCGTGACGATGCTCAAGACTATTGGAATGAGATCTATTGCCAAGGTCGAGAAGATAAAGAGTTTGTGACTGTTAAAGGCGCCCAGTGGGATTCAAAAGCCTTGAAAGAGCGTGAATTACAAGGTAAGCCATCTTTAGAATTCAACCTTGTGCATACATATTGCCGTCAACAAGTAAACACTCATAAGCAGAACCGACCGCAGATTCAGGTTGTACCGGTCGATAACGGTGCTGATGAAGATATGGCTAAAGTTTTAGCTGGCCTCATCAAGGACACTGAAGAAGCAAGCAATTTTGAAGATGTGAACGACACAGCAGTTGAAAACGCTGTTTATAGTGCAGTTGGTTTTATTCGTATTACTTCTGACTACATTCATGAGAAAAGCTTTACTCAAGAGCCAAAGTTTAAGGCAGTTCATAACCCTGAAGCAGTCCTGATCGATCCATTATCACGCGAAATGGATGGCTCGGACATGAGTAAGGCGCTTGTTTGTGAGTGGATAGATAAAGATGCAGTTGAAAGTCAGTATGGCAAAGATGCTGTGTCTGACTTTGAAATGGACGGAGTGGAAAACTGGTTTAATCAGACAGAAAATACAGTTCTTATTGCTGAGTACTTCTACAAGGAAGAAGTTAAAGACAAGTTACTTTTACTTGAAGATGGAACTGCTGAATTTAAATCTGTTTTGCTGCAAAGTTTTAGTGAAGCTGAGCTAAAAGAGTTTGCACTTAATGAACGAGACACCACACGTACTGAAATTAAATGGGCTAAATTGTCAGGCTGCAAAGTTCTCGAAACGGGCGTGTTCCCTGGCAAGTACATTCCAATTGTTCCAGTATATGGTGAAGTAATTTGGATTGGTGATAAGCGTCATGTCTTCTCACTTGTACACTTTGCTAAAGATCCGCAACGTCTATTCAACTACTGGAAGTCTACTGAAGCCAATATCCTTCAAAAGAACCAAGATGAAATGCTTGTTGTAGATGAGCAAGCTACGCAAGGTCTGGAAGAGTGGGACAACCCAGCAGGGTATAAACATCTTCGTTATAAATCTCTAGATGAAAATGGCAAACCACGTGCACTACCAGCCAAGATTGGTTCGGCTCAAGTGCCAGTTGGTATTTTAAATGCGTCAGAATCAGCCAAAATGCTCATTGCAGACACTTTGAATATGCATGCGCCCCAGATGGGGCAAGATGTAAATCAGCAGTCTGGTAGAGCAATTGGCTTGCTTCAGCGTCAAGGTGAAACTTCACAGTTCCATTTCCAAGACAACGACAATAAGTCAATTCGTCACTGTGGTCGTATTTTATTGGGCCTATATCCAGTCTATTACGACACACCTATGGTTCGTCGTATTATTGGTGCTGATGGTGAATCAGAAATGGCTAAGCTAAATGCACAGCCACAAAATGAAGATGAACAAGCAAAAGCCATTAATGGTGTTTTAAATGATATGTCAGTTGGTCGCTTTGATGTTCGTATGGACACAGGCCCAAGCTTCAATACACAACGTGAGCAGTCATTCCAATTAATGATGCAGTTAGCCCAGTTTGCTCCAAACATCATGCAGGCTGCTGGTGACTTGGTTATTAAGGATTCACCACTTCTGAACTCTAAGCAAATTGCAGAACGCATGAAGAAACTCATGCCACCGCAATTGCTAGAAGAAGGGCAGATCAATCCTGAACAAGCTAAAGCGCAAATCACACAGCTTTATCAACTTGTACAGCAGCTTACTGGTGAGCTTGAAAAATTACAGAAAGAAGTAGCTGACAAGGTTGAAGATCGAAATGTCGAACTTCTTAAAGAGCAAATTAAAGCTGAAAAAGACATTCGTGTTGCTGAAATTCAAGCTGCAAGTCGTGCGGATGTTGAAGAGCTGAAAGGTACGATTTCTTTGCTCGAGGCTCGCCTCAATATTAATTCAATCCCACAAGATTGGATGAAAAAAGGTGAATCAGTTCAAGATTATCAGCCAAATCAAATGAATTACGATTATTCGCAGCAAGGTGTGCCTGAACCACCACCTACGCAAGCGCAAAGCATACAGAACCCTGCCGAACAGCAGGGTTTTTTAATGCCTGAATCACCGGTTCAACAAGAAAATTTCGCTCCTGAGTCTGACCTACTTGGGGATAGCGCACCTTTGGTTACGGAGCAGCAATTATTGCCTCCGCTAGATAATGGAGAGAGCAATGTCTGATACAGATACTCAAGACGTCGTTGAAACCACCGCAACGGAAAATACAGGTGCAGAAAGTCAAGAGGTTGATCAGCCAGAAACTGGAACTCAGGAATCTGAACAAGGCGAAGGCTCAGAAGATGAGCAGCCTAAAACAGATCATGAAAAACCAAAAAGGAGCCGTGCACAAGAACGTGTAGAGCAAGCCTTACAACGTGCTTTAGAAGCTGAACGAAAACTCAAAGAGTATGAAGCTCAAAAAAATGCACCTGAAGCAAATGCTAAGCCAACTAAGCCATTAATTGAAGATTTCGAATCATATGAAGAATGGACTAAAGCCCATGACGCATATGAAGAAAAGCTTGACGAATGGCGAATTAGTGAAGCTGAGCGTCGCATCAGTGAAAAGCAAAGCAAATCTAAAGCAGAGGAAACCAAAAACCAACGTCAAGTTGAGTTTGAGGTCGCAATGGCTGAGTTAGAAGGTGAAGGATACGATGCAAACGCATTGAATCAGAAGCTCGAAACTTTGCCTCCTTTACCTCTAGATTTAAATGAATTTGGTTTAAGTGCAAAAGACACTCTGGTTCTTGCTGCAAAACTTATTGAAAACGATGAGCTGTGGTTGGACCTGTCGCAAATGAGCCAAGTTCAAGCAGCTCGCAAAATTGGTCAAGAAATTGATCGCCACTTTAATAAACCAAGCGCACCTCCAGTTTCAAAAGCTCCCGCTCCAATCAAGCCAGTACAAGCAAATGCGCCAGCTACTCGGGATCCTTCAAAAATGAGCGATGACGAGTGGTACAAGGCAGAAACACAGAATCGAAATAAAGGAAAATAATATATGGCTAATACCATTTTGACGCATCAAATGATTGCTCGTGAAGCAGCTAAAATGCTGGAAGAAGAAGCACCATTTATTGCGAACATTAACAAAGGTCGCCAAGAAGAATTTGGTAAAGATGTTCAGGGTTACCAAAAAGGCGACACAGTAAAAATTAAAATCCCTACTGCTGGTCGTGTATATAACGGCTCAGTGTTTGCTGAGGGTGGCGGTGCAACAGACGTTGTTGAAGAGTCTGTAAACTTAACTCTTGACACTCAAAAGCACGTTGCATTGCAATTTGGTGCAAAAGAAAAAATACTCACTTTGACAGACTTCAAAGATCGAATTCTTCGCCCTCAGATGCAGACTCTTTCTTCAGTTGTCGAAGCAGATTTGATTGCGCGTGGCGTTATTGGCACTCCAAACCAAGTCGCAATGTCTTTGTCGGGTGCGAATCCTTCAAATGCTTTATCGCTAGCGCGTGCACGATTAAACCGCTATTTGACTCCTAATGGTGATCGTTCTGCTGTCATTTCAAGTGATGCAAACGTTGCCTTAAGTGGTGAAGTATCGCGCATGTATAACCCGACACAAGCATCTAGCAAAGCATACCTGCAAGGTTATGTAGCTACAGCGTTTGGTGCTGATTTATATGAGCACCAATCTATTCCAGTGTTTAACAATGGTACTGCGGCTGGCATCACTGTTAATGGTGCAAACCAAACAGGTAAAGTTGTTAATTTAGCTGCTTCAACTGCTGGAACATTAACTCAAGGCACAATCTTTACTATTGCTGGCGTCAATGCAGTGCACCCATTAACTGGTCAGGATCTTGGTGTTCTCCAACAATTCGTAGTTACTGCAACAGCTACAGTTAGTGCTAATACCGCTGTTTCGATCTATCCGGGTCTTAACGCTACTGCACCAAACAAAACCACAAGTGCATTAGCAGCAAATGGTGCAGCAGTAACAGTGGTTTCTACTAATGGCTTCCAAAGCTTGGAATTCCATAAAGATGCGTTTACAACCGCATTTGCACCACTTCCTGTTTTAGCTTCATGTGAAGGTTATACAGCACGTTTACCTAGCGGTATCTCTGTGCGTGTTATGACATTTGGTGATGGTAATAACGACTTTGAGCGCACACGTATTGACGTGTTGTATGGCTTCCAAGTTGTTCGCCCATTACATGCTTGCCGTATCACCCAAGCCTAAACTTTCTTGACGACAAATGCCCGCATCTAGCGGGCGTCGTCATTTTTGGAGGACTGAAATGTCAGATGAATATCCTAAAGCGCTATACCGTGGTGACAAGCAAGCGTATGAGCATGTCATAGCTGACGGTGAAGAACATGAAGCACATCTACGCAGCACTGGGTATGTTGATTATTTAGATCTCGATGAAGCGTTGCCAGAAGTGAAAATTGTTGGAACGGCTTCCGGCTCAAGTGGAGAGTTGGCAGAAGCAAAGAAACAAATCTTAGAGCTAACTGAGCAACTCAACACTGCAAAAGGCGAATACATCATCCGAATTAACGAGCTAAAAAAAGAAAATGCCACCCTTAAATATTCCGCAATGGACGCCAACGAGTTGAAGGCAGTACTTGATGAAAAAGGCATTAAATACGGCTCACGTGATGGTAAAGACTCATTAGTTAAATTGGTGCTTGATAGTGAATACGGCACTACTAACAACGAATGAACGAATCATTCAAGCGCTAATTCTTGAAGCATGGACCAGAGGAAGAAATGAACGTAAGCAAAATCGCAGAAAATGCAATGAAGCATCTCGGAATCTTGGCTAGTGGTGAAAGTGCTTCAGGTGATGAATTAATGGATGTAATAGAAGCTCTTGAGGGGCTTCTTGCCCAATGGGCAACAAGTAAATTGTATGTCTACAAATCCAATCTCTTAACTATAGAATTAACTAAAGGCGCAGGAATCTACTACATTGGCGTGGTTGATGATAAGTGTTGCAACTATCAGGTGACTTGCTGTGATGAGGTTGTGACTTCATTGCCAGACATTGAGTCAGAGATATCCATGATTTCTGATACTGCTTGGTTGGATGACTGCGAGATTAAAATCATCAGAGATGTGAACAATACATCAAATCGTCATTATGTGCCTGTTTGGTATCGGAAAGACTATCCAAATTGGGAATTCCATGTTTTAGAAACAGCTAAAACTCTAATTCTTAAAACCTATTCACTGCCCCATAAATTAAAGCCTAAAGATGAGCTTCAATTTCCGCCAAATTACAAGCGACCTCTAGAGCTTACCTTGGCACTGGAAATCGCCCCAATGTTTGGCACTGAGCCTTCTGTGCGCTTAGTTCAAAACCAAGACAATGCAATTGAAATGCTTAAATCAAGTAATTCAGTGCCTGCATATTCAAGTAATGATTTGCCTGTAGGAGTCCGTAATTGCCATGACTTCTATAATTGACATCCCTATTGTTGGACAATCCTATCATCTAAAAGACTGGTCTGTTGATTGCCAACGCACACTTAACCTTTATCCACAAGTGGTTGAAAGTGGAAATGCGCCACAAGTTGCCGCTTTGCTTCCCACATCAGGCTTAATTAAAAAATTTGAGTTTGATAGCTATATTCGTGGCATGTATGCCATGAGTGACCAATTTTTGGTAGTGGCTGGTCAAAAACTACTATCTATCAAGTCAGATAACACTGTCAAAGAACTTGGAGACGTCACTGGTATTGGTCGTGTCTACTTTGCTGATAACTCTGTTCAGGTGATGATTGTAAGCAACAACACATACAGTTTTGACCTCAAAACTAGTGTTCTCACTAAATTAGAGCTTGGCGATTTCTTTGGCGCTTCAGACGTTACTGTTCTTGATTCGCGATTTATTTGGACTGTTCCTCAATCTGGTCGTATCCAGTGGTCAGATTTACTCTCAACTAAAACCACTGCACTAAGTTTTGCAACTGCTGAAGCTAAGTCTGACAATCTTGTAAGGACTATTGAGAACAATGGTCAGCTTTGGTTAATTGGTGAAAGAACTACAGAAATTTGGGGTTCAACCAACAATAAAGACCTTCCATTCCAACGAATGGGTGGTGCAGTTATTCCAACCGGATGTATTGCGCCTGCGTCTGTTTGTCGATTTGGTAGCAGTCTGGCTTGGGTAAGTCGAACAGAGCATGGACAGGGCCAGATTGTAATGACTGAAGGGTATTCAACATTAAGAATATCCAACCATGCAATTGAAAGCGATATAGCTACTTATAACAGTATTTCTGATGCTTATGGATTTGCTTATCAGGAAAATGGACACGCATTCCTGTTAATGACATTCCCTAGTGCTAAGAAGACATGGTGTTATGACTCAACCACTCAAATGTGGCATGAGCGTAGTTACTACAATCCAAAAACATATCTTCATGAACACCATCGAGCATTTGTTCATTGTTTTTTTAATGGACAACAATTAGTTGGTGATCGTCAGAACGGCAAAATCTATCAACTGACTCAAACAAGTAACACTGATGATGGTGAAACTATTGTTCGTGAGCGTATTACTCCTGTAGGTAATCCAACTGCTGATCGATGGATATTCCATCATTTGGAAATCTCAGCTCAAGTTGGGCAAGAAACAAACATAAAGCCTCAAATTATTTTGGATTGGTCAGACAACAGAGGCCGAACTTGGTCTTATTCACGTCAGATGGATTTAGGCGGCATTGGTGAATATGGCAAGCGATTAATCTTCAAGCGCCTTGGACAGTCATTTAACCGTGTTTTCCGATTGAGGTTTACAGATGCATCAAGACTTGTAGTTCTTGGCGCAAAGGCAAAGGTGAGCCAATGAATCTAACCCCCCCTTATCAGCATCCAATGATTGTTAATGGACAATTAACGCAACCATGGCGTGTATTTTTTGAAAACATGTCCAAGACTGTACAAAAACTGAATGAGGCAAATACTCCATGAGACATTTTAAAAAAATAGCTGATGGAATTGATGTTTCATCTTTAATGCAAGAGTTGGATGCGAACCCCCAGTTATGGGATACCAACAACTTACGCAGAACGGCCGAAAACACACCTCACTCACAAATGTCAGATATTTGGGTGCGCTACAACGATGTAAAGCCATATTTAGATGCTGGTGATTTAACAGGTTTTAATGATCCGCATTTGCCAGTGTGGTATCCCGCATTTGATGCTCTGCCTTCACTTAAGCCTATACTTTTTAAATTAATGGCAATGGTTGAGGGCGAAATGTTGGGTGGGGTTTTGATAACCCGAATCCCTCCAAATCATGGCATTGCACCTCACACTGATTCAAGCTGGCATGTTGATTACTTTGATAAGTACTACATCAGCCTACAAAGTGAAGAAGGTGCAAACTTCTGTTGTGACCATGAAGGAATTACAGAATCACTAAACCCTAAAGTCGGAGAGTGCTGGCTTTTTGATAACCATAAAAACCATTGGGTTGAGAACAATAGCAATCAAGACAGAATCACATTGATTGTCTGCATCCGGACACAGAGAGAAAAAGCAAAATGATTAACTTCAAAGACGTTTACGATTTAGATCAAATTGAATTTGTGCCGGTTGCTGATGGTGATGCACCTGAAGAAAACTCAGAAATTTATATAGCAGATGACATCTTCACTAAACAGATGCATATCAAGCATGAAGGGATGTTTATTCCTCAGCACTCACATAGCTACGAACACATGTCAATGCTTGCTCATGGATCAGTACGGGTTTGGCAAGATGGTGTTTTCACTGGTGATTATGTCGCACCTGTAGGAATTAAGATTCCTGCAAATGTTAAGCATACTTTCATGAGTCTTGAGCCAGACACGATTATTTACTGCATCCACAATATTTCACGTTCAGGTGAAGTTGATGTAAGTGAAGAGCACCACTTGTTGGAGGTTTAATTATGCCATGGGCAGCAGCAGCTGCGATTGGTGGGGCAGCGTTATCATCTGCCGCATCAAGCAGTGCAGCAAGAAAACAAGCTAAAAGTGCAGATGCAGCCACACAAGTTCAAAAGGACATGTATGACCAAACTCGCAAGGACTTAGATCCATATCGTGAGGCTGGTAGTAATGCATTAGGCCAATTAATGGGCCAAATGGGTGAGAATGGTTATTTCAATCAGACATTCAATGGTCAAGATATTTATGATGATCCATCTTACAAATTCAGGCTGAATGAGGGTCTAAACTCTATTCAATCAGGTGCTGCATCACAAGGTGGCTTGTTAAGTGGAGCTACTCTTAAAGCTCTAAACAACTATGGACAGGACTTTGCAAGTCAAGAGTATTCAAATGCCTACAACCGCTTCAATGCTGATCAAACCAACAGATATAACCGTTTAGCCAATTTGGTTGGTGTTGGTCAAAATGCCGCAGCTCAAACTGGTAATGCTGGTCTTCAAACTGGTCAGGCTATTGCAAACAATACCATGGCTGGTGCAAATGCTTCAGCCGCAGGAACAATTGCAAGTGGCAATGCATGGGCGAATGCAGCACAGCAGCTTGGAACACTTGGCTCAGCTTATATGAATAACAGGAAGGCAGGAGTAACCTAATGGCTATCGATCCGTCTATCCCATTGCAAGCTCGCGGAGTAGATGCAATTCAGATGCTTGCTGATGGAGATAAATTATCTCAGTTATGGCGCCAGCAAAAGTCAGACCAAGAGCTAAACCGCATCTATAATGAGTCACAGGGCGATGTATCCAAGATGCTAAGCCTTGGGCAACAGTCACCCTTGGCGCGTTTGGTTGTTCCTCAACTTCAAGCACAACAGGCCACTCAGCAAAAAAACATTCTAGACCAACAGAAGACATTGGCTGAAATTGCCAATACAACAGCACAAGCTAATGAGCGTACTGCTAGTGCTGGTAACACAACTTTTGATACGTCTCAGAAGAAATATGGTGCAATTCAAGGCGCATACCAACAAGCAGCATTGACAGGTGATAAAGGTCCAATCTTACTTGCTCTTGATGCTCTTCAGCGAACTGGTGCAATTTCTCCTGAGGACTATGCTCATAACTTTAAAATAATTAGTGTCATGAGCCCAGATGAAATTAAACAGTATGCAACTGGTAGTGGTTTACTAAATAAGGATTTGGCACCTTATCTTAGTCAAACTAAAAACAATGCTGCTGACAATGCAACTTCATCTGCTAACAATATCCGGACCACGGATGCTTCGCGGTATGCAACAGATACTTCAGCAGCAACTGCTGATAAAAATCGAGTGCAAGACAAGATTTTGGCAGAACAAAAGATTGCCTTGGAGCGTGGTGAGTTTGACACCATGACAGGCACTGATGGCAAGGCATATGCCGTTTATAAAGATGGTCGTGTAGAGCCGTTACTTCTTAAGAGTGGCGAGGCGTTTGCTCCACAGCCTAAAGGTAATAGTGGTCAGCCAAAATTGAGTGATAAAGCACTTCAATTAGTCAACGACTTGAATGTTCAACTTTCTACAGCCAGTCAAAACTCTGGCAAGATTAATGGCCTTATTAGTGATGTGCAAAGCGGGCGATTGAACTTGAGTGCAGCTAACCAGTTGGGTGCGCGGGCCAAAAATATGATTGGGTTATCTGATGAAAATAGCCGAGGTGTTGAAAACTTCCAAACAGCTTTAAATCAAGCAGTAAATGATGTTCTTATGATGGCTAAAGGTACTCAGACAGAAGGCGATGCACAGCGTGCAGCTCAGGTAATTGCAGCAAACCCACCTCGTGACAATGCAGCAGCATTACAAGCATTGCAACGACTAGCCGCAGTTCAAAATAATACCATTGCCGTTCTAAACCAGAATATTAATGGTATCTATGACAACTACGGATTGCCTCGTTCACAAGGTGCTCCGAAGCAGACTGCTCAAGCAGGTGCTAACCAAGCAAAATTGAACAATATTCTGTTTGGTAAATAAATGTGCTATAAATTCTCTCATCAAGGTGGGGGTCTTTATGAAAAAAATAGCAGTATTTGCAACTATATTATTTGTTCCGTTCTTGGCTAATACAGCAACATCTTATGAAATTGAGAAATCTATTAACGATGAGACTTTTGTAATTAATGGAGAGATGTTTAAAGCAAAAAGTTACTGTATGAACATGGAAGAAGGTGATAGGGTGATTTTTATAGAAGGCAGTCCGCATGGGGCATGTTCTTCGGCTAAGCTTTATAATTTAAGAACAGAGAAAACATGTAATGTTTGGTGCGAATGATGAAAAAATTATTAATTCTAATTATTCCAATTGTTAGTTTTGTGGGTTGTGCTACAGCTGATATAGTGCCGATGGGAAAGAACACCTATATGATTTCGCAAATGTCAGCTGGAGGCATATTTACCAATACATCCAAACTTAAATCGGATGTAATAATGAGAGCTAATGCATTTGCAGAAAGCAAAGGTAAAGTGGCAGTTCCAGTAACATCAACCCAGCTTAATGCAATACCAGGTGCACGAATGCCTAGTTTTGAGTACCAATTTAAATTGGTTGATAAAGACGATGAAAGGGCTGATGGTGGAGAGCTCAAATCCACACCTGATAATATTATTGAAAATCGTATTTTGATCAAGCAAGAGTGACGATCAGTAAAAACATAAACCCACTTCGGTGGGTTTTTTATTGCCTGAGGAAAAGTTATGGCATCAGCTCAGAAGTACATGCAGTTACTGAATAACCCAAATGCTAGACGTATGCTTGATTTGATTGCTAGTGCAGAAGGTGCAGATCATGGCTATAACACCTTATTTGGCAATCAACGGTTTGATGATTTATCAAGTCATCCTAACATTCGAAAAACATTCACTCAAACCGATGGCAAAAAGAACTACACCACAGCAGCAGGACGATACCAATTTTTAAAAGGAACATGGGATGGATTGGCAAACCAATTAGGCCTTAGCGATTTTTCACCACAATCTCAAGATATCGGGGCACTTGCACTTTTAGCCCAGAATGGTGCACTTCCTTATGTTCTTAAAGGTGATTTTGGTACAGCAATTAAAAAGTCTGGTGGTACTTGGGCTTCTTTACCTTCATCCAACTATGCTCAAAATAAGCGCTCATGGAACTTTGTTAATAAGCAACTTGGTACAGACTATCAACCAGAAAGCCGTTATTTAAATCAAGATCAGATTGCAAAAGTACTTCCCCAGTTAAATAAAAATACCAATCAACAATCTCGTTATTTATCACAAGAGCAAGTAGCTAAAGTTCTACCTCAACTTGCGAATAAATCACAGCAAGATACTGGTCGGTACTTATCTGCTGAACAAATTTCCCAAGTATTGCCACAACTGAGTAGGGGTTAAAATGGCTAGTCAAAACGATATCTCAACTCGAATTTCAACAGCAAGGAAAGAAGGTTTCAGTGATGAACAGATCTACTCAAGCCTAGCTTCTAATGATGGCTTTGGTAAACGCATCACAATGGCTAAAAAAGAAGGTTTTTCAGATGCTCAAATTGCTCAGAACTTAGGACTCAACCTTCAGAAGAATTTAGGCACTCAACAACCGATTCAAGTTTCAGCTACTCGCCAACCTTTTGACTGGCAAGCAGCACAAAAACAAGCAATGCAAAAACAAGCCAAAGAAGCGGGGCCTACTCATATGTGGGAAGGCGCATTACTTGGTGCATCTGATTTGGGGGCGGGTGTAGTGCAAGGTTTTGCTTATGCAGGCGACAAACTTGGGCAGGGTTTAAATGCTGCATTAGGAACGAACTTTGACACCAATTCATACAAGCGATTTACTGACCAGCGTAAAGATATCCAAGACTTTCACCAAGCAAGACGTCAACAAGCTAATCAGGGTTATGATTGGTCACGTCTAGGTGGACAAGTGGCAGCAACTGCACCTTTAGGGGCATTGGGCCGCGGCTACCAAGGCGCTAATGTATTATCTAAAGTGGGTGCAGGTGTTGCAGCACAGAATGCGGCAGTTGGTGCTGCTATTGGTGGCGCTGGATTTGCTGAGAATGGCAAGCAGCGTCTAGAAAATGCCGCTTTTGGTGCAGTAGGTGGTGCGGCAGGTGGGGCTATTGGTGAAAAGATTGGGCAGGGTGTCTCTAAAGCAGTTAATGCAGTTAAAAACTCTGGATCTAAAGCAGCTCAACAAACAGCACAAGCCATTGATAAAAATCTTGATGATGCTTTACGCCAACAAGGTATGTCACTTGGTGATTTGACTGATGATGTGGCTAACGGGTTGCGCAAAGAAGCTGCGGACGCATTAAAGTCAGGTCGAAACCTCAACCCAGAAGCTGTAGCCCGCAAAGCTGTTCTTGATCAAGTGGGCATTAAGGGCACTAAAGCGCAAGTAAGTGGCAATGCTCAACAATGGCAAAAAGAAGCAGAATTAGCAAAGATTCAGAATGTTGGTGCACCTTTGCGAGAGAAGTTTATAGAAGATAATAAACAATTAGCAAATTTGCTTAATGTGGCTACTTCTCGCACTGGAGGAAGATCAACAGACCAAATCGGAGCTATGCAAGGGGCGGTAAGTTCGCTTGGTGGACAGCTTGATCAAAATAAGCAATTCATTAATGCAGCCTATAGTTCTGCAAGAAATGCGTCTGGTAATGATGTTCTTATTGATGGAGCGGGATTGGCCAATGATGTGTTCACTAGACTTGACGATCAGGCCCTCATGTCATATTTGCCGTCTGACATCTCTAAAAAGATTGTCGATATCTCAAAGAATCCTGACAAATTCACCTTGAAAAAGGGAGAGGAGCTAATTGGAATATTAAATGACCATTACAAAAGCTCTTTACAACTAGGGCAGCCAACATCAACAACCAGGGCGTTAGGTACAGTCCGCGAAGCTTTGGATGGTAGAGTTCAGGAGGCTATGAGTGGAATTTTAACTCAAGGTGGAAATGATGCAGCTCAAGCATATCAGTTTGCTAGGCAGGCATATAAATTCAATGCAGAGCAAACCAAAACTATGCCACTACTCCAAGACATTAGAAAGGGGGTAGAGCCTGACAAACTCTTTAGTAAGCATATTCTTAATGGCAATGTTAATGAGCTAGAGAAAACAATTGATCTACTTAATAACGTAAATCCTCAATCAGTAGCAGATATTAAGCAACAGGCTCTAGAGTTTATTGCTGGTAAGGCTGTCAATCAGAATGGGCAATTTAGCCCTGCGGGTATGAAGCGGGCATTAGATGGAATTGGAGACCGAAGACTGTCGGTGTTGTTTGAACCATCTGAACTGAAGAACATTAAGAACATCAGTAAAGCTGGTGAATACTTAGTTACTCAACCTGCACATTCATATGTAAACAATTCCAATACTGCGTCAGCAACTATGAACCGGTTAATGGACTTTTTCGGGAATTCTAAAGTTAAATCTGTGCTTAATTTGCCATATCTTAAAGATTATGTAGTTGACCCAGTTGCTAACTATGGAAGCACAAGGTCAGTAAATAAAGCTTTTCAGCCTGATATATCTGGCAATCCAATTCCTGCTACGCCTCCTACACCTCAACAGCAAACCCTGATAGATCGGCTGGTTCAAGCGGGTTTACTTGGTGGGGCAGGCTCTACAAGACAGTAAAACTTAATCAATTTCTAACCGCCCTTAGTGGCGGTTTTTTTATTTGAGGTCTTTATGTACCCATTAATAACCAATGTCACAGCACAATTTGTTGATGACTATGGAAAGCCTGTGGCTGGTGGAAAGGTTTGGACCTATGAGTCTGGAACTACTACACCAAAAGCTACTTATGCTGATCCTGATGGTACATCTGTAAATACAAACCCTGTGATTCTGGACGAGGCTGGGCGAGCCAATATCTATTTAAATGATGGGGCTTATCGGGTGCGCGTCTTGTCAGCTGATAATGTTTTGATTGCAGACACCAACAAACTTTCCCGTTATGTCACCAGTACTGAATTAGATGAATTCATTCAACAAGTACAAGATGGCTTAGATGAATTAAACCAAGTCAAAGAGTCCCTTAACACTATTGTTGAGCAAGAGATTCAATCGCAAAAAGGTGTTGCTGGTGGTCTAGTTCCTTTGGATGAAAACGACAAGATCGACCCTCTCTATATCAAAAAGAGTGATGCTCTTGATCTTGATGACACAAATACTTTAGCCACCTCAAAAGCTGTCAAAGCACTTCAAGACACTAAGTTAAAGAAAGCTGATTTAGCAGCAGGAACCGCTCCTATATTTGCAGCACGCGCCCGAGGCACAATCAAAGGGTCTGATGGAACAAAAATCGGTACAGGTGGAAACTTCAAAGCAGTAACTCGAATTAGTGCAGGTGTTTATGAGGTTGAGCTAGATACAGCTATGCCAGATACAAATTATCAAGTTATCGCCAATACTTCAATTTCAGCAAGTAGTGCCGCTGCACAAGGCGCCAGCAATGATGAAAGTTTTGCGAAAACAACAACTAAATTCAGGTTGGTCTGCTCTTTTGGTGGTGACAACACGCAAGGGAGATTTGATCCCGGCTACATAGATTTCATCGTTTTCTAATAACACCCGAAAGGGTGTTTTTTTATGGGTGTAATAAACATGGCAACAGCTTTGACATCTCAATACACACGCTTCACAGACAAGTGCAATAGAGTCTTGGCTGGGGGGGTCGTAAAAACCTTTGAACCAAATTCTTTAACTCCAAAAGTCACATATCAAGACACTTTAGCAACAATACCAAACCTACCTGAAGTGGTTTTGGATGAGACAGGAAGGGCGAAAATCTACCTACAAGGTGACTATCGGATTCAAGTATATAGTCGTGATGGGGTCCTGATAGAAGATAATTTGTTGGTCGAACAGGCTGTGGTTCAAAGTGACTTTGATGCATTAAGTCAAACGATACAAACAGAATTCAACGAGCTTCAAGAAGAAACACAAACATTAGTTGATGCGGCAATCGGATCTATCCAAGGTACAGTCGATGCGGCAGTAGCAAACGCTGGCAATATGATTGGTGCAGCTAACAAGGCAGCTTTAGATTTAATTACAAACAAGCCTGTTGGTCAAAATGCCATGCTTGATAACGGTGATATCTATCGCTGGAATGGCACATCTTGGGTTTTTACTGGACTCAACTATCTAAACGCATCATTAGAAGAACGTCGAACCGTAGAATCTAACCGTCCGCAAAACCCTAACAAGCTTGATTTTAAACAAGTCACATTTCTGACAGCTCCAACCGTTCTTGTTGGTACTGCTACATATCCATATCGGAACGGGCTAAAGCAATTAAAGCTTGTCAGTGCATCAACTGGTTCGCCCATAACTGTCTATTGGGAATTTCCAGTATCTCAATTTACCCGAGATTTCTCTGGTTCCATCACTGTTGAAGGATTAACAAGCGGTTCAAACGGTGTTGTCGGAATTGAACAGCGTAATGATGCTGGCTCTCTTATTTCTTCTCATTACGCAGCAACAGGCGTTACAGCAGCAGTTACCAAACAAACCTACAAAGTGAATGTGGCAAGCGTGACAGCGGGAGCAACAAAGATTCGCTTAATCGTGAATATGCTCACCACTGGAACACGTGAAATGTACGTTCATAGCCCATTCATTGCAGATGGAGCAAACGCAGAGTTTATTTCGCCACGTGATACGAGGAATGAAAACTTGTTATTGGCATCTTTTATTAAGACTATTGGGAAAAATCAATTTAACAAAGCATTAGCAGAAGATGCCAAATTAATTAGCTTCCAGACTGGTGCAACGGTAACGTTTGCAAATGGTATCGCATTTGGAAAACAGGCAGTACAGGCGGGAGGAACATATACTTTCTGGATGCCTTTAAGTACATCATTTGCTTTCAAGCGAATCATTTATACATATGATAAGAATGGCGCCTTCTTGGGCATGGATGCTGCACAGGGTTCGGCTGGCGAAATAGTAAACCCAAACCCACCAACCGGCATTACATACGCAGATAGTGATAAAACAGTAACTTTCACAATCCCCGATAACTCTACTATTGCTTTCATCTCAATGATGATTGTTTATGCAGCTCATACGACTACTGATTTTAATAACTTAGTAAATGGTATGCAGCTTGAGTTGGGTTTTAAACGCACTGATTATGCTGCTTATGATCCAAACGGCCAAGAAATGCTTTGGTTAAAACCATCGGCATTGATTGACACGCCCGATAGTGGTGGCGGCACAACAGTTGTTACAGCGGGTAATACCTTTACACTCTACATTGATGGCGTTTACGCATACATCCGCACCCCATTCAGTGACACTGTTGATATGGTGCAGATGGTGCAATATGGAACGACTACAAAGTGGAATAACAATGTAATTAACCCATATCAGATTAAAACCATTCCCAAATCGACAGCTAAAGAAAATTTAGTCACTGCATATAATGCAGGAACTTTAGTTGTAAACCATGGTGATGATGCGGCACCGATGAACTACAACTTCTACTATAATGGCACTACAAATGTACCAGTGTATATGGGGGCAAATCATGGGGCTTTTGCTGTCCATGAAGTAACACAAACAGGCCATGGCAAGACTTATGTTGATGTAGGCTCTAAATGGTCGAATGGTTCGCGCCAATACACTTTAGTTCGCATTGTTGACGCAAATAAACTGTGGTTTGTTTCAGATAATTCAGGAACAACTGAGCAATGGAATTACCACATGGTTTCTATTGCAGGCAACACATTGACCCATGTCAGCGGAGCAACAAATACAGCCAGTATAGTAGTTGCAGCAGACCTGCTCACTCAGTTGTTTACATCAATCAATAATCACGTTAAAAAGATTGTTGTTGACGGTTATAAGACAATTACAGCTTCAGGCTTTTATGATGTGGAAAGTGTCGAGTTTATTGACACATACAATATTATGAATGTGCCTGCGATTATTAGTTATCTGCAAGCTCATGTAGGTACTACAACAGAACAAGAGCTGAATGTTCCGGCAATTGACTATGATGTGAATGTACAAGTTAGCTATAAGTATGTGCAAAATGGCGCTTTAACTATTAATACTCAATTTCAGAAGAAGTCGAATATTAATTTTAACTTTGCTGGATTAACTCAAGCTTTGCCACTCAACTACACAGGAAAAACACTGCTTTACTATGTTCCAAAAATGAATCCTGTAACGGTCGGCTCAAACACATACAACCTGAGTAATGTAGTTGATGTAACAGCCGTTACTGATGTTATTACTTTACTTAAAGCAAATTGGTCGGATGCACTCAATCCACCTGACCGAATGGCTCAGATTGTCAAAAACGGTGCGAATAAAGAGTTTGGGCATGTTATTGGTTACAGTCTAAGCCGTGGGGCTACTCAGCCAAGTATCCGAGCAAATACAACTGATGCAGGCTTCTTTAACGGGCCAACACGTAAAATGTATCCGAAAGCGTTGGTAACTAATCTAAACACTGTGGTGAATACGATTACATATAGGATTTTATTTAATCCTAATGTACTTCCTGAGGCAACTGTGTATGGGTGGTATGAAGATAATGGTGCAATCTTTGTTGTTTTGGACATTCATCAAAGCGCTTCATTGTTAAAGTTACCTAATCTTGGATTATTTAACGGAAAGTCAGCAACAGTAGTTGATTCTAATGACAACTTTACTTTGTATAGCGAAATAGTCAGTGATGGTGGTTTGCTCTGTTCTGTTGTAAATGGCTATGCCCAAGCAACGATCAAACTAAGTTAATCACACAATCAATCTATATAGGCCCTAGCTTTAAATAAGTTAGGGCTTTTTTATTGCCGAAAAATTAGGGGTATGGCATGGAATCATGGAAATTCATTCAAGAGTTTCTACAGACTTTTGGCACAGCAATCACTTCATTTTTTATGGGGTTCATTATGGCTTATTTCCGAACGAAGAAAAAACTAGGTAAAGCTGACTGGGCAGAATCCATTATGTGTGGACTTTTTTCAGTTGGCGTCTGGTCATTACTTGAGTGGCTTAATGTTCCTCAGATTGTATCTGTAGGTATTGCATCAGGCATTGGTTATATGGGCACTCATTTTGTTAGCAACCTGATTGAGAAGAGGATTAACAGAGATGGCTAAAACAACAAGTAATGCTGGCTTAAATCTCATCAAGGGGTTTGAGGGCAAGCGTCTTTATGCATACGATGATGGTGTAGGGGTTTGGACAATTGGATTTGGAACAATCAAACACCCTAATGGCGTTCGAGTCAAAAAGGGTGATGTTTGCACTGAAAAACAAGCAGAAGAATATCTTCGAAATGACTTGGTGAAGTTTGAAGCTGCTATTAACAAACTTGTCAAAGTACCGCTCTCTCAAAATCAATTCGATGCTCTAGCATCCTTTACATACAATCTTGGTGAAAGTAATTTAAGTAGTTCAACTCTACTTAAGAAATTGAACAAAGGTGACTACCAAGGCGCTGCTGACCAATTCCTTGCTTGGAAAAAAGCAGGAGGTAAAGTTCTACCTGGTTTAGTTCGTCGTAGAGAGGCTGAACGAGCACTATTTTTAAAGAAGTAACTTATATGTGTAAACGTACTAAAGTTGCATCGATCATCACACTGCTGTGCCTCCTATTCTCAGGTTGCACAGCTCATACCATTAATAGTAATGTGAACGTCTCTATTTGTGTGAGAGCGCTTTAATGTCTACACAGCTAATCAAAATTCGCAATACATCAATAGATCGAGGTGTAGATCTGTTAGCTGAGCTCGATAAAAATGGAGAAGTCACCAAAATTTACGACTACAACGGCAATGAGTTAAAGATTAATTTCTTACGCGATGAAGTCTTTTATAAAGGCATCTGGTGCCAGTTTAGTAAGAAGCAAAAAAATAGCTAATTTTCTTTATGTGTACAGAAGTGTGTACATACATTGAAAACTAGCTATTTAAATTTACTGTAAACAATTGAATATAAATATTAAATGCATATTAATCAGGTATTCTTAGCACAAATAGTCGCCTGAATCCAGATATTACCGCGAATATATTCGCCAATATTAAAGTTTTTATACAAATCGTTTTTGGTTGCAATGCGCACTAATATGGCAGGAAGATCATCTTCTAAAACCAAAGTAACATCATAAAGGGTATATTCTGCCCCCATAAATGTCATAGAAGTTTTGCCAACAATATTACCTTGGAACCATGCTTCATCTTCTTGACCAAGATTTTCGCCATATAAATAAGCAACCATTTTAGAAAAATCAACGGTTACAGGTTCTTGATCTTCTGGAGTTTTTGGTTGCCATTCATTAATGAGTTCCTGTAAGTTTTCAGGAGCAATACCATTATGTTCAGTCAAAATCGCATTTAATGCACGGTGATGTTTAATTGAGGCTGGGTCATCAACAACGATTTTTTCGCCTGCTGGAACAGGTTCTAATTCATAAGCCCATGCATTAAATTGAACTTGATAGTCTTTAGTTTTGTCATATTGACAAGCGTTAACGCTAAATAAATTATCAAATGCATAAACAGTTGTATTTTTATTTAGTCTTAAACTTAACACTGCTTGTGTCGCAGAGTCACAAGTAATGATACGTTCAATTTTTGCATTATATTGATATGGACTTTCAAAACTTGGAAAGGCTGTTTTGAGCGCACGAGGTTTCTGATTTTCAACCGCAATAATCTGGTTGATTGTAACTTTTTGGTCTTGTGGACCTTGAATCAACCAAAAAGATTGATCCATGTCTTCTTCATGTTCACATAAGCCCATGGGCATTACAGGTGCATCAAGTGCTAGTCCTAACCATTTTGGTACATCTGTTTCGGGATGGGACGTCAACAGATTCCAATGTTCGCCATGACTACCAAAATTTTGGTCATTTACTTTAATTACTTCTGGACTGTTTTGATTTTTCATAAGCACGATGCTGTTGGGTTCACATTACTTGTTATATTAAATCGAGGGTGTTTGCTATTTTTCAAGTCACCATATGTAAATTCTCTTGTAAAAGCACATATTTAGTCATTTAAAGAGAAATGCTCCTTCTATTTATAAATTAAAAGTAAGCTTCATCTATAAAAACTTTAATATTGAAATTAAAAATAAGTTTAATATTTATTTCTACTCACCTCCGAAAAGCATCTGTTAGACTTATATTTTTAGTGGAAATAGAGAATAACGTGCTGCCATTTAAGCTATGGGTAGACGCAGACGCCTTACCAAAAATTTTACGTGAAGTAATTTTGCGTGCATCAGATCGTTATCAATTAGAAGTCATCTTTGTTGCTAATCAAAATGTTGGGATTACACCTTCTGTTCGCATCAAGTCAATACAGGTTTTAAGTGGTGCCGATCAGGCCGATAAAGAAATAGTTGATCGTATGATTGAAAATGACATTGTCATTACGCAAGATATTCCACTTGCAGCTCAAGTCATTGAAAAGGGTGGCATTGCCATTCACCCCCGAGGTGAGGTTTATACAACCGCGAATGTTAAAGCGCGGTTACATCTACGTGATTTCATGGATACGCTTCGTGGTGCGGGTGTGCAAACTGGTGGACCACCGCCTATTTCCGAGCGAGATAAGCGTGAATTTTCGAGTGCATTAGATCAAACAATTTTAAAGCAAAAACGTAAAACAGCTAAGTGAGCATCGCATGCCATCGCAAACCAATTTGGCTTTAACTTATGCCTTGTTAGTGTTCATTTGGGCAACTACTCCATTGGCTATTGTTTGGAGTGTGTCTGATTTACATCTTATGTGGGCATTGTTGTTACGCTTTTTTATTGCATTGCCTTTGGCCGTAATCATATTACTGATTTTAAGAACACCTTTTCCAACTCATCGACAAGCTATTCATAGTTACGTTGCCGGATCTTTTAGCTTAATTGGTTCTCAAATTTTTACCTATGCTGCTACCCAATATTTAAGTTCAGGCATGATTGCGCTTATGTTTGGTTTAGCACCCATTATGGCTGGGCTGATTGGCCGTTTTGCATTTGGCCAACAACTTTATAAGTTGCAATGGTTAGGTATGGCTATTGCCGTAAGTGGTTTAGCGATTATTTGTCTGAGCGGTGCAAATCAGCATGTGCATCCGTTTGGAATTGTGCTCATGCTGATCAGTGTGTTTGTTTATTCTTTTTCAATTTTCTGGGTTAAGAAAGTTAATGCACAAATTCAGCCTATGGCTCAGGCAACGGGCTCTATTTTAGTGTCTTCTATTTTTGCTAGTTGTTTTATTCCATTTATTTGGCAATATGCACCAACACATTTACCAGAAGCTAAATCTTTATTTGCCTTAATTTATACGGTACTGATGGCTTCATTAGTTGCCATGTTTTGTTATTTCAAGCTTATACAAAACATTCAGGCAACGACTTTATCTTTAACGACAGTTATTACGCCAATGTTAGCCATGATGATTGGAGCTGCTTTAAATCATGAACAACTTTCGATTATGGTTTTTGTAGGTGCTTTAATTATCCTGTTTGGACTATTTTTATATTTCTATAAAGACATTCAGGCAAATCGAAATTTTGTCCGACATATTAAGTCTAAATAGGAGAAGATTGGGGTAATTTGTTGAGCTTATTCATTAAATTGTTCTAATTCGTAGCGAAATGCTTGATCAAATTGATCTCCCAACTTAAGTAGTAGAAAATAGCGCAGCAATATAATATTAGGATTGTTAAGGAAAGATCAGAACTTACTGATTTTTAAACCTTAATACAGCATCTAACGATATGGCCAAATAGTAGATGTGGATGCGATTTGACATGAGCATCTGCTATTTCCCATCAATCACCTTGGATTTAGAAGGTATGTTTAAACCAATCTCACTGTATATAGGGTTGAGATATACTCGCGCAAGACGCAGTAATCATTTTATTTCTTTTATTGCATTGGTTTCGATGATCGGTTTGACACTAGGTGTCGCTGTGCTGATTACGGTACTTTCTGTGATGAACGGTTTCGATCGCGAATTGAAAAACCGTGTTTTGGGAATGGTGCCGCAAGCGACAGTTTCATCTACACAAATCCTCACGGATTGGCCTGAACTGGTAAAACGAGTTGAACATCATCCACATGTAACTGGGGTTGCACCTTTTACCCAATTGCAAGGTATGTTAACCGCGCAAGGGCAAGTCGCTGGTATTATGGTGACGGGTATTGACCCAAAATATGAAAAGAATGTGTCTATTATTCAAAATCATATTGTTGCTGGTAGCTTAGATTCACTTAAAAAGGGTGAATTTGGTATTGTTCTTGGTAAAGATATGGCCGATTCATTAGGCTTGCGCCTAAATGACAGTGTGACATTGGTTTTACCTGAAGCAACGCCATCTCCAGCGGGTGTAGTACCTCGTTTCAAGCGTTTTAAAGTAGTGGGGATTTTTAGTGTAGGCGCTGAAGTCGACTCTATGGTGGGTTATATCGCCCTATACGATGCTTCAACCTTATTACGCTTACCAGATGGTGCTCAGGGTGTTCGTTTAAAACTAGATGATATTTTTGCCGCGCCACAAGTTGCAGATGACTTGGTAAAAAGTTTGCCAAGCAATTTCTATGCAACGAACTGGACCTATACACATGGCAATCTGTTTAATGCCATTCAAATGGAAAAAACACTAGTTGGTTTGTTGCTTGTTCTTATCATTGTAGTAGCAGCATTTAATATCGTTTCGTCTTTAGTCATGGTTGTGACCGATAAAAAATCAGATATTGCAATTTTGCGTACATTAGGCGCGTCACCATCGATGATTACTAAAATCTTTATGGTGCAAGGTACTGTCATTGGTGTGATTGGGACAGTTGCTGGTACAGTTTTAGGCGTAATTTTGGCTTTAACCATTAGTGATATCATTTCATGGTTTAACAATGTATTAGGTTTAAATCTATTTGATGCTTACTTTGTGCATTACCTTCCTTCTTATTTAAGATGGCAAGATGTGACGATTATTGTGATTGTTTCTTTACTCTTAAGCTTCTTGGCGACTATCTATCCGGCGCTTCGTGCTGCCAAAGTTCAACCTGCCGAGGCACTGCGTTATGAGTAAAATAGTTTTAGAAGCGAAAGATATCTATAAACATTTTGATGACGGCAAATCCAAAGTTGAAGTCATTAAAGGTCTTTCTTTACAAGTTGAAGCAGGGCAGTTTGTTTCGATTGTTGGCGCGAGTGGTTCAGGTAAAAGTACTTTGCTTCATGCGCTAGGCGGTTTAGAGCAGCCAACGCAAGGTCAAGTATTTTTAAATGGTCAGCGTTTTGATAATTTAGGTGAAGCCGAGCGTGGTTTTCAACGCAACAAATACCTTGGTTTTGTTTATCAATTTCACCATTTGTTACCTGAGTTTACTGCGCTTGAAAATGTAGCAATGCCTCTTATGCTTCGCCCAGATAGCCAATTCAAATCAGTAAAAGCACAAGCTGAATATTTACTAGACCGAGTGGGATTATCTCATCGTATGGATCATCAGCCAGGTGAGCTTTCAGGCGGTGAGCGCCAACGTGTTGCTTTGGCTCGTGCTTTGGTCACTCAACCTGCGGTTGTTTTGGCTGATGAACCAACAGGTAATTTGGACCGTAAAACAGCTCTAGGTATTTTTGAATTACTGACCGATCTTAAGAAAGAACTTAATATGGCTATGCTGATTGTGACTCATGATGAGCAGTTGGCTCAGGCAGCAGATTCAATCTTGCATATGGAAGATGGTCTTTGGGTGAGCGGTTCTTAAAAAATTGTCATTAAATCACATTGTTAAAGCCTACTTAGTTGGGCTTTAATTTTGCCCCTAAAAAGATAACGATATGACTTTAAATGTTAAAACTTATTTTAGTGGGGTGGGTGGTAGGTATTGCATTCATGGGAATAGAACTTCCTCTCATAATGCAATATGGTTGGATTGGTAAAGTTTTGCTCTTTATCTGCTTAATTTTTTATATTTTTAAGCGTCATCTTGTTGTAAATCGTCCCATATTAAAAGGAGTTTATTATTTAATCTGCAGTCTAAGCCTTTTTATTATAGGCCATCAATATGCTCAGCATGCCTTAAATGAAAGACTACAACTACGGGAGATACAACCTGAGTCTTTAGACATTGTTGTGTATATAGATCGAATAAGTGAAGAAAATGATAATAAGACACAGCAACTCGCTCAGGTTCTAGGGCGGTCATCCCATGTGGTGAATTGGTTGTTATATTTAAAAAATGAAAATGCTTTGATAGAAGAGCCAAAATTACAATTAGGTCATTACTATCGAATTTCGGGTAAAACCAGACCAGCTCATAGTTATGCAGTAGCAGGTGCTTTTGATCAAGAACAATGGTTCATTCAACGAAACATAATGTCAGCTTTCAGTGTTCAGCATGTTGAGCCTTTAAGCTCTAATGAAATTTATAGGTTGGGTTATCAAAATCACTTACAGCAGCAACAGAAGTTTTTTACTAGGCAACAATTAAATATAGAAAAAATCCGTCTAAAATTTAGATTAATGCTAAAAAAATCTCCATTTCAGAATAAAGGATTGTTATTAGCGCTTCTGACAGGGGATGAAAGTCTTTTAAATGAAGACATTAAAAATCAATTTAAACAGTTAGGAATCTCTCATTTGTTGGCCATTTCAGGGCCTCATGTCCTCATTTTTGCAATCTTGTTGTCTTGGGGATTACATCAATTAGTACGACGTTATTATCCGCAGCTTTATTTATATCAACCTAAACAAATTTGGGCGATGTTTCCATTATGTTTCGGTGTTTTGATTTATACGGCTTTTGTAGGCTTTGAAATTCCAGCCTTAAGAACGTTATTTTCAGTATTTTTATTCGCCTTTTTATTGTTGGTTAAACTGCCTGTTAAGCCATTTTCGCTCTTGGTTTTCAGTGCAAGTCTACTTTTACTTTTCGATCCATTTAGTGTTTTATCGGCAGGTTTCTGGCTCTCCTATGGTTCTTGCTTTATTTTATTACGCATTTATCAAACTATAGTACAGACTACAAATCTTGCTTCAGTGAGTCTGCTATCTAAAATAATTCTTTTAAGTAAAACCCTAATTGAATCTCAGGGCAAAATATTTATTGCTCTATATCCTCTAATGTTGATTTTCTTTCAGCAGATTTCATGGGTTGCACCTCTCACAAATATTATTGCTGTTCCTCTGTTGGGAGGAATTATTGTTCCTTTAAACATTTTCGCTGCTTGCGTGTGGCTTATTTTTAATTCACTTGGAAGTGCACTCTTTCAGATTAATGATATTTTGCTCAGTATAGTGCTGACATGCTTTAGTCTTTTAGAGAAATTATCTCTACCGTTGCAAGGTTTTAGTCTGACACCACTGGCTTTGATAAGCTTAAGCTGTGCCATTATTATTTTATTTTTACCGCGTGGTGTTTTACCAAAATCTTGGAGTCTTATATGTTGTTTACCCTTAGTCATTCCAAATAAAACCTCTCAGCAAATTCAATTAAATATTATAGATGTAGGCCAAGGACAAGCAATTTTTCTACAACATCCAGAGCAGACATGGTTAATTGATACGGGTGGTTCTTATGACGAGAAAGCCTTTAGTATTGGTCAAAATGTAGTAATTCCATATTTACGTCAGAAAGGTATTAAACAATTAGATCATGTGGTGTTATCTCATCTTGACCAAGATCATAGTGGGGCATTTCCTTTTATCGCTCAGGCTTTTCCTATTAAACAAGTTGTATCAAATGAGTTATGGAAAGAGCAGGTGAAAGAACCATTTACCTATTGTCATCAAGGGCAAAAATGGCAATATCCACAGTTAGATATTGAGATACTTTGGCCGAAAGAAAATGATTTAAATTTAGTTTCTTCTAACCAAAATGAATATTCTTGTGTCGTTTATATTCATTTAAAACAGGTAAAGGGTTATCAAAATTATTTAATTATGGGGGATGCAGGATGGGAAGCAGAATATCAACTGATAAAAGAATATCCTGATTTAAAAGTAGATGTCTTGGTATTAGGTCATCATGGTAGTAAACATAGTTCTGCCTATGACTTCTTAGCAACTTTAAATCCTAAGCTGGCTATTGCGTCAGCTGGTTTTAATAATCGTTACGGACACCCAAGCAAAGAGGTTTTAGCGAGAGTACAAGCCCTTCATATTCCATTTAAAAGCACAGTTGAACAAGGAACATTAAGCTTTGTATCTCGCAATCATGAGATGGTTTTATACACTCGACGTTTCGAGCGTACTTGGCTTCACAGGAATTGGTAAAGCTTCTGCTTTAAGTTTGGCCACAATTTGAAGAGCTTCATTTGGATCAATATTATAAATATTATCTAAAGCAGGATTGGCTTTAAAACGTTTATAGCTCCAGTGGTAATGGTCGGGGTAATGCTGGATGAGTTGTTCAATAGCCTGATGAATGACATAAGTTCCATCATCTGCACTACCTTCATAAATTTTTTCATCCATAGGCTCAATGTACATCGTAAAGCCATCATTTTCGTTACGAATTGCGTAAAGAAATAAAGCTCTTGCCTTAGTTTTTTGGATGAGCTTGGCACTTAAATTACTTGAGGCAAGTGGAACACCGAAATAATTGATCATATTGCCGCCGACGTTAGGCGTATGGTCAGGTAAAATGACGGTAGTTTCACCTTGTTTTAAAGCTTTGAAAATTTGTCTTACACCAGTTTCATCCGTAGGAACCAAGTTTGCTTTTTCACGACTACGTGCTTCTCGAACAAAACGATCCGCCTCTTCATTTTTTACAGGTTTATATAGGATTGTCATTGAAGTAAACTGTGAACACCAGGCATTCAGAATTTCCCACGTACCAAAATGTGGAACAATCAAAACCACACCTTTTTTTGCTGCAAGTGCTTCGTGAAAGTAATGTTCACCTTCAATATGATGAATTCTTTCGATATTCTTGGCACTTGATGATCCCCAAATACTTAAAAATTCAAAGTATGAGGTGACTTCATTACGAATCGCTTGTTGCGTAATCTCTATTCGCTGCTGTGGCGTTAAATGTGGAAGGGCAATTTGTAAGTTTAGTTCTATACTTTTTGATGTTTTAGTGATTTTTAAAGTATTGATTAACCCTGCTAACAAACGAGCAAGAAAACGTCCAAATTTAATTGGCTGGCGGCTAAAAGTTTTGAGTAGGTAATAGTTCATGCTTTATGTATCTAATTTGGTCATCTATCGCGGGAAAAAGGAAGCAATAATTAAAAAAAGATAAAATTATTATAAATGAAATCATATTATTTAGACAGTTTTTATCAAATCAACGTATATAATGACATCATTTTAGATTAATTTGGATTGGAATTTTATGTCCGATTGGCCACCAAAACCACAAAATGAACCTATAATCCCTAAACAGAATGGACAAGAATGGCAAATTCTCGAGAAGGCTGTGCTTGCCTCTGTAGAGGAGCAGCGTCGTAGTCGTCGTTGGGGTATCTTCTTTAAAACATTAACTTTTATTTATTTATTATTCATTATCGTACTCATGGGCAAAGGCTGCTCAACCAGCAAAGATGGATCAGCAGTAAGTAGCAGCAGTGCTCATCTGGCAGTTGTGGATATTGTTGGAACAATTGATGCTTCAAGTAATCAATCTGTAAATAGTGAAGATACAAATAAAGCCCTTAAACGTGCTTTTGAGGCATCAAATAGTAAAGCTGTTGCTCTTAATATTAACTCTCCTGGTGGTTCTCCAGTTCAGTCTGATGAAATCTGGCAGGAAATTCGTTATTTGAAAAAACAGCATCCTGATAAGAAGGTTTACGCTGTTATTGGTGATATGGGCGCATCAGGTGCGTACTATATTGCTTCTGCTGCTGATGAGATTATTGTTAATCCATCAAGTTTAGTTGGCTCAATTGGGGTCATCATGCCGAACTACGGAATTACTGGTTTAGCTCAGAAACTTGGTATTGAAGATCGCACTTTAACGGCAGGAACGAATAAAGACATTTTAAGTATGACTAAACCGATTGATCCTGCACAAAAGCAGCACATTCAATCTGTTCTTGATAATGTCCATACTCACTTTATCAGCGCAGTTAAAGAAGGGCGTGGAAAGCGTTTGAAATCAAATGATCCAGCTATTTTTTCTGGTTTATTCTGGACTGGTGAACAAGCAATTCAGTTAGGTGTTGCTGACCGTTCAGGTAACATTACGAGCTTGATGCGTGAACTAAACCTTGATAATAAAGTTGACTACACAATTGAGCGTAACCCATTACAATCAATTTTAGGTCGTATGGGTGCACAAATAGGGCAAGGGGTAAGTGAATCTATTGCTCAAGAAGTGCAGACTCGTCAAAGCGCAAAATTACAATAAAATCTGTTTTAGGATAGCAGTATGTCAATGAAACCAGTTATACACTTTGCTCATGCCAATGGCGTACCATCAAAAGTGTATCAAAAACTGTTTGATCAGTTGAAAGGGGAGTATGACGTTATTTATGTTCCCTTGATTGGTCCTGATAAGCGCTATCCTGTGACGAATCATTGGCCTGCTTTGGTTGATCAGGTGATTGATAGTATTGTGCGGCAAGCGAAAGGACGTAAAGTCATTGGACTTGGGCATTCTCTTGGTTCTGTTTTAACATTGATGGCATCTTTTCAGCGTCCTGAACTCTTTTCTCAAGTGATTATGTTAGATCCGCCTCTGATTTTAGGACGATATTCATTTGCTTTTCATATGGCAAAATTATTTCGCCCTAAATTGGTTGATGCGATGACCCCCGCTGGTTTATCTGCACGTCGTCGCGAACATTGGGACTCGAGAGAGCAGGCTGCTGAATTACTGCGCCCTAAAGGTTTCTATAAAGATTTTGATGAAGATTGTTTTCAAGCTTACATTGACTATGCTTTAAAAGAAGACTCGGTCCGTGGTGGTGTCACTTTAACTATTCCTCGTGAAGATGAAGTTGCAATTTTCCGTAAAAATCCTTCTTGGTGGTGGCTGCCTATGCCAAAACCTAAGATGCCTGTGCATTTAGTTGTGGGCAAAGAAAGCGCTTTTTTAAAAAGAGGCTTTCCTCAGATGGCAAAGCGAAAAATGGGAATTCCGTTTACTGTGGTGGAGGGAGGGCATATGTTCCCTCTAGAACATCCTATTGATACAGTGAATTCTATAAAGAAATTGATTCATCAGCAGAATTAATTTTTAAACTCATAAAAAAAGGACATGCCAGCATGTCCTTTTTTTATTTTTGCTTTTAAGTAAAATATTTTACCAATTTGCAAAACGAATAGGGCGTTCAAGAATTTGATCACGGAAATAAGCTTGGCCATTTTTCCATGTAAGTTGACCGTTACATAACCACTCTGCTACTTGGGGATAGATAAAGTGCTCAAGTGTATGCACTCGACCTGCTAATGAGTCAGCAGTATCATGCTCTCTAACCGAAATAGCAGATTGGGCAATAGATTGACCAGAATCCAGTTCAGCAGTTACAAAGTGCACGGTACAACCATGTAAACGATCACCTGTGTTTAAAACACGTTGATGAGTGTTCACACCTTTATAAGCAGGAAGAAGAGAGGGATGTATGTTCAACATTTTCCCTTGCCATTTGTTGACAAAGGTTGGTGTTAAAATGCGCATGAAGCCAGCTAAAATAACTACATCTACTTCCCAAGCCAAGAGTTGCTGATGCATTGCTTCATCAAACACTTCACGAGTTGGAAAGTCTTTATGGGAGATAACAGCGGTAGCAATATTAGCTTTTTGAGCACGCTCTAGGGCATAAGCATCTGCTTTATTAGACAGTACACCTACAATTTGCCCTGATAGATTTGCATCTATCAAGGCTTGTAAATTACTGCCGTTCCCAGAGACTAGAACAGCAATTTTTATCATGCAAAGATCACACGAATTTTTTCGTCTGCACCTTCCACTGATTCAGCATTTTCTTGGATATGTCCAATTTTCCAAGCTTTTTCACCTTGAGCATTCAGCACTTCAATTGCTTTTTCTGCATCATTTGCATCAACAGCAATAACCATACCTACGCCACAGTTAAACGTACGGTACATTTCAAAGCGCTCTACATTGCCTTCGCGTTGTAGAAGTTGGAATAACTCAGACCATTCCCAAGAAGCTTCATTAATCACTGCTTGAGCGCCGTTTGGTAATACACGTGGTAAGTTACCCGGTAAACCGCCACCAGTGATGTGTGCCATAGCATGTACATCAACTTGTTTGCAAAGCTCAAGAACTGATTTTACATAAATACGAGTTGGTTCCATTGCAACATCTGCAAGAGGGCGACCATCAACTATTTGAGTTAAATCAACATTTTTAACGTCTAAAATTTTACGTAATAATGAATAACCATTTGAGTGAGCACCACTCGATGCAACACCGATAAGTACGTCACCAGACTTTACTTTAGAGCCATCAATAATTTTGCTTTGCTCAACAACACCAACGGCAAAACCAGCAAGATCGTAATCTTCGCCTTCATACATGCCTGGCATTTCTGCGGTTTCACCACCTACAAGTGCGCAACCTGCAAGCTCACAACCTTTACCAATACCAGTAACAACATTTGCAGCAACATCAACATTTAAGTGACCAGTCGCGTAATAATCAAGGAAGAATAATGGTTCTGCACCACAAACTAAAAGGTCATTTACACACATAGCCACAAGATCTTGGCCGATTGTGTCATGACGATTAAGATTAAGTGCCAAACGTAATTTAGTTCCTACACCATCGGTTCCAGAAACTAAAACAGGCTCTTCATAACCTTTAGGAATTTTGCATAGTGCACCAAAGCCACCAAGACCGCCCATTACTTCAGGACGACTTGTACGTTTAGCGACTGACTTGATACGATCGACCAGTGCGTCGCCCGCTTCAATGTCGACACCCGCATCTTTATAGCTTAAACCGGTATTTGGGGTAGAAGTTGAGTTGCTCATAAATGAAGTCTCCGCATTGGCGGCAGATTATAACCTGAATATACGAAACTCTTATGTTATTTATGCTCGAAAATGCTATCTTTAATAAAAATATTTTTTCATTTATAACGATTAAATCAAAAAAGGCTAGATTTTATGCAAGATCGTATACTGCGCCGTATTCTTTTACTCGCAGGTATTGTATTGCTGGTATGGGTATTGTACTTACTCAAGCCTGTAGTCATTCCTTTTATCGGTGCTTTTTTCCTGGCTTATTTATTCAGCCCACTTGTTGATGTTCTGGTAAAAATCAAATTGCCTCGCTGGTTAGCGATTAGTTTGGTGTTTATAGGAATAGGTGTAACCCTAACCATTGCATTATGGTATTTGGTTCCCCTGATCTGGAAACAATTGGTTTACGCTCGCGATAGTATCCCCGCTGGTATTCATTGGATTAATGCCGAGCTATTACCATGGGTTTCTTCGACATTTAATGTTCAGCAAATGGAAATTGATACTGATCAAATGTCCAAAGCTGTCATGGATTACGTTCAGACAAATTACAGTGCCGATAGTATTCAAGCTGTCTTATTAAAGCTTGCGCAATCAGGCCTCAATTTTATTCAAATTGGTGGAACAGTTGTTTTAATTCCAATTATTGCTTTTTATTTTCTACTAGACTGGGACCGTATGTTACAAAACTTACGTCGTCTCATTCCACGTCCATATGAAGCAACTACCTTACAGATCGTTGGTGAATGTCATAGCGTTTTAGGAGCATTTGTTAAAGGTCAGTTTCTTGTCATGCTCTTGCTCGGCGTAGTATATGCAGTTGGATTGCAGCTCATTGGTTTGGAAGTTGGTCTTATTATTGGTATGGTGGCTGGCCTTGCCAGTATTATTCCTTATCTAGGATTTGCAGTAGGTATTATTGCAGCAGTTATCGCGAGCTTATTTCAGTTCGGATTGGACTGGATGCATTTATTACTCGTTGGCGTAGTTTTTATGATTGGCCAAGTTGTAGAAGGGTATATTCTACAGCCATTCCTCTTGGGCGATAAAATTGGTCTATCTCCTGTAGCAGTTGTCTTTGCCGTACTGGCAGGTGCACAGCTTGCAGGTTTCTTGGGAATGTTAATTGCATTGCCTGTTGCTGCTGTTATTGTAGTGTTGTTGAAGCATTTAAGAGAGAATTATGAAAGAAGCTCACTTTATGCTCCACCTTCTACATTAGTGATCCAACATGGCGATATTGAGCAAATTCATGTAGAAACCGAAAGCACTAAGCTTGATCTTGAAGTTAAAACACAGCAAGATACAGATGAACTGAAATCCCCTAACCAGAAATAATTTCAAGGTTAATTCAATATATGCGTCAACTCCAACTGGATATAGAACCTCAACTTGATGCCCGAATCAGTGATTTTTCGGGACCAAGTTGGGGGAATGTAGTCGATGCTGTGCGTCAACTACATGCTGGTCTGGTGAGTAGGTTTTACATCTACGGTGGAGCAGGAACAGGAAAGAGTCACTTACTTTCCGCAATTTGTGATTCTTATTTAGAAATAGGCAAATCTGCAATTAAAGTTTCTTTGCTTGAACTCCTCGATGCTCCTATCGAAGCAATTACCTCTTTAGAGCATTATGACCTTGTCGCTTTGGATGATATTGAATCGATTAGTGGTGTACCTCATTGGCAAAAAGCTGTCTTTCATTTAATGAATAATCACGAAGGTCAGCTAGTATTTTCTTCGCGTGTAGCACCTATCGAATTAAAGTTGGAATTACCAGACTTACAGTCACGACTTACGCAAGCTGTTAGTGTTAAAGTGCCGAGTGGAAGTTTGTATGCGGACCGCTATTCTTTAGTTACATCTGTAATGTCTAGACGTGGCATCCATTTTGATCAGCAAATTGTTGATTACTTATTATTACATGGCCCTCATCAAGCTTCTCTTTTACTACAGACAGTGGCTCAGTTAGAAAAACTTCTTAAAGGCGAAAAAACAAAACTTTCGAATGCAACTTTAAGACAAATTTATGCTTTGATTGATGAATATCAACAATAGATAGCCTTTAATATTGTCTTATTGTCTCACCTGCGCATATAAAAACTATTAAAAATAGTGTCTCGGACACAAGATTTCTAATTTCAGAGCACTTACCTCTATATCTTTTTAAAACTCCTTCTAATTTTTAAACTTTCAGATTTTTGTATTTAAAAAAGTTTTTTAAATGTATGAAGCTTTTTGTAAGCTGGTTCAAAAATGACGCTATAGACCGACCAAAATGTCTTGAGAAATTCTACTTGCTGTGACAAAGTACGCACAAAGGATGCGGTTGCAAAAGCGGAAATTTTGCAATTTTGACAAAGAAAAATGAAAAAAAGATGTAAGGAGATGGGTATGCTCAAACGGAGCATTGCTTTTGCTTTATTGGCTGTTGCTGGACACGCTTATTCTGCCGATATTCAAGTTACAAGCTTAATTGATGAAGATAAAGACGATACGCTCTGTACGTTGCGTGAGGCTGTACAGTTTCTTAATTATCGAGCATCTTCCAATGCTGCTGATGTTGAAAAATATGCAACTGGTTATCACGGTTGTGGAGGTAAAGACGCCTCTTCAAATATTATTTTGAAGCGTGATAAAGAATATGCATTGAATACAAGTATAACAATTACAGGGCCTCTAAATATTCTTACAGAGAGTGACTCTAGTTTTATTGATAATGATGCTCCAGGCACCCATAACGCTAGCATTAAAATGGCAGGTACAGACCGCCTGTTTAAAATTGATGATGGTAATGTTGAAAAAACCTCTTTCTCTGTTTCTTTGAGTGACCTTAATTTACAAGGAGCTGGCTCTAAAACCTCCGCATTAGATGGAGGATTAATTTATAACCATGAACAATTAACTATTAAAAATTCACGTTTGCTTAATGGTTACGCTACTCGTGGTGGTGCAATTTATAATGCTGGTAATTTATCTAATACGACAAGAACAGCTGGTACAGTTACCCTTACCAATAATTTAATACAGAATAATAAAGCGGCTCAGGGAGCAGTTTTATATAGTGAAATGCCTCTTTATTACATTACTCAATCTGTTTTACGTGATAATGAAGTTACAACCGCAGATAACGCTTTATTGTATGTTCAGACCAAGTTTGCAGATGAAAGTACTGGGGGATATTTAACTTCACGTGCTATTGGATTAAGTAATAGTACAATTTTTCATAATAAAGGTGGTTTTATTGCAAATATCCGAGATGGGATGTTTGTTAACAACATTACGATGATTAAAAATGACAAAGGACTATTTCTTGATGCTCCTCTAGGAAAAGCCTCTGTTTCAAACAGTATATTAGTAGGGAATACGCTAAATTGTCAGGTAGGTACAACCGATAAATCAGTTATACAAAGTAATTTGGTTACCGTTGAATGTAACCGAAATGCGACCTCAAAGCTTCCTAATATTCTTTATCCCGCTAATGAAAAATTAATTGCGGGAGATACAGATGAAGGTGTGTGCGATGTAACTTCTCAAAATGGATTGTTATGCCCTTATAACACACCAAAAAATAGCTTTCTGGGTTTCTTTAGACCACGATTACTTGAGAATTATAAAAATTTAGCTGAATCATTGATCATTAATAAAGGACGTCTTTATAGTGATGGCTCTTCAATTGGTTTAGCGAGCTGTGAGAGATACGATCAACGTGGTAAGAGTCGGAGTGGATATGATGAGCTCTGTGATTTAGGTGCAATCGAATATATTGTAGATAGTGAAGTCTCTTCGGTTGGTCAAGATATTAAATATGGCCAAGTTGCAAAATTCGGTATTTTAGGTTCTTTAAGTGAAGCTGATTTGGTTACGCCTGCTACATGTAAGCGATTGTTCGGCGAGCGTGCTGATGGCAAAGACTGGCAACCAGGATGTCTTAAAGTTAGACAAAGTACAGATACACCAGTTTCAAAAGGTACTATAGCCTTAGATCAAAATGGTAATGTGATTTATACGCCAAATGGAAATTGGCATGGGGCAGATATTTTTAGTATTCAAGTAGTTACTAGCGTATCTCGTTTTAATGATGGTGAAGATTTTCAATATATTACTATCCCAACAAGAATTGTTCAGGAACCTTTATCTGGAATTGAAGATAAATCAGTGAGTACTGGTGGTGGGGGAAGTGTAGGCGGTGGTTTAATTTTAGGGTTATTTGGATTAATTGCATTACGCCGTTTCAAGTCATAAACAGGGATGTGGGCTATGAAAAATTATCAAAAAGCACTGGGTGTAATTACTGTTATCGCAGCAATGCCTTTAATGGCTCAAACAACAATAAAAGTTACAACATTTGCTGATGAAGATAATGAGAACATGAATGCATGTTCTCTACGTGAAGCTATTACAGCAGCAGAAATGCGTAAATCTTATGGAGGATGTGAAGTTTCTGCAATTGATGCAAACTACACAATTCAACTCGAAGGTGGTACTTACACCTTAAATAAAGAATTAACTCCTAAAATCGGTTTGAATATTATTGGGAAAGAAGCGACAGATTGGGAGAGAAAAGGAGTTTTAACGAATGACTATCCAGCCCAAAAAGCGCTTGAAACTCGTATAAATGCTGGGGGAAAATCACGCATCTTTAATACGGCTGTCTATCAGCAACCTTTAACATTAACTAATATTATTTTGGAAAATGGTAAAAGTACTGAGTCTGGTGGTGCAATTTATGCTGGCGCCGATGTAACTCTAAAAAATAGTCAGATATTAAACTCACAAGCATCTAAAGGTGGAGCGATTTACCTTGGAGGTAATACTGCCAGTTTAACGATGAGTCATTCTTTAATTCAAAACAATGGCCAGACTTCAACTGAAGGTAGTATTCTCGCAATGAGTTGTATGTTTAATACTTCATATAGCGCACGTACTATCTCATTGGATTCAAATAGTTTTGTTAATAATGGATCGACTAGTTCGATAAGTGCTTTTAATTTTTGTGGTAGCCCTACAGCCTCCTTTACAAATAATACAATTGCACAAAATATTGCGAGTCCGACTAACGGCAGTATTCTTAAATTTACAGGAGATGCTGATCCAGCAAAAAATCAAACCAGTAATTTAAGTTCGGCTAGTAGCTTAACATTGCAAAATAATACGATTGTTGAGAACTCTGCAAACACAACTTTTTTATATGATAAATTAGGTGATAAAAATTTAGATTTTAATGTATTAGCTTTTAATAACGGGTCTTATGCTTGCCGATATTTACTTGGAGCAGCAGCTGAGGAAAAAGATACTGGACTAGATTTGAGGTTTAATGCGTTAAATTTAACAGGCAATGCACCAAAATGTGATGTACCCAAAGAAGTAGTTCCTACAGGTAATACTAATCTTGATGTAAAAAATAATACTTTAAATACTTTATTAGAGTCTATAAAAGGGCCTAATGAAAATAATGGTTTTTTACCAATTTACTATCCTAAAAATAATTTTTCAGCAGAAGACTTAATTGATGTAGATTCAGAAAGTAAAGTTACCTGCCAACCTCAAGATCAGCGTGGGTTAGCTAGATTGGTTAGTAATACATACTATTATCAAACTTTAAATAAAAATCAAAATAGTTGTGATATTGGTTCCGTTGAGTTAATGAAACTTACGGCAGGTGATCTAGAGGGTTTAGGTAATATTTCATTTACGACTTTAATAGAAACATATCAAAAAAGTTATGATTTGTATGATAGTCTGCTCAAAGATCCAACTACGCCATCAAACTTTATCGTTTACTATAAAGTTCGTTTAGCTGAATTTAAGGATTTACTTGATAAGTTTAAAAATGATACGGCTCATGTGAATACAAAATATCGAGCAATTTATATAGATTTAAAAAATTATGGTTTTCCTCTACCAACTGAAGACATTAATCATGTATTAAAGTTTTTTAATACGGCTGATTATAATGTTAAAGCAGAACCTTTGGGTGTGGCACAAAAAGTAGAAGATTTAACTCCTGATACTAAAACTAAGGAAAACCAGAGATGTGTGTGGAATCCAACAGTACAGCAAATTCTTTTTTATCGTGTTGATGATGATCCTACTTCAAGTACAACTAATGAATTTTGTAAATATACAATTACCACTAAAGCTGGTGTGGAACTTAGTAGTGGATTAATTAAAGCAAAATTTGCAAATATTGCTCCTGTTTCTGGAGATGGCACAATAACATTTAAGTATTTAGCAAATGAAATGATTCCTTTGAATTTACTCAAATATGCAAATGATGATGGTGATGGACCAGTTAGTACACTTATTACAAAGCCTGATAAGCCTCAATTTTGGGTAAATGAAAAAGATGTAGAGTTACCTATCTATTTACCAAGCAAAACTTCGAAAGATGGAATTTTTACGGTCGTTAAGGCAGATCGAGAAGGACCGTGTCCTGGTAAAGACAGTAAAAATACATGTTATGGCGGTAATATTTATATTCAAGCAAAAAATGTCTTTAACACTTTTAACGATACACTATCTTATAATGTCTATGATGCTAATGGATTAATTTCAGCGAAACCTGGGACAATTAATCTAATAAGTACTGCAACTACCACAGATGATTCTCGAAGTGGTGGGGGCGGTGGAGGTAGCTTGGGAATTTTATCTATAGCATCTTTACTTGGTTTAGCGATCTATAGACGCTACCGTAAATAAACGATATAAAATAAAAAAGCCTCCAATTGGAGGCTTTTTATAGAAAATTGTTTAAGACATTAAATTCACTGTGTAGGAATTTTACAGGGTTATATTTAATGTTCTAAATATTTGTTCATATACTCTTCACGAATAGCTGTTCTTTCTTCGCCATTCGCTTTAAGCATACGCTGGCGTAAGTCATTACGCTCTTGTGTACTCATTTTTTGCCATGCTTCACGCATTTTTTCTTTTTCAGCATCGGGAAGTTGAGTAAACCAGTCCATACGTTGCTGTAGGTTCGTACTTTGATTCGCTGGTAACTCTTTTAAGCTCTGGTAGCGTTTAATAACTGCACGTTGTTCTTCTTCAGAAAGAGCATTCCATGTGTCATCAACCTGTGTATTGGCATCTTTAGAAAAAATCCAAAATCGTTCAAAACCTGCAAAACTCGTTTGCAGGAAACTTAATGAACAAAGGATAAGTGCTAATTTTTTAGCTGCCATGTTGTACTTTATCCTCACCCAAGACCATTAGCATTTCTAAATCTTCCACCATTTGTGGAGATAATTTAGGATTTACAATTACTTGATTTTGCGGCTTATCAACAATATCTGCTGAATTAGGTAAAATGACAAAACCTGTGATCGCTGCTGCAAGTGCAAAACCAGACATTTTCCAGACACTATAAAAAGAGGCTGGTTTTTGTTGAATATGGTCAAGCACATGATTCATGACCACTGTTTTATTTTTATGGTGATCTGCCAAACTATCAAGTTTAGACGTCACCTTTTTAGTGAAATCATCATGATTCATCAGAACCTCCCAAGGGATTTAAATGGGCTAAGTACTCTCTAAGTCCCTGAATTGCTCGGTGATAATGGGTTTTTACACTACCTTCAGTACAGTTCATGATCTGAGCTGTTGTGTGTGTGTCAAAACCTTCCCACGCACGTAACATAAATGCCTGTTGCTGACGAACAGGTAGCTTTGAAATTGCTTCTCGAATTTCTTCGATAGTCACTGCTTGATCAAGAAAATCTGCAGGATTGATGGCTTTTTCATCAACTACATCAATAATTTCGTCGTCGTCATTATCCAGACTAACTTTTTTGAAGAATGAAAATGGGTTTGCTCTACGAGATTCTTTGCGGCGCCAATCCTGAAGTTTGTTATTCAAAATCGTATAAAACAGGGGATACCATTCTTCAGTACTTTTATCGGCATAAGATTTATGTAGAGCAATAAATGCTTCTTGAACCAAATCCATTGCAATACCTTGTTGACCTTGGGTAGCACTCTCCATCATCACCAAAGCGCGACCAGTTACATCTTGCATGAAAACTTTCAGGCGTTGCTCAGCCGTGCTTGCATGAACACTAGATGTTTCCGATCGAGACTTTTTCGGTGCTAAATCCATGGAGATGGAAAATCCTGTCATTGGACATACCCACCTTATCTTCAATATATCTCTTATATAACGTTGAAAAGAGGTGGGAGGTTGACAACAATCGGCTATTTTTTACTAGTGTAATTGATTTTTTTCACAAATATGTGCGATGTAAAATAAATTAACGTTTTATTGGCGTTGACGAACCATCTCAAAAAAACAAATAGATCCTGCAATTGCTACGTTTAATGACTCTTGTCCACCTGGCTGGGGAATGGTTACAGATTGTGCATTTTCTAAAGCGTAATCACTTACACCTTGCCCTTCATTACCTAAAATCCAGGCACATGGTTTTGAAAGATCTTTTGAGTAAAGACTGGTTGAGTGATGGGAGCTTGTAACAAAAACTGGGATTTGAAATTTTGGAAGAATATCTGTGAGTTGGAAGTTTTCAAAACAATGTAAGCTAAAATGCGCTCCCATACCTGCTCTTAAAACTCGCGGAGACCAAAGTGATGCAGAGCCTTGTGTGCAAATAATTTGTTTAATATTTGCTGCTGCTGCTGAACGTAGCAATGTACCTACATTACCAGGATCTTGGATATTTTCTAAAATCAAAGTATCTACTTTATAATCAATTGTAGATGAAGTCTTAGGCAAGTCAATAATTGCTAAACAAGGTAGGCTTGTACCTAAAGTACTTAAATCTCTATATAAAACTTCACTAATAACAAAGATATGACCTTGATGAAGTTCAATTACTTTTTTTAAATCTTCGTTTTCTAATGCTTGTTCTGTCGTAAATAAAGAAAAAAGTTTCTTCTGTTGTTGTAACCACGCTAAACAAAGGTGAGTACCCTCAAGAACTGTTTGTTGATGCTTTTTTCGAGCACTATTGAGTTCAATTAACCCACGCAAATGTTTAATTTTTGCATTGTCTTTTGATTCTAAAAAAATAACAGCCATGAGGATATATCCAACAAAAGGGCATCATCATACTATGATGCCCTAAGTAATTAAAATTATTAATGATAGCTTGTTACGCGTTCAACTTCATTTTTAGAACCAATGATCACAGGAACACGTTGGTGAAGTTCAGTTGGCTCAATATCTAAAATACGAACACGTCCTGTAGTTGAAGCGCCACCAGCTTGTTCAATCAGCATACTCATTGGGTTTGCTTCATACATTAAACGTAAGCGACCCGCTTTTTTAGGATCTTTTAAGTCGTATGGATAAAGGAAAATACCACCGCGGCATAAAATACGGTGAATATCACCCACCATACATGCTACCCAACGCATGTTGAAATCTTTTTCACGTATAGATGTTTTACCTGCAAGTAATTCATCAATATATTGTTTTACAGGCTCTTCCCAATGACGTTGGTTAGATGCGTTAATTGCAAACTCTTGAGTGTCTGCTGAAACTTGAACATTCTCATTCGTCAGCAAGAAAGTTTGAGTTTCTGGGTCTAAAGTAAAGAATACTACGCCATTTCCTACAGTTAAGGCCATCATGGTTGATGGGCCATAAAGTACATAACCAGCAGCAACTTGCTGTGTACCCGCTTGCATGAAATCTTCTGCTTGGGTTACCGCATTTTTCGCAGGGAGGATAGAGAAAATTGTACCTACACACATATTAATATCGATGTTGCTTGAGCCGTCTAATGGATCAAATAAAACTAAATATTTACCATTTTCTTGTGCAGGTGTGAATTCATCAAGTTCTTCAGAAGCAAGGCCACCCACTTGTGGATGAACTTTTAAAGCATCAATTAAATAGTCATTTGAAATCACATCAAGTTTTTTCTGTGTTTCACCTTGAACATTTTCATTACCAGCACTTCCTAAAATACCAGCGAGTGCACCTTTTTGTAAGGCTTGATCGATCGTTTTACAGGTGGTGGCGATAGTGTCGATGACTTGAGCCAACTCAGGTGTTAGATTCCCTTTTTGTTGTTGTAAAAATTGGGACAATGTGAGGTTGGACATAAAAAAAGCTCCTGTGCTTCAAGCATCAAAATGAGTCAGATAAATACGTGGCATATTCTAGATGAGAATGTCACAAAATAAAAATTATCTTACTTTATTTGTGTTGGATTTATGCTTACAACCTCCATTTTAAATGGTATGTTGATTGTATAACAACGGACTGTATATTTTAGGAGAATCGAAATGACAACAAAGAAGTTTGATGCGACCCCAACAGCAGGTGAACCAATCAATCTAGATGAAATTTCGAAAGAGAATGTTCAGGATGCTTGGAAAGATTATGAGGCAAAACCTGAATATAAAGATTTTAATAAGCATGATTTGATTGAATCGATGCAACATTCTGAAGAAGAAAAGAAATCTTCTTAAGTTTTGTTGTTATAAAAAAACGCTCATATTTTTATGAGCGTTTTTTTATGCGTATTCTTTATTTTAATAAAGGAGGTACTGCTTCGTAATTAATTTCCACGCGGCGATTTTCTTTCCACGCAGATTCATCATGTCCTGCATTAACAGGCGCTTCTTTACCATAACTTACAGCTTCAAGTTGCTGTGGGCTTACGCCATTTGTAATTAAGTAACTTTGTACAGCTTTAGCACGACGCTCACCTAAAGCCATATTGTACTCACGTGTACCACGTTCATCTGTATGGCCAGTTAAAGCAACTTTTGAATTTGCATTTGCCATAAGAAATTGAGCGTGAGCTTGGAGAGTTTGATAGTCTTCAGTAGATAAATCACTGCTGTCATAATCAAAATGAACAACGCGTTTAGCCAAAGCAGCTTTATTTGCTTCAGTTACACCTTTAGATGAAGCGCCAGCTAAATTTTGAGCATTTAATGCCGCATCTTCACTTAAACCAGAAGTGTTAACCGTACTTGGATTTGTACCAGTTGTTGTCGTTGCTGCAGGTTTGCGGCTCGCACAACCTGTCATCACAAGCGCTACGCTAAGAAAGGGTAAAGCTAAATATTTGATTGATTTCATGATCATCTCCATCAATGGAATTAAAAGTTATTTTGGTGCCCAGGCTGGTTCACGTACTTCACCTTGTTCACTTGGTAAATTCATACGGAAGCGTCCATCAGTAGACATAATAGACAACAAGCCACGGTTGCCTTCACGAGTTGCGTAGACCACCATTTGCCCATTTGGTGAGAAACTTGGTGATTCATCTAAACTGGTTGGGGTAAGAACATTGGTGATGCCAGTATTAATGTCCTGAATTGCAACTTTATAACTGCTGCCACTTGGGCGATGAACAAGAGCAATCTTTTTGCCATCTGCACTCAAAGTTCCGCGTGCATTAAATGTCCCTTTAAACGTTAGACGTTTTACTGAGCCATCAGCAAAGGTATAACGATAGATTTGGGCTGAACCACCACGGTCAGAAGTGAAAATAAACGATTTTCCATCTGGTGTATAACGTGCTTCTGTATCAATTGCCGAGTCGTTTGTCATACGTTTAACTTGGCGAGTTGATAAATCCATTTGATAGATTTCTGGATTGCCATTCATCGATGCTGTAAATAGCATTGATTGACCATCAGGTGAAAAACTCGGTGCGCCATTTAGGCCTTTAAAGCTGGTGAGTACTTCACGTGTTCCAGTAGATAAATCTTGTAGATAAATTGCTGGACGTTTGGTTTCAAAAGAAACATAAGCAATTTTCTTAGCATCGGGTGTCCATGCCGGAGAAAGAATTGGATCGCGAGATGACAAAACAGTTTTTGGCTGTTCACCATCCGTATCTGCAATTTGTAAAGTATAACGCTCTGCAGGAGTTGCCGGATTTCTGAGTACATATGCAATACGGCCGCTAAAGTCACCTGGAATGCCAGTAAGTGCCTGATAAATAGCATCACTCACCATATGGCCAGCTTGACGTATGCGTGAAGCGGGTACATTTAAAAGTTCATTTAAAATGTATTGTTGCTTCTGTACATCATAAAGTTGGTAATGAACTTCAAAACCTGTAGCTGTTTGTTTAATTTGTCCAGTAACTACATAAGGGATGCCCGCAGCTTGCCAGTCAGAAGCTTGAATCTGATTGATTGCAGCATTAGCAGGTAAATTTTTAGATGAGCTTGTAAAGCGACCAGAACGGTTTAAGTCAGTTTCAACAATAGGCGAGAGCCCATTGTCATTATTAAACGGAACAATAGCAATTTTGGGTGCCTGATCTGGTGCTTTAGCAATTTCCAGATATAACTGGGCAAAAGCAGTTGTAGAAGCAATAGGGCTTAAGGCGGTGATCAATGCTAAAGATAGCAGGTGTTTGCGGCTCGTATTCATAAGTTTAAAGTCATAGCTGGTATTTTTGTGACTGTTGATTTTGTAGCATAGTTACATGCCTTAAACTATTTAAAGCATGTAACTCTTTCAAAATTATTGCGCTCTAAATGTAGAGTTAACACTTCTTGCTTCACGTCTTGCATCGGGGTCTGATGGCATAGGATATGGAGCAGAGGCTTGAATTGCAGCTTTAATACTTGCATCTAGAGCGTCATCGCCACTTGAACGTGTGATCACAATGGAATTAACGCTACCTGAGTCTGAAAGGGTAAAACGGACACTAACTGTTTTACCGCTACTGCCAGTCGGAACATCCCAAGAGCGTCGAATTTTTTGCTCAAAATCACGTCTAGCTGAAGAAGCAACTTTTTTAGCTTCCGCTTTCTTTTGAGCTGCCTCTTCTTGTGCTTTTTGAGCAGATGCAGCTTTTGCTTCGGCCTCTGCTTCAGCTTTACGCTTAGCATCGTCAGCAGCTTTCTGTTGTTTAGCTTTTGCATCGGCCTCAGCTTTTTGTTGCTTGGCTTTTGAGTCGGCTTCAGCTTTGCGTTTAGCGTCTTCATTCGCTTTTTGTTGCTTAGCTTTTGAGTCGGCTTCAGCTTTACGTTTAGCATCATCATTGGCTTTCTGCTGCTTAGCTTTAGCGTCTGCTTCAGCTTTACGTTTAGCATCATCATTGGCTTTCTGCTTAGCTTTTGCATCAGCCTCAGCTTTACGTTTAGCATCGTCATTGGCTTTTTGCTGTTTAGCTTTAGCATCGGCCTCAGCTTTGCGTTTAGCGTCTTCATTCACTTTTTGCTGTTTAGCTTTAGCGTCTGCCTCAGCTTTGCGTTTGGCGTCTTCATTCGCTTTTTGCTGCTTAGCTTTAGCGTCGGCCTCAGCTTTGCGTTTAGCGTCTTCATTCGCTTTTTGCTGCTTAGCTTTAGCATCTTGCTGTGCTTGAAGTTTAGCGTTTTCGGCTTTTTGAGCCTCCCGTTTCAGCTTTGCATCGGCCTCAGCTTTACGTTTAGCATCTTCAGCGGCTTTACGTTGTTCAGCAGCTTGTTTAGCTTTGGCTGCTTCATCAGCTTTTGCATTTTGCTCGGCTTTACGTTTTTGTTCGGCTTCAGATTTCGCTTTAGATTCGGCTTGACGTTTTGCTTCAGCATCAGCACGTTGCTTTTGTGCTTGAGCTTCTTCAGCTTTACGCTGTTCATCTTGTTTAGCTTTAACTGCTTCATCAGCTTTACGTTTTTGTTCAGCTAATTTTGCTTGTTGTGCCTGTTCCGCTTTTTGCTTTTGAGCAGTAAGTTGTTGAGCTGTTGGCGGAGGAGGCGCGGCCGGAAGATTTTGTGGGAGAGTCTCATCTACAATAGGGGTTAAAACCTCTTTTGCTTCATTTGTAGCAGTTGTCTCTTGTTCAACTTCTTTAGCTAAAGGAGGAGGTAAATCTTCTGGCTTAACTAAAATAGTTGTTAGCTTTTTTGGCTGTTCAGGTGGTTTACTCAAGCCTAAAAAAAGCAAGCCAACAATGGCAATTGCATGAACTCCAATTGTAAAGCTCAATGCAATCGCATTTTGTTTAAAGTGCGGCTTTTGATTTTTATTCATAGCTTATTTTAAGGGCTCTGTCAGAAGGCCAACTTGAGTTAAGCCTGCTTCTTGTAAACTTGCCATCAATGATACGACTTCTCCATAAGGACGAGACTTATCACCATTGACTAAAACTGTGAGTTGTTTATTTTCTTGTTCAGCTTGTTTTTGAGCATCGCTTAAAACTTCTTCAAGTTTTTCACGAGATAATGGCTCACTATCTTTGTAATCTTCATACTGAAGATAAATGTTGCCATCTTTACCAATCGTTACCATGGCTGGCATATCTTTTGATTCGATTGGATGGTTATTTGCTTGAGGTAAATCGACTTTAATCCCACTGGTAATCATGGGAGCTGTTACCATGAAAATAACCAAAAGTACGAGCATAACGTCAATATAGGGTACGACGTTCATATCGCTTTTTAGTGGTTTTTTTATGCGCTCAAAGCGCCCTGAACGCTGAATTGCCATTATGCATCTTCCTGTGATGAACCCACAGACTGACGTTGCAATAACGCAATCATCTCTTCAGCAAATAAAGCACGATCAGAGTAAACACTTTCACTTTTAGACGTGAAATGGTTAAAAGCCAATACAGCAGGAATTGCAGCAAATAAACCAATTGCGGTTGCAATAAGTGCTTCCGCAATACCCGGTGCAACAGTTGCCAGAGTAACTTGATCAACAGCGGCTAAACCGATAAAGGCATTCATAATTCCCCAAACGGTACCGAATAGACCGATGTAAGGAGCTACAGAGCCGATACTTGCTAAACTACCTAAGCCATATTCAAGATGGCTTTGATCACGACTCAAACCTACACGTAAAATACGTTCAGTCCCTTCAATCGTTTGTGAAACAGGGGCCTGACGTTTTTTAAGCTTAAAAAACTCACTCAATCCTTGATAAAAAATATCTTCAAGACCTGAGCGTTTTGAGTTGAGTTGAGCATTATTATAAAGCGTATTGAGTTCAGCACCTGACCAGAACATTTTCTGGAAATGTTCATCTTCTTGATGTGCTTTTTTATAACTCATATGTAACTTGGCAATCAGATACCAACTAAAGATTGATGCTAACAATAAAATTAGCATGACCAATTGAACGACTGGACTTGCTTGTAAAATAAGGTCAGAAATATGCAGGGTTGATTCAATGTTTGTTGCCATAGTTACATATGCCGGTTGTTTTTTTAGTCTTGTTCCAATTCTTTACGAATAAGATCACGTATTTCTTCTGGAAGACGACGAGCTACAAGTTCTTTGCTTAAACATGCCAACTCAACCTCGCCAGAAGCAAGCAAGATTTCACCACGATAAATATTTTGTTGCAACACAAATGACGCAGCTTTACATGAAACTACACGTGCTGTAACAGTAATTAAATCATCCATTAAAATAGGACGCATGTATTTTACGTCAATTTTGTGTACGACAAAGTTGTAGTCTTTTTGATGCCAGTAATGATCGACGCCAGAAGCACGGAGCCATTCAGTACGGGTACGTTCCATATAGCGAATGTGGTTGGCATGGTAAACAATACCGCCTGCGTCCGTATCTTCAATATAAACACGAATGTTGAATTCAAAATGATTCGCCATGAGAGGATTCCGTTTTAGTTCACTATAGAGCTTTGTATCTAAAATATGACTGCTGAATAAAACACCAATTTTATTCGAAGCCACGTATATGTTTTAAATACGGGGCAGTTTAGCAGATTGCATACTAAGTCCTATGGCACAACCTTTCAATTGCGATTGCTGTATTTTTGGTCTAAAAACGCTACATCTTATGGCTATCAAGCTTTTAAATTATGATGGTTTCCATGTGGTTTGAACTTGTTTTGATATATTCGGATAATCTAATACGAATCTTACATGTAACTCAGTTCCTGTTTTTAAAGCTTTATCATCTACAATAAAATAAGGATTATGATTCGGTGCAGCCTGACTTAAGTCTTGGTTTTCTGGTGTAGCGCCTAAGAAGACAAAGAATGAAGGCATCAGTTTGCCATAATAGGCAAAATCTTCACTTGCACTCGCATTATGGTCTAAAACATGAAGTTTTGACTCGCCAGCAACTTTAGCTAATGTTGGCTGAATAAGTTGAGTAAGGGTTTTATCATTCATGGTCACTGGTGCATAAGGTGCAATTTCAACTTTAGCAGTGACATCATTGGCTTGAGCGTTATGCTCAATCATGACTGGTAAACTTTTTAAGATGTTATTTCTTATTTGTTCGTTATTAGAGCGAATAGTACCGATCATATTTACCTGTTCGGGAATCACATTTCCTGCAGTGCCGGCTTGAATATTGCCGATACTGATTACGCCCATACCTTGAGTTAGATCTGTTCTTCGACTAATAAGGCTTTGTAAATTATTAATCATTTGTGCAGATGCATAAATTGGATCTCTGCCTAACCAAGGGGTAGAGCCATGGACCTGCTTACCGTTGACCTGAATACGTAAGTGGTCTGCACTATTTAAAATAGCACCATCTTTATAGTAAAGATGACCACTTTTCATACCTGCAATGACATGCATTCCAAAAATAGCTTCTGGTTTATAGTCTTTAAAAGCACCATCAGTGATCATTTTTCGTGAACCAATTTGATCACCCTGAGTGAAGTTATCTATATCTGCACCACCTTCTTCAGCAGGTTGGAAAACAAAAATAACTGTGCCCGATATTTTATCTTTATTAGCAGCTAAAATTTTTGCTGCGCCTAATAACATTGCAGTGTGTGCATCATGTCCACATGCATGCATCACATAAGTTTCCTTACCTTGATAAATTGCTTTTTGTTTACTGGCAAAGGGAACACCGCTCTTTTCTTCCATAGGTAAAGCGTCCATATCCGCTCTAAGCGCAACAATAGGGCCGGGCTTGTCACCTTTTAAAATGCCGATGACTCCAGTTTTTGCATAACCAGTTTTGACCTGAATACCATAAGATTTTAATTCTTTTTGAACAAGGGCAGATGTTTTAAATTCCATATTGCCGAGTTCAGGGTGTTGGTGAATGTTTTGTCTTAACTGAATAATCTGATTCTCATTTTGTTGAGCAGCATCGTTGACCCAATCTGCTAGGCTTAGTTGACTCATGAGGGCGAGTGGCAAAAATAAAGCGGCTTTCTTATACATGTCCTTATCCTAAAAATATTATTGTTCATAAGCTTTAATAGCTAGATTTCTTATAATGCAGTTTTTAAAAATATTAAAAAATCAATAAGGTATAAAGAAAGACTTAAAAGGTATAGAGTTTCTAAATTATTGATAAAACAATTGTTATTTGAGTTGGAAGAATAGAGGAATTAAAAAAAGGAAGAGAAAGTTCTCTTCCTTTGGCTAGTTTTTAGGCTCAGGTGGTGTCAGTCCAAACTGTAAATAAGATTGATTGGTAGCAATACGACCTCGAGCAGTACGCATCACATAACCTTGTTGAATTAAATACGGTTCAATTACATCTTCAAGCGTACCGCTATCTTCAGCCATTGCTGCTGCAAGTGCCTCAACTCCGGCAGGACCACCATCAAAACGTTCTAAAAGCATGCTCAAATAACGTCGGTCTAGGGTGTCTAAACCAGCTTTATCAACATTAAGCATATCAAGCGCACGTTGTGCCATTTCGTGGGTCACTTCACCTGTACCTTTCACTTGTGCATAGTCACGCACACGTCGTAATAAACGATTAGCAATACGAGGTGTTCCACGTGCGCGACGTGCAATTTCTTCTGCACCCTCAACTGTAGTTGGTACATTCATTAAGTTTGCAGAGCGTGACACAATATGAGTTAAGTCTTCTACAGAGTAAAACTCAAGACGTTGCACAATACCGAAACGGTCACGTAGAGGTGAGGTGAGCAAACCCGCACGTGTTGTAGCCGCAACGAGTGTAAAAGGTGGTAAATCCAGTTTGATTGAACGAGCAGCAGGGCCTTCACCAATCATGATATCCAGTTGGTAATCTTCCATTGCTGGATAAAGAATTTCTTCAATAACTGGAGAGAGGCGGTGAATTTCATCAATGAACAAGACATCGCCTTCTTCAAGGTTGGTCAGCATTGCTGCTAAGTCGCCCGCGCGCTCTAAAACTGGCCCCGAAGTAGATTTAAGATTACCGCCCATTTCACGCGCAATAATATTGGCAAGTGTAGTTTTACCTAAACCTGGGGGACCAAAAATCAGAGTGTGGTCTAGTGCTTCACCACGACCGCGAGCTGCACCAATGAAAATTTCCATTTGTTCGCGTACTACAGGTTGTCCGATGTAGTCGGCAAGAGAAGTTGGTCGAATCGCCCGATCAAAATGATCTTCTGGTTTTTCTGCTCCACTGATTAAACGGTCTTGCATAAGTGTTTTACTTCATCATTGATTTTAGAGCAGCACGAATAATATCGGCTGATTCGGTGTAATCGGCTTTAACTGCAGCAACAGCTTTTTGTGCTTCAAGAGGTTTATAACCTAAAGATTGCAAAGCGGCTTCTGCTTCTGCCACAGGGGAGTTTGCAGCAAACTGGATTTGAGGCAGGGTAGTCGCAGAAGAAGTTCCTTGAGCTAATGTTTTGAAACGGTCACGAAGCTCGATCATTAACCGCTCTGCTGTTTTTTTGCCAACGCCCGGGACTTTGACCAACGTGTTGATGTCATCATGTTCAATTGTATGCACCAGTAACTCAACACTTAACGTTGATAAAATACCTAAAGCCATTTTCGGGCCGACACCATTTACTTTTAATAAGGTGCGGAAAATTGTTTTCTCTTGAGCATCACTAAACCCGTAGAGCTGTTGTGCATCTTCACGGACAACCAAATGCGTCCATAACGTAACTTTTTGGCCTTTTTGTAATTGGCAAAATGTTGAAAGTGGCGTATCAATTTCATAACCCACACCATTTACATTCAGTAAGACAGTAGGGGCTTCTAGGGCAAACACTTCGCCAATTAAACATCCGATCATAGAGTAATTTCACTTATTCATAACTGTAAATCTGATCGTTTTAACACTTATTGAAAACGATACAGGTTTTATTTCTATCTATATTAAGCCAGCTTAAAACAAACCAATTTTATTACCTTGTAGCTCTTGAGCCAAGCTATAAGCCTGATGATCTGAAAACTTACTGATAATATCGAGCACTTGCATGATATTACTGTAGTGATTATTGCTAAAGTTAGCACCATACAGATTAAGGATAGACATTAAACGTTGTTCTTTAAAGCTTAAAGATTTATGTGGTGTAGTAAGAGGTACAAATGCATCCAGAATCGTCTGCAAACTTTGGTGCGCAATAATTTCTAGACCCGATTTTTGTGGATGTTCAAAAATTTTGTCACGTGCCAGATTTTTGGCTGTTTCGATACCAATTGCAATATCGGGTGGGCAATATTGTAAAAGGTTACCTTCAAGCTGACCTGTAATGATTTCATAATGATGTTTAGCAAAAGCTGTGGTGACTTCATCAACTAGACGTTTCATGACACGACCACGTAGTGCTGAAATCTTTTGTTGCCACGTACTATTAGGATGTGACAATTCTTCAGGCTGGCCATAGTCGGCAATAAGGTTTAAGAAAATGGGTTCAACTTCTTGGTAACTCAGCATATTTAAGATAATGCCATCTTCTAAGTCAATTAAGGCGTAGCAAATGTCATCAGCGGCTTCTAACAAGTAGGTCAGTGGATGGCGACAGTAATGATATTCACCTAACTGGATAAGCCCGAGCTGTTCAGCAATTTGTTTTAGAATTTCTTTTTCAGACTGATAACAACCAAACTTTGCCCGTTCATGGGAAGGGCGATCACCTTGTGACGCAATGGTTTTTGAAAGCCATGGATACTTTAAATAAGCCCCCAAAGTTGCATAGGTTAAGCGCATACCTCCATCATCTGGATGATAGTCAATACGGCTTAATAAACGTAAACCTTGGGCATTACCTTCAAACTGGCGGACATCGGCTTCTTCTTCGGGGCTTAGCTTCTTCAAAAAATCATCATGAGAGGCATCATCGAACCACTCACGAATCGCATATTCACCTGCATGTCCGAAAGGAGGATTACCAATATCATGGGCCAGACAGGCTGCTTGAATAATTGCACCGACATCGGCAGGAGAAATCCAGACGGGTAATTCATTTTTAATTTTTTCTGCGGCAAGCATTCCCATTGAACGCCCAATACAGGAAACCTCAAGCGAGTGGGTGAGGCGAGTATGGATGCCATCATGCTGTGCGAGTGGATGAACTTGTGTCTTACGGTTTAGCTGACGAAAACTTTGAGAAAATATAATGCGGTCATAATCTTTATGGAATGGGCTACGAGCCAGTTCTGTACTGCTTTTTTTACTACCTAAACGAACTGCAGAAAGCAGCTCTAACCAACGCATTTGTTCCATTTATCATTATTCAAAACTGTAAAACCTGATCATGCCAAAAAAAAGTTAAAAGCACTAGCTTGGTGCGACATAGTTTGTCTTAGTTCAGGTTTTATTATGTTATTGAATAAACATGAAACAATTTATTTTTAGCTAGAATGCCTAAAAAAATGATTTTGAACAAAAAACTACTCACTTCTTGCAGAATTAGGTTACAGAATACTGATTCTGCATCTAGCTGATTTTAGCAAGAAGCAGTAGAATATGCGCTCTCTCTAAAGTCACATTGCGGTAAGGTTCACAAGACCTGCCCGTGGAGCCAAAATCAACATGTTTATCGTGGCCGGTGCAGCAGCACATTCTTCTTTTAAGAAAGCTCAACTATTAACACGTTTATCGTCAATTAGTTCTGTTCAATCTTTTGACAGCCAATGGGTCTATTTGTTTGATCAAGCGCTCAACGAGCAGCAACATCAATCTGCTTTGCAATTATTGAATGACGGTGAGTCTTTTGAACTTCGTCAATCTGCAAGTGATGAGATTCAGATTTTAGTTACACCACGTGTGGGTACTATTTCACCTTGGTCTTCTAAAGCAACTGATATTTTCAAAAACTGTAATACGCCAGTACATCGTTTAGAACGTGGTCTTTTATTCACGTTAAAAGGTGTTTCTGAACTTTCTAATGAAGTTAAACAAGTACTTCATGACCGTATGACAGAAACAGTTTTTGCTCAAATTGATGATGCAAAAGCATTATTTTCAGAAACGGCACCAAAACCATTAAATTCAATTGATATCTTAGGTCAAGGCAAAGAAGCTTTGGTTAAGGCGAATAATGAGTTCGGTTTTGCGTTATCTGAACAAGAAATTGATTACCTAACTGAAGCATTCGGTAAGCTGGGTCGTAATCCAAATGACATCGAGTTGATGATGTTTGCACAGGCAAACTCTGAGCACTGTCGTCATAAAATCTTTGGATCTGAATGGACAATTGATGGTGAAAAACAACCATTATCATTGTTCCAGATGATTAAAAACACTTATAAAGAATCTCCAACTGATGTGTTATCTGCTTATAAAGATAACGCTTCAGTGATTGTGGGTTATGACACGATGCGTTTTTATCCGAAAGCGGATGAAAATGGTCACTTTGTTTATAAATATAAGAGCCAAGCTGCTCATATTTTAATGAAGGTTGAAACTCATAACCACCCAACAGCAATTTCTCCATTTGCTGGTGCTGCAACTGGTTCAGGCGGTGAAATCCGTGATGAAGGTGCAACAGGCCGTGGTGGTAAACCAAAAGCTGGTTTAACAGGTTTCACAGTTTCAAACTTAAACATTCCTGGTTTTGAACAACCTTGGGAAGAAAACTACGGTAAACCTTCACGTATGGCATCGCCATTACAAATCATGATTGAAGGTCCATTAGGTGGCGCGGCATTTAACAATGAATTCGGCCGTCCTGCATTAAATGGTTATTTCCGTACTTTTGAACAGAATGTAAATGGTGAAGTGAAAGGCTTCCATAAGCCAATCATGATCGCTGGTGGTTACGGTAATATCCGTCCTGATCATGTAGAAAAAGATGCGATTCAACCAGGTGATTTACTCATTGTCTTGGGTGGCCCTGCAATGTTGATCGGTCTTGGTGGTGGTGCTGCATCTTCTGTAGATAGCGGTACAATGGGTGAAAGCCTTGATTTCGCTTCTGTACAACGTGAAAACCCAGAAATGGAGCGCCGTTGTCAAGAAGTAATCGATACTTGCTGGCGTTTAGAAGACTTCAACCCAATCGTTTCTGTACACGACGTTGGCGCGGGCGGTCTATCAAATGCTATGCCTGAACTTGTGAATGATCATGAGTTAGGTGCAGTTCTTAACCTTCGTAAGATTCCTTCATTAGAACCGGGCATGAGCCCAATGGAAATCTGGTCAAATGAAGCACAAGAGCGTTATGTTCTTGCTATTCGTCCAGAATCTTTAGAACAGTTCGAAGCAATCTGTGCACGTGAACGTTGTCCGTTTGCTGTGTTAGGTGAAGCAACTGAAGCACGTCACTTAACAGTTGAAGATCCATTGTTCCAAAATGATGCTGTTGATATACCAATGCAGGTAATGCTTGGTGGTACGCCACGTATGCAACGTTCTTATGAAACTATTGAACGTAGTGGCGATGATTTTGACGCTTCAAAAGTTGATTTGAAAGATGCGATTTTCCGCGTATTGAAAAACCCTACAGTTGCGTCTAAGTCATTCTTGATCACAATTGGTGACCGTTCAATTACAGGTATGGTTGCACGTGACCAAATGGTTGGTCGTTGGCAGGTTCCTGTTGCAGATGCAGCAGTAACAACAACAAGTTTGCAAGGTTTCACTGGTGAAGCAATGGCAATGGGTGAACGTCCACCAGTTGCATTGTTAAATCCGGCAGCATCTGCTCGTTTAGCAGTTGCTGAAGCAATTACCAATATTGCATGTGCCAATATTGAACAAATTAGCGATATCAAACTTTCCGCAAACTGGATGGCTGCTGCTGGTCAAAAAGGTGAAGATCAAGCACTGTTTGAAGGCGTGAAAGCAATTGGTATGGAAATGTGTCCTGCTTTAGGAATTGCGATTCCTGTAGGTAAAGACTCACTTTCAATGCGCACGACTTGGAATGACAACGGTGAAGATAAAGCCGTAACTTCTCCAATGACTGGTGTAATTACTGCATTTGCACCAGTGACTGATGTTCGTAAGACCTTAACACCTGAACTTAAGAATTTAGAAGATTCAGTACTTGTACGTATTGATTTGTCTAAAGGTCAATTCCGTCTAGGTGGTTCGATTCTTGCGCAAGTTTACAAAGCAATTGGTTCAATCACTCCAGATGTTGATAGTTTTGATGATTTCAAAGCGTTCTTCGCTTTAATCCAAGACTGGAACAACCGTGGTTTGATTCAAGCTTACCATGACATCGGTGATGGTGGTTTACTTGCTTCTGTAGCTGAAATGATGTTTGCTGCACGTTTAGGTGTTGCGTTAGAAAACCAGTCAACTGCAAGCTTATTTGCAGAAGAAATTGGTGCAGTACTTCAAATCAAAGCAACTGATTGGGACGCTTTACAAGCAGAAATTGCTGCTTCTAGCTTGAAAGATGCAATTGCTGTAGTTGGTCGTGTAAATAACTCAGATCAATTATCTGTAAATGATTTAACTTTAGATCGCGCTGAATTACAACAAGCTTGGTCTGAGGTATCTCATCAGATCCAACGTCTACGTGATAACGTAGAAACTGCTGATCAGGAATTTTCGTTAATTACTGATAATGCCCACCAAGGTTTGATCGCTAAACCAACATTCGATTTGAATGAACCTATTGAAGCGCCGTTCATTAATACACGTCGTCCTAATATGGCAATCTTGCGTGAGCAAGGTGTAAATGGTCATATTGAAATGGCAGCAGCTTTTGACAAAGTTGGCTTTAATACGATTGACGTACACATGAGCGATTTACTTGCTGGTCGTGTAAGCCTAAGTGATTTCGAAGGTTTAGTGACTTGTGGTGGTTTCTCTTACGGCGACGTAATGGGCGCAGGTGGTGGTTGGGCAAAATCAGTATTGTTCAATGCTAAATTACGTGATCAGTTTGAACAGTTCTTCCATCGTGAAGAAACATTCAGCTTAGGTATCTGTAATGGTTGCCAAATGTTGTCACAATTAGCACCGCTTATTCCGGGTGCTGAACACTGGCCACGTTTCCACCGCAATATGTCAGAAGTTTTTGAAGCTCGTAGCGTAAACGTTCGTGTTGAAAAATCTGTTTCTGTATTGCTTGATGGTATGGAAGGTTCAATCTTACCAATCGCTGTTGCACATGGTGAAGGTCGTGCTGTTGCAAGTGAAGCTAACATTGTAAGCTTGAATGCAGCTAACCAAGTTGCATTGCGTTATGTTGATAGCCACGGTAACCCAACTCAGCACTATCCATTGAACCCGAATGGCTCACCTGAAGCAATTACTGGTGTAACGTCTAAAGATGGTCGTGCAACGATTATGATGCCGCACCCAGAGCGTACTTTCCGTGCAATCCAACACTCTTGGAGTCCAGAAGAGTGGACTGAAGATGGTGCATGGTTACGTATGTTCCGTAACGCACGTAAGTTTATTGGTTAATATAAAAATTGAAATAAGCCACCGTAAGGTGGCTTATTTGTATGTAGTACAATGTAAATAGAATAAATAGTAGAGAAGAAAAATGAAATCAAAAATCCATTTCCGTGAATTTGCATTGTTAATGGCATTGCTCATGTCGATTGTTTCTTTTTCGATAGATGCAGTTTTGCCTGCTTTAGGCGAGATTGGGCGTATTTTTGAATTAAAAAATAATAACCAGTCGCAGTGGGTCATCATTGGTATCTTTTCAGGCATGACCATTGGGCAGCTCATTGCGGGGCCTCTATCCGATGCGATTGGGCGTAAACGCATTTTATTCACAGGAATTATTATTTATTTTCTGGGAAGTTTATTGTGCTTTACAACACAAAGTTTTGAGTGGTTTTTAGTTGGGCGCTTTATTCAAGGTATTGGTGTTTCAGGGCCTTATGTTGCTACTATTTCAATTGTTAGAGATAAATACAGCGGAGCTCAAATGGCTCGCATCATGTCTTTAATCATGATGGTATTTATGGTGGCTCCAGCAGTTGCACCGAGTCTAGGGCAACTCATTATTCATTTCTTTGGTTGGCGTGAGATCTTTGTTTTATATATGGTTTATGCCACAGTGATTGGAGCATGGGTTGCTTTACGATTAGAAGAAACCTTAGTGCCTGAAAATCGTTTACCTATGCGATTGCAAGCATTTCAAGAGGGCTTTAAAGAAGTTGTAAGTAATAAAACCACCATGAGCTATTTGCTATGTGCCGGTTTTTGCTTTGGTGGATTCATTGGTTATTTGGGAACTTCTCAACAAATTTTTATGCAACAGTTTGGTAAAACAGGACAAGAATTTAGTGCTTATTTTGCCGTGCTTGCTGGTGTGATGGGAATTGCCTCATTTACAAACTCTAAAATTGTTATGAAGTTTGGTATGCGCCCAATCTGTATTTATGGCTTTTTAGGCTTGTGTTTAATTTCTTTGATTTTCTTGGGAATTCAGCTTTTAGGCGTGGCTATATCATTCTGGATGTTCATGCTCTATGCCTGCATTTTATTTTTATTATTTGGAACTCTATTTGGTAATTTAAACGCGATTGCGATGGAACCAATGGGACATGTCGCTGGAATGGCCTCGGCTATTATTGGTGCAGCCTCTTCTATATTGTCACTTATTCTTGCCTCTATTATTGGGCAGTTATATAACGGTACATTAATTCCAATGACCTGTGGTTTTGTGATTCTGTGTGGTTTGGCTTTTGCGATGACGATATATGAGAATAGATATTTAAAAAGATCAGTACCCACAGAGAGTTAGGCGGTTAAAGCCTATCCAATGGATTGAAGCAATAAAATAAGATGATGATTGAAGTAATGTAGTGATTCTATTTTGATAATTTTTTAGTAAAAAATATTCCATTGCTATATATGAGCTGTAAATAAAAAGTAACGGAATAGTGTATTGTAGAAAACTAAAAATTAAGATTAGGATATATTTAAATTTATAAAGGCTAAGCTAACAGGTTTGGTCCAATTTTTGCTTTCTCTGTAACAACGATAAAAAATCGGAGATCAAAATGATGAAAAATGAAAATCATATAAAAACGTTTTATAAAAAAGATAAGGGCTGGCAATTGTTCGGTTTAGCGCTTGCCATTCAAATCCTCTTTATTGGAGTAAATTATTTAGTAATGATGAGCTGACTTTGATTCAGAGTGTTTTTTAAAGGTATGATTTAAAGTAAGTTCACTAGTTTTGAGTCATTCTACTCATGTTAAAGCTGATTTATTACGTACCCGAATCGCATCTTGAATTGACTAAACAAGCCATTTTTTCTGCTGGTGCAGGCGGTATTGGTAATTATGAACACTGTGCATGGCAGGTAAAAGGAATAGGGCAGTTCAAACCAGTTAAGGGAGCTGATCCCTATATTGGGCAGTTGGATGAACTTGAGCAAGTTGAAGAATGGCGTGTTGAAACGATTGTGCTTGAAGAAAAGGCAAGTGCAGTCGCTAAAGCATTAAAGGCAAGCCATCCTTATGAAGAGCCTGCCTTTGAGTTTATTCAAATTATAGAAATTAATTTTAGTTAAATTGAGAAAAATCTGGTTTACGTTTTTGCATAAATGCTTGAACGGCCTCTAACATTTCTGGTGAGCGAACGCGCTGCATAAAGATTTCAGCTTCATGATCAATACATTCAATGATTTTATCTAAATCATGCTTCATGAGTGCTTTGGTTTGCTTTAAAGACGCAAGCGGTAAAGCCGTTAATTGTTGAGCTGTTGCTTGAGCTGTTGCATAAGAATCTTCAACAACTTCATTGACCAAACCAGCTTGTACAGCAGTTTCGGCATTAAATTTCTTTGCAGTTAACAAGAGTTCAGCAGCTTTATGATAACCCGCTTGTTTAACTAATAGTTGGCTTGCACCACCTTCAGGTGAGAGACCGAGGCTAACAAATGGAATTTGGAAAAGTGCAGTGTTGTCAGAAAAAACGAGGTCTGCCTGTAATAAAAGAGTAACCCCAATACCAATTGCGACACCTTTTACTGCAATAATAAGCGGCTTTGATAATTTCGCAGCAGCTTTAAGTAATACGAATGGTGGAACTTCTCCTGCTGGGCCTGTGTTAGGATTTTGTACAAAGCCCATGAAATCTTTCATGTCATTGCCAGCAGTGAAATCTTGTTCTACACCACGTAGTACAACTACTCGAACATCTTTATTGAGATCGGCTTCATCAAGTGCTTGAGCAATCCATAAATAAAGTTCGCCATATAACGCATTTTTTGCTTCTGCGCGATTTATGGCTAAGGTGAGTACGCCACCTTCTAAATTTGCTTGTAAATGTTGATGAGGTTGTTGAATACAGCTAAGTGTCATCGTACTATCCTTGCTTTAAACCACGTTGTTGATTTTTAGGTTCTCATTATGGCGCATATTTTTTGTAAGAAGCGTAACTGATGAGTTCATAAAAAGTGAAAATCTGATTATGTATAAATTTGACTATCTCGTTTTTATAGGTCGTTTTCAGCCATTTCATTTGGCACATATGCAAACGATAGAAATCGCACTACAGCAAAGTCATTATGTGATTTTGGCGCTAGGCTCTGCTCAAATGGAACGAAATATAAAAAATCCGTTCCTTGCGATTGAACGAGAGCAAATGATTTTATCTAATTTTTCATTAGAAGAGCAAAAACGCATTCGGTTTGTACATGTGGTTGATGTCTATAATGATGAAAAATGGGTTAAACAGGTCAAATCTTTAGTCAATGCTGTGATTGAACCAGACTCAACTGTAGGCTTGATTGGACATTTTAAAGACGAATCTTCTTATTATTTAAAACTATTCCCTGAATGGATTATGGTAGAGCTTGATAGTTTAAAAGACTCCCTTTCGGCAACGCCAATGCGAGAAGCTTATTATCGTGGTGAAATCCAAACAGAATTTTTTCCTGTAGGAACCATTCGATTTTTGGATGAGTTTCAAAAAACACGTACTTATCAGCAATTACAAAAACGGTTTGAAGAAGATGACCTCTCTAATCTAGATGAGTTTGAATAAATTCATCTAGACTAAGCATCTGCCCAAAAGATAATTCGGTTGGAAAAGGGGTCTGTGATACTGAGTTCAAGTGTTTCCCAATCTGTTTTTTCAATCTGCGGCTTAGCAAACTTGTAATCTTTTTTACTTAATTCTAGATGCAGCTCATAAATATGTTCCCAATAAATACGGATTGCACTATGTGGGCTCGCATCTCCAAAATGCTCGGATAAATGAATCACGCAATCATCTTTGGAAATTTGTAAATATAACGGAAAGTTATCTTCAAACTGGTGTTGCCAATCAAGTTGAAAACCTAAGAACTCAAGATAAAATGATTGAGCTAAATCAACATCAAAAATTCTTAAAATTGGAGTGATTGAACCAGATTGCATCATTTTTTCCTTTTAACGTGTACCAAATTGTTGAGTCCAATAACTCTTTTGCTTTAAAGATTGATCAGAAGCACACGCGATTGCGTAAGTTGTGAATTTTGGATTCATTAGATTACTACAATGCAGGGAACTTGCTAGCCATTTAGACATAACTTGCCCTAAAGTTTTCTGTCCACTCGCAACATTTTCTCCATTGGCTTTACCCAGTGTATTATAAAGTTTCAAACGTGACTTTAGATCTAGTCCAGTGGAACCAATATGTCCAAGAAAGTTGTGTGTTGCCATATCTTCACTATGAGAAAGTGCACCTTTATATAAATTATTACTCCAACTCAGCGGTTTAGTTGCAGGGAAATACTGTTGACCACATTGGCGTGATTGCTGACGGATCTGATTAATTGTGTTAAGTACAGCTTGTTGATAGGCTGGGTTTTGTAAATCTTGGCAGCTTATTTCATTGGAAGTTTTCTGAATTTGAGTAAGTGATGTAGTGGTATCAGTTGGTATGGCTAATGTATTTGCACTACATGCACCGATAAAGAGTGTAACAGGCAGTAAAGAGCAAGTTTTGAGTGGACTCATATCAATGCCTTAAAATAATTATTCTAATATTTTTATGATACGCCAAACTCAAATTGTTGGGTAATGCTTTGCAATAAAAAAAGCGAGCATGAAACTCGCTTTTTGTTTATTAAATTTATTAAGCTGTTTGCAGGGCTTTTAAGTCTTCTAGAACTTGTTCTGCGTGACCAGCAGCCTTAACTTTACGGTAGCTTTTAACCAGTTTTTTGTTATGGAAAATAAAAGTAGAGCGTTCAATTCCCATAACTTTTTTTCCATACATATTTTTTTCTTTAATTACATCAAAATGTTGACATAAAACTTCTTCTTTATCACTAATCAGGTCAATAGTAAGCGCTTGCTTTTCTGTAAAATTTTGATGGGCTTTTACTGAGTCACGCGAAACACCGAAAATACGTGCACCTAAAGCTTCAAACTGATCTTTTAAACAAGAAAATCCAACGGCTTGTGTGGTACAGCCTGGGGTTGAATCTTTGGGATAGAAATAAATAATCAACCATTCGTTTTCGACTTCAGTTAAGTTTACTTCGCCATGTGTCGTTGGAAAAACTTGATTCGGTAATTGAATATTCTCAGACATTTTTCATCCTTCAAAATTTAAATTTGGTCTAATTCAAGTGGTAAAAAAGCATATTCTTCATGATAAACAATATCGAGTTTTCTTACAGGAATTGCTTTGTTAAAAATTGGGCCATCAATCACAGTCGTATGAAACTCTCCGCCTTCACCACATGGGTCAATACCGCGATTTTCAAGTTCTTGAATATATTCTAAAGATAGAATTTTTCCTAAGTCATCAATCGTCATGCCTAGTTTTAAGCTCACAGTCACAATGATGCTACGGAAACCAAGATTGATAAATTCTTCCACAACTTCGCGATGTGGACGGAGCCAAAGAGGCATTCCTAATTTAAGTCCCACTTGTTGAGTAATCCGATCATGCCAACATCCATGCTCAGGCATATCAAGGTCACCTGTCACAAGTACTTCAGCACCTTTTTGTTTCGCCTGATTTAGCAATTCAATAAATTTAGCTTCATAGTCACTCCAACTAGATGAAGCCATGAATATTGGTAAACCAATTGCTTGTGCCTGAGCTTTAATAATATCAAGTGGCATAGCATGTGAACGTGAGCGTTGACCTTTTTCTTCAAGCATGACGATTAGTCCACTAATCATACCTGTTTGCATTGCATGGTAGAGTGCAAGAGAGCTGTCTTTGCCACCACTAAATGAGACGATAGACTGCCTATTGGTAGCATTAAATTTCCATTGGTCTTGCATGGCTAAATTCAAATTATTCAACTTAATGAAGATTTTAACAGACCTACAAAAAAAGCCTGCATAAATGCAGGCTTAATTTGGAATAACAAAGCTTATTTTTTAGGAGCTTGTTGTTGAGCTGCTTTCATTGCATCTTCAGTTAATTTTTCAAGCTTAGTTGTTAACTGAGGGCCGAAACATGCTTTAAGATCACGGTTTTGTTGTTGTACAAATCCTAGAGAGCTTGGGCTTTTCTTCGCATTGATTGCACTTTGGATTTCCCATTTTTGTGCTTCAGTCACTTTACCTTGTGCTTCAACTTGGCAACTACAGAATTTGCTCACTTCAGATGAACTTAGCTTGCCGCCTTTAGCTGTTTGATCTTTACAAACGTTAACTAATGCACCTTTAACGTTAGTACTTTTATAGGCTGCTTGAACTGGGTTTTCAGCAGCATGTGCTGTACCAGCTATAAGAGCAACTGTTGAAAACAAAGATGAAAGAATAAGATTTGATTTTAACAACTTCATAAATTTTACCTACTTATTACGGTATATAGCGTGTTGGGTCGGCAACACCAGCCTCGATAAAGCCTTCTTTACGCAAACGGCAACTGTCACATTTGCCACACGCACGTCCTTGAGCATCTGCTTGGTAGCAAGATACCGTTTGACTATAGTCTACGCCATGTTCAATCCCTAAACGTATGATATTCGCTTTGGATAAATGTAACAGGGGTGTTTCAAATTTAAGTGGTTTTCCTTCCACACCAGCTTTAGTTGCTAAACGTGCCATATTGGCAAAAGCATCAATAAATTCAGGACGACAATCAGGATATCCTGAATAATCAACAGCATTGATGCCAATAACGATCGCTTCAGCATTAAATACTTCGGCTGCAGCTAGAGCATAAGAGAGGAAAATAGTGTTACGTGCTGGTACATAAGTTACAGGAATACCTTCTTGTAACTGTTCAGGTACAGCAATGTTATGGTCTGTAAGTGCAGATCCACCTAAATTAGCCAAATCAATATTAATTACACGATGTTCAACACCTGAACGCTGAGCTAATGCTTTTGCTGCATCGAGTTCAGTGGTTGAGCGTTGACCATACATAAAACTAATAGCAATACATTCATAGCGTGCTTGTGCCCAAGCGAGGCAAGTGGTTGAGTCTAAGCCGCCTGAAAGTAAAACAATGGCACGAGGGCGCATATTTTTCTCCATATTCGGAATAATTTATTTTATTGATTGATTAACGACCTGATTCATCATTCCAGAGCAGTTTATGTAACTGAAGTTGGAAGCGAACAAGGAGTTTATCATCAAGTATCCACTGTGCCAGATCACGTGCTAGACGTGGCAGGCCAACAGCACCTTTTTCAACTGCAAAGGCAGGGGAGAACCAAACGGTACTGACTTTTTTATGCAATTGATATTTTTCAACTTGTTGCTTTGACCATTCATAGTCTTCACGGTTACAAATGACGAATTTGATCTGGTCATGCGAAGTTAAATGGTCAAGATTGCTGATGAGGTTGCGATGTTCCTCACCAGAAGTTGGAGTTTTTAAATCGAGAACTTTAGAAACACGCGAATCTACTTTTGAGACATCGAGCGCGCCACTGGTTTCTAAAGAAACATCAAAGCCTGCTTCACATAAGCGTTGTAATAGAATCAAACAGTTTGGTTGTGCTAATGGTTCGCCACCAGTGACACAAATATAAGGTGTTTGATACTGTTTAGCTGTTTCAATGATATGTTCAAGTGAAAAACGCTCTCCGCCTTCAAAAGAATAAGTCGTATCACAATAACTACAACGTAGTGGACAGCCTGTTAAGCGAATGAATACAGTTGGTAAACCAGAAGCATTCGCTTCACCCTGCAACGAGTAAAAAATCTCGGTAATGCGTAAACCAGACGCAGGGTCAGAGACAGGAATTGCAGAGGAACGTAAGGAAGCCATTCTAGAAATACCACACTATATAAAAAATAAAATCTCTACGATCAGTTTGATCGTAGAGATGAGGAGCGATTAAAGCTCCGCGAAACAGTTATAGCAAATTAGTCAGCGCGTAACAAATCGTTCAAACTTGTTTTCGCACGTGTTTTTGCATCAACTTTTTTCACAATAATTGCAGCGTACAAGCTGTAAGTACCACATTTAGATGGCAAGCTGCCTGACACTACAACTGAACCTGCTGGTACACGACCGTAATGGATTTCGCCAGTTTCGCGGTCATAAATTTTAGTTGATTGACCAATGAACACGCCCATTGAAATGACTGAGCCTTCTTCAACAATAACACCTTCAACGATTTCTGAACGTGCACCGATAAAGCAGTTGTCTTCAATAATAGTTGGGTTGGCTTGTAATGGCTCTAAAACACCACCGATACCTACACCACCAGACAAGTGAACATTTTTACCAATTTGAGCACATGAACCTACAGTTGCCCATGTATCAACCATTGTGCCTTCATCTACATAAGCGCCAATGTTGACATAAGATGGCATTAACACTACGTTTTTAGCTTGGAAGCTACCACGACGTGCTACAGCAGGAGGAACAACACGCACACCTGCTGCTTTAAATTGTTCTTCAGTCCAACCAGAGAATTTAGTTTCAACTTTGTCGTAGAAACGAAGATCACATGACTCGATTGGTTTATTGTCATTTAGTTTAAATGATAATAAAACAGCTTTTTTTAACCATTGGTGAACAACCCATTCACCATTGATCTTTTCAGCAACTCGAAGTGTACCGTTATCTAAACCAGCAATTGCTTCTTCAACAGCTTGGCGAATTTCGCTTGGACAATCTGCTGCAGTAAAGTTTGCGCGGTCTTCAAATGCTTGCTCAATGATCGTAGAAAGCTGAGACATGATCTTCCTTCCATAAAAAATTTTAAAGATTTTACACTAATTTGTGACAAGAATCTTTGAAAAAACGTGTTACGTTTATTTGAGGATATAAATGAGTTAAATGAAATTAAGCTTATTAGATAATCAAGTGTTTTTTACAAAAAAATGATTTGAAAATAAAAATTTAACTCAATTTGTATCAAAAAATAACAGAAATCCAGCATTTTTTGTTTAAAAAAGACTCTAAGCTCTTTTATTATGATTTTAGTCACAAAATTAAAAACAGAGCCTTTTTGAGGAGAAAACTATGAAAGCATTACGTGTTTTAGTAACAACAACAGCTTTATTTGCTGCTGGTGCTGTAATGGCAGATGAAGCAGTTGTTCATGACAGCTACGCATTTGACAAAAACCAATTAATTCCTGTGGGAGTGCGTGCTGAGGTAGGTACAACTGGTTACGGTGGTGCTTTATTGTGGCAAGCAAATCCATATGTAGGTTTGGCACTTGGTTACAATGGTGGTGATATTTCTTGGCGTGATGACGTATCTGTAAATGGTACGAAATATGACGTTGATATGGATAATAACAACGTTTATTTAAACGCTGAAATTCGTCCTTGGGGTGCAAGTACTAACCGTTGGGCTCAAGGCTTATATGTAGCAGCTGGTGCAGCATACCTTGATAATGATTATGATTTAAGCAAACGTTCACAAGACGGTACTATTAAAGTAAATGGTAATAATTATAACTTTAATGGTTCAGTTGACGGTAAATTAAGTTATAAAAATGATATTGCCCCTTATGTAGGTTTGGGTTTTGCACCTAAGATCAATAAGAACTGGGGTGTATTTGGTGAAGTTGGCGCATATTACACAGGTAATCCAAGTGTAAATCTTAAATCAAATGGTACATTTGTTAATGTTAACGGTGCTGACTTTGATAAAGACTTACGTGCAGAAGAAAATAAAATCGCGAATGACGATAAATACCAATGGTTACCAGTTGGTAAAGTTGGTGTAAACTTCTTCTGGTAATAAATACAAAAAAACGAGCTACGGCTCGTTTTTTTTTGCTTCTAATAAAATAAAAGAGCTAAAAAGCTCTTTTATTTTTCTTAATCTTTATTCATCTGGGTAAGCAATTTTCTTAAGCGCTTTAATATCTGCATCTGGTGAGCATAAAGAAATAAACTCGTAACCATAACCGCGTAGTAAATGGCCTTTACGAACTGCAATCCATGTTGTATTGACACCAAAAATATCAGTTTTAGTTTGTTTTAAACGATGATCACGTTCTGTGTCATAGGCCACATCATTGACAATTCCGACTCCCATGCCCAATTCGACATAAGTCTTGATAACGTCTGCATCAAGAGCTGACATTACGATATCTGCATCGAGGTGAGCTTCTTCGAAAGCTTTGTCAATTTTAGATCGACCTGTAAAACCGCCATGATAAGTAATGAGTGGATAGTCAGCTAAAAGTTCAAGCGTAATCTTGTCTGCCTTCACTAAAGGATGATTTTGCGGTGTGATAATGCTGTGTTGCCATTGGTAGTAAGGAATACTCGCTAGATTGTCTTCGGTCGTTAAAGACTCTGTGGCAATCCCAATGTCAGCTTCACCTTGTAAAAGCATTTCTGAAATTTCAACAGGGCTGGCTTGTTGTAAAATTAAATGTACTTTAGGAAATAACTTCTTAAATTGATTAACGATCGGAGGTAGCACATAACGTGCCTGAGTATGGGTTGTTGCGATCGTTAATGTACCTTCATCAACTTTATTAAAGTCTTCTGCAAGGCGTTTAATATTTTCAGCATCAACTAGCATGCGTTCAACGATGCCAAGAAGAGATTGCCCTGGTTCAGTTAAACCTAAAAGACGTTTACCTTTTCGTATAAAAAGTTGTACACCTAGCTCATCTTCTAAATCTTTAATATGTTTACTTACACCCGATTGAGACGTGTAGAGTGCAGCCGATGCTTCGGTTAAGTTAAAGTTTTGGCGTACAGTTTCTCGGATAATTCTTAATTGTTGAAAGTTCATTTACACTTTTCCTCAAAAGAGGTGAGGAACGGCTTTAATTCCGCAAGATATTTCCTCACCAAATATATTTCTTAAGCAACTTGATCTGCAAATAAGTGCAGTTGAGATGCACTTACCCAAACGGTTTGATTTGGTTTAAAGGCATGTAATTTTGCAGCTTCATTGCTCAGAGCAATCTCAATTAAACGTCCATTACGGTCTTGTAATTCCGCCACAACTTTTCCTGCAATCCAGATTTCACGTACAAAAGTCGCTTCAATGCTATTCGCCTGCGGTTGCGAGTGAATATGTAACTCATCTGGACGGGCAAAAGCAATCACTTTTCCTTGAGGTGCTTCAACTAACGTTGGTAATTGAATACGGTCATTGCCAATACGGATAATACCGCCTGTGTTTTCACCTTCAAAACGATTTGCTTGACCCAAGAAATCAAATACAAATGGCGTTGATGGTTTTTCATAAACTTCACGAGGTGAACCGATCTGCTCAACATTACCTTTATTCATGACAATAATCTGATCTGCAACTTCAAGTGCTTCTTCCTGATCGTGGGTCACGAAAATTGAAGTAATATGCAATTCATCATGTAAGTTGCGTAACCAGCGGCGTAACTCCTTACGGACTTTGGCATCTAGCGCACCAAATGGTTCATCAAGTAATAGAACTCGTGGCTCTACTGCCAAAGCACGGGCTAAAGCAATACGCTGACGTTGCCCACCCGAAAGCTGGGCAGGGTAGCGATCTGCCAAAAAGCCCAGTTGAACCAGATCAAGTAAACGAGTAACACGTTTTTTAATTTCAGCTTCTGAAGGACGTGTTGCACGTGGACGAACACGTAAACCAAAGGCAATATTGTCAAATACAGTCATGTGACGAAATAAAGCATAGTGCTGAAATACAAAGCCAACCTGACGCTCGCGCACGTGTACATTAGTCGCATCTTCGCCTTCAAGTAGCACTTGTCCACCATCAGCTGACTCTAGTCCCGCAATAATACGAAGTAGGGTTGTTTTACCACAGCCTGAAGGGCCGAGTAGGGCGACCAGTTCACCTTCTGGGAAATCTAGAGAAATATTTTTAAGCGCATGGAATGCACCAAAGTGTTTTTCAATATTTTTAACTTGAATACTCATGATTTCATTCCTTACGAATCAGTTGAATGCGGTTCTGGTTTGTCTTGATGTAGTTCTAACCAAGTTTTCAATACCAGTGTTAAAAGGGCTAAGAAGGCAAGCAATGAGGACACGGCAAACGCAGCGCTAAATGTGTACTCGTTATATAAAATTTCGACATGAAGTGGCAGGGTATTGGTTTCACCACGGATGTGGCCAGAAACTACCGATACTGCGCCGAATTCACCCATTGCACGGGCATTACATAGAATTACCCCGTAAATCAAACCCCATTTAATGTTTGGAAGTGTAACTTTCCAAAAGGTTTGCCATCCTGATGCACCGAGTACAATCGCCGCTTCTTCTTCTTCAGTTCCTTGAGCTTCCATGAGTGGAATTAACTCACGCGCTACAAATGGAACAGTAATAAAGATGGTTGCTAAAACAATTCCAGGCACGGCATATAAAACTTTGATGTCGTGGTCCATTAACCATCCACCAAACCAGCCTTGCGCACCAAAAATGAGTACGATCATTAAACCTGCAATAACCGGTGAAACCGAAAAAGGCATATCAATGATGGTGGTTAAGATTGCTTTACCTTTAAACTGAAACTTAGAGACAGCCCATGCAGCGCCAACACCAAATATCACGTTAATTGGAACAGCAATTGCTGCCGTTAATAAGGTTAACTTCACTGCTGATAGCGTGTCTGGATCAATCAAAGCTTGAACATAGACTTCAAGTCCTTGTTTAAATGCCTCTACAAAAACCAGAATGAGGGGCAACATCAAGCAGCTTAAGAAAAAAATCAGAGCCACGGTAATGAGTGTGTAACGTACCCAAGTTGGTTCACGTGTCGCATCTCGTGATTGCAATTTAAGCGCAAGCGCATTGCTGTCAGTATGTAGGTTCATGTGACATTTCTCCCTGTACGACGGTTTGCCCAGGCTTGAAGTAAATTAATGGCAAATAAAATGATGAAAGAGAGGACTAACATGACTGCAGCAATCGTTGTTGCACCTGCATAATCATATTCTTCAAGACGTGAAATGATCATGAGTGGGGCAATTTCTGTTTTAAATGGTTGGTTACCCGCAATAAAAATAACCGAACCATATTCACCTACACCGCGAGCAAATGCTAAAGCAAAGCCTGTGAACAGGGCTGGTAGTAATATCGGTAAAATAATTTTAGTAATTGTCTGCCAGCGATTTGCGCCAAGTGCCGAAGCTGCTTCTTCAAGCTCAGTTTCAATATCACTGAGTACAGGCTGAACTGTTCTTACAATGAATGGAATACCAATGAACACCAATGCCAACGTAATACCGATTGGACTATATGCGACCTGAATGCCTAAGGGTTCTAGATATTGACCGATCCAGCCAGTAGGTGCATAGAGCGAAGTAAGAGCAATACCTGCAACTGCGGTTGGAAGCGCAAAAGGTAAGTCAACTAATGCATCAACCAGACGTTTGCCAGGGAAGTTATAACGTACAAGGCACCAAGCCAGAAGTAAGCCAAATACAACATTAATAAAGGCTGCTATTAAGGCTGAACTGAAACTGAGTTGAAGTGATTTTAAAATACGTTCAGACGTTAAGATTTCCCATAATCCATCCCATCCAATTCCAAACGATTTGATAAAGACTGCGGCTAATGGAATAAGCACAATAAAAGATACGTAGGCGAGGGTGAAGCCCAAAGATAGACCAAACCCAGGCAGCACTCGGGATCGCTGCGACATGATATTTCCTCAAAGAGAAAAGCCTGCTGAAACCAGTAAGCGAATAAATAAAGATAAACAGTGCGTAACAAAGATGGGTATTAAGCAAATTTCAAAGAGAAATGAGTTTTTACCGGGTCGATAGATGAGTGACTACACATCGAATCTTCTGGAATTAAATAATTCAGCAAATCAGGAAACGGACCAAAACCTGAGGCAACATTAATATGGCCGACTTCACCAAGATTAACTGGGTTTAACTTCCATGATTTTGCAAGTTGTAAAGCATCAAAAAAGCCGAGCCACGGATCATTTTCACTAATCAGAAGAGATGTTGGCACATCAATTTTTAATTGATGAAAATATGATTTGTAGTCGGTCAAGCTATGACGAGCAAACCCAGCTTCCCCAAAGCGTGCTGGATTCGCTGGAGCGACCAAAATAAGTTTTTTAACTCCGGTTCTTAACTCTGGATACTCTGCTAGAGCCGCAACACTTGTTAAGCAACCGAAGCTGTGAGCAACGATTTGTACAGGAGCTTGCGTTGCTTGAACTGTTTTAACGAATTGCTCAACCCATTCACTTAATACTGGTCTATCCCAGTTTTTTTGCTCAACACGAGAACTAGACACGAGTTTACGCTGCAACCAAGATTGCCAATGCTGATGTTCACTTCCACCTACACCCGGAACAATTACAGTATGAATCATGTCTGTTCTCCTTACCTTTAGTACAAAGAATTACTTCTCTGTACTATTGATTTTCACGATTTGATCGAAAACACCACCATTGTCGAAGTGTTGTTTTTGTACCTTCGTCCAACCACCAAACTCTTTGTCGATAGTCACGAGTTTCAATGGTTTAAATACATTGCTGTATTTCTTAAGAACGGCTGCATTACGCGGGCGGTAGAAGTTGCGTGCTGCAATTTCTTGGCCAGCTGGTGAATACAAGTAGTTGAGATAACCTTTAGCAATGGTTAAGTTGCCTTTTTTGCTTGCATTCTTCTCTACAACTGCGACTGGCGGCTCAGCTAAGATCGAAAGAGAAGGAGTAATAATTTCAAACTTACCCGGTTGCTCACGAACAGCTAAATGAGCTTCATTTTCCCAAGCAAGTAACACATCACCAATGCCACGTTCAGCAAAAGTCGTGGTTGCACCGCGTGCACCTGAATCTAGAACTTTAGTGTGTTTATAAATTTGGCGAACATACTCTTGTGCTTTAGCATCGTTACCACCTGGTTGGTGTTTCGCCCAAGCCCAAGCTGCAAGATAATTCCAACGAGCGCCACCTGAAGTTTTCGGGTTTGGCGTAATAATTTCTACACCAGGTTTGATTAAATCACCCCAGTCTTTAATTTGTTTTGGATTACCTTTACGCACTAAAAACACAATTGTTGAAGTGTATGGGGTAGAGTTCTGCGGTAACTTTTTCTGCCAGTCAGCTGGAAGTAATTTTGCTTTTTCCGCAATCTCATCGATATCTGCTGCAAGGGCTAATGTCACCACATCTGCATTTAAGCCATCAATCACCGCACGGGCTTGTTTACCAGAACCGCCGTGCGACTGTTTGAACTCAATATCTTGACCAGTACGTTGTTTCCAGTAAGTACCGAACTGTTTATTGAAATCTGTATATAACTCACGAGTCGGATCGTAAGAGACGTTTAAAAATTCTTGCGCTGCAAATGATGAAACAGACAGAAGTGCAGCGATAACCCCGACTTTTAATTGTGAAAAACGCATGAGATAAGTCCTCAAAAAATATGAAATGTTCAAAACATGAACGCAGAATAGCGCTAGTCTTTATTCTAAAAAAATAATAAAAAACGAATTTAATATGAAAAAAATAGAAATAGTAAAAATAGATAAGTTATTCTTAAATCTTGATATAGAACAAGTTTCAAAAGTAGATACGAAATCGGTATAATTTTTTAAAATCAGTCATTTATTATTTAAATGAAAGGTGTTGTATTCTTGGTTCGTTTTAAGCAAAGGGTGGATTAAACATGTGGTGTTTTAAAAATGGGCAACCTGTTGAAACCATTCCTTTACTGGATCGAGCATTTCATTATGGAGATGGATGCTTTACGACAATTCGTGTTTTTCAAAATCGGATTGAGCTTAAAGAAAGACATTGGGAGCGACTAAAACTTGCATGTCAAAAACTGTCTTTAACTGCGGATTTTGAACTCATAGAACAGAGCTTAGAGCAATTACAAAAGCAAAATCTTGTACTCAACGGCACTTTAAAAATTGTGATTAGTCGTGGGATAGGCGACCGTGGCTATAGTTTGCCAAAGCATGACGCCGATATTTATATCTGGTTTTATCCGAAAGCTTTAGAACCATTTTTACCTGACTCTATTCAGTGTGGTGTTTTAAATCAGACCTTAGGTTTAACCATGCCGAGCTTGGTTGGGCTTAAATCTTTAAACCGTCTTGAACAAGTATTGCTAAAAAAAGAAGCAGATCAACTAGGGTGGGCTGAAGCATTAGTGACTGATGTACAAGGTTATATTGTTGAAGGGGTCAGTAGTAATTGTTTTATTCGTTTAAATGATAGATGGATTACTCCTGAACTTCGCTATAATGGCGTCCACGGTGTAATGCGGGCAGAAATTCTGGCGCGTATGCAGCACCATGGTATTGCCTGTGAAGTACGTGTAATTGAGTTAGATGAAGTATCTGAAATACAAAGTCTATTCTTTTGTAATGCTTTACACCCTATGCGAGTGGTCACTCAGTTAGGCGAAAAAACGCTAGATACACAGGCATGCATAGATTTATTTCATATCCTTAACTTGAATCAGATTCATTAATATGCCGAAGCCACCTGTAAATGCGAAAGCAAAAAACGCCAAGAAAAATAACAAGAAACAAGCTCCAAAATTTTCTAAGCGATTGGTTTTAATTGGCCTGTTTATTGTCTTAATTTCTACTTTTGCCATTTTATGGTCGAGTCTATTTAAAGCTTATCCGATTGAAGGCAAAAAACAGATGTTATCCATTACATCTGGTGAAACCTATTCTGGTTTTATTGATCGGTTGGCGAAAGAAGGCAAAGTTAGCTTTCCAGTGGTATTGAAGCTTTATCAGAAATTTATGATTCATGACAGCATGAAAGCTGGTGTGTATGAAATTGAACAGGGAATGAGTGTAAGAGAAGTATTAGAGATGTTATCTGATGCAGATAATGCTCAGATGAATCGTGTTTTGGTCATTGAAGGTACAACTTTTAAACAGCTTATTACTGCACTCAAAAATGATAAAAACGTAAAAAATACAATATTAGATTTACCAGATGATCAGCTGATGAAGGCGCTTGGGATTCCTTATGGACATCCTGAAGGTTTGTTTGCACCTAATACATATTTCTTTGCCAAAGGTGAGACAGATAAGAAGATTCTGACCGATTTATACCACCGTCAAATGAAAGCCCTAGATGCAGCTTGGGCAAATCGTGCGCCGAATTTACCTTATAAAGACAAATATGAAGCTTTAATTATGGCTTCTATTGTTGAAAAAGAAACAAGCTTAGATAGTGAACTTACACAAGTTTCAGGTGTTTTTGTACGCCGTTTAAAAATTGGTATGCGTTTACAGACTGATCCAACTGTGATTTACGGTATGGGTAATGACTATAAAGGCAATATTACTCGAGAAGACTTACGTACACCTACAGCCTATAATACCTATACCATTAATGGTTTGCCTCCAACTCCAATTGCTTTACCAAGCCAAAAAGCTATTGAAGCAGCGTTACATCCAGATAACTCAAACAACATCTATTTTGTAGCGACTGGTAATGGTGGGCATAAATTTACGGCAAGCTTGCAAGCGCATAATCAAGCGGTGCAAGACTATTTATCCGTGTTGAGATCGAAGAAATAAGGAAAAGAGATGTTTATTAGCTTTGAAGGCACGGAAGGTGTAGGTAAAACTACGCTTATTCGAAAAATTCATCAGCATTTTGAAGAGCAAGGTAAACAGGTTGTTTTAACGCGTGAACCGGGTGGTACGCCGTTAGCAGAACAAATACGTTCTATGCTTTTGGCAGTGAATCATGATGAAAATATGAGTCATGATACCGAGCTATTACTCATTTATGCGGCACGTGCTCAACATTTACAACAGGTCATTTTGCCGGCTCTAGAGTCTAATAAAATTGTATTAAGCGATCGTTTTACCGATGCAAGCTTTGCCTATCAATGTTCTGGTCGGGGTTTAAGCCAAGATAAATTGCAACTTTTAAATCAGAACTTTGTTTCGCGCATGCCTGAGGTGACTTTCTGGTTAGATGCACCGATTGAATTAGGCATGAACCGTGCGCGTGAACGCGGAGCTTTAGATCGTTTTGAGCAAGAAAAGTTAAGTTTTTTCACTAAAGTTCGTGAGGGTTATGAAACCTTGTGGAAAGCTGAACCTGAACGTATTAAGCGATTAGATGCAACACAAAGTCCTGATCAGGTTTTTGAGCAGGCGTTGCAGCATTTAGGATTAGGATAAGCAATTAGACGAGCCACTCTCAAATTTTATGGGAGTGGTGAAAAATGACGTTAATACTGATTTAAAACGTCATAGAAAATATCTGTTATTTTCTTATGCTATCTTACATATGATTTTATAGATTGAAGAATAACAAGGATGAAAAGTTCAAAAGAAGAAATCGTGGCATTTCTTGAAAAGGAATTTCCACCAAGTCTTGAACATTGCACGATTGAATCAGTCACACCCAAAGCAGCGGTTGTTTATTATCACGTTGATCAAAGACATCAACGTCCTGGTGGTACCATATCAGGTCCAACCATGATGACCTTAGCAGATTTTGCTTTATATATTGCGATATTAGGTGAAATCGGAATTATTGGTTTAGCTGTGACAACCAACTTTAATATTAACTTTTTACGCAAACCTGCAGGTGATCAAGACTTACGTAGTGAATGTAAACTCATGAAAGTCGGAAAGAGTCTAGTTGTGGGTGAGGTCTGGATTTATTCAGTGGGTTTGGATGAACCCGTTGCACATGTGACAGCGACTTATTCAATTCCCCCTCAATCATAAATAGTAAACCAAATAAAAAAGCACAGCCTGAGCTGTGCTTTTTTATTGGAAAACAGCTTAAATATCAGTATTAACTAATGGCTGTTCTACTGCAAAATTTGGAGGAGTTAAAACTGTTTTACGAATCTCACTCGAAGTTTCTGGATAATCAAGCGTGTAATGTAGACCACGTGATTCTTTGCGTTGCATAGCACAGCGCACAATCATCTCAGATACTAAAACAAGGTTACGCAGCTCAATTAGATTTTTGCTAACACGGTAGTCTTGATAATATTCAGTGATTTCACGCTTTAACATTTCAATACGGTGTAAAGCACGTTCTAAACGTTTTGTAGTCCTTACAATACCAACGTAGTTCCACATGGTTGAGCGGAGTTCATCCCAGTTTTGTAAAATCACAACATCTTCATCAGGATTGGTTACTTGTGAGTCATCCCAAGTTGGTACTTCTGGTAATTTGAAGTTTTCATCAAATTTATTTTCGATATCTTTTGCTGCACTCATGCCGTAAACGAAGCACTCAAGTAATGAGTTACTTGCCATACGGTTTGCACCATGTAAGCCCGTATATGATGTTTCACCAATCGCATAGAGACCTTCAATATCAGTCTGGCTATTTGAGTCAACCACCACACCACCACACGTATAGTGAGCGGCTGGCACAACAGGAATCATGTCTTTAGTGATGTCGATGCCTAACTCAAGCAATCTTGCATAAAGTGTAGGGAAGTGCTCTTTAATGAACTCAGGGGATTTGTGGGTAATGTCTAACCAGACATGACGAATACCGAGGCGTTTAATTTCATGGTCAATGGTACGCGCTACAATATCGCGAGGAGCTAATTCTGCACGATCATCAAAACGTAGCATAAAACGTTCGCCATCAGGCAAGCGCAAGTAGGCACCTTCACCACGCATGGCTTCGGTAATTAAAAAAGAGCGTGCTTGAGGATGATAGAGACAAGTTGGGTGGAACTGATTAAATTCCATATTGGCTACACGGCAACCTGCACGGAAGGCCATTGCAATACCATCACCTGTAGCAATATCTGGATTAGATGTGTACAGGTAAGCTTTCATCGCACCGCCGCAAGCCAGTGCGGTAAATGGTGCAAGGAATGTATGAACTTTTTCTGTATTTTCATCTAAGGCATATAAACCCATAGCGCGATTCGACTGGTCAATATGGCCTAACTTGTGTGAAGTAATTAGATCAATCGCAATATAGTTTTCAAAAATAGTAATATTTTTACGTTCTTTGGCACGCTCAACCAAGGTGGTTGAAATAGCTTTACCAGTTGCATCAGCCGAATGGATAATACGACGTTGTGAATGACCGCCTTCGCGTGTTAAATGAAGTTGTTCATCTTCATCTAAAGTAAATTGCACGCCTTGCTTTAAAAGAAAATCAACAGAAGGACGACCGCCTTCTACGGTATGTTGTACCGCATCCATTTCACATAAATGAGCACCTGCAATCATAGTGTCATTAATGTGCTGTTGAATAGAGTCGGTTTCATCAAGAACCGCGGCAACACCACCTTGAGCATAGAAGGTGCTTGCTTCGGTTAAGGCAGCTTTGGCTAAAACTGCAATATTAAAATGACTTGGTAACGATAAAGCCAGACTTAAACCAGCGCCGCCGCTGCCCACAATAATCACGTCAAAGTGGTGAATTGTCTGTTGATTAGGCATGTCCATTCGCATCAATTTAAAACGTCCGCTAATCACACCCCTTTTTATCTAAAAAGGCAAGAGCTTAAGCGCTCTAACTCAGAGAAAAATTGCAATTGGCTTAAAAAGTTGCAATGCGTAAAATAATGATTGTGATGATGCCTTACAAATAAACATATTGTTACGCACAACCCCAAGGCATTGTGATACAAAAGTTTTATTCTTATTCTCGTAGACCAATTGTGGGTGAGCACCGAATGAAAACTCGCTATTTACAACAAGGAATGTATGCAGCGGTATTTACAGTTGCTGCTGTTCAGGCAAATGCTGCTGTTGATTTTTCAAACCTCGTTGAACAAGTTAGTCCAGCAGTGGTGAGTGTGAACGTCGTAAAAAAAATGACTCAGGATGAACTGTTGCAGCAGCAAGTTCCTGAAATTTTGAAACGTTTCTTTGGAAATCAGGTCATCATTCCACAGCAACAAGGTCCACAAGAAAAAACTGCATACGGTAGTGCATTCTTTATTAGTAAAGATGGTTACTTACTTACAAACCACCATGTGATTGAAAATGCTTCACGTATTAGCATTACTTTAAACGACCGACGCGAAATAGATGCAACGGTGGTCGGTAGTGATGAGCGTACAGACGTTGCATTGTTAAAAGTAACTGGAAATAGCTACCCAGCTTTACGAGTCGGGAATGTTGACCGCTTACGAGTCGGAGAGCCAGTTTTAGCAATTGGTTCGCCTTTTGGTTTTGACTATTCAGCTTCGGCAGGTATTGTCAGTGCTAAATCAAGAAATATGAGTGGTGAAACTTCAGTACCGTTTATTCAAACTGATGTGGCTTTAAACCCAGGTAACTCTGGTGGTCCATTGTTTAATCAAAATGGTGAAGTGGTTGGAGTCAACTCTCGAATATTCAGTGGTACTGGCGGCTATATGGGCTTGTCTTTCTCTATCCCGATTGACGTAGCGATGGATGTAGCCGAACAGCTTAAAACTAAAGGTAAGGTAACACGCTCTTATCTTGGTGTGATGATGCAAGACATTGACCGAAATCTTGCCGAGGCCTATAAATTACCAAAACCTGAAGGTGCTTTAATTACTCAAATTTCTCCGAACTCACCTGCACAAAAAGCAGGGCTTAGAGCTGGAGATGTGATTTTAAAATTAAATGGTGCTTCTGTACTTCGTACGAGTGATTTACTCTATGCCTTAAACAAAGTGCAGCCGAATCAAACTGTTCAGTTTGAAGTATTACGTGATGATAAAACCCGTAATATTTCAGCAACTTTAACGACTGCGCCAGATGAAACACCTGCCACAGGTGCGCAAAGTGCTGTATCTAAAGGGCCAGTTTTAGGTATGAGTATTCGTGATTTGGCTGAACCAGAAAAAAGTGCTTTAAGTGTAAAAGGTGGTATCTATGTGCAAGATGTTCGCCGTGGTGGCTTAGCATCATTGTCAAATATCATTCCAGGTGATGTGATTATTCAAGTCAACAATAACCAGATTTTAAATAGTCAGGATTTTGCAAAAGTTGTTTCTAACTTGCAAAAAAATACCGTAGCACGTGTTGCAATTATTCGTCAGGGACAACGCGCAATGCTTGGTTTACGTATCCAGTAAAGTTAAAAAAGAAACAATGAGCCACCCTAAATATGGGTGGTTTTTTGTTATTTATCTTGAGCGTATAGTGATATCTACCTACACTTATTTCAGTTTAAAAGTTAATAAATAAGAGTGAATATTTTGAGTAGTATTTTTGATTTACATATTCAGGTGCAGCCACATCATATTGATGCTTTAGGACATGTGAATAATGTGATGTATGTACAGTGGATGCAAGATGTAGCTGCTGCTCATGTTGAAACTTTGGGAGTAGGGGTAACTAAATATCTCGAATTAAAACATGCAATGGTCGCGGTTGAGCATCATGTGCAATATCGTAAAGCTGCATTTGAAGGCGAACAAATTATATTGCGCACATGGTTAGATGATATCAATGCTCTTTATTCTTTCCGCCAGTATGTATTTTTCCGTCCATCAGATCAGGCTGTATTATTTGTTGGAAATACCAAATGGGCATGTATTGAAATTGCCACAGGACGTCCAAAACGAATGTCTCCAACTTTTACTCATGCATACAAACCGCTTGATTCAAGCATAAACCCTTATGATTTTACTGTTTCGTATGCTAGCAAGTAAAAAGAGAGGCTGAAATTTGGAGTATTTATTTTCTATAGAAACTGATCGATTAGTCTTAAGCGATCTTACTGAAGATGACAAGAATTTTGTCTTTGAATTATTTTCAAATTCAAGCGTACTCGAATTTTATGATTTAAAAGCCTTTACTTCATTAGAAGAAGCTCAGGCTTTGATTGAAAAAATGCATAAAAAATGGGACGAACAGCTAGGTTTTCGACATGCTATTCGTCATAAACAAGATGGAACTATGTTAGGAACATGTGGGGTAAATACTGTCAAAACGGTTGGTGATGATTTTGCGGTAGTCATTGGTTATGAGCTTTATCCTCATGCATGGGGCGCGGGATATATGCAAGAAGCGCTTACAGGCCTAATTCACTATCTGAAACAAGAAGGGTTATTCCAACAGCAAATAAAATATGTTTGGGCTGAGATATTTGAACCGAACATTAGATCACAGCAAGTTGTTCACAAACTTGGATTTGAACTGGTTGGAAAGACAGCTAATAATACCGCCAATAATTTATCTGCAAGCTTGCTTAAGTTTGAGCTCAAGCTGTACTGATTGAAATACTCTTCAAAGAGAAATAGTTTGTTATCTTGAGAAGTTTAAAAAGCTTTTTTAAAAGAAAGAATTTATATCTTTTTCATATCTGCAATCTGTTATAATCGCACGCAATTAATTTAACTGCTTTGGCTGTGTATTAAAACAAGCTACATAGCACTCTATATTTTCTCAAGGTAACCCATGGCGCAAGCTAAAAAATCCGTCGATATCAAAAATATACGAAATTTCTCGATTATTGCTCACATTGACCATGGTAAGTCTACATTGGCTGACCGTTTTATTCAGATGTGTGGTGGTCTACAAGATCGTGAAATGCAAGCTCAAGTCTTAGACTCAATGGAGCTTGAGCGCGAACGTGGGATTACCATTAAAGCCGCTTCTGTCACGCTGTATTACACTCATCCGAATGGTCAAGAATATCAACTTAACTTTATTGATACTCCTGGACACGTCGACTTCTCATACGAAGTTTCTCGTTCATTAGCTGCATGTGAAGGTGCGCTGTTGGTTGTAGATGCTGCACAAGGTGTAGAAGCACAATCAGTTGCAAACTGTTATACCGCGATTGAGCAAGGTCTCGAAGTTCTTCCTATTTTAAATAAAATTGATTTACCACAGGCTGAACCTGAGCGCGTAATTCATGAAATTGAAGAAATCATTGGGATTGAAGCAACAGATGCACCAACCTGTTCAGCAAAAACTGGTTTGGGTGTTGAAGGTGTTTTAGAGCGTTTAGTTGATGTTATTCCAGCACCTGAAGGCGATCGTGATGCTCCATTGCAAGCATTAATTATCGACTCATGGTTTGACAACTACTTAGGTGTAGTTTCTCTTGTTCGTATTAAACAGGGTCGTATCCGTAAGGGCGACAAAATGTTGGTTAAATCGACAGGACAAACTCATCCGGTAACTTCAGTGGGTGTATTTAATCCTAAGCATACTGAAACAGATATTCTTGAAGCTGGTGAAGTAGGTTTTGTTATTGCGGGTATTAAAGATATTTTTGGTGCACCAGTAGGTGACACTATTACCCTTGCTGCTACACCTGATGTTGCAATTTTACCGGGTTTTAAAAAGGTTAAGCCACAGGTTTATGCTGGTCTTTTTCCGATTGATGCGAGTGATTTTGAGCCATTCCGTGAAGCGTTACAAAAATTGCAGATCAATGACTCGGCTTTATTCTTTGAACCAGAAAGCTCAGATGCTTTAGGTTTTGGTTTCCGTTGTGGCTTCTTGGGAATGCTACACATGGAGATTGTACAAGAGCGTTTAGAGCGTGAGTATGACCTTGATCTCATCAGTTCTGCACCTACTGTAATTTATGAAGCATTAACCAAGAAGGGCGAAACGATTTATATCGATAGTCCATCAAAAATGCCAGACGGATCTACTGTAGAAGATTTGCGTGAGCCGATTGCAGAGTGTCATATCCTTGTTCCTCAAGAATACTTAGGCAATGTAATGACCCTATGTATTGAACGCCGTGGTGTTCAAAAAGATATGAAATTCTTGGGTAATCAAGTTTCTATTACCTTTGAAATCCCGATGGCTGAAGTCGTTATGGATTTCTTTGATAAATTAAAATCATGCTCTCGTGGTTTTGCATCGCTAGACTATAACTTTGTGCGTTTCGAAAGTTCAGCTTTAGTTAAGGTTGATGTATTAATTAATAGTGACAAGGTTGATGCCTTAGCTATGATTTGTCACCGTAATGACGCACGTCATCGTGGTATTGCATTGGTTGAGAAAATGAAAGATTTGATTCCTCGCCAAATGTACGACGTTGCTATTCAAGCAGCTATCGGTGCACAAATTATTGCTCGTTCTACTGTAAAAGCAATGCGTAAAAACGTATTAGCGAAATGTTATGGTGGTGACGTTTCACGTAAGAAAAAACTGCTTTCTAAACAAAAAGAAGGTAAGAAACGTATGAAACAAGTGGGAAGTGTTGAAATTCCACAAGAAGCGTTCTTGGCTGTATTGAAAGTAGAAAGATAAGAAATGAAGGTGGGAGAAGTAAAATATTGCTTTTCCCCACTTTAAGACAAGCAGCTAGGCTGCGAGTGAGGTCGTGTGGATTTTGATTTTAATTTAATTCTTGTTCCAGTTACGCTGATTCTATTTGCAGTGTGGTTGTTAGATAAACTTGTATTCAAACAGCGTGCAAATAAAGGACGCGGGAACGAAAATTTTGTTATTACATGGGCCTATGACTTTTGGCCAGTTTTAGCTGTAGTACTTGTACTTCGTTCATTTCTTTATGAACCATTTAATATTCCATCAGACTCTATGGTACCTACTTTAGAAACTGGTGATTTTATTCTGGTGAATAAATTTGATTATGGTGTGCGTTTACCTATCGTCAATAAGAAAATTATTGATGTGGGAGAACCAAAGCGTGGTGATGTGATTGTGTTCCGTTATCCACCTCAACCTACCATCAGTTATATTAAACGTGTAATCGGTTTGCCGGGTGACCATCTTGTTTATGATCATGGACAATTGATTATTAACGGACAAAAAGTACCGAAAGTATTAACACAGTTTAGTCGTGAAAAAGATGTATTAGATACGCCAACGTCTATTTATCATAAAGAGACGATTGGTGAGCACACCTTTACAATGCGTGAACTTGAAGGCGTAAATGTGGCGCGTCAAGCACCGTTTATCAACTACGTTGAAAATGGTAAATATGCAAACCAAGACGGTTTATATTGGGAAGTGACTGTTCCAAAAGGACATTACTTTGCAATGGGGGATAACCGTGATCAAAGTGCAGACAGTCGTTTCTGGGGCTTCGTACCTGAAGAAAACTTAACAGGGCGAGCATTCTATGTGTGGATGCATAAAGAACCGGGCTTACATCTTCCTAACTTTGGCCGAAATGGAAAAATAGATTAAAAACAACCATTAGGAAAAAAAGAAATGCGTAAGGCACAACAAGGTACTTCGTATTTAGCAATTTTATTTGGGGTGGTTATATTTGCAGTTGCAGTAAAAGCTGTACTTGCAGTTTGGCCAGCATATTGGGATGATCGGTTGATTAATAATCAGATAGAAGAGCTTTTACAAGAAAGCTCTTCTGAGATCACACCACAGAAGTTTGTGACGCAAATGGATCAGCGACTGGAAATGAACAATATTCGTGATCTTCATTTTAAAGAGATTGCGCAAGTTTTTAATGAGTCTGGTCTAACAGTCAAAAAGAAATATGAGGTAAGAAAACCTTTCTTATCAAATATTGATTTAGTTTTAACATTTGAGAAGAGTTTTGATAAAACATCAGTTCAAACTAAGTGATCCTCGCTTATTGAGTCGAATAGGATATCAATTCAAGCAGCTTGAATTGTTACAGTTAGCATTGACTCATCGTTCGGTGAGTCATAAATACAATTACGAGCGCTTAGAGTTTTTAGGCGATTCATTATTAGGCATGATTGTTGCCAATTATCTATATCATGCCTACCCAAATGAAAACGAAGGTCGTCTAACGCGTATGCGAGCGACCTTAGTTCGTCAGGAAGCTTTAGGAAAGATTGCAACCGATTTGCAACTTAGTCGGTGTTTAATATTAAGTACGGGTGAATTGAAATCTGGTGGTCATCATCGTGAGTCAATATTGGCTGACACGGTAGAAGCCATTATTGGTGCAATTTATATTGATAGTGGTGATCTCAACTTACTTACAGATATTGTGCTAAAATGGTACATACCCTATTTAGACCATATTGAACCTACGGATCAACTTAAAGACCCGAAATCACGTTTACAAGAGTATCTACAAGCACGTAAAAAACCTCTCCCTGTTTACGAGGTTGTAGATATTCAGGGTGATGCACCTCACCAACACTTTAAAGTTGAATGTTTGATAGATGGTTTATCAAGGATTTATGGTGAGGGTTCAAGTCGTCGTTTTGCCGAGCAGGCAGCAGCGGCGGAAATTTTAAAGTTATTGGAGCAATAACCTGCATGTCGATGCATTCTGATCAAATCAATCCAGATTCAAATGATAACCAAGATCCTAATAATCTGATTGATCAATTTTTTAGTTCCAAAGGCGTGACAATTCCTTCGGATTTTAAGAGCGGATTTGTGGCGATTGTAGGACGTCCAAATGTGGGTAAATCTACCCTCATGAACCATTTGTTGGGTCAAAAACTCTCTATTACTTCGCGTAAACCTCAAACAACACGTCATAAAATTATTGGTATTGATTCGCGTGAAAAAATGCAGGCGGTATATGTAGATACCCCGGGTATGCATAAAAAAGAAGTGCGCGCTATTAATAAAATGATGAACCGTGCAGCTCATTCTGCATTGCGTGATGTCAATTTGGTCTTATTTGTTATTGATGCTTATAAGTGGACACCAAATGACGACTTAGTGCTTGAAAAACTCAAGAATGCTGAAATGCCAGTTATTTTGGTGATTAACAAGGCTGATACTTTTGAAGATAAAAGAGATATTCTTCCTTTAATTCAAGAGCGTGCCAAGCTTATGAATTTTGCCGAGATCGTTCCTGTATCTGCATTACGCGGAGCAAATCTGGAACACTTGAGTGAAACGATTGAGAAGTATCTCCCGTATCAAGCACCGTTGTATTCATTTGATCAGATTACTGACCGTTCTGAACGCTTTTTGGCTAGCGAAATTATTCGTGAAAAAATCATGCGCCAATTAGGTGAAGAACTACCTTATGATTTAACAGTACAAATTGAATCTTTCAAAACGGAAGAAGAGGCTGTTAATGAAAAAACTGGTCGTTTAAAACCAGCTTGTACTTATATTGATGCAACGATTTTTGTAGATCGTGCGGGCCAAAAAGCGATTGTGATTGGTGAAAAAGGTGCCAAGCTTAAAACAATCGGTATGGATGCCCGAAAAGACATGGAAAGGATGTTTGAGCAAAAAATTATGCTCACACTTTGGGTAAAAGTGAAGGGTGGCTGGTCTGATGATGAGCGTGCCTTAAAAAGCTTAGGATATAGTGATATCTAAAGGATAAGGATACTGGTATGAAAACAATTACATCATTGGTGGCTATAATTGGATGTACATTGATGTTACAAGGTTGTGTATATAAGCTTGTAACCGTACCAGTAGGTATCGCCTATAAAACTACAAAAGGTGTTGTCAAAGGTACAGCGGCTGTGGTGGGTGCGGTGATTCCTGATGGTGATGATGAGGATGACAAAAAAGAAAAAGAATCTGAGGAGTAGTTTCTTTTTATGATGCGCAATGAAGTCCTCCATGGATATATGATTCATCACCGTAAGTACCGTGAAAAAAGTCATATTGTGCATCTTTTTACTCAGGAGTATGGGCGAGTTGATGGTATTTTAAGACAGACTCCGCCCCCTCAGTATCAACCTATCCGATTACAGGCAACAGGTAAAAGTGAACTAAAGAACTTTACTAAGCTTGAAATATTAAATCAGCCAGTTTTCTTTTTTGGTGATGCTTTTTTTGCCGGATTTTATTTAAATGAAGTTGTTCTTAGGCTTTGTCCATTAGAAGAGGCAATGCCACAAACTTTTGAGCAATATCAGTTAACGTTACTTCAATTACAACAATTATCTTCTCACGAAAATCCCGATCTTTTTCTTAGACAAATATTGCGACAGTTCGAACATGCACTTCTTCCTGAACTTGGATATGCAATTGACTTTTCAATTGATACTCAGCAACAGCCAATTCAGGAACATCAGTTTTATCAATTTCAAGTGACCGAAGGCTTTGCACCTGGTGCTCAGGCGAGCCGTTCCTCGGTGTCTGGAAAAGCAGTTTTGTCCATGTTGGATTATGAACAAGGGCAGGATTTTTCTCACGAACAACTGCAATTATTAGGTAAACTATACCGGCAAATGATTACATCGCTTTTAGGAGATCGTTCCCTAAAAAGTCGACAATTGTGGATTCAAAATACTCAAACTCAATCGTAATTAGGATTTATTTATGGCTGCATTGCTTGGTGTAAACATAGACCATGTTGCTACTTTGAGACAGGCGCGCGGTACTACTTACCCAGACCCTGTAGAAGCTGCTCTCATTTGTGAACAAGCTGGTGCAGAGGGAATTACCTTGCATTTGCGTGAAGACCGTCGCCATATTCAAGATAATGATGTGCGCCGTATGCGACCATTACTAAAAACTCGTATGAATCTTGAGTTGGCTGTTACTGATGAAATGGTCGAGTTTGCAAAAGAAATTCAACCACAGCATGTTTGCTTTGTTCCTGAAAGACGTCAAGAAGTAACCACTGAAGGTGGTTTAGATGTTGTAGGTAACTTTGATAAAGTTAAAGCTGCCACTCAGACTTTAGCTGCTATTGGTTGCGACGTATCATTATTTATCGATGCTGATCTAGCTCAAATTGATGCAGCAGTTGCATGTGGCGCACCTACGATTGAGTTGCACACGGGTGCATATGCAGATGCGGCAACAGAGCAAGATCAACAGGCTGAGTTGGCGCGTATTATTAAAGGTGTTGAATACGCAGCTTCAAAAGGTTTGGTTGTAAATGCGGGTCATGGCCTTAACCTTAAAAATATTGCTCCAATTGCAGCTATTCCACAAATTCACGAATTAAACATAGGGCACTCAATTATTGCTGATAGTGTTTTTGTAGGTCTTGTTCAAGCTGTTAAAGATATGAAAGCAGCCATTCAGGTGGCAGGTTAATCGGTTATGTCGAGTATCAATTACGATGAATTAATGCAACCTGTCTTGGCTTTTTTAGGGTGTCAAACGCCAAATGCATGGTTAGATGAAGCAATCAATAATTTAGATATTTTGATGCAAGATCATGCTAATTGTGAAAAAAAAGCAGCTAGTACCGCAATGAACTTAATGTTCCGCTATAGTTTTTTCCCTGATTTGCAAGTAAAGCTTGCACAACTGGTACGGGAAGAAATGCTTCATTATGAACAAGTGCTTGAGCTAATGGCTAAGCGTGGTCAGAAATGGGATGGTTTAAGTGCAGGGCGTTATGCAGGTGGGTTGCGTAAAGAGATTCGTACTTATGAGCCAGAAGCTTTAATTGATGTACTTGTGGTAGGTGCTTTTGTTGAGGCTCGCTCATGCGAACGTTTTCATGCACTTGCTCCACGTGTAGATGAAGAATTGGGACGTTACTATCGCTATTTGCTTAAGTCAGAGTCTCGTCATTTTGAAGACTATTTGGCACTTGCACTTGATGTTGCACAAACTGCAAAAATGAAAAATCCTAAAGAGGATATTCAGCAACGCATTGAGCATATCCGCGAAGTTGAAAAGAATCTGATTTTAACACCAGATGATACCTTTCGTTTTCATAGCGGCGTGCCTGCCTAATTCTAAATATTGAAGTTAAAAAAGTTTATCTTTCACGGTAAACTTTTTTATTTTAACCCTATAATTTTAAATTAATTTTTATAATGCGTTAACTGAAGATTTGCGGTATTCACTACTCGATTATCTTGATAAAATCATGCTTATATATTTTTAGTTCCTTAAATTTTATTATCCCTGATAAATTTATCAAAAATTTTTTTATTTTTTAAAGTAAGAACGAATATTATGTAAATATAAAGATAAGTTTGTTCATAATCGTTTCACCTAAAGTAGTCGAATATTTTAAGGATATAAGAATGTTAGCATTAGTTACAGGCGCCTCTGCGGGCTTTGGTTATAGTATTTCAAAAAAACTGATTGAGCTAGGTTATAAGGTTATTGGCTGTGGAAGACGGGTAGAAAAGCTAAAAGAATTACAACAAGAGCTTGGTGAAAAATTCTATCCCTTAGTATTTGATATGACAGATACATTAGAAAATATAAATAAAGCATTGGTTGAGTTACCAGCCGAATTCCAAATCAGTCAAATTGATTTATTGGTTAACAATGCCGGATTAGCATTAGGCCTAGAGCCAGCAGATAAGTCAGATTTGGATGATTGGTACACCATGATAGATACCAATATTAAAGGGTTGATTACCGTTACGCGGCTAATTTTACCGAATATGGTGAAGAAAAAGTCCGGTTTAATCATCAATATGGGATCAATTGCAGGTACATACCCATATCCGGGTGGGAATGTTTATGGTGCAACCAAAGCATTTGTGGAGCAATTTAGTTTAAACCTTCGAGCTGATTTGTCAGGTACTGGTATTCGAGTGACTAATATTGAGCCAGGTCTTTGTGGTGGTACAGAGTTTTCTTTGGTGCGTTTTAAAGGTGATCAGGATAAAGTGGAAAGTTTGTATGATAAAAAGAATCCACTCTTGCCTGAGGACATTGCAAATACAGTAGCGTGGATCGCATCACAGCCTCCACATATAAATATTAATCGTATTGAAATTATGCCAACTTCTCAGTCTTTTAACCCTTTAAAAGTTGTTGAAGTGGAATAATGATTTTGGAAGGGAATATATTCTTTAGAGCTGGATTGGACCATTAAACCCAATAGAGGCTCTAAGAATAAAAATTAAATCCTCTATATGTTAATAGGGGATTTTTTTTATAGGTATTGATAAATTTTTTGCAAAAAAAAGCCCGCTTTAATGCTGCGGGCTTTTTCGTATTTGGCTCTCCCACCTGGGCTCGAACCAGGGACCTGCGGATTAACAGTCCGTCGCTCTACCGACTGAGCTATGGGAGAATCTGCATGCGATTATAAGGAGATTTTGAGAAGGGTCAAGAGTAAATTGTCATGTTGACTACATTTTTGTGCTGTATGCTTTTTATTTGATCAGTTGAGGGTTGGGGCGAAAAATTTCTTGCGCTTTAAAAATTCAATTGTTAGATTCAATAAAGAACAAGCGTTTGGAGAAATCCAGACAGTGTGGATTTAAAACCAACTTGCCAGCACTAAAATGGCTAAATCGGAGATAAGTATGAAAACGCTTACTGTTGCCTCTATTTTTTCTAATTTTAATTTTTATCGACGTAATTATCTCAATATTTTATGTCGACCAGAGTCTTATTACACACCTGTAGAGGGTGCGTGGATTGATGCTTATCCTTTCAAAAAACAAGATTTATATTTAGGTGATTTATTGCAGCTTTGGTTGAGTTCCAAATGGAATTTGCATGGTTCACTAAAAATTTTAAAAAGTTCAAAAGTATTAAACCCTACTAAACCTTTATATATTTTTCAGTTAGAAGGGGAATTATTGCTAGGTAAAAATAAAGTTCGAGCTTGGTCTGACGAGCATCAAGAAGTTATAGAACTTCAACTTAAAAATATTTGGGCGCCCTATGTGATTGCACAAACTTGTGAACGTCCAGATACTTCAGATTACCCAATAAAAAAGGCAGCTGTTTAAAGCTGCCTTTAATGACTAGGGACGAATCACCATGCAGGTTGCTGTTGCATAGGCATACAGTTTACCTTCCTCATCAATAATCTTTCCTTCGGAAATACCCAAATTTTTACTTAAGTTAATGACTTTGCCTATCGCGATTAAAGGATAGTTCTTAGGAATAGGGCGGCACATTTTTACGTTAAGATCGATTGTTCCATAGCCTACACCAGCAGGTAGCATAGTGTGTACTGCACAGCCAGTCACAGAGTCTAAAACTGTAGCAGCAAAGCCACCATGTACGCCGCCTAGCGGATTTAGATGATTATGATCTGCTTGGGCTTTAAAAGTAACAGAACCTTCTGAAATTTCAGTAGGTTGCATAGGTATGGTTTTACTAATACTTGCTGCTGCAATATGGCCATCAATCATCGCTTGTAAAAATTCAAGACCATTCATTTCCATGGGATTTTTCATTTTTGAGTCCTTTAATTCTATAGGTTCTTAAATGGAACTTAGGTTTAAATTATGATGTAAAAGTACTATTGTCAAGTTAGAAAAATGAAGTGATAAGTTCAGTTATAGTTTATAAACTTGTAAATTTTGGTTGAGCAGAATATTTTATAACTCTAAAAATATAAACTTCTTGTGGAAAATAATAATGAACGGTCAGTGTTTATGTGGTGAAACAACTTTTGAAGTTGAATTAAAAAATCATGATGTACATGCTTGTCATTGTTCGATGTGTCGTAGACAAACCAGTGGCGTTATTATGACGATTGATGTTGTACAAGGCAGTCTAAAGTTTATTCAACAAGAGCATCTGAGTATTTTTAACTCTTCCGAATGGGGAGAACGAGGTTTTTGTAATGCTTGTGGAACAACAATTTTTTGGAGAACGAAAGATCAAAGCTACTGCAATATCAATGCATTTTCTTTAAATGAACCAGTAGAAGACTTGAAGTTAGATATGGAACTTTTTATTGATTCAAAACCCGATTTTTATACTTTTCAAAATGATACAAAGAAATTTACTGAGGCTCAGGTCGCTGCGTTATTTAACCTATAATAATTTTAATTATAAAAAAGGGCCTCAATTTTGAGGCCCTTTTAATTTGTACAGATTATTTCGCAGCTTTTTCAGCTTCGATTGAAGCGATAGCAGCATCGACACCTTCAATTGAGTCAGCAGCTTTTTTGATACGTGCTAAAGCATCTACAAGTACTTCGTCAGCTGTTGCATATGAAATACGCATAAAACCGCCTAAACCAAATGCATCACCAGGTACTACTGCTACGCCAGTTTCTTCTAATAACCATTCAGAGAACTCTGTGCAAGATTTTAAGCCTTTTGCACGAATAAGAGGACGAATGTTTGCATAGGCATAGAAGGCGCCATCAGCAGGTAAGCAAGAGATACCTTTGATGTCGTTTAAGCCATTTACAACTAAGTCATGACGGCGCTTAAACGCTTCAATCATCGGTTGTAAAACGTCTTGTGGGCCATTCAATGCAGCTTCAGCAGCAACTTGCGAAATAGAAGTTGGGTTAGAAGTTGACTGTGATTGGATCTTTTTCATTGCACCAATGATTTTTGCTGGACCGGCTGCATAGCCAATACGCCAGCCTGTCATTGCATAAGCTTTAGACACACCATTTAAAACAATCGTGCGGTCATATAAATCTGGAGCAACAGTGGCGATGTTGTAGAACTCATCTTCCCAACGAATTGGTTCATACATATCGTCAGATGCAACAAATACTTGTGGATGGCGACGTAAAACTTCAGCTAAAGCTTCTAATTCAGCTTTGCTATAGATCATACCTGTTGGGTTAGATGGACTGTTTAATACTACTAAACGAGTGTTAGGGGTAATAGCCGCTTCTAATTGTTCAGGAGTGATTTTGAAACGTTGGTCCTCACCACATTTCACAATGACTGGAGTACCTTCCGCAATAATGACCATATCTGGATAGCTTACCCAGAAAGGTGCTGGAATGATAACTTCATCGCCTTTGTTTAATAGAGCAAGCGCTAAGTTAAAGAAGCTTTGCTTACCACCACATGAAACTAAAATCTGGTTGGCTTGATAATCAAGATTATTATCACGCTTAAATTTAGCAATAATTGCTTTTTTTAATCCAGGAGTACCATCTACAGCCGTATATTTGGTGAAACCATTATTAATCGCTTCAATTGCAGCATCTTTGATGTGTTGAGGGGTATCAAAGTCTGGTTCGCCAGCACCTAAACCAATTACATTCTTGCCAGCAGCTTTAAGTTCAGCAGCTTTGTTTGTTACAGCAAGTGTAGGGGACGGTTTGATAGCATTGACACGATCAGAAAGACGTACGTCCACGGCAATATTCCTCTTATGGGATTAAAAAATAAAAAGCATACTATCTTATCGCAAAAATTAAGTAATTTGCGGATGTGAACCTTTTCAGATGTAAAAAAGTTTAGTTTAGTAATCACCTTAAGCAATATTTATTCAATTGAAGCTTTCTTAGAAAGAAATGTGAAAATCATTTATAATAGGTCGCAATCGAAATTTCGAGAATGAATCATGACTGAGCAACAGCCAAAACAGAAAAAGGCTTTGGTGAAATTGCCATTCCCAATGCCGAATGATAGCAATGAAGCCGACGAAGTGGCACACAATCAAGTGCGCCCAAAACCAGAGCAGTACGCAGATAGAACTTGGATGCCTCCGCGCGGTACTCGTCGCTCTATGGGTAAACGTTAATCTAAAAAAACAGGCAATATGCCTGTTTTTTTATTAATTAAATCTAATTTCCTGATAATAATTTTTCTTCTTTTGATACATATGATGGTCGGCACGCTTTAACATATCTTCGATTTGTTCATTTGCCTGAGTAGTTGCATGTCCAATTGCAATGCTTATTGGATGGCTTGAATAATATTGGTTGTCGATATTAAAAAGCTCCTGAATGGTTTGAAGCATAATTAGAACATTCGTTTCATCTGCACCTTGCATCAAAATAACGAACTCATCGCCGCCTATTCTTGAAGCAGTATATGCCGTATTTGTGATAGCTTGATTTAGAATTTTGCCGACACGGCGTAATAAACCATCCCCAATATCATGCCCAAACTGATCATTTATTTCTTTTAGACCATTCATATCTAAGAAAATTGAAGAAACAGGCCTAATAATATTTCGGTTTAAACGGTTGAGTTCTTCTGTAAAGAAAGCTCGGTTATATAACTGGGTAAGGACATCATGTTGCCCCAGATATTCAAGATAGTTTTCTGCTTTTTTTCGAGCTGTGATATCTGTAAGTGCCACTTGAACGAGTCCCCATGTCTCTTGATAACCTGGAAAAACCGTAAATTGAAGTAATACATTTCTTATCTGCCCATCTAAGGCATAGTTAATTGCTTCGCGTTTATGGTGAATATTGCCTTCCCATAGTTCAATAAGTTGCTCTCGAAAGGTATCAATCATCTCTTCGGCAAAAATTTTATGTGTATTCTTCAATAGCGTAGTTTTGTCAGGGGCTTTAAATAAATCTAAAGTTGCCTGATTCACATCTAAAATCAGAATATCTTCTATACACTGGCGAACAAATTCAGGATGAACATCTAGAAAAGTTCTAAAGTCTTCAATCCCTAATAGCTTAAGTTGGTCAAGCCTATTTTTGATTCGGCTAAAATCTTCTACCCAAAGTGAAGTGGGGGAATAGATAAACATGGATTCAGCTAGGCGGCGGTTTTTTTCTTCTTGCCGAAGTGCATTTTGATAGGGGGTGATATCTTCTGTCGTAATCAGTAGCCTATTAAATGTAGATTCAGAGCCGGGTAAAATAGCTCCTCGTAACTGAACATCAATACGTTTGCCCGATAACGTGTAATTTACAGTAGTACTTGAGAAATGAGTTTTACCATTCCAAAGTTCTTCTAATTCATAGATATGGGACTCAAACATTTCTTTTTTAAAAATAAGATTTAAATTTGAACAGAGTTCTTCTTGTGTCTTTGCTTCAAAAAGTTCTAAAGCTTTTTGATTAACTTTAATAATTTTGATTTTATGGGCGCATTCAATCACTAAATTTCTATTTTGACTTAAAAATTCAAGGAGATTCTCAACACCTTGATTTCTCCATACGTCAAATTGTTGTTTAACGTCACTGAAATCTTCAATCCACATGGGAATTGGGCTTAAGTCAAAAATCGAAGAATCTAAAGTTTCCATATGTTTCTTTAAGTATTCAGTTTGCCTTAAAGTATAATGAGAAAAATTAAGATTTGGAAAGATAAAGGTTTTAAATTTATTAGAATAGTTAAAAAATAAAATAATGAGAAAGCAGAGATTATCTGCTTAGCTCATAAATTTTAAAATAATTTAACGGTTAATTGGATGGTCAATATTTTTTTCACCACGCCAAAGTTTGATAAAATCTTGTTCGTCAAAATCGTAAAGTTCCATTAGGGCAACAATAGCACTCACAAAAATCATGGAGCCTTCAGAGTTTCCATGAAAATCAAAAATCTTGCCATTGAGCTTGCCTAAAATGTCACTCAGCTCATGATCGCGGCCTCGTCCATAACGATCTCGCGGATACAACTCCTCATTTAAAACAATGAGAGCAATTGCTTTTTCGGCACTCGATAAATCTGTTTTATCTAATGCTTCTTCAAATGATTCACTACCATGATTAAAGTAAAAAATCACTTCATCATTAATGAAACTTTTTACCATCTTTTGAGTTAGTGTCGGAAAGTGAGAAACTGCATTGTCTTCAACATAGGGTTTAAAAGATTCTGGGAAAATAACGTTGTGATCAATACCTTTAAATAGGGGGGCAATTTCAGAAACTTTATAACCTGCAATGCCACAACCTAAAGCCGTGACAAAATATTTCATTTTAGGATGATTTTTGGCATATATTTTAAAGTCTTCAACATAGTGCTCAATTTGTGAAAGAGGCATTTGTTGAATATGTTCATTTAAGGTGGGAATTGCAAAGCTTTGACCAGCCCAGCCACGACCTACACCTTCAACTGCCCCAAAGTGCTGATGTGCAACACGAGCTGCGCCACTACCGTGCTGTCCAGCAAGATTACTTCCAAATACAAAAACTGTATCTTCGGGAAGTTCGGTTACAATACTTTCATCATGATATTGATAGGTCATGGTTATGCTTTTTATTTAATGGATGGCTTCATGTTGCAACTGATTAGGGTATTGGTCAAGTGTTAAGATGCTTAATCTTTTACATTGAATTTCCAACTCAATTTACACTTTAAATTAAGATAAAAATCCCCATTAATAGGGGAGACGCTAAATTCAATTTTTTCATAAAGAGAGATAAATTTGAACGAAAATCAACCTTTCGATTTGGTCACTCATTATAAGCCAGCAGGTGATCAGCCACAGGCAATTGAAAAGCTGGTCAATGGTATCGAGCATGGTTTTCGTAATCAGTTATTGCTAGGGGTAACTGGCTCAGGTAAGACCTATACCATGGCAAATGTGATCGCTCAAACACAGCGCCCTACAATTGTAATGGCTCATAATAAAACTTTGGCTGCCCAACTTTATGGTGAGTTTAAATCTTTCTTCCCCAATAATGCGGTTGAATATTTCGTAAGTTATTACGATTACTACCAACCCGAGGCTTACGTTCCATCTTCAGATACGTTTATCGAAAAAGATGCGGCGATTAACGACCATATTGATCAGATGCGATTATCCGCAACACGAGCTTTATTAGAACGTCGTGATGCAATTATTGTGGCATCGGTTTCTGCAATTTATGGTTTGGGTGACCCGAATGCTTATATGCAAATGTTATTACATGTGGTTGAGGGCGACCGAGTAAGCCGCGATGAAATCATCCGCCGTTTAGTTGAAATGCAATATACACGTAATGAGCTTGAATTTTTGCGTGGTACTTATCGTATTCGCGGCGAAATTATTGATATTTTCCCAGCCGAATCTGATCAACATGCAATTCGCATTGAACTGTTTGATGATGAGGTCGACTCAATTCGTTGGTTTGATCCGCTAACTGGTAAAATGGTTCGTAAAGTTTCTCGGGTAACAATCTATCCGAAAAGCCACTATGTGACACCAAAAGATCATTTGACCCGTGCCATTGATACCATTAAGGATGAATTACAAGATCAGCTTAAATTCTTCCGTGAACATGACAAATTGCTCGAAGCACAGCGTATTGAACAACGGACACGTTACGATCTGGAAATGATGCAACAGTTGGGTTATACCAATGGTATCGAAAACTATTCGCGCCATTTGTCAGGACGTCCATCTGGTGAAGCACCACCGACTTTATTTGACTATATTCCAGAAGATGCTTTGCTCATTATTGACGAATCACACGTTACGGTTCCGCAAATTGGAGCAATGTATAAAGGTGACCGTTCACGTAAAGAAAACTTAGTAAACTATGGATTCCGGTTACCAAGTGCGCTTGATAACCGTCCAATGAAGTTTGAAGAGTGGGAGCGTATTGTACCGACGACCATTTTTGTAAGTGCAACACCTGCTAAATATGAATTAGAAAAGTCAGAGCAAATTGTTGAACAGGTGGTACGTCCAACAGGTCTTATCGACCCTGAAATTGAGATTCGTCCTGTCTTAACCCAAGTAGATGATGTTCTTTCTGAAATTAACATTCGTAAACACTTGAATGAAAGGGTTTTGATTACCACTTTAACAAAGCGTATGGCAGAAGACCTGACTTCTTATTTAAAAGAATATGGGGTTAAGGTGGCTTATCTTCACTCAGATATTGATACGGTTGAACGTGTCAAAATTATTCATGAACTACGTACAGGTATATTTGATGTTTTAGTCGGTATTAACTTGCTACGTGAAGGTCTGGATATGCCGGAAGTTTCTTTGGTTGCTATTTTAGATGCAGATAAAGAGGGCTTTTTACGTTCGGAACGTTCACTCATTCAGACAATTGGTCGTGCTGCGCGTAATGTAAAAGGTAAAGCAATTTTATATGCTGACCGAATTACCGATTCTATGCAAAAAGCAATAGATGAAACTGATCGCCGTAGAGCTAAGCAAATTGAATTTAATGAGTTGCATGGTATTACGCCACGTAGTGCAGTTCGTCAGGCTGTCAAAGAAATTGACTCGGGTGAAGTACTTTCAGACGACGAGATTGATGAAAAAGTACTTGAACAAGCAAAAGCCTTGAGTGCCGATGAAAGACACATTCTTTCAGATCCAAAATTGTTTAGTAAGCATATTACTAAGCTTGAAAAAGATATGTTAAAGGCCTCGAAAGATTTACAGTTTGAGCAAGCAGCGCGGATACGTGATGAAATTCTTCGGTTAAAAGCGCAAATGTTGCAATAAATGAATACATAACGCTACATAATGTGTTTAAAAAACAAGCTAGTGTAGATATTTAAGTTCTTTTGTATTCACAACTAATCGTTGAGGGCAACAATGGCATTTCAAAATAATGTTCCGCAGGCCAGTTGGCGTTTAGCTAAAATTGCGTTAGGCGGAGTCGTTTTGGCTGGTTTAGCTGTTGGAACGTATGTTTATGCTCAGCCTAAGCCTTTACAAACTGTTTATAAAGTTGAACTGGATCGATATTTAGGTGTCTGGTATGAAGTCGCGCGTAAACCTGCATTTTTCCAAAAAAAATGTGCTTATAACGTATCAGCTACCTATACGTTAAATGAAAATGGAAATGTAGTTGTAGATAATCGTTGTTATGACAATAGAAACCAACTACAGCAATCTATTGGTGAAGCCTTCGTGGTTAATCCGCCATATAACACCAAATTAAAGGTGAGTTTCTTACCGGAAGCTGTGCGATGGATTCCGGTCATCCGTGGAGATTACTGGATTTTAAAAATAGATGAAGACTATCAAACTGTTTTAGTGGGGGAACCTTCTCGTAAATATCTTTGGGTTTTATCGAGAACACCTCATCCTGAACAAGAAGTAGTTGATGAATATTTGAATTACGCTAAAACATTAGGCTTTGATATTCGCGATATTATCCGCACAGAACATAAAGAATAAATGTGAATATCTCATTAAGAAAAAACCATGTTTTCACATGGTTTTTTCTTTTTTATAGTGGATAAATCAAGTATTGTGATGAGCTACTTTTACTAAAGTCTAAGAGGGTGGTGATGTTTAAGGGCGTGAGCTTGTCTGTCATGGCATCTGTCACTTTTGGCGTACTTTATTTTTATACTCAATTATTAAGTCAATTGGATAGTGAACAGACTTTTGGTTGGCGGATTATTGCAACAATACCAGTTCTCACTCTGTTTATGTGGTGGAGTGGAGATTTAGCGTACATCAAAAATATCTACCAACGTATTTTGGCTAAACCCTCTTTATTATTGCTATTAATCACCACTTCCGTTTTAACTTCAGTACAACTTTGGCTGTTTTTATGGGGACCTATGCATGGGCGAGGCCTACAAGTATCTTTAGGATATTTTCTATTGCCGCTCGTTCTTGTCTTGGCTGGAAGTGTACTTTATGGCGAAAAAATATCAAAATTTCAATGGGTCGCAATTATTCTTGCCGTCATAGGCGTGGGTCATGAAATCTGGCGTTTAGGAAGTATTGCTTGGGAAACTGCATTAGTTGCGGTTGGCTATTCCGCCTACTTTTTATTACGTAAAAAAATTAAAACAGACAATTTAGGAGGCTTTTGGTGGGACTTAGTTATTATTCTGCCGATTGCGATTTATTTAACCCATACAGGTTTACTCCCTTATAGCAAATTTCTAGATCAACCAATGCTTGGTTTAGTTATTGTCGGTCTTGGAATTTTAAGTGCTATTGGTTTAGGAAGTTATATTCTGGCGAGCCGTTTTTTACCCTTAGTTGTGTTTGGACTTTTAGGATATTTGGAACCAGTATTGCTTGCTTTAGCTTCTTTAGTTTTAGGGGAGAGTATTGGCAAAGAAGAATGGTTTACTTATATTCCGATTTGGTGTGCAGTATTTGTACTCGTTTTAGAAGGTGCAGTTCACCTTTACCAGCAACGTCAAAAAGCCAAAAATTTGCAGCTAAATATCGCAAAATATCAAAAAAGATTAAAAAATGATGAGCTTGATTAGAGGCTCAGAATCTAAAAAGTAAGAAAAAGCAAAAATTTAGCTGCTTTAAACAATAAGATAATAAAAAATAATTATAGGTATTTTATGAATTTATGATGAATTTTAGGAAAATCTAATCACTAACGTCAGCTTTTGATTCAATCTTGCCAATAATTCCATTACAATTACGGGGTTTAAAAAATCACGCCTAGATATAATTAATTAGAGGACGTATCTGTGAGCAAAGACACTATCATCGCCCTGCATGCTGAACACCAAGGCCGTTGGAAAAACCGTGAAGAAATCGCGGAACGTATGATTGCATTAATCGGTCAATTATACCGTGAAAAAAATATTGTCGTATCTGTTTACGGTCGCTCTTTAATTAACCGTTCTGTTATCCAAATTTTGAAAACTCACCGCCGTACACGTGTTGTAGACGTTGAGCTTTCTGTTGTAAATACATTCCCAATTTTAGAAGCTTTAGCTAAGCTTGAAAATATTGGTTCTGCAGAAGTTGATATTGGTAAACTTGCTGTTGAATATAAAGAAAAAGGCGGTGATGTTGATGCTTTTGTTGCTCAAGCAGTTGAGTCAATCAAAGGTAGCGCAACTTCTGAACAGCCTAAAGATGTCGTTCTTTATGGTTTCGGTCGTATTGGCCGTATCTTGGCTCGTTTAATCATTAGCCAATCTGGTTTAGGCCGTGGTTTAAGCCTTAAAGCAATTGTTGTACGTAAATCTTCTGATGGTGATTTAGCAAAACGTGCTTCTTTACTTCGTCGTGACTCTATTCACGGTACTTTCGCTGGTACAATCGCTGTTGATGAAGAAAACGAAGCAATCATTGCTAACGGTAACTTCATTAAAGTGATTTATGCATCTAGCCCAAGTGAAGTTGACTATACTGAATACGGTATCTCAAACGCACTTTTAATCGACAATACTGGTAAATGGCGTGATGCTGAAGGTCTAAGCCAACATTTGAAATGCCCAGGTGTTGCACGTGTTGTATTGACTGCACCAAGTAAAGGCGAAATGAAAAACGTTGTATTTGGCGTAAACAACACAGACATCTTAGATGAAGACAAAATCATCTCTGCTGCAAGTTGTACAACAAATGCAATTACTCCAATTCTTAAGGTATTGGATGACAAATATAAAGTTCTTAATGGACATGTTGAAACTGTTCACTCATTTACAAATGACCAGAACTTGATTGATAACTACCATAAAGCAGATCGTCGTGGTCGTGCTGCTACATTAAACATGGTAATTACAGAAACTGGTGCGGCTAAAGCAGTTGCTAAAGCATTACCTGCATTAAAAGGTAAGTTAACTGGTAACTCTGTACGTGTTCCTACACCAAACGTATCTCTTGCTATCTTGAACTTAACGCTTGATAAAGAAATTGATCGTGAAGAAGTGAACGAATACATTCGTCAAATTTCGATTAACTCTAGCCTTCAAGGTCAAATTGGTTATACCAACTCGACTGAAGTTGTATCGAGTGACTTTATCGGTTCTCGTACTGCTGGTGTATATGATGCTCAAGCAACGATTACTTCTGGTAACCGTTTAACTGCTTATGTTTGGTACGATAACGAAGTAGGTTATAGCTGTCAGGTATTACGTATTGCTGAACAAATGTGCGGCGTAAGCTACAAAAAAATTCCAGCAGAATTGAATGCTTAAGATCATTTAACAATCTATAAAAGATTTTCACAAAAAAACCCAGTTTAGACTGGGTTTTTTTACAACCGTACAAAATATATGCTGACTATTTTTTGTAAATAAATGAGAATATGAATTAAGGAAAAAAAAGAAAATAGTAAGGGATTGGAATTGTCGCAGTTTAAACGTTTGTTGGTCGTTTTTATATTCATCATTATTGCCAATTTATGTGGTGTACTCATTGCAATATGGGTGTTTAAGCATTTTAATATTTATATTCCATTGAAAAATCAAGCGGTTGCTATTGATTTGCAAGAACCCTTGCAAGTTAAGGTTAAAGTACAAGACGCTTTAAACGTGGATGTAAAAGGGCGGGTTAATGCCAGTATTCCCATTGATGAGCAACTGAATATTCCTTTAACGCAAACGCTAACTCCACGTGTTTATTTCGATAATATGGTACCGATTAGCACCACTATTCCTGTGAAAGAAACATTAAAAGTTGAGCAAAATTTACCTATCGATACGAAGGTTCAGGTGAGGGTGTTGGGACGTGATATTACGTTACCATTGAAAGGGACAATACCATTAAAACTTGATGTTCCAATTGATATTCAGGTTCCGCTTGAGCAAAAGGTTCATTTGAAATTCGATGCGCCAGTGCGGACCGTATTAAAAGAAAATTTACATATTCCTTTAAAAGCAAGATTGGATACTAATATTCCAATTGAGGGTAATTTGAGTGTCCCTGTTAAAACAGCGCTAAATGCTTCGGTTGATGTGAAAAATACTTTACCTGTTAAGATCGCAAATGGTGAGTTAAAAATTCCTCTGTCCAGTATGCGATTGAATCGGGTATTAGACTCAGATATTCCACAGACAAAAACTGATCAATAGGGTGAATGCTAATGTTTCGTTCACTCAAAAGTATGCTGATCAGTTTCTTTTTAATGATGATACTTGCTGCTGTGATGTTTTGGGTATATCTCAATATTCAAGCAAATTTAGTTGTTTCGGCTCATAATGCCGATATTAGTTTACCTGATTCTTTAGAAACAAAAATTCATGTCGGTAATACCTTACAAGTTCAGTCGATTGGCAAACTTGATACAACTCTAGATATAAACCGTCAACTGACCCTGCCGTTAAAGGGGAAATATTTAGCAGATATAAGTTTTGCTGTAGAAACGCCCGTTACAGTAAATGTTGATTATACAACGACTCTAAAAATTGATCAGGTCATGCCTCTTGAAACCACTACAGATCTGATCTATCAAAATAAGTTTTTACCTAAATTTCCACTTAAACTTAATATTCCCATTAAGTTGGATGTGCCTTTTCAGTTAAAACGTAGTTATAACATTCCGATTAAAATTGTTTTTGATGGTCCTGTTTATTTTGAATTTGATGAGCCAGTAAATTTATCGGTTAAACATCAGTTTAAACCAAGCCTACAAGTGAATGACCCTATGGAAATGGGGAACGTTTCATCATTTAATGCGATTATGTATAACTCGGTTCCTAAAACGAAAGCAAATCTTGATATGCAAATGACCTTACCTCTACGGAATGTTCATCCTTAAAATTAAATCGTCATCCTGCATTTTATTTTCAATATAAGCGGTATTTTTGAATCTAAAATGCTTTTGATGACTTAAATATAAAAACAGATCGTTATAAATAGGAATTGTCCCATTTTCTATTCGAGAATTTTATGAAAATATGGCAGAATAGGCGGTTTTAGAGTTTTTAGAGGATTGGCAGATGCGCTTTGTTGATGAAGCAGTCATTACCGTAGAGGCTGGCGACGGTGGCAATGGCGTAGCCAGTTTTCGCCGTGAAAAATTTGTACCATTTGGTGGCCCAGATGGTGGTGATGGCGGACGTGGTGGAAGTATCTATATTCAAGCTGATGATGATACGAGTACGCTAGTCGATTACCGTTACACACGTAAGTTCCGTGCTGAGCGCGGAAAGAATGGTGCAGGCGCTAACTGTACCGGACGTGGTGGTGAAGATGTGGTTTTAAAAGTACCCGTTGGTACAACAATTGTTGATACAGATTCAGGCGATATTATTGGCGATTTGGTTGAAGATGGCCAAAGAATTTTAGTTGCAGGTGGTGGTGACGGTGGTTTGGGGAATACCCACTTTAAATCATCAACTAACCGTGCTCCGCGTAAGTGTACGACAGGCATCAAAGGTGAATTTCGTGAAATTCGTCTTGAATTAAAAGTATTGGCAGATGTCGGTTTGTTGGGTATGCCAAATGCTGGTAAATCAACCTTTATTCGTGCTGTAAGTGCTGCAAAACCAAAAGTGGCAGACTATCCATTTACAACTATGGTTCCAAACCTAGGTGTTGTAGATGCTGACCGTCATCGTTCATTTGTAATGGCCGATATTCCTGGGTTGATTGAAGGTGCTGCAGAAGGTGCTGGTTTAGGAATTCGTTTCCTTAAACATTTGGCACGTACGCGTATCCTTTTACACATTATTGATGTGCAACCAATTGATGGTTCAGATCCGGCGCATAATGCAAAAGCAATTATGAACGAGTTAGTTAAGTTTTCACCTACTTTGGCGAAACTACCAGTTGTTTTAGTACTGAATAAACTTGATCAGATTGCTGAAGAAAGTCGTGAAGAGTGGTGTCAGCATATTCTAGATGAACTAGAGTGGACTGGACCTGTCTTTAAGACTTCAGGTTTATTGAGCGAAGGAACGAAAGAGGTTGTGTATTACCTTATGGATCAGCTTGAACAACAACGTGAACGCGAAGTTGAAGATCCTGAATATGCAGCAGAAGTAAGAGCTTTCCGTGAACAATTAGAAATTGAAACACGTGAACAAACCATTGCGGCAAAAGAAGCATATCGCGCTATGCGTCGAGCACAACGTCTTGAAGGCATGTTGGGCGATGATGATGATTTTGACGATGATGAAGACGACAATGATGTAGAAAGCGTCTACGTTCGTGACTAGAAAACCGAGGAAAACATGATAGAAGTGGTCGATGGGCAACGTCAGCTCAGTGAGTGTAAACGAATCGTTGTTAAAATCGGATCATCTTTACTCACAGCCAATGGGCAAGGTCTAGATTTGAATGCTATTTCGCACTGGGCGAAACAGATTGCAGATCTACACAATGCCGGACACGAAATTATTTTAGTGTCTTCTGGAGCTGTGGCTGAAGGTATGGTTCGTATGAAGCTTGCGAGTCGACCCACCGATCTACCCAGTCTACAAGCCTGTGCTGCGATTGGGCAGATGGGTTTAATTCATACTTGGTCTAGTGTGCTTGAAGAACATGGTATTCGTACTGCTCAGGTTTTACTTACACATGATGATCTAGCGGACCGCCGTCGTTATTTAAACTCATGTGACGCTTTGCAAAACTTGATTGATTGGCGTGTGATTCCGGTTATTAATGAAAATGACACGGTATCTACCGATGAGATCCGTTTCGGTGATAACGATACTTTAGCTGCGATGGTTGCAGGTCAGGTCCATGCAGAATTGTTGATCATTTTAACAGATCAGCAAGGGATGTTTGATTCAGATCCGCGTCATAACCCTGATGCTAAACTACTCTCTACTGTTCGTGCTATGGATGATGTTTTATTCGAAATGGCTGGCGGTGGCGGTGTGCTTGGCAGAGGTGGTATGGTGACTAAAGTTCGTGCCGCACGTTTAGCTGCTAAATCGGGTTGCCCAACGCTCATTGCGAGTGGTGAAAGTGATAATGTTTTGTCACGTGCTATGGCAGGTGAAATGCTAGGTACGTTGTTTACTACAGATAAAGACCGTATGACAGCTCATCAACAGTGGCTCGCTGCTCATTTACAGACAGCAGGCCGTCTTGTAATTGATGAGGGGGCTGTTGAAGCGATTAAATTGAAACATCGCAGTTTACTTCCTGTTGGGGTTAAAACTGTTGAAGGGCATTTTGATCGTGGCGATGTGGTTGAATGTGTTGATAAACAAGGTAAACGTATTGCTGTTGGTCGAGTGAATTTTAGTTCACGATCTGCTGAAATTATTAAAGGCTTAGCCTCTGATAAGGTTTATCAAGTGCTTGGCGAAGCTCGCTCACTTGAAATGATTCATCGTGATCATATGGCGATTTACTAGATTATTGTAAAATTAAAAAAGCTCGCTTTATGCGAGCTTTTTTTCTGGTGTTAAACGAGGTAGAACATGGTCTTCACCCACCATATATGGATGTGTCGCGAGACTGAGCATATCTAGGTCTTCTGAGCTATTACCATACGCATAAACTTGATGGTAGTGCTGTAGCATATATTGCTGACGTATTCTTAACTTCTTTTGTTCACTACTACAATCTGGGGTGGAGTAATAACCCGTCATCATGCCGTTTTTAATTTGTGTTTCGGTACAAATTAATTCGATATTTAGTAGTTTGCAAAGTGGGGCAAGGTAGACATCAATTGAAGCTGAAACCAGTACCACTCGATCACCACGTAACTGATGATGTTGTAACTGTGCGAAAAGTTCAGGTGAAAGCGTAGAGACTAACTCTTGAGCGTATTCTTCACCTAATCTTTGTAGTTCAATTGCAGGGGTATCTTTAAACATGCTACGGAATAACTTGGCACGCATAGCATGGGCTGGATAAAAGTTAAGATAGTAGGCTTGAATCCACGGTAGGATTTTTAAGCCTTGTTTAACAATGTGGCGCTTAGATAAAGCATAAAAGATGAACCCTGTAAAACTGTCTTTGCTACACAAGGTTCCATCAAAATCGAACAGGGCGAGACTTTTTATAGTCTTATTCGTTTCGCTCGTTGCATACATGATTCATATCGTCCGTTTACGCGGGTTGCATACCAGTTGGTATTATAGTCACGACTTAATTTTGGTCCAGAAATAACGACTTGCGGCATCATTGCATAGATAGGTTCTTTACCTGTCTTCGCTTTATAAAGTTTCGTCAGAGCAATATAGGTTTGTGTACTTTCAAACTTTTTCTCTTTTTCTAATTTAAGATCATCACGAATTTGTCGTGGGGTAACCAATACATTATTTTTTGCAAATACAGTAATCAGTTCTTTTTCTGACTGGCTTTGAGTCGCGCGTGGATCACCATCTTTTGTGTAAAGAAGAAGGTCACCATCCAGACTGATTTCTGTATCTGTTAGATCATTCAGCATGCTTTGAAAAGCAGCATTACGGCTAGAATACATACCTGAGTTATAGTCTGCAAATCGATAAATGGCTTTATCATAATTGGCAGGATAAACCATTAAACGATGTATGCCGTAATATAAACCACCATATTCAGTATATAAGTCATCACGAAGTGCAGCGGTATTCATGCTTGAGCGTTTATTGGCTTTTGCATAGTTAATATGAACTTGCATAGAACCTAAGGTTGTAATAGGGTTCATTTTCTCGCCAATATCTTGCCCAACTAATTTGGCTGCACCTGTTAATGCACTCACATGATAATGCTTAGCCATAAAATCGAATATTTCTCGATATAGTAAATCGAGGTCTTTTTCGGTTTTAACTTTACGCATTTGGCTCATATAATTGTTATCAGGAGAAGGCTGAGTTTTTAGCACTTCTTCAAAATAACCAGCAATTGTTCCACCAATGGTTTTGCCTAGTTTATCTTCAAATTTTTCATTTAAACGTGTGCTAACTTCTTCAACTGCTTTTTGGCCTAGCCCCGGTACTTGAGGGTTGGCAACAAAGTTAGATTCTTGATCTACTACCGCCACAATACTACAGACATTTTTCTTGGTTTTAGGGATATCCAAGTTTTTCATAATGTCGTCAATATCTTTAGCCCATGACTCACGATCATGCACACGTGATGGGATTAGACGTTTAATCTGTTGGCTTTCTAATTCAGGCTCATCATTGTTTGACCACCAAGCTTTATCACCACAAGCAGCTAAACTCATGCACACGGCAACCATACCGAATGATTTTAATAAAAAACGGGAAGACAACGGTTTGTTCATGGCGAGGAAAGCACCTGCATAAAAAGATGAGCCGATTAAGCGGATGAAGTATACTATGTTGATCATCAATTGTATGAATATATATGTATATTGGTCCCTATCAACTGTCAAATAATTTAATCGTTGCTCCTATGGCCGGGGTCACCGACCGTCCATTTAGAACGCTCTGCAAGTATTTTGGCGCAGGCCATGCAGTCAGTGAAATGATGACTGCCGATAAGACTCTGCGGATGAGCAAAAAGAGTCTCTACCGTGCAAATTTTGATGGCGAACTTGCACCGATTTCTGCTCAAATTGCAGGTTCTGATCCTGAGCAGTTAGCAGAGGCGGCACGTTATCAAGTGGCAAATGGTGCACAAATTGTTGATATCAATATGGGATGCCCAGCCAAAAAAGTATGTAATAAACTCGCAGGTTCGGCGCTATTACAAGATGAAGACTTGGTGGCTCGAATTCTTGATGCTGTGGTGGCTGCTGTTGATGTTCCTGTTACTTTAAAAACCCGTTTAGGTTTTTTAAATGGACACGAAAATATTTTAAGGGTAGCAAAAAGAGCAGAAGAATCGGGAATTGCTGCGCTGGCTTTGCATGGCCGTACCCGTGAAGATATGTATTTAAATACAGCACGTTATGATTTGATCAAACATGTTAAAGAATTAATCAATATTCCACTTATTGCGAACGGTGATATTGATAGCCCAGAAAAAGCAAAATATGTGCTCGACTATACGGGGGCCGATGCAATTATGATTGGTCGCGCAGCTCAAGGTCGACCATGGATTTTCCGTGAAATTGCTCATTATTTAAAAACTGGAGAGCACTTAGCAGCACCTAATATTGAAGAAGTCAAAGATGTACTGTTAGGACATTTATCAGAACTTTATCAATTTTATGGTGAATATTCTGGATGTCGTATTGCCCGTAAACATATTGCTTGGTACACAAAAGGATTACGTTCAAGTAACGAATTCCGCCAAAACATGTATAAAGTTGAAAGTACTTCAGAACAAGCATTAGTGGTCGAAAACTATTTTAATCAGCTATTAGCTGAAGGCAATTTGATGAGTGATGTACAAGTCGAGCAAGTTAATTTATTGCAAACGCATTAACTAAAAAAGCCAGTCATAAGACTGGCTTTTTAATACTTTAGTCATCGTCTAGCATTTCTACGACTAACTGGTTAACCAGATCAGCAGCATCTAATTCACGTATTTGTGAGACATTGCTACCTGCCCAAAACGCACCAAAACCATAGTCCTGATGTTTGCTTGCAATTGTATTTAACTGTTTCGCTAAATCATAAGCATATGGATATTCTGGTTGAGGTGGGCGATTAGGTAAATCAATTTGAGTGTGCCAATGGTTGAGTAGGCCTCGGGCCGGACGTCCAGAAAGACTTGCGCTGATCTGCGTTACTGGTTCATTAAACAATGCTTTACGGTATTCGGTAGATGCATTTGATGTATGACATTGAACAAATGCTGTTCCGAGTTGAACAGCTGTAGCTCCTAAGTTCAACATATGCCGCGCTTGTGCTCCGTTCATAATGCCACCAGCGGCTACCACAGGTCGTTTGCAGTGTTTTACAATCAGTTGTACTAAATCGCTTGTTTTGATGGCTGCATCAAAAGTTTTATTAAAGATTCCTCGGTGGCCACCTGCTTCAATACCTTGAGCAATAATAATATCTATGCCAGCAGCTTCGATTGCTTGTGCTTCAACTAAATTGGTTGCAGAAACCATCGTTAGAATTCCAGCATCTTTTAAAGCTTGAAGTTGATGTGGGTGAGGAATTCCAAAATGAAAACTAATCGCTTTAGGTTTCGTTTCTAATACCACATTTAAAAAGTCATCATTATCAAGAAAACTTGGATAAATGCAGTTTAAAGTTTGTGGAGGTTGTACGCCGAATTTTTCAAATTGTGGTCGTAAATATTCAATCCATTGGTTTGATGTTTGAGGGTTCAGTTGCTCAGGTTGATGGCAGAAAAAATTAACCTGAAATGGATTTTCCGTTAATGTTTGTGTTCTTAAAATTTGTTCTCGGGCACTTTCTGCCGTGTTTGCACCCAATCCTAAAGACCCGAGCCCACCTTGATTAGAAACTTCGGCAGCAAGTTCGGGCGTAGACACGCCTGCCATTGGTGCAAGAAAAATTGGATGTTTTATTTCAAGTTGTTGTAACAGGGTCATTTTATTCACCTCATTTCTTTCTCTTCACCATAACGTGAAATCTGAACCAAGAGCAAATAATATTGGGTATTTAGTTTTTAAATATTTAACTCTTTTATTTTAATAAGTTCTAACTTTTTTAAAGCGGAGTTACGTGAAATAAAGAGCCTATCCAGCTTGAAAATGCCATCGCTAAAATTCCCCACAAGGTAATGCGTAAACTGCCTTTTAATTTTGATGTACCTGCAAAGTGACTAGAGAGAGCACCTAAAAATGCCAATGAAATAATGCCAAATATTAAAACAGTTTTTTCAACCCAATTTTCTGGACTGAGTAAAACAGCAAACATGGGGAATAATGCCCCAAATGAAAATGAGCCAGCTGAAGCTAATGCGGCTTGAACAGGGTTTGCAGCAGTATTTTCATGAATACCAATTTCATCGCGTGCATGGGCACCTAAGGCATCATGAATTGTTAGCTGTGTGGCAACTTGTCGTGCTAAATCGGGTGCTAAACCTCGTGCTATATAAATTTGGGTTAACTCATCCAGTTCACGTTGTGGATGCTTTTTTAGTTCTTGTGCTTCAAATTTTAAGTCAGCTTTTTCAATATCTTCCTGCGATTTAACAGAAATATACTCTCCAGCTGCCATTGAGGTTGCCCCCGAAATTAAACCTGCAATACAGGCAATAAAAAGAGTATGCGCAGAAGCTCCACTTGCAGCCATTCCCATAATTAAGCTGGTAACAGAAATAATCCCGTCATTAGCGCCTAAAACGGCTGCCCTTAACCAACCTGAGCGGTGAATAAAATGATGTTCTGGATGTTGGGAAAAGGACATGACTTTACCTTTTTTAGTTATAAATTTTTATCTTATCCTATAAGATTATTTACAATAATACGATTAAAAAATGTGTCATTATAGGAAAAACAATCAGATAAGCACTTTTCAAAACATAATATAAAAGGAGATAAAATGAATAACTTATGGAACCCATTCATTTACCCAAATAGTGTAATTTATGAGCTTAATTATAATATTTATTGATTAAATCTTAACTCTATTCCTATGCATGCATTTTATTCAATTTACTCTAGAGGTCTCAATGAATAGCAAAACAATAAAATCTCTAACCCGTTCGTTTATCGTTATCGGTTCGCTTTGTCCAACTCTAGGCTTCTTAACTATTGAAACTACATTTGCCCAAGAGATTATGAGTCAAGAATATAAACCAGGTAACCCGATTTATGATAAATGGGACCAATTTTATAAAATTGAGAAAACTCAACCTGAGAATGCCGAAAAAATATTACTAGAACTTGGCGAGATGACACCCGCAGATATTAAAGTCTGGAAAAGTTTAACCTATTTACAGATTAGGATAGGAAAGCAAGATGCTGCTTTGCAAAGTTTAAGAAAAGCGGAGGCTTTAGATCCGACAGATGACACATTGAAACTACAAGAAGCATATCTGCTTAATTCACAGAAAAAGAATAAAGAAGCTTTAGTGGTTTTTAAAGATCTTACAACATCTAAAGATGCTGATATTGCTAATAAAGCAACACAAGCTGTAAAAAATCTGAGTGGAGGAGAGGCCAAAACTTATTTCCGCGATGTCTATTTTGCGCCTTCATATGAGTCACGTTATGACGATGTAATTTTTCCACTTAAAGCCCGTTACGGTAAGAATTTTGATAATGGTCGGGCTCAAGTTTACGGCTTTTTAAACCTAAACCGCGATACCCAGTCTCAAGGCGGCGTACGTCCTGAAATTATTGATGAAAATGCAGTAACGCTAGGGGTAGGAGCAAATTATCAACCTTGGACTTCTATACCTGTGCGCATGTATTTAGAAGTGGGTGGAAGCTATGATTTGATTGATCGAAATAGAGATAAATTTCGTGAAAGTGTAGTTGGTGGTGTGACAGGGTATCAAGAGTGGTATTCTCAAAATAATTGTAATCATTCACTTTGCTTTAATGATTACTTCACAGATTTATACGGCAATGCAGCGACTTATTCTAGAGAAGACTATAACGTTATTGGTGATTTACGCTTACGTACAGGTTTGAATGTCTATAAAGGCGAGAATGGAACTGTACAGGCTTATATGAAATTGCATGGCTTAGCTGACAGTAAAGATGAGTATTACAATAATTTATTTGAATATGGCCCAGGTATTTCATGGCAGCCTTTTAATTATCAACCGATTAAATTACGTGTTGAACGACTATATGGCAATTACTTTAAAGATGTGCCAGTAAATACTAAAGATCATTACAACAATACCCGAGTAGAACTCGTTTTTTATAAGGATTTCTAAAATGAAGAAAATTTTTATATCTATTGTATTTGGAACTCGTCCTGAATTAATCAAACTTGCCCCTGTTATCTTATTGGCAAAACAAGACCCTCGCTTTCAAGTTGAGGTAATTTTTACTGGACAACACGATGAATTGGTAAGAGATGCAATAGATTTCTTTGGGGTTGAAATTGACCATCGTCTTAAAATTATGAATGCTGGACAAAGTTTAAATCAGCTATTAATACACGGTTTGAGCCAAATCGAGAATGTATATACTGATGGACAAAAGAGAGATGCAATTGTTATTCAGGGTGATACAACAACTGTGTTAGCAGCTGGCTTAGTCGCGTTTTCAATGAAAGTTCCTGTTGCACATGTCGAAGCTGGTTTACGTTCTTATGATTTAGATCATCCTTTTCCTGAAGAAGGTAACCGTCAGTTAGTGTCACGTATTACAAAATGGCATTTTGCCCCAACAGAACAATCAAAAAAGAATTTATTAAATGAACAGATTCCTTCAGATTTGATTACCGTGACAGGTAATACTGTTGTAGATGCAGTTTATCTGGGACGTAAACTTATTTCTGAAAAATCGGGTTTAAAAAATCAGCTTGAACCTTATGGAATTCAATTAAAGCAAGATGACAAAGTTGTGCTTATTACGGCTCATCGCCGTGAAAACTTCGGTGATGGAATTCAAAATATTTGTAATGCAGTTGAGCATTTAGCTAAGGGCCACCCTGACTTACATTTTATTTGGCCAGTCCATTTAAATCCTGCTGTACATGATGTCGTCCATAATAAGTTTAAAGATCATTCACAGATTCATCTGGTTAAACCGTTAGACTATCCAAGTTTATTGGCAGTCATAGACCGATCTACTTTTATTTTGACGGATTCGGGTGGTTTACAAGAAGAGAGTCCATCATTTAATAAGCCAGTTTTAATCTTGCGAGACACTACAGAACGACCTGAAGTTGTTGAAGTGGGAGCAGGTGTTTTGGTGGGGACGAACCAACAAAAAATTATTGAAGAAGCTGAAAAGTTACTCACCAACCAACAGCACTATGAGAAAATGGCGCACGTAGAAAATCCATTTGGTGATGGGCAAGCAGCTCAGCGTATTCTTGACCAAATTGCTAAATCTTATGACGTTGCATAATTTTTACTAAACGATTTGTTCTCACTTATGGTGGTAGGAATACCACCATAAGTGAGACGATACCACAAGCTAACAATATTGACTGACCAACGGCTCATATAATGAGGCCCATCAAAAATATAGACAGTTTTGCCTTCATATGCTTTTAATTGGGAAATAATTTCCCAAGGATAGGCAGCCCTGAATTTTCCATTCTTTTTAATTCTAAATGCTTCTAACACGATAATTACTTTATCTTTACCAAGTTTTTGTTCAAGTTGATTTAAAATATTTTTCGCTTGTTCAGGAGATCGTACGCCTACACCTACGCCATCTTGAAAGAATACTCCGGCATGTTCGGGTAACCAGCTTTTGACCCATAAATCATAATGTTCAGGCTCGCTTTCACCACTATAAATACTTACCCACACTGGTGCTGGAAGCTTTGCCAAAACCTGACCTAAAGCACTTACTCTTAACCACGTTGGGTCCGCTTCGACAGGAAAGTAATATCCTTTAGGAGAGCTCTTTTGTTCTTGGATAATTTGAGCCGATTTTTCGCCTAACTCAATTACATTTGCCCGAGCTTTAGGTTCATTATATTCGCCGGCTAAACCCAATATTAGATTTTTAGCCCAAGGCTCTTGTTTAATTTTTTCTAAATTAATTGCTTTTTCCCATTGAGGAAAATTTGATTCTTTCCACCATGATTTAGACTCAACAACAGACCATTGGGGAACAAAAGTATTGACACCTAAATAGTGCCAGTTCCCCTTTGGTGGTGTAGTGTCATTATCAGGTTGCCAGAAAATACCCTCAATATGAGGGGCATGTCCTTGATGTTTGAACAACCCCGCACCCGCCATGACACTACATATTATTAAAATAATAAAAGCAGTTATTTTAATTGGTATCTGTTTTCTCATTATTTCGTCTTAACCAATACCATAAGAAAATAATTATTATCATAATTGCAGAGATAATCACAACTATTAAGAAGAAAGAAGATTGTTGGATTAACGGTGCTTTTTGATTGCCGACAATAAGTTTTTGTAAAACATAAATATTTCCATTTTCTGAAACCAACATCTTGGTCACATTATTTGGAATTTTATGCTGTATTTTCCCCCAAAGATGCATAAAGGTTTGTGCGCCACCTTCTGAATCGGTAATCACATCAAAGCGATTATTGTTATAACTTACAATAAACCCATTTTGAGCAGAAGGTGCATAGATAATATCTTGATGCATTAAAACTTGTTGATAATAAATATCTTTATTGACTCTGACGTTTATGGATTGAGGAGCATTTGGTGAGAAACGTACAAGGTTTAGAGGAATAGGGGCATCTGTTAACAACATTTTTTTAGCAACTTGACCCAGAATAATCGCAATATTTAAAGCGCCAGATTGGTCATCAATGGCAATGGTCGGAGTAGTGGCCAGAGTCATAGAAATTGCGGCTACGCCATTTTTGAGTTTATGGGGTAGCTTTAGGGTAGATTTGGCTGTATCAATCCAGAGCGAGCCATGTGCAGTGGGTAAACACTGTGAATTAGCAATGACTGAGTTTTCTAGCTTTAAACTAAAATTGGTCGTATTAGAAATAGCTTTTGCAAAAATATTAAATTGTCGATTTACCGGGTCTGAAGCAAGGTCAGCTGTTTTCATGCTTCCTGCAAGTCCACCATCGAGCCAAGCCGTAATATTTGAACCTTGCAATAAACCACTTTGAATACGCAGTGCAATTTGCCCTTGCAAGATATCGGTTGGTTGCCATACCGCTGGGAAATCAAGAAATAAGTTTTTTTCAGCGTGATTTAATCTGAAGTCCTCAATGCCTAAATCGGCAAGTGTATTGATTTTTTTAAATTGTGCCCAAGTTGGAGTGGAGATCGTTGTGGGGAAAATTGCACTTCCTGTATCAAGTTGCTGTACATACGAGGGATTGATTAGTCCATTTATGGCAGCAGTGAGTTCTTGTGGTGTGTGATAAGTAATTGAAAGAGTAGCCACTCCATCTGCTGGTTTTGCAATTTGTACTAAAGCACCCCCTTTGAGTGGTGTAGCTGAGCGAATCACTTCAATAATAAAATTTGTTTCAGGGTTTAAGTTGGTTTGTCCTGAATCAACCCATTCAATTGGTGTGATTGAAGTCCATGAACTTGCTAATCTAGCTAGCATAGAAGCTTCTATAATCTCTTTACGATTATATTTTAAAATACCAACAAACGGAGTAGGCCGTCTCGCTTGTGGATTAGCTAAAGCATCTGGTAAGTCTTTTAAACGGTATACATTACGGATAGGCGTAAAGTCGAGTTGGGAATTGCTTAAATACGTTAAGTGATCAATATCTTCTGTACAGAATGTTTCTTTGGTTTGATTCAGCGTAGTCGGTTTAGCATACTGTTGAATAATAAAATCTAAACGATGAAAGCCACTCTGACTTGAAGGGATATCAAATTTGAATTGACCATCCCCGCTCAGCGTAGTGTTATAAATGAGTTTATCATCATATTTTACGAGTAAAGTTGTATCACTTTCAGTGGAATAATCACTTGAGAATTGAATGTTTTGCCACTGGGCACCTTTTCCAATATAGAAAAAATGAGGTTCGACCGTATATTTAGTTGAAGTGCTAATATCGTCGAGTTTCCATATGTACGCATCAGCAGACATAGCGAGCATAAGACTGGTGCTGGCAAGGAGCACTTGAGCTGTTTTGTAAAGATTAAAAGTCTTTTTCATTTATTTTTTCTCCTTGCTACGTTCCGTTTTGTACCATTGAAGGGAGTTGCCCTGTATTTTATTTTTAAGCATGTCATATGCGGCTTTAAAAACAATAAATAGAAATATTTGTGAATAACTTACATAAGATAAAACAGAGTAAAAATAGAGTTCTGGTTTAACTTTTTCCAGTGAAAGGGTAAACCACATTTGTGCAACATATAGGCAAAACGACAGGCCCCATAGAGTTGTGAATGGACCTGGAACTGAAATGCCGGCTATACCCAGTAACCCTAGCGTCAAGGTAATATGACTCCAGAATAAAGCGGGTACGAAAAGTATGTAGCACATAATGTTATTTAAAATTTCAATTCCAATAGGAAAAGGAGTTCTTAACGCTACTGGTAAATATTTACGAGTCACATAAAAATTCCCTTGAGTCCAACGTGAGCGCTGCTTAACAAAAACACTTAAAGAGGGTGGGTCTTGTTGCCAGCCAATTGCATATGGAACCCATTTAATCCGCTTCTGGCCGATGAAAATTCGGAAACTCATTTCTGTATCATCAACTAGTGATTTTTCATCGAAACCACCCAAGGTTTCTAATGCATCACGCCAAATGACATAGTTGGTACCCATTAATGTCGATAGCTCAAAACGTTGCCAACGACCACCCTGAAAAATCCATTGGAAAAAGATGAACTCAATGGCAATAAATCGAGTCAAAATACTATCTTTCCAATTACGGGTTCTTACTTTGCCATTTACAGCTACTAACTTTTTATCGGCAAGTAAAGTCTGAGCTAATAGGCGCACACAATCGGGTTCTGGTGTACTGTCTGCATCATAGACAACAATCAGTTCACCTTTTGCGTGGGGAAGACCATTATTAAGCGTTCTAGATTTGCCTTTGCCACCCATGCCTTTAGGAACATTAACGATTTTTATGCATGGATAAATTTGCGCTAAATTTTCGGCGATTTCGAGTGTGTTATCTTTAGAACCGTCATTTATGAGTAATACTTCATAAGATTCAACCGGATAGTCCTGTTGGGCAATTGCATGCAAAGTATCCTCAATCACCACACCTTCGTTATAGGCAGGAATTAATACACTCAATACAGGCCATCTTTCTGGAATAGGGAGATTCTGTAATTCTTTTTCTGCCGTTTTTGAATATTTCCAAGCTTGATAACTTAGCCACGCCCAAAATGCTTGTGGAATCCAGATGCCCAAAAAACCAAATAAGAAGAGAATATCAATGGGAGCCATTTGATTTAACCCTCCTGATAATGGAAGAGATGAGCAATAGCAATAAAATCAATCCAATGACTAAGGAAATCCATGAAATATAGCTGCCAAATGTACCGAGAAGATCTGGGTAGGTGCTTGTCAAAATAAGATCGAGTGGAACTACAACTGTGCTTAAACCAATAAAAATATACCCAAGAAAACTAGTGTTTACATGTTCAGTAGTACTTATGTAGTTAATATTGTTAAATTTCCATGATATTCCGAGTTGAGGGTATCGAATATTTGTGGTCGGTAGATCAGTAGGAGGGTTAATAATAATTTCATATCCAGAAATATGACCATTAAAACTTTTGGCAGAATAGAATAAATGATGATTCCGTCTAACTTCTCGGGATGGAAGAGGGAGTTTTGAAGGATTGAGTTGAACGATATAACTCCCCCGAGATTGTGCAACTAAATTTTCATCCCAACCTGTTGAAACAAATGCAGCCAAGGGACGTAACCCAATTGCAGTAGAAAATGTGGCTTTGGCCGCAAAATATTGGGGTTGCTCAGGCTTAAAAAGTACAATTGGGATTGCACCTTGGCTTACGGCTTCTTTTAGCAAAAAATAGTGGGGAAAGCCAAAAACTTCATCGGGTAATATAATGCCGGGCTTAACTCCTTTATGGATAAGTTGCTGAAAACTATCTGAACTGATCTGATCAATTGTAAAGACTGGCCACCATGTGTCTTGATATGGGAAAAACATAGAAAGATCATCAGAGCTCTGTACTTCGTCTTTTGTTACTTCCGATGTAATTTCACAATGATAATATTGGCGGTAAAACTGCTGTAAAGTGGTATCTGGATATTGGCTAGAAGCAATAATAATTCCACAAATATTTAGAAGATTAGACATTAAGTAATCTCCTCTTCAGGTGGAATCTGAATAATTTTATATGCGACTTCAATCCGCAAGGTCATAATTTCTTTTAGCTTTTTAATAAATTCAGGTTCTTCTTCTGTCTTTTGTTTACGGATCACAATACTGTATATCGTTTCTAGATCATCATCGGCAAACTGAAAAACAATTTCTTGTGGATGATGCTGACTCAAAATTTTGATCATCTCATTTTGAGTGGTTTTCCATACATCATCGCCTAACATTTCTTTAATTAAGCTTCGGTTGAGAATTCTAATTTCGAAGACTTCATAGTCTTGTATGTGATGATGATCAAGAAGTTTAAAGAAACTACGCTGAAAATATTTTAAAGCGCTCAGCGGAAAAATATCTCGGCGATAATTACGGTCATAACTTTGGATGTCACGATACTTTTGGACGTTAATTTCAATGTTGTGGCGTACAGCACTCAGAAAAAGTGGAATTAGAGGAATAATAAAAAGTAAAAGAAGTTGCCTTTCAATGTGTGTCTGTGCCCCTAGGTCGAGTAGAAAATATACTGCAACAGCTACGAAAGCGATTAAACCAACAATTAAAGATGCACCGACTTGTAAAAAAGCCCCAGAAATTAAAAGAATAAGAATAAAAATCCAACTTCCTCTAAAACTTACAGGCAGCCACTCATATGCCACCATCCCCATAAACAGATGAGCTGCGATAATCCATAAGACGAGTGTTCTTCCCGGGTTCTTTTGTTGCATGCGACCTCTGGCTACTTTTTTGTAATGTTAATTTTTATGCTTTTATAATGAACTGTGATGCTTTTTGAAATTATTGTTGTGTTTGTCCTTTTATAAATCCGTTTAGTATTATTTTTAGAGTAAAGTCACAATATAGTCAAATTTCTTGTATTTTTTTAATCAAAAATAAACAGATAAGACGTAATTCTTATCTAAATATTCTTGTATGTTTCAATTGCTTTAATACAGGTTTCTTTTAAATCAACAATTGGCTTTGGATAATTCAATTGAAGATTAGTTTTAGTTGAGTAGGGTTCATGAATCATCTTATTGTCTAGATGAGCTAACTCATTCACCCATTGACGAATGTAGTCTCCGTTTGGATCAAATTTCTTAGATTGAGCAATAGGGTTAAAAATTCGGAAATAGGGTACAGCATCAGTTCCAGTTGATGCACACCATTGCCAACCACCATTATTGGCTGCTAAATCGCCATCGATTAAGTGCTCCATAAACCATTGTTCACCTATTCGCCAATCGATGAGTAGGTTTTTACATAAAAACATAGCAGTAATCATGCGGACTCGATTATGCATCCATCCCGTTTTTTGTAGCTGACGCATGCCCGCATCAATAATCGGTATACCTGTTTGGCCAGTTTGCCATGCGGTTAGGTGCTCTGGATTATGATTCCACTTAATTTTCTGAGTATCTTTTTTAAACGGAATGTGTTTAGAAACATGTGGAAAATCAAATAAAATATGCTGATAAAACTCTCTCCAAAGCAGTTCATCTAACCAAGTTTGCTGACCTTCGTTTGCCAGATGGAAGTTGCCATGTTCAGCTCGAAAAAGGGCTTGTAAACATTGACGGATAGATATGATGCCGAGGTTCAAATAAGGTGAAAGTTGGCTCGTTCCTTTTACATTTGGAAAGTCACGTTCTAATTTATAATCAGATAAATGATCTTCAATAAATACGTCGAGCTGCTCCAGAGCAAAATCTTCTCCAGTCGGCCATAAATCTTGTTGGTCTTTAGAAATAGATGAGTCAAAAAAAGCTTCAATATCTTTTAGACCTAAACTTTTGATATTTGAAAAAGAAGTTGGGTAACCATTTTGCTTTTCAGGAATTGGATAGCATTGGGGCAAGCCACTTATATCTAATTTTGAATAACATGCTTTTTTGAATGCACTGAAAACTTGATAGGGTTGCTGTGACTGATTGCGGATCGAGCGTAAAGGGAAAATAGTACGGTCATGAAATAAAAAGAGTTCTTTACCTTTTTGATTTAAAGCCTGCTGTACAGTTTTATCTCTTTTTAACTCATTCACGCCTACTTCTATATTTGAGTAAACATTTTCAATATGAAGTTGATGTGTGAGTTCACAAATATAATCTGCAATATCTTTCCAGTAGGGAATGACTTGAATGATAAGTGGAATATTAAGCTGTTCTAATTCTTTTTTAAGTTGTTGAAGCTGACGTAAATAGAAATTAATTTTTATAGGCGCGTCATGATGCATTTTCCATTGCTCAGGCGACAAAATAATTAACCCAATCGAAGGGCCTTGTTGGCATGCATGCCATAACGCAGCATGATCCCGAACTCTCAAATCCTGACGAAACCAAATAAGCTGATTTACGTTTGACATGAAAGATACCCTTATAAAGTTGAGTGAGTTTGAGGTTTGTTATCCAGATATTATATAAAAATAAACACATAAAAAAAGCAAAGCCGAAGCTTTGCTCTTATCATCTTTAAAGATGAATTAGTGGTGATGACCACCAGCACCGTGTACGTGACCGTGATCTAATTCTTCTTCAGAAGCTTCACGGATTTCTACGATTTCAACTTCAAAAGTTAAATCTTGACCAGCAAGTGGGAAGTTAGCATCAACAACAATGTTGTCGCCTTCAACTGCTTTAACAGTAACGATCTGTACGCCGTCATCTGTTTGAGCTTGGAATTGCATACCAGGTTGAATATTCTCAACACCTTGGAACATTTGAGCTGGAACTTCTTGAACTAGGTCTGGGTTGTATTCGCCATAACCTTCAGCAGCTGGAACGTTAACAGTAAATTTTTCACCAACAGTTTTACCTGTTAATGCATTTTCTAAACCAGGAATGATATTGCCTGCACCGTGCAAATAGGCAAGTGGTTCACCTTGAGATTGATCAAGTGTTTCACCCTCAGCGTTTGTTAATTTGTAGTGGAATGAAACCACGTGGTTATTTGCAATAGCAGTCATGTTTTTGATCCATTCAATCAATTAAAGCGTACATCATAAAGTGAAAAATAAATTTTGTAGACTACAAAATTTGCATCTTTAACACTTTTTTATAATGCGTTTTTATCTAAATAGGGACGAACTTAAAAAATTCAACTCAATATAGTTTAATTTTTGGACGTACACGTCTTGTAAGCAAATCTTTCATTGTGAGCAGTCCAGCCTGAGTGTATCCATGAATCGTTGCTTGATGTAAACGATAGAGAGATACATACATAGTTTTGGCAATATAACCTTGCACACTTACATCACCAAGTAATTCTCCAACCGCTTTATTACGACTTAAAGACACGAGTGAACCTTTGTCGTTAAATGTAAACATGGGCTGTGAACGATTGTTCAGGCGAGCAGCCATGGCATTTACTAAAAAGCTCGCTTGCTGGCTTGCAACTTGAGCACGCGGGCCAAGTGGAGGATGTCTTGCATCAAGTTGGCAATGTGCACAGTCGCCAAATGCAAATACATTAGGATCAGTATAAGTTTGTAATGTTGCGTAGACCATAAGACGATTAATATTATCGCGCTCGAAGTCACTAAAGCTTTCTAAAACTTTAGGTGCTTTTACACCAGCAGCCCAGACGGTAATATCACTTTTTAATTGATCACCATTACTAAAATAGATGGAATGCTCATCAATTTTTTCAACGCGATGTTTGGTTAAAATTTCGATTCCCATTTTTTCGAGTTGTTTTGCACTATGCTCAGCCGTTTTTTCACTTAGAGCAGGTAAAATGCGCTCAGAAGCCTCAATTAGAGTAATTTTAACTTGGTTTGGGTGAATCTTTTTTAAACCATATCGATAAAAGTTTTTAGTGGTTTCAATTAACTCGGCTGCAAGTTCTACACCTGTTGCGCCAGCCCCCACAATCCCAATATTTAACGTACGTTGATTAGGTTGGTTTTGAGCCTCAATGTATAGATGTAATAAATCTTGTTGGAAGACATCAGCTTGTTTACGACTGTCGAGGAAATGACAGTTTTCTCGAACCCCCGTGGTATTAAAGTCATTTGACACAGAACCTAGAGCTAAAATAAGCGTGTCATAACTCAATTGCTGAACATTGGTATTTTGCTCTTTAGAAACCTGAGGTGGAATTAAATCAATGAATTTTTTATCTTTATTAACGCCAACTAATGTTCCTAACACAAACTCATAGTGATGTTTTTCTGCATGAGCAAAATAGTTAGTCTGTTCTTCGTGTGGATTTAAAGAGCCGGCTGCAATTTCATGAAGCAAAGGTTTCCAGATGTGAGTAAGATTTTGATCAACTAATGTAATTTTAGCCTTATTATTTTTTCCATAGGTTTCGCCGAGTTGAGTAGCCAGCTCTAAACCGCCAGCTCCGCCACCAACGATAACAATATGATGTAATTCTTGGGCCATTTTTATCACCTAATTATTTTTCTATAAAAAAAAGATGGCTGAATTATGCCATCTTTTATATGTAAAATTTATTGTGCCTCTGTGCACAATTTGATGTTTTTAATGCGAATCTACAGGGTAGAGTTTTGCAGCACTATGTTCACTTGATGAAAAAATAGAGAAGAGACTAGAAAACCACATTGCGATTTTTTGGAAAATATTAGCTTCTTCAATATGTACGTTATCTTCGATTTGAAGACTACGAATTAGTTGATTATTTTGATAAATAGATACTGTCGCTAAACTCATCACTTTCATTAACGGCGCAGTTAATTGTTTTTCATTGAGTTCAATATTTACGTGTGTTTGAGTCGTTTCGAGCGGAGCAATAACCTTCGGTTGCATGTTGCTATCAAGAACTTGAACGCGCTGAGTCACATTATCAAAAGTGTTGAGATCAATTGGTGTGGGTTCAGCATATAAAGAGGTGGTCACAATCATTGGCTGTTTAGTTTCAACCTTAAACATTTTTAAAGTCGACTTTACAACAGGCAGCTCAGCAATTAATTTTTGCTGAGGAATGATGACTTCATCGCGTGTATAAGCATAGGCAAGATTCATTAATTTATCTGCAATTTCAGCGCGTTTTACTGCACTCGGTGTACCTAAAACGATTACCAATAAACGTCTTTGAGCTAAATCAGATGAAAATGAAGGACGCGAAGCGGTTAATGCCAAATTATAACCAGCGGCTTTAGTGTAACCAGTTTTTAGACCGTCAACAGATGGGTCATATTTCAGTGCAAGGTTTGTTGCATGATGGAAGCGTTGATTGTAGCTAAAGCTTGGCATTTTTGAATAGTGTAAATATTCAGGAGTTTGTTTAATTACAGCCTGACCTAATAAGCTTAAATCATGAGCCGTAGTGTAATGATCAGGCATTGTAATTCCGGGAGGATTACTAAAGTGAGTATCTTTCATCCCCAATGCTTGAGCTTCCTGATTCATACGTTGTACAAAGTGAGGAACATCACCAGAAATTTTTTCAGCTAAAGTCACGGCTGCATCATTCGCAGACATCACAATTAAACCTGCCAATAACTGATCAACTGAAATTTGTTCACCAGCTTTAAGATACATTTGTGATTCATCCCACTGCACTACACCTACCACTGGTGTTGCAGTAATGATTTCGTCTTTTTTCAGCTTTCCGGCTTTAATCTCTTTTAAGGCAATATAGGCAACCATCATTTTGGTTAAAGATGCTGGTGCGCGTTGCACATGACTATTATGCTCAGCAATGATTTGACCCGATTGAGTATCTACAATAGTCCATGCTGCGGCTTCAACACTTTCAGGTGCAATATTAAGTAAGGCGGCATTGGTTAGGGTAGTGCAGAAAATACTGAACAGGGTAAAAAGAGATAGAAAAAATTTCACGGATGACCTTAACTTTTACTGGCAAATACGGGACACAGATGCACAGCATGCTATGCCTTTTTTTAGTTGAAGGCTAGTGGGAATTGTTGTCAAAAAATACATCTACGCAAGACGATACAAAAAAGTGATAATCTAATGTGAAGCCGTTCTTATTTTAAATTGAAGAATTTATGTTGCATTATCAAATTGAGTTCGATGATTACAAACAGCACCTTGTTCACGTAACAGTTCGTTTTTTAGCTAATCCAAATCAGGAACTTTGGCTACCAACGTGGATTCCGGGTAGTTATCTAATTCGAGAGTTCTCAAAACATATTGAATCCGTTAAAGCTTATGATGAAGCTGGACGTATGCTGGATATTAAAAAAACCAGCAAAAATCGCTGGCGTTTATTTAATACAGATCATGAATTAATGACGATTGAATATGATGTCTATGCATATGATTTGTCTGTACGTGGTGCATATGTAGATCAGACGCGTTTATATATTAATCCGGCATGTGTATGTTTGGCTTTAGAAGGCCAAGAACAGTCTGCTTGTGAAGTCGAAGTTTTCTTGCCAGATGAGTTAAAGCATTTTCAGTTAGCGACAGGTTTGGCTTCAAAAAGTTTAGTCAAAGGGCGCTTTACTTTAAAAGCCGATCACTACGACCAGCTTATTGATAGTCCATTTGAACTGGCTGATCAAACGCGCTTTGGCTTCGAAACACACGGCATTGAACATGAGTTTGTAATTTCTGGCCCACATAATGCCAATGTTGATCGCTTAAAAGCCGATATTGAAAAGATTTGTGCAGCTGAAATAAATATGTTTGGTTCAGCGCCATTTAAAAACTATACCTTTATGACCATGGCAACGGGGAATAGTTATGGTGGATTAGAACATTGTAATAGTACAAGTCTGATTACACCACGCGACGATTTGCCAAAATCGAATGAACCAACTGAACCTTCTAAAGATTATCAACGCTTCTTAGGGTTATGCAGTCACGAATATTTTCATTCATGGTTAGTAAAGTTTATCCGTCCAGAAAACTTTGCAAATTATAATTTGCACCAAGAAGGCTACACCTCTTTACTTTGGATATTTGAAGGCTTTACTTCATATTATGATGACCTGATTTTATTACGTAGCGGCGTCATTTCTCAGAAGTCTTATCTTGATTTACTCAAAGCACAAATTGATCGCTATTTACAAAATCCTGGCCGCTTGATCCAGTCTGTTTCTGAATCAAGTTTTGATGCTTGGATCAAATTTTATCGTCAAGATGAAAACTCAAATAACGCTGGCACTAGTTACTACAATAAGGGCGCTTTAGTTGCGCTGTGTCTAGACTTAGGTTTACGCCTACGTGGTTCTAGTCTTGATGCTTTAATGCGTCGGTTATATGAAAATACTCAAAATGGTATGCAAGTAAATGAGCGAACCATTTTTGATTTATGTAAAGAACTGACGGGTGATAACTGGATTGAACAAATTAATCATTTGATTAACACGACTGATGAATTACCGCTTGATCAGTTGCTTCCTGAATTTGGTTTAAGCTATAGAGTTAAAACTGACAAATCTTTGCCATTAGGCTTAAAACTTGTCGATAAGCCAGAAGGCGTACTCGTGCAAAGTGCTCGCCGTGAAGGTGCTGGAGCAAAATCAGGTATTTCTGCCAATGATGTGATTATTGCAATTGATGGTTTAAAAGCATCCACTAAGCTTATCGAGAAGTATGCAAAACAGGGTGGTACTTATACTGTATTTGCTTTCCGTCGTGATGAGCTAATATCTTTTGCAGTCGAGTGTGCTACATCTGAGTTAACCGAAGTTGAACTTGTGGTTGAAGATCAAGCTAAAACTGAAAAATGGTTAAAAGCTTAAATTAAAGCTAAATAGTTTATAAAAAACCGATGTTTTGCACATCGGTTTTTACTTTTAGAAACTTCAAAATGGTGAAGTCCGTTTTACCTTTGAGTTTATTTTGAATGAAAAGTATAATAATTGTCAGAACACTGAAAGATATCTCATGTAATTTAATGATATTTAATGCCTGAAAAGTGATCTGAATGTGCGTATTACAATGACTTAGATATCAGAAAATTATCTATATATTTGAATTATGTATTATTTCGCTACGAAATGTCGTTATCACTGGATATTTCGTTGACTGGAAGGCAATGAGAGTCGATACTCTCAGGGTTTTATTTAAGCATATCGGTTCGTAGGCACTGGGTCAAAAGCTCGGTCCTCAACACTCAATCAAACGGAAGGGGCTATATATGGCTGGTGAAAAGTCAACTATTATTTACACACTGACTGACGAGGCGCCACTATTGGCGACCTATTCGCTACTGCCGATCATTGAGACCTTTACTAAACCAGCTGGCATCGAGATTATTAAAAGTGACATCTCTGTAGCTGCACGTGTGCTCGCAGAATTCACTGATTACCTAAGTGAAGAGCAAAAGGTATCCGACAACCTTGCAGAGCTTGGTCGTCTTACACAAGATCCAGATACTAATATTATCAAACTCCCGAACATTAGTGCGTCTGTTGCGCAATTAACTGCATGTATCAAAGAGCTTCAATCAAAAGGCTATGCAATTCCTGATTATCCGGAAAATCCTGCAACCGAAGAAGAAAAATCAATCAAAGCTCGTTATGGTAAGTGCCTTGGTTCAGCAGTAAACCCTGTCCTTCGTGAAGGTAACTCTGACCGCCGTGCTCCAGCAGCAGTTAAAAACTATGCGAAAAAACACCCTCATTCAATGAGCGAGTGGAAACAGTGGTCACAAACTCATGTTTCACATATGGAAGAAGGTGACTTCTACCATGGCGAAAAATCAATGACACTTGATCGCGCACGTAATGTGAAAATGGAACTTATCACGAACAGCGGTAAGAGCATTGTGCTTAAGCCAAAAGTTGCGCTACAAGACGGCGAAATCATTGATTCAATGTTCATGAGCAAGAAAGCACTTTGTGATTTCTATGAAAAAGAACTTGATGACTGTAAAGAAGCGGGAATTTTATTCTCTTTACACGTAAAAGCGACAATGATGAAAGTTTCACACCCGATCGTTTTCGGTCACTGTGTGAAAATCTATTACAAAGAAGCTTTCGAAAAACACGGTAAGTTATTTGACGAATTAGGCATTAACGTAAATAACGGTATGGCTGGGTTATACGAGAAAATCGAAACTCTTCCAACGTCATTACGTGAAGAAATCATTGAAGATTTACATGCGTGTCAAGAACACCGTCCTGCGCTTGCAATGGTTGATTCAGCAAAAGGCATTACAAATTTCCATTCACCTAACGACATCATCGTTGATGCTTCTATGCCTGCAATGATCCGTGCTGGTGGTAAAATGTGGGGTGCTGATGGTAAGCAATATGATGCTAAAGCTGTTATGCCAGAATCAACATTTGCTCGTATTTACCAAGAAATGATCAACTTCTGTAAGTGGCATGGTAACTTCGATCCGAAGACTATGGGTACTGTACCGAACGTTGGTTTGATGGCTCAAAAAGCTGAAGAATACGGTTCTCACGACAAGACTTTTGAAATTTCAGAAGCTGGTATTGCAAACATTACCGATCTTGACACTGGTGAAGTGTTATTGACTCAAAATGTTGAAGAAGGCGATATCTGGCGTATGTGTCAGGTTAAAGATGCTCCGATTCGTGACTGGGTAAAACTTGCAGTAACTCGTGCACGTAATTCAGGCATGCCTGCGATCTTCTGGCTTGACCCATACCGTCCACACGAAAATGAATTGATCAAGAAGGTACAAAAGTACTTAAAAGATCATGACACAAATGGCCTAGATATCGAGATTATGTCTCAAGTACGTGCAATGCGTTATACACTTGAGCGTGTAGTACGTGGTCTAGATACTATTTCTGTGACTGGTAACATTTTACGTGACTACTTAACTGACTTGTTCCCAATTATGGAACTTGGTACTTCTGCGAAAATGTTGTCTATCGTTCCGCTTATGGCGGGTGGTGGTATGTACGAGACAGGTGCAGGTGGTTCAGCGCCAAAACACGTACAACAGCTTGTTGAAGAAAACCACTTGCGTTGGGATTCTCTTGGTGAGTTCCTTGCTTTAGCAGCTTCTTTAGAAGAAATGGGTATTAAAGAAAATAATGCTCGTGCTAAGTTACTTGCGAAGACGCTTGATGAGGCGACTGACAAGTTACTTGATAATGGTAAGTCTCCATCACGCCGTACAGGTGAAATTGACAACCGTGGTAGCCATTTCTACTTGTCACTTTACTGGGCTGAAGCGCTTGCTGCACAGAACGAAGATGCTGAGTTAAAAGCTAAATTTGCTCCTCTTGCAAAAACTTTAGCTGAACAAGAACCGAAGATTGTTGCTGAACTTGCTCAAGTACAAGGTAAACCAGCTGACATTGGTGGTTACTATGCAATTGATAAAGCAAAAGTAGATGCTGTAATGCGTCCAAGTGCTACATTTAATGCAGCTCTTGCAACTGTTCAAGCTTAATTACTAACTCGTTAGTAAATAGCTAAAAAGCCGGTGTATAAACACCGGCTTTTTTACGCTTATAAAAATAACAGTCGTTAAAAAAGCCCACCTAAGTGAGCTTTGAAAATTTACATCTTATCGATCATTACGGCCACGACCACGTGGTGCTTTAGCATTTGGACGAGTTGTACCATTGGTTTTACGACGAGGTTTCTCACTTTCATCCATTTGCCAGATACGTTTTGTACCAGACTTTTTGGTAGAGCCATCTTTATTCTTACGAACCATTGGTTTACCGCCAGTACCACCTGGTTTTTTCACATATGAGCGTGAACGATAAGGTTCTTCAGCTGGAACATCTTTAAAGTCAGGGTAAAGCAAAGGCTCAATTTCTTTAACATCACCAGGTTTCAAACCGAGTTGAACTAAATCAATTGAACCAATTTTAGTACGAATTAAACGTAAAGTTGGAAAACCTACCGCAGAAGTCATACGACGAACTTGACGGTTACGGCCTTCGCAAATTGAAATTTCGATCCAAGATGTTGGAATATTTGCACGAAAACGTACAGGTGGGTTACGTTCCCATAACCATTCTGGTTCACTTACTTTAATGGCTGTGGCAGGAAGCGTCATACCATCATTAAGTTCTACACCTTTACGAAGCTGCTCAAGCGCTTCTTCAGTTACATCGCCATCAACTTGAACTAAATACGTTTTGTATTTTTTATTTGCAGGGTTAGTAATGAACTGATTCAGACCACCATGATCAGTTAAAAAAACTAAACCCTCAGAGTCCATATCAAGACGGCCTGCCAAACGCAAAGTCGGGTCATCAACAAAGTCAGAGACGGTCATGTGTGCTTCGTCTTTACGAAACTGGGAGAGAACGTCATATGGTTTGTTGAGAATGACAATTTTCATAAAAAATGACTTCTTCTTTCAAATAACTAGAGAAAACATTGAGGTTTATTTAAGTGAGAAATCTTATTATTTCTCATATAAATCCCAAAAATGATTAATTTCAATTAAGCTATTATGCGTTAAGAAGAGTTGAAAGTATTGTGTATCGATAATTATTTTTAGTTAATTAAGTATTATAAAAGGGAGAATTTACATAATGGGTTATCAGAAGATCGTGGTTCCTGCAGATGGCGACAAAATTAAAGTAAATGCAGACCTGTCACTGAATGTACCAAATCATCCAATTATTCCTTTCATTGAGGGTGATGGTATTGGTGTGGATATTACACCAACCATGAAAGCAGTCGTAAATGCTGCTATTTTAAAAGCTTACGGCGGCAAGCGCTCAATCGAATGGATGGAAGTGTATTGCGGCGAAAAAGCCAATAAAATTTATGGCAGTTATATGCCGGAAGAAACTTTTGAAGCACTTCGTGAGTTCGTTGTCTCAATCAAAGGTCCGCTAACCACACCGGTTGGCGGCGGTATTCGTTCATTAAACGTTGCCTTACGCCAAGAATTAGATTTATATGTTTGCGTACGTCCAGTGCGTTGGTTTGAGGGCGTACCTTCACCAGTTCAACATCCTGAATTAACAGACATGGTCATTTTTCGTGAGAATTCGGAAGATATCTATGCAGGCATTGAATGGAAAGCCGATTCTGAAGAGGCTAAGAAAGTCATTAGATTCCTTCAAGAAGAAATGGGTGTGACAAAAATCCGTTTCCCAGAAGGCTGTGGTATTGGAATTAAACCTGTATCGAAAGAAGGTTCACAGCGTTTAGTACGCAAAGCCATTCAGTTTGCGATCGAAAATGATAAGCCTTCGGTGACGCTTGTTCACAAGGGTAATATCATGAAATATACCGAAGGGGCATTCAAAGAGTGGGGCTATGAGCTGGCGCTCGATCGTTTCGGAGGGGAACTAATTGATGGTGGACCATGGGTTAAAATTAAAAATCCTAGAACTGGTAAAGACATCATTATTAAAGATGTCATTGCCGATGCGTTTTTACAACAGATCCTCATGCGTCCAGCCGATTACTCTGTTATTGCTACCTTAAATTTAAATGGTGATTATATTTCTGATGCTTTGGCGGCGGAAGTCGGCGGCATTGGTATTGCACCAGGTGCAAATATTGGTGGCACAATTGCAGTTTATGAAGCGACTCATGGTACTGCACCAAAATATGCGGGACAGGATAAAGTAAACCCGGGTTCTATTATTTTGTCTGCGGAAATGATGCTACGTGATATGGGCTGGACAGAGGCTGCTGACCTAATTATTAAAGGAATTGCAGGAGCGATTGCAGCTAAAACCGTAACTTACGATTTTGAGCGTTTAATGCCGGGTGCAACCTTGTTACGTTGTTCTGAATTTGGTGATGCGATTATCAAACATATGGAAGATTAAGTAAATTTTGTATAACTAAGCCCTCAGTTTTGAGGGCTTTTTTTATTGTAAAAATTCGGGATGTTTCGGAGTTTTAATAAAGCCGATTTTCTTTTGATAACTCTGGTCTAGGGCTTGAATAGCAAGAACGAAGGCAACTAGAAATAAAGGAAAGAACAGAGTTTTCACGATTTGGTTTCTCCGAGAGTTGAGATGTAGGAAGGGCGTAATGGAAGTAAAAGGCAAACCGCAAAGAGTAGAATGATTCCACCCAGAAGAAAGAGATGTGCATAAGACCAATGCAAATGATGCAAAGTACTAATGACTACGCCACCTAAAAGCTGAGTGCTAGCAAACCCAATTGTGGCAAGGCTCCAAAGCTTTTGATAACGCTGTTCATAAATCTGTAGCAGACTATAAGAACTAATAAATACGGTCGCGGGAGTGAGTAAGCCTGTCAGAAGCGAAGACAAAGCCAGTAAAGACGTAGTCTGTGAAAGGAAAGGTAAAACAACAGCGAGACAGTAAATGGCATATAACCATTTAATGGCCTGTATATATCCCATTATTCGGCTCAAGCAGTAAGCGACAAATGCACCAATGTAGCTCCCTACTCCATAGAGAACCCAAAATAAATTCCTTTGCTGTAATGGAAAATGCAGAGTTCCAGATAAATAATCCATCCAGAATAAAGAATGTGGAATATAGGCAAAGGCACTACACATATAGGCAATAATAATGACAAGGCCTAAACGTGAATGTTTTATGTTTTGAGAAAGTAGAGTAGTCACTTGTACTGGTTGATTATGTGGATGCCTCAATAATTGAAAAAGTGTCAAGCTACCTAAAAAAGAAAGACCAGCAAAAATATCCCAAACATAATGTACGGGCATATTTTTAAGTAAGGGAATAATAATGGTGGCAGATAACACACCGACACCAATTCCGCTAAATCCTAAAAAATTAACTTTCAGTCTTTGATGAGTCGCAATATTTTTCATGGCAAAGCTTGGAGCCAAAATCATGAGTAGGCCGCCTGCAACACCCGAAATAATGCGCCAGAAAATAAACCCAACTAAAGGCATTTGAGTGAAAGCACAGCATAGTAGACTTAAACTGCCTGCGACTGCCGACCCTATAATAATCGAAGCAATAGATTTTTCTTTAATGCTAAAGAGTGCCCATAACGCACCGAGAAGATAGCCCAATAAATTTGCGCTTCCTAAGAAACTTGCGAAATTATGGGTCCAGTGGTACTGCTCGATCATGATGGGCATCAGGGCAGTATAGGAAAATCTAAAAACACCAATTCCCAAACAAGTTGCCAAAAAGACAATTAAGCTCATTCGATAAAACGTAGACATGAGAAGATGCTCAATTTTTTTATTATTAAAAGCGAGTTTATCTATCTTTAAAAATGATTTAATATGATAGTAATTATCTTATTTTGAGATAGTGAAATGTTACTTAAGTCTCTAGAGTTTTTTTTAGCAGTTGCAGAGAGTGGAAGTTTTTCATTGGCTGCACAAAAAATGTATACGGTTCAATCGAATATCACGAGCCATATAAAAAAACTTGAAGAAGAGTTAGGGGTTATTTTATTCAATCGTAATAACCCTGTGACTTTAACGAATGCCGGACAACAGCTACATAGTTACGCTGTTCAAATGATTGCACTGCATGACAAAGCTAAAAAGATCTTTCAAGAAGGTGATATTGACCCGAATGAAACCATTCGCTTGGGCAGCATGGAAACAACAGCAGCAATACGTTTGCCACAGTTGCTCAATCAATCTATGCAGCAATATCCTACTTTGCCCATCGAGCTTCAAACTCATCCGACCCGTTATTTATTAAATGCGGTACATCAGGGGGAATTGGACTGTGCTTTTGTGGCATCTAAACATTCAATTCCTGAGTTATATAGTTTTCCTGTGTGGCATGAAGAGCTGGTTTTGGTTTGCCCTAAGCAACAACAGAGTTTTCCAGACAAGGCAACCCTTGCAAAGACCAGATTTATTGCATTTCGGCAAGGTTGTTCATATCGACATGCCATAGAACTTTTTTTGAATGACTTTAGTATTCCGCCTTCGCAAATTATGGAAATGGGAAGTCTTGACGGAATCGTGAGTTGTGTGGAGTTGGGTGTTGGTTTTGCTTTATTACCGAAATCATATCTCACAAAAGTTGCAGATAAAGTGTCAGTCAATTGTTTTGGACTAAATACGGAATCCGCTTTTTTCACTACCTACTTGGTTGCCCAGCTACCCGAAACATGGGGAACTAATTTAAAGCAATTTATTCATTTTATTGAGCAACAATTTGAATTAAAGGTTGCTTAAGTAGAGGCTGATTTTTATACATAAATATCTCACTTAATTTATAAATTAAAAGTGATATATATGTATTTAAAAGTCATTTTATATTCTCATGCAAGTTTGTAATCATCTTGATGCTATAAAATTGTTGAAAAGGGTAGTTTATATAGGCCGGCTATGGTCAAATATGCCCCCTTGAAAGATGACACAAGCAATAATTTGGAGTTTGGGAATGAATATACCCTTAATCATCAATATTGTGGTTTTTGTCGGGTTAATATTTTTACTCGCCCAAACACGTAAAACAGACTGGAGCTTATCGAAAAAAGTTCTGGCTGGCTTAGTTCTAGGTGTAGTGTTTGGTTTAGGACTACATTTGATTTATGGCGGTGGCCATCCGATTCTTGCTGAATCTATTAGCTGGTTTAATATCGTTGGAAACGGCTATGTAAAACTTTTACAAATGGTCGTTATGCCTTTGGTGTTTGTGTCTATTTTGGGAGCGGTTGCAAAATTACACCAAGCCTCATCTCTAGGCAAAATCAGTTTTTATACGATTGGTACTTTACTATTTACAACGCTGATTGCTGCACTCGTAGGGGTGTTTGTTACGAATCTGTTTGGTTTAACTGCAAAAGGTTTAGTGCAAGGTGCTGCTGAAACTGCGCGTTTAACAGCCATTAATACAGATTATGTAGACAAAGTTACCGATTTAAGTGTACCGCAATTTATTCTTTCCTTTATTCCAAGTAATCCATTTGCTGAATTAACTGGTGCAAACCCAACTTCAATTATTAGTGTGGTTATCTTTGCTGTCTTTTTAGGGATAGCAGCACTTAATCTAATGAAAGATGATGCAGAGAAAGGCCAGCGTATTCTGACTGCCATTCAGACGTTGCAGTCATGGGTAATGAAGCTTGTTCGTCTCGTCATGACACTTACACCATATGGTGTTTTTGCGCTTATGACCAAAGTTGTGGCAAGTTCGAATGTTGCAGATATCTTAAATCTAGGCGGTTTCTTGGTGGCATCTTATTTAGGTTTAGCCATCATGTTTGTCGTGCATGCCATTATTTTGACTATGACAGGTGTTTCTCCAGTTAAGTTCTTCAAAAAAGTTGCTCCTGTTCTGACTTTCGCATTTACCAGCCGCTCAAGTGCTGCCAGTATTCCACTGAGCATTGAGACGCAGACTCGCCGTTTAGGTATTCCTGAATCTATTGCAAGTTTTTCTGCTTCTTTTGGTGCGACCATTGGTCAAAATGGTTGTGCGGGTTTATACCCAGCAATGTTGGCAGTTATGGTTGCGCCAACGATGGGAATTAACACGCTAGACCCAATGTGGATTGCATCGTTAGTTGGTATTGTGACTTTAAGTTCAATTGGAGTTGCCGGAGTAGGTGGTGGTGCGACTTTCGCTGCGCTAATCGTGCTTCCTGCTATGGGCTTGCCAGTGACTCTGGTTGCATTGCTGATCTCAATCGAACCGTTAATTGATATGGGTCGTACTGCGTTAAACGTAAATGGTTCAATGACTGCTGGTGTAGTTACGAGCCAATTTATGGGACAGACCGATAAAGAAATATTAAATAGTGAAGATGAAATTGAGTTAACTCAACATCATTAAGAATTAGTATTAAACGGCTCTCCATTTTGGATGAGCCGTTTTTTTATATGTATAAATTGCCAATGTGATGTTAATTTTAAAAAAACTGTATCTATTTTTCTTTTAAATAATTTTCGAAAATGAACCTATTACAAAAGAGAGCACTATCATGAAAATGTATCAAGTCGATGCTTTTACAAAAGAGTTATTTCGTGGCAATCCTGCGGCTGTGATTGTTGAAAAAGAATGGCTAGATGCAGATTTAATGCAAAAGATAGCACTTGAAAATAATTTATCTGAGACTGCTTTTGTAAAAATCATAGATGCTGAAAATTATGAAATTCGTTGGTTTACGCCAACAGTTGAAGCCGATTTTTGTGGGCATGCTACTCTTGCAAGTGCTTTTGTAATATTTAAAGATTTTACTGATAAAAAGACCATTAATTTTCATGTTCGAAACTTAGGTCTTTTTATCGTTCATCAAGATGATGATGGCAAAATCAGAATGAATTTTCCGATTCGTAAAGCTCATCAAGTCGAAGATTATCCGGCTGTTTTACGTCAGGCATTAACCAAACCTTTTAAAGCGGTTTATCAAAATGTTCAAGCTTACATTGTTGAATATGAGTCAGTTCAAGATGTATTGGATGAGCAGCCTGATATGAATTTGCTCAAAAATTTAGGTAAGTTACGTACTGCTATTACAGCAAAAGATATGGAGGTTGCAATAACCTCAAAAGCAGACCAGCAATATGACTGTGTATCGCGTTATTTTGCACCTGTCGCGGGTATAGATGAAGACCCGGTTACAGGTTCAATTCATACCGCAATAGCGCCGTTATGGGCAGAAAAGCTCGGCAAAAATAATATTTTGGCTTATCAGGCTTCTAGCCGTGGAGGCGTTTTATATTGCAATATTCTGTCTGAAGAGCGTATTGAAATTTCAGGATATGGAAAACTTTATATGCAAGCTGAAATTTTTCTTTAAAATATAAGGCCGTTTAAATAAACGGCTTTTTTTTCAAATCTTTACTATTAATGTTAGCTTAAATTTCCTACTATAGTGCCACAACTATTGATTTTTTATTATTCAAATTAATTGGTATTTATATGTTTATGCAGTTTAAACAACTGACTCTCTCCCTATGTATTCTTAGTTTAAGTGCTGCGTCTTGGGCACAAACCACACTAGTAAAAAGCAAGCAAAATATTGAGGAATATAAATTAGATAATGGTTTTCGGGTTGTACTTGCACCGAATGACAAAGAAAATAAAATCTTTATTAATACTATTTATTTGACAGGCTCATTAAATGACCCTCAAGGCAAAAGCGGTTTAGCTCATTTGCTTGAACATCTGGCTTTTAAGGGGACTAAAAATGTTAAAGGGGAAGAGTTCCAACGTCGTTTAGATCAATATACGTTGATGACGAACGCAAGCACAGATTATTATTCAACCAAATATACCAATATCGTTCGTCCGGAAAAGACTGCACTCAAGCAAGTGTTGTATCTTGAATCTGAACGTATGGATAAATTAGTTCTACAAGAAAAATTCGTTCCTTCTGAAATTGAAATCGTAAAGCGTGAACGTGAAGTCCGTATGGATCAGCCTTTTGCTGTCTTGATGGATCAAATGTGGAAGTCAGCCTATGGTAATCAATATTTAGGACGTTTACCGATTGGTGATTTACCTGAGCTTAAATCTATTAAAATGCCTGAACTGAACCAGTTCTATCGTAGTTGGTATGCACCGAATAATGCGGTTATGGTCATTTCAGGTAAATTTGATAAAACAGATGTCTTAAAAACAATTGATCAGTATTTTAGTCCAATCGCGGCGCGAGAGGTTCCAAAGGCTGTACAGATTCCTGTACTCGACTCAGCAAAAATAAAAGATCGTCAGTTTGTGGTGAAAAAGGGGAGCGATCTCGCTAAATTCCATATCTATATGAATGGTAAAAATACCAAAATTCAGCCGACTCTCGCTTTAGCGCCTTTGCTATATACCATGCAGCCAAGTGGTCATTTATATCAGAACATGGTTGAAACAGGCATTACCACAAATGTTGATGCGAGTACGTGGTTAGACCAAGATTTTAATGTGGTGTTTCTGGGTGCCATTTATGCACCAAGTAATGACCCCAAAAAAGTTGAAAGCTCTTTGCTAGCGGGTATTGAGAAAGGTAAGCCTTTTACTGAAGTTGAATTAAATCGTGTTAAGAGTTTAATGAAAACTCAAGGCGATTTAATTACTAAAGATGCGGTAGCACTTGGGTCACGTTTAAGTGATTACACGGTTGCTGGCGGTCAATGGGATCAATATTTTAAAGACTTAGATTCAGTAGAAAACGTTAAGTTAGACCAAGTGAATCAAACTTTAAAACAATTCCTTGTGGCTGAGCATCGCATTGACGGTGATATTTTGCCAACACCTGAAGACCAGAAAAAAGCTCAACAACAAAATGCAAAAGAAGCACCTAAGACTTTAGATCAGGTAGAAGCAAAGGCAGAGCCTTTAAAAGATCCAAAGGTGTATCAACAAGAAGTCGCGGAGTTTTTAAAAACTTCTAAGCAATATGTTGAAAGCAATGAGAAAAAGATTATCCGTGGAAAACTAAAAAATGGAATGAAATACGCTTTATTCCCCGTTGAAACACGTGATGATCGTACTTATGCAACGATTACAATGGACTTCGGTACAGAGAAATCTTTATTTAATAAAGGTACAGTAGTCGATTTAACCTCATATTTATTACTACGTGGTTCTGATAAATACAGTTTGCAAGATATTGCTGATAAGTCAATTGATGCGGGCGGTGCGGCTTATGCAAGTGCTGACGGCAATGGCATGACCATTAATATTCAGTCTAAATCAGAAAAATTTGATGAGTTTTTCGAGTTTGTTCTGGATGTGATGAAAAATCCAAAATTTGAGCAGTCTCAATTTGATTTAATTAAATCACAAAGTTTATCAAGCCTTGATCGTCCTTATACCGAGCCAGATGTCGTGGCTGGCTTAACACTTTCACGTTTGCTTGAAGAATATCAACCGGGTGATTTGCGTTATCACTTTGAACCTGAACTGGCAAAACAGCAATTGAAAAATGCAACTCAAGAGCAAGTGAAAGAGTTGTATGAACGTTTCTTTGCAATGAACCATGCTCAAATTGCCATTACGGGTAAATTTGATGCGAAAAAAATGCAGAAATTACTTAATCAGGAATTTGGTCGTTGGAATGGTAAACAGCCTTATCAAAAAATCCTGATTAATCATGTTGATTTTCCAGCACAGCAAGTTCATGTTTTGTCTGAGCAGCGCGAATTTGGTAGCTACCAGAGTGTGCTTTCAATTCCAGTTGGGAAAAACCATCCAGATGCATCTGCATTAATTTTACTTAACTATATTTTAGGTGAGTCTCAAATTTCATCACGTTTGGCTCAAGAGCTTCGTGAGAAAAATGCGCTAGTCTATGGTTTTGGAAGTGGGCTGCAACTTGACCGTGATACGAATGTAGGGGCCTTAAGCATTAGTGCAAATTATACTTCTGGTCGCTCAGCACAAGTGTCTGCATCAATACATAAAGTGTTGAATGACTTGTTGAAAAATGGCGTGACTGAGCAAGAACTTGAAGCTGCTAAAGCAGATATCATGAAGAAACGAGTTACGGCATTAGAAGATGAACGTAATATTCATGGGATGTTAAATCTACAGCTTGAAACAGACAAAACATTGCAAGACCGAATTCGACATGATCAGAACTTGACTAAACTGACTGTTGCAGACGTAAATGCAGTAATTAAAAAGTATATTAAACCTGAACATTTAGTCGAAGTGATGGCTGATCAATATGGTCAGGCAGCAAAAAAATAAAGTCTTATCGCAAATAAAAAGCCACTCAATTGTGGCTTTTTATTTGGATGTTTAAATCATCTTAATGATCATGTTTATGCGCGTGAAAATCTTCATTTTTACGGAAACGTAAATAATTTTCGAATTGTTCACAGTATTCATCAAAGTTATCTTCAAGCATCATTTGAAATTGTTGCACAAGATAAGACATGACTTGATCTTTAGCAGCGCGCATTTCATTGCCATCTTTAAAGTTATTTGCTGCTACCCATGTGTTAAAACGGGCACTAGCAAATAACATTGCCGCACTTACTTGACCACGGAGTTCGGATGGATCTGGTTTTTCACCTTTTGGCGGGCGACAAAAATCATTCGCTTGTTTGATAAATTCATCCGCACGCTCAAAGAAAACCGCATTTAACGCTTCTTCTTCAGTAATATCTGTTGCATTAATCTTTTGAGACATGACTTATTCCCGCAAAAATAGAGCTGCTTATTATAGGCAAAGCCTTGCGGAAACAAAACCTTTGCCTTAGTCTGTAAATAGCCTAAGTATTGGTTGGAGAGTCTAATATGCAAGATGCAATCGCGATTCAAAGTTTAAAAACAGATATTGCTTTATTACGCCAGCATGTTTTCCCACCGCAATATTTAGAGCATGTGGAAGGGCTACCGATTTATTATGGCTTGCAAGAAGAAGTCGAAAATTATTATCACCAATGGCAGAGCCTAATTGAAAGGGCACAAGAAATTTTTCAGCCATTTATGGAAGATGAATTACCCGATGCCATTCATTTACCAAGTCATTTAAATTTACCGTTGTTCTTTTTTCATGTAGACCGAATTCGAATTAATAAAACACGCGCAAAAGAATCTAAAACTTTCCGTGGTGTGGCGAGTCTTATTGAAAAATGTGGGCAGTTTGAAACAGACCAGATATTTACGATGCAAGAATGGTTGCAAAGCGATGATACCGCGGCTCTGGTTGCTCACCGTGAATTTATCGATTTAAGAACTTATGTGTTTCAACATGGGCAAAGTGAATATACCCGTTCACGTTTTTATACTAATGGTATTGTGTTAGGCGTTGAACCGCATTTTAAATTGATCGATGCGCGAGAGAAGCCAAGAAAGCAGCGCAGTGATAGTTACAATGACCCGTTAGCAGATAACGGCGTGTGGAAAGTATTTGGTAAGTATCGATAAAAAGTCGCTGCTTGTTTACAGCGACTTTTTATAAATTACCAGAAAGTTTCAGTTTGACTAAAAGTTTGTAAAGCTTTGGCAGAACGCTTTTGTAGGTGAGGTTGTTTGGCTTTTACCCAGCCTAATGCAAACCAGAAAGATGAGTCATTTTCTATAACTTTATTGAAAATACCTTCCGCAATAAATAAGTCGTTATATTGACCTAAGGTGTTTTGTACAGGTTGTAGCTGTTTTAAATATTGCTGTACTTTCTTGTTAGGATAAAGACTTGAAATAAACTCAACACAATAACGTAACTGCTTAGCTGTCTTTCGTATTTTGTGCTGTTCAGTAACCTCAAGCTCAGAGAAGTGTTCAGCATTGCTAATCACTTTATGATGTAACTTATCTAAACTCTTTTTAATATGTTTTTTTAACCCACCTGTTTTGCTCTTTGAATTTTCTTCTGAATACGCAAATGCTAATAAATCGAGTAATAGCTTAATCGTGTCCGCAGAGGTAAAGATTGTTGAGAGTTCTTTTGAGGGTTGAGCTGAAACGGGTAGTAAAAGCTCAGGTGAGCCGTGCTGCTTAATAATTGGTAATACTTCGGTACGAATAGCATCTTCATCACGAGTGTCTCCAAGCTGACGGAAAAGCTCAGCAATCTGTTCTTCCCAAAGAGGATTTACCTCGTTTGACCAGCTAGAAAAATGTTTAAGTGCGCTACGTAAACGGCGCAAACTTACACGTGCCTGATGAATATGTTCAGCTTCGGCAACGCCATCGGCAATTGCAGCCATATTGGGTAGGAATTGTCCTAAACAGTTTTCTACAATCTTTTTGAGGGCCTGTTCAGCAGTAATACCTTTATTTAATGTTAGCGCTTTGGCATGAACAGCGGGTGAAACAGCTTGTCCTAGCGCTAATAAATTACCACGCTCGGCTTTACTTCTTACATCGAGCCAAAGGGTATAACGATTAATCCATTGCTGTGCAAACTGAATAAGTGTTTTCACTGCGCCTTGTTTAAGTTCAAATTCAACTTCGCAAATTACACTTTGTGCATCTGCTGTTTTGACTACGCCGTCATCTAAGCAAACTTCAATAGCCGTATTGTCTGCTTCAAATACGTGGTAGGTACGTTGTACATCAGTCTCAAACTGTAATTTTAATTTTTCAGCTTGTGTTCCTAAAGCTGCATTAATTAAATCAGTTACGACTTTATTGTCTTGATATAACTCAAGGTTTAAGTCGGGCTCTTGATCACACTTACCTAAAAAAACTTCATCTTCAACACGGTGTAGGTGGCTTTGACCTGCGGCTTTAAATGTTTGTACCCATTGATCATCTTCTTTACGTAAACGTAAGGCCATGCCATTTTTTGCGAGTAATCGATCAGGGGTATCGTAATATTTTGCCTGTAGGTGAATATTCTTTGCTTTATGCTTTTTTAAGTATTGCTGGACAGTTTTTTTCTTCGATTCAGGTAACTGAAACTTTAGTTCGACTTCGACCATAATATATCTCCCTGAATCAGGTATTTAAACTATCTTTAATCAGTATAATAGCTTAGTACTAAAAGTAATGCTTTTGATAGAGAAAGTTACAATCAAACATATGACGCTAGGCTTTTATTTAGGTGTACAATCAGGTGACGTTTTGATCAAATAAAAATCAGGAAGATGATCGTGAATGCACCAGTAAACTTTAATCATGAAGCTCAGCCAGAGTTTGAATTGCCGATTAAAAACTATCAGGAATTTTATCGTTTTTATTTAACTGAACACCGTAACATCATGAGCAGACGCTTACATGTGGTGGGTAGCAGTATTGGCATTTACTTTTTTTCAAAAGCAATTCGTAAGAAACAAGCCAAATATGTACTCTATGGTTTGGTAGCGGGTTACGCAAATGCTTGGGTTGGACATTTTGTGTTTGAAAAAAATAAGCCTGCCAGTTTTAAACAACCTTTCTATAGCTTTATTTCAGATTGGCGAATGTTGTCTGATGTTGCACGTGGCCGTTTAAGTTTGATTGATCGCAAGCACGACAAAATACCAAGTTAATTTTACTTTCTACTCTTAATATACCGATTGGTACTGGTAAGCCTATATCAATCGGTACTTATGATGTCCTATAAATCCGTTATACTAGCCAAGTTTTTTAAAGCGAGAGTAGAGTATGCGCGGTTTATATCTCATTACGAATGATGACCCAATCCAATTATTATTAGAAAAACTAGATGCCGCGCTCGCAACTCGTCAGGTCGCAATTTTACAATACCGCCGTAAGAAAGTAGAAAAATCCGACCAACCCGCAGAAGTTGAACAGATCAAACTTTTATGTGAAAAATATCAAGTTCCTTTTGTGATTAATGATGACCTAAAACTGGCCACTCAGTTTGGATTAGGTGTGCATTTAGGGCAAAGTGATGGCGAAATTACTGATGCAAAATCGCAATTACCAGAAGGTGTCATTATTGGTCGTACTTGCCTAAATTCTTTAGAGCTTGCACAAAAAGCAATTGCAGATGGCGCGACTTATATTGCATTTGGTGCAGTCTACGCGACCTCTACAAAACCTGAAGCAGGTAATGTGGGTATCGAAGTGATTAAGCAAGCAGCAGCTCAATATGATTTACCAATTTGTGCGATTGGCGGTTTAACTGTAGAAAATTCAAAGCCTGTGATTGACGCTGGAGCTGACCTGTGTGCAGTCATTAGTGATATATTAGGCCGATCAACTGCTGAAATTCCGGCTCGTGTACAAGCATGGGCACAATTATTTTCTTAAGCTTTCAAAATTATTTTTTAGATATTTAAGACGAGCATTTCCATGAGTTTATCTCCAAAGCAAGAACAGTTATTTAAACAAGCCAGCAAACACATTCCTGGTGGTGTGAACTCTCCGGTACGTGCCTTTAATGGCGTTGGAGGAACACCAGTTTTCATCGAGAAAGCGAAAGGTGCATATTTGTGGGATGTGGATGGTAAGCGCTATGTTGACTATGTTGGTTCTTGGGGACCAATGATTTTGGGTCATGCTCATCCAGAAATTATTAAAGCAGTACAAACAGCCGCAGAAGATGGTTTGAGTTTTGGTGCACCAACCGTACACGAAACAACATTGGCAGATATTATCTGTGAAATCATGCCATCTATTGAGTTAGTACGCATGACGAACTCTGGTACAGAAGCGACTATGACGGCTATTCGTTTAGCGCGTGGTTACACTGGCCGTGACAAGATCGTGAAGTTTGAAGGTTGCTACCACGGTCATTCTGACTCACTTTTAGTAAAAGCAGGTTCGGGCTTACTGACTTTAGGTGAGGGTGAACCGACTTCAAAAGGTGTTCCTGTTGATTTTGCTAAACATACTTTAACGCTTCCTTACAACGATATTGCTGCATTAAAAGAATGTTTTTTGAAATTCGGTCATGAAATTGCGGGTGTAATTATTGAACCAGTCGCAGGAAACATGAATATGGTGAAACCAATTGACGGTTTCTTACAAGCTATTCGTGATGTATGTGATGAATATAAATCTGTATTTATTATTGATGAAGTAATGACAGGTTTCCGTGTTGCTTTAGGTGGTGCTCAATCGGTTTATAACGTTAAACCTGATTTAACGACTTTAGGTAAAATTATTGGTGCGGGCTTACCTGTTGGTGCATTTGGTGGTAAGCGTGAAATCATGGAATGTATCGCGCCTTTAGGTGGTGTATACCAAGCAGGTACTTTGTCTGGAAACCCACTTGCTATGCGTGCGGGTATCGAGATGTTTAAACATTTACGCCAACCAGACTTTTATAGCAATTTATCTGCTCAACTTGAAAAGTTACTTGCAGGTTTACAAGCCGCAGCTAATGAAGCAGGTATTCCATTTAAAACTCAGCAAGCTGGTGCAATGTTCGGTCTTTATTTTACAGACCAAGAAGACATTACAAGCTTTGACTCTATGCTGGCGTGTGATATTGAAGCTTTCAAAAAGTTCTTCCATGGCATGTTAAAACGTGGAGTAAACTTAGCACCTTCAGCATTTGAAGCAGGTTTTATTTCATCTGCTCACTCTGATGAAGATATCGAGTATACGATTCAAGCTGCCAAAGAAACTTTCGCTGAAATGAAGTAAGCAAAAAAGCCCGTGTTAAACGGGCTTTTTAATTTGAGCTATTTTTATATTTGTAGAGAACAATGTTTTATCCTTTACCTCGAAAAATTCAATTAGCAGCAAATACTTCAAATTGGTCAATTGAGTCTACGCAAAGTATTTTGCTCATGGTTGGGCTAAATGAACTTGAAAAATCACCTGACTGGAGGCACCAGCCATTAGCCGATCATTTAGAATTGCTAAGTAAAAGAGCACAGGCGCTCGAAATTCCAGTTATTTTTATTGATGCCTCTCAGCTTCAACAAACCATGTTGCAGTTGGGGCAGCGACTGTCAGCAAACAGTAAAGCCCAAGTGATAATGGCTGGGCATTTATCACCTCTTTTTAAACAGGTCATGCAGCTTGTTTTATCAATTACCGATTATGTAGCTATTGTAAATGATGCAATTTTGGCGGCTAATTTAGAGCAGCACATTCAATGGGTTGAAAAGATCAGTTTTGACCATATAAAACACTTAAATACACAGACCTTAATGCGCCTATGGTCTTTAAGTGCGTCGTCTGAATATATTTTGTCGGATAAAGGAATCTTATTGGCTATTGCTGAACAGGTCGGGCGACACCCCATGGAGATTCATCCTGAAATTGATTTACGAAACTATGGCTTAGATCAGTCTGCTGTGAATTATCTAGTCGACCTATGGCGTGCGAACGGTGCAAGCTTGAGCGCAGAAGAGGTCATGCAAGCACCGACATTGCAACATATTATGCAGTTATTGAAGCCTTGACTCACGATAGACCGGAAGCGCTCCATAATATTTGCAAATTATGCTGTTAATTTACCCGAACGGCATTGTAATTCGGACGTAAGCTTTTTATTATTGCCCGCTTGTTTTTCATCTTACCTTGGGAATAGAACTTTGAGTGATTTTCTAAGTGAACATCTGATCTATCGTGATGATGATTTTATGGTGATTCATAAACCTTCGGACATCTTGAGTGTTCCTGGTAAGGGTGATTTACATGATAGTGTTTTGACAAGGTTGGTTGCGATTGAGCCTAAAACTTTGCTCATTCACCGTCTAGATCGAGATACTTCAGGTATTTTGGTATTTGGTTTATCAAAGCGCGGTCAAAGTGCCATTGCTCGTCAATTTCAAGATCGTCAGACTTCAAAAATATATGAGGCGCTTGTCGCAGGTCATTTAGAGGGTGAGGGGACTGTAGATATTCCTGTCATCTATGATCCAAGCCGACCACCTTTACATATTGTCGACGCTTCTCACAACAAACCTGCTTTAACACATTGGCAGGTAATAGAACATTTTCAGATTCAGGGGCAACCTGTAACTCGTGTGAAATTAACACCAATTACGGGCCGATCCCATCAACTCCGTGTCCACATGCAATATCTTGGGCATCCAATTGTAGGTGACACGCTGTATGCAACACCGGAGCAGCAACTTGTTCCGCGTTTATGCTTGCATGCCAAACAGTTAAGTTTTAATCATCCTGTCACAGCAGAAACATTAACTTTTGACTGTCCTGTACCGTTTTAATGTAAAAATTTTAATGCGTGATTTTTTGTAGCAAAGGCATTTAATTGGTTTTTGCTTCAAAATTTTGCTTTAAAGACTACATAAAAAGATGCAAAAATAAGCTAATTTGCATCGTACAATATGTAGTGCGAACTTGAGAGAAAGGTGGAAAAATTGCAGCAGTATGCTATTGGTCAACGTTGGCTATCAGACACAGAAACTGAACTCGGTTTAGGTGTGCTTATTGATGTAGATGAAAGATCTGTCAGCATTTTATTCCCCAAAAGTGATGAGACACGTGTCTATGCACGTAATAATGCTCCACTATCTCGTATCATCTTTAACACAAATGATGAAGTTCAAGATCAAGAAGGCAAGAAGTGGATTGTTGAGTCTGTTGAAGACCGACATGGTGTTTTGCGTTACAACGTTGTTCGTACCTTAGAAAATGGTGAACAAGATCGTAAAGCACTGAATGAAACACGTATTGGCGCTCAAATTCAGTTGTCGAAGCCTCTAGATCGTTTGCTTGCAAGTCAGGTTGACTATAAAGAGTGGTATGACCTGCGTATTGAAGCGATGCTTATGCAAGCACAAATGCAGAATAGCCCTCTACGTGGTATGGTGGGAGCGCGTGTTGGTTTGATCCCTCATCAGCTTTATATCGCACATGAAGTTGGTAAACGTTTTGCACCTCGTGTTTTACTTGCCGATGAAGTGGGCTTGGGTAAAACAATTGAAGCTGGCTTAATTATCCACCAACAGCTTAAAACTGGTCGCTCAGAACGAATTCTTATTTTAGTCCCTGATTCTCTACAGTATCAGTGGATGATTGAAATGCGCCGTCGTTTTAACTTGCAATTCTCTCTGTTTGATTTAACACGTACCGCATCTATTAAAGAACATGATCCAGAACTTAACCCGTTCTTGACTGAGCAATGCATTATTGCCAGCGTTGACTTAATGGTTGACCATGATGATTTGCGTGAGCAAGCAATAGAAGCTGGCTTCGATTTGCTCGTGGTTGATGAAGCACATCATTTGATGTGGAGCGAAGAAGAAGGCGGTAATGATCGCCACGATTTAATTGAAGAGCTCGCTGAAAATACGGCTGGGGTGTTATTGCTTACCGCAACACCTGAACAATTAGGTGTAGAAAGTCATTTCGCACGTTTACGTTTACTTGATCCGCAGCGTTTTAGCAGTTTAGAGCGCTTCTTAGATGAAGAAACTCAATACCAGCAGACTGCAAAAATTGCTGAAGTACTTATGTCTGATCAGCCTTTAGCTCCAGAGCATTTATCTGCTTTAGAGGGCTTATTAGGTCACAGTATTGAAGATCAGCCGGACCAACGCTTTAGAGCGATTCACGAATTATTAGACCGTCATGGTACGGGTCGTATTTTATTCCGTAATACACGTGAAGCGATTCAGGGCTTCCCAGGGCGTGATTGTCAGCCAGCACCATTGCCAGCACCAGAAGATTGGTCAAAAGATGGGAAACTGCGTGAGCAGATGTGGCCTGAAGAAGCACACCTTGATGGTTCTTGGATGGAAAATGACCCACGTGTGCTATGGTTAATGGAAATTCTGCGCAAAGATCTCAAGCATAAAAAAGTGCTTTTAATTGCGCGTAGTGGACCAGTTGTTGAAGCTTTAGAAAATGTAATGCGTTTGCATGCAGGCATTCGTACAGCAATGTTCCATGAAGGCATGAGCTTATTGGAACGTGACCAAGCGGCTGCTTATTTTGCTGAAGAAAGCTATGGTGCACAAATTCTATTATGTTCGGAAATTGGTTCTGAAGGTCGTAATTTCCAATTCGCCAGTGATCTAATTTTATTTGATCTACCAGCTAATCCAGATGTTTTAGAGCAACGTATTGGACGTCTAGACCGTATTGGTCAGGAAAACCGTATTCAGATTCATGTGCCATATCTTGTGGGAACAGCTCAAGAACGTATGTTCCGTTGGTACAATGAAGCACTTAATATTTTCAGCAATATTTCGCCAACAGCGCAAACGCTGCAAGAAAACTTTATTGTTGAATTAAAAGACTGTTTGCTTGCAGACCAAGGTCAAACATTTGAAGATTTGCTTGAAGAAGTGAATGTTCAACGTCAAGCTTTAGAAGCTGAACTTCAAGCAGGTCGAGATCGTTTACTTGAATATAACTCATGTCGTCCAATTGTGGCGCAAGAGATTGTTCAGGTTTTAGAAGATTATGATGACAATACAACGCTACCAATGTTTGTGAAGCGTTTCATGTCATCAACCAATATCGATTTTGATGAGCAAAGCAATGGTACTGTAATTATTCGTCCAACAGACCAAATGCAAGTGCAAGGTTTGGCGCTCGACGAAGAAGGCATGACAGCAACTTTCTATCGTGATCAGGCTCAGCTTCGTGAAGATGCTCAATATTTAACTTTAGAGCATCCATTCATTGAAAGTGTAATGGAAATGATCCGTACGCAATCATTTGGTAGTACCAATGTGGCTGTACTCAAATCTAATGCATTAAAGCAGGGTTCAGTATTAATTGAAGTGTGGTTTAAAGTCGATGTAGTTGCGCCTAAGGCGTTGAACTTACCATCGAGCTTACCTAAGCAGTTAATTCGTGTGCTATTAAGCGAAACGGGTCAAGATTTGTCTGAAAAAATTGATCCAGCAATTTTAAAACCATATTTACACCATTTAGATGGCAATAGCTGTCGTCAGGTGGTTAAAGCTCGCCGTGATATCATTGAGGAACGCTATAAACAAGCGTTGGATATCGCGAAAGTTGATTTGCCACAGCTTCAGCAGCAAGCAAAAGAACACTATGGCAATAAATGGCAATATGAAATTGACCGTTTAACTTATCTAAAACAGTTCAATCCAAGTATTCGTCAAGATGAAATTGAACGTTTACAAAAGTTGCAAAAAGAAGGCTTGAGCTTGCTTGATGGTTTAACTGTTACACCAGAAGCAATTCAAGTATTAGTTGTGGTTAAGCCATAATTAACTCAAAATAAAAAAAGCGCCTAGAGGGCGCTTTTTTTATACATTAATTTTTGAATTAGATGAGACCAGCATCTTTCAGTTCTAATTTTAAATATGCATAGAAAATCGGAGCCGCGATTAAACCGCCTAAGCCAAAAATTGACTCAAATACCAGCATTGCTAATAAAATCTCCCATGCATTTGCATTGATTTTATGCCCAATAATTTTAGCATTAATAAAATATTCAAGTTTATGAACGAGAATAAGATAAAGTAATGCTGCCCCTGCGAGTCCGAGGGAAACAGTAAGCGCGGCAATGAACGTTAATGTATTGGAAATAAGATTACCTAAAATTGGAATCAGTCCAAACATGAAGGTCAAAATAGTGAGAGTTTTGGCAAAAGGAAGGTGGACTCCCCAAAGCGGCAATAAAATAAATGCAAATAAAATAAAGAGCAGCGTATTAATTGCTGAAATTTTTATTTGTGCAAAAACAACATTTTTAAATGAAATTGATAGTTTCTGAATACGTTGAATCAGAAGAGACTTAAAAACAGGCTGGGGACTACGGTGGTGAAAACCATGTATAGCGACCAAAATACCGATAATAAGGCCCATAACCATAGTCACGAAGTTATGTAAGATATCGGAACTGGTATTTTTCAATATGGTCACATTATCTTTCATAAACGCGAAAATTTCATCTTTTAATTCTGTCACGCTATCGGGAATATAACCCGGAAGATATTTGCTAATTTCAGCTTGTAAGTGCAGTAGCGTCTGATCGACTTTGCTGTTGATATTATGGATGCCTACACCTTTTAAATCATGAACTACAAAGCTAATTAAACTTGTAAAGAAAAAGGCAATGAGTGAGATCGTAATAATACTTAATAAAATACTAATGAAAATGCGGGCTCTTTGACCATCAATATAACGTTCTACAACCGAGCTTAAGCTAATAATAATTTCATAAATAAGGAAGCCTGCAAAAAAACTGGCTAATAGATGTAATGGGATAACCGAAAGCAAAAAGATGCCCATAAGAATGTAGCTTGCAATCAGACTTTGACGATTATTCAAATTTTGCATGTTGATCCCTGAGATCGTTGGGAATATAAAAGAAAGAGCAAACGGAATGATTATTTATACTCTCGCAAGCTATTCGCTTCAATCGGTGAATTATATTTTTATTGGAAAATAGGGGAGTTAGATGTAAAAATGGCCTGTTCATCAACAAGCCATCTATTAGATAATTTTAACGAATCTTTGCTTCATCTAAATGCCGAGCACCCTCTAAAATCATTCGAATCATGATCATGGTCTGTTCGGCAAGTTCTGACCTTTGCTCAATAGGAAGGTCAATCGCTTTTGCGCCCATGTGAAACACAAGTTGAGTAATGGCTTTTGCAACGAGTTCAGGGTGGTACAAATGATTGTTATTTAAACGCTCCAGACGAATTAAATCTTCTTGCAGTTCTTGCTGGAAAAAGTTTAATTGACGATCAACAGCAGCTTTATAAGAAGTAGAACCTGTAAAGCCTTCACGTAGTAATAAACTTAAATTACCTTCATCAGCATCGAGCTGCTGAAGAAAAATATCGACAGAACTGCGAATAATACTTTCTTGTAAAGAGGCGCGTAGGCGAGCTTGTCTGATAATTTTACGTAAGACAATACCAGCGCGGTCAATTAAAGAAATCGCTAATTCATCAATATCTTTAAAATGTCGATAGAAACTATTTGGCGCAATGCCAGCTTCTCGTGCTACTTCACGTAAACTTAATGAAGCAATACTCTTTTGTGGGCCAATCAGATTGAGAGCAGCCTGAAAAAGTTCTTCTTTAGTAATTGTCGCTTTTCTTCCCACAGAACGCGTAGCTGTTTTAATTTCAATGACATCTTGTTGTCGAGGTGTGTCATTCAGGTTCTGAGAAAGTGAAGATTGAGTCATGCTGTTCAATATATTTGTAAACTCTCAGGATTATAGCCTTAGAAGCTGAACTTGTGAAATTGTAATTAAAAGTACGAGTGTATATACAAATATATATACATGTGTATAATAATTAAAAAAGAGCGACAGAGCCTCCAGCTATGCAAGTAATCGAAAAGAGAAATTCTCTATTCAATTCATTGACACAAGCCATCTTTGATAAAGAAATGGCTAACTTCTGGCTACAAAAAGTTAATCCTTTATGGTCGGTAAAACATGGGCTTGTTCAAATTGTAAAAAAAGAATTTGTCGCTCATGACATGGTAAGTCTTACCCTAAAATGTAACCGTTTAGTGAAAATCGGTGTTGCTGGTCAGCATCATCCAGTCATTGTTGAAATTGCTGGCCGACGTTATGAACGTACGTATAGCTTGACGCAAATTGACGAACAACATTTACGTTTAACCATTAAAAAAGTGGCTGATGGTATCGTCAGTAACTGGTTTATGACGGAAAGCCAAATTGGCGATATTTTTGAGCTTGGTCAGCCTTATGGCGACATGCAACAAAATATCAAAACACCGAAATTAATTATGCTGGCTGCGGGTAGTGGTATTACACCAATGTTGAGCTTAATCACTGCAATTAAACAAAGCCAGCAGTTAGATAAAGTTCAAGTACAACTTTTATATTGGGTAAAGCAGCGCTCAGATGCAGCCTTTATTGAATACTTTGAAAAAGTTGCACAGCAATTCCCAAATTTTAGTTATCAGGTTTTCTATACACAAGAAACACCAAATGATGAACGTTTAAATGCAGAACATTTAGCATTAGTAGACGATTTGGAAAATAGCACTGTATATGCGTGTGGGCCTTCTGGCTTCGTTTCAACAGTGGAACAGCTTTTTGAAAAAGCACCGACTGTATTAACGGAAGCTTTTAGCTTAACTCGTGATAGTACGGCTGAAGTTGGTTATGTAAATGTCACATTAACCCAGTCTAATAAAGTCATTGCAATTCCAAAAGGCGAATCAATTTTGGTGAGTCTGGAACATGAAGGCCTTAAGCCAACACATGGCTGCCGTATGGGAATTTGTAATAAGTGCGTTTGTAGTAAAGCTCAAGGTTCTACACGTAACTTACTCAATGGTAGTGAAAACACTGAACCAAACCAATTACTCAAAATTTGTGTGAACTCAGCACAATCTGATCTAGTTATTGATCTTTAAGAGAGAACTTTTATGAATATGCCAGTGAAAGTCGAATATTTTAAAAATCCTAAAAATCGAGATTTGACTCCAGCAGAACTTGACGCATTTGCAAAAGAGCTTGATCAGATCAAACAAGAAGTATTGGATGATTTGGGTGAGAAAGACGCTAAATATATCCGCCGCGTCTATGCCGCAGTGCGCTACAGTAGTTTTTTAGGCCGTGCATGTTTGTTTGCAGGTTGGTTCCCACCTGCATGGGTTTTAGGAACAGGTCTATTAGGCTTTTCTAAAATTATGGAAAACATGGAACTTGGTCATAACGTTATGCATGGCCAATACGACTGGATGAATGATCCTAAATTTAATGGTCAAACTTACGAATGGGATACCGTCGGTACTTCTGATAACTGGCGTCAAACTCATAACTATAAACATCACACTTATACCAACATTAAAGGTATCGATGATGATATTGGTTATGGCTTGCTTCGCTTATTCCCAGAGCAACGTTGGAAGCCAGGTTTCTTACTTCAACCCGTTTATAGCATTCCGTTTTGTCTATTGTTCCAGTGGGGCGTAGCGATTCAGAATCTTGAAATAGGCCGTGTTCTTTATAAGCGTAAAACCAAGGCTAAATTTTTAGAAGAGTTAAAACCAGTGAATAAAAAGATTGGTACTCAACTTTTTAAAGATTATGTCTTTTTCCCATTAATTGCGGGTCCAGCAGCCTTACCTGTATTTACAGGAAATCTTGTTGCAAATGGTCTTCGTAATATCTGGACATTTACGATTATTTTCTGTGGTCACTTTACTAAAGATGCAGAAGTATTTCCAAAGTCTGTTTTACAGGATGAAAGCCGTGGTCATTGGTATATGCGCCAGATTCGTGGTTCTTCAAACTTAAAAGGTTCAGAAGCATTACATATCTTAAGCGGACATTTGAGCCATCAGATTGAGCATCATTTGTATCCAGATATCCCTGCACGCCGTTATCGCCAAATGGCTCCAAAAGTTGAAGCTGTATGTAAAAAATATGGTCTGAACTATAACAACGCAAGTTTGACCAAACAGTTTGGTCAGGTTGTAGGTCGTATCTTGAAATATGCCTTACCATTTAAAAAATAAATAAAAAAGCCCTGATCAGTTCAGGGCTTTTTTATTACTTCTTTTTAGAAATCCACATGGTAATCGTAGCTTGGAAGACTTTCTCTTTCTGAGAATTAAAGACTTCTACATTCACTAAATATTCTCCAGCTTTATCCCAGTCATAATTTTTTTCTAAAGGCGTTGCAACTGCAATTAAGTCTGTTTCTGCCTTTTTTAAATATTCGACAGTCATACCTTTGGGAATCCAGCGATGTGTGGAAGGCACAGTAACTTCTGTCATTGTGCCACCTGCAAGCTCGGCCATATTACACATCGCAATCGCATGAACTGTTCCAATATGATTGAGAACAGAACGTTTTTTCTTAATCACTATTTCACAATAATTAGGTTTTAAATCGATAAAGAGCGGTGAAATACTGCCGAAATAAGGTGCTTTTAAACATAGCATGCGTGAGAAAGTCCATTTTCCTTTAGGAAAAGTAGACACTTTGTTCCAAAGTTCTAAAGTGGTTGCCATGGTTTAAAGCTCCATATTTATAAAAACAGAATTATGTTCTGTTAAAGAATATAATTCTGTTTACAAAAGAGAGTCAAGTCATTCAGAATATCTCCGATAACTGGTTAGGGAACAAACGATGCAATCTGCAAAAGAGCTATTAGAACGTTTATATCCAGACAGAAGGGCTGCTTTAAAAAGACAAATTTTATTAGATGCCTTGTCTTGTTTCTTAGAAAATGGAATTGAGACCACAAGCATTGAAATGATTCGTTCGAAATCTGACAGTAGTGTAGGGGCTATTTATCACCACTTTAAAAATAAAGAAGGTATTGTTGCGACTTTATTCTTTGCAGCTTTAGATGACCAAGCGGCACGAAGAGATGAATATTTGGAGGGTACAAAATCCCTTCAAGAAGTGTTATATACTTTTATTCATAGTTATATTGATTGGGTAAGTGAACAACCTGAATTTGCTAAATTTTTAATATCTGCTCGTTTTAGTGTAATGCAGAGTGAAGACCAACAACGTCTTGTTCAGAAAAATAAACTAAGAAATCAAAAGATTTTTAGCGAAATTTCAAATTATGCTGAGGCTGAGTTTTTAAAATCTATACCACATGAGTTATTACTTTCGTTAGTGATTGGGTCTACAGAAAATTACTGTCGTGCGTGGTTATCACAACGTGTTCCTTCAAACCCTAAAGTGTATAAAGATATTTTAGCAAAAGCAGCTTGGGATTCTTTGCAAAATTTGAGTTAAATATTTTGATTCATACATAAAAAAGCCGCATATTTCACGCGGCTTTTTTTAGATCAAGAAATTATTTAAATTGAATTGAACCATTTGCATTCACAATAATTTTAGATTCACCAGCCGCCATGTCTTGAGCTGGAGCCGCTTCAGCAGCAGCGAACTTAGCCATACTCGTACGCATTACAGGTTGTGGGAAATAGTTGTTAGTGTTTAAGTTCAAGCTCACTAGCGTGTATTGGCTTTTATTCCATGCTTGTGTCAACATTTGAGCACGTTGTTGAAAGTTCTTAGACGCTTCGACCATCAAATCATTTTCAACTTTTTTACGTTGCTCATCTGAAACTGTAAAATTAATGGATTGAGTCTGGAAGCTTTGTTGTAATTCATTGACTAACTGGCTTGCTGCTTTAAAGTCTTTACTTTCGAGACGAATTTCAGCACGGCCACGCCATTCTTTTAGCTTGTTGCTATCATTATCGTAAATTGGATAAGTACTTTGCGCGCCTGTTTCCACTTTTACTTGTGGATATTTACGGGAAACCGCAAGTGCCTGATTCATGAGTTGATTAATTTGATTTGAAAGTTCGGCTGGTTGTTTGTTACTTTTTTCAATATATAAAGTTGCATGCATTTCATCATTAGAAACTTGACGAGAAGCTTCAGCTTGTACATTTACAATATTATAGTTCAAAGCATTATCATCCTGAGCAAAGACTAAAGGGCTAAGGAGAGAACTTAAAAGAAGGGTTGAGACAGCTAAAGTACGCATAATTTTTTCCTTTAAAAATTAATATAAATTTAATTTTTTTCATTAAGAAATGTTAAACATAAGTTATGCATAACTTTTGCAGATTTTGTGGCGTATTTGTAATATTTAGATGAGTTTTTTAAATTTTTGGTAAATATAAATTCTTTTTAAAATAATAGCTTATGTTAATAGTGTTTCAATGTAACTTAAAAAATCAAAGTAATATAAAAAAAGAATATTTTCTTTAGGTTGTCACATAGTATGATGATAATTCGTCTTAACTATTGGGATGATACATTTTTTCAATAAGATTAGATGAGTAAAGTACATAAAAGACGTTTTTTTTCTTGTAAAATTAGGTATCATCGCGCTCCTAGTTACAAGATATAAAATAAGTGTCTTTACTAGTTCTATAAAGCACCGAGTCAAAGGACCAATCGTCACCAGACTTATTTCTTTCTACCCCTATCAGAGATGGTAATCCGATATGAGCGTTACTTCCGTTAACCCTGCCACTAATGCTACTAACGAATATTATTTGACTCGCCAAAGTCAAATGGAATCAAATGTTCGTAGCTATCCACGTAAATTACCGTTAGCGATAGCGAAAGCACAAGGATGCTGGGTTACTGATGTTGAAGGTACAGAGTACCTTGATTGTTTAGCTGGGGCAGGTACATTGGCTTTAGGTCATAATCATCCTGCGGTGATTCAAAGTATTCAAGATACATTGGCAAGTGGTTTGCCATTGCATACTTTAGACTTAACCACACCTTTAAAAGATGCATTCACTGAAGCATTGTTAGCATATTTACCTGGTGGTAAAGAAGAATATTGCTTGCAGTTCTGTGGTCCTGCTGGTGCAGACGCAACTGAAGCAGCAATTAAACTTGCTAAGACTTACACTGGCCGTAGTTCAGTGATCAGTTTCTCTGGCGGTTACCATGGTATGACCCATGGTGCGCTTGCTATGACTGGTAATTTAAGTGCAAAAAATTCAGTTAACGGTTTAATGCCTGGCGTACAATTCATGCCATATCCGCATGAATACCGCTGCCCACTTGGTTTAGGTGGTGAAGCTGGTGTTGACGCCTTAACTTACTACTTTGAAAACTTTATTGAAGATGTTGAAAGCGGTGTAACAAAACCGGCTGCTGTTATTCTTGAAGCGATTCAAGGTGAAGGCGGCGTAGTTACAGCTCCAGTAAAATGGTTGCAAAAAATCCGTGAAGTGACTGAAAAGCACAACATCGTTTTAATTTTAGACGAAGTTCAAGCTGGCTTTGCACGTTCAGGCAAAATGTTTGCATTTGAACATGCAGGTATTGAACCTGATGTTGTTGTAATGTCTAAAGCAGTAGGTGGTGGTTTACCACTTGCAGTATTAGGTATTAAACGTAAATTTGATGCTTGGCAACCTGCAGGTCACACTGGTACTTTCCGTGGTAACCAACTTGCTATGGGTACAGGCCTTGTCGTATTAAAAACGATTACTGAACAAAATCTTGCTCAAAATGCGCAAGAACGTGGTGATTATTTACAAGCTGAATTTAAAAAATTGGCTACTGAATTCCCATGTATCGGTAACGTGCGTGGTCGCGGTTTAATGATCGGTGTTGAGATTGTTGATGAGCGTAAACAAGCTGATCGTATTGGTTCGCTTCCTGCGGATTCACAATTAGCTGCTGCAATTCAAACTGCTTGTTTCAACAATAAACTATTGCTTGAAAAAGGTGGTCGTAACGGCACTGTAATTCGTTTACTTTGCCCGCTTATCATTACTCAAGAAGAGTGTGTTGAAGTAGTTGCTCGCTTTAAGAAAGCAATTGCAGAAGCATTGGTTGCAGTACGAGGCGCATAAGTATGGTGGATTTTGCAGAACATCGTAAAGCGTTACTCTGCAATGATGCACAATCCATTGCTGACTATGAGTCAGCAATGGGCGAAGCGGTAAAAGCCGTTTCAGCATGGTTGCAAAATGAAAAGATGTACACAGGCGGTAGCATTAAAGAATTGCGTTCAGCAATTTCTTTCCAACCTTCAAAAGAAGGTATGGGTGTACAAGAATCACTTCAACGTATGATTGAGCTTTTCTTAAATAAAAGCTTAAAAGTACATCACCCACATTCATTAGCACATTTACACTGCCCAACCATGGTGATGAGCCAGATCGCGGAAGTGTTAATTAATGCAACTAACCAGTCTATGGACTCATGGGATCAAAGCCCAGCCGGTTCATTAATGGAAGTTCAGCTGATTGATTGGTTGCGTCAAAAAGTTGGTTATGGTTCTGGTCAGGCAGGTGTTTTCACTTCTGGCGGTACCCAATCTAACTTAATGGGTGTGTTGCTTGCTCGTGACTGGTGCATTTCGAAAAACTGGAAAGACGAAAACGGTAATCCGTGGTCTGTACAGCGTGATGGTATTCCAGCTGAAGCAATGAAAAACGTCAAAGTTATTTGTTCTGAAAATGCGCATTTCTCTGTGCAAAAGAACATGGCAATGATGGGCATGGGCTTCCAGTCAGTTGTGACTGTTCCTGTGAATGAAAATGCACAAATGGATGTAGATGCTCTCGAAAAAACGATGGCGCATTTGCAATCAGAAGGCAAAGTGGTTGCTTGTGTTGTTGCGACAGCAGGTACAACTGATGCTGGTGCAATTGATCCATTGAAGAAAATTCGTGAAATTACCAATAAATATGGTTCATGGATGCATATCGATGCGGCATGGGGCGGTGCATTAATTCTGTCAAATGACTATCGTGCAATGCTTGATGGTATTGAGTTGTCTGACTCGATTACCCTCGACTTCCATAAGCATTATTTCCAAAGCATTAGCTGTGGCGCGTTCTTGTTGAAAGACGAAGCGAACTATCGTTTCATGCACTACGAAGCTGAATACTTGAACTCTGCTTATGACGAAGAACACGGTGTACCAAACCTTGTTTCTAAGTCATTACAAACGACTCGTCGTTTTGATGCATTGAAATTGTGGATGACAATTGAATCACTAGGTGAAGACCTTTACGGTTCAATGATTGACCATGGTGTAAAACTTACTCGTGAAGTTGCAGATTACATCAAGGCAACTGACGGTTTAGAGCTTTTAGTTGAACCACAATTTGCTTCGGTATTGTTCCGTGTTGTGCCACAAGACTACCCAGTTGAGTTTATCGATAGCTTGAACCAAAACGTAGCGGACGAATTGTTTGCACGTGGTGAAGCAAATATCGGTGTAACAAAAGTTGGTAATGTACAGTCATTGAAAATGACAACATTAAGCCCTGTTGTGACATTTGAAAACGTTAAAAACCTTTTAGGTCAAGTATTGGCTGAAGCTGACCGCATTAAAGATGCGATTGCTTCTGGTAACTATGTGCCACCAATCGACTAATTGAGTTGACACCAAAAAAGCCCGGTTTATTGCCGGGCTTTTTTATTACACATTCTTTTATTCAAAATGTGTATGAGTAAATGAAGATATGCACAAACCATGCATATTTTTAAAAAACAAAAATAATTATGCATGATGTGTGGTAAGCAAATTTCATATTGTATTAGTAGATTCTCAATATTTTAGCTTATTGATGTCAGCAATATTTGAAAACAGTGTTCACCTTATTATCTCTGATTAAAGAAATAGGATAGGGCATTGTAATTACAATTAAGACAAGGAAGAAGAAATGCAACAAGTTAATGTGCTTAATGAATTTAAACTGATTATTAACGGTCAATCTTGTTCAGGTGAACAGGGCGAACTCGAAATTATTAACCCTGCTACAGGTCTAACTGCTGCACACTGTGCAAAAGCATCGGTTGAGCAAGTGAATCAAGCAGTTGAAGCTGCTAAACAAGCATCTAAAGCTTGGCAGCAAGTTTCACACGATGAACGTAAGTCGATCTTAAATAAGATTGCGGATGGTATTGAAAAGCACGCTGAAATGCTCGCAGAGTTGGTTGTGCTTGAACAAGGTAAGCCACTTGCGCTAGCACAAATGGAAGTGCAGGGTGCAATTGGTTGGACTCGCTATGCCGCTGCTATGGATTTACCAGTTGAAATTATTGAAGACAGTGAAACCAAGCGTATTGAGCGCCATCGCCAACCATTAGGTGTAGTGGCTTCAATTACGCCATGGAACTGGCCACTCATGATTGCAGTTTGGCATATCATGCCTGCTTTACGCGCGGGTAACGTTGTCATTAGTAAGCCTTCTGAATACACACCACTATCAACTTTGCGTCTATGTGAAATCATTCAGCAGGAAGTTCCACCAGGTGTTATTTCAATTGTCGTTGGTGCTGGTGAGATTGGTGAAGCATTATCTTCTCATCCAGATGTACAAAAAGTTGTGTTTACGGGTTCAACCCGAACTGGTCAGCACATTATGACTGGTGCAGCTCAACAGCTAAAACATTTAACATTAGAGCTTGGTGGTAATGACGCCGGTATTGTGTTGCCTGATGCAAATATAGATGAAATTGCAGCTAAGATTTTTAATATGGCATTCTTGAACGCTGGTCAAACGTGCGCGGCGTTAAAACGTTTATACGTACATGAAAGCCAATATGAAGCTCTATCTCAAAAGTTAGCTGACATTGCCAATGCCCAAGTTGTGGGTAGTGGTATGGAGTCTTCGACAACATTTGGTCCAGTGCAAAATCAAATGCAATATAACAAGGTGAAAGACCTTATTGCTGAAGCGATTGAACAAGGTGCAAAAGCACTTTCTGGGCAACAACAATTACCAGAGCAGGGCTACTTTATTGCTCCAACCATTTTGACTGAAGTTGTTGATTCTTGTCGTGTGGTACAAGAAGAACAATTTGGTCCAGTGTTGCCTGTTTTAAAATATACAGATATAAATGATGCCATTGCTCGTGCCAATGACAGTGAGTTCGGTTTAGGTGGTTCAATCTGGTCTTCTGATCTAAAAGCTGCTCAAACTTATGCAACTCAGCTTCAATGTGGTACTGTTTGGATTAATACCCATGCAGAAGTGCTTCCTCATGCACCTTTTGGTGGCTGGAAAATGTCAGGCTTAGGTGCTGAGTTTGGTTTAGAAGGCTTAATTGAAAATACGATTGGACAAACAGTTCATATTAGTAAAGTCTAAATATTAATTTTAAGGCGGATGATAGATCCGCCTTTTTATTTTAAATTATCTTATTAATACTAACCTGCTTAAGTCGTGTGATGGTAACCGTGACCTTTAGGTTTGATTAAAAAATGATTCTGTTCTTTAATTTTTTTCAGAACAATGTAAGACTTTATATGCCCTATAAAATTATAAGAAAGTAATCTTTCAGTCACAAATTGAGAAAGCTGTTCTAAGTTTTCAGCAACGACTTTTAAAATAAAATCCGCATCGCCACTAATTGAAAAAGCATCTTGAATATTATCTTCTGCTTCAATGAGCTCTTGAAATGCCTGTTGAGATTTTGCTTCGTGTGTTCTTAAATTAATGTGAATCATCGCTGTAACTTCCAGCCCTAGCGCTTGTTGCTGGATACGGGCCGTGTACCCTAAAATTATGCCTTTTTGCTCAAGTAGCTGTCTTCTTCTAGAACATTGAGAAGCAGATAAACCGATTAAATCTCCAACTTCCTGATTGGTGAGCCGTCCATTCTTTTGTAGTGCCTGAATGATTTGCCAGTCGAACTTATCCATTGCATAAAATCCTTTTATGATACACAAATCATGTATTTTTATTAAAATGCGTTTTCATTATGCACGAAATCTAAAAGGTAGATGAAATATTATTTTTCTATGGAATAAAAATTTGTCTCAAAGGATATAGAGCAATGTTCATAGAAATCGGTGACTTTTTAAATCTTCGTCTAAAACAAATGGGTATCCAACATCTCTTTGGTGTACCTGGTGATTTTAACCTCTCATATCTAGAACAAGTTGAAGCAGATCCAGAACTCGAATTTATCGGAAATTGTAATGAATTAAATGCTGCCTATGCAGCTGATGGTTATGCACGAATTAACGGTTTTTCTGCCTTGGCAACCACTTATGGTGTAGGTGATTTAAGTGCGATAAATGGCATTGCGGGTGCATATGCAGAAAATGTACCTCTTATTCATATCTCTGGTATTCCGCCTTTACATGCAGTTCAAAAGGGCACTTTAATTCACCATACGCTGGTCGATGGTAACTACGACAATATCATGAACTGTATGAAAGAGTTCACGGTTGCTCAAACACGTCTAACTCCTGCAAATGCAGCTTTTGAAATTGACCGCGTTTTGCGCCAGTGTTTCCTTGAGCGTCGTCCTGTACATATTCAATTAGCAGGTGATATTACTCACGTTAAAATTGAAGTAAGTGAACGTCCACTCGATTTAAGTTATCCAGCTGTTGAACCTGAGTTATTGCACAGTGTTGTCAATAAGCTTTGTGACATCCTTGCCAATGCAAAAAGCCCAGCACTTCTTATTGATAATGAAGCTTCAGTTTTTGGTGTAACTTCTCTTCTGAATGATTTATCTCAAAAGTGTTCAATTCCATTTGCAGGTATGAATACTGCAAAAAATATTATGGATGAAGGCTCGCCTCGTTATATCGGAACGTATGTAGGTGGAGCAAGCCAGCCACATGTTAAAAATATAATTGAGCAGTCTGATTGCTTAATTGGCATTGGTGCACGTTTTACTGACGTCGGTTCAGCTGTATTTACTCATCAAATTGAAGCCAAGAATTACATTGAAATTAAATCTTATGGTCTAAATATTTTTGGTCAGGATTTTCCAGGTATTGAAATTGGACAGTTACTTGTTGAGCTAAATAAAAAAGTTGCACCACGTAAATCGTCAACACCTCTTCTTGAAAAGCAACCACAGAAAGTAGTTGAAGCCCCAGCACAACAAAAGCTAAGCCAAGATGTACTTTGGAACTATATTGCTGGTTTCCTAAAAGAAGATGATGTGATTATTGGTGAAGTAGGAACTTCAAACTCAGCTTTGTCTGGTTTAAAGCTTCCTGCTACAGCTAAATATATTGCACAGCCGCTTTGGGGTTCAATCGGTTATACCTTACCAGCGTTGCTTGGTAGCTTGCTGGCAGCTCCTGAGCGCCGTCAAATTTTGTTTATTGGTGATGGCTCATTCCAGCTTACTGTACAAGAGCTATCTACTATTATTCGTCATGGTTTAAAACCAATCATTTTCTTGCTTAACAATGGTGGTTATACCATTGAGCGATTAATCATGGGTGAAAATGCAGCCTATAACGACGTGCAAAACTGGAAATACGCTGAAATTCCAGCAGTATTTAACGGTAAGAAAGGCCATACCACTTATGTAGTTGAAACCGCAGGGCAGCTGAAGAGCGTTTTAGACAACGTTCAGCAAAATGATCAGTTAACTTTTATTGAATTAAAACTACCAGCAATGGATGCACCGGTGAGTTTGAAAAAATTTGCTTCGGTGATTGCTCGTTTTGACTACGGTGATCGTGGTTACGAAATTTTAAAGGAGCGTTCCCAGCCTATTAAATGTAAGGATGCAAGCTCGTTCTAAATAGAAGATAGGACAAGTCTTCTCAAAAATTAAATGGACTCATATTAAAGCAAACATATTTCCGAAGGTCGGTTTCTGGCCTTCGGATATGGTGCTGAATAAAGGTGTACAGGAAGTGACACCAACATTGGAGATAATGTTATGGATGCAAACAATAAGCACGAGTTAAAACAAGGCTTATCCAATCGGCATATTCAACTCATCGCACTTGGAGGTGCGATCGGAACAGGGTTATTCTTAGGTCTTTCTCAAACGATTAAACTGGCAGGTCCTTCAATTTTATTAGGATATGCAATTGCTGGAATTATCGCTTTCTTAATTATGCGTCATTTAGGTGAAATGGTCGTTGAAGAACCAGTCAGTGGTTCATTTAGTTATTTTGCCAATAAGTACTGGGGCAAAATGGCTGGTTTTATGTCTGGCTGGAACTATTGGGTGTTGTATGTACTGGTAAGCATGGCTGAACTTAGTGCAATTGGAACTTTCATTCAGTTTTGGTGGCCTGAAATTCCGACATGGCTGACTGCTTTATTTTTCTTTATTTTAATTAACGGCATTAACTTGGTAAATGTCCGCTTTTTTGGGGAATCAGAATTCTTATTTTCATGCATTAAGATTGTTGCAATTTTAAGCATGATTGGTTTTGGTGCCTATCTCTTATTTACAGGTTCTGCTGGTCCGCAAGCAGGTATTGCAAATTTATGGCAACACGGTGGTTTCTTCCCGCACGGGATTCACGGTTTTGTCATGGCTTTAGCTGTCATTATGTTTGCATTTGGTGGTTTGGAATTAATCGGTATTGCTGCTGCTGAAACGAAAAAACCTGAAACTACTATTCCAAAAGCAGTGAATCAAATTGTTTATCGTATTTTAATTTTTTATATCGGTGCAATTGGGATCTTATTGTGCCTTTACCCATGGAATATGGTGGCAGAAGGCGGTAGCCCATTTGTCATGATTTTCCAGTCATTAAACAGTAATGGTGTTGCAAACGTTTTAAACTTCGTTGTCTTAATTGCTGCCATTTCAGTTTATAACAGCTGTATTTATTGTAATAGCCGTATGTTGCATGGTTTAGCAGAGCAGGGTAATGCTCCGGCATTTCTGAAAAAAGTAAATAGTCGTGGTATTCCAGTTCCAGCCGCAGTTCTTTCTGCATCAATCACAGCAATATGTGTGGTCGTAAATTACCTGATTCCTGGCCAAGCTTTTCAGCTCTTTATGATGTTGGTTGTCGCAGCGCTTGTCATTAACTGGCTTATGATTTCAGTCACACATTTGAAATTTACAAAAGCAATGAAATTGCAAAAACGTCAAACCAAATTTCAAAGCATTCTTAGCCCATGGAGTAATTATTTAACCATTAGCTTTGTCTGCTTTATTCTTATTATTATGGCGTTTACACCGGACATGAGATTGGCTGTTATTTTAGGTCCAATCTGGCTTGCTGTTTTAGCACTTATGTATTTCTTAAAATATCGTAAAAAAATGGTCGCGATGCCAGAAGTACAATCGAATTAATCTGCTAAATTGACAATGATATTGCGGTTACCGGACTCAAAGAGGGTAACCCTTTATCTTTTGTCACATTATTTTCATGTTACAAAGAAATTATTATTTATTGCAATATTTAATAAGCTTTTTGGTCATAAAATAATTTTTAATAATACAAGTGAAAATGGGTTTAAATCATAGATTTTTAAAATATTTATAATATCTTTGGCTTTTATATTTTATGAGAATTTAAAATCTATATTTTTAATCAGTGTCATAATACAGACTAATACACAAGGTACAATACCCACTCGGGTTGACTTAAATATTTGATAATAGATAAAAAATAATAATCTGATAATTAACAATATCGAAATCATTAAAGCGTCATCATACTGTAACTTAATTGTCATATTTTCTATTCACAATGCAGCTATCGAAGAGCGTACAAGCACTCAACAAAAAGTGACGTACAACCTATTGCATTAATGAGAGAGAACAGAATGCGCTTAAATCCACGTCAAATCGCAATTGCGTTAGCAGTAACTGGGGCAGCTGTAACAACGACTGCAAATGCAGCTCGTGATACGATTCAAATTGCTGGTTCTTCAACTGTATTACCATTTGCCAGCGTTGTAGCTGAAGAGTTTGGTAATACATTCCCTCAATTTAAAACTCCTGTAGTTGGTTCTGGCGGTTCTTCTGCTGGTTTAAAACAGTTCTGTCAAGGCGTTGGTGATAACACAATCGACGTTGCAAATGCTTCTCGTAAAATTAAAAGCACTGAAATTGAAGCTTGTAATAAAGCTGGTGTAAAACAAATTCAAGAAATCAAAATTGGTTATGACGGTATTGTATTTGCGTCTAACTCACATAAAGCAGCTTATAAATTAAAACCATACCATGTGTTTGCTGCTTTAGCTGCACAATTACCTTCAAACGGTAAATTGGTTCCAAACCCATATACAAGCTGGAACCAGATTGATAAATCACTTCCAAATGAACCAATTACACTGGTAATTCCTGCGTCTAACCACGGTACTCGTGAAGTTTTCCAAGAGAAAATGGTTGATGCTGGTTGCGAAGCATATGAATACTTCAAGAGCCTAGATAAAGATGCTCAGAAGAAAGCATGTTCTACTTTCCGTAAAGATGGTCGTGTCATTGAAATTGCTGGTGACTACACAGAAACTCTGGCTCGCTTAAAGACTTCTCCAAGTGCAGTAGGCGTGTTTGGTCTAAGTTTCTATGATATGAACCGTGACAAGTTACGTGTAGCAACAGTAAATAACGTTCTTCCATCTGAGAAAACTGTATTGAACGGTACATATCCTGTATCTCGTCCATTGTTCTTCTACGTGAAAGGCGAGCACTTAAAATCAGTTAAAGGTTTACCGCAGTATGTAGAATACTTCGTAAGCAAAAAAGCAACGGGTAAAGGTTCTAAAGCTGAGCGTGATGGTTTAATCGCGATGTCTGATGCTGAACGTGCAAAAGTTTTAGCTGACTTTAAAGCAGGTAAAACTGTTAAATAAGTTAATTTAAATAAAGGCTGGTGAACTTAAGAGCTCATCAGCCTTTTTGTCTAACTTGTTTTTCCAAATTATGACAATTGAGAAAACAGTGGAGAATACATGAATCTGCTACTTATCGGTGTGTTATTAGCCCTTGTGGCAATCGCATATCAACTTGGGCTGAGAAAGAGTCGTAGCCTAGCAGGTAAGGGAAGCAACTCGGCGACGTTACATTCTCGTCCTGGTTATTATGGTGCACTCGTTGGGCTTTGGTGCGGTATCCCTGCTTTTTTAATTTTGATCATTTGGAGCTTGGTTGAACCAAGTATTTTAAATCATATTATTTTTAATAATATTCCCGCATCTATAAGTGCCTCACTTGATGAAGCTGGCAGAAGTGTATTAGTTGATCGTGTTCAAGCCCTTGCTTCAGGTTTTGGGGTAAGTGATAAACCGGCAGCCTATGAATTAGCTGCTGCCCAACAGTTCGCAAAATTTCAAACCATTGGCTCTTTTGCCAAATTTGCTGTTGTCGTTTGTGCAGCTTTATTGGGTTTAGTGTGGGCAAAGAAAAAAATTAATCAACAATACCGTGCTCGTAACCAAGTGGAACGTGCCATTAATGTTGCTTTGATTTTATGTTCTGGCGTTGCGATTTTAACAACCATCGGTATTGTGATGTCGATGTTTGGCGAGGCAATGCATTTCTTCCGTTTTGTAAGCCCACTTGACTTCTTCTTTGGGACAGAGTGGAACCCAGGCTTTAGTACTTCGGGTAATGCTGAAGGCAGTTATGGTTTACTACCATTACTCTGGGGCACACTCATGGTCAGCGGCATTGCTTTACTCGTTGCCGTACCCATTGGATTAATGATTGCTATCTATTTAGCTGAATATGCTTCTCCGTGGTTACGCTCATGGGCAAAACCAGCAATTGAAGTTTTAGCTGGTATTCCAACAATTGTTTATGGTGTTTTTGCCATGATGATTATTGGACCATTTTTCAAGACAGCTGGTGCCTACGTTGGCCTTGAAATTAACGCGACCAGTGCTTTAACTGCTGGTTTCGTGATGGGGATTATGATTATTCCATTTGTTTCTTCTTTATCAGACGACATTATTACCCAAGTGCCTCGTGCACTGCGTGATGGTTCTTTAGGACTTGGAGCGACTAAGTCAGAAACAATTCGTCAAGTCGTTTTACCCGCAGCATTACCGGGTATTACAGGCGCCTTTTTATTAGCAGTCTCTCGTGCTGTTGGGGAAACCATGATTGTGGTTTTGGCAGCAGGGAACAGCCCACTTTTACATGCAAATCCATTTGAAGCTGTTTCGACAGTGACCGTTACGATCGTAAAACAGTTAACTGGTGATACTGACTTTGCCAGCCCACAAGCTTTGGTTGCATTCGCATTAGGTCTAACATTATTTGTGATTACCTTATGTTTAAACATTGTCGCACTGTACATTGTGCGTAAATATCGTGAGCAATACGAATGAGTACATCAAATACATCGTCTCCTCTGGATCAGAACGTATTTGATCCAAAAGCTGCTGCTGAATCACGTGAACGACGTAAAAAAATCATCGAAAAATCTTTGGCTAAGCGTCATCGCAAAGAAAAAGCTTTTCGTTATGCGGGTTTCTCGGCAGTCGTCATTGGACTTGCATTCGTTGCGCTATTGTTTACGAGTATTTTGGCAAAAGGTTTACCTGCTTTTTGGCAAACGAGTATGAACGTTCCAATTTACTTTGATCCGAAAGTAATTGATGCAGGTCCGGTACCTGTTCGTGGGCAGGGGGAAACACCTGCACATTATCAAGAGCGTTATATTGACTGGCAAACCAAAATGGGTATGGTGGATTGGGATGGCATTATTGTAAATGGAATGATTGCCAAAGACCCTACACTTGCTAGTGAACGTGATCATTTAAGTAGTCTTTATGCAAGTTCAGAAGCTTATCGTTTACGTGACATGGTTTTTGCAGACCCATCACTCATTGGTAAAAAAGAAACTCTTAATTTCTTGGGCGATGCTAATGTCGATGTCTGGTTAAAAGGTAATATTGACCGTTCATTGCCAGATGATCAGCAGCAACTTGAACCAGAAGTGCGTAAACTTGCAGATGATCTAAAAGCAAAAGGTGTTCTTGAAAATACGTTCAATTTGAACTTGTTTAAGAATCCGGACTCTCGTAGTTCACCAGCAATTAGTGGTCTTGCAGGTGCATTTATGGGTTCATTATTCATGATGCTGATTGTGATCATTATTGCCATTCCAATTGGTGTTGCCAGCGCAATTTATCTTGAAGAATTTGCTCCAAAAAATATTCTTACAGACATTATTGAAGTCAACATTAATAACCTTGCTGCGGTTCCTTCAATTGTGTTTGGTTTGCTCGGCGCGGCAATTTTTATTGGCTGGATGCATTTACCTTTATCTGCTCCGTTAGTAGGTGGTTTAGTTTTAAGTTTGATGACATTACCAACAGTCATTATTACGACTCGTGCTTCATTAAAAGCAGTGCCACCTTCTATTCGACAAGCTGCACTTGGTTTGGGAGCTTCTAAGTTTCAGACCATTTTCCACCACGTTTTACCATTAGCTTTACCAGGCATTATGACAGGCGCAATTATTGGCGTTGCCCATGCGCTTGGTGAAACTGCACCTTTACTTTTAATTGGAATGAGTGCATTCGTTGCAAGTATTCCAACCACTCCATTTGATCAAGCAACCGCTTTACCTGTCCAAGTTTACTTATGGCAAGGTAATGAGTTGCGTAACTTCTTCGAAGGCCGTACTGCCGCTGCGATTATCGTACTACTTGCATTAATGATTGGTTTAAACAGTCTTGCAATTTGGTTACGTAAAAAGTTCGAAGTGCGTTGGTAATAGAGGATAAATAATGAATACTATTGATATTACGAATTCCTTAGAAAAGGATAAGTTAGTGAACACTGAACAATCTCAATTTACAGATAAATCGCAGAATCATGGCACTTCGTATGTTTCGCATTTTGAACCACACACTTCAAAAAAGCAGAACTCAACGGAAATCAAAATTAGTGCACAAGATGCCCATGTTTATTATGGTGATTTTGAAGCGATTAAAGGTATTGACCTCGATATTTATAAAAACGAAGTTATTGCCTTTATTGGACCGTCAGGCTGTGGTAAATCTACCTTTCTTCGTACGATAAACCGCATGAATGACACCATTGATGGTTGCCGTGTGACAGGTAAGATTACACTCGATAACCACAATATTTATGACCCAAACCTTGATGTCGTATTATTGCGTGCTCAGGTTGGTATGGTATTCCAGAAGCCAAATCCATTCCCTAAAACTATTTTTGATAACGTGGCGTATGGTCCGAAACTTCATGGTCTAGCGCGTGATAAATATGATCTTGAAGAAATTGTTGAAAATAGCTTGCGTAAAGCGGGTTTGTGGGAAGAAGTGAAAGATCGTTTGAATCAACCGGGTACTGGTTTATCGGGTGGTCAGCAACAACGTTTATGTATTGCACGTACCATTGCAGTAAGTCCTGAAGTGATTTTGATGGATGAGCCATGTTCTGCACTTGACCCAATCGCAACAGCAAAAATTGAAGAATTGATTTCTGATCTATCAGAGCAATATACAATTGTCATTGTGACTCACTCAATGCAACAAGCGGCACGTGTTTCGGACCGTACTGCTTATTTCCATTTAGGTGATTTGATTGAAGTTAACTCAACAGAAAAAGTATTTACTCAACCTGATCATCAGTTGACGGAAGCGTATATTACTGGACGTTTTGGTTAATTAGTCATCCATACAAGAAAAGAGCCATGTGCTCTTTTTTTATTCTATAAATGAAAATGAATCTATTTTGCAAAATCGCTATTGAATTTTAATCAAAAGGACCACATCTTAAGGCTATAAAAGATAACTTATGAGCTTAGAATTTTATGTTATTCCATTTGCCTAAACTCCCTGCAGAAATACGTGTGAGTCATTTAAATGCACGTGTAAATGAACAGAGAAAAAAAATTGCACAAACAACTGCAAGCCGTTTAGAGTTATTACAATTAGCTCAACAACTTGTGAAAGAAGCAAAAATCCGCCGTAAAAATAATCAGAAAATTTTTGTGTTAGATTTTAAAGGTGATATTCAGGCTTCTGCGGTTGAAAATATCCGTGAAGAAATTACCCTTATTTTAGCAACTGCTAAAGCAGGGCGCGATCGTGTTGTTGTTCGCCTTGAAAGCCCTGGAGGCATGGTACATGGTTATGGTCTAGCAGCGGCTCAACTGGTGCGTTTACGCGATGCTGGTTTTCATCTGACGATTTGCGTAGACAAAGTAGCAGCAAGTGGCGGCTACATGATGGCATGTATTGCAAATGAAATTATTACAGCACCATTTGCTATTGTTGGTTCAATTGGTGTAGTTGCTCAAGTTCCAAATTTTAATCGTCTTTTAAAACAACATAATGTTGATTTTGAGCTTTACACTGCAGGGCAGTATAAGCGTACAGTGACTATGTTTGGTGAAAATACGGCCGAAGGTAAAGCGAAGTTTGAAGAAGAGCTTCAGCAAACTCATGTGTTATTTAAGCACTTTGTTGAAAAATATCGCCCACAGCTTAATGTTGATAAAGTTGCTACAGGTGAGCATTGGTATGGCGAAGATGCACTTAATCTCAACCTTGTTGATAAATTACAAACATCTGATGAGTATCTATTAGCTTTATTACCGCAGCATGATGTCTATGTGATTAACACTCGTAAGAAAGCGACCTTAGGTGAAAAGCTTGGTTTGCAAGCGGCACAAATGGCAGATAGCTTTATTCCAGCTGTAATGAATAAAGTCGTAGATAGCTTGGCAAAAGCTAATTCAACTTTAGTGCAAATACGCGATACGAGATTTTAATTAAACTAAACTTTTGAACTAGAGAGTACCTAAATAGGTGCTCTTTTTTTATGTGGGTGATGAAAGGAATTTGATTAATATTTGTTTAAGTTTCAATTGCCAGAGTTATAGTTAACTTTTCATACTTGAGTTTTTGTGATGTCAAAAACATGGTCACACATTGATATTTTAATACGCATTTTACATATAGCTATTATGCTTGGCTTCATTGGTGCTTATTTTACTGGAGATAATGAAGATCTACACCAAGTCCATATGATGTTTGGTTACATCCTTCTTATTTCTATTACCGTGCGAGTGATCTGGCATTTTTTGAGTCCACGTGTTTCAAGTACAACGCCGTTTGGTATTAAAAAACGAAGTAATGTGGCAATAAGTGCGATCAAAAAATCGTTGAATCATGCAAACTTGAAGAGTATTTTTTCTAAAAATTCAATTCATTCAATCAGCATTGCACTTTTTCAAGTTTCAATTGTACTTATTTTTCTGGTGATTCCAATTGTGGTGGGACTAGGGTATGCGACTGAGCATATTAATTTTTCTTTGAAAGACCTACACGAATTTTTTGCAAACTTGTTTTTAGCTTTGGTTTTGTTGCATGTTTCAACTCTTATTCTAAATAGCATTTTTGCAAAACGTTTTCAGGGCTGGAGTATGCTAAAAATGACCCTATCGGATGCAAAAATAACTAAATTTGCTGCTTTATGTCTTTTGATTCTGATAGGCACTTTTAGCTTCTTTTACTTACGAATGTAAATGATGGCATTAATATATGAGAGATTTAGTAAATACTCGAACAGGATGAAATTTAAGGTTTATATGAGTTTTATGAGAAATAGATATTTTAATTAAAAGTCAAAAATAATTATTGATAAACATGCTTTTTGAATTGTGATAAAGACATGGTTTTGATATTTTAAACAGCAATAAAATAGCTTTTAGATGAATCATTTAAAAAGTTAGACATTTAAAAATATAACTGAAATTCAGGATAGGAAATAATGACAAGAATAATTGTGGCATCCAAAGAGGGTTTGGACGTTCTACAAGATGGTCAGCTCAATAAAGTGCTTTTAAACCAACCAGCAATCATTCAAATTGGTGTAAGTCAAAAAGATATAGCATCAATGGAAAAACAGGGCGGAAGTCTTATCATCCATTTAAAAAATGGTGAAACCCTTGTTTTAGAAAATTTCTTTAATGAAGCAACAAATACAACAGACCATTCACTTGTTTTTCCGACTGAACACGGAAAATTTGTTGAAGCCCAATTCGACGCACAAGGTAAGGTGATCGACTATACAGGTTTAAACCATGTCACAGATTTGGCCTATACAAGTACTAGTCAACCAGCTTCAACAATGGCTGTTGATAATGATCCAAGTTTTTCGATGGGCAATGTACTTAAAGCAGGCTTAGCAGTTTTAGCCGCTGAAGGTTTATATTTGTGGGCTTTTGATAAAGATGACAAAGATGATTCATCATCGGCACCAGATTTAATTGCACCTAATCAGCCAACAGCTACTCTGGCTGATGACACTGTTACAGTCACTGGTAAGGCAGAGGCTAATGCAAAGATTTATATTCAGGATGCGAAGGGACAGATTCTTGCTTCGGGTACTGTCGATAGCAATGGTAATTTTACTATTAAACTTGATAAACCCTTGGTAAACGGCGAGAAAGTGGCTGTTATTGCTCAAGATGCTGCTGGTAATAACTCTAAATCAACCGTTATTACTGGTACTAAAGACACAATTGCTCCAGATGCTCCTCAGGCTCAATTAAATGAAGATGGTTCGATCTTAGATGGTAAAACTGAAGCAAATGCTACTGTAAATGTCTATGATGCTAGCGGAAAATTGTTAGGAACCGTAAAAGCAAATTCAGAAGGAATTTTTTCTTTAAAGCTAACTCCGCCTTTGACTAGTGAAGCTGGTGGTAAAGTCATTGCTCAGGATGCTGCTGGGAATAAATCTGAAGCAACTCCTATCTTTGCTGGGAAAGATACTATTCCGCCAGAGACTCCTTTAGTTGAAGTAAATAAAGAAGGAACTGTAATAGAAGGAAAAGCTGAGGCTAATGCAAAAGTCCAGATAAAAGATGCTGATGGTAAGGTGATTGGAGCTGGTACGGCAAATGCACAAGGTGAATTCCAAATTACGCTTTCTTCTGCCCTAAAAGAGTCACAAAAGGCGACAATCATTGTTGAAGATGCTGCTGGGAATAAATCTAAGCCTTTAGAGGTTACCTCTGGTTATGACACCTTAGCCCCAGATAAACCTACAGCTCAAGTGAATGCAGAAGGAACATCTGTTACTGGTACAGCCGAAGCTAATGCAAAAATAGAAATCAAAAACTCAGCAGATAAGGTTATTGGTACGGGAACGGCAGATGTGAATGGAAAATTTACAATCACTATTTCTCCTGCTTTAACTGATAGTTTGAAAGGTTCTGTAATCGCAATAGACAGTTCAGGGAATAAATCTACTGCATTGGAAATTGTTGGTAGTGATAAAGATACGATTCCACCAGCTAAGCCTGTGCTAAAAGGTTTAGATGATGATGTAGGGGCTTTAAAGGGAGCAATTACGGCTGGATCTGAAACTGATGATGCCAAACCAAAATTTACTGTGCAAGTTGAACCCAACGCAACCTTAACGATTTATGATAATGGAGTCGCAATTTCGATTCTTAAAGTTGGTCAAGTAGGTGCTAATAATCTTTGGTCATTTACATTAGATAAAGATTTAGCCCTTGGTAAACATACAATTACTCTCATGCAAACAGATGTAGCAGGCCTTACGAGTGAAGTGAGTTCAGCATTTACCTTTTATGTCGTCGCACCAAAAGTGGCGAGTACGAGTGAAATTGTCAGTAGTGATGTAAATGAAGTTGTTCCTTCTGTGGCTGATAGTGTTGGGCTAAATACATTAAAGTTAGTGCAAAACACAACCAATGAAAGCCATAGCCAGCAGCAAAAATCTATGTCATTGGATGATTTATTAAAAAGTTCTTCAACTGATGCTTCTGACCCAATCGCAAAAATTTTATCTGCAACAGAGTCTAAACCTGTGGTAAATGAGCAGAGTGACGTAAATAACACAGCTAGTGATGTCTCAACTAATTTAGATCAACTTCTACCAAATACGACTTCTTCAGTTTTATCAAATCTTTTAGATCAAACTTATCCAGTAGTCTAAATATCCTTTAAAAAAAAGCGCTCATTGAGCGCTTATTCTATTTATGAATTATTTATTTTAGGTGCTTTTATAAGAGCAGCAACTCCATAAATTATTGCCCCAATCGTTGCTAACAGCATATCTTTATGGGCATCCCACATATCGCCTTGTTGACCATTATAATTTTCAGCTTGTTCTGGTGATAAACCAATCGCAATTAACCATTCAATCAGTTCATAAAAAACACTCGATGCCATCACAAATTGGACCACTAGTAAAAATAGACTAAATGGTTTTGCTGAGGGTAACCAAACTTGAAAGACTCGATAAATAAGAGGGTAGAGTAAAACACCATAGGCAAGATGAACTAAACGATCATACATGTTACGGGACCATCCCATATATTGATCTAGATTAAAATTAAATATCTGTTGAATCCAGTCATTGTAAGGAACATAGGAGTACAGGTAGTGTGCACCAATAATATGGATGAGCAAAAAACCTAAATAGAAAGTAAAACTTAAAAAATCGAGACCAATCTTTTTAAAAATAATAAATAATAGAACTAACATAAAAACAGTACCCACTTGATGAAGTAAGTAAGCTTCAAATTCAAGGGGCTGAATGCCTGACAGTATAATGGCAATAAAAATAAGGCTAAGAGCAATATAGTGTTTAAGTTTGAATTGTTTTTCGATCATTTTTAAAGGCTTTATTGTGATTTATATCAGTGTAATAAAAAAGCGAAGCCTAAGCTTCGCTTTTTATGAACTTTTTAATTAGATTTTGCTAATTAAATCGTTAATTTGTTTAGCTTGTTCGGCTGCATTACCTGTGTAAGTTGCAGGAGTAAGTTCAGCTAAACGTGTGCGCTCTTCGCTTGGTACTTGAGAAAGTTCATCACCATTTACGAAGTTAACCATCATGTCGCGAGTCATTGCTTGACCACGAGTTAATGCTTTTAACTTTTCATATGGTTTTTCAACGTTATAACGACGCATAACAGTTTGAATTGGCTCTGCTAAGACTTCTTGAGCTTGATCAAGATCTTCAAGTAAGCGGTTTGCGTTGAGTTCAAGTTTACCAACACCTTTTAAGCAAGCATCAAAAGCAATTAGACTTTGCGCAAAACCAACACCCATATTACGAAGTACAGTCGAGTCAGTTAAGTCACGCTGCCAACGAGAAATTGGTAATTTTTCGCCTAAGTGTGCTAATACGGCATTCGCAATACCTAAGTTACCTTCAGAGTTTTCAAAGTCAATTGGGTTAACTTTGTGTGGCATAGTTGAAGAACCAACTTCACCATCTTTTAATCTTTGTTTGAAGTAACCTAAAGAAATGTAACCCCATACGTCACGGTTAAAGTCGATTAAAATCGTGTTAAAGCGACGTAACGCATCAAACAACTCTGCCATGTAGTCATGTGGTTCGATTTGTGTCGTATATGGGTTGAATGCTAAACCTAAAGATTCAACAAAAGCTTGAGCATGTGCAGCCCAGTCAACATCTGGGTAAGCAGAAAGGTGAGCATTGTAGTTACCTACAGCGCCATTTATTTTGCCTAGTAGCTCAACATTTTCAAATTGTTTGATTTGACGAGCTAAACGGTATGCAACGTTCGCCATTTCTTTGCCCAAAGTTGTTGGGCTTGCAGTTTGACCGTGTGTACGTGACAACATTGGTTGTTCAGCGTGAGTCGTTGCCAAAGCAGAAATCGCATTTAAAATTTGCTTCATGCTTGATACTAAAACTTCACGGCCATTTTTAAGCATGAGTGCATGAGACAAGTTGTTGATGTCTTCTGAAGTACATGCAAAGTGAATGAACTCACCCGCATTTTGTAATTCAGCGATACCTGCGATTTTCTCTTTTAAGAAATATTCAACAGCTTTTACATCATGGTTCGTTGTACGTTCAATTTCTTTAATGCGGTTAGCATCTTCTTCAGAAAAATTGCTAACAATTGCATCTAAAGCTGCATTTGTTTCATTTGAAAAAGGAGCAACTTCAACAATTTCTGGACGGTTAGAAAGCGCTTGTAACCAACGCACTTCTACAGTGACACGAGCATGAATTAAACCAAACTCAGAAAGAAAAGGGCGTAGCGCATCACATTTGCTGGCATAACGTCCATCTAATGGTGATAGTGCGGTTAAAGCGTTCATAACGATTCCTTAATGTTGGAATAAACATAAAACAAAAAATAATCTCTTTACAGCCTTAGATGACTTGGTACTGTAAACGAGCAAGTGCCTGAATATCCTGTAGCAACTTACGTTTGCTAAAAATCATGTTCCAAGAACTACCACCGAGTTGTCGCCATAAATGGGCCATTTGCAAGCCAGTAAACAAACAAGCACGGATGCGGTTAGTGTGGTTGGTATCTTTAAATGCTTCTGCATTACCACGAACGAGAATGCGAGGGTTAATCTGCCCAGCAGTATCAACATAAGTTTGAGCCAAATTGGCTAAAATACTTGGGTGTAAATAGTTATTATCAAAAAAAGAAAGCTGTTTTAAAATCTTTTGCTGAGCTTTTTCAATGATTGCGACGTATTCAGGATTGCTATAAACCTTCTTTTCTAATTGCAAAAGGGACATCGCATATGACATTGGAAGCTTGGCAGTGCCCATTTTCGGAAGGCGAGATTTGGGCATATTTGTAAAAGGTTGAGTAATACAATTTTCGAGGGTTTTAAGCCCTAAAGAAATATCTGCCAACTGATTGAAAAAATCTAATGTTTGAACACCATTGTTGACTGTAGGGCGAATATTTAAACTTGCTTTGATTAACAGCTCAAAATAGAAGTTACCACTTTCACCAATACTCTGCTGACCCGTTAAAGCTGTCATGTGCGTGAGCTGGGTAGCCTGAAATACCCCAGCCAAGGCAAGGGCACGGTTTTGGCGAACATTCAAGGCTTGTGATTGTTGAAATGGTAACTCCACCATGTCATTCATTCCCTTAAATAAAATTTGGTGTAGGGGCATTTGTATGGTGAATGACACCCCCGCCTAAGCAAACTTCATCTGAATAAAATACAACGCTTTGACCCGGTGTAACAGCACGCTGAGGTTCATCAAACTCAACTCGTACACCGTGTTCACTATTTTCATCAATAAAAACTGTACATGTCTGATCAGGTTGGCGATAGCGTGTTTTAGCTGTACAGCGTAAACCTTCAACAGGAATATTCTGTTCACCAGCCACCCAGTCAATTGACTCACTCCAAAGCTGCGTGCTTTGCATGAGAGGGTGTTCATGTCCCTGACCAATAACGAGGCGGTTATTGGCAATATCTTTATGTAGTACGAACCATGCACCTTCCGCTGCACCTTTCAAACCACCTAGACCAATTCCGCCACGTTGACCGAGCGTATAGTACATCAGACCGTGATGTTCACCAACTTCTTTACCAGTATCAAGTACAATTTTTCCAGGTTGAGCGGGCAAATATTGTTTAAGGAAGTCATTAAATCGACGTTCGCCAATAAAACAGATGCCTGTAGAGTCTTTTTTCTTGGCTGTAGCAAGATCAAGTTCTTCAGCAATCCTGCGGACTTCTGGTTTTTCAATCTCACCTACTGGAAATAGGGTTTTGTTAATTTCTTTACCATGAACAGCATGCAAGAAATAAGTTTGGTCTTTGTTATTGTCTACACCACGTAATAATGGTGCATATGCTTCGCCTTTCGAGTTGTATGCAGTTTCACCACGGCGAGCATAATGACCAGTTGCAATAAAGTCTGCACCTAAAGTCATTGCATGATCTAAAAATGCACGAAACTTAATTTCTTTATTACATAAAATATCTGGGTTTGGGGTGCGTCCAGCTGCATATTCAGCTAAGAAAAGTTCAAATACGCGATCCCAATATTCCATAGCAAAGTTTGCTGTGTGGAGTTTAATGCCTATTTTATCCGCTACTGCTTGAGCATCGGCTAAATCTTCCATTGCCGTACAGTATTCCGTGCCGTCGTCTTCCTCCCAGTTCTTCATGAAAAGACCTTCAACTTGATATCCTTGTTGAAGTAAAAGTGCTGCAGAAACAGAAGAGTCTACACCACCAGACATACCGACGATGACACGTTGTTGCATAGGACTAGGCATCCAAATGAGAAGTTAATGAGGGAGAGAAAGGGTGCTCATAAATAAGCGATAAAGGATAATGGTGGCCTTTCATGGCATCTTCAACTGCTTTTAGCACGAGCGGACTACGGGCACGAGCAGATTCTTTGAGCTCATCTGGTGTCATCCACACAGCGGCTACAATATCTGTATCGAGTTGAGGATTACTTTCAACCTGAGTTACATGTGCTAGAAAACAGAAGCGGTAATAGGTACGATCCGGAAACATGGGCGGGGTATAAGTGTAAATACCGAGCAAGGCATCAATTTCAACATGATGACCCGTTTCTTCAAGTGTTTCTCGAATGGCTGCTTGAGTTAATGACTCACCGCATTCCACATGACCAGCGGGTTGGTTAAATACTGTGTGTACAAAACCTTCGCTATGTTCTTCTACAAAAAGATAGCGTCCGTCTTTTTCTACGACTGTAGCAACAGTGATATGAGGAGTCCATGCGGCCATAAAAAAGCACCATGATTTAAAAGACGTATGATACGAAATTTAGGGGTTTTTGGCTATGGTGATCTGCTAAACGATATGAGCAATCCTACAAAACCATATCGTTTAAAAAATCAGAATTTTATTGCTGAAATTTCATAGAGCTAATTAATCTTGCTCTGCTTTATGATTATTTTGTACTTTTACATAATGTCTTGCCGAATAAGGCAGAAACGCTAATTCTTTTTCGGTCAGTGGTCGCACTTGTTGTACAGGGCTTCCTACATATAGATACCCACTTTTTAAGACTTTACGTGGTGGAACTAAACTTCCAGCACCAATCATCACATCATCTTCAATAATCACGTCGTCTAAAACAACAGTATTAATTCCAATTAAAACTCGGTTGCCGATGGTGCAGCCATGTAACGTCACATGATGTCCAACCGTCACATCTTCACCAATAATAAGAGGTGAGCCATTAGGTTTTGCATCATTTTTATGGCTAACGTGCAACATACAATGGTCTTGTACATTACTGTTTTTACCAATTTGAATATTATTTACGTCACCGCGAATGACGGCAAAAGGCCAGACAGAAACATTTTCGGCTAAGCTGACTTCACCGACTACAACGGCCATGTCATCGACATAACATGTTGTATCAACTTGAGGACGGTGTTCAAGATAAGGACGTATGTTCTTTGCCATGAGTAGTATCAAAAATAAAATTTAGACGAATTATAAAATAAAAAAGCACTCAGGCTAAATAGCATGAGTGCTTAATTCAACTATTCAAAAATTAGAATAAGTTGCTGAAGAATTGTTTAACATGGTCGATTAAGCGTGCAAAGAATCCTGCTTCTTCAACTGGCTTTAATGCAACTAATGGCTTTTCAGCAATTACTTTGCCGTCAAGGCTAGCAACGAGTTTACCCACGACTTGACCTTTTTGAAGTGGCGCATTTAAGTTAGGTTGAACAACTAACTGAGTCTTAATGCCGTCAGCTTTACCTTTAGGCATTGTCACACTAAAGTTTTCAGCTAAACCAACTTGAACCTCATCTTCTTTACCAAACCAGACTTTTGCTTTTGCAAGAACTTGATTTGCTGGTTGAACATTTGCAGTTTCAAAGTTTGCAAAGCCCCAAGCCAATAACGTACGCGTTTGGTCTGCACGCTCAGACATGCTTGGTGTGCCAAAAATTACTGAAATTAAACGCATTGGACCGCGTTTACTTGACGTTGTTAAGCAGTAACCCGCTTCATCAGTGTGGCCTGTTTTTAAACCATCTACACTTGGGTCTGTGTAAAGCAAGGCATTACGGTTGCCTTGTTTAATACCATTAAAGGTAAATTCTTTTTCAGAGTAGATTGGGTAATATTTTGAACTGTCTTTAATAATATGTTGCGCTAAAACTGCCATGTCTTTTGCAGTTGAATAGTGGCCTTCAGCTGGCATACCAGTCGAGTTAACAAACTGAGTATTTACCATGCCGATACGTTTTGCTTCCTGATTCATCATATGAGCAAAAGTGCCTTCATTTCCGGCAATATGTTCAGCCATTGCTTTTGATGCATCATTACCTGACTGGATAATAATACCGCGAAGCATTTCTAGAACAGTCGCTGTACCGTTTAAAGGAACATACATACATGATTCAGAGCTACTTCCTTTACACCATGCAGACTCGTTCATACGAACCTGCTCATTTTCAGTCAGATCACCTTTTAATAATTTTTGTTCAATGATGTAACTGGTCATCATTTTAGTCATTGAAGCAGGTGCAAGCTTTTCGTTTTCATTTTTAGAAGCAAGAATTTGTCCTGTCTCGTAATCCATTAATACATAAGACTTATTATTTAATTCTGGCGGAGCTGATAAGACAGTTGCTGCATAAGAAAAGCTTGGCAAGAGGAGTAGTGCAGCAATAGCGCTTTTTCGAGTCATTCTAGGTAATTCCAATATCTTGTATGAAGCAGAAGAGCCTAGCATTTTAGGATAAAGCAAAGCCGACTTCTATGGGGGAAGTCGGCTTTTTCAAACAGTATTGTAACTCAAGAGTTTTTTGCTAATTTAGTTTTGCGATTGATAAGCTTTCACGTCTTGACAAACTAAAGTGTTTTGCTCGTTACCAGCAGCTTTTGCATCATTACGCGCTTCTTTTAGGACTTTCTTGAAACTTTTGTCTTTAGTACGTTTCTCTAAAGCTGCAACTGGATCGGCTTCATTTGGTAAATAGTCTTTCACAAGACGTTCATAACCTTGAGCAAAATCAGCATCTTTTTTGCCAATAAGGCTTGGGCAAATTTCAGAGAGTACTTGAATTGCAGCTAATTCTTCAGGGGTAATGCCTTGTTGTGGAGTTACTTCAACAACATTTTCATTTTCGGTTTTCTTTTCAGTTGTTTTCTTCTTATCAGCAGCAAAACCAACTGTTGCCATGCTCATAAGTAAAACCAAAGAGAGCGATTGAACTAAGCTTTTCTTCATAAACATCGATAACCCGAAATAAAATTTTTAAATATGTCGATAGCTTAACCAATTTAGAGGTTAAAAAAATGGAAAAAATGTATTGTTATGTTGGTTTTCTGCTTAATACCAAGCAGAAAACCTCAATAAATAAATCTCTACTCTAAAAGAGCAAAAATCTATTCTTTATAGTTTACGATTTCTTCACAGAGTTCATGTTGCTCATGATGGTCCATTTGTTTTGAAGCTTGACGTGCTTCATTTAATAGGGTTTTAAACTCTGCATCATTTTGTAGAGTAGTGAGTGTAATTGATTTATTTGAATAGCCTTTAAGATACATTTCGATAATTTTTTGAGTATTGGACTCAAGTTTTTTATTCGTTCCTACGAAAGCTGGACAAATTTCCTGTAAAACTTGCGTTGCGGCAATGTCATCTTTAATTAAGCTGTCAGCTTCTTGTGTTGAGATATCCTCATCTGCAAAAACTGCTTGCGTACACAATGTGATACTGATCCCCAATACCTGAAAAAAAGGAGCGAAAGTTTTCATTTTTTCACAATTTTATAATGCTATGGAGGCATAAATATATATAATTCAACAAATAATTCAATTGTGAAAACCTTTAGGTTTATTTGTAGAGAACGATTTTTGTGAATATTTTGATTGCGAATGATGACGGTGTTTTTGCGCCAGGTATACAGGCTTTAGCTGAAGCATTAAAACCACTTGGCCGTGTGGTTGTGGTTGCGCCAGAAAGTGAAAGAAGTGGTTTTTCAAGTGCATTGACATTAGATCGACCATTGCGCCCAATTCAAATTGCCGAAGATGTATGGGCAGTGAATGGTACGCCAGCAGATTGTGTTTATTTATCAATGAATGGTTTGTTTGATTTCGAGTTTGATTTAGTCGTAAGTGGAATCAATAGTGGCGCAAATTTAGGTGATGATGTTTTATACTCTGGAACAGTAGGTGCTGCGTTTGAAGGCCGTTTAATGAAGCAACCCGCAATTGCTGTGTCTTTAGCTGGTTCTGATGTACGCGCTTATAACAATAAAGAAGATTATGCTCAGGCTGCTCAGTGGGTTCATGACTTTATTGCAAGTGGACTGCCATCTTTGCCTCCAAGACATATCTTGAATATTAATATTCCAGACGTGCCACAATTAAAAGGAGCACAAATTACGTATCAAGGGCGCCGTGCCCAATCTAAGCCAATTACTAGTCATGTCGACCCACGAGGACGTCAAGTTTATTGGATTGGACTAGCAGGTGAGGCTGTTACAGATCCACAGCGTGATCTAAGCCAAATTCAGTCTGACTTTTTTGCAGTGGCCAATGGATATGTAAGTGTTACCCCAATTCAGATGGACGCAACAAATTATGCTGTTTTAGAAGACCTACAGCTAAGTTTGAGTCAATAATTGAGCTCGAATGTTATAACTTTGTGAATAAAGAAAAAGAGGAACGTGTTTCCTCTTACTTTTTTGGTACTCTTAGCCGAAATGATTTGTAGCATTTAGTGAGGGAGATCAATGCATTTAATTGGGCAACAAAGCAAGGTGAATATCCAAAAAGACAAAATAATGAAAATTATGCTGTTGTCTGTAGCTGTAGGTTTTACGGTGGCTATGGCTGGATGTGCTTCTAAACCGCAAATTAATAATAGTTCTCGCTATGCAATGGCTCCTAACTATTACACAGTTCGTTCAGGTGATACTTTAAGTGGTATTGCAATGCGTTATGGTCTGGACTATATCAGTATTGCCGAAATGAATGATATTCCCGCACCATATCGTATTTATGTCAATCAATCGTTGCGTTTGAAAAAAGGTTCTTCACCAAGAACGGTATCTACACAAGTCATGGCGCAGCCTGAGCAAATCAAGCGTCAAACTATTGCTTTGCCAACTACACAGCCTGTTACTCCAGTAACTCAGCCCTCTACTGTACCGTCAACGAATACTACAGTGGCATCAGTTGCACCAAATTCGAGCTTACGTTGGATAAAACCGACGAATGGCCCCGTAATTCAAGGGTTTAATTTGGCAAATAATGTCAAGGGAATCCGTTATGGTGGAAATCAGGGTGATCCTATTTATGCGGCAGCCGATGGACAAGTCGTCTATGCAGCAGATGGCTTAAAAGAATACGGAAATCTGGTTTTAATTAAGCATATTGACGGTTATATCAGTGCGTATGCCCACAATAGCAAGATGTTGGTGAAAAGCGGTGATAACATCACTGCTGGACAAAAAATTGCCGAAATGGGATCTACTGGTGCATCTCAAGTCATGCTCGAGTTCCAGATTCGTTTGGATGGAAAACCGATTAATCCTGTAAATCTTTTACCAAAATAGCTAATGCAAAAAACTTAGGTTTCCTCGTATAATGTAATTGGTTGCTTTCATTACAACAATAAGCATTTTTTATAAATTTAAAATTAGATTTGAGGAAACCTATGTTAGATCAGCTTCGTGCGATGGGTGTTTTTGCTTGTGTGGTCGAAAAAAGTTCATTCAGTGGTGCGGCACGTGAATTGGGAATTACAACAAGTGCGGTGAGCCAGCAGATTCGCTCCCTTGAGCATGAAATGGATGTAACTCTATTGCATCGCTCCACTCGTAAACTTAGTTTGACAGAAGCCGGACAGGCTTTTTTTTCAAGCTGTCAAGAGATGTTGGCTGCTGCTGAAAGGGGAAAAATCAGAATTAATGAATTGAGGGATGACTTAATCGGGGATTTGCGTATCGCAACAACGCCTGATTTAGCAGTTCAGCACATCATTCCTGCATTATCTCACTGGATGTCAGCTCATCGCGGTTTATCTGTGCATTTCGAAGTTGGGCATCGCTACATCGATTTAATTGAAGAGCGAATTGATATAGCCGTACGAATGAGCTCTACTCCGGTAGAAGAAAGCAATTCGGTTATTCCAATGGCTTTTGTCGATCAGATTATGGTGGCTTCTCCCAGCTATCTCAATCAATCAAGCCCGATTTTGCATCCAAATGATTTAAACAATCATGAGTTGCTTTCTATCAATGCAATGAGCGAATCACGTAGTTTTCATTTTCAACATGCTAAAACTGGTGAAAAATTAAATATTGAAATGATAAGCCGTTTGCAAAGTAATAATTTGCAAGTTGCGAAAGCGTTATGTCAGCAAGGACATGGTATTGCCAGAATTTTATATTTAGACGCTCAAAAAGAACTTAAGGCGGGGACTTTAATTGAAATCCTTCCTGATTGGAAACTTCCAGCTTTCACTCTATATGCAGAGACCGCAAAGCACGATCAGCAACCAATGAAAATTCAACGTTGTGTTGAGGCACTTAAACAATATTTTAGCCAGTTGGCTGGCGGACGAGCGATGCAGATCGTTCGTTAATTTTGCAAGTCTAAAAGTAAAAAGGGCCTGTATTTTACAGGCCCTTTTTTATTACTTCTGTTTTAATGTGGCAACTTCCTCTGCATTTTCTTGTGGCAGATCGTTAGCCGTAAGTTCTTCATGCTTCTTAATTTTTTTCTTATTTTTCTTTTTCTTTTTTGGTTCTTCTTCAATTTCAGCACCATCTTCAATGGCTTGCCAATATTCAAGTTGCTCCATCACCGCCGCATAAATTGAATTTTTGCTGTATTTACCCTTTTTGTCGAGTGTGCCGACTGGACGAGCCATTAAAATTTCAAGTGCCTGATCAATTGTATCAATCGCATGGATATGGAATTGACCGCTACGAACAGCATCAATAACATCCTGACGTAACATTAAATGCTGCATGTTTTGACGAGGAATAATGACACCTTGCTTACCTGTCAAGCCTTGTAGCTTACATGCATCATAAAATCCTTCAATTTTTGCATTTACGCCGCCAATAGGTTGAACTTGCCCTAATTGGTTCATTGAGCCGGTAATTGCCCATGATTGATCAATTGGTATCTGGCTAATCGCAGAAATCAATGCTGAAAGCTCAGCAACAGTGGCACTATCGCCATCGACTTGACCATAGCTCTGTTCAAATGCAAGCGCAGCGGAGAAATGTAAAATCTGTTCACGGCCAAAGTGAGCTTTCAAGAAGCTAGACATGAGTAACACGCCTTTCGCATGAAGTGAGCCACCAAGTTCTACACTACGTTCAATATCAAGAATATCACCGCCACCTTGATAAACAGACGCTGTTAAACGTGAAGGTAAACCAAACTCAACATCTGCATAATGAATAACGGAGAGGGCATTGATCTGACCTAAACGGTATCCCGACGTTTCGATTAATTGTGTACCACGTGAAAGATCTTGCCAGTACAGCTCTCTTAAATAGCCTAAGCGGTATTGTCGATGTTGTAGAGCTAGGTTGATATGCTGCTCGGTAACAATCTTATCTTCGGCTTTAAACGCATGGTGATGCGCTTCCCGAATGAGATCACCTAGAGTAGACGCATGTAATGATAACGAGCTTTGATCTTCAGCTTGGCGGCTAGAATCGGTGAGTAAAGCTGCTAAAGCACTACGATCAAATGGTAATAACTTATCAGCTTGTACATAGTCAGCAATTAACTGCATATAAGCTTGTTCATTGGTTTCATTACGTTGCAAGGTATCGGTAAAATCTGCACGAATTTTAAAAACACTGCCAAGTTCTGGTTCAAGCTCTAAAATTTCATAATAAATTTCAGGCTCAGCCATTAAAATCACTTTAATGTCGAGAGGAATCGCAGCAGGTTCAATCGAAATACTGCCTGTTAAAGTGAGCATGTGTTCGAGTGAAGATAATCTAAGCTGCCCAGACTTAAGAGCGCGTTTTAAACCTTGCCAAGCATAAGGTTGTTCTAGTAACTGCTCAGCTTCAAGCATTAAAAAGCCACCATTAGCTTGATGCAAGGAACCGGGACGAATCAAAGTAAAATCTGTGATAATTGTGCCGTTATGCGTGAGCTGTTCAACGTGACCAAGTAAATTATAGTGTGTTGGAAAGTCTTCAAAAATAACGGGAGCGCCACTATTTGGTTTATTTGCAACAATGACATTGGCTTGATAACGTGCTGGAACACGATTGAACATTGATGGCCCAAAATCATCTTCATCTTGTTCTAAAATCAGTTCGACATTATCAATAATATCTTTAGCATATTGTTTTAAGTAATCTTCAAGTCCTTTAACCTGACCGTATTTATTTAAAATAAGATCCATTCTTGGCATAACGACTTGCGTTGCAATATCTCGATTTAACACAGACACTTTGTCACGTGCATCATCTTCTAAATCACCTAAATGTAAACCAAGGCGATCCAGCTTTTTATCCATATAACGAATATTGGCCGCAATTTCAGCGCGTTGTTTACTATTTAATGCATCAATATCTGTTTGGGTAAGTTCTTGAACTTGATCATCTTTGACTTGTACGGGTACAAAGCCATGTTTCTCATTACGAGAAATGAGTTTTAAGTCGAGCTCTTCGCCTTCTTTGGTCAGTTCAACAAGCGCTTGCTGTTGTACATCACCTGTTTCCTGGCGGATGTGCTCAATACGGTTATGATAAGTTTCTGCACTAAAACGGCGTTCAAGTTGTTTTAAAATAATTTGCCAAGTTTGTTCATGTGCTTGTTGGAATTTGGTTCCTTGACCTGCTGGGAAACGTAGGGCAATAGGTTGACGTGCTTGTTTGAAATTATAGACATACACCCAGTCATCAGGTGTTGGCATTGTTTTGGCATGCTGCTGTAACAAACGTTTGATCATGGTACGTTTGCCTAAACCTGCAGTTCCTACTGCAAAAATATTATAGCCTGAGTAGGGCAAAGAAATTCCCGCCTCTACAGATGCTTTGGCACGATCTTGACCTAAAAAATTATTAAGAGGTTTGATGCGTTTTGTTGAAGCTGGAATTTTTTCAAAATCTGGGATATGTGTCAGTTGTTCAGGTTTTAAAACTGTCTTGTCTAAGGTCATTTTTATATCAGGTTGCTCAAAAGCTGAAGGAAATGCATTTACTGTGACGTTTGTGGTGTTTGTTTTAGCGAGTGATAAAGTTGAAATAGTCACTTGATCAAGTTTTTGTGTCACTGTTGATATCCAGCAAAAGAAAACGAAGTTTGAACCTTAAAGGTATACAGGTTTAGCATAAAATATCAAGCAAACTTGCGGTTTTTATCGCCAAACCCAAAATGTTTGCATAAAGAATCTTGAAAGCAATTGTAAGAAGGGTTTGAATAGGCACATTTATAATTTATGGAAAATAAAAAACGAATGAGTGCTGAATCTAAAGGGTGGAAAAGTTCCTTTATGGCTTTCTTAGATCGCCGGGCAATTATTATGTTGTTTCTAGGTTTTTCATCGGGTATCCCAATATTTCTGATTTTTTCGACCTTATCCTTTTGGTTGACTGAAGCTGGAATTAATAGAAGTACTATTACGATGTTTTCTTGGGCAGCTTTAGCTTATTCGTTTAAGTTTATTTGGGCTCCATTAATAGATAAGTTACCACTTCCTTATTTAACAAAAAAAATGGGGCTAAGACGTAGTTGGCTGTTAGTGGCTCAGCTTTTAGTAATTTGTGCGATTTGTATGATGGCACTTACAAATCCACTACCGAATTCCTCTGATTTTGGTTCATTTTCAAATCTAACGATTATGGCAGGAGCTGCTATTTTTCTAGGTTTCTCTTCAGCTACACAAGATATCATTGTAGATGCTTATCGAATTGAATTAACTGAAGATCCAAATATACAAACTGTGTTAGCCTCAACTTATAATGCTGGCTATCGCACTGCTACAATCATTACGCAACTAGGCGCATTATTATTTGCGGCTTCTCTAGGTACAGCTGTTGGTAATTATATATATGAAGCATGGCGAACTACGTATTTATTAATGGCCTGTCTAATGGGTGTAGGAATAATTACAACACTATTTATCCATGAGCCAGAAGTTAAACGTATTCAACATCACTATCAAGCTAAAGATTATTTTCAGTTATTTTCGGTTTTTGTTATTTCAACTGTAGTTTTTGGAATTAGCTTTTATCAAATTGGTTTAATTTTTGACTCATTTTCTATCGAAGATGCTTTTTTAAATTTTATACTTTTAGTTATTAAATTTTTAATTAGTATATCAATTGCTGTTATTGTAATTCTAGGTTTAATTAAATTTGGTCTAATTAATAAAAAAATTGTTGTAGAAACTTGGTTGTCACCTTTATTAGATTTTTTTAAGCGCTATGGATTAAAAGTTGCTTTAGCAATTTTGTTGCTAATAGGTTTTTATCGTATTTCAGATGTCGTTGCTGGTGTAATGGCTAATTTATTCTATTTAGACTTAAATTTTGATAAAGAGGAAATTGCTTGGTTTAATAAGTTTTTTGCAATTTTCTTTGTCATATTGGGCGGGTTCGTCGGAGGAATGTTAGCACAACGCTATAATGTGATGAAAATGATGTTATTAGGAGCAATTTTAGCAAGCACTACTAACTTGATTTTTGTTGGACTGGTGAAATCTGGCGCTACTATGCAAAATGTTCAGGTGAATATTGGGGATAAAATTTATACTACAAGCCCTGATGAAGTGGGAAATTGGTCATTAAAATTCCCAAGTAATACATTAACAACTCAGAACGAAGTCTCAATTATTTCACAACCGATAGGATATAGTGAACCTTTAAAGATATCTGTTCCATTAAAATTATTTAACTCAGAATCTCAACCAAATATTTATATTCAAGCAATTGGTGGAGATAATCTCTTATACAAAGATGAGTTGAAGAAAGATGTGATTATTCATGGTAATTTATTGAACTTGCCGAAAAATAGTGAAATAAAATCAGTTAGTGTTTTATTAAATTCAAAAAATAGAATAGAAGGTAAGATTAAAGATAATGATTGGAGTGTTATCATTCCTGGAAATGAACTTGCTAAACTTGATCAAATACGAGTAGAAACAAGTTATGAAGCTAACAAGCAATTACACAATCTAAGTTTAATACATAGTTATAGAAAGCAGTTAGCTGAGAATCAACCTCGTTATCGTATGAGTTTATTTGATATTCCAGCGATTCCAATTGATAAAAATATTGATATCGAGTTAAAAGGAAAAGTAGTTGTACCTTATAGTAAAGTCTGGCTAGTTATGGGGATTATATTTGATAATTTGGCTTCAGGATTAGCTGGAGCGGTTTTCATAGCATTTCTTTCTAGTTTAACTAGTGTGTCATTTACAGCTATGCAATATGCTATTTTTAGCTCTTTAATGTTGTTATTACCTAAAACGATTGGTGGATACTCAGGTACAATAGTGAATCATATCGGTTATTCAGGCTTTTTTACGGTTACGTTTTTGATGGGTTTACCAATTTTATTACTCGTGATTTGGGTGGGGAAATTGTTAAGTCAGCGATCATCAGAATAATAGTTTCCTAGGAGATAGATATATGCGAATGCTTCATACAATGTTGCGAGTAGGCAATTTAGAACAATCTTTAAAGTTCTATACCGAAGTATTAGGGATGAAGTTACTTCGTAAGCGTGATTATGAAGAAGGGCGCTTTACACTGGCATTTGTTGGTTATGGTGATGAAGAAACCAATACTGTGCTTGAACTTACCCATAACTGGGATACATCAAGTTATGATTTAGGCAATGCATATGGCCATATTGCCATTGGCGTGGATGATGCCTATAAAGCGTGTGAAGAAATTAAAGCGCGTGGTGGTAAAGTCGTGCGTGAAGCTGGCCCAATGAAAGGCGGTGTAACGGTTATTGCATTTGTTGAAGATCCAGATGGTTATAAAATCGAGTTGATTCAACAAGATGCTGATGCCAGAAATAACTAAATAAATGACTTAGGCGATTTAAGATTTAGGTCTTAAAAGCCTAGCTTTATTTTTAGAGCCCAGTATGATGAACGTTTGACCAGATGGTCAATTTATCAACTGGGTTTTTTATTTATCTAAAATAATCATAGGATGTGGCTATGTTGAAGTTATTGGCACTTGATCGATTTACAGTTTTGTTGGTTGGAATGGTACTACTCGCAACATTTTTTCCAGTCAGTGGTCAAGCAGCACAATATTTCAATACACTCACCACGGTCGCAATTGCAATATTATTTTTTTTGCATGGTGCGAAGCTGTCTCGTGAGGCTGTAATTGAAGGCGTTTTGCATTGGAAAATGCATTTACTTGTATTCGCATTTACTTTTTTTGTTTTCCCTGTGATTGGTCTGTTGGCTAAGCCGATTCTGCTACCTCTACTAGGTCAGCAGTTGTATTGGGGTTTTTTGTTTATGTGCTTTTTACCCTCTACTGTTCAATCTTCTATTGCATTTACATCAGTTGCAAAAGGGAACGTGGCTGGAGCGGTCTGTAGTGCATCTTTTTCAAATCTGATTGGTATGTTTATTACCCCCGTGTTGGTGAGCTTTTTTATTTTAGGCCAAAGCCAACATGGGTTTGATCCGACTGCGTCAATTATACAAATTACATTGTTGCTGTTAGTGCCATTTATTTTAGGGCAAATATTACGTCCTTATATTTTTCCCTATATGGCAAAAGTTCCAAGTATTGTTAAAGCATTCGATCAGGGCTCAATTTTGATGGTGGTGTATGGCGCATTCAGTGGGGCAGTGGTCGCAGGACTTTGGCATCAGGTGAACTGGAAAACCTTACTTATTTTAGTGGTGGCTTGTTCAGTTCTTTTAACCATCATTATGCTATTAGCACTTTATTTACCTCGTGCTTTTGGATTTAACCGCGCAGATCAAGTCACGGTTTTCTTTTGTAGTTCAAAAAAGACGCTGGCAAGTGGTGTGCCAATGGCGCAAATTTTATTTATTGGCCAGCCTTTAGGCATGATTGTGCTACCTATTATGATCTTTCACCAAATCCAGTTAATGGTTTGTGGGGTCATTGCAAATTACTGGGCTAAATCTAAAGATTAATTCGCAAATAAAAATTATTTGGCGTATAATCTGGTCCACTTGTTGTGCTTAGCTCTAACCCTAAGGGTTTCGGTGAGCCAAAAGAATGGTCTGTTGTGGTGTTGATCTGCTCATATGAGCTTTCCTCGATTTATATTGAGAGTGATCAATTGCGATAACAGCTTAAGCCTTTCTAAATTAGGAGTAATCGACGATGCGCGCCGATATTCACCCAAAATATGCAACATTAGTAGCAACTTGTTCTTGCGGTAACATAATCGAAACTCGTTCTGCTTTAGGTAAAGACACTATCTACCTTGACGTATGTTCAGCTTGCCACCCGTTCTATACTGGTAAGCAAAAGAATGTAGACACTGGTGGTCGTATCGACAAATTCAAACAACGTTTTTCTGGTATGTCTCGCTCTATCAAGCGTTAATACTGCAAAACGAAATAAAAAACGGGCTTTATGCCCGTTTTTTATTTGTGAACGAAAAGACCATTATTGGTCTTGTACGTCTGTTAATCGATCAAGCCTTTTCTGGAAATAGCGACCTTGTAGGAAACGTGCTTCCACATTCCAAGCATTAGCAAATAAGTTCATATCATTCAGATCAGCAAGTAAAATTCCTACAGGTTTTACAGTCAAATAGGTCAGAACCTTTTCTTGTAATTGTGCTAAACCAGTGTCTGAGTTTAGTAGCTCTGTCTTCTTCGATTGCAGTTTTAAATACTGAACATCAAGCTGTTGCAATATTGACTCGCTATAAATAGAAGATGTGAAATCCCGAATTGAAATTTCCGCGCCGTGTTGACGTAGGTGGGCTATTTGTTGCTGCACAACTGCAAGATGTGGCTGAATCGCTTGTTCTGAAAATTGTAAAATCAATGGGCTTTCTTGCTTACTACCAATAATGGTGAGTAATTTTGAAATCAGTTCAGGGAATGATTTATCTTTGAGTAAGATATCTATATTCAGGTTAATGATCAGTTTAGCTTTCGGATATTGCGTAATGAAATTATGGAGCTGCTTGCAAGCCTCGACTAAAATCCAACGGTCTAATTGAATAGAAAGCTCGCTATCGTCTCTTAATGCCGCTAAATCGTTTAAATCATGCCACTGTTCATTTGCAATAAAACCGCTAGTCACTTCATAGTTATGGGTTTCTTGATCATGCTTATCGTAAATCTGTTGATATTTTAAATGAATTTCACCCCGAGCTAGCTGTTGCTTTAATTGCTGCAATAAAGATGATTGTAGAGGTGCTTCAACATGTTGAAGAGTGAGATCAAGTGATATAGAGGAACTGGTAGGTTCAGAAGAGATAATATCAATTGTTGGAGTGATCTCAATTTCTGATTTCGCCTTAGGTAGCTCTAGCTGATTTATTTGATCAAGAAGCTTTGCAAAGCTAGTTTCATTTAGCGGTTCAGTAATTTGAGCATAACTAAGTTTGAATTGTATCGAGTAATTCAGCTCATTAATCGTTAATAAATGCTCTTTTTGCAAGCTTTGCAGACTAGCCAATTGGGAGTTAAGGACTGTACTGTTCTCGGCTTGTAAAACCCCGATATATGCCCCAAGTTCAAGATTGAAAATCGGCATTTGGGCTTGTTCTTTCAAAAAACTTTGTAGTTGTTTGAAATATTGTCCAGGAGTTTGCCAATCGAGATGAAATACACGTTCTGGGCACTGACTTAATCTAAATAAAACCAAAGCATTTGCTTGAGCAGGGTGTGTAGATATTTGTCGGTTAATCTGCTGCCACGGGTTAATTGCCCCGTAACTCTTTTCAGAAAAAACTGTATTTGCAGGTGTTTGTAAATCCAGTTGATAGTCAATGGTTAACTGTACGGCGTCTTCTTCCTGACTAGGAATAAACTCTAGTTTTAAAGCATTATTACCTGAGATCGCAGCATGTTGACTCTGGATTTCAAAACGAGCCTGATCAAATTGCCCTAATGAAATCTTCTTAAATCTTTGTTTAAAAATATTTAAATCATTAGGTTGTAAAACATCCAATATAGGCAAGCCAATAATCTCTTCTTCTTGCTTAAAGCCAAAAAGGTTGAGGTATTCTGTATTTGCCTTAACGTGCATACCTTCTTGAAAAAGGGCAACTGCTTTATGACTGTTATTGACTAACGTTTGTGTATGAGAATGAATAGTTTCCAGTTCATTGGTCAGACGTTGCTCGGTTTGCAATAAGTGGCTATACGACAAGGTTCGAATAAGCGTGATATAAAAATAGTCTAATGGTTCCAATGGAACTACATCGTAAATACCTTTCTGAATATATGCCTGATATTGCTGAGCTTGGTAATCTTCAGGTTGTAATAATAAAACAGGTAAATGTGGTTGCTCAGATGCTTGGATAAGGGAGAGGGTTTGTTCAATTTTTAGGTCATAAGCACGACCAAAAATAATAGCATCCCACGGCGTATTTAACTGTTTTTCGAAACTTTTTAGATCATCAAGTAATAAAGCATGAACTTGATAATTATTCCCCAATAATAAATTTAAAATCTGGTTATAACGTAGCTGGTTGTCATCAATAATGAGTAAACGTGTTTCGGTACGTTTTAACTTTTTAGATAATAAAGAGTTTCTCACTTTAGTGCTTCCCATAAATCTTGACTGCTAGAGTTGCTATTCTTTTTCATCATGAACTGATCAAGCAGATTTTGTTGCTGCTCATTCAATAGTTCAAAATGAAATTGAATAAAACTTTGCGTAATGAGTTGTGCTTTGAGTAGATACACTTTGATTTCTTCTGTCCCCAATCGTAAATGAATTGTTTGTTGCTCTCTAAAAATTTGTGAGCCCGGTAAAATAAGCGTGTTTTGTATTTCTTCTAGGTTTTGTGTTTGTAGTAATAGGGCTGGATGATAATTGCGAGTGTGGCGCTCAGCTTGAATATGCACTGCACAAGGGAACATGGCCTGTGACAAAATCTCTAACCCTAACTCTAGAGATTTTTCTGTCGATTGTTTAATCCAGCGGATTACGCCACCACGCCATTGGCCATGTAAAGTTTCTTTTACTAAAATATATTCACCGGTTCTTAGATTTTTCGGTGCTTCCCCAGACCATTTAATACGATATCCATTTACACTAATATCGAGAACTGTGGTTTGATAAATGGTTTTACTTTCACGACTTAAGCGTTGATACGATGATGTTTGTTGTTGTTCTTTTTTCTCTAAATTTGATAAAACTTTAGACTCACTTTGTAAGTTGTAATTATTGTTAAGTTGTAGGGTTTCTTCGAAGTTCTTTGCTTTCGAGAGATAGAAGTGGGCCGTACTTAAACCGAAACAAATTTGTAGTTCCGCATTATATTCATAACGTTCATGACGACGTTGAGCCGTAGTACCTAAAATAGTTTGAACATGAAACTTTAAAGCTGGGCTTAAATAAAACTTTTCATTTTTGGAAATATATTGCGCATTTTTATGCATGGTTGCAGTGACATGTTCAAGTAAAGCTTGTGTGCCGATAAAAATGCTTGGGCTAAAGTTAGAGCTGCGTTTAGTGTTATAAACTGGCGGATGATCTTTACTTGGGTCGACCACATATTTCGTTAATGCTGTATCTTTCGGCAAAATATGAATCATTCTTGCCCAGTCAAAACTACATTGAAATAATGCCTGAATCTCGGACTGGCGAATCTGATTCGTATTTAAAATATCGAGCAAAATCAGTTGGGCATAAGCTTGGTTAATATTCGCTAAAGGGTGATGTATACCCTGAATATGATTAATATTTGTCAGATGATATTTATGCTGAACAGCGGTTTCATAGAGGTGATGTGCAATTAACCATTGCCCTTTGACCGGTTCACTATAAAGCATGTGCTGTTGATATAAGAGACTGGTTAATTGTTTTAGGGCATGAAAAGTCGATAAAGTGCGTGCCGTTTGCAAATTCTTTTTTTGTTTATAGGCAAACAGTGAAAATTTTTGATGCTGTAATTGCTCATGGCTATTTTGCGCAATATTTAAATAAATACTGGCGAAATAGCAACGGAGCAACATTGCTAACTCAATAATATGTTCATTACGGTCTGTACTAATAACACCTTGGTTAAAAAAGTTTTTTTCTAGACTTGCAAGAACGTTATTAATGGTGGGGTGAAGCGTTTGTATGAGATCAAAACGTAAGGTTTCACTACATTTTAATTCATTGAGTTCTAAAATAGCGGTGAATAATGCTTTTGATGTATCGCCAAGTTGCATAATAGAAAGGGTCGTGACCCATTCATTAAGATCTTTAATATTGGCTTCACAAAAGCTTAACCGTTCACGAGTGAGCACGGTTTGATTGTGAAAAATGTCCGATAGTGCATTATTCATCATCACTTATTATATAACTCAAAATGTTGTAGCCCCAAAAAGCGGTGTTTTATTCTTTTCGCCCGCAATTTCCCTGACGAGTTTAGGAACCAAATACCCCGGTAGGTTCGCTAACACATCACGATATATATCATCTATCTCAGATGGTATTAAATCAAAATGCTGTGCACCTTTTACTTTATCTAAAACATGTAAGTAATAAGGCATAACGCGAGCTTCAAATAAACGATAACTTAAATCAATTAATGTTTGTGCAGAATCATTCACACCTTTAAGCAATACTGCCTGATTAAGTACAGTAATGTGCTCGGCAGATAACTGCAACAATTTTGAGCAGGTAAAGTCATCGAGTTCAGCAGCGTGGTTTGAGTGTACCACCAGAATAATACGCAGCCTACTGTTTTTTAATAAAGAAATAAGCTGTTCGTCGATACGGTTTGGTATAACAATTGGAACCCGTGAATGAATTCTCAGAATCTTAATTTGTTTGAGAGATGATAAGCGTTCTAGCCAAAGTGCTAATTTACGATTAGAAAGAGTAAGGGGGTCTCCACCACTCAAAATGATTTCATTAATATGAGGATTTGCTTCAATATAATTTTTAATATTTAGCCAATCGTCATTTTTCGGTAAATTTTCTTGATACGGGAAATGACGACGGAAGCAATAACGGCAATGTACGGCACAAGCACCTGTCAAAGTCAGCAAAAAACGTGATTTATATTTATGTAAGACACCAGGTAATTGGTTTGCTGCTTCCTCACCTAAAGGATCGGTTACAAACTCAGGATGTTCTTCAAGTTCCAAGTGATGAGGTAAAACCTGTAGCAAAAGCGGGTCAAGCGGATCTTGAACGTTCATTTTTCCGACAAACGCACGAGGAACACGCAATTTAAACTTTTCAGAAGCCAGAATAGCGCCAGATAATAGCTGATCAGAGGATAACTCGAGTAGGCTTAGCAACTCCGAAGGATCAGTAATAAGGTCACTCAGTTGTGATTGCCAGTTTTGCTCTTGGTATAAATAGTTTATCATTTGACACGATTAAGATAATGCAACAACGCATTATATCGCATAGTTGACTTGTTAAGTTTGGAGTGTGCCTTTCATGGCCTATTATTCTACAAATGATTTTAAAGCAGGCCTTAAGGTTATGCTTGATGGTAACCCATGTTCTATCATGGAAAACGAATATGTAAAACCAGGTAAAGGTCAAGCGTTCAACCGTGTAAAATTACGTAACCTTAAAACTGGTAAAGTATTAGAAAAAACTTTCAAATCAGGTGACTCTTTAGAAGCTGCTGATATTGTTGAAGTTGAAATGGAATACTTATACAACGATGGTGAAATGTGGAATTTCATGGATCCTGTATCTTTTGAGCAAATCGCTGCAGACAAAACTGCAATGGGCGATGCTGCAAAATGGTTAAAAGACGATTCAAATGAAAAATGTACGATTATGTTGTTCAACGGCGTACCTTTAACTGTAAACCCGCCGAACTTCGTTGTATTAAAAATTGTTGAAACTGATCCGGGTGTACGTGGTGATACATCTGGCGGTGGCGGTAAACCAGCTAAGCTTGAAACAGGTGCGGTTGTTCGTGTTCCGTTATTTGTTCAGCAAGAAGAAAGCGTTCGCGTAGATACTCGTACTGGCGATTATTTAGAGCGTGCATAATAGTTAAAAAATAAACTATTATCGAAGGGATGATGTAAATCATCCCTTTTTTTATGCGAAAGTATAAGAGGAAAAAAATTTAAGGAGGAGTAGAGTCACAAGGATGAGTAGGGAACAGTACATAACAATATAAAAATGCTGTAGTTATTTTTATTGAGAGGTTAAGAATGGACACAATGCAAGCGAAATCTACGCTTCCCTCCAAGCTGGTCTGGAGCCTAGTGGCAATTATAGGTGCAATTTCTTTTGGGATGCTGGCACTCAGTCGTGGTGAACATGTTAATGCGGTTTGGCTTGTACTTGCTGCAGCATGTGTATATAGCATCGCATATCGATTTTACAGTCTATTTATTGCAACTAAAGTATTTGAATTAAACCCAAGACGTTTAACCCCAGCACATCGTTTAGCCGATGGTCTGGATTATGTTCCCACCAATAAATATGTGCTTTTCGGTCACCACTTTGCGGCAATTGCAGGAGCGGGACCATTAGTCGGGCCAATTTTGGCTGCACAAATGGGTTTTTTACCAGGGACAATTTGGCTACTGGTCGGTGTGGTTGTCGCGGGTGCAGTACAAGACTTTTTAGTATTATTTATTTCAACGCGTCGAGACGGTCGCTCACTTGGTGAAATGGCAAAGCAGGAACTGGGTTCTTTTGCCGGTATTGTTGTCATGCTTGGTGCGCTTGGGGTAATGATTATTATCCTTGCGGTATTGGCTTTAGTTGTGGTTAAAGCTCTTGCCCATAGCCCATGGGGTGTGTTTACGATTGCAGCAACCATCCCGATTGCGCTGTTTATGGGCGTCTATATGCGATTTATTCGCCCGGGACGTATTGCAGAAGTTTCTATCATTGGCTTTGTCTTAATGATGCTTGCAATTGTTTATGGTGGACATGTTGCAGCAGATCCTTACTGGGGTGAGTTTTTCACCTTAACAGGAACACAGCTCACTTGGTGCTTAATTATTTATGGTTTTATTGCTTCAGTATTACCCGTTTGGTTACTGTTAGCGCCACGTGATTACCTATCAACTTTCCTTAAAATTGGTGTCATTCTAGGTTTAGCGGTGGGCATTATCATTGCATTACCTGAATTGAAAATGCCAGCAGTGACTCATTTTATTGATGGTACTGGTCCAGTTTTCTCAGGTAGCTTATTCCCATTCCTATTTATTACTATTGCCTGTGGTGCCATTTCAGGTTTCCATGCGCTTGTATCAAGTGGTACAACACCAAAACTTATTGATAACGAAGCTGATATTCGCGTGATTGGTTATGGCGGCATGCTCATGGAGTCTTTCGTCGGCATTATGGCGATGATCTGTGCAACTGTATTAGACCCAGGTGTTTATTTTGCAATTAACGCACCTGCTGCTGTTTTGGGTACAACTGTAGAAACTGCGGCCGAGGCTGTTCGTAATTTAGGGTTTGTCGTTACTCCTGAAATGCTCACATTGTTAGCCAAAGAAGTCGGGGAAACGTCGATTCTATCGCGTACAGGCGGCGCGCCTACGTTTGCGATTGGTATGGCACATATCATTTCGGAAATTTTCAATAGCCGTTCAATGATGGCATTTTGGTATCACTTTGCCATTTTGTTTGAAGCATTATTCATTTTAACTGCTGTTGATGCGGGAACACGTGCTTGCCGTTTCATGGTGCAAGACACAGTGGGTATTGTTATTCCTGCGGTTAAAGCATCAGGTTCATTCTTCGGTAATTTAGTAGGAACCGCGGTTGCAGTCGGTGGATGGGGCTTCTTCGTCTATCAAGGTGTAATTGATCCATTAGGTGGAGTTAACTCCTTATGGCCTTTATTTGGTGTTGGTAACCAAATGCTGGCTTCGATGGCACTCATTTTGGGTACAGTCATTCTGTTTAAAATGAAGAAAGAAAAATATGTATGGGTGACCATCATTCCAACAATTTTCTTATTCGTGACCTGTATGACTGCGGGTTGGCAAAAGATTTTCCACGAAAATCCAAAGATTGGTTTCTTAGCGCAAGCACATAAGTTTTCTGACGCGATTGCTCGTGGTGAAATTCTTAAACCAGCCAAAACTATTGCTGAGATGCAAAACATTGTGATGTCGAATCAGATTAATGCTGCGCTTTGTGGCTTCTTTATGATTGTATCGATTGTCATGATTATTGCGTCAATTGGTATTGTGCGCCGTGCTTTAGCAAGTCCTAAACCGACTGTAAACGAAGCGCCAGCTGTATATGCTGATCCGGAGGTGGTAACCCCACGAGGAGAGTAAAGATGAATTTTAAATTTGCAAAAAATGGAACTGTCATTATTGCGAAAATCATCAAAATGACAGTGCTCTCGCAAAAAGACCTATTACTTTCTCCAAAGAACTGGTCACGCATTGCAACACTGTGGCAGCGCTTGCAGCAAAGCTTTCGACTGATGGTTGGTGTTCCAGATTATCAAACTTATTTGGAGCATATGAAAGCTCATCATCCTGATTTAACACCAATGGATGCTAAGACTTTCTATCGTCATTGTGTTGATGTGCGTTATCCATCGGCAGGCGGTACTTTGAAGAAATGCCCTTGTTAAGTTGAGCTTGATATTCAGCTAAACAAAACGGTATGTGGTTAAACCATGTACCGTTTTTCTTTTTTGTAAAATGAAAAATAGTTTGCTTAAAGTCTGCTCATTTGTATTTTTTTCAATTGAAAATCACTTGTTTTGCTTTTAAAAAATGAATATTATGCTTTCCATTCTAGGTGTATAGCTCAGTTGGTTAGAGCGCTACGTTGACATCGTAGAGGTCTCCAGTTCGAGTCTGGATATACCTACCAAGATTTATCAAGGACTTATAAGCAATTCAGTAGCTTATAAGTCTTTTTTTATGCCTATTTGTCGCACTCAGTACTTGGCAGTGTTGGAAATTTTGGCAAAAAATGGCAATATTTCCACGCCATTTGCGACAAATCTGCGACAACATGAAGCTACCAACACCGCGTAAAAGAGGTGAGACATATACAATTACCGTTTCTCACCAAGGTAAACGTTTTTATTGTACTAGAGATACACCAAAAGAGTGCTTGCAATGGGCAGCATTAAAATTACTAGAATTAAAATCGCAGTCGCGTGTTGATGCTGGTGAAGAGAAGCCAAAGTTTTTATTTCGTGATCTGAGCAATAAGTACTTTCAAGATGTAGGGCAATATAACCCTTCAAAATCTTCACGTGACTGGATAAAGGGTCAGCATAAAAATTTTGAAATGAAATTTGGAGCATTGGCCCAAAAGTCTATTTACGATATTACCCCTAAAGATCTAACAAACTGGCGCAATAAGCGCTTATCAGAAGTTAGTGAAAACACAGTATTAAAAGAAATCTCTCACTATAGTGCTATGTTTACTTTCGCTCAAAAAGAACTGTTTTTAATTGACGAAAACCCTTGGATGCAAATGACAAAACCGAAAAAGCCAAAAGCTCGGGACCGTCGTATTCATCCTTCAGAAATTGATTTAATGCTTAAGGTTCTGGATTATGAAAGGGGTAGTGTTCCAGTTCTCCCACAACATTATGTTGCATGGGGATTTTTATTTGCCATAGAAACGGCTTTGCGTCGTGGTGAATTATTGGCAATGGCCAAGAAGGATATTTATGACGGCTATGTTCATCTACCTAAAACAAAAAATGGTGACTCCAGAAACGTACCGCTATCTGAAGAGGCAAAAGAGTTATTAAAATTAATTCAGCATACTGGACGCAATATTATTCCTCAGTCTGAAAATGCGTTTAGATTAATGTGGGAAAAAAGAAAAGCGAGTATTGGGCTTAATAATCTTCATTTCCACGATACTCGTCATGAAGCTATTACACGTATGGTTAGAGTTAGAAAGCTACCAGTTGAGGTATTAGCCAAAATTACAGGCCATAAGAAAATTGATGTATTGGTTAATACTTACTATAACCCTGATGCAACCGATTTGATTGAAGCATTTAATGGATAAAACTAAGCCCGCATAAAGCGGGCATATAATTAATTTTTTCGTTTAGGTCCACGTCTGACCTTTTGATTTTTTAAAATAGCATCTGCTGCGTCTGGGTCATACATATGCTTACCTTCGGTGCCTTGGTTGATCGTGATGCATTTGGTGCGTATGGTTTCATCTGAAAGACCATATTTCGCAACCAGCTCGGCAACAGAAACAAGTTTTCGTTTTTCAAGCTTCAAGGCGGTAACTGTACCGCCAAAAAGCATTTGACCGAGAACGATTTGAGGGGCTGAATCTGCTTCAATCGTTACGATAAATTCAGGCATTATTCCCTCCATCTTTTTCCGACATTTCATCCATTGCCTGTGCAAACAATTTCATACCTTCGCGTAAATGCCATGCATACTTTTCTGGCGCTGGATCGGCATAGATAAAACGTCCACCATGTAAAACGGGTGTAGGTGGAATAAGGCCTGCATTTCTATACATGCTCATAATGTGCCCACCAAGCAAAGACTCCAGCTTCTGAACGGTTTGAGGATCTTGCAGCTTTTCGATATATGTAGCCATTACCAATCACCTCCGCTTAACTTGCAAACTAGTGCATGACTTGTTGCCGCTACTAATTCGTGTTGTGCTGGCTGATCGTGCTTTTTCGCATGAGAACTTCCAAGCAATAAAACCATGCCATCATTGGGACTGTAATAATTAGCATCGGGGAAATACTCGCGTACTTCATCAAGTAACTTTGAAAGAGCTGTATTTAAGCGCATAAAACGTTTTTCAAAGTTTGGGTTAGCCGTGTAAAGCAAATCGCTTGCATCAAGTTCGCCTTCAGCAAGTACTGCCAAAACTTCAGCTTCAGATAAAGATTTATAGGTCATGCTTTATCCTCCATAGAGACGAAAAGCATTTTTCCATTTTCATCAAATTGAACTGATAAGGTTGCGTCGGAATAGCCAAGGGAATTGTAGTCGGCTCCCACTGAGGTTAGGTTTTTAAATCTATTGATAACTATCCAATGCTTAGCTTGATTAAATGCATCATCAAGTGCGTTATGCAATTCGCCTTCGGGGGTGAATTCAACTTTGGGGGAGTATTTTAAGAAAGTTCTAAAACACATCTCTCGAGAGTATTTCCAAGGTTTAACTAAGCCGCATTTTTCTAAAAGGTTGTTGGCCCAGCGTATATCAGCCATGGAACCTTTGCTCCAAATCTCTTGGCAGCCATGGCTTTTATATAGTTCCACAAGCATACCCATTGCATAACCAATATTTGTTTTCCCACCAAAAGCGGCAAGTTTTGCTGTTTCGCTCTGCTTTTCCCACCATTCGATTGTGCCTTGACTGGTTGTGCAACCAAGGTCTAGGCATGATTGCTGATCAATCTTTTCACTGATGCAATCCACAATTTCATGTTCATTAAATACAACAGCACCTATGCTTAAAATGACAGGGCATTCACCGACATCAAGCGTTTCAAAATCAAGCATTAATCTATTCATTGTTTTTCATCCTGTTCTACAACCTTCATTGCTTCCTTGATCTTTTTATAGTTCTCGGCAGAACAAGGACGAGTGAAGTTTTTAATTTGAGAAATAAAAGAATTAGAGCATTTCAATTCTTGTGTGAGTGCTAGGCCACGACCTTTGTTCTGGTCTAGCCACTTAATAAGTGCATTTATATCGGCTTTGGAAGCTTGTTTATTTCCTGATTTCTCGGCCTTTTTAGCTTTGTGGTTTTTGATGGACTTAGTCATCATTTCGCGCAATTTAGATTGAGCGCTGATAGGTTGATTGTTGAAAGTCCAGTCATGACCACTTTCGCCATGGGCAAGCTTTTTGATTTCATTACCTTGAGCCAGCCAAGCTTCAACTTGATCATTTAGACTTTTTTTCAAAAACGAATTTAATGGGCAGATAAGCATTTAAAGACCCTCCAAACAACTTGCAGCTATACAAGCAAGTAGAAGACTCAACATGATCAATAAAGCTTGAAAACAAGGGCTTCGATAAAATGGCTTCGGCTTGTTTTCTTTACGAGCGCGGAGCATTTGATCAGCGTAGTAATAGCTCCAAGAGGTTAGTAAATAAGAAGAAAAATCAAGGCTTCTTCGCGCTTTGTATTTTTTCTTATTTTCCCAATGGTCTTCCCACATTTTTTGAAAGGGAGCTATTTCTGGGTGAGTTAAATCCCAACTAGGGTCGTCATACCATGCAAAGTATTCATTTTTTAGTTCTTCAGATGAAAACCATAAAGGATGTTTGGGAGCTTTTGGTGGCTTGATTGGATACTCGAATTTTTCGATTTTGTACCAATCAGGAACCGCTGGAGCATTTGATGCGAGATAATCACGTAAACTAATCATCGCTTATGCCTCCCCTAAGCAGTACGTTATTGCAGATTCGAGGCAAGAAAAGCTTTGGTCTGGTCGGCCTTCGATTTCAACACACCAAAACATGCTTTCAAACTCATGATAAATTTTGAATTTCCCTATAAAAATGTCGTCATCCACAAATTTAACTTTGGAAATATCAGTAGAAATTCCTTTTTCATTCATTTCTAATTCGAACTTTAATTCCTCTATAGTTATTTCAGTATTTGCATGATTTCTGAAAACCATATTTGCGGAATTTGGATTTGATAAATCAGCACCTTGAGGATCAAAGAAATCAAATAACAAGCGACCATCTTCATATGCGTAAAGGTAAGGGCACGTATACGGCTTTTGTTTGTTTGCATATCCGAGTTTGATAAACAAATCCCAAGCTTCAAGAAATTCAGCATGGTTATTTAACTGGATTTTAAAATTTCCTTTTTTTGAGTTATTGCTCATCACTTATCTCCTTCATTCTTATTTTGGAATAGAGCTTGGTAAGTCAAAGATTCACTTACAGGGTTTAAGGTTGTAGTTCCGTATTTCAGGCTCAGAAATGTGCAGGCAGAAAATGCGAGAAATAGGGCAATGTTGAAAACAGCGACTTGAGATACTTTCATCGCGCTGCCCCTATGTATTGAATACGGTAAGCAGTGCGTACTTTTTTAAGTAGCTGGTGTTTTTGGCTTAAATTGATGTCTTCACTTTCGTAAGCAGCATCAATAAATGCTGTGGCAGTGTTGCGAGCTTCTTCAAGCTGTTTGCTTGTGTGAGCTTCTTTGACCAATTTTATTGCTTCTGCAATTTGAGCAACCGAATCGGTGTTATTTTGACTGATTTTTGACATAAAGAAACCTCGCAGGTGTTTGGATACCTGCGAGGTTACTTTTTAACTGGTCAGGTTGTCAATACCTGACAGGTTGCTTTTTTAAAAATTAATAGCTGCCCTTAATCTTTTGGCTAGGGGCAATATAAACTTTGATAGGTGAAATTTTAGTAATTTCATCAATATTTATACTTTCTCGCTCTCCAAAAATATCTTCAATTTCAACAAAACCGTCTTTATTAAATAATACTTCGCCGACGTAAACTTTTTTGTCTTTTGTAAAGAATAAGCAGTCTTCACCCTCAATAGGATCTGCATTCTGTTCACAAATTAAAACCCAACCATTTTTAAAAGGTTTTCTTTGACCGTTGCCTATGACTAAAAAAGCCAATGGGTTTTTTAAATTTTCAGGATAATGAACAGAGTATGTTTCGGTTAATTTCGACGTGATTTCCAGATTCTCCCCCTTTTTTACTAATAGTCCGATAGATACTTTAATTATTCTATACTCATCTTTAAGAATATTTACAGGGGCTAAACCATTGTTTTGAGTATCTTCTTCGCTCGATGCGACATTTAATGACGCTAACTCGCCAGATTCATTAAATAAATAATTAATTACATTGTCATCTTGTAAATGATCTAGCCAGCCTTCGGGGAGGTTTAATGCAGTGGTAATTCTATTGGTTGTTTCCTGACCAAAATTTTTAGGCTTATTTTCACGTAGGTATTGATTCAAAAGCCCGCGTTCCATGCCGATTAAGGAAGCTAAATTTTTTCGTGAAATTCTTTTAGTAATTCTTAAGACATTTGAGCGTCTAATCTCAAAGATATTCAACATTTTTAAATCCTTGGCAATTTATATAAATATTTTCAACTAAAAAAACTTGAACTCAAACAACCTCGTAAGTTGTTTTTTTTGATCATTTAGAACCTTTGGCAACCTCATGGGTGTTTACAAAAGGCAACCTCACAGGTATCTTTTAGCAATGTTTGGAACCTGAGAAATTTAAAATGGCAAAAAATGAAACTGATTTTAGAAGTTTTGTTGACTCAATGAGTTCTGATGAGTTGCGGAAATATGCCGAGAAAGTAGGCACAACTGATAAATACATCATTAAAAAGCTCCGATTCCGATACTCAATGCCAACGGTCAAATTAATTGAATCATTGGCGTTGGCTAGCGAAGGAAAATTGAAAAAAGAAAATCTTTTGCTTTGGTTTGCGGGCTACACATTACCCAAATCACTTGTTCAAAAACATGATTGAAATGGAGAGTTTTAAACATGTATCTAACACTTAATGAACGTCGTGAACGTGCTGTACTTACTCTTGGGCAAGCATTAAAAGCTGCTGTGTCAAATAGCAATGAATGCTTAATGGCTCAAATTGCTGAAAATAATGGGTTCAATATTAATACTTTCCGTAGTTCTATAAATCCAACCACTACAACCCATAAAGCAAATATTCATCACTTTGAAGCGATTCTTTATGAAACAAAAGATGAGCGAATCATGGATAGTGTTTGCGCGATCCATGGAAAAGCTGCTTGGTTTGAGCTTCCAGATACCACTGTACTAGTTGATGCAAATTTTATGGCTTCTATCGGTATGCTTGCCCGTGAACAAGGAGACCTTTCTCAATCTGTAGCGCAAGCAGTTGCTGATAAGAAAATTACACCTGATGAAGCTGCTGTAATTCAAAAGGATGTGCTGAATTTAATTCGTGTAGCTGTAAACCTTTACGCAATGGTTGAAGCATTTATGGAGAAAGGCTAATGGCTCTAAGTTTTGATCAGGTGCGTGATGCAGCTCTAGGCCGTTGGAAGGAGCTGATTTTTCCAGCTTTCGCCATAGTTGTGCCAGCAAAGAAAAATCAACATGGACCTTGTCCGATTTGTGGCGGTACTGATCGTTTTCGTTGTGATGACAAGCAAGGAAAAGGTACTTGGCTTTGTAATCATTGTCGTGCTGGTGATGGATTTGAGCTGATTGTAAAAGCAAGGGGGATAGACCGATCTGAAGTATTAAAAGAGGTTGGGGCAGTACTTGGTCTTTCGTCTGAAACTAAAGTTACTGATGAAGACCGTAAAAGATGGCGTGAAAAAGCTGAGCAGCAACGTATTCAAGCTGAAATTGATGAACGTAAAGCTCAAGAGGCAGCAGCTAAGCGAGCAAAACGCATGTGGTCTACTAAGTCTGTAGACCGAGATTGCCCATATTTAGATAGAAAACTGGTTAAAAATCACGGTTGTAAGATCAATGGAAAAGGCAACCTATGTGTGCCTTTATTTGATGTAGATGGGAAAATTTGGAATATGCAAGAAATTCATGCAGATGGATATAAACCGTATTTGTCTGGTGGACGTGTAAGTGATTGTTTTTATGTGATTGGTCAAATTATTGAACCATATCAAATTGTCTGTGTAGCAGAGGGATATGCAACTGCTGCAAGCATTTACGAGGCAACAGGATACACAACAATTGTGGCATTCCAGTCCAGTAATATCGATAAAGTAGGTATAGCAATTCGTAGCAAATATCCAGAGTTACAACTTGTTTATTGTGCTGACGACGATAGCCACTCAACACCACCAGATGCGGGCCTCAAAGCTGCGAATAAAGCTGTGGCTGCTACAGGCGGGATTGTGATTTTACCCGACTTCAGTCAAGTGGTGAACGTATGAGCCTAGAGAATATTCCAGAGCAGCCGCATGCATCATCTAAACCACCATCGGACTTTAATGACCTTCATGTAATTGCGGGGTTAGATGAGGTAGGTCGGCAAATTCAGGAAGCCGTATCAACAATCCCTCCGATTGTTGTTGATTCCCCCGACCCCTTTGAACATGCCGACCAGTACTTGGGTCAAGTGGTCGAAAATGGTGCAGAAAATTGGCCTTCATCACCGCAAGAAATGATTCAAGCAACTGATTTTGAATTAGATTATGCGCCACCAATGAATGAGACGCCTTCTTCTGGAAAGCCAAAACAAGGTGAAATTAAGACTACTGATGAAAAGTTACGTGAAGCTCTTGAACGTTATGCTCTTATCAATTGCACCACTAATGTTTTTGATTATAAAACCAACCATAAATTTAAAATTACTGCATTAAAGCATTCCCTTGGAAATGCAAATTTTAATAACTGGACAAATCACCATTTACGTAAAACGATTGAAATTGATGAAGTTGAAAAAATATTGATTGATCAGGCTGGCTCATCTACACCAAATATGATGAAAAATTGCATTTTGTTGAAAGGTGAAAGCTTTGTTTATGACAAGTCATTAAATCGAGTGGTGACATGGAGTGCTGTGCAATTGCTATATCCGCTAGAGTATAAAAAGTGGATTGAGAGTCCTACACGTAGTGAAATTGATTATGAAAACTTAATATTTGATCCGACACGTAAAATTGATGCTGACCCGAACTATATCAATACTTTTGAAGGTTATGGGGTTGAGCCTTTACGTGACCAAGATTTTAAAATTATTGATAAAATTGAAGCTAGTACTCACTGTACAGCAATTTTAGAAATGATTAACAGTTTATGCAATGACGATCCTGAAATTGTTGATTGGTTGCTTAAATGGCTGGCTTTCCCATTGCAAAATGAAGGGAGAAAAGCTCATAGCGCGGTATTAATGGCTAGTCATATTCAGGGGTCGGGTAAAACCACATTGTTTGAAAAAATCATGGGTGGAATATATGGCAAATATCACCGCATGATTACTTCCCAAGAACTTGAGAGTCCTCAATATAACGGATGGCTAAACAACACAGCATTTATTTTTGGTGAAGAGATTGCCACAAATGCTACTAAGTACAACGTCACCCCTTATTTAAATGCATTAATTACGGCTAAAAGCGTCACAATTAATGAGAAGCATAGGCCACAAAAACAGGTCCCTGCTTACTTCAATATGGCTTTTGCCTCTAATGAAAATATTCCATTTCCATTGACTGGAGAGGCAAGACGTTGGTTTGTAATCGCACCTAAGCAGAAGTTAGAGGAAAGTATTGCAAACAGGGTTCATGAAGAAATGCGAGAGGATGGGATTGCTGCATTTTACTCTTACTTGCTCAATCTGGACTTGACCGAATTTAAGCATGATAAACCACCTTTAACAGATGCAAAAAAGTCACTCATGAATGCGAGTAAGCGTTCAATAGAGGTTTTTATTGATGAGTGGTTTGCTAGTGAAACTAAGTACCCATGTGTGAGTTGCCAAGCAAAACAGTTGTATGAAGCGTACAAGGAATGGGCTTCATCCACACTAGAACATAAATATTCATATAGGCGATTTACGGATGATATCAAAAAAATTGAGGGTATCCGTCTTTTGGAAAAGCAACATTGGAGATATCAGCGAAAACAGGGCCAGTCGTTAATTGTTGCGGTGGGCGCTAGTCCTCAAGATAAAAATGCAATTGATTGGTATGGCGAATGTGTGGATCGTTTCGATGAGGTGCAGAATGGGGGTTTTCCAAATGTTCTTGACAATTAATTTGCTAAACCCTAGATTTAGCACAAGAAATATAGCGATGCGTGTGAACGATGGGAATGAGATTTTCATTAATTCACACGTTCGTTCACACGGCAAGGTATTGAATAATAAATATAATTCATTGCCATGTGAACGAAAGAACGATATTTCTTGCGCGCATACACGAGAGATTTTTCTCACACCGTCTTTTTTATCTAATTTCTATACTCTTATAAGGGTGAATTTCCTTACGCGCGATCATTTCTTTATTCACTCATTCACATTTATAAATAAAAAAAATAAAAACAAATACTTAGCGTGTGAACGACTTGATTTTTTCGTTCACACGTCGTTCACACGTTCACATGAACGCTATCCAAAAGAAAAATAAGAGGATAGGTAAATGGAAAACTTAATACGGTTATTAAACCCAAAAACTGTTAATTATGAAGCGATTAGAGTTGATAATACTAAGCCGTTGTATACAGCTCAGGATGTGATTCTTGCAATCAGTTACGCCCAACTAACCCGTTTACAGGAAAATTTGATCCGATTGAAATGTCTAGGCGCTAATACCCCTGAAAATGTTTTAGTATTTTCTGAGTTGCTAGCGGCAAAATTTGATCAAGAATTTTGTGAAAAAGGGTTGCGGATTGAATATCGAATTGCTGTGATAAAAACTGCATTAATTGAATTTTGTATGGTATCTGGAGATTATCAATCTTCAACAAGAAATCGTGCAGTGTTTTCAGGTTATTCACATATGACAGTAAAAAACATTCTGAGCAGCCATATTAATGAAAAAAAGGAGTTTTTTGATAATCAATATGAAATTGCTGAATCGAAAATACTGTATCAGTTGAAAAAAGATACCTGATAGATTGCATTTTTATTAAATAGTACTTGACAGGTTTTACAGTTTTCATCTACATTTCACCATAATGAAGAATTGTAAGTTTTAAAGTTAATTCCTTGGAGGCCTAGGCCTCATTTCTAAGGGCTGTATGTTTCGGAAAGCATACAGCCCTCTTTTTTTGAGGATTATTTATGGGCCGAAAAGAGCGAGAAGAACACTGGAGACAGCAAGAGGCTATGGCAGCTAAAGCTGAAAAGGTTCTGGATCGTGCTAGTAAGAAGGGCAGTAAAGAAAAGACTTGGAACAGTGCAACGGCATTATTTATTTCGAAGAATGAATATTGCTGTGATTGTTCCCGTCGCGGCTTTGTATCAGTAGCCGACAAGGTAGCTCACATAACAGACCCGAAAACAGATCGGGCTTTGTTTTGGGATCAAAATAATTGGCAGGCTTTATGTCTGTGTTGCTATTTACGAAAGATGGCTGATTCTCCCTTGGTTGTGCTGGAACCTATTTCGACCAAGGCTGATTTGTATTTAGTCGAGGATTGAAATGTTTGATGAAGAAGTAATGTTGCTGGGTGATCCAGTTGTATACCGCGACGACATCAAAGGTTTTGATGATGTTGGTGTAGTTGTTCAAACAGGGTCATGTTTCAAGGTGCTGTGGAACGGTGAACACCATCCACGCGTTCAAGTCTACGGTCAACTTCGCTTAGCCGATCTGGATGAAGTTGAAGCAGGGCAAAGGATTATAAAAAATGAGACTACCTAAACTTGGTTCATCCAATCTTCCAACGCTAAAGAGCAATCACGCGACCTTGCCAAAGCCTGAAAAGAATTATGGTAAAGGCCGAGGTGGTCGTTCTTGGCGTCGTATTAAACAGCAAGTGCATGAACGTGATGATTGGACTTGCCGCCACTGTAATTGCATAACCATGGAACTTGAGTGTGACCATATCGTGAATACTGCTCAAGGTGGTTCCGATGACTTGGATAACCTTCAGTCATTGTGCAAACCATGCCATGACAAGAAATCATTAGCTGAAAGCAAGGCAGGTATGCGATGACTGATAAAGATCGATTAGAGTTTGAGTTTAACTTTCCAATACCTGCACTGCTGAACCATGTTTCATATGACGCTAAGAGTAATCTTTACTATGCAAAGAATGATTATGTTCAAGCTCAAGAGTCAATGAATCTAGGTTGGCAGCTCTGGCAAGTTCAGCAAAAGAAAATTGAATCAAAGGATAAGCTGCTGATACAACAGGGCCAAGCCTACAACGAGCAAAGCCAGAAGGTTAAAGACTTGGAATACAAACTAAGTCTTGAGTTTACTTTGGTTCCTCAAGATGTGTCGCTTGTGTTGGTGCGTGTTGATTATTCAAAGTTCTACAGTTCAGAGCAAGCCCGTGCTGAAATTGCATTCATTAAAAAGCATTTCAGCAAAGTAAGTAAGACAGTGGTTGTCCTTGACTCAAAGTATTCAATTGAGACTTTAACGGATGAGCAACAGCGCGCTAAATGTTGTGGGGTATTTCATGGTGATATTCGTGATATCCCGACTGACGGTACCTTCCTAGTTCCTAGAGGTGAAAAGGTACTTGATGCTCCGAAGGCTACTAGGGTTAAGTCATCTACTATAACTGTTACGGTAAGAGATATTGATAAAACCGATTCAACCTCTTCTGAGGCTGATGAGCTAAGACAACGGATTAATAAAGCAATAGTTCGTGGAACATCAAAATTAGTTAAAAAATAATGCACCTTTGCGGTGCATTTTTTGCATGACGGGGGGTATCCAAAAATTATTTTTTGGGTCTCAGCGGACACCGCCCCCCTTTCTCATTTGTAAAAAATTTTCCTATTTTCAAAGAAGTAAATAAACTTTTTTAGAAAATAGATAAATTTCGATAAACCTTGCCAGAATTTTGCACTAAGGAGGTAAAAATGGCTTTAACCCAAAAAAAGAAAGCTTATGCCCAAGCAAGATTGCAGGGAAAGAAAACAAAAGAAGCTGCTGTGATGGCAGGCTATTCTGAACGCTCGGCAGCTGCAAAAGGTAGCCAATTAGAAAGCGATCCCGATGTAGTTGCATATCTGGCGAGCTTGAATTCTCAGGGGGGCGGGGGGCTGGACGCTACACCTTTGGGTGAGGCAGCTATTCAAGCTGAGTTTTTAGCGATGGAGAATGTATCAAATTCCTTGGAGTTTTTGAAAACAATTTACAAAAATCCACGTATTGACAGAAAGATACGAATTGAAGCTGCAAAAGCCGCTTTGCCTTATGAGTTTGGGCGTGTCGGCGATAAGGGGCTTAAAGAAGGCCGTGAAGATGATGCTAAAGAAACAGCAAAAACAAGTAAGTTTGCAACAGCAGATGAGCAGCGGAAACAACAACAGCGAGTCAGTTAGTTTTTACAAAGTTTTTGTCTGAATCCGTGGGCGACACGGTGAGAGAGTAAGCAATGTCCTGAACCAGAATGGGGATGCGTAGCAAGGTTTTCGAATGTACCGATGAAACATCGGCTTATCTCAGCCATTCATGCAGGGTTCGCAACCTGCCAGACAATCTATATTTACATGCCGCCTTCAGGCGGTTTTTTTATAGGTATTTTTTATGTCTTCCTTTGCACCGATTTGGTCAACAGCTTGCCCAGATTGGGAAAAGAAGATTTTAGCCAAAGAATCTTTAATAGCTTGTAAGCCATTATTTCCAGAAGAAGCCGATATGGCTTTGCGTGTCTTCAAGGAATTAATCGTTGTCGATGTTTCTGGTAAGCCTACGATTGGTGAAATTACGGCTCAGTGGGTTTTCGACTTCGTTGGAACTATTTTTGGTGCATATGATTACCAAATTAATCAACGGTTAATTAATGAATTTTTCTTGCTCATTAGTAAGAAAAATACGAAATCGACAATGGCCGCAGGAATTATGCTCACGGCTATTATTTTAAATAGCCGTGAAGCAGCTGAATTTATCATTCTTGCACCAACTAAGAAGGTTGCTGATAACTCTTTCATACCAATGAAAAACATGATTCTGAATGATCCAGAGTTAAAAAAGTTATTTAGCGTTTCACCCCATACCAGAACGATTACGCATCTTGCAACTAAAGCTGTTTTAACAGTGGTTGCCGCTGAAACAGGTTCAAGTGCTGGTGCGAAAGGTGCATATATTTTAGTGGATGAGCTTTGGGTATTTGGTGAACGAGCAAATGCGGAATCAATGCTAGAGGAAGCGACAGGTGGTATGACTTCTTTCCCTGAAGGTTTCTTGATTTGGCTATCAACCCAATCGGATAAGCCGCCAGCTGGAATCTTTAAAAAGAAATTAGATTATGCCCGTAAGGTACGAGATGGTGAAATTGAAAACTCTTCATTCCTCCCTGTTTTGTATGAGTTCCCTCAAAAATTGCTTGATGAGGAAAAATATTTAGACCCAGATTACTTTTATGTAACTAATCCAAATCTTGGTCGTTCAACACATGTTCGTTATTTATTGAATAAGTTTGAACAGGCAAAGGAAAATGGCGATGAGTCCCTTCAATTATTTTTAGCAAAATATTTGAATGTCGAAATCGGCATGAATAAGCGAGCTGACCGTTGGGCTGGTGCTGATTTCTGGATGCTGTCAGCCTATAAAGACAAGTTGTTTGTTGAGTCCATACTTGATTTAAGTGAGATCTGTACCGTTGGTTTTGATGGTGGTGGCTTAGATGACTTGTTTGGAATGGGGGTCATTGGACGAGATAAAAATGATCGTTCAATTTGGTATTGCTGGAACCGAGCTTGGGCACATCCAATTGCGCTTGAACGTCGAAAAGACATTGCACCAACTTTAAGAGATTTTCAGCAAGATGGTGATTTAGTCATTGTTAATGAAGTTGGTGATGATGTCCGTCAAGCGGGGATGATAGTTAAGCGTATTTATGATGCTGGTAAGCTTCCAGAAAGGGCGGCTATTGGTTTAGATAAATTGGGCATGCCTTCTTTGCAAGATGGTTTGCTTGAGGTCGGTTTACCTTTTGAGCTTCTGATTGCTGTACCTCAAGGATTTCAATTGTCTGGCTATGTTCAAACGACTGAAAGAAAAGTTGCTGAAGGTAAATTTCTGCATGCTGGGCAACGAATGATGAATTGGTGTGTTGGTAATGCCAAGGGGGTCTATCAAGGTAATGCAATGACAATCCGCAAACAGGAATCAGGCAAGGGAAAAATTGACCCTTTAATAGCAACATTTAACGGGGTTGCTTTGATGTCTATGAATCCTGAGCCTCCAGCTACAAGTTATAAAGTGTTTTTTATATAAATTTTGATGATTGAAAAAGCGACCTTAACGGGTCGCTTTTTTATTGGGAGGGTTTTATGAATCAGGCTTACAGTCTGCTCACAATCAAATCGATTGATGAGGAAAAAGGGATTGTGTACGGGACTGCAACAACGCCTGTCACGGATCGTCATGACGATATTGTCGAGCCAGCGGGGGCAAAGTTCACACTGCCAATTCCTTTCTTATGGCAACACCGCGAGCTTGAACCAGTAGGAAATGTTATTGAAGCAAAGGTTGCTGAGAAGGGTATTGATGTTGCAATTCAAATGGTTTTGGCGGATCAGGTCAAATCTGAAAAGTTAAAAGAGCGTCTTCAGGAAGCATGGGACAGTATTAAAACTGGTTTAGTTCGTGGTTTATCTATACGCCTTCGAGGGTTAAAGGTTGCAGATATTCAAAACTCTTGGGGGCTACATTTTTTTGAATGGGAGTGGCTTGAGCTTTCAGCCGTAACTATCCCTGCAAATCAAGAAGCAACTATTACAGGTGTTAAGTCACTTTGTTCGGTTAGTCATAAGAAATCAAATGAATCTGAAGGTGAAGAGCAATCCTTGCCTTGTGTACCACCCGTATCTAATCAGCCTGTGTCAATTCAAACAGTGTCAAAACACCTTGTTGTCAATTTGGTTGATAAACAAAAATCTAATGGAGTAAAACTCGTATGAAAATTTCTGAACAAATGGCTAAACTTCGCGAAAACATCAAGTTGAAGCAAGCTGATATTATTCAACACACAGGTGATTCAATTTCCAAAAATGAAACACCTAATGAAGAAACTGAAACGAAGATTAAAAGTCTGCAAGCTGAAATTGATGTAATGCAAACTAATTATGATCGCTTGGATGCGATTGCAAAATCTCAAGCCCAATGGGGTGAGGCTACTCCAGTAGCTGGTGCAACTCCTGAAGAAGGTAATCAGTCAAATCAAGGAAATCGTGTAATTATCGAAACTAATTTGGAAAAAGGTATTGGTTTTGCCTTGATGACAAAAGCCTTAACGGTAGCTGCACGCAGTAAAGGGGGATGTACGGCTGCTGAAGTTCTAGAATCATGGAATGCTCCTGAAATTGTAAAGAACGCTGTACGTCAAAAAGCTTTAATTGGGGCAACTAATAATCAGGATTTTGGTGAGGCTTTGGTTGATTACCAGAACCTTACAAGTGAGTTTATTGAACTTGTACGCAAAAAAACCGCTGTAGATAAACTTGCGCCCAAAATGCGTCAAGTCCCATTCAATATTAAGATGCCAAAGCAAAATAGTGCTGTCAGTGTTGGATGGGTGGGTGAAACCAAGCGCAAACCGACAACTAATCCAACATATGGTTCTGTGACGTTATCAAAATCAAAAGTTGCGGGAATTGTAATACTTTCTGAAGAGTTAATTCGATGGTCCAATCCTAAAGCTGATCGTCTGGTCCGCGATGATTTTGTTGAGGCGACGGCTCAATTTATTGATGCAGACTTCTTTGACCCTGATAAAGCAGAAACTGAAGAAAGCCCTGCTTCTCCTTTAAATGGTGTTGTTGCGGTTCCTAGTTCGGGTGAGACTGCTGCTCAAATTGAAGCTGATTTATTGGCGGTTATGAAATCTGTGACTGATGCAGGTATGTCATTAGATGGTGCAACGTGGGTAATGTCAGAAACGCGAGCAGCCAAATTAAGTACATTACGTGACGCTTTAGGTAAAAAGTATTTCGAAGAAATGAATATTACAGGGTCTCGTTATCTTTATACATTGCCTGTTGAGATTTCTTCTGGTTGTGACGATAAAATTGTATTGGTGTTACCAAGTGAAATTATGCTTGCCGATGACGAATTTATGGATTTTGCAGTCAGTACGGAAGCAAGTATTAATTTGGGAACTGATGCTGCACCACAATGGCTTAACGTTTTTGAGCAAAATCTTGTAGCTATCCGTGCTGAACGATTTATCCGCTGGAAAAAACGTCGAGACTATGCAGCTGGTTATATCCAGTATTAATTATCACTTTTAAAAATTGAGCAGTCCTTTCGGGCTGCTTTTTTATACCTCAAAGGTGATCAAATGCCAAAAATTGAATTATTAGCAGATTTGTGCGCTGGTCCAGCAGGTTCGGTACTCGATGTTCAAGATTATGAGTTTAATTTGCTTCATAAGCTTGGGGTCGCGAAATTATTTGAAGCCGACGAAAAAAATGACAAAAAGGAAGCTGTACAAACAGTTAATTTGGAATTGGTAGAGGTGGATAACCTTTTACTAAATCCGAATGGTACTCCTGTTGTCGATAATTTCGGCTCATTAATTCCTTTAGTCGTAGAAACTGCTGTTGATAAGCCTGCAAAAAAGAGTGGGAAAAATACAAATAAAGGTGGGTAAATGGGCATATTTAGTAATCCTTTTCGGAAAAAGTCCATGTCACCTGTGCAGGGGTCAGGTAGCTGGTGGAATATTTTATCAGAGCCATTTATGGGCGCTTGGCAGCGTAATATGGAGGTTAAAAAAGGGGATTTACTAGAATTCCATCCTGTATTTTCATGTATTTCAATTATTTCTAAAGATATTGGAAAAATGCCTTTAGAGCTAAAAAAGAAAGATGGGGAAATATGGGTAAAAACCACTGATAAGAATCTCCAATTTCTTGAAAAGCCTAATCGTTTCCAGACAATGCAACAGTTTTTGGAATACTGGATGATATCTAAACTCAGTCGGGGTAACACCTATGTGCTGAAATTAAGGAATTTTCTTGGAGAAATTGAGCAGCTTATTGTCTTGAACCCTGATTTAGTAAAGCCATTGGTAGATAGTCAGGGCAGCGTGTTTTATCAAATTAGTATTGATCTGCTTGCACAACAAACAGAATCAGTAATCTTGCCAGCATCTGAAATTATTCATGATCGTTGGAATTGTTTATACCATCCATTAGTTGGGTTAAGTCCTGTTGTGGCTTGTACTTTGGCTGCTGGTAATGGATTAGCAATTCAAAAATATGGTGCTACTTTTTTTAATAACATGAGTAGACCAAGCGGAATTTTGACCGCCCCTGGTCGAATTTCGGATGATGATGCAAGGGATATTCAGCAACGCTGGAAGGAAAATTATTCGGGTAAAAATGTGGGTGGAACTGCTGTACTAGGCGGTGACATGAAATACATGGCGATAAGTATTGCTGCTGCGGATGCTCAATTAAGTGAACAACATAAAATGAGCGTAGATGTGTGTTGTTCTGCGTTCAATGTTGCCCCTTATAAAATTGGGTTTGGGAATATTCCACAAGGCTTAAAGGTTGAAGATGTAAACCTTTTATACTATGGCGATTGTTTACAAAGCCCAATCGAAGCAATAGAAAATCTGCTTGATGATAGCCTTGGCCTTAAAAAAATGGGTTATGAGGTCTTTCTAGATGTGGAAAGTTTGATCCGCATGGATTCATCTTCAAAAATGGACTATTACACCAAAGGCGTTAAAGGTGGAATTATTGCTCCAAATGAGGCCCGTATTAAATTCAATCTTAAACCTGTTGCTGGTGGATGGTCTGTTTATATGCAGCAGCAAAACTTTTCATTGGAAGCTTTGGCTAAGCGAGATTCAAAAGAAGACCCATTTGCTAATAGCAAGGGAGGTAAAAATGCCGCTGACAGTGAATGATGTAGTCCGACACCTTAAATATGATGAAGGCAGTGCTGATCTAGATGATTTGCAAAGCTTGCTAGATGTAGCTGAACAGGCTGTAAAAGATCATGTGTTGAGTAAGTACGATGCAGAAAACAAAGCTCAACAACGTGCAATTTTATTGTTGTGTGGATATTACGATAAATATCGAAATTTAGAGGGTGAAATGCCCACTAATGGTTTTTTCCTCCCACAACCTGTATTGGTCCTGCTTAATCCATATTACAAGCCATTGGCGATATAGATATGGATGAATTCATTGAGTGGGTTAAATCAACGCCACATTATAAAAACCTCATTTTTATGCATGGAGATTGTCTCTTCATTCGTGAAAATGGGGTTTTTAAGATTTTGGCAATTCAATTGGCTTATGAGGCTTGGACAAAAAATGACATGTTCAGGATGTGAGGCTAGACGTGAGTGGATTAAACGAAATCTCCAGCGAGCAGACAGAAAGCGGAAATTGTTGCTGCAATGGATCGCTGGTCAGCGAATTGATTCTAGTGGTACGGGATTTAATTCAGGGAGTCAAAGCACAGAACGAAGTGATGTCGCAGATCATGGACCAGAACAGTGAGTTAATCTCAATGTTACAAACTGATGATGAAGATGACGACGATAATCCTGAATATTTGAGTGAATAATTATGTCGGGTGTTAGTGCTGGTGAGCTTTGCCATCGAGTCACGATACAGCGTGATGAAGGCTCAAAAAAAGATGATGATGGTTATGAAGGTCCTGCTGATTGGCGGGACTTTTTGCATTTATGGGCAAAGGTTACGCCTTTGTCTGCCCGTGACTTAATTGCAGCCCAAGGGAACCAGTCGCAAGTAGTAGCGCGACTTAAAATACGCCATCGAACAGATATTGATAGTTCAATGCGCGTTATTTTTCAGGGCATTAAATATGCTATCGATGGACCTGCCTTGAATGACCCTGAGACTGGGAATATTTACTGCACTTTTTTACTTTCAAGCGGGGTAGAAAAGTTCAAGGAGGGTTAATTGGAAAAATTTGCCATCTGGAGCGGTGAAGAAAATGCATCACGTAAATTAAAACAGTTAGCTGATCCAAAAGTTGCAAGACGGATAGCCAGAAAAGCTGCTCGAAAGGGTATGAATAAAGTGCGTGATGCTGGTCGGCAAAATGCACAATTAATTGATGATCCTGAAACTAGAGCCAATATTTCCAAAAATATCAAAGTAGCAGCAGGGAAGGTTGGCAATAGGGATTTAATTAAAATGCGTGTAGGTATTGATGGTGGTGCATCATTTACTAAGTCGGTTGCAAAGCCTACAAGTGGAGGCGATACACGGCACTGGCGCTTTGTTGAGTTTGGCACAGCATTTGTTCCTGCTATTCCTTTTATGCGTGTAGCTTTTTTCAGCAAAATTGATGAAGTGATTGAAACCTTCGCCCAAGTCTTTAGTGATGAATTGGATAAGGAGTTGGCGACAATATGAGTTACTTGCCAATTAATAGAACTTTAAAAGAATCACCTGCGGTTGTCGCATATCTAGGTTCTGAGCCACGTATATATGAAGATATTGCACCAGAAGGGGCAACGGTCCCTTATGTTGTCTGGCAAGAGCTTGGGGGGAAATCCTTAAACTATGTTGACAATATGCCCGCTGATAATGATGACGTTATGTATCAAGTAAAGGTATATGACACAAATGCAAAACGTGCTTATGAAGTACGGACTGCTGTTCGTAAGGCATTAGAGCTTTATTGTTTCATCATGAATCCGCGGATTAGCGGAGTTGATCCTCAAACTAAACAATATTTTCGTGGTTTTGACGCGAGCTGGATCCACGATACTTAATTTGAATTTTTAAACATTAGCACCCTAAAGGGTGCTTTTTTATTGCCTATAAGGAGCAAATCTCATGGCTAAAAAAGGTATTGTTGGTAAAGGTACAGAATTTTGGGCATTACATGGCACTGTACCGACATTAACCAAATTACTGTGCATTAAAACCTTCGATTGGGGGGATGAAAACTACGATGAATATGATAGTGGTTGCTTAGATGATCCTGACGTGGACCAAAGTGAGTTCATTCTTGGTAAGCCGGGCGACGGTTCTGTTGCCATTGATACGGACCCAAAAAATGCAACACATTTACTCGTACTTGATTTGGCTCAGAAACTAGAAAATTTTGTTTTATATGCTGGTTATTCTGATGGTGTCGGTGTACCGACCTTAACGGGTAATGTGGTTGATTTACCTGATACACGTTCTTGGTCGTATGCAGAAGTTAAATTGCGCAAGGGTAAGCCTGTAATTGAAGCAAAATCTATGGTTAACCATAGCTTGCCGTTACGTCGTCAATCTGCAATCACAGATGAGTGGATGGTTCCAGCATGAAGCTTAAATCATTAAAAGGGTTAACTAAAATCGCTGCTCCAGTTGAGCGAACAGTTGATTGGTCTGTTGAAGTTACTCAAGAAAATTTTGATTTTCTTCAGGAGAAAACAGGAAAAAAAGAGCTTCAAATTGGTGAAATGGTGGACCTTTCGGGTCAAGTCTTTATTAAGCGTTTGAGTTTTGAAGACATTGAAGCGACCTCAAAGGCTTATCAATGGGACTTCGATTTTGACAATATTGAAAACTCAAAAGTTATTGGCCTTAATCATCGTCTGTTACGGGCAGCTCAGTTATTGGGATCGGTTTGTGAAGATGAAAAGGGCACTAAGTTCTTTGAGTCGGTTGATGATGTTTTTGATTCTGACCCAATTTTTGTTGAAGCTTTATATCAAGTTGCGGACTCGGTGAATAAGTTTTCGGGAAAGTCACGGAAAAAGAATTCGATGAACTCGAATTCTGGTGTGAACTTGCCATCAACGGAATCGGTGGAAACCGAATCGAAGACTGTCGGAGAAACTTAAGTAACTGGGAAGTTAATATTTGGCGGGCTTTTTTTATCAAAAGAGGCTCGCTTTTTGTTGGTCGTAGAGTTGAGCAGGCAATTGGTAATTTAATGGCCTTCTATCATAATGGGAAAGTGAAGCCAGAAGATCATGCTGATCCGCGGGACTTTATGCCTCATGAAGATGAAGTTGAAACTACCTTTGAAGAAGAAGCAATGGAGCGACGTAAAAGACAACAAGCCATCTAAGGATGGCTTTTTAGTGACATTAGAATACCTATTTGTTAGATTAAACTTTCAAATAAATAATGGTACTCATTGAAAATGAAAAATAAATTATTGTTATTGGCTATATTTGCTGGTCTAGGTGGCTGTGCTGCCACTTATGTTGCACCTACAGCAACGGCAACAGTTTTAAATCAGGCTGTAAAAGCAAATAAAACAGATCTGTTGAAGGCTACATCGGTAGCATTAGCTTTAGATGGGATCAAGATTTCTTCAGAAGATAAAGATACAGGTATCATTGTTACTGAAGATAAAGTTTTTCGTGTAACTCCTGAAATGGCGGATTGTGGAACGACAATGGGTATTGATTATTTAAAAGATAATCGAACGAATACTAAAGTTTCATATCATATTATTGTTTCGGATAATTCTTTGAAAATTAAAGCTACACCATCTGCTGAATATCGTGTTGGTGGAGCAGTTCAAGATTTGAACCTAACGTGTGTTTCAAAAGGGGTTTTGGAAAAACGTTTATATGAATCAATTATTCAGAATTTGTAAAATTTAAGTTGAATTACAAACCGCCTTAGTTGGCGGTTTTTTTATGTCTGGAGAAAAGTTATGGCAACTAATCTTGGTACTTTGACCTTAAATTTATTGGCAAATACTGGGTCATATATCCAAGGTTTGTCCCGTGCTGAGCGTCAGACTCGCAACAGTACTAGAGGAATGGCTGATGGATTTGACTTGGTGGGCAAATCATTAACAGTACTTAAAGGGGTAGTTGCTGGTCTATCTGTTGCAAGTGTTACATCATTCGCATTGGAGGTCATTAGAACGGGTAATGAAGTAAACAATCTGGCAAAACTGTCTAACTCTTCAGTATCACAATTTCAATATTATGCAAAAGGTGCTTTAACTGCTGGTATTAGTATCGAAAAATTTGCAGATCAAATGAAAGATATGCAAGATCGAATCGGTGATTTTCAACAAACTGGTGGTGGTCCACTAGCCGACTTTTTCGAGAATATTGCTCCTCTAGTTGGCGTGACTATTCAGCAGTTCCAAAAATTGTCAGGCCCTGAAGCATTACAACTTTTTTATAATTCATTAGAAAAAGTTGGTGCGACTAAAAACGACATTAAATTCTATATGGAGCAGATTATTTCTGACTCTTCACAGCTTATTCCGCTTTTAGAAAATAATGGAAAATTATTTAAAGAGTGGGGTGATAGAGCTAAAGAAACTGGCGCAGTTATGTCAGATGACTTAGTGGGAAGCTTAGTTGAGGCTCAAAAGAATTTACAGATTTTTGAATTGCAGTGGGAAGGTTTGAAAAATGGCCTAGTTGCTGATGTTATCCCAGCTCTTCAAATGGTTGCTGAAAACACCGATACGATTAAAGCTGTAGCGGTAGCAGCAGCTGCTGCGATTGGCACAAAATTAGTTGTACAAGGTACTATTTTAGCTGGCACGTTTACCATGGCAGCCATTCGTGCTGGTGCAATGGAGGCCACCCTAATTAGTTTGCAAGGTGCGTCTGCTGCTACTGCAACGTCTATGGGGATTTTGCGTGGTGCGGTTGCTTTCTTAGGTGGTCCAGCAGGTTTAGCAATGTTGGCAGTTCAGGCTATTGCAGCAGGAAGTGCTTATTACTTAATGACTCAAAATACTGAAGATGCAAATGCCGCATTGGGTGATCAGAGTATAGCTGTTAGTAGTCTTAGAGAGGAGTATCAAAAGTTAACAGCAGCACAATTGACTTTGAAGGGTATTGAAGCTGGTGATGAGATTGAAAAACAAACGAATCAATTAAAAAGTTTTTTTACTGCGCTACAACAGTTTGAAAATGATTTAAAAGTTCAAGGGGACGTTAAACAATACTCAGCAATTGAGGCGTATCTCTCAAATCTAAAAAAAGGTGGTGATGATGCTAGAAATGCATTTGCACAACTTCAGCAGCAAGGCCTTGTTAGTGAAAGTACTCTAAAATTTATAGCTGAACTTGATGAAAAAATTACTAACTCAAATAAGGTAATTGACCGTCAGAGAGAGATTCAATCTTTATTAAAGAATGTTAATGATGATGTGACCAAGTCGAGGGAAAATCAAAACAAAGTATTAGATGCTTCTATTAATAAATACCAATTACTGACTAAGGCTCAAAGAGATTACATCTTACAAGCAAATCAAGATGAGGCTAGACAGAAATACATTCAAAACACAATGCGTTTGGGTGGATGGTCTAAGGAGCAAGCTGAGCAATTTGCTGATGCTCAGGTAAGTGCAAATGGTGAAAATGCTTTTAAGGTGGGGCTTCCACAAGAAGTTGTGAATGCTACCTTGAAATCTTTCAACCGAAAAAATTATAAGTTCGGTAAGGGGGATTTAGAAGCAATTGCAAAAGTTCAAGGAATAGCTAAGGCTAATAATTTCGCACAAATTGAAGGATTATATGGTTTGCCAGCGGGGACACTTGCTGCTTATGTTTTGGGTGAATCTGGAGGAGATGCGGGGGCTAAAAGTCCGACTGGTGCAACTGGATTGTTTCAAACCACAAGTATTTTTCGAAGACAGTATAGAGACATACTATCTAAAGGTGGTAATTCAATTGAATCTCAAGCTACAGCTATAGCTGATGCAATAGCAGAGGGTATAAGAGAATTTGGGAGCCTCGATAAGGCATTAATTTCAATTAATGCTGGAATTACGGGGACAAAAAAATATTTAGCTGGGAATATTGGAAATGAGAAAGGTCAGATGTCACCCGAAAAAGCTAAGGAAGTAGCTGGTTATTATCCTAAGTTTGCTAAATATTTTTCTGCTGTAAATGGTAAGTCTACAGTTGATGACTCAATTCTAAACCCATCACAGGGTGATCTTCTAGGGTTAATTGATGAAGCTGCTGAAGCTAAGAAAAAGCTTGATGATGCTCGCAAGGATTATGAAGGTAATTATCTGACTGAGCCACAAAAGCTTTTACAGGACCATAAGGATAACCTTGAAAAAGCAGCTATCCTTTATGGTGGTACGCCCCAACTTAAGGAAATGATTGATAAGGAAAACGCACTGTATGCTGCTCAGTCGGCAAAATTAATTGCTGATGAGCAAAACAAGTATAACCAGTACTTTGCTTTTGAAACTGATCGTATCAAGCAGATTGAACGCGATTATGAAAATCAAAAGCAGCTTGTCTTGGCTGATGTTGAACTGACCAAGACTAAAAAAGCAGAAATTACTGCTGCTTTAGATCGTCAGAAAGAACAGGAAATTGCTTGGGAGAATCTTGAGCAACAACAAAGATTAAGTGATGCGAGTGCATTTTTGCGAACGGAAATTGAAAATATTCAAGTTCGGTATGCATTTGAGCGTGAGCAAATTTTACTTAATTCTCAACTTGCTAAAGATGAGCAGCAACAGCGAATTGCACTTTCAAAAGCTCAAGAGCAGCTAGGTCTTTTAGATCAGGCAACTCAAGCGAGTGGTGCATGGGATGCAACTTACGCTGATATGAATGGTACGGGTCAACAATACCAGTTAGAGCAGCAAAGAAATGGTAGAACTTCTCAATCATTATCTTTAGCGAATGCCCAAGATGCATTGGCTCAAACGGCTGCTGAAAGAGAAGCGATATGGCAGGCCCATAATGAACGTATGTTCATGATTGATCAACAGTATGAACTTGATAAAGCCTCGCTTGGCACTAAGGCTGCTTCTGATACTTTATCGGGCATGACGGACTTGATGGGTTCTTTACTTGGTGAGCAATCAGCAGGCTATAAAGCCATGTTTGCTATGTCGAAAGCCTTTGCAATTGCTCAGGCCATTATTAACGCACCAAAAACATTCTCGGACGTTTATGCGTCTGTTGCTGCTATTCCATATGTAGGGCCTTATTTGGCTCCTGTGATGGCTGGTGCTGCTGTTGCTGTTCAGTTGGCTCAAGTTTCCCAAATTAAGTCAACTAACTTAACGGGTATGGCGCATGACGGTATTGATTACGTACCGCAAGAGGGGACTTGGTTATTGAACAAAGGCGAGCGTGTTTTAAGCCCAAGACAAAACCAAGATTTTACTCGCGTTATGGCTGAAAAGCGTTTTGATTCTCAGCTCAATATTACGATTAACAACAATACCAGTGCTGTAGTTACTGCCCGTCAAGATTCAAACGGTGGAGTAACAATTGATGTTGTTGATGAGCGTATAGCGAGGTCTTGGGATAATTTAAATCGTGCAAATAGTTATGAGTCTCAAGCTGTCATGGATAACTTTGGGGTGGGACGTAATCGGGGAGGTTAGAGTGGATAAGCTTGATAGATTCATGCTTTGCCCAATGAAAGAAGGCTATAGCTTTACACCAGGAAATAACCTTAGAGAGCAAGAAAGTGAAGGGGGACCACCAAGGCAGGTTCCCTTTTTTATTGGTGCTTATCATCGTGTAAAGGTTACAGTGCTTTTAGATAAAGCAGGTAAACGACAATATTTCTGGGCATTCTGGCGACTTAAACAGCGGGAACCTGAAAACTGGCTTTGGAAATTATCTTTAGATAATGGGATTTCTGAAGAGTGTGAATGTCGCTTTATTTCATCCTCACTGCCAAGTGAATCATATCGAAATAAGACGGTTATTAAGGTGACGTTTGAAGTCTTGGTTAAACCTGTATACCGAAGTGAAATTGATGATCGAAATATCGTTAATTATCGCCAAGGTGGTCTAACTCCAGACGTTGAAAAAATCCCTAATGAGTGGTTCCCAGCAGCGACTGGAGTCAACAATGGCTAAAATCACATCAATTATGCTTTCTCTCTTGGATCAATCGAGTGGATCGGTTGGTCTGGTTGAGTCAATTGAGATTACTCACCCGAACTGGTCTGAGGCTCTCCGTTATGTTGTTAACTCAAGCGAGCCTTTGATTTTAACTCATGAAGATGGTCAGTCCTTTGAATATAAACCAACTGTACTTACTGTTGAGCGTGGTAGTGATCAAGACAACCTTGATCAGTCTATAAGAGTTTCAGTAGGAGATTTAGGCCAGCAAATCCCTGATTTAATAGATCAGGTCTATCTTGATGATGTACCGATTTTGCCCGTATTGAATTATAGAGCCTATCTCACAGGCGTATATACAGAGCCGTCTTTTATAGACAAGGGCTTGCTTATTGAGAATGTCTCAAGGAACTACAAGGGTTCTACTTTTGAAGCCAGAGCGCCTAATTTAAACGATTCGGGCACTGGCGAGCTTTATGTGGCGAGTACTGATCCGAGTTTAAAAGGGTTTTACTAATGGATATTAGACCTTTATTTCACCTTCGATATGATCCAATTAATTTTCATTGTGTTCATTTTGTGATTGTTGCTGCAATGCATATTTATCAACTGGATTACTCGCCATGCTTTATCGGTTTAACTGGCTCAATTGATGAGACTTTAAAAACATCCCGTGAAACGGTGCATAGGAACAAGCAAATTAAAAGGCCCGTCGAAGGCTGCATTGTCTTGATGACGCATATAAATGGAAGCTCGCATGTCGGGCTTTTTTTTCGTCATAAGGTTTTTCATTTAACAGAACAAAGCGTTCAGCGGATCACTCTGCATCAAGCTGGAAAGATATTTAAAAGGATTCGTTATTATGAGCCGAATTTGTATCATCAATAATGCACTTGATGGATCCGACCAATATTATGTAGAAACGGATAGTATTTTATACACGTTCCTTCAGTTCAAAAATAAGTATCCGCAAGCTCAGATTTTTAAAGGCAATCCATGCCCTGAAAATAATATAACGCCTGCTGGTTCTGGTGATAAACAGGCAATTGCTCGATTAATGGAATCAAACGATGACTGTACGATAGTTCTTTATTCTGGGGACTTAATTTCGGCAGTTAACTGGGTTGTTGCAAAAGTTATTGGTGCGGGTATTTCAGCAGTTGTTAAAATGCCTAAAGCCCCACTTAACGGTGCTGGCACAAGCACTGGTTCAAGTAATAACAACTTATCAGACCGTGAAAATCGCCAGCGTCTTAAGCAGCGAGTTCCCTTCATTTTGGGGCGTGTAAAATCTATTCCTGATTTGTTTGCACCAGTGGTTCGCTATTTTAAAAATGATGTCGAAGTTGAAGAAACTTTGATGTGTATTTGTGAAAACCATGTTCAAGTGTCTAATTTCAAGGAAGGTGATACACCTATTCAGGAAATATCGGGAACGAGTGTGACAGTCTATGGAATTGGACAGTCATTAATAGGCACAGACAATATATTTAAATGGGGGGATACCTTTGATCAGCCACCAATGATTGCTAAAAAGACATCATCGGTAAATGGTCAAACTGCATTATCACCGAATAGTACTCGAATTGAAGCATCAGATATTTATTTTCAATTTCCTAATCTGATTAAAACAACTAGTACTGATACTGCTGGTAATTTTTCAAAGTTTTTGGTCAATGAATCTTTGATTATTTCTGGAGCAAATTTTGGGATTGCTGATTTAAATGTCACAGGCATAACCAATATTGATCCTGTAAACAAAACTCTATCAATCTCTTCAGATCAGACTGTGACAGGCTATGACACATATAGAAAGATTAATGTAACTTCGCTCTTGGTAACTGATCCTATTAATGGTCAGTTAGATTTGGCAGGTTTATATGATGTGACAAGCATTGTTTATAGCGGTGGTATTTATACGATTACTTTAACTAATCCAACAAATACCAATATTAATTTCTCAAGCCTGACCGAATCTGCAACTGAAAATATCTCAGCGAGTTTTACTGCAAACAGTGCAAATATTTTTCTTGATGGGAGCTATGTTGTCACGGGTGTCGATGTTGATAACAAAGAGATAGCATTAGCAACTCCGAGTGCTGTAAATCCAGATTGGTACAAATTGGCAGATATTACTGATCAGAAAACGGGTCTAGGTACAATTAAGCTTCGTGGTAGTAATGAGAATTACATTGGCTGGTTCACCATTGACTCAAAAGATGCCACAGGGTTACTACTGAACTTTCAAGCTTTAAACGGTATCTATCAAGGTTCTGATGCAAAAACAGTAGAAATTAGCGTTGAGTATCAAAGTGTAGTTGCTGGAGTGCCTACAGGAGTAATTTACACAAAAACGATTTCTTTAACTGGTAAGCCAAATAATAGAGACAGTGTTGGTGGTTCAATGTGGATTGACCTCCCATTCTCTGGAGCTGTGCGGTTTCGTGCGCGTAGAACAAATGATAATGGTGACTCGGCAGATTTATCTGATGAGACAAAATTTGTCAGTGCCTATGCATATCATTATTTGCAAAAATTGGTGTATGACAATCGGACCTTGTTACGTAGTAGAACGCAAGCAACACGTACAGCCACTGCTTTAGATAGCCGTGAATTAAACTGTATCGCTGAAAGCTTGGTTTACAGCTATAGAACAGGTGTTAGATCAGAAACCCGTGTTCCATCTCGTAATATCGCAGACCTGACCATTGAACTTGCTTTACAAGACAAAATTGGTCGTCGGGTTATTTCTGAAGTTGATGTTGAGGCTTTATATCGTGTAGTGGATGAAATTACTGAATATTTTGGGTCATCCAAGATGGCAGAATTTAACTATACGCTTGATGATGCTAACCAGTCATTTGAAGAAATTATGCGAATGATTGCAGCAATAACATGCTGTCATGACCGAAGAAGCTCACTCACACTTTATTATGATTTTGAACGTTCAGATAACGTGCCAAGCATTTTATTTAATCATCGGAATAAAAAGCCACAATCTGAAACTCGGACAAATAGTTTTAAAGTGGAAAACTACTACGATGGTGTAGAACTCACATATGTTGATAGTGAAGACGGCTGGATTGAAAAGACTTTAAAGATACCTGACGAGCAGATTAATAATCCACGCAAGATAACGGGTTACGGGATTGTCTACAAACAACAAGCGCATATTGTTGCTTGGCGAGCATGGAATAAGTTGCGGTATAAACGAGTCTCTTGCCAGTATGAAGCATATGCTGAAGCTGAGCTTGTCAATCAAGGTGATGTCATTGCATGTGTTGATGATACTCGGTTAACGCCTATTTTCTTGGGGGATCCTGATAAAATGGTGTTATCAGGTGAAATCAGGGATTGGAACGGTTTAACCGTTACAGGGTCGCAACCATGTATTTTAAATACCGATCATGAATTTTTTATTCACTTGCAGCTCAAGAATAAAATGATTGATGTCATCCCAATCGTGCAAGGCGAAAATAGTTTTCAGTTTGTATTGTCACGTCCACCAAATGAAGCCCTTGTGACTAAAGGAGAGGTCAAGACGGTTTATTCAATTACTGCTGATGATCGCCAAAATGATCAACTTTTTTTAGTGACTAAAAAAGATGTGAAAGGCACCTTTCAGAATGGTCTAACATCCATCAACTTTGACCCGCGTTATTATCAAAATGATAATGACATAAAGAACAACCTAGTCTGAATGATTTTTTAAGAATCCCCGCATTTGCGGGGATTTTTTTTGGAGAAAAAAATGGATGAAATGCTCGATCCAGTAGATATTGCGAATGTAAAAATTGACCTTGAGCATATCGGCGAGGGTGGTAACGAGGATAAAGTTGTAACTCCGCGATATGGCATTCCTTTTAAATCATTGCCTATGGTTTCTCGCTTGGGTCAAGAGGGTTTTGCTGCTGCAATTCAAAAAATTGAAAACATGGGTGGTTATGTTTCTGCTGCTTCATTAACAGAATTAAATACTCGCACGCCAGCTTTTAATTATCAGTTAGCTCAAGTTCAAGACACAGGGCTTGAATATTTTTGGGACCCTGCTGCAACGCCTTCGGCAGCTTGGAAGCCAACCGGGAAAAACTGGCGCGTGGATGATTTAAGAAATCTTGAATCAAACAGAGCGCAAAACCCAAGTAAATTTACAATTGAACAAGTAAATTTTACTACTGTTCCGACCGGATTAACTGGCACAGCAACTTACCCCATTCGAAATGGCATCAAGCAATTAAAGCTCGTTAGTGCATTTACGGGGAACTCAATTGTAGTTTATTGGGATTTCCCTGCATCTTCATTTACGCGTGAATTTTCAGCATCGATTACAGTTGAGGGTTTAACTGCTGGTTCAAATGGATTGGTTGGGATTCAACAGTTTAATGCTTCTGGAACACTTGTTGGATCTACTTATCCATTAGTAGGTGCTACAGCTGCAATATCAAAGCAGACGTTCAAAATTAATGTAGATGGGGTTGTTTCTACTGCTACAACAGTTCGCTTAATTGTGAATATGCAAACAACCTCTACAAGGGAAATGTATGTACATAGTCCTTTTATAGCAGATGGAACTAATGCCGAGTTTTTAACCCCTATTATTCAACCAAATTTAAGTGCATTAACTCAAGATGTTAATAAGTTAAATAGTTCTTTTGACGTTGTTCCTGTCAGTGATAAAAACAAGTTTAATCCAGCTCTTGCTGAAAATGATAGAACTGTAGATCACAAAACGGGTTTATCTGTGAATTTTTTAACAGGCATGGCATTTGGTAAGCAAGCTGTTCAGGCTGGAAACACTTATACTTTTTGGATGCCCGCTTCTTCAGTATTTGAGTTTTTTCCTGTTATTTATACCTATGCATCAAATGGTAGTTTTCTTGGACTCGATCATTCAATCACTGGTAATAATCAAACTGAGACTGTTGCACAAAATCCTCCAACGGGGATAAGTTATTCTGATCTGAATAGAACTGTAACTTTTACAATTCCAACAGGGTCATTAATTGCATTTGTTCAAATGCGTTTGAAATATAAGGACCATACTTTAAGCGAATTTAATGACCTTATAAATTCAATGCAGCTTGAAATTGGTGGAAGTAAGACAGGTTTTGAACCTTATCCACCTGCGGGTAGCCCAACAACGTTGGTACTAAAAAAAACGTCTCTTCCTGAAATTACAATACCTACAAATGAATCGAATGAGACGTTTGTTGTTGCGATAGATGGATTAGATGCTTATATCAGAACTAAATTTAGTTCATCATTGGATCTTGTTCAGCAAGTTCGCTATAACTCGACTGATGCATGGAAAAACAATGTTGTTAATCCGTGGATTATTAAAACGATTCCTGCAAATACAAGCAAAGATGAGACAATTTCTGCATTTTCTTATGGAACGTTTATAGCAACACAACAAGATGATGCAACACCACTCCACTATAACAATACTTATATTGGAGCAAATCACGGTGCGTTCATTGTTCACCAAGTTGTCAAGTCAGCTCACGGTAAAACATATGCTGATGTAGGTTCTAAATGGAGTGATGGTTCAAGAAATTACACATTAATTAGAATTGTTGATGCTAATACACTCTGGTTTGTTTCTGATAACTCAGGAAGTGCATCTGCATGGGTGTTTTATGCAACTGCTTTAGCTGCTGGAACAAGCTTTACTCACGTCAGTGGGGCAACAAATACAGGCTCGATTTCTTCAATCACAAGTGACACCATAACTCAACTTTGGAAAGCACTTAATAATCACTCTAAAAAGTTGATTGCAAACGGTTTTAAAGAGTTGTCTACAAGTGGTGTTTATAGTGTTGAGTCTTTAGAAATAATTGATTCATACGACATTATAAATGTGCCTGCATTGCTTTCATATTTACAGGCTAGAGTCGGTACAACCACTGAGCAAAAATTTGATGTTGATACAATTAGTTCTGATGTGCGTGTAAATGTTTCATATAAATATGCACTAAACGGCTCTATCAATGTTTCAACGATGATTTTTGCTAAACAGGCCGTTAAATGGGAGTGGGCTGGTTTAATGCAAGCTTTGCCACTTAACTATGGTGGAAAAAGTTTACTTCTTTATGTACCTAAAATTAACCCTGTGGTTGTTGGTTCAAATACGTGGGACCTGAAAAATGTTGTGGATGTTTCAACAGCTTCCAATGTCATTAATTTATTAAAGACTAGTTGGATTAGTCCTGATGAGCCGCCAGACTGTATGGTAAGTATTGTTAAAAACGGTGCAAATCGTGAGTTTGGACAAATTCTAGGGCATAGTATTGCACGTGGAATAACTAAACCGTCTGTAAGAAAAAGTTCAAGTGAAGTTGGATTTTTTAATGGTCCAACTAAGAAAATGTATCCACATACTCAAACTGGAGATACTTTCCCTGGAGGTATTATTCCTGCTGGTACAGTCTTAAATGCTATTTCTTATAGAACTATTTTTAATAGTCTGGTTTTACCTGAAGCAACCGCTTATGGGTGGTATGAAGACAATGATGTGATTTATGTATTTCTTGCAATTCATCAAAATGCCTCGATGTTGAAATTACCACTTCCAGCGATGTTTAACGGAAAATCTGCGACTACGGATCCAACTGCAAACTTTACATTGCATAGTGAAATTGTCAGTGATGGCGGTTTATTTTGCTCAGTTATAAACAACTATGCTCAAGTAACAATCAAGTTAAGTTAAATTGAAAATATAAGCCCTAACTCTAGTTTAGGGCTTTTTTATTGCCAGTTTCTGGAGAAATGGGTCATGGCAGACAATCAACAAATTATCGATACGTCCGCTGCACTGGCGGTTAGTAAATCTGCAACATATGGGGGAAGTATGGTGGGAGCTGTTTCAGCTTGGGTTGGCTCAATCGACCTTGCTTTCTGGATCAGTATTATTATTGCGGTAGGTGGTTTTTTAATGAACTGGTATTACGCTAGACAAAAAAATAAGCGTGATGAAATTGAACATGAAGCATATTTAAAAAGTTTGGAGCCTAAAGGGGGCTGTGATGTCAAACAAGACTAAAATTGCGGTGGTACTTATAGCAGCTTCGGCTGCTTTTTTTGTGCCTTTAAAAATGAAAGAAGGGTACACGTCTAGTCCTGTTATTCCTGTGGCTGGCGATGTACCAACACAGGGTCATGGCACAACCGTTAAACCTAACGGCCAAAAAGTCAAAATGACAGATCCACCAATTGGCAGAGATACCGCTGATAAATGGTTGCGTTATCACGTAAATAAAGATGAAGCATTTTTAAAGAAATCTTTGCCAAATGTGAAGCTTACTCAAACTGAATATGAAGTCTATTTGGACTTTATTTATCAATACGGGCAATCGGCTTGGTCTGGCTCATCTATGCGAAGACTGCTTATACAAAATAAACCCCGACAGGCATGCGATGCATTGCTGAAGTGGAAATACGTTGCAAAGCGGGATTGCAGCATTCGTAAAAATAATTGTTATGGCGTGTGGATTAGGCAGCTTGAGCGTCATCAAAAATGTGTAGGTGAAAACTCATGACTTGGATTCTCTTAAATAAACGCTGGACCGCAATCATTATTTTAGTTGTTGTGGTTGTTATTCAGACGGCTATCACAAATCGCTATGCAGGCTTATTAAAGCAAGCAGAACAGCAATGTCAGTCACAAATACAAGATATTGAGCGTAAGCAAGTAAAAGCGCTTGCTGAAGCACAAAACGAATTTAATCAAGTGAGCGCAGACTATGAACAACTTAAGTCAGAACAACGTACAAAAGTCGAGTATGTTGAGCGTGAAGTGCAAAAGATCATTGAGCGTCCTGTTTATCTCAATCGCTGTATTGATTCTGACGGGTTGCACCAGATCAACAGTCTTATTGAAGCCAAACGTACCAGCTAATTTAATGCAGCCATGTGAGCGATTTAATAAACTTGAAGATGGAACAGGTAAAGTTATTACCCCTTGGATTATTGATACGCTAGCTAAAGGCAATGAATGTTCAGCTAAAGTGGATGCATGGATAGAAATAGGAAAAGCCCTTAGGTGAGGGCTTTGTTTATTTTATTTATTTAATTCTTTGTTTGCCCTTGCATCTGCAATTACCGATTTTAGATGATCTATCGAGGCAAGTTTATGTTGTGGAGCAGCACCAGATAAACGGTTGTCTAAAATTTCATTGTCATATTCAGTTAATATTTTATCTAGGTCATGGCCGTGCATGTGAAGGGAGTTTACTAAAGCCCTTAAGGTGCAATCGGAAAGTTGAGTTTCAGTTAATGGTTCAAGTGACATTTTATTTTCCTAAATAATTATAAAAAAGTTTAAGTGTTTAAATATACGTTTTAATTATTAATAGTCAACATACCTTCAAACGTAAAATAATTATTAGATTTAAGGTTTTGGGACATCGACCAAGACCGATTTTGATACATACTCCCGCCAAACCCCAACTTAAATTTTCCGAATTTCCCTTGAATCCCCTCAATTGCACACATTAAATTTTCTGTTTTTTCTAGTTCGCTATAATCTGTTAGCAAATCATAAGTATAAGTATGCTTACTCTCCAGTGCGGTCAAAACTACCCCGCATTTTTTAAAATCAACTCCAGCCTTGTAAATGTAATCAATCATTCTTGTAGTAGCTTTAACTAGCTTTCTTACGTCATCTGTTGGTACAGCAAAGGGTTGAGAGAATTCTTTTTTATAGAATGGTTTATTCACATCAAATGGGCTTGAGTGAGCAAAGCCGATGATACAGCCACATAGAGCCTGATCCTTTCTTATTCGTGTAAATGCTTCTTGGGTCCTTCGCGCAATGGCTTCTTTTAAATCATCCTTTTCAGTTATTTTTTGTTTGAAAGCACGTGATGAAATGATTTGTTTTCGTGAGGGTGGGGTGTCCTCAATTTCAATGCAGGCGATACCATTAAGCTCCAGCACTGTGCGCTTCATAACAACGCTAAATAACGATTCAATGTGATATGGATTTGCCAGCATTAAATCAAATACGGTATTTATACCCATTGCTTGTAATTTTTTGGAATGTTGTCTACCAACTCCCCACACTTCTGATACGTGAGTTTGTTTATAAAGTAAGTCTCTTATATTTGTTTCAAAAGTTGTGAGGTTACATACCCCGTCAAATGTCATATAGGTTTTTGCAAGGTGATTTGCCATTTTTGCTTCAGTCTTGCTTCGGCCTATTCCAACGCATACGGGCAGGCCGATCCATTGCCATATACGGTTTTTCATGAGGCGGGCGTAAGCATCTAAATCATAGTTCTGCCTGTATGCTGTCAGCTCTAGAAACGCTTCATCAATGCTGTATGTCTCATGCTCATGGGGTGCTACAAACTGTTTTAATATTGCGTGAAATCTGCGGCTCATTTCAGCGTAGACGGGGTAATTACTTGAGAGGACAGCTACATTATGTCGTTTGACTAAATCAATAATTTTAAAAAGTGGTTCACCCATTTTTATACCAATGGCTTTAGCTTCCTGTGAACGTGCAACAGCGCAACCATCATTATTGGAAAGCACAATAACAGGTTTGTTAATTAATTGAGGGTTGAAGAAACGTTCTATACTGGCGTAGCAGTTGTTCACGTCAACCAAGCAAAAAATACGCGGTTTCATAAAAATTGATTTCGTTACAAATTCAAGTTTTATGGTAGAGATGAGGCTTTAAAAATTCAAATAATAAAAATCTTTGGAAATCAGGGACACGACAACTAAGGTCGCAAGATTGAATGCATTTGGTCGGAAATTCTCCATTTAAAAGCATGAAAACAATATTGAACAAAGATGGGTCATGACAGGTTTTTTGACAGGCATGCTTAATAAACAGTAAAATACAATTCAAGCTAGGGGATGTAAGTTATTGATTTTTAAAGTCGGTAATTTAATAGTATTTGATAGTGTTTGATTGTTTCGGGTTCAACTCCCGTCATCTTTATTTTTTTAGAGAGGGGTACAGTTCAAACTATACCCTAAAAAATTAATAACTATTAACTTGCTTCCTCTTCTTCAATTGTTGTCCTAATAGACTCATCTTGTTTTCGAAGATAGCTTTGAAAAATAGCAGCCTCAATCTCATCATCTTCATTTTTGATGTTTCCTATGGCTAGCAATAATTTATCAATTGCATAAATCATTGTCTTAAACTCAAATTCATAATATGAACTATCATAACTTGGTGAGCTATCAATTATAGTTTTTAGCTTCTGAAGCCCTTCTTTATAAGATCTTAAAAGATCTTTTGCAAAATTTGTATCAACACCAGATGTCTTATAAATTGCACTACCAGATTTTTCTAATACATACAATGATTCTGAGCCAATACAGTCAATCACAATTTTAGATTTTGAAAGCATAAAATTATCTTTTAATAATTAAAGTGAAGAAATATTTGTATATAGATATGTTAAGAAATTCAAGTAACAAGATTAATTTCATAAATTTATACTTTATTAATTAGTTTTTATTTGCGACAAAAATGCGTCAACTGTGTATTAAGTTATTGAATGTGAACAATTTAGACTGTCCTTGACATCGTAGAGGTCTCCAGTTCGAGTCTGGATATACCTACCAATATATTAAAATCATATAAACTCGAACAGTGTTATATGACTTAAAAAGCCCTAAACTATAATGGTTTAGGGCTTTTTTATTACTTTGTATAAACGAACATAAATTCATATAGTAGATCGATTCTCGTATCATCGTGTGTATCACGATTTAATTACTGAACTCATGATCAAGCTTATTTCTCATCATTTTTTATGAAAAGAGCCGCGATTAAGAAAAGACCGTTATCTGATACTACTTTGGTCAGTTTTAAGCCAGAACATGAAGACTATAGAGGACTAAATAGAAATGGTCTTATTTCCTTATGCAAAAAAGAATACATCTTAGCAATTAATATATAAGAAACCTGAGGGTAAATGGTCGTGTATGGGGACTAGGAGCTTACCCAGCTGTTAGCCAAACATTAGCAAGAAAGCTAAAGCTCTCGAAGGGAGAGATGATCCAAACTAAGGTAGATAAGGGGGTATTTATATGTCTGCTATTTCTACTATTCTTTTAACAATATTCTTATCACTCTGTATCGAGATTGCCTTTATACAAATCAGACCAGGAAATCAGGGTATCAGACATTTGTTGTAATACATTGATAAAATTAGTACGTTGTTCTGGAGTCAGGGTAGAGAAGTGCTTGTACTGTATTTCACGTAAACCATTACGTTGTTCTTTAACTAATTGTAAGCCATAGTCGGTCAACTCTATTAACCAGCTACGCGCATCACTGGTATTCTTTTTCCGAAGCACAATATTTTTATTTTCTAGTATTTTCAGCATTCTAGTTGCTGTTGGTACGGCAACACCAGCATGATGTGCAATTTGACTGATGGTTAAAACACCTTCATCTGCCAAGGTATCTAATAAATTGAGTTGTGATAATGAAAGATGTGAACGCATCTGAGCATAATAGCCTCGATCACGGGTCATTGCCTTAAATAGGTTATGACAAACAAAAATAAACTCTTCAAATTCTTGCTCATTTTGTTCAGTCATTGAACTATCTTTTGCTGTAGGGTTCAATTTTCCATACCTGATCTAAACTATTGAATAAAGTAAAAACATTAAAATTTAACTATAACTGAGAGAAGTATAGCAAAAAATTTTATCTTGTATTTAGTTAGCTTGCTAAGTATTATTTATTTAGCAAGCTAACTAAATAGCTGCTAGTGGATCAGAAACATTCAGATATTTAGCGTTACTAGTTCAGATTTAAATTTATGAAAAATCATTTAATTACAATTACTTATTTGAAATTAATAATTTTTTATTTAGCTAGCTAAGTAAATACTTACATGAGTCTACTAATGCAAAAGAGGGAGATAGAGTGTGATAGCAAAGCCAATATTTCAAAAATCTGAAGGTAAAACTGTAGATCAATCAAATTATCTAGCAATTACTTTAGTGATACTTGCTGGAATTATTTCTGCTTTACATGTGGGAAAGGCTTCAATCGCAATCCCCCAAATGCATGAACAGTACCATTGGTCGCTTTCTGCTCTTAGTTGGATTATGTCAGTTTTTCCATTTATTGGCGTTATTGGTGGTATGGCAGCGGGGATTTTGGTGAAACAATGGGGAGACAAACGTTTACTCTGCCTAGGTTTAGCTGTTCTGGCAGGCGCAAGTTTTTTGGGCGCTATGACAACCAGCTTTACATTTTTAATCATAACGAGAATTATAGAAGGGCTAGGCTTTTTACTAATTGTTGTATCAGCACCTTCTATTTTGAATCGTTTAGCAACTCCTCAGCAATACAACATGGTATTTGGCTTTTGGAGCATGTTTATGGGGATAGGCATTGCAATCTCAATCTTTTTGGGGCCTTTATTAAATAACTGGCAAAGTTTATGGTTGATCAATGCAGGACTAACATTTTTAATCTTAATTTTTATATTTTTAAAAGTACCCCATATAGAAAAAACTGTATCCATTTTGGCTCAACCTACTAATATTAAAGATGATATTTTAAGAGTCTTAAAAACACGCAATCCTTCTTTATTGGCGATTGCTTTTGCAGCTTACAATATTCAATTTTTTTCAGTACTTACGTTTTTACCTTTATTTTTAGTGAATAGAACAGGGATGTCAGTTGCACAAGCAGGATTCGTTTGTGGAACCGTAGTCATCTCTAACATTACCGGTAATCTTACATCTTCATTTCTACTTAATCGTGGTGTTAAAGCAAAGACCATTATTATTTTTGCCAGTGCTGCTATTGGCATACTTGGTATAGGAATATTTCTTCCATTCACACCCGAGCTCTTGGCAATCATTTTATGTTTTTTATTTTCAATGGTGAGTGGTCTAATTCCCGCAACTATTGTCAGTTCCGCTCCGCGTAGTTCTCCTGATATTAGCTTGGTTTCATTGTGTATTGGCGCTGTGATGCAGGGAAATTATCTTGGACAAGTTATAGGCCCTTTGGCAATAGGTTTCGCCATTAGTTTTGCTGGCTGGACTGCCGCAGTTATCCCGGTTGGAATTGCTGCATTAATTGGAGTTTTAGCAGGTTCATTACTCAATTTTGAAAATAAGAAATTAGGCACATAAAAATGATTCTATTTACTCAATTTAAGATTCAGGAGAGTAACGAATGAGCCAATTTATTTTGAAGAAACATTTTACGATGACGATTTTTCTATCATCAGTATGTTTAAGTAGCTCTATTTTTGCTGAATCGCCCTTTAATCAAAAAAGTAAATGGGCACTTGGAGACTGGGATGGTAATAGAACAATATTAGCCGATCAGGGTTATGAGTTTACATTTGGTTATACAGGTCAATTTGCAGGAACTCTACATACAGAGCATAAAGGCAATGGGAGTGCTTATGCAGACCAATGGACTATTGGAACTAAACTAAATCTAGAAAAGATTCTGGACTGGAATGATACCGAGGCCGAAATCAAAATAACTCATCGTGGTGGACAATCTTTAAATCAGGAAGCTGACGCACTATCACAAAAGTTTTTTCAGACACAGGAAGTATACGGTCGCGGACAAACATGGCGATTAACTGATTTTTGGATTCAAAAAAGCTTTTTTGATAGGCATTTAGATATAAAAGTTGGACGTTATGGAATAGGTGGGGAGTTTGCTCGAGCTGATTGTTTATTTCAAAACTTATCTCTTTGTGGTGGGCAAGTTTCCAAAGGTGCAGGAGATCAGTGGTATGACGCACCAGTAAGTCAATGGGCTATGCGGATTCGTTATAATCTTCATCCAGAATTATATGCACAAGTGGGTGTATTTGAGCAAAACCCTATAAATGGTAATGCAACCAATACAACAGATGGATTCAATTTAAGTACAGATGGTTCGAAAGGTGCGATTATCCCTGTTGAAGTTGTTTGGTCACCTAAAAAAGCTTTTGAACAATTACCACTTCCAGCTGAATACCGTCTTGGATATTTTTATAGTACGGTTGATGCAAAAAACGTGAAATATGACTATACACAGTCTAATTTGGGTCAACCGCTTAATGATAATTATCATAAGAACTCCGTATGGGCCTCAATGAAACAACAACTAACTTCCAAAGATGGAGATAACTCACGTGGTTTAACTGTGATGGGGCAAGCTATATTTTTTGATGATGAAACGAGTATTTATAAAGATATTCAAAACATAGCTTTGGTTTATAAAGGTCTATTTGCCAATAGGCCTGAAGATGAATTAGGCGGAGGGGTTGCACGAATCCATATTAATAGTGATGCGCAAAAATTTAAAGATAGTGCTCTAACACATGGGTTTAATAGTGAAGTGAATGCCGAGATTTACTACGGTTTAAAACTTAGAAATTGGTTAATGATAAAGCCAAATGTTCAATATATTCATAATATTAGTGCCAATCCTTCTAATAAGAGCGCATGGGTAGGAGGAGTAAAGTTTAATATGGACTTCTAAATTAGCTATTTTGAAATAGCTCTATTACTCATTATGGAACTTAACCCAATCGGCTATCAATTATTGACATTTTCCAGATTTACTTCACGTAAATAAGTTGTTTTAAAAATTAGAGATACAGTTTTACTATTTTTATATTTAGAGGCATAACTTACCCGAAGTTACTTTACTGCTATTTAGGACTAACTATGAAAAACACTTATTTAGTTACAGGTGCTACAAAAGGCATTGGAAAAGCAATTAGTGATGAACTCTTTTTGAATGGACATCATGTCATAGGAATTGCCAGAAATATTGATAATATAGACTTTCATGGGGAGCTTTTTAGTTGCGATTTATCGAATATAGAACAAACAGAAGAAACACTAGCTTTAATTTCTAAATCTCACGTCATCCATGGAATAGTGAATAATTCAGGAATCAGTTTACCTCAACCTTTAGGCCAGATTACATTTGGTGCCTTACAGGATGTATGGAATTTAAATGTAAGGGCTGCCATACAAGTTACGCAACATTTTGTTGAACAACTGAAAGAACAACAATTTGGTCGAATTATTAATATTGGTAGCAGGGCTATTTACGGGGCCAAAGAACGGACTGCATACTCAGCAGCAAAAAGTGCATTGGTTGGTTGTACTAAAACATGGGCACTTGAGTTGGCTGAATTTGGAATAACAGTAAACTGTATAGTACCTGGACCGATTGAAACGGAACTTTTTAGAAAAACCAGACCAGTTGGCAGTTTAGCTGAGAAAGCTATTTTAGATAGCATTCCATTAGGAAGGATCGGAACACCAAAAGATGTTGCACATGCTGTCTCTTTTTTACTGTCAGATCATGCAGGTTTTATTACTGGTCAAGTTCTAAATATTGATGGTGGAGGAAGTTTATAGAGAATGATTATACGGACATTTAAATTTCATTAAGAATGCCTGCATTGAGCACACCTTGCTTATAAGCACTTTGAATCCAGAGCAACGCCTTATTTTATAAATAAAATAAATATATATATTAGAAAACTTGATTAATTTTATTTTTCGTGTACAATGAACATAACTAGAAAAAGTCATGTTTGGTAAATCTTCTCTAAGTACCGCAGTATTAGTCATAATCCTTCGTTTTTTTTAGATTTTAAGCTCCATTCTTTATTATTTCGATGTTACTCATAACCAATAAAATGGTTTAAATTTTTAAAAAAAATAGGATTTATTATGTCTAATTCAAATATCATGAAAGGTACTGTTAAGTGGTTTAACGAAGCTAAAGGTTTCGGTTTTATCCAACCAGAATCAGGACCAGACGTTTTTGCTCATTTTAGCGAAATCGCTAGCTCGGGTTTCAAAACGCTTGCTGAAGGTCAACCTGTTCAATTCAGTGTTGCACAAGGCCAAAAAGGCCCAAATGCTGTAAATATTGTTGCTCTATAAATAATTATAAGCACTCATAAATAAAAGCACTAATGGGTGCTTTTATTTTGGTTTTAAAATAATTTTAAAGTTTTTTTAAGATTATAAGTAAATTTTAATTTAGGATATAAATTGTTAAAAATAAATGATTTAATTGCAAAATCTAAAAATGGTACAGAAATTTTAGTGTCTTTAATTCCTCTAAATAGAATACAAAATACACGTGAAGGTTTTAAAACCGTTGAAGTTGGTAAAAGAGTTCTCCTTTCTTCGGGAGTTGAAGTTGATTTAAATTTAGATGGGCGTACCTTTTATGCCTCTATAAATCAATTATTTAAATTAAATGAAAGAGTTTGTTAAAAAGCTCAACTTGCTATTGGATATTTAGGTAGATCCATTATTTCTGCCATAATTTTATTAGGATATCGTCATGCTTAAACAAAATATCAGTGTTAAAGACCAGTTTGGAAGTAAATACTTCATTCAGGCAACAGTAGATCATTATTTTGCTAATACTCAATGTTTTTCTAATTTAAAATACATTACCGTTGAAGGCGAAGACATACGACCGGGTTTTGAAATGTTTTTTCAAAGTACTTTAAGTGGTAAAATTTTTAAAATTGATAAAATTAATTAATTTATCAACGTAGTACATTTAAGGTGCCAGAATAGAGTTCTTCTAAAAAATAGAAAATCCTCAGGGCTTTAGGGCACATTGCAAATACTCAATTAAACAATAACTTTAATAATAAAGCGCAGGTGGTGAAAGCCATACTAGCGCATTTCAACGTCCCAAACCTCTAAAATCCTCTACCTTTATAAACCCCAAGTTAACAATAACTTATTCATTATTTATCCTTACTTTTTAATGATCTAATTTAAAGCAAATGTCATTTTGTGTGCTTGACTGCAATAAATGTGAAGCTTATCCTTTGCCTGCTGGCCACATTGCCAGCCGGCTTTGACAGGCTGAATAATAACTCCCGCATCAGAGCTTTTCCTTCTGAGGAATAGTTTTGTGTGTGGTGGACCACTCGTCTCTTTCCCGTAGCGGTAGGACGGGAGAGGGACACCTTCGGGTGTGCTAGTTTGAGTTATTACTAGTCTGTCAACCTTCTTCCGTTCTGCCACCATAATTCTATAAATGTCTGGCAGAACTCCCTATAAAAAGGAGTTGGCTTTGCACATTCATTATTTCTTGACAGTCTTTGTCAAAAGCTATAACGACACAACTTAAATCATATTTATCAGCTTGATTGCCTTTAAGGTTTTCAGGCTTTAAGTCATTACGACTCAAAAAACTTAATCAACAATAAAACTTGAGATATGTCACGCACAGTCTTACGGCTTTGCTATGCCTTTTTTCTCCCAAAAAGTATCTCATTTAGAAATAACAAGAATTTATAACGGTAAAAATATGCGAAATTTAGTTCTCTCTACACGTGTCTTACAAGTCGTAAATAAATCGATTAATTTGTTTCACCATTTTGGGTTTCATACCGTGGGTATTGATAAAATTGTGAAAGAGTCACAAATTCCAAAAGCGACTTTTTATAACTACTTTCACTCTAAAGAGCGGTTTATTGAAATCTGCTTGACCGTGCAAAAAGAGCGCTTAAAAGAAAAAGTGGTTTCAATTGCTGATGAGGCCAACCGCACCAACGTAACTGATCAATTAAAGAAACTTTATTTCTTACATACTGATTTAGAAGGGCTGTACTACTTATTATTTAAAGCTATTTTTGAGACAAAACTGACCTATCCAAAAGCCTATCAAACCGCAGTGAGGTATAGAACATGGCTAACAAATGAAATCTATAGCCAGCTTAGAGTACTCAAAAATGATGCTACTTTTCAGGACGCCAAACTCTTTTTATATATGATCGAGGGAACCATTATTCAGCTTTTAAGTTCAGATCAGATTGATGAAAGAGAAAGAGTACTAGATTGTTTTTTGGCGGGGTTAATTTGTAGCTCATAAAAGCTAATAGTTTTATGAAATTGAAAAACAAAATTAAAGAACTTCAGTAATAGTTTGAGAAATTTTGCTTTAATGTGTCTAAAAAAAGCTGAACCTTTTTTGGAATTTTTGATCCATAGGGGGTGGTTGCATAAAAATGAAGTTTGGATGAAAAGATATCTTGTGAACAATTAATAATAACGCCGTCCTCTTCATATTTCTTTGCCAAAAATTCAGGAATAAATAAAACACCTTGGTTTTTTTGGCAAAAATCTAAAAAGGATTTCTATATTATTGCAGATGAGTGGCGGTGGTGAATTAATAATCTTATTTTTTAAATCTGATCTTGAATATAATAATATATTATGTTTTCTTAATTCTTCTATACTTTTAGGTTTGCCATATTTATTTAAAAATTCAGTTGTTGCATAGAAGTTTTTTCTATAGCTATTTAGAATAAAAATATTTTGTTCTTTAATTTCTTCTTCAAATTTTAAAACAATATCAAATTTTTGTTCATTGATACCTAATGAATTTTCTGAAAAGAGTAGGTCAATTTCTATATTTGGATATTGAATTAAGAAATTGGAAATAATATCTGAAAAGTATGTTTGAATAAAAATATGAGGAACATTAATTTTTAATATGCCTTCGGGGTACTTTTGATCATATACAAAGTCATTGGCGGCTAAATCTAATTCTTTAACAATGACTTTGCAACGCTGATAAAATTTCTCTCCTGAGCGGGTGAGGTCCATTTTTCTGGTGTTACGTATAAACAATGACGTACTAAATAGGCTTTCTAAATGAAAGATTCTTTTAGAAACTTGATCTCTGCTAATTCCTAAATCTCTAGAGGCATGACTAAAATTTCCAGTTTCCACAACACTAATGAAAGTATTAATACAGTCTAGTTTGTCCATTAAATTTTGAAAGGCTAAATTGGTGTGCCGCTAAACTATATTATGATTTTGTACTTATCAATCATTGTATCTTTTGGGAATACAGTTTGTATTTAAATGAATATCTAGTAGTTTACAGTTATTTTTGATTTTATATAGGCTACTAATTAATTTTGTTTTGGAGTTATTTAAATAATTATTTTAAATATCTAAATTAAAATCATGGTTCTTGTAAATATTAATTTTTTATAAATTTATAGGGTTGTTAAAAAATCGAAATACCAATGAGGTAAATAGATGAGTGACTTAATTAATAATAATCCTGTGTGGGTAAAAAAAATCTTATCAATTCACGGATTGCTCCCACTTCTTAGAGTTGCATTAGTTTCAGCCTATTTAGTCGGTGGAATTAATAAACTAATAGGCTTTCATATGGCGATTGAGGAGCAGGCGAGTTTCGGTTTACAGCCTGCCTGGCTCTGGGCAGCCACAGCGATTGTGATTGAAATTATTGGCTCGCTCTTGGTTATTTTTAATCGTTTTGTCTGGTTAGGGGCTGGGGCTTTAGGCTGTCTAACCGCAATAGCGATGCTGGTTGCAAACGATTTTTGGAATCATACAGGTCCAGCATTTTTTAGCACGTTTAATAGTTTCTTTGAACATTTAGGTCTCATTGCTGCTCTAGTGATGGTCACCATTCTTTCTAATCAACAAACAAAGTCACAATAAGTTGTAGTACTCAATTCTTACGGAGTCTTTTATGCGTAAATCATTATCAGCCTTGCTTTTAAGCACAATGCTAGTAGGTACAAATGTTGTCATTGTTCCTCAAGTTTTTGCCAAAACAACAACCAGTGTAAAAAGTGAAGCGCCCGGTGTAGCTCCTCAATACGATACAACGCATGTTTATGTGAATCCCGAAGACTTCGATAAATTTACCGACAGCTTAGTGGCGACTTTTGGCGGGACTAAATCTAAACAGGGCATTTTTCAGGTGACGCCAACACCAAGCCAGACCATTTCCCAACTTGTATTGACTCCAGTAGGAACACTGTCTGTATTTGGTTTTAAAACTCCAATTCCACATCCTTTTGGTTTAGAAAGAACAGGTTATTTAGTCAAAGATATGGATGCAGCCGTCCAGTCTGCCAAAGCGAATGGCGCAGATGTGATTGTTGATGCATTTCCTGACCCAATCGGGCGCGATGCAGTCATCCAGTGGCCGGGTGGCGTAAATATGCAGCTTTATTGGCACACCACTAAACCAAGCTATAACAAATTAGAAACCGTTCCAGAAAATCGTATTTATATTTCAAAACAAAGTGCCGATTCTTTTGTTAAAAAGTTCGTCAACTTCTCTCATGGCAAAGTAGTTTCAGACAATCCTAAAGCGGCTGGTGTAGAAACTGGACGCCCAAATGAAACATATAGACGTATTCGCGTTGAATCTGATTTCGGCAAAATGACAGTGTTGGTTACCGATGGTCATCTTCCATATCCATATGGGCACGATATGACGGGTTATGAAGTCAAAAATTTATCTGAGACTTTAGATAAAGCCACAAAAGCGGGTGTATCTGTATTGGTAAATACCTATAAATCAGATGGTCGTGAGGCAGCGATGGTAAAGTTTCCGGGTGGTTATATTGCCGAAATTCATGCCGCTACAAAGTAATTTATTCGCTTAATGATAGATAGAAACTGACACTCATATGGCCTAAGGGCGGTGTGAGTGCAAAAGACTAAGTCTCTGCAATGACCTGTTTATTACCATGGATAACAAGATGGCCCTGCATATTTCTAATGATAGAAACTATCGAATTAAGTACTCAGAAACTTACCTTAAAATAATTAAAATGAGTTTATTAATGACGGGTAGTTTATTTCTTTATGAATTTGCTCATGCACAAAATGAAGTTTCAAATACAAATGCATGCCCAGCTCGTCCAAAGATTTCAACCAATCGCTGGCAAGAGAATTGGGATGTTTTAAAAAATTCGTGTGTACCAAAGAAAATAGGTGATGATTTTAAATATATACCCTTTGGCGATAATAATTATTTGTCATTGGGTGCGAATATTCGTGAGCGTTTTGAAGTTAATAATAATGCGAGATTTGGTAGTGGAAATAATCAAGCCGATCGCTATTTAATTCAAAGATTACAAGTTCATGCAGATGCACGTATTGGCGATCACTTACAATTATTTACTCAGCTCAGTGACGCGAGAGCGTTTGATAAAAAGAATATTAGCAGTACCGACCAGAATAGACTTGATGTTGAACAAGCTTTTATTGCTTGGGTGAGTCCTTTCAACAATGGAACTTTTAAGTTTAGAGTGGGCCGTCAAGAGATGGCTTTTGACTTACAGCGCTTTATTTCAAATCGTGAAGGCCCAAACGTTAGGCAAGCCTTTGATGGCATTTGGTCGGGTTATGAATATGGCGATTGGAGAGTTTTAGGCTATCTCACCAGACCTGTTCAAATTGAAAAAGATTCAACTTTTAATGACCATTCCAAAAGCAATTTAAGCTTTAGCGGCTTTCGTGTAGATAAACAAAATGTATGGGGAGGTGAGTTATCTGGTTATTACTCACGTTATGAACGGGATAATGCATCTTTTACAAGCGTTAAGGGTAATGAAATTCGAGACTTATATGACGTTCGCCATATGGGTAAAAAGAATAATATCGATTGGGATGTTGAAGGCATGCTGCAACATGGAAGGATTGGCGGACAAACTATTCAAGCATGGGGACTCAGTAGCATTACAGGATACACATTTGCTGACCAAGCTTGGTCACCACGTTTAGGCGTTCAGTTTGATATTGCCACAGGTGATAAAAACGCCAACGATAATGAACTCAATACTTTTAACCAGCTCTTGGCAAACGGCTCATATTTTACTTTGGCGGGTTACAGTGGCTACAGCAATATTATTCACATAAAACCATCTCTGACACTTAAACCTTCAGATAAACTAACTTTATTAAGTGCATTAGGTTTTCAATGGCGTGAAACCACCAATGATGCAGTTTATTTCCAAGGTAATAACAGCATGGCGAACACAGCAGGGCGAGGCTCTAGCTGGACGGGTGCATATATTCAACTGAGAGCAGATCAAAAAATAAATTCTAATTTGTCTGTGGCTGCTGAAGGAGTGCACTTCGAGGTTGGAGATACCATTAAGAAGGCTGGTGGTAAAGACGCAAACTATTTAGGCCTTGAACTTAAATACGGGTGGTAAAATATGAGCACAGATTTAAAGCAAACAAAAATTGGAAGTTACCAAAATTTAAATATTGAACTCGTGACTTGGGACTGTGCTTCGGCCGAGGTTGAACTTTCCTGTGCTTGTATTTTTGAACATGAAATGGATAACCGTTCTTTTTCGGGAGGATTGGCACATTTAGATGAAGCTCTAAATGGAAGACTAGATCTGATACGAAAAAATAATTGGTTCAGCGCGAAATTGAATGATGTTCTTTTACTAAATCAAACTCCATCCACGATACAAGCATCTAAAGTTTTACTTGTCGGGATGGGGAAACCAGAAGATTTTACTGTAGAGAAAATAGGTGCTGCGATAAAAACTGCTGTGAAAACAGCGCATCAACTGGAACTCAAAAGTGTGGCATTTGCGCCTAGTATCTTAGATACAGGTCTGAATCCTCCCGCAGGTTTAAATGAACTTATGCTAAGAAGTTTAAAAGAAGAATTAGACAAACATCATCAGCTTTATTTGCAAAATTTAGTTAAAAAATCTGAAATTGAAAGATGGGTTTTTGATGCAGGTTTTCAAAATTATGATGCTAAGGCCGAGCAATATATAGCGTCTTTTGCCAAAATTTTTTTATAGCTAATATTTTAACTTATCAAGAAACAACTTGTTTATTAAGCATGACTCATTTAAATAAATGAATAGGAACACAACACATCTCTGTTGCTTTATGAGGAGGTCGTTATTTGAAGTTATTTATTATTATATTTATTGCAATTTTTTCTAGTATTGGACTGATTTGTTTAATTGCACTGCTCAAAAATCTAAAAAACAATTCTTCATCTGGCGAGCATGATCATTCATCTTCTTCAACACATCATTTTCACGATAATAGTTCTAGTCATCATAGCTCTAGTTATTCAAATGATTGTTCATCATCTTCAGATTCAGGTAGCTGTGATAGCGGCGGCGGTGGAGATTAAAAAAAAGCCCTTTTTATGCAAAGGGCTTTTAATGATTTAAGGCAAATCAAACCAGATAAATTGACTATCTTCAATTGCTTGAATCGTCGCTTTACCTTCAAACACGAAAGCATCACCGGCTTTGACTTCTTGATCGCCAATGCGAACTACACCTGAAATCACGTGAACATAGTTTACTTTTTTAACTGGCTCAACGTTTAACTCATGTCCTTTTTCCAACACGGCAGATTTTACTTCTGCATTTTGGCGAATATGCATCGGTGCATTTGCATCGGGACCAGCAATTAAATGCCATTTGTTTGGATCATTGCGTGGGTCAAGGCTAATTTGCTGGTAATTTGGCTCAGCTTCTTTTACATCTGGAATAATCCAGATCTGTAATAAATGTACAGGCGTATCAGTGTTGTTGATTTCACTGTGGGCAACACCTGTGCCAGCGCTCATGAGCTGCCATTCACCTGCTTTAATTTGGCCTTCATTTCCCATCGTGTCACGGTGTGAAATAGCACCATCGAGCACACAGGTTAAGATTTCCATGTTGTCATGAGAATGTGTGCCGAAACCATTATGTGCATCAATTCTGTCGTCATTAATCACACGTAATGCACTAACACCCATATATTTAGGATCGTACCAGCTACCAAATGAAAAGCTATGATAAGACTCTAACCAACCCGCTTTTACATGTCCTCGATCTTCACCACGATGTAGATAAGTATTCATGATTTAATCTCCCAAATTTTTTATTTATCTCTTGAGAAATATATTAATGTTCTATAGAGGCTAGAAAAACAGGCTAACTGCAACATGTCGTTGCATAATTGATATGGTTGTAAAGTTTTTTATTGATCAATATTTTTAAGAATAAAAAAACCTGCCATGAAGGCAGGTCTTTTAAAGAATATATGGATTACTCAAGGAATTTAACAGTTACGCCAGAACGTACTTTATTTCCTAAATCGTTTGCATCCCAGTTCGTTAAACGGATACAACCGTGCGATGCTGTTTTAGAAATTAAAGATGGATTTGGTGTTCCGTGAATACCAAAAGATTTTTTACTTAAACCAATCCAAATATTACCCACTGGAGCATTCGGGCCAGGTGGTAAAGAAAGAGGTTTTAAGTTTTTACCTTGTACGAAGTTCGAAGGTGAATAGCTGTACCAAGGGTTACGTGCTACACCAACTACCTTGTAAGTACCGGCCGGAGAAGGCGTATCAGTACTGCCAATTGTTGCAGGAAATGAGGCAATCATTTGGTTCCGGCTATTGAAGAGATACAATTGTTTTGCACCTTTATGGGCAATAATCAAATGAATATCTTCTGGTAAATCATTGCGTACGTTTGGAACAATGATCTTTTCACCCGCTTTTTTGAATGTCGCAGTTGGGTTTAATTTCTTTAAGAAACCTTCATCAATATGAAACTTCTCGCCCAACATTTCAGTCACACGCGTGTAGTACAAACCTTTCATTTTAGCCTGTAATGCGTAGTCAGAAGGAATCGACTCAGCATATGGGCCTTTTAAGTCAGCATCAGAAATCGTGTATTCAATAAATGCTGGCTTGGTTTGTTTAGCAACCAATGCATCCCAAGTTTCTTTGGTCAGGTCACCAGTAGGCGATAAACCATTCATTTGCTGGAATGAAGAAATTGCTTTTAATGTATTTTTACCACTCATGCCGTCAATTGCGCCTGGTGAAGCATGGGCATTATTGAGCATCACATGTGCACGTGCATAAACTGGAAGTTGGCCTTTACCAATATTTTCAGACCATTCTGCCGAGTTTAAGCCATCTAATGTCCATGAAGCAGCTGACACTGGTGCAGCCTTAGACGCCGTTGTGCTTTTAGCAACGGCTGGTGTAGATGCAGCAATACCAGACTCAGCATTTGGGTCTTCTGTTTTCTGCAAATTTTGTAATGTCGTTGACGCTCGATTTAAGTCATTTTGTTCTTGAGCAGTAATTTGTGTTGGAGCTTGAGCTTGTACAGTTGAAGCTGCATCTACCGCAAGAGGATCAATCGGATCTTCTACAGGAGCTGATACCTTTTTAGGGTTCATTGGTTGCTCAGTTGTTGAAGCGGCAAAAGCAACATTGGCAATAATACAACTTAAACTCATAGCGAGTAATGAGCGAACAAACATGTAATTCAACCTTAAGAATTTTCATATAAGCAATACGGGAATTGATCTAATCTCAAAGTGCATAAAATTACCAATAACTCATCTCTATGAGCCCAAGATTGGCAATTTAGTGATTAAAAGAATAGTAATAAACCCCATGTAACATATTGCAAGTATTGCAGAAAACCTAGCAGCTTGCAGTAGACTTTTGTGTAAATATGCATTTTTTAGTAGATTGACGAGTTTTTTGTATGAAATTGAAATTATAAAACTGTCTCTGTTTTTGATATGATGCTGCCACATAAAGAAGATAGAGATTGGTAATGACGACTTTGAAAAATGATCGTTTCCTCCGTGCTTTGTTACGCGAACCTGTAGATACCACACCGGTATGGATGATGCGTCAAGCAGGGCGTTATTTGCCTGAATATCGTGAAACCCGTTCAAAAGCAGGCGACTTCCTATCTTTATGTAAAAATACAGAGTTTGCCTGCGAAGTAACTTTACAACCTTTGCGTCGCTATGATTTAGATGCAGCAATTTTATTTTCAGATATTTTAACAATTCCAGATGCACTGGGTTTAGGTCTTTATTTTGAAACAGGTGAAGGACCAAAATTCCATAAAACAGTACGTACCGAACAAGATGTAGCTAACTTACCTAAGCTAAATGCAAAATCAGATCTTGATTATGTGATGAATGCGGTAAGCACGATCCGTTCTGCTTTAGGGGGGCAAGTTCCACTGATTGGTTTCTCTGGTAGCCCTTGGACTTTAGCAACTTATATGGTTGAGGGTGGTTCAAGTAAAGAATTTCGTTTTACCAAACAAATGATGTATGCCCAACCGGAAGTTTTGCATGCTTTGCTTGATCATTTAGCAGACTCAGTCATTGACTATTTAAATGCTCAAATTGATGCAGGTGCTCAGGCAATCCAGATCTTTGATAGCTGGGGCGGTGCATTAGCACACCGTGAATATGTCGAATTCTCTTTAAACTACATGAATAAAATCATTGCTGGTCTACAACGTGAGAAAGATGGCCGACGTATTCCGATCATTGTGTTCACCAAAGGCGGAGGTCAATGGTTAGAGCCAATGATTAGCACTGGTGCAGATGCATTAGGTTTAGATTGGACTACGCGATTAGATACAGCTCGAAATACAGTGGCTGGGCGGGTTGCTCTACAAGGAAATCTTGATCCTGCTGTTCTATATGGTTCAGCTGCTTCAATTGAAAAAGCAGTAAAAGCCATGTTGGATGATGCCTACGCAAATGGTGAAAAGACCGGTTACATTGCTAACTTAGGCCACGGTATTACCCAGTGGGTAGACCCTGCACAACCAAAAATATTTGTAGATACCGTACATGAGTATAGTGCGAAATATCTAGGATAGTTTTTGTGCAATATCTAACTTTACCGTTTCACTTTATCGGCAAGGCTGTTTCGGCAGCCTTGTTTGGTATTTTGCTTTTAATTGCGTTTGCTTTGACGGCACCGATGGGAAGCCATGAATATATGGGTTTTTATCGTTATGATTATTTACTGATGTATGCAGTGATAATACAGGTCTGTTTACTTTGTCTAAAGCTTGAATCATGGACTGAAGCTAAAGTGATTGCTTTATTTCACGTGATGGCTATGGTCATGGAAATCTTTTTGACCCATCCTGCGATTGCATCATGGCAATATCCGCAGCCCGCTGTATTTAAAATTTTAACTGTGCCTTTATTTGCAGGCTTTATGTATTCGGCTGTAGGTAGTTTTTTTGCACGTTCAATACGACTATTTCAGATTTCTTTTGAAAAGCTTCCACAATTTGGAACTATGCTGTTACTGGCATTTTTCTCATATATAAACTTTATGAGTAAGTTTTTTGTTCCAGATATTCGCTATATTTTATTTATTATTAGCGTATTTATTTTTTGGAAAACAAAGCTTTATTTTCAGTTAAATGATTATAAATTTAAAATTCCAATGTTACCTGTGTTATCTACCTTCGCTTTTCTCATCTGGATTGCTGAAAATATAAGTACATTCTATAAAATTTGGCTTTATCCAAGTCAGGTTAATGCTTGGCATATGGTGGGTTGGGGGAAGCTCGGGTCGTGGTATTTATTATTACTTTTGAGTTTAGTGCTGGTACTTAAAATATTAGGTCATCGAGATAATCAAGGTAACTGGAATTTAAGATAATTTTTCTTTTGCACTTTTTATCATATTGTTTATTTTTTAATTGCTAAATCACAGTCTTCTCGTTATCTTTAATAACGTGTAATAAAAATTACACATAACAATACAACACATAAGAAACGATCAATAATGATTTTTGGAGATTTACATCTATGTTAAAAAAATTAGCTTTAGCTGCTTTATTAGTAGCTGGTTCAAGTGTTGCAATGGCTGACAACGATGTTGGTTGTGGTGTGGGTACACAAGTATGGGCTGGCAAAAAAGGAGTAGCGCCTAAAATTCTTGCAGCAACAACAAACGGTATTTTTACTAACCAATTATTAGGGATCACTTTCGGTACTCTAGGCTGCCGTCAAGGCGGAACAGTAACAGCGCAAGTTGTAACATTCACAAATGAAAATGCAGAAGCTTTAGCACGTGATATGGCAGTAGGCCAAGGTGAAAGCCTGAACGTACTTGCTGAGTTAATGCAAATTAAACCTCAAGATAAAGACCGTTTCTTTAAAGTTTCAAAAGCAAACTTTGGTGAAATCTATTCAGCAAACAACCAAAACACACTTCAAGTTTTAGCATCATTGCAAACTGTAATGGCTAAAGACGACGTTTTAAAAGCTTACGTATAAGTTTGAAATCGAAAACCCTGTCGTATGGCAGGGTTTTTCTTATATTTTAATGATAAAAATTGATGAGCTTAATGAAGTCCGTTGTTTTAGTTTTTGCCTCTTTGGCAGTTAATATTGCGTATTCAGCAGATATAAATCCATCTATTCAAAAATATTGGTCAATTGCAGAACAACAAAAATTAGATCAAGACATTACATGGCAAAGGCTCATGTATGCCAATAAAAACCATAAAAGTGACGTTACTTATTCTGGCTATTTCATGTCGGAAAATGGGAAAAATAATTTAAAAGAAGAACTGAAAGCGGATATCTCGGCATTATTTATGCCTGCTCAAGATAATCAGTCGATTCGCTGTAAATTTCCGGCACGCAGTCAATGGCTCATACAAAAAGTCGGCATTCAAGAAAGTGAATTACCTCAAGTAAAATGTTCAGAATTTGAAAATTGGATTGAGCAAATTAAGCCTTATAAAGCGACATTAATTTATGCGACTGATTTTATGGGCAATCCAAGTTCGATGTTTGGTCATACTTTATTGCGTTTAGATCCCAAAGATCAGCAACAACTAAATTTAGTCTCTTACGCTGTGAATTATGCTGCGACCGTTGCAGGTAATGATAACTGGTCATATGCATGGAAAGGTTTAACAGGGCAATATCCGGGTGAATATTCACTGATGCCTTATTATCGTAAGGTAAAAGAGTATGGCGATTTTGAAAGTCGAGATTTATGGGAATATGAACTTAATTTAACTCCAGAAGAAACGCGTTTTGTAGTGGCTCATATTTGGGAAATGCAACATGTGAGCTTTCCTTATTATTTTGTGAGTGATAACTGCGCTTATCGCTTATTAGGATTAGTCGATTTAGTAAAGCCTGAATCTAACTTACAAGAAAAATTTACTTATGCATCTATTCCGATGGAAACCATTAAATCGATGCAACAACAAGGACTGACTAAAGCTCCTGTATATCGGCCTGCTTTAGAAACACAACTATTAGCACAAGCTCATCAACATGGCCGCTCTTTAGCGAAGGTTGCGCATCAAATTGCGATGATGCCAATTAAGCAGTCTTCTCAATTTTTGAAATCTTTTAGTGAGCAAGATCAGGCCAAAATTTTAGAGATGGCTTACGACGACTTATATCTCCAATTTACGAGCCGGCAAGTAGAAGAAAGCGTTGCTCAGCCGCAATTACGTCAGCTTTTGGCACTCAGAAGTCAGATTGACCTAGACAAACAGCGTCAAGAACCTAAAAGACCGACAAAAGAGCCAACTCAAGGCCATAATGCACGTAATATTTCAGTGAAAGCGGGTGAGGTGCAAGGTGATAAATTTATCGAACTTGGTCATCGGCAAGCCTATCATGACTTAATAGACCCTCAAGGCGGATACCGTGCTGGTACTCAATTGTTGTTTTTAAATGGTAATGCGCAGTGGCGAGATGATCATTTAAAGCTAGAACATCTTGATCTGTTAGAAGTAAATTCTTATAACCCGATTCAACCTTTTAAAACGCCGCTGAGTTGGGGATTTAATTTAGGTTGGCGTCAGGAAGCGATTCATGATGGTACTTTTAGTGAAGAAAAACAGCATGGCGTAGCGAATTTTAATGCTCAAGTTGGTTACAGTCTTGCTGACTATGAGCGCAAACATGTTTGCTATGGGCAACTACAAACCTACTTACAAGCCGGTTCAAATCTTGATAAAGGGTGGCGCGTGGGGATGGGACCAACTTTAGGTTGTATGAATCAGTGGTTTGAACACTTCAACTCTGTGGTGCAAATTGAATTGCCCTATTGGGAAGACCAAAACCAATGGAATTTAAGAGTAAATACCCAGTGGCAATATGTGATTAATAGCAATAATACCGTTCGATTAAATTGGGATTATGAACAACAAAATCATCGAGACTGGATGAAATCAAGTCTAGGATATGTTTGGTTCTTTTAAATAGTAAGCCCATAAAAAAAGAGAAATGAGATTATTCATTTCTCTTTTTTTGTTTTTAGAAAAGGCGATTATTTCTTTATTGCATTCAACACTGCATAGGCGGCTTTAATACGCTCTTCATTTGGAATGCGCTTATTGGTTAACATCACTAAACCAACATTTTCTTTCGGAATAAACACAACATATGTTCCAAAACCGTTGGTTGAACCCGTTTTGTGGAACATCTTAACTGAAGGTTCTTTTGAAATAGCGCTCACTTTATTAGGCTTCATCACGATTTGCTCTGAATTACTGTCTAATAAAGTTTGTAAAGGCGCTGGATAAGCGAATTCTTCCCAACCTAATGCCTGATACATCGTGCCGACTTGGTAGAAGCCTTTGTGAGTTTCATTAATTGCGCGTTGAATATCTGCTGGATATTTTTGTGGATTCAGATTGGCATTAACGAAACTCAGCATATCAGGTAAGGTCGATTTAACGCCGTACGCAGGTGCATCTAGTGGGCCGGGGGTAACACGAATCGGCTGATTTTCTTGGTTATAGCCAAATGCATAGTTTTGCATCTGAGTTTTAGGCACATTGACATAGCTATGTTTTAAGCCAAGATTTGGAAAAATGGTTTTTTCTAAGACTTGGTCGAAAGGTTTATTCATAGACAAAGCAACAACTTTTCCAAATAGGCCAATACTTGGATTTGAATATTGTCGATATTCACCGATTGAGTTTTTAGGCTTCCAGTCTTTGAAAAAATTTAAAACTTGCTGATCTGTTTGGACTTCATCTGGAAACTGTAAGCCAAGATTGCCACTCGTATAAGTGGCAAGTTGAAGTAAGTTAACTTGGTCAATTGGTGTATTTTTTAGTTCTTTCCAATATTTTCCAGGCGTCTCTTTAAAAGAAATTGTTCCTTTTGTTTTTGCATATCCACCAGCTGTAGCGGTAAATAATTTACTGACTGAACCGAGCTCAAAAATGGTACTGCTATTTACAGTTTGCTTGTCTTGAACAGATCTTAAACCATAATACATTTCATACTTTTTATTATTTTGGATGACGCCAACTGCCATCCCGGGCACATCATATTTTTCTAATAACGGTTTAAAGTTTTGATCTACCAGCTTCTTAATTTCTTGCTCTTTTGGTGTATTCCCCGCATAAATTGAGGTATTAAAAATAAAAAGAGGGGATAAAAGTAAGCAAGAAATTTTGTTAAATCGCATGATTAACTCATAAATTATTTAAAATTAAAGATGTGTACTTTTATAACAAAAATCACATAATTTGATTGTTATGTTTTATAGAGTAAGTGCTTTATCTAAATATAAAAAAAGCCCAACGGAGTCGGGCTTTTTTGCAGTAGTCACCAGATTAGTAGCTTTCTGGTACTGCACTTAAAAATTCACGGCGTGCTTCTTTGTCAGTTTTAAAATCTCCGACAAATGAAACTGTACGAGTTGTAGATTCCTGTTTACCTACACCACGCATCATCATACACATATGTGCTGAATCGATAACGACAGCCACACCACGTGCGCCTGTCACTTCAGACACAGCTTCTGCAATTTGCTGAGTCAAGTTTTCCTGAATTTGCAACCGACGTGCAAACATCTCGGTAATACGCGCAAATTTTGATAAGCCGAGAACTTTGCCTTCCGGTAGATAGGCAACATGAACACGGCCATAGAATGGAAGAAGATGATGTTCGCAAAGCGAATAAAATTCAATATTCTTCACCAATACCATTTCATGGTTATCTGATGGGAAAACCGCATTATTGGTGACTTCTTCTAAAGTTTTACTATAGCCAGAAGTTAAATATGAAAAAGCTTTAGCCGCACGCACAGGCGTATCTTTAAGGCCGGGACGATCAAGATCTTCACCGACGGCAGTCAGAATATTTGCGTACGATTGCTGCATTGACATAAGACGTATAAATTTACTCTACTAAACAAGCTCGGCATTGTATCAGAACATGATCTGATTTTCATAAATCCTCGCACTATATTTATTTGGGTTTTGCGCACGTTGAATAAAAGATGAATAACTTTCATGTTTTTTATCGTTAATAGTCAAGTGTTTGAACATGAAATGTGCATTTAATATTGTTAAGTTCTAAATGGTCGCCTAATGGCATCATATTTGCACAGATGCAGTGTTATAGAGCATAAGGATAAAACATGTCAGAACGTCCAATCACCTTTTTTTTTCGTGGTGGTCAACAGCAAGTGGAAAACGTAGTACCCACAACGACAGTTTTACAATTTCTGCGAGAATATACGCAAACTGGTAAGACTAGGCAGACCGGTACAAAAGAGGGCTGTGCTGAGGGCGATTGTGGTGCATGTACAGTCGTAATTGGTGAGTTGGTCAATGACAGCTTGCAATTGCGGAGTGTGAATGCGTGTATTCAGTTTTTACCGACTTTAGATGGTAAAGCCCTATTTACAGTAGAAGATCTTCATACATTATTGCCTACACAGGATGGGACACTTCATCCGGTACAACAGGCGATGGTGGATATGCATGGTTCACAATGTGGTTTTTGTACACCCGGTTTTATCATGTCGTTATGGTCAATGTATGAAAATGAGCAACACTCTCCAAGCAAAGATCAAATCAGCGATTATCTTTCTGGAAACTTGTGTCGCTGTACAGGCTATCGACCTATTTTAGATGCGGCACAAAAAGCATATGACTATCCGCGTGTTTTATTAAAACGTCAAAAAATAATTGATGTATTAAAAGAGATCAAAGCATTACCTGCATTACATTTAAATGATTATGGTCAACAATTCTTTGCACCAAAGACTTTGCACGATTTTGCTGCTTTACGCTTGCAGTTACCGCAAGCACGTATTGTCGCTGGTAGCACAGATGTCGGTTTGTGGGTAACCAAGCAGGGCCGTGATTTAGGCGATATGCTTTATATTGGCCAAGTTGAAGAGCTGAAAAAGATCGTAGTCACAGACCATGCTTTAACGATTGGGGCAAATGTCAGCTTGAGTGATGCACTCATCAAAATTTCAGATTTTTATCCTGACTTTCAAGAATTACAGCGCCGTTTTGCTTCCATGCCGATTAAAAATGCAGGAACTCTAGGTGGAAATATTGCCAATGGTTCGCCTATTGGCGATTCAATGCCAGCATTAATTACGCTAGGTACACAATTGATTTTGCGTGTCGGTGAACAGACCCGTGAAATTACATTAGAAGACTTTTACCTAGATTATCAAAAAACAGCATTACAGCTTGGTGAGTTTGTTGAGGCGATTGTTATTCCGCTTCGTGAGGGGCAGGCGCGTTTTAAATTTGCCAGCTATAAAATTGCTAAACGTTTTGAGCAAGATATTTCTGCGGTATGTGCTGCTATTTTATGCGAGTTAGATGCTCATCATGTCGCTCACAATGTAAGAATTGCTTTTGGTGGCATGGCTGCTATTCCTAAACGTGCAAAATATGCAGAAGCCATATTGGAAGGCCAGCAACTTACAGCAGAATTGATCGTTCAGGCACAAGAGGCATTGTCGCAAGACTATCAGCCATTAGATGATGGACGTGCTAGCTCGGCATATCGGTTACACGTCGCCAAAAACTGTTTACAGCGATTTTATGTAGAAAAAATCCTGTCTCAAGCGATCACTCGTGTGAATGACTTGATTGCTCTGGTGGAGATCTAACATGAATCAAACCATTGATTTAAGTGTTTCTAAAAAATCCGCTAAAGCAGGCGATTCGATTCCACACGAAAGTGCACATTTACATGTGACTGGGCAGGCAACATATATCGATGATTTACCCGAGCTTGAAAATACAATGCATCTGGCAGTCGGATTTTCGAGTTGTGCCAAAGGTAAAATCAGTAAGTTTGATTTGGATGCAGTACGTCAGGCTGATGGTGTTCATGCAGTTTTTTCGGCAAAGGATATTGAGGTTGAAAATAATTGGGGACCAATTGTAAAAGATGACCCAATTTTTGCCGAGGAACAGGTTGAATTTTATGGACAAGCCTTGTTCGTGGTTGTTGCTGAGAGTTATCAGCAAGCTCGTAAGGCAGTTCGCTTGGCAAATATTGAGTATATGCCCGAAACTCCAATTTTAACGATTCAAGAGGCGATTGAGAAAGAATCGTGGGTGTTACCACCTGTTGACTTTAGTCATGCTGAGGTTGAACAAGCATTTCAAAATGCAGCCCATCAACTTTCTGGTGCTATTGAACTGGGTGGGCAAGAGCATTTCTATCTTGAAGGACAGATTTCCTATGCGATTCCCCAAGAAAATCAGAGCTTAAAAGTCTATTGCTCGACACAACATCCAACAGAAATGCAGCTGCTGATTTGTCATGCATTAGGCATGAATATGCATCAGGTGAGTGTGGAAAGCCGCCGTATGGGTGGTGGTTTTGGCGGTAAAGAGTCGCAGTCTGCGCAGTGGGCATGTATTGCATCTTTGGCAGCACAAAAAACAGGTCGTCCATGTAAATTACGCTTAGATCGTGATGATGACATGAGTGCTACAGGCAAACGTCATAGTTTTGCTTATGAGTGGTCTGTAGCCTTTGATGGCAGTGGTGTTCTGCAAGGCTTAAAGGTGCAACTGGCTTCAAACTGTGGTTTTTCGGCTGATCTTTCTGGGCCAGTAAATGAACGTGCGATTTGTCATATTGGCAACGCCTATTATTTAAATGCAGTTCAGTTACGTAACTTACGTTGTAAAACTAATACTGTTTCCAATACGGCATATCGAGGTTTTGGTGGACCGCAAGGTATGTTTGTCATCGAAAATATTATTGATGACATTGCTCGTTATTTAGGTTGTGATCCGGTTGAAGTTCGTCAACGTAATTTCTTTGCTGAGCAGCCCGGTGCTGGACATGACCGTATGCATTATGGAGCAGAAGTACGGGATAATATTGCGCCAAAATTGGTAGCCGAATTGTTGCAAAGTAGTGATTATGCGAAACGCAAACTGAGCATTCATACCTTTAATCAGAGCAATGACATCATTAAACGTGGTATTGCGTTAACCCCATTAATGTTTGGCATTTCGTTTAATGCTGTGCATTACAATCAGGCGGGTGCACTGGTCTATGTGTATATGGATGGTACTGTCTCTATTACTCATGGCGGTACAGAAATGGGACAGGGTTTATATACCAAAGTACGTCAGGTTGCCGCTCATGAGCTGGGTTTACCAATCGATAGTGTTCGTTTAATTGCAACAGATACTTCTCGTGTGCCAAATACTTCGGCAACTGCAGCATCGAGTGGCGCAGATTTAAATGGTAAAGCTGTTCAAAATGCCTGTATTAAAATTCGTGAGCGTCTGGCAAAACTTGCAGCAGAAATAAGTGACAGTGCGGCTCATCAAGTCCAGTTTGAAGATAGTATGGTTTCAACAGCGAATGGTCACTCATGGACTTTCCCTGATTTGGTTCAACGAGCATATATGGCGCGTGTGCAACTATGGGACAGCGGTTTTTATAAAACGCCAGAAATTCACTATGATCAGGTCAATCATTTAGGGCGTCCATTTTTCTATTATGCTTATGGCGCAGCGGTCAGTGAGGTCGCAATAGATACGCTAACTGGAGAAATGAAAGTATTACGTGCTGACATTTTGCATGATGTCGGGCGGTCAATTAACCCTGCAATTGATATTGGGCAAATTGAAGGTGGGTTTGTTCAAGGGATGGGATGGCTTACGACAGAAGAGTTATATTGGCAGCCACAAGGACCACACGCTGGACGCTTGTTTACGCATGCACCTTCAACTTACAAAATCCCGACCAGTGTGGATATTCCTCATATTTTTAATGTCAAACTGTTTAATAACCAAAATCAGGCAGACACCATCTACCGCTCCAAAGCGGTAGGTGAACCGCCATTTATGTTGGCATTATCTGTTTTCTCTGCAATTCGTCAGGCAGTACAAGCGGCTATTCCAAAAAATGCACCGCTTGTACTCAATGCTCCAGCAACTGCTGAAGAAATTTTACGTGCAATTGCGATTGGACGAGGACAAGCTTTGGCTGACCGCCCACAAGCTAAAATGTAGAAAATTATGCAACATTTACAATGGTGGACTGATTTTGTGGCGTGGCAAGGCGATGCTTTACCTATGGTATTGATCACAGTAGTTCGCGCTGAGGGTTCAACGCCACGAGAAGTTGGTGCAACCATGTTATTGCGGTTTAATTTGCAACAACAATGGCAGCAGTCAGATACGATCGGGGGCGGGCATCTGGAGTTTCAGGCTATTGATATTGCTAAAGCAATGTTAAAAGAAACGGAAACTTCTGTGAGGCGTATTGAACGCTTTAACCTCAGTGCACGGCTGGGACAGTGTTGTGGCGGAGTAATGTGGTTATTGTTTGAAAAAATATCACCCGCTGATATCACATCGAATTTATCTGCGAGTTTGCAAGCATGGCGAGCCGGAAAGCGTATATGGCGCACCGTCTCACATCAATATGCGTCCACTTGGCAGATTATGGAAACGGAACAGCAACCAAGTTTCGAGTTTCATTCTGTAAGTCATGAAGAATGGCAATTTGGCCAGCAGATTCAACCATATGCCATGCAAGTGTTGATTTGTGGCGCGGGGCATGTGGGTGAAGCAATTGTTCGTTGTTTATTGCCTATTGGTGTCAGAGTGAAATGGATTGATCCGCGTGATGATATTTTCCCATCAGATTTACTGCAACAGGTGCAATGTTTAACGACCGATACCTTAGAAGCCGAGATTGAGCATTTTGACCGTTCAGGTGCAATTTTAATTTTGACTCATGATCATCAACTAGATCTGCAACTGTGTTTTGCAGCTTTGAAATCTACGCCAGAACCATTTGCTTATGTTGGGATGATTGGTTCAAAAAGTAAAAGGGCTATTTTTGAGAAACGTATGCTGACGCGTGGTTATACTTCAGAAACATTACGACGTTTGGTTTGCCCGATCGGAATAGAAGGGATTTCATCGAAACAACCTGCAATGATTGCCATTGCAGTAGTTGCTCAATTATTGCAGGTATTTGATGTAAAGAAATGATCTTTTGGGATCATTTCTTTTGTTCGAACTTTGGATTTTTTTCTGCACGTTTAAGCAGAACGAGAACAGCACCTGTGCCGCCTTGATTTTCTGGAGCACTTACAAAAGCCAAAACATCGCGGTGCTGACGTAGCCACCCGTTAACATACGTTTTTAAGACCGCTTCAGGGCCTTTGCCATGCACAATTTTGATGACATTTTGATTTTCATCTTTTGCCATCTGAATAATTTGTAAAACTGCGTCACGTGCTTGCTCAATTGTGCAGCCGTGTAAATCTACCGCTTCAAACCAGCGCATTCTTCCAGCTTTTAAGTCTTCGAAAACTTTATGCTGAAGTGTAGCAATGCGATAGCTTAGCGTTGCTTGACTCGCTACAGGATTTAGAGCGGCTTGAGTGTCGGATAACTCGGCATGTTCCGTTTCACGACCACCTTCGGCAGCTGCACGTTTAGCGAGTGTTTGAGCATCAATTTTTTTTGTGCGAGGCGTTCTTACATCAGCAATATTACTATTATTGATGGGTTTAACCCCTGCTACAGCGCTTTGAAACAGATTTGCATTTTCCAATTCTTCAGACTCAGCCTGAGGTTGTTTGGTCTCAGGCTGACTTGCGATTTTGCTTGAATGAGGATTGGAGATTTGCTTTTTAAATTGCTTCAATAACTTTTGTTGCTCTTTAGAAAGCGATGAATCTTTATTACTCATATATCTTCATTAAACCGTTTGAGGTTGTCCAAAAAGGGCAGTAAAAGCTTGATCTGGACGTGTTTGTTTCATAAAACTTTCGCCGACCAAGAAGCTGTGAATATCATGCTCTTGCATCATATGCACATCATCTGGTGTCGCTATACCGCTTTCAGTGATTAATAAACGTGAGGCCGGAAGTAATTTTTTCAATCGAATGGATGTATTTAAATTCACATCAAACGTTTTTAAATTACGGTTATTCACACCTAATAAACATTGCTCAGAAAGCTTTAATGCACGTTCCATTTCTTCTTCGTCATGAACTTCAACTAATACATCGAGTTGATGTTCAAACGCAGTTTTAGACATTTCTTCGAGTTGCTGGTCAGACAAGCAAGCAACAATTAATAAAATACAGTCAGCATGCAAAGCACGTGCTTCAACTACATTATATGGATCGATCAAAAAGTCTTTACGTAAAGCAGGCAGGGCACAATGATTACGGGCAATCGCAATATTTTCATCTGCACCCTGAAAGAAATCAACATCGGTCAGTACCGATAAACATGCCGCACCTGCTTGTTCATATTGCTGGGCAATTTCGGCAGGATTGAAGTCTGCGCGAATAATCCCTTTTGATGGAGACGCTTTTTTAATTTCAGCAATTACACCCGGACGTTTATGTTTTAAAGCATTTGCAAAGCCACGCACTGGAGTCGCAGCTTTTGCGAGTTCTTCAACATCTTGCAAATTACGTTGTTTTAAACGTGCAGCAAGTTCCTCATGTTTACGGTCAACAATTTTACCTAAAATGGTATTTTGAATATTAATCATGAGAAGTCCTTAATCTGCCTGACATTGTTTTAATGTTTTAGTAAATTCAGCTAAAACACTCATTTTTTCTAAAGCTTGTCCGCCATAAATAATATCTTGCGCGAATGTAACAGCCTGAGCATAAGTCTTGGTAATGCCTGCTACATAAATACCTGCACCTGCATTAAGCGCAATCATGTTTGCAGCTTTTTCACCAATATCAGATTTATTTTTGCTTAAAGCATCTTTAATGAGTTTTAGGCTTGCTGATGCATCAGCAACCACCAAACCACTTAAGGTTTGTGACTCAATTCCGACATCTTCAGGATTAAGCATCCATTCAGTAACTTCACCATCTTTCAGTTCGGCAACAGCAGTAGGAGCAGCAAGACTGATTTCATCAAGACCATCTTTTGAGTGAACAACCATCACGTGTTCAGCACCGAGTTGTTTCATCACCTCGGCAATTGGGCGGCACAGTTCATCTGAAAATACACCAATGACAAAGCGTTTCACGCCCGCTGGATTCGTAAGCGGCCCCAGTAAATTGAAAATACTACGAATACCAAGCTCACGACGTGGCCCAGCAGCGTATTTCATTGCTTTATGATGGTTTGGTGCAAACAAGAAACCTATACCCATTTCACGGATACAGCGTTCAGTTTGTTGCATATCTAAATCAAGATGAATACCTGCTTGTTCAAGTAGGTCTGATGAGCCTGATTTACTTGAAACACCACGGTTACCATGTTTAGCAATGGTTGCACCTGCTGCCGCAATCACAAAGCTTGAGGCAGTAGAGACATTAAATAAGTTTTGCCCATCGCCGCCAGTCCCCACAATATCAACTAAATGTTTGATATCACTGACATCAATTTTAATCGCAAATTCACGCATGACACGTGCGGCAGCCGTCATTTCGTCAATACTTTCACCTTTCATGCGTAGGCCCATCATTAAAGCACCAATTTGTGCTTCGGTTGCCTCACCTTGCATGATGCTGCGCATGATGTCTTCCATTTGAGGCTGAGTCAAATGAATGTTCTTGGTAATGTGGTTGAGCGCCTGTTGGATATTCATAGTCATGATTTACAGCATTAATGATTAAAATTTTTAGGTGAAATTGATCAAGAGTGGAAGGTTCGGCTTGTTGCGTTCCATGATTCACTAGCTACGGGGAGCTATGTTAGCAGAAAATAATCAAAGATTTTTGTTGTTCGATCATAGTTTTAAAAATTTTGCTCGTTTCTTACTTTAGTTTGATTAATAAACAGAATTTATTTATGGAAAAAGGTTTTAGTTTATTGTGAGTTTTTATGATAAATAATTAACCATTTGGTATATCTTAAACGCAAATATACCTAGGAAAAATGTGTATAAATCAATCAAATTAAAGTGGATATATTAGGGCAATCTTTATTTTGTCTACTAATAAATATGTATTTAAATAACTTGAAATATCTAGGGACGTTAAAAAATAAGCGCTCATTTATTTTTGTATTTGTTGCACTGTTTCATCCATTAGAAAGTTATGCGGAAGGAGCTGTAGAGCAACCACAAAACCAAACTAAACCAGATAAAGTAGTCCGTGTTGCTGTGACAGGATCTCGGATTTCAAAAGCACAAAAAGATGGCCCGACCAGTGTGACGGTAATTACCGCAGCCGATATTGAAAAACAAGGTTTTAGTAATGCATTTGATGCACTCAATAATTTGACGCAGAACACGGGTTTTGTACAAGGTGCCGATTATGGAAATACTTTTACACCTGCGGCTAATGCCATTAGTTTACGAGGCTTAGGACCGAATCATACTTTAACTTTGATTAATGGACATCGGGTTGCAGACTATCCTGTACCTTATGATGGCTCTGTCAATTTCGTAAATTTAGCCAATATTCCAACTGCCATTATTGATCGTATTGAAATATTAAACGGTGGCGCCTCAGCAATTTATGGTTCAGATGCAATTGCAGGTGTCGTGAATATCATTCTGAAAAAGAAAACAGACGGCACACAGTTTAATATCAAGGCGGGTGGAACAAAAGAAGGAGGTGAAAACTTACGTTTACAACTGGGTGGTAGTAAAACTTTAGACAAGCTCAGCCTTGTTTATGGGGTTGAACTCAGTGGCCGTGAACCCATATGGGCAGCCGATCGAGATTTTATGAAGAGCCGAACTCGTTTAGGAGAAAAACCTGACACGATTGTGGGTCGTAAAAATGCTGATACTGGTAAATATCTTTCAATTGGTGGGTGTCAGGCCTTTAATGGTTTATTTAACGGATCAGTCAATAATATTGGACAAGCAGGGGCGGACAATTGTGCCAGTGGTTTGGCACGGCCAACTTATTGGACTGTTCAAACCCAAAACCGCAGTCAAAATGGTTATCTCGGTTTAGATTATGAGTTAAATGATAAAACTCAATTATTTGCAGATTTTTTGATTGGGGCAAACCAAATTGAAAATAATACCCGTAGTCCGATATGGACTTCTTTAGCTGCAACGAGTGGTTATTTCCTAAATCAAGATTCGGGAAATTATGAAATTTGGAATCGCCGTTTTGCACCTGAAGAATTAGGTGGGGTAGAACGAATAAATAAAAAATGGAAAGAACTTTCTTCTAACTTAAATTTTGGAATTCGAGGTGATATTGGAGAGACGAGCTGGAGTTATGAAGCAGCCTATAATGGTTCCATCTATACCAGTCAGCTACGCCGCCAAGGCTTATTACGCTCGAATGTTGATGAATATTTCTTAGGTAAGCAACTTGGTACAGATGCAGATGGTATTCCTATTTATTCACCTCATTTAGATCGTTTAAGTCGACCACTCACAGCAAGCGAATTTGAGAGTATTTCGGGAACCACAAAAGAAAAAGATAAGTCGTGGGCACAAAGTTTGACCCTAAGTGCGAATGGTGACGTATTTAAGCTACCTGCAGGAACTGCCAAACTTGCGGCTGTGGCTGAAATTGGGCGTCAAGGCTTCTCGATTAAGCCAGATGAGGCGATCGAAAATGGTGAATATTATAATTTAAGCTCTAGCGGCGAATATGGAGGAACGCGGACCCGCCAAGCACTCGGTGCTGAATTGTTCTTACCTTTAGCAAAACCGTTAAATTTAACGCTGTCTGGACGTTATGATCGTTATGCTTTGTCAGATAACAGCATTGATAAGCTAACTTTCGGTTCGGGTCTCGAGTTTAGACCACATCCGACTTTATTGGTGCGCGGTAACTACGCGACCAGCTTTCGTGCACCAGATATGAACTATCTGTTTTTAAATAAACAAAAAGGTTATTTCGAAAATACCACCGATTATTTACGTTGTAGCCAAACGGGACAACCTTTAGATAAATGTACCTTTAAAGATTACGCACCTGGGGCGGACTACACTTTAACCGGAAATAAAGAGCTGAAACCTGAAGAAGGTAAATCTTATGGTGCAGGCTTTGTATGGTCACCAACCAATAAATTTGATATTAGCGTCGATTACTGGGATATCAAAATTGATAATCTTGTGACCAACTTAAGTGAGGACAAAATTCTACGCTTAGAAGCAGATTGTCATTTAGGCAACCAAGATATTAACTCTGCAGCCTGTATTGATGCATTAGCACGTGTGGAGCGTAACCCTGCAAATGCAGTTGTCGACCCAAATGTGATTAAGAATATAAATATCGTTCCGATTAATGCTGCATCAGACCATACTCGTGGCATTGACTTCACTAGCAGATGGCGCTGGAAAACAGACAGCTTTGGTAACTTTCTCTGGACGGTAAATTATAGCCGTGTACTAGAACATGAATATCAACAATCAAAAGATGGCGAGAAAGATGATTACTTAAAAGATTTAACTATTCCTGATTGGCGTGACCGATTTAATACCAGTCTCAGCTGGAGCTTTGGAGATTGGGCATCAACAGTGTTAGTTAATCGTTATGGCAAAATTCCAAACGGCGACCAAACTGTTTACTTAAGCCCAACTTATTTAGTGAACTGGAGTGGTACTTATCAAATCTCTCCAAAAGCTTCTGCTTCAATCATTATTAATAACCTGTTTGACAAAGTGAAACGAGATGACACAGGCGGTTGGCCGTATTATCCGGTAGGATCATATTCACCATTCGGCCGTCAAGGTTGGTTGGAGTTTAACTATAAATTCTAAGAATGATGTGTGGATGCAGCGAAGTGGTACAGCATTTGCTGCATCTTTTTATTTAAAACTACAGAGGATAGATCCCTTATGTTGGTCAAGCCTTCATTTAAAAAAAGATTACTACTTACAACATTATTATCTTTATCGGCGACACAGATTTTTGCATCTAATAACAGTGAACAAATTCCGATTGGTAAATTACCTGAATGGGTCGTACCAGAATCTTATGATTTAGATTTTAAGATTGATCCCGCACAAAAAGGCTATACCGGTAAAACCACTATTCATTTAAAGCTGGCTCAAGCTACTGATTATATTTGGATTCATGGCAAATCTTTGACGGTGAAAGATGTGAGTATCACATCGGCAGAGGGCGTCAAAACCAAAGCAAAATATGAGCAAGCCTCAGAGGTCGATGGGGTAAGTAAAATTAAATTTGCCAAGACCTTGCCCGCAGGCCAGTATCAACTCGTTCTCGATTTTAATGCGGCGTATGACCAACAGCTCGACGGTATTTATAAAATCGAGTTTGAAGGTAAGCCTTATGTCATGACACAAATGGAAGCAATTAGTGCACGCCAGTCATTTCCGTCATTTGATGAGCCACGTTTTAAAACGCCGTTTAATATTCGTTTGACGATTCCAAGCAAATATTCAGGGTTTGCCAATACCCAACAAACGTCGGAGCAAGCAGAGAAGTCGGGTTGGAAAACGCTCAGTTTTGCACAAACCAAACCACTACCAACTTATTTACTTGCGTTGGCTGTCGGGCCGTGGCAATTACAAAAAGGGCCAGATATTGGTGCAACTTCATGGCGTACGCAGCCTATCCAGTTACGTGGTATTGCGCCTGATGCTAAAGCTGAAAAAATGCAGCATGCCTTATCTGAAACGCCAGCCATTTTAAAAACTTTAGAAGATTATTTTGCCTTTGGTTATCCATTTGACAAGCTCGATTTACTTGCAGCACCAGACTTCGCAGCTGGGGCTATGGAAAACCCAGGGCTAATTACTTTTAGAGACTATTTAATGTTGCTAGATAAGGACTCACCGGTCTCTTTTGTACAGAATTCATTTAACGTCAATGCACATGAGTTAGCGCATCAATGGTTCGGTGATGTGGTCACGATGCCGTGGTGGGATGATCTGTGGCTCAATGAATCCTTTGCCACATGGATGCAAAGTAAAATCACTCAAAAACTACATCCTGAATTTAATGCTGACCTAGAACGTATTGCAGATACTGCCGATGCGATGAAAAGTGATAGTTTGGTGAGTGTACGTCGTATTCGTCAGCCTATTTTAAGCAATGCCGATATTCAAACGGCTTTTGATGGCATCACTTACCAAAAAGGTGCGGCTGTTTTAAATATGTTTGAAAGCTATTTAGGCGAAGAAAAATTCAAACAAGGAGTACGCAATTATATTAATAAGCACCAATATGGTAATGCGACAGCTAATGATTTAATTAGCGCTTTAGCAGAGCAGTCTGAGCAAGGTGAGCGCTTTGCCAAAGCGATGAAAAGTTTCCTTGATCAACCAGGTGTACCTTTAATCAATACTTCACTACAGCAAGAAGGCAATAAAGTCTTTTTAAATGTGAAGCAAACTCGTTATTTACCTGTGGGCTCAAAAGGTGATGCAAGAAGCCTCTGGGGCGTACCGTTATGTGTACGTTATGAAGTTCCAAATGCAGCCAGTAAGATCCAGTGTGAGCTGGTAGACCAAGCAGAAGCCAAGATTGAACTCAAAGGTGCCAGCCTTGGCAGTTGGTATATTCCAAATGCAGATGCGGCAGGATATTACCAATTTAGTTTACCTCAAAAAGAGTTTACTCGTCTGACTGCCGCTACAGAGAAGCTTTCTAAAACTGAACAGTTGGCCTACGCCTACGCGATTTCAGCTGCATTTAACCATGGTGATATTAATTTGTTGGCTGTCGTAGATGCTGCGAAGAAATTTGCCAATTCAAATAGCCGACAAATTAGTACAGCGCTGTTTTCCCAGTTAAGTACTATTCATCGTCATGTATTGAAAACAGAAGTTGAACGTGAACATTTTAGAAAAGTCTTGGCCAATTTATATTTATCTAAATTAAATCAGTTGGGTTATGTCAGCAAAACAGGTGAATCAGCCGAAGACAGTTTATGGCGTAGTGAGTTGGTTAAGTTTCTTGCTTTGGATATTCAAGTTCCAGGAGTCCGTACACAACTGTTAAAACAGTCAGATGCTCTGTTTGCTCAAAAGCAGCTTAACTTTGCGCAAGTAACCCCTGAATTATTGCCAACCATTTTAGCTGTACGTGTACAAGAAAAAGGCCAACCTGCTTTTGATCGTTTATCTAGTGAGTTACAACGCGTGACTCAACCGACACAACGTCTTGCGATTCTTACTGCCTTAGGTTCAGCAAATCAAGAAGCAACACGCCAACAAGCACGTCAGTTGATTTTAAACCCGCGTGTTAAAGTTGGTGAAGTTCGTACCGTGGTTAACTCAATCAATAATTATGGAGGCGAGCAAGGTGGCCTATGGTCTTGGTTTAAGGTAAATCATGACGCCGTGTTTGATCGTTTAGGTAAATCTTCGGCTGGGCGTTTTCCTGCGATGTTTAGTGGGGCAGCATGTACCCAACAACAGGCAGCCCAGTTAAATGACTTTTTTGCACCACGAACTAAAGAATTGGTTGGGGTTGAAAGAGGATTGAAACAGACTAAAGAACGTATTCAACTCTGCGAATCTTTAGTGGCAAAACAAGATGGATCAATTGTGCAACAGTTAAAGTTATAATTGATTCAACCATAAAAAAAGCCAACTGATCATAGTTGGCTTTTTTGTTAAGGTTGCTTATCCAATCTAATCATTTTTAAAACAATTTATTTGACCCTGACTTATGCGTAGATATCTAAAAAGTTTTTAAAGATTTGATGGCCATGTTGACTCAAGATTGATTCTGGATGGAACTGCACACCTTCAACAGGTAATGTCTTATGTTTAACACCCATGATTTCTTCCATTGAGCCATCTGCTTCATTGGTCCAACAAGTTACTTCAAGGCAATCAGGCAGTGTTTGCTGATCAATCACCAAAGAGTGATAACGAGTTGCCGAGAATGGGCTAGGAAGATTACTGAAAATACCTTTATTACTATGGTACATATCAGATAAACGTCCGTGCATAACCGTTTTGGCTCTTACAATGTTTCCGCCAAAAGCTTGCCCAATACTTTGATGCCCTAAACACACGCCAAGCAAAGGAATTTTTCCGGCAAAGTGATTGATTGCAGGAATTGAAATACCAGCTTCGCTTGGAGAGCAAGGACCAGGACCAATCACGAGATATTTTGGTTGCCATCGTTCAATATCCTCTAATGTGACTTGATCATTGCGAACTACTTTTACTTCCTGATCCAACTCGCCAAAATACTGGACGATGTTGTAGGTAAAAGAGTCGTAATTGTCGATCATTAGAAGCATGATGAACTTAACCTCATGATAGTTAATATATATTTAATAAGTGACTAGAGATTTACTCACAATATTGCTCACTTTTTAAAAAGTACCTTTATTTGATCAAATAAAAAGCCGCTTTCTAAGCGGCTAATGTACCAGAATTTCCTTGGCTTGTAATAACTTCATGCTTTATTGCTAGCAAAAGCATATTAATAATTATAAGCCGATGTATTTTCTAAACTACAAGAGTGGAGCAAATTGATAATTTAATTTGAAGATGTCTCTGTATTATTGAGCAGAATCTGCCATACAAAATTTTCTTGATTCAGTGGGGTAAAGCCCATTTGTTTATAGAAACCTGAGGCTGTACTGGTGAGTAACATAATTCTGCGCAGTTTGAGAGACTTCAAGTGTTCTAAGCAACATTCCATTAACCATAGCCCTAAGCCTAATTTTTGAAATTCATCGATTACAAAAACATCTTTTACATAAGCAAAGGTTGCATAATCTGTAATGATTCGAGCAAGACCAATTTGTTGGTTATTCGGATCATATAACCCAAAGCATAAACTGTTTTGTATAGCGGTTTGTATTGTTTCTAAATCGATCCCTTTCGCCCATTTTGAATGGTATAGAAATGAATGAATCACTTTTATGTCGAGTTTAGAAGGATCTGTAGAAACAATATAATGATCATCACGTGTGACTGTGAAATTGGATACCTGCATAGGGAAACCCTTTAATTCAAAGAAATATTGAATACGGTCAAAAATAGCATAGTGCTTACAAAGTTTTCTTCAAAACTACCTTTTTATAGTTACCATTATGTTTCGTAATCACTAATAAAAATTAAAAATTGCTTGATGGCTAATAGTTGAAGGGTTATTGAGGAAATTTCACTTCACTTTATTTTTTTAGAAAAATAGGCCAGTTTTTTATTAGAAATGTATTTAAAACAATCAGCTTTGATGCATTTTAATTTATTGAAAAATAGAGATAACTACAACTCAGGCAAAATAAGCTATTTCATTAGAAATAGAAAATTATTCTGCCTGAGTTAAAAAAGAAGATTAAATCGCTCTAGTGTTATAAATCAGCCAATCTAAAACATCGCCAGACACGTGTTCAGCTAGTCTTTCTTGAACAGTTTGATGGTAACGATTTAACCAGTCTTTCTCTTCATTAGTTAGCATATCAACAACAATACAATCTAAATGAATCGGGCAAAGGGTCAGTGTTTCAAATTCCAAGAATTCACCGTAAGTTTTTTCAAATCCAGAGTGAAGTTTGTTTGCAACCAGATTTTCAATACGAATACCATATTGTCCCTCATGGTATAAGCCCGGCTCGTTAGAAATAATCATTCCTTCACGTAACTTACTATAGGCATGAACAGGCGCGTAATAAGAAAGCACTTGCGGACCTTCATGAACGTTAAGCGCAAAGCCTACGCCGTGACCTGTTCCATGTCGATAATCTAGACCATGTTGCCATAAAGTACTGCGGCAAATTGAATCGAGTAGAGGAGCAGCTAAACCTTCTGGATAAATCGTTTTTGCCAAAGCAATGTGACATTTTAAAACCAAGGTGTAGTCACGTTTTTGTTGCCCTGTTGGCGTGCCTACAGGAACTACACGAGTAATATCTGTTGTTCCATCTACATATTGCCCGCCAGAGTCAATCAGCAATAATCCATCGCCTTCAATAAATGAATAGTGCTCTTCAGTTGCACGGTAGTGGGGTAAAGCACCATTAGCATTAAAGCCAGCAATCGTTGAAAAACTTGGCCCTATAAATCCATCTTGCTGAGCACGGAAAGCTATAATCTTTTCATCAATTGTCAATTCTGAAATGCTCTCACCATGATGAAGTGCTTTCTCTAACCAGTAGAAAAAGTGACAAAGCGCGACTCCATCTTTAACCATTGCATGACGGATATGAGCAATTTCGCTTTCATGTTTACGCGATTTAAAAAGTGTACTCGGGTTGATGTCGTAGACAACCTGAATATCTTTTGCGATGGCTTGTTCATGAAAAACTGACACTTTGGCTGGATCTAAAAGTACTGAAGCATCAGAAATATTTGCTAAAAACTTAGCTGTATCTTCGTAGTTACGAATCTCAATACCATCAGCTTTTAAAGCCTTTTGAGTAGTTAAATCGACTTTGTTGTTATCAATGAATAAAACAGCTTGTTGAGCACTGATATATAAATGTGAAAGAAACACAGGGTTATATTCTACATCTTGCCCACGCGCATTTAAGATCCATGCAATATCGTCTAAAGATGAAATGAAATGACCTGCAATATTTTTACTATTTAAAGCTTCACGAATAGCCTGAATTTTATCTTTACGAGATAGGGCATTTAATCCATCAGTCATTAAATAGATTTTTTGTGAAGGAAGCTCGGGGCGATCAGCCCAAATAGCGTCAATTAAATCTTGTTGGGTTTCGAGTTGGTAGCTTTTAAGTCTTGCAGCATGCTCAAGAGCTTTGAATTGTTGAATGGATAAAGTCTGTCCATTTACAGCAATCACCGATCCCGCTGCCAAGTTCTGTTCAATCCATGCCAAATGTGTTGAAGACTCATCGCTCGTTAATTTTTGAAGCTCAAAACCAGTTCCGACAAGTTGCTGTTCGGCTTGTACCCAATAGCGCCCATCGGTCCAAAGTCCTGCAAAGCTTTGAGTCACGACTAGTGTTCCAACAGAGCCACTAAACCCGCTAAGCCACTGTCTTGCTTTCCAGTAATCCGGTAAATACTCTGACATATGTGGATCGGCACTCATGACAATCAAAGCCTCAACATGTTGATTGCGCATGAGTTCACGAAGTTTCTCAAGTTTTTCTGGAACAGTTAAAACGCTCATATGGTTTCCAATTCAGGTTGAACTTTACTGGTACTTTTATTCATTAATCTATTAATAGGTTTCTTTAATAAAAATAACACGATTGCGCCAATTACTAATGCCAAAACACATCGCATAAAGAGAGAAGGTAAATGATTAATACCATCTGCCGATACGTGCCCGCCAATTAAACCAGCAATGAGATTACCTAAAGCTGAGCCAGTAAACCATAGCCCCATAATTTGACCGCGTATGGCATCAGGTGCGAGTTTAGTCATGGTTGATAAACCAATGGGACTTAAGCAAAGTTCACCTATGGTAAGAAGAAATAAAGTTCCTACTAACCAAAATGGTGAAACTAACCCACCAGCAATAGCAAAACGGCTTGCAAAGGACATGAGCAAAAAGCCACCTGCTGCGAGTAACAAGGCAATAATAAATTTGCTGATATAACTTGGATCTTTATTTGATTTGCCTAGTCTAGCCCACAGCCAAGCTGCGATTGGAGCGAAGACAATAATAAAAAGCGCATTGATTGATTGAAACCATACTGCTGGAATTTCAAATCCGAACACAATACGGTCTGTATAATCTTGAGCAAATAAATTAAAAGATGTTGGTTTTTGCTCAAAGGCTGACCAGAATAATGCAGATGTTGCCAATAAAACGAAGCAAATAATAATTTTGAATTTATCATGCTGCTCTAAGTTTAAGAAAAATAATAAATAGATAAAATAAGCAATAATTCCAATACCAATCCCGACGGTTAAATAAGTTGCTACCGTGACTGGATTGATATGAATAATGCCAAAGAAAGTAAGAGCAATAACGACTGCGACACTTAATAAAAATGAGAAAGCAATTTTTGGCGCATTTTTATTTTCAGCAATTGGTTTATTCCAGTTGTCAGTTTGCTGACGCAATTGATTGAAGGACTGTAGTTGAGGAATGGCTAATGCACGGAAAATGAGTAATGCAACTAACATTCCAAGGCCGCCAATTCCAAAACCTAAGTGCCAGCCATGATCGCGAGCCAAGATACCTGTAATGAGCGGGGCAATAAACGATCCCATATTAATCCCCATATAAAAAATGGAGAAACCAGCATCGCGTCTATTATCTTGTGCTTTATATAACGTTCCGACAATCACTGAAATACAGGTTTTAAATAACCCTGAGCCAATAACAATAAGGACTAGGCCGAAATAAAAAAAGAATTGATCGAAGATGGGGGTAAGCGCAATTGATAAATGACCTAGCGCAATAATGAGAGAGCCATACCAGACTGATCGTGCTTGGCCTAACCAGTTGTCGGCAATCCAACCGCCTAAAACGGTCATTAAATACATAGAGCCGGCAAATAACCCAACAATTGCTGCTGCAGTTGGACGGTCAAGACCTAAACCACCGTCATTGACCATCGCAACCATATAAAGAACAAGTAAAGGCCGAATACCATAATAAGAAAACCGTTCCCAAAGCTCTGTAAAAAATAAAGTTTTTAATGGTTTTGGATGGCCGAAAAAAGCTGTGTCACATTGTTCGAGTTCATGCTTCATTTCAAATCCTTTGAACATATTTGTAGTTTAAAAAACCAAACTTTTAGTTTGTTTAGTTATAAAAAAAAGTTATGTTTTATTTTTTAGATTTTTTTAATTTCAAAAGCAAGCTTGTCATGTATAAAAAAGGTATATAGCAAAAGGTAAAAAATAAAAAAACTAGAAATGATATCGGATGCAAATTAAAACAATGGAGGGGAGTTGCACCAAAGCTGACCTAAACCTCTATGACATAAAGAGACTTCAGTAAATAAAAAATTAGATTTTTTTAACAGGTTTAAGCGTGTCTTTTAGCATAAGTAAAAATTATTTCATAAAACTTCAGTATTTTAATGGGTAATGTATGACGCGCTAGATGACTTTTAAATTTTTTTGAGAACAATATTGCAAGACAATACTTAGATTAAAACCTTTTGACAAAGGCATATGTAGATAGCGTTGTCTCAACTAAAAGTTAAAAAATGCATTAGTCATAGTTTATTATTTTCATTCATTGCAATAAGAATCTCAGCTTGCTATATAAGAAAGTATTATGAACATGAATTACTGTTAGATATTGATGCAGTGAATCATATTGGCGCAACAAATTTGCACTAAATTGGGGCGATTGTGAGCCATTCATATATGCCATAATTTGAAAATGTCTGAATATGGTGCATTTAACTATGCAAACAGTATAATGGGTTCAGGACAAGGGACCTAAATCATCGATAGTTATAAGCAATTCAATGTTTTAGGTAAGTCTTATAAAGTTGGTATGAGAATTGCTTTATATATACCAGCAATTAACACGCACTTAACAAGTGCAACAAAATTTCATTGGAGCAAAATGAGCATGGCGAACAAGGTCCTTCAACTCATACAAGAAAGTGGCGCAAAATGGGTCGATTTTCGCTTTACTGATACTAAGGGTAAAGAACAGCACGTAACTTACCCAGCTGATTCTATTGATGAAGATACTTTTGAAGACGGTAAAATGTTTGATGGTTCTTCAATCGCTGGTTGGAAAGGTATTGAAGCATCTGACATGATTTTACGTCCAGATGCAGAAACAGGTTTTGTTGACCCGTTCTTTGCTGAACCAACTGTAGTTGTGACTTGTGACGTTATTGAACCTTCAACTGGTCAAGGTTATGAGCGTGACCCACGTTCGATTGCTCGCCGTGCAGAAGAATACTTAAAATCTACAGGTATCGGTGATACTGCATTCTTTGGTCCAGAACCAGAATTCTTTGTATTTGACGAAGTGAAGTGGGACATCGATATGTCTGGCGCTCGTCATACATTAATCGCTGAAGAAGCTGCTTGGTCTACTGGTAAAGATTACGAGTCTGGTAACTCTGGTCACCGTCCACGTGTTAAAGGCGGTTACTTCCCAGTTCCTCCAGTTGATTCTTCACAAGATATGCGTGCAGAAATGTGTGCGAAAATTGAAGACATCATGGGCCCTGGTCGTGTAGAAGTACATCACCACGAAGTTGCTTCTTGCCAGTTAGAAATTGGTGTGAGCTTCAATACACTTGTACGTAAAGCTGACGAAGTTCAACAGTTCAAATATGCTGTTTGGAACGTTGCACATCAATACGCAAAAACTGCAACCTTTATGCCTAAACCAATGGTAGGTGATAACGGTTCTGGTATGCACGTTCATATGTCTATCTCTAAAGATGGCAAGAACTTGTTTGCTGGTGATGAATATGCAGGCCTTTCAGAAATGGCATTGTACTTCATCGGTGGTGTTATCAAGCACGCTCGTGCATTGAATGCAATCACAAACCCATCTACAAACTCATACAAGCGTTTGGTTCCTCACTTCGAAGCACCAATCATGCTTGCTTACTCAGCGCGTAACCGTTCTGCGTCTATCCGTATTCCATACGTTTCTAGCCCTAAAGGTAAGCGTATCGAAGCTCGTTTCCCAGACCCAATGATGAACCCGTACTTAGGTTTCGCTGCATTGTTAATGGCTGGTATCGACGGTATCCAAAACAAGATCCATCCGGGCGAAGCGGCTGATAAGAACTTGTATGATCTTCCTCCAGAAGAAGAAGCGAAAATCCCAACAGTTGCTCATAGCTTAGATATGGCTCTTGAAGCACTTCAAGCAGATCACGAATTCTTGTTAAAAGGCGGCGTGTTCACTAAAGAAATGCTTGATGCATATATCGAACTTAAAACTGAAGATGTACGTCGTCTTAACACGACTACTCACCCAGTTGAATTCGATATGTACTACAGCTTGTAATACTTATTTTAATAAAAAAGCCTGCTTACGCAGGCTTTTTTATTGCTTGGAATGTTGATTGAATTCTCTACGTTTTTTATCAAAAAATTGGGGTAAACTAGGTGCGAGTTTTCATGTGAGCAGATTATGCGTAAACGGCAACCAGTACTTAAACAGGAAAAGACTTTAAATCCTGAGTTGAAAACATGGTTGTATGCGTCTGGTTCACTGACTCAACAATTAACTGAACTTGGTGGTGGCCAATTTAGTGTAAAGCCATTTAAAGAACATTTTCAGCGTTTAACTTTTGCAGATAGTCAATGGATGAAGATGTCTCATACTCACACTTCGTGGGTGAGAGAGACCTATTTATATGGCTGTGAAGCAGAACCTTGGGTCAAAGCAAAAAGTATTTTTCCAATTCAAAGTTTACAAAAAAAAGCCCGTATATTTCAGCACATTGGTTCTACACCAATTGGCTTTTTTTTATTTCAAAGAACAACACCACTTTGTGACCGCCGTGTCATTCGCTTGCCAGAAGGCTGGACGAGACAAAGTTGCTATACTTGGCATGGGTGTAAGTTTATTGTTCAAGAAACATTCTTACCCGCTTTTGAAGATTTTTTAAATCAGCAGCACGACAAGGAATTACTATGACGACTGCAACAAGCACAACATGGCGTCAGCGCTTAGAAGCTTATTATTATCTATGTCGATTTGATAAGCCAATTGGTACTGAACTGGTGTTCTGGCCAACCATGTGGGCGCTTTGGGTTGCATCAAAAGGAATACCTGATTTAGGTATTTTGTTTGTCATGATTTTAGGCGTGATTTTTATGCGTGCAGCTGGATGTGCGATTAATGACTTTGCTGATCGTAAAGTAGATGCGCATGTTGAACGTACTAAAACACGCCCTTTAGCAACGGGGATAATTCGTGCAAGAGAAGCGGTATATGTATTTTTAGTGCTTGTATTTGCAAGTGCATGTCTATTGTTCTTTTTACCAATTGAAACCTTTTACTGGTCATTTGGAGCATTATTCTTAGCGTTTATTTATCCCTTTATGAAACGCTATACCAACTTACCGCAAGTATTTTTAGGCGCGGCATTTTCATGGTCGATTCCCATGGCTTTTACTGCTGTAGGTAAAACCCCAGACTTAACTTGCTGGTTACTCTACTTTGGTAATTTGGCTTGGACAGTGGCTTATGATACTCAATATGCAATTACAGACCGTGAATATGATTTAAAGATTGGCGTGAAATCTACTGCTATTCTTTTTGGTCGATATGACATCCAGATTATTGCGCTTTTACAGGCAATCAGCCTTATTTTAATTGGTACTGCACTATATATAGAAAATATTCTATTTCCATGGGCAATCATCGCTTTAATAATTGTAGCATTCGATTTTATATATCAAACAATTAAAACCAAAGACCGCAACCCTCAAGTCTGTTTTTGGGCATTCCGTCACAATCGCTGGGTCGGATTAATCATTTTTCTGGGAATATTTTTAAATTTCATATAGTAAAAATGACCGTAAGGTTGAAAAGTGTTCTATGCAGAGCACTTTTTTTATGTCTTAATATTCGTGCATAAAAATATGCGGAATAAATAATACATAAAAAAGGATATTCTATGAAACGGTCAAAAATTGCTTTAGCTATAACATTATCGGTTTCAACATTATTTCTTGCAGCATGTAATGACAATGATGATGACTTTATTGGCGTAAATCCTGATAAAACTTATGTTTCTGAAAAAGCCTATTCTAAAGATAGCTTAAGCGGTGCTTCATCTATAAAAGTCATGACTTATAACATGGTCAATGTACAAGGAAAAACAGCTGAAGCAACTGCTTTGGTAATGTTCCCTAAAGCGACTCAGCCTAAAGATGGTTATCGCGTAGTGGTATGGGAGCACGGCACTGTAGGCGTAGGAGATAGTTGTGCCCCAAGCAATAATACGATTAATCCACGCTTTAAAATTCTAGCAGATACATTATTGGCAGCTGGCTATGTTGTGATTGCTCCAGACTATGAAGGTTTGGGTACTCGAGGGATGCATCCATACCTTAATTTAGGAAGTGAGGCTAAATCTGCAATTGCAGCAGTTAAAGCTGCGAAGGATCATTACGGTAATCAGTTGAATAGTTCATGGATGTCAATTGGGCAGTCTCAAGGAGGCCATGCTTCATTAGGAACAGCTGAATTTGCTAATAACGACAGTAACTACAAAGGAGCGGTTGCAACAGCACCAGCTTCTAGCCTTGGCGATATTATTTCTAAAATTGCTCCGCAAGCAATTAAAGGTATTCTTGAGAAAGAGCAGGCTGGTACTGCCCCTGTTGGTACGGCTGTAGAAGTATATGCTGAGCTACTCGCATATGCTGCATATACCACAGTGGGTATTACTGCTTATGAACCTAAATTTAATTATCGTGAAATTTTCCAACAACGTTCTCAGAGTGTAGCTGAGTTTGCAGAAGGGACTACTGGTGAAAATGGCGTATGTTTAACCGATTTACATAATAAATTTGCAGATGATATTCGAGACTTTCTTGCAACTAATGCGGGTAAAACAGTTCTAGATTATCCAGGTCTAGCTGGTAATTTCCAAGAAAATCCAACGGTGAAAAAATTCTTGGTAGACAATCAGCCAGCAACTAAAAAAATTAATTCACCTGTCATGATTGTTCAGGGTACTGCTGATATGGCTGTACCATATCCTGTTACTAATGCCTTGCAAGAGGGGCTTAAAAAAATGGGAACTGATGTGACATTTGTGCCTGTTGTAGGGGCTGCTCATACTCAAGCGATTGTATGTAGAAATGCTGAAATTTATCAATTTGTTCAATCTAAGATGCCAGCTAAAACTAATATAGTGCTTGATCCATCAATAATAGATGCAAGTAAGAATGTTGAATGTACAGGAATAGCACAATAATTTTTGTATTTAAAATATTCAAATTAAAAGGGTCCTAAAAGGGCCCTTTTTGTTATATTGTTACGCATCTTAAAATTTATACCGTTTGAGTTTGAAGCATTTATGAACCAGCATCCTGTTGAGAAAAAATCTGTTCCTTGGTTATTAATGGGATTAGGTTTACTTATTCCTTTTCTGATTATTGGAGTGCTTTTCTTGGCTGCAAAAAGTGATGCTAAGACTAAAAAACAATATGAACAGCAACGTTTAGAGATGGAAAAAAGAATAGCTGAAAAAGAAGCAGCAAGTTCTGAAAAGAAATAATAGCAGTGCTTTTAATGAATATCCTTTTGTAGCTGACGTACACTTGGGATGTTTGTATAACGTCTTACTATATAACCTGCTTCTGTGAGCATTTGATCACGAATACGGTCTTCTTCTGCTTTTTCAAGATGGGTAGGGTCATCTAGCTCAATAATCGCAATCACTTCCATCTTGTCGTTAAGCACAACGAAGTCGGTTACTTTACGGTTGAACTGACTACGAATTTTATAGTCATTGCTGGTAATCAAAGCACTAAAAGCCACTTGTGCTAAAACATGATGGCTTGGAAAACTTTGTTTTAAACGAATAAACATCTGAGTTTCAAAGTTCGTAATGACGGGACGAGCAAAGAATTTTTGTTTTGGAAATAAATAAGGGCGTAAACAAACAACAAGAAAAATGCAGGTGCTTAAGCAACCTAAAACAATAAAAAATAAGTGACTCGATTCGAACATGTGAAGGCATCATACAAATAAAAACCCACTCATGATGAGTGGGTTTTTAAGAATCTTGGCTCTCCAACCTGGGCTCGAACCAGGGACCTGCGGATTAACAGTCCGTCGCTCTACCGACTGAGCTATTGGAGAATCTGGAAAAGGATTTTAGGGAGGAAAGAGGGCTGGGTCAAGTCTTAATAACGGAATTAGTCAGAATATCTAATCGTTTGGTTTAAAAATATTCGAAACATTGATTTTATTAAAAATAATAGAAAATTATTAAATGATTAGATAAGAAAAAGCCCACAATAGATGCGGGCTTTTAGAATCTTGGCTCTCCCACCTGGGCTCGAACCAGGGACCTGCGGATTAACAGTCCGTCGCTCTACCGACTGAGCTATGGGAGATTAGTAGATGGCTCTCCAACCTGGGCTCGAACCAGGGACCTGCGGATTAACAGTCCGTCGCTCTACCGACTGAGCTATTGGAGAATCTGATGCGCATTTTATGGATGAAATCTAAAAGCGTCAATAAGAATATTAAAGAAAATGAATCGTTTGCTTGATTAATATGCTTTTGTCGTATTAAAAATAAAAAAACCACCCAAAATAGGGTGGTTTTTTATAAAGAAATAAAATTATTTCTCTACGCCTGCTGGTTGGCCTGCAAGTTTTGCATTTGCATAGTCCCAGTTCACTAGGCTTTCTAAGAAAGTTGCGATGTATTTAGGACGTAAGTTACGGAAATCGATGTAGTAAGCATGTTCCCATACGTCAATTGTTAATACAGCAACTTGACCGTGTGCAAGTGGAGTGTCTGCATTAGAAGTTTTAGTGATAGATAATTTACCGTTTACTTCGTCAGCAACTAACCAAGCCCAACCTGAACCGAATTGAGTTGTTGCAGCAGCAGCAAATTCTTCTGCAAATTTTTCGTAGCTACCAAAAGCTTCTTCAATTTTAGCTGCGATTGCGCCAGTAGGCTTACCACCACCATTTGGCTTCATAGAATTCCAGTAGAATGTATGGTTCCAAACTTGAGCAGCGTTGTTGAAAATACCAGCTTTAGATGCATCACCAGCAGTTGCTTTGATGATTTCTTCTAAAGTTTTACCTTCAAGGTCAGTTCCTTTGATTAAGTTGTTTAAGTTAACAACATAGGTATTGTGGTGTTTGTCGTGATGGTATTCTAAAGTTTCTTTACTGATATGTGGCGCTAAATCATCATAGCCATATGGAAGTGCAGGTAAAGTAATGGTTGTCATGTTCCTATTCCTTGCATTTGCTGGGTTATACAATATTAAGTGGCTCTATTGTAAATGATTCTGTTCACAATAGGGCATCGTTTTAAAGAACTATACACAATAAAGATCTAATTAATACGCATAACACAGATTGAAAAAAAGACTTAATTAAATCGGATTATTCAATTCAAAATATTCACTTTCAATAGCGAATTGCTGTGAAATTGCTTGTGCCAATCGCTGAACTCCATAACGTTCAGTTGCATGATGACCACATGCAAAATAGTGAACACCTAATTCTTTTGCTTCATAGAAAGTTCGTTCACTGACTTCACCTGAAATATAAGCATCACAATTTTGCATAGCTGCTTTAGCAATAAAATCTTGAGCGCCGCCTGTACAGAAACCTACTTTTTGAATGCTTTGTTTTCCTGCTGGTAAGTGAATCACCTTAAAATCAAAGCTATCTTGTAATTTGGCTTTAAATTCTTCAACAGAAAGAGCTTTCTCTAAATATCCAATATTACCAATTGGATGTTTCTCGGTTAAATCAAGTGGTTCTAAATTCTGTAAATTTAATTTCTCTGCAATGGCTACATTGTTGCCCAAAGTTGGGTGTGCATCTAACGGTAGATGGTAAGCGACTAATGAAATATTATTTTGAATGAGTTTTTTGATGCGGTTGCCTCGCATTCCTATAATTGGATACGGCTCGCCTTTCCAAAAATAGCCGTGATGTACGAGTAATAGATCGGCCTTCTGAGCAATCGCTGCATCAATCGCATCTTCGGAAGCAGTAACAGCACAAATGATACGTTTTACTTCAGTTGAACCTTCAATTTGCAGGCCATTCGGTGCGTAATCTTTAAATTCTGCTGCTTTTAAGGTTTGGTCGCACCACTGAATAATTTCATGCAAATTCGCCATGATATTTCCTGAATTGAGTAGTAAATAATTGCTAAAGCTATAGAAACATATTTTGTTGTGTAACTAAAGCTAGACAAATCTTTTTTGAGTTTTTTATGTATATCGACATATTTAATTTAAAATGCTTAACTGAAAACTCTTTTTGTTCAATATATTAATTTAATTAAAAACTTCTTTGCGTAGAGGATATGAACGTGCGCCGCACCTTTACATGGTTACCTTGGGTGTTACTTATTATTGTAATTGCCAGTTTTATTGCATGGCAAAAATACCATCAGCCGAAACCAACTGTTGCAGTTGATGGGGTGCAAATGCCTGCCGAAAAAGTTGAACCATTGGTTGATACTTCACGAGCAGGTGGGGTGGTGTCTTATAGTGCAGCGGTAAAAGTTGCAGCACCGGCAGTTGTTAATATTTTTACGACCCAAAAAGTTAAACAAAATCATCCATTGTTAAGTGATCCAGTATTCCGCGAATTTTTTGGAAATCAGGTTCCTGAACAACAACAGCAAAATGAAAATAGTCTAGGCTCTGGGGTTATTGTTCGTGCTGATGGTTATATTCTTACCAATAATCATGTGATTGCTCAGGCTGACCAAATTGTAGTTGCATTACGGGATGGACGCCGTGCGGAAGCAACTATTGTTGGAACAGATCCTGATACAGACTTGGCAGTCATTAAAATCGATTTAGATAAATTACCTGTATTGCCATTTAAGCTTAGCGGTAATGAAGTGGGTGATGTTGTCTTAGCGATTGGTAACCCATTTGGAGTAGGGCAAACGGTAACTCAAGGTATTATTTCTGCCACTGAGCGCTCTGATTTGGGAATCAATACCTATGAAGATTTCATTCAAACAGATGCTGCAATTAACCCGGGTAACTCAGGCGGAGCATTAATTGATGTCGCTGGTAACCTCATTGGTGTAAACACCGCTATTTTCTCGCAGTCAGGTGGGTCTTTAGGAATTGGTTTTGCAATTCCAGCTAAAGTTTGCCAACAAGTATTAAATTCAATTTTGAAAGATGGGCGCGTTGTACGTGGATGGTTGGGCATTAGTTTAGTGCCGCCTACACAAGAAGATGTGTTGGCGCCGAAACAACAAATTGGTGTGGTGGTTGCAGATGTTCTGAAAAGTGGACCCGCAGCTTCAGCAGGTATTAAAGTGGGTGATAAAATTGTTCAGGTAAATAATGAACCAATCACTTCAGCATCCCATTTGATTAATTATGTCGCATTACAAGCACCTAATAGCGAAATTAATGTGATGGTTGAGCGAGCTGGGAAGCAAGAAAACTTTGTGGTAACAGTTGGGGAAAGGAAAAACCAAAATACTCAATCTCAATTTATACCACTGCCTAAGCAGTAAAGATAAAAAAGCCTCGTAATGAGGCTTTTTTATTGGCTTAAATTAAGAATGTGTAGGTGTTTGATGTTGATGTTTGAACTCAGTTAAAGCATCAATGCGATATTGAATTAACATTTCACCAATTTCAGCACCCTTAATGTTCTCAGGTAAATCTTGAACTTTAATAGAGCGAACCACTTGCATTGCATCTAACATGTATTGAGCTTGAGGATAGGGGCGATCTTCTAAACCTAGTCTTCCTCTAGCATCGCACTCACATGCTTGTACAAAAGCTTCCACTCTTTCAGGACGGCGTAATACATCAAGGCGCTGTAATAAACGCCATATAGTTCCGGGTTTTAACGACATAATCTGATGACATTTTAAGTGTTCTTTACATACCGATAAGGCCAATTGTCGAGTTTGAGTAGGAACTTTTAAACGTTCACATAGCTCGGTAACCGGTTTAATACCTCGCTCTTCATGCATGATGTGGCGAGGAAGTTCGTTAACTGGAGTTAATGCTTTACCCAAATCATGTACTAAAACAGCAAACCGAACATCAAGCGAGTAGTTTGATTTACAGGCTTGTTGTAAAGCCATTAAGGTATGTATGCCGCAGTCTACTTCGGGATGATATTCAGGACGCTGCGGTACACCAAACAATGCGTCAATTTCAGGGAATAGATGTTTTAAGGCACCGCAATCACGGAGTGTCTGAAAATAAATATCTGCATAATCTTCTAAAAGCGCACGTGAAGTTTCTTTCCAGACACGTTCTGGTGTTAATGCATCAAGTTCGCCTGACTCGGCCATAGTCTGCATGAGCTGTAATGTTTCAGTGGCAATATGAAAGCCGTATGAAGAATAGCGAGCGGCAAAACGAGCAACACGTAAAACACGTAATGGATCTTCAGCAAAGGCATCTGAAACATGACGTAAAGTTTTATTTTCTAAATCAGTCTGTCCGCCGTATGGGTCATATATATTTCCATCTTGATCCATTGCTATGGCATTGATGGTTAAATCACGGCGAATTAAATCTTCTTCTAAACTGACTGTGGTATCAGTAAAAAACTGAAAGCCGTGATAGCCCTTACCGGACTTTCGCTCAGTACGTGCAAGTGCATATTCTTCTTTTGTTTCAGGATGAAGAAACACAGGAAAATCTTTGCCTACAGGTTGAAAACCTTGGGCGAGCATATGTTCAGGTGTTGCTCCGACCACAACATAATCTTTTTCTTGATAGGGATGCCCAAGTAGAGAATCTCGGACGGCACCGCCTACTAAATACACTTGCATGAAAAAACCTCTATTCTTCAAGCAATCATGCTACAGAATAGAGGTTTTCTCAAGTCATTAGAGAGGCTTTTCGTAAAAAGCAGTTTCTAAATTACTTTTCTTGTTGTTGGATTTCAGCAACAGTTAAAGCTGTCATATTAATAAGACGGCGAGTAGTCGCAGTCGGAGTTAAAATATGAACAGGTTTAGCAGCACCTAATAAAATTGGACCAATAGTCACGTTGTTACCAGAAGTCGCTTTCAACAAGTTAAATGAAATGTTTGCTGCATCAAGATTTGGCATGATAAGCAAGTTTGCAGAACCTTTGAAACGTGAACCCGGGAATGCAAATTGACGAATATTTTCATCTAATGCTGCATCACCATGCATTTCACCTTCAACTTCAAGTTCAGGAGCTTGTTCAGATAAAATGCGATAAACTTCACGCATTTTTTGAGCGCTTGAATCTGTTTGGTCGCTACCAAAACTTGAATGAGAAAGCAGTGCTACACGTGGAGTAATACCAAAACGACGTACTTCTTCAGCTGCTAAAATAGTCATTTCAGCAAGTTGTTCAGCAGTCGGGTTAGTGTTTACGTATGTATCTGCGATAAACAAGTTACGATCTTCAAGCATTAATGCATTTAACGTAAAGAAGTTATTCATACCTTCTTTAAGACCGATGACATTGCGTACAAAGTCAAGGTGAATGTTATAGCTACTATAAGTACCACATAACATACCGTCTGCTTTACCGAATTTAACCAGTAAAGATGCAATTAAAGTTGAACGGCGACGAGCTTCACGTTGAGCATATTCAACAGTAATGCCTTTGCGTTGCATTGTTTGATAGTAATCTTTCCAAAACTCTTCATACATCGGGTTTTGTTCTTGATCAACAATCTCAATATTTACGCCATGTTGTAAACGTAGGCCTAATTTTTTAATATTTGCTTCAATTACAGCAGTACGACCTACTAAAATTGGTTTAGCTAAATCTTCATCAACAGCAATTTGTACTGCACGTAATACGCGCTCGTCTTCACCTTCCGCATATGCAATACGCTTTGGATCAGCTTTTGCTTGAGCAAAAATTGGTTTCATCAAGAATGCAGAGTTATATACAAACTCAGACAATTTTTGACGATATACAGCGAAATCTTCGATAGGGCGAGTTGCTACGCCTGAATCCATTGCAGCTTTAGCAACGGCTGGTGCAATTTCTAAAATTAGACGTTGATCAAGTGGGCGTGGAATTAAATAGTCACGGCCAAATGAAGCAGATTTTTCACCATATGTTGCTGCATCAGCTTCTACATGAGCCATACGCGCAATTGCATGTACACATGCAATTTTCATGTCTTCATTAATGGTAGTTGCACCAACGTCAAGTGCACCACGGAAAATGTATGGGAAACATAATGCGTTGTTTACTTGGTTTGGATAGTCAGAACGACCAGTTGCCATAATGACGTCAGAACGTACTTCATGTGCATGTTCAGGTAAAATTTCTGGATCTGGGTTTGCCAAAGCAAAAATAATAGGGTTCTCAGCCATCTGTTTCACCATTTCTTTGGTGAGAATACCAGCAGCAGAAAGACCCAAGAACATATCAGCGCCAGCCATTACTTCATGAAGCTGAGATGCTGAAATATCTTGAACATAACGTTTTTTAGATTCATCTAAACCTTCACGTGAAGTGGTTAATAGGCCACGAGAATCGGCAACAACAATATTTTCTTTTTTAGCACCAAGCGCACAAAGCAAGTCTAAACATGAAAGTGCTGCTGCACCTGCACCTGAAGCTACGATTTTGATTTCATCAATTTTCTTATTTACAAGTTGCAATGCATTAAGCAAAGCTGAACCTACAATAATACTTGTACCATGTTGATCGTCATGGAATACAGGAATTTTCATACGTTCACGAAGTTTCTTTTCAATATAGAAACATTCTGGCGCTTTAATGTCTTCGAGGTTAATACCACCGAAAGTTGGCTCAAGAGAGGCTACAATATCTACAATTTTATCTGGATCGTTTTCTGCAATCTCGATGTCAAATACATCTACACCAGCAAACTTCTTGAAGAGAACGCCTTTACCTTCCATTACAGGTTTAGAAGCCAATGGGCCAATATTACCTAGACCAAGAACGGCAGTACCGTTAGTTACTACAGCAACTAAGTTTCCGCGTGCTGTATATTTAGCAGCAGTTGAAGGGTCACGTTCAATCTCTAAACATGGCGCAGCAACGCCTGGTGAGTAGGCTAGAGCCAAATCTCGTTGGTTGACAAGTTGCTTACTTGGGGTGACGCTGATTTTCCCTGGATTTGGGTATTCGTGGTAATTTAAAGCGGCCTGTTTTAAAGATTGATCGTCCATCTGAGTCTCTATTTGATACAAAAAAGCAAACTAGTCAAATCACTCATTCAGGGAGAAGGCAACTCGGTTTTTTATTATGCTTAAATTTTTACCAATTAAGATAATAATAGACGAATTGCCAATAGCCCTGTAGTGAGCTAAATGCTAAAGAATATAACACTACTTCTTTATTTCTCACAGTCAAAAACGCTCATTTTTGGAAAAAGCGCTATATGTAAAATAGTCTGTTAGAACAATTAAGAAATAGGCGGATTGGTTTGTAAATAAGGGATAACCTGTTCAGGAGGGATTGGGCGACTAAAGAAATAGCCTTGTAAAAAGTCACATTGCTGTTTTTGTAGGTAGATCACTTGTTCCTCCGTTTCTACACCCTCAGCAACCAATTTGAGCCCCATACTTTTACCCATTGCGATCATGGCATTTACTATGGCTTCTTGTTTGTGATCACCAATTTTAGAAATAAAAGCACGATCAATTTTTAATACGTCAATAGGATATTCTGTCAGATAAGCTAAAGAAGAATAGCCCGTGCCAAAGTCATCAAGAGCAATTGAAATATCTCTTTGTTTTATCGCATGTAATAAGGTTTTTACATTATCAGTATTATCTAAGAGTGCAGACTCAGTAATTTCAAGTTCAAGGTCTGAACCCTCTATATGATATTTCTGCAAAATTTCATCAATATCATTGAGTAATAAGCCTCGATGTATTTGCTGGGCAACAATATTTACCGAGACTTGAATATTTAAGTAACCTTGAGCTTTCCACTCTTGGAGTTGTCTACCTACTTTATCTAAAACGACTTTGCCAATGTCTGAAATTAGGCTACTACGTTCAGCAAAAGGGATAAACATATTTGGCATAACTAATCCCTTTTCAGGGTGTTGCCAACGAATTAATGCTTCAAAACCTATAACTGATTGATCGTTTAGATTAATTTTAGGTTGGTAATAAACTACAAATTCATCATTCTGAATAGCTTTGCGTAATTCTTGTTCTAAATCGGCAGTTTTATACGGATGGTCTGTTTTATTGCAATAGTAAGAAATGGTATTGCCTCCTAAGCGTTTTGCTTCTGAAAGTGCTTGTTCAGCATGATTGTTGAGATGATCAATTTGTCGACCATGCTCTGGAAAACATGCCACACCAATAGATGCAGTAATGAAATATTCTTGATTATCAATGTAAAAGGGTGCATTAAGTGCTTGTAAAATATTTTGGCAATATTGTTCAATGTTTGGATGAATTGGGGAAATTTCATAAATAATTGCAAAATCATCACCATTTAAATAGGCAACTAACATTGCATTGATATTGATTAAGCGTAAACGCTGTGCAAACTGTTTAAGTAGTTCATCGCCACTATCATTATTTAAAAATTCATTAAAAGCTCGAAAACGGTCAATATTGACGCGTATTAAGGCTAAATTTTTAATGTTATATGAAGGGTTTACCAGATATTGGTGTAATTGATTGTAATAGTAAAGACGATTAGGCAAGTGGGTGAGACTATCGTAATTTTTTAAATAAGATAGGTGCTGCTCTTGGCGTTTTTGTTCACTGAGATCCCGTGCAAATCCAATATAATTTGTGATTTGGTTAAATTCATCTTTGACTACATTGATGTGTAACCATAAATATACGCCTTTGCCTGAAGTAAATTTTTCGTCAAATTGACCTATATACTCTCCAGTCTCAAGAAGTTGCTGTGTAATTGAGCTATGAAATTGCTGTTGTTGCTCTTTTTGATTAATTGCAATGCTAAATAATTCTTTATTTAATAATTCTGATTTAGAAAATCCAGTTAATTTTTCATAGTAAGGATTAATATCAATATAGTTCAGACGGTCATCTAAAATAAATATGCCTTCGGCTGCTTGCTCAAGCACAATTGCCGATAGTCTTAAATGCTCTTGATCTTTTTTTTCTTGATGTATATCTCGGGTCATCCCAACCATACGCAGCGCTTTTTGTGTTTTTGGATCTCGAGTAATGACTCTTCCTACATCGTGAATCCATCGCCACGAACCATCTCGCCGTAAAATTCTAAAATTGATATTAAAATGATCTGTAATTCCTTCTAGATGTTGCTTTAAGCGCTCTTCAAAAAGTTTTTTATCACTTGGATGTATACGGTCTAAAATGGTATTGAGATGAATAACGGTCGTCTGAGTCTGCTTTTGTTGATCAAAAAACGTAATTTCTAATTTTTGATTTTCAATATCCCAGTCCCATGGTCGAATTCCAGCAGTTTCATGGGCAAAAGCTAAATTGTAGTGATGGCTTTCGAGCTGCTCATTCATTTTAGTGAGATCATAGGTTCGTTCACGTACCTTTTGTTCCAGTAAGTGATTATTAAACTGAAGCTGAGCTTCGATATCTTTCGATTTATTCACTTCTTGTTGAAGTTGGACACATAATTCTTCAGCCCACTGAGTATGTTGATCTGAAATTTGTACTAGCTGTTTATTTTTAAAGAGGAGTTGTGAAATCTTTTGATAATTACGCTGAGTTGCATATGCACAAAGTATGGTCGCTACAAAGGCGAGGTTGTAGGCAAAATAAAATGGTAACTCAGTAATGGGATGATGTGTGAATTGAGCAATTAATAGAGGTAAAGTGCTGGGAATAAACAAAAGGTAAAAATATCTGGGCTGCTGTGTTAGAAAAGTAAGACCAATGATATGAGCCGAAGTAATAAATAAGGCAATCAAGATATGAGCATCTGGTACTGTGACTAACTCGGGAGGAAGATAAAAATGGATAATCGTAATATTGGTCCCAAGTAAAATTCCCGAAATAAGGCAAATAGCTTGAAGGATCAGATCAGATTTTTTAGCAAAATGAATCGTACGGTATTGAGTTAAAATATTAGGAATAAATAATAAGCAAAAAAGAAAGATAATTGTAAAACCGATAGACCAAGTAAAAGTTGTTATTGATGTTGAAAAATAATACGAAAAAAGGGCATATGAAATGAGGCACAGCAGTATCAGGCTAATCAAATACCAGCGGATATATTGAATTGAAAGTCTAAGCTGTTCAACTTTTGTTTGATGCTGTAGATATTCTTCCTGAAGCCCAGACATAAGATTTTTCTATCCTATTTTTTTACATATATACATATACAGAAAGAATCTGATTTATCAGTGAAAAAGAATTTGAAATATTATTCATACAATAAAAGTAAATTAACTTTAATTGGCTATTTAATCAATGTTCAATGAACTCAGGTGGATAAAAATCGATAATTTAAAATAGACAAGGCAACTACAGGCGCAGTTTCTGTACGTAAGACACGGTCACCAATACACCAGTTCATAAAACCAGCTTGATTGGCTTGTGTAATTTCATTTTCACTTAAACCGCCTTCTGGACCAATCAGTAAGGCAAGTTCAGGTTGTATACCTGCTAATACATCTTTTTGTTCTTTTTCTGGTGCTAAAACAAATTTTGAAGCGGGAAGTTGGGGGGAGCTTAGCCATTCGCTTAGAGAAATGGGCGCTAAAACTTCTGGAACTAGGTTTAATCCACATTGTTCACAAGCGGCAATCGCAACAGCTTGCCAATGATCTAATTTTTTTTGATCTCGATCGTATTTTAAGCGCATTTCACAGCGTTCGCTGGTCAATAACTGAATTTCACTTACGCCAAGTTCAGTTGCTTTTTGAATGGCATAATCCATTCGGTCGCCTTTACTCATGACTTGACCAAGAACAGCTTTAAAAGGGGCACTACGATTAGTCGGATTAAAAGACTCAAGCGTAACAAACGCATTTTTTTTATTAATTTCGGTCAGTGTTGCAAGATATTCACCACCTTGACCATTAAAGAGAATAGCTTGTTCTTGTAATTGTGCACGTAAAACACGCACCCAATGATGAAATACTGATTCAGTCAGTTGAATTGTTGAGTCAACTGTAAGTTCAGTTTCGATAAAAAAACGATTCATTGGGTACGCCTTACAAAATTAATTTAAACCAAGATCAACAACGAGTTGACGAGTTGGTTCGACCTGATTCATTGAATAGAAATGTAAGCTTGGTGCACCGCCTGCAATCAGGCGTTCACAGAGCTTCACAACAACTTCATGTCCAAAAGCTTTAATACTCTCGCTGTCATCACCATAGGCTTGTAATTGTTTACGGATCCAGCGAGGAATTTCTGCACCAGTACCATCTGCAAAGCGAATTAAATTACTTGCATTAGTAATTGGCATGATGCCTGGAGCTACCGGAATATTAACACCAGCTTTTGCCAAACGCTCTATAAAGTAAAAGTATGAATCTGGATTGAAGAAGAATTGAGTAATTCCTGCATTAGCACCAGCTTGTACTTTTTCGATAAAACGTTGGATATCTGAATCAAGGTTCTCAGCCTGAGGGTGCATTTCAGGATAAGCTGCAACTTCAATATGAAAATGATCACCTGAATGCTCACGAATGAAACGTACTAAATCTTGAGCATAAGGAAGTTCGCCAAGCCCGACTTGACCAGAAGGTAAGTCACCGCGTAAAGCAACAATACGGTTAATGCCTTGAGCTTTGTATAAATCTAGTAACTCAGCAATACGCGCTTTATCATCACCAATGCACGAAAGGTGAGGTGCAACTGGTGTACCTTTACCATTGAAATCGTCAATAGCAGCAAGAGTACGTTCGCGAGTAGAACCGCCAGCACCATAAGTAATCGAGAAGAAATCTGGATTTAATAGTTGTAATTCTTGATGAACAATACGAAGTTTTTCAGCACCAGCATCAGTTTTCGGTGGGAAAAACTCAAAAGAAATAGGTATACGTTTAGTCATGTCAAATCCTTGTAAACAGCGAAACAATATTTTTAGAAAAAAGGGCAGTCGGTTCACCGTCTGCCCTTAAGTTCTTAGTATTTGTAAGCGTCAGACTTGAATGGTCCCTCAACAGCAACACCTAAATAGCCAGCTTGCTCTTGAGTTAATTGAGTAAGTACACCACCAAAACCTGCAACCATTGCCGCAGCAACTTCTTCGTCAAGTTTCTTAGGAAGAACCTCTACACGAATTTTTGCAGTTTTTTCGTTTGCAGGAAGGTCAGCAAATTTCTCTTGGAATAAGTGAATTTGACCTAACACTTGGTTAGCAAAAGAACCGTCCATCACGCGTGATGGGTGACCAGTTGCATTACCTAGGTTTACAAGGCGACCTTCAGAAAGAAGAATAAGGTAGTTATTTTCATCTTCAGAACGATAAACTTGATGAACTTGTGGCTTAACTTCAACCCACTTGTAACCACGTAAATAAGCTGTGTCGATTTCTGTGTCGAAGTGACCGATGTTACATACAACAGCGCCAGCTTTTAAGCTATCTAACATTGCAGCGTCACACACGTGGTAGTTACCAGTAGTGGTTACAACAAGATCAGTGTTGCCAAGTAAGTCGTGGTTAATATCTTCTTTTTTGCCTGTTTGTACGCCGTTTTTGTATGGAGATACAACTTCATAGCCGTCCATACATGCTTGCATTGCACAAATTGGGTCAACTTCTGTTACACGAACAATCATGCCTTCTTGACGTAAAGATTGAGCAGAACCTTTACCAACGTCACCATAACCGATCACAAGCGCACGACGACCAGACAAAAGCATGTCAGTTGCGCGTTTGATTGCGTCATTTAATGAGTGGCGGCAACCATATTTGTTGTCATTTTTAGATTTAGTAACTGAGTCATTTACGTTGATAGCAGGAACTTTCAAAGAACCGTCTTTCCACATTTCGATAAGACGTTGAACACCTGTTGTAGTTTCTTCAGTAATACCGTGAATACGTTCTAAAAGAGCAGGGTATTTTTCATGAACAAGAGCAGTTAAGTCACCGCCATCGTCCAAGATCATGTTGGCATCCCAAGGCTGACCATTAACATTCACTTGTTGTTCAAGACACCATACATATTCTTCTTCAGTTTCGCCTTTCCAAGCAAAAACAGGAATACCGCGAGCAGCAATTGCAGCAGCAGCGTGGTCTTGAGTCGAGAAAATGTTACATGAAGTCCAACGAACTTCAGCACCTAATTCAACAAGCGTTTCAATAAGAACCGCTGTTTGAATGGTCATATGAATACAACCAAGAATTTTTGCACCAGCAAGTGGTTTAGACGCTGCATAACGTTTACGTAAACCAATTAGAGCTGGCATTTCTGCTTCAGCAAGTTTAATTTCTTTACGACCGTAGTCAGCAAGTGAGATGTCAGCAACTTTATAATCTGTAAATGAAGCATTAACCGCGTTCATCAGGATCTCCTAGGGAAAAAATAGTATGGATCGTTCTGTTCGCGGATGCCGTTGTTGGCTAAAACGAGTGTTTAACCGATTGTCGAGCCTGGCAAATTGATCTTTAATGCCGATCATTTGTCGCAGCATCCCTCGACTAACGAAACATTGTACTTGGAAAAGCTTTTAGTGCCAATCCAGTTTTGTTTATTATCTGCCTAATTATCCTTATAGATTCAAATTATGGCAGTAAATATTCCCCAAGCTCTAGCAAACCTCGAAGCAAACTGTGGTGTTTTTGCGGTTTGGATGGTACTTCAACATCATGGAGTACAAATTGATGTTGCTGAGTTGATTAAAGTTTGCCGACACGACGAAGGGGGCACCTATACTATTGCCTTAGCTGTTGCATTAAAGAAACTAGGATTTCAAGTGTCATTTCATTCAGATGAAGATCCTAATATTAGCCCAAGCGAACGAATGAGCTATAAAGAAGCAAAGGCATTGAAAATACCGACAGGGCCAGCACTGAGCTATCAGGATATTCAAGTTGAAATTCAAAACGGGAAAATGATCATAGTCTATTACGATACTTTAGAAGATATCGGAAATCAGTCACTCATCTATTCTATTGACCAAAAAGAAATCTGCTTTTTTGATAGTTTTGAACCAATGTCAGCGGCAGTCTTTAAAAAGCAACGTCAAGTAGAAGGGATTTGTCGTCAGGCTATCGTGATTGATGACCGTAATTTTCAGATGCATTCGACTAAATTGAATTAACTTAATGTGAGCCAGTAGGGTGCTGGCTCATTTGAAATTATTTTTGTTGATATTCTTGAATTACTTCTAAGGCAGCGCGAAAAGCTTCTTGTGTAGCAGGTGCTCCACAATATGGCAGACTATGCAATAACGTTTCTTGGATCTCTTCAACTGTACAGCCATTGTTAAGTGCACCACGAACATGGCCTTTGAGTTCGGTTGGTGACTTAAGTGCAGTTAACATTGCCAAAGTAATTAATGAACGATATTTACGTGGTAATACGCCTTCATGCTGCCAAGTCGAACCCCATGCATGTTCATTAATCCAATCTTGTAAAGGTTGGGTAAAGGGTACGGTATTTTCTTGGGCACGTTTTACAAAAGCTTCTCCCATTACTTCTGTGCGAACTTTTAATCCATTTTCGTAATCTTGCTTAGACATTAATTTCTCCTAAAAATAAAAGCGTCGATTGACGCTTTTATAGCTGTTTATTAATTAATCCTAATCAAAAGTGAATGCAATAGTGATTTAGTGGAGGCATCAGTCACTAAATTTGATGAGGATTCGACAAAGGAAGATCTTTATTTAAATCTTCATCAAATACGTCTGTAAGCATGCTATCGAACCGAATTGCGTTGTATTGCAATAATTGTTGAGCTTCACTTTCAGTAATAAAACCTTCTTTTATCGCTTGTTCAATATTCTCTTCGAAAGTCAGTCCTGTAAATTTGCCTTTAGATTCAGCTTTTTTAAACTTATCCCAAAGTGGTTCAAGGGTTCGTAGAATTTGGAAGGTATGTTCTAAACGACCAGTCACATCATCGGCTTTAGTTGAATAAAACACATGATGTTTAAGTTGCTCTCTAAATGGATGTTCTTGCATCATAAGTTCAGCGACTTGTTGTTTTAACTCATCGTCAGGTTTTGAAATAACGCGACCAAAAGGGAAACAGATCCATTTCACAAATGCTGCGGGAAGTTTAGCTGGGAAGTTTTCAAATAAACCCCAAAATGCTTCCTGAATATTCAAGAAAGCTTTTTGCAGAGCTAATTTAGCGTGAAGTTGTTCAGCTTCAGTTTTTTGACCAGCTTCATAAAACTTTAAAATTGCAGTAGAAATAAAGAGGTGCGCGTGAATATCTGCCAAGCGGCCTGACAACATTTCTTTGCGCTTTAGATCACCTGCAAGTAAGCCAAGCGCCATATCTGCAACCAAGGCAAAGTTGGCACTAAAACGGTTAATCGTCTTATAGTAACTGGCAGTAAATTGATCTACTGATTGAGGGGCATCGCTTGAGCCACCTGTCCAACCGTAAGCAAATGATTTTGCACCGCGGTTAAAGGTATAGGCTAAATGTTTAAATAACAGATCATCGAATTTTTTCACTGCATTGGTTTTATCTTCAGACTGAAGTAGTTGCAACTCCTCAAAAAGGTAAGGGTGACAACGCATTGAACCTTGACCAAAAATCATCAATGAACGGGTCAAAATATTTGCGCCTTCCACTGTAATGGCGATTGGAATCGCTTGATAGGTAAGGGCAAGGAAGTTACGTGGTCCAAGTTGTATTGCACGTCCTCCAGCAATATCCATTCCGTGATTAACGACTTTACGCATTGTTTCAGTTGCATAATATTTTGCCATGGCCGTCATCACAGCAGGAGTTCCACCTTGGTTTAAGCCACATGTCACTAAATAACGGAATGCTTCAAGCATGTAGGCATCGCTGGCAATTTCACTGGTCGCTTCTTGTACGCCTTCAAATTTACCTACTGAAATATTGAACTGTTGACGAATTTTCGCAAAAGCACCAACGGTTAAATAGCTCATTTCACCTGCTGCTGTTGCTAAAGCTGGAAGGGAAATACCACGGCCAACGCCTAAACATTCCATCAGCATTCGCCAGCCTTTACCGGCATTTTCTTGCCCCCCAATAATCCAGTCAATAGGAATGAAAACATCTTCTCCTTCTACGGTTCCATTCATAAATGGAGAACCTGGAAAATGACGCGCTCCTATTTTTACGCCTGCATGACTTGCAGGAATGAGTGCACAAGTAATACCGTACTCTGTTTTATTTTTATCACCGAGTAGGCCTTCTGGGTCATAAAGTTTAAATGCAAGACCAACGACTGTGGCAATTGGTGCAAGGGTAATCCAGCGTTTAGAGAAATTCATACGTAACCCAAGAACTTGAGCACCTTCATATTCGCCGTAACAAACAACACCTGAATCTGGAATGGCACCAGCGTCTGAACCTGCTTCTGGGCTGGTTAAACCAAAGCATGGAATCTCTTCACCTTTAGCAAGGCCCGGTAGATATTGCTGCTTTTGAGCATCAGTACCGTAATGCATCAGTAGCTCACCAGGTCCCAACGAGTTTGGAACCATACAACTCACAGCAGTGGTGAGTGAGCGTGAAGCAATTTTGCTCATAATGCGACTTTGTGCGAATGAACTAAATTCTTTACCACCAAAGGATTTTGGAATAATGAGGCCTAAAAAACCTTTATCTTTAATAAATTGCCAAACTTCAGGAGGTAAATCTTTGAGATGATGATGAATTTCCCACTCATTGAGCATGCTACAAAGTAGTTCAACTTCATTATCAATAAAACTTTGTTCTTCAGTTGACAAGGTCGGGTAGGGATATTTATCGAATTGAGACCAATCAGGCGCTCCCATAAATAACTCTTTTTCCCACCAACTGGTACCTGCCTCTAAAGCCTCTTGTTCGGTGGTACTGATGCTCGGCATTGAATTCGCTAAAGTCTTATAGGCTGGCTTGGTAATCAGGTTAAATCGTAATGGCTCAACCAAAATAATGATGCTGAGCGCAATAATTGGAATACCTAAAAGCAGTGACCAAGGTGTTAGCAAGAATGCCGAAAGTATGGCAACAATAATCGCCAGACCGCTACCAAGAACTTTATTTAAGTTAAAAAAGAAAATTGCCCATACTGCAATAAGCTGAATAATAATACTTAATATAAAGAGTAGGAAAATCATACTTGCTCCTTACTAGCTAAGCCCTCACGTGGATGAAGTTACAAAAGCGAGGAGAGATTTAAGGCTTAGCTAGCTGTTTAGTTGCTGTTTAAATTTGAGTTTTTATGTCGCAAATATTGATGTATATGCTAGAGCAGGGATATATCGTACTTTTAGGTATAAGATATTTTTGAGTGAAAGTGTAAGGGGTTATTTTATTGATTTGTCAAGAAATGTTATTGATTTTCTTATACAAATAAAAAGCCCTCTAATACAGAGGGCTTTTTATGGATATTTAATTTATTAAGCTTCGACGACCTGAACCGCAATTTTCTTGGCAGGATCTACTTTACGACGAACTTCTGGTACTGGCTCACCATGGTATTGACGATCAGCAAAGTAACTTGAACGAACCATTGGTGCAGACCAAATATTTCTAAAACCAAGTTTGCGGCCATGCTCTGCATAACGTTCAAACTCTTCTGGTGTTACGAAGCGGTCAATCGGTGCGTGTTGTTTAGAAGGCTGTAAATATTGACCAATAGTGACATAGTCCACATCGTGAGCGCGTAAGTCATCAAGCAATGCAATGACTTCTTCTTCAGTTTCACCAATACCCACCATCAAACCACATTTTGTTGGGATATCTGGGCAATATTCTTTAAACATTTTGAGTAAGGTTAAAGAATGTTGATAGTCTGAACCTGGGCGCATTGCTTTATATAAGCGAGGTACAGTCTCAATGTTGTGGTTAAATACGTCTGGCGGACATTCGGTCATAATGCGTAAAGCAATATCCATACGTCCACGGAAATCTGGTACTAAAATCTCAAGCAATGTAGTTGGGCTAAGCGCACGAGCTTCTTTAATGCAGTCCACAAAATGTTGCGCACCGCCATCAAGCAAGTCATCACGGTCAACCGAAGTAATTACTGCATACTTGAGTTTTAGATTAGAAATGGTTTCTGCCATGTGACGTGGTTCATCGGCATCTAATGCATTAGGACGGCCATGTGCTACATCACAGAAAGGGCAGCGACGTGTACAAATGTCACCCATAATCATAAACGTTGCTGTACCACCACCAAAACATTCTGGTAGGTTAGGACAAGCGGCTTCTTCACAAACGGTATGGAGTTTTTGAGCACGTAAAGTCGTTTTAATACGCTGAACTTCTTCTGGTGCCGTCATCTTGACACGAATCCAGTCAGGTTTACGCGGCACTTCAACCGTAGGTACAACTTTTACAGGAATTCTTGCGACTTTTTCTGCGCCACGAAGTTTTACACCCTGTTCAGGTTTACGGTGTTCTGACATATTTAACTTTTCCACTCGTTTATAGAGACATTGACATTGTATTATAGCTAACTTCTACAGTTAATAGCGGAAAATAACTATTCATATAATAAATGTGGTTATTCAGAAATATAGGGTTGAGAAATACATAAATTCACCGCATATTAGTCATAATCTATTATAAAATATGGTCATTCAAGAGAGGAAGGAGCTTTCAATGCCACGTAAAAAAGAGGTCGTTAGTGGGAATTTCGTTAAATACGATGCGGTAGTTCTCGGTTCTGGACCTGCAGGTGAAGGCGCGGCAATGAAGCTTGCAAAAGCGGGTAAGCGTGTTGCAATTGTAGATGTGCGTGATCAACTCGGTGGTAATTGTGCTCACGTTGGTACCATTCCAAGTAAAGCATTGCGTCAAACAGTTTCTAGCATTATTCGCTATCAGCGTGATCCAATGTTTCAAAAAGTAGGTGAATGGAAACAGTTCACCATGAAACAGGTTTTGCGTAATGCCCATAAAGTGATTCAACAGCAGGTTGATACGCATACACGTTTTTATGACCGTAACAAGATTGGTGTCTTCCACGGGCGTGCATATATTCAAGATAAAAATACAGTTTTAGTTTTTAGCCATGAAGGCATTAAAGAAACAATTATCTGTAAGCAAATTGTGATTGCGACCGGTAGCCGTCCATATCATCCGCAAGGGCTAGACTTTGATCATCCTCGCGTATTTGATTCGGACAAAATTCTTGATCTTGATTATTCAATTCAAAAAATCATTATTTATGGCGCAGGCGTTATTGGTTGTGAATATGCCTCAATCTTTATTGGTTTAGACCATAAAGTTGACTTGATCAATACTCAGCAAAAACTATTAAGTTATCTAGATGATGAAATTGCCGATGCTTTGTCTTATCACTTACGTGAACAAGGTGTATTGATTCGTCACAATGAACAAATGGATCATCTTGAAACGTTTGATGACCATGTCGTTCTACATTTACAAAGTGGTAAAAAGATTAAAGCCGATGCCATTCTTTGGTGTAATGGCCGTTCAGGAAACACAGAAGGCTTAGGTCTTGAGAATGTTGGGTTAGTACCAAACAACCGCGGTCAACTTTCAGTAAATGATCAATATCAAACTGAAGTTGAAAACATCTATGCTGCTGGTGATGTAATTGGTTGGCCATCACTTGCTTCTGCTGCTTATGACCAAGGTCGCTGTGCTGGCGCAAACATGAGTGGTGAAGATGCTAAACCAGTACGAGACATTCCAACTGGTATTTATACGATTCCGGAAATCTCATCAATTGGTAAAAATGAACAGGAATTAACGGAAGAAAAAATTCCGTATGAAGTTGGTCAAGCTTCTTTCCGTCATTTAGCTCGTGCACAAATTACGGGTGATACAGTGGGTGAGTTAAAGATTCTTTTCCACCGTGACACTATGGAAATTTTAGGTATTCACTGTTTCGGTAATAACGCTGCTGAAATTATCCACATTGGGCAAGCAGTTATGCACAGTCCAAACAATACCTTGAAATATTTTGTTGAAACGACTTTTAACTATCCAACAATGGCTGAAGCATATCGCGTAGCTGCGCTCAATGGTATGAATCGCTTGTTTTGATTTTAAATAAGTTTTTAATAAAAAAGCCCGCAAATCTGCGGGCTTTTTTATTTTCATTAGACCATACGATTTTTATATTTTTATGACAGTTCTGATGAGCGATTTACCTACTTTATATGTTAGTGGGCACAAAACGCTTGGTTGAAATATTCAAATAAATCAGGTGTCTGTTTCCATAAAATTATAGAAAGGACCAAAAGAGCACTTATCAGAAAAGTCATAATTGTTTTCAAAAGTAAGGCATTATGCGTCATGAATAACAGCCTCCTCATTCACAAAGAAGTGAACCACTACACCTAATATACTCAATGCAATAGAACATAGCCAAATCGCATTGTAATTACCTGTTAAGTCATGGTTAACACCGCCAAGCCAACCGCCAAAGAAAGAACCGACTTGATGAGTGAAAAACACAATGCCGCTCAGCATTGAAAGATATTTAACGCCAAACATATTTGCCACAATACCGTTCGTGAGCGGAACTGTAGAGAGCCATAAAAGCCCCATAATGACCCCAAAAGCATATACCGTATAGGTGCTTAAAGGTAATAGTAAAAAGGCAATGATTGCGATGCCGCGGCTACCGTAAAGTGCCATTAATAATTTAGGTTTTGAGAAGCGATCTCCTAACCAACCGGCACCATAAGTCCCCACTATATTAAACAGTCCTACTAAGGCCAGAAATACAGTGCCAGTAGCCGCGTCAAAGCCATGATCAATTAAATAACCAGGTAAATGCACACCTAAAAAGACAACCTGAAATCCGCAAACTAAAAATCCTAAAGCTAGCCACCAAAAAGGTTTATGTTTTCTGGCAATATTCAATACTTGTTTAAAGGTCAGCTGAGGTTGTGCAATGTTTTTTGGTGTTTGATTACTTGGTCCCTTTAACATCCATGCGAGGGGAATAATAAGAGCAATTAGTAGTGCACTCACCATTAAAGCAGCGGACCAACCTACGCTTTTGAGTAAGAGAAGGGTAGATGGCAGCATAATAAACTGACCGAAAGAACCTGCTGCACTTGCAATCCCCATTGCCATACTTCTTTTGTCTGGAGGTGCTGCCCGGCCTACTGCACTAAGTAAAACTGTAAAAGAAGTCGCCGATAAAGCTAAACCAATAATCAACCCTAGGCTTAAATTTAAGATTAAGATGCTTGAACTAAAGGCCATTAAGAGTAAGCCGAGGGCATAAAGTAGCCCCCCAACTGCAACCACAATTTTACTACCATATTTGTCTGCAATTGCACCAGTAAATGGTTGAACGACCCCCCAGATCAGGTTTTGCATGGCTATAGCAAGACTAAAAATGTGTTGGCCCCAGCCGAATTCATGGCTCATCGGCACAAGATAGAGACCGAAACCATGCCTTACACCTAAAGAAAGTGCCAAAATAAGGGCGCTACCAATCAGCATATAGATGAGGGGCTGGGAAAAGTGATTGCCAGTTTTAGTCATGATTAATGGAAAATTATAATAATGTGATGATTTATTGTAGAAGATATATCGGGGAAGATCGATGTATCTGGAAAGAATATTTAAGAAGAATTAAAAAGTTCGTAAAGGTTGTATTTTATGATTAAGAAAATTGAAGAAGCAGAAATCAAAATGATTTCTGCTTCTTCTAAAAATTAAGCTGCCGAATTACGTTCAAGTAGAGCTTGTTCAAAAAGAACTTGTTCTTTTTCTTTATGTTCGGTTGTGAAGCGAATCAAAATTACGCTACAGCCTGCGACCATAACCAGACCACCTAAAATAAACAAGCAAGTTTGAACATCAAGTAAGCCTTTAAGTAAGAAACCTGCTGCGACAGCACCAACATTGCCGCCTGCACCAATAATTCCTGCAACACCACCTAACGCATTACGATCAATAAATGGCACGAGTGCGTAAGTTGCTCCACAAGCCATATGCGTAAACAGTGCAAAAATAGTCATCGAAATAATTGCGAGCGCAACAGCATTCATCTGAGAGAAGAGTATTAAGAATAAGCCTTCACCTAAAATCATGAGTACAAGTACTTTTGTACGGCCATCTAATCCTTTTTTGAGTGCAACTTTATCGGAAATGATACCGCCCAGTGCTCGTGCAAATAATGCAAGCAGACCAAAGATCCCAGCAGTTAAGCCAGCAGTTTTTAAATCCATTTTGAACTGGTCAACATAGTACATTGCTGCAACGTTATGGATAAAAATCTCAATACCAAAACTTGCGCCATATGCCAAAAATAAGATCCAGACACGATAGTTGCGAGCAGCTTGCATTAAAATGGCAGTACCACCTTTTTTGCCACTACCGACTTCAATACCTTGCGCGCGAAGTTCTTTAAAGTTCCCTTGAGGGCAATCTTGAGTTAATTTCCAGTAAAGAATGCCAACAATAACCATCATTACACCAGGTACGATTAATGCCACGCGCCATCCCATGGTTTGTTCAACACCAAACATCACAATTGCACCGAGTAATAAAGGCATTAAAGCTTGCGTTGCACCACCACCAGCATTTCCCCAGCCAGCCGCTGCTGCGTTTGCTGTACCTACTATATTCGGTGCAAACATGACACTGGTATGGTATTGAGTAATGACGAAACTTGCGCCGATCGCACCAATAAGTAAGCGAAAGAATAGAAAAGATTCATAACTATTGGCAGCAGCTACACCAAATACTGGAATACTGCCAACTAATAGGAGAGTGGTATACGTAATACGTGGACCATATTTGTCGCAGAGTGGTCCGACCACGAGTCGAACTAAAATCGTAATAGCAACTGCGGCAATATTAATATTGGCAATTTGATCTTTCGTTAAGCCAAATTCACCTTTAATCACTGGCATTAATGGAGCACATGCAAACCATGCGAAGAAACACACAAAGAATGCGAGCCATGTCATGTGGAAGGCACGCATTGCTGGAGTTGAAAAACTGAATAATTTAATCTCAGTTGCTTTTTTTGCATCTAGATTGATATTTGAAGACATACGCCGTCCCCCTGAACTGAACGAAATTTAATTTGCATGGCAATAAGTTGCCTATATGCAGACCGATCAGAGCGGACATCGTTGGCCGTCTTGGTTTATTCATTGAATCAGCGTTGATTCATCATGCTATGAATAAAGCAAATGCTGTGCCAAAAAATGAATTTTACTAAAAAGGAAAAATTAGTATTTAATTTTATTAATTTAGTTTGTGATCATAAAAATAATTAAAAATGATTATCACAACGAAGATGGATAATAACGAAAGTGGTTTTTTGATTTATCTGGAATTTTTATTAAAAAATGCTCATTTTTTTAGCATTTTGATTTAAAAAGAAGCAATTTGTGGAGTGGGGTAGCTTGAAAAAAAGCTATAAAAACGTGCGTAAGTTTTTATAGCTTTATATCTAACCGGATTTAGAAGCGATAACCAACACCTGCGTAACCCAAAATTGGGTTAATCTCGATATCAGCTTTTGCATTAATTAATTCGCCATATTTAGCATCGTTGACTGTAATAGTGGTATCTGTTTTTAAGTGAGCATAAGAAACAGAACCAACAGCGTACCATTTATCATTAAAGTCATAGGTAAAACCTAAGGTTGCTACTGGCGCAATTGCATCTGAAGCTTCAAGTTCTACTTTAGGATCACCAGAACTAGTTTTTCTTTCTAAGGCAGCACCTGCTTTCCCGTCTTTAATGTTTACAATCATATGGCCAGCATTGACTAAATCTTTCTCAATTTCAGGATTTACTTCTAATTCACTGAAATATGCATACATCACACCTAGACCAACATAAGGCCTAAATTTATTTACACCAGTTTTGCCGAAATGGTATTGAAACTCAAATGCCGGTGTCCAAGCGCGAGCTGAGGCAGCACTTCCATGTGCTTCAAGATCTGTAATGAAAAGATTATTTTCAAGTTCCATCGAACCAAGGATTCCACCAGCAGGTTTTGCAGTAGCAGAAAAAGGTGCATAAATTTTACCTTTACCCTGTAGATCAACTTTAGGTGGAATCCCTGCTTTTAACTCTAATGAAAAATTATCTGTAAAAAAGTAATTGCTCATGAGTCCTAAGGTAGTAACATCATCTGCCTCTAGCCCTGTATTTTCAGCTTCCCACTGACTTAAACCTCGAACTTGAGCTGTTCCACTTAACCATGCGGGAATAGTATCAGTACCTAAACCAATAACATCAATGAGCTGTTCAAGTACAACATTACTATTACTGTCCGAAATATTATCTTGAATAGTTTTGACTTTAATATCACCAACCTTAGATTGCTCATTCTCTTTAACAGAAGTATTAATTCTAAAGGGTTGAGCTTTTCCAGTAGGCTTGACATATAAAGGCCCAGCAGATACAGAAAAACGTTTGAAGCCATCGCCATCTTTAAAACTAAAATATGGAGAAGCGGCAGAAGCGATTGTTGGCAGAGCAAAAAAAGCAGCTGTCATACAAAATAATGACTTTTTCATCATAAAAGGACTCCATGTCCGACATTTGTTTACTGATTTTTATTGAGCCCACCATAGCGTGTTTTATTAAAATGATTGTTTATTAAAAATTAATAATTGTAATTTTTTTGAAATATTTGTTTATATTTGGCAATATTTATTAATTTTAAATACACAATAAACAACAAAAGGCTACATAAAGTAGCCTTTTGTTAAATGTAATTAAATTAATAGTTGAAGCGCGATAGGTCTTCTTCTGGGCGTGCGGTTAAAACTTCAATGCCCGTTTGAGTGACTAAAATAGTATGTTCAAACTGAGCTGAAAGTTTATGGTCTTTGGTTACTACAGTCCATTTGTCGCCTAATAGTTTAGTCTGCCATACGCCCGCATTCACCATAGGTTCAATAGTAAAAGTCATGCCTGCTTCTAAACGCATGCCTGTACCAGCTTGACCATAGTGCAATACTTGGGGTTCATCATGGAAAACAGTTCCAATACCATGACCACAATATTCACGTACTACACTAAAACGCTCTGATTCGACATATTTCTGGATTGCATGGCCAATATCACCTAAATATGAACCATCTCTAACAGTTGCCATTCCTCGATACATCGCTTCTTGAGCAACCTTACATAGACGGTTGGCTAAAATAGAAGTCTCTCCACCAACGACATACATCATGTTTGTATCGCCGTGATAACCATCTTTAATTACAGTCACATCAATATTAAGAATATCGCCGTTTTTTAAAATTTTATTTTCAGAAGGAATGCCATGGCAGACAACATGGTTAACCGAAGTACAAATAGAGTGCTGAAAAGCAGGGCGTCCAGGAGCGCCACCATAGCCGACACAGGCAGGAATAGCATGCTGTACATTTTCAATGTGGTTACGGCAAATGGTATCAAGTTCAAGTGTACTTACACCTGCCTTAATATAAGGCTTGATCATCTCTAGAACTTCAGCCGCCAGTCGTCCCGCAATACGCATTTTTTCAATTTCATCTGGAGTTTTGATTAATCGACGTGGAGCTGTATAAGTACTGTTCATGATCTCTAAAAACTTTTGGTAATTTACAAGTGTCTATGGTATAAATAGCCGCCCATTTTATCAAATGCTTTTCGTGAATATCTTTTACGAACAATTTTGATAGATGGAGTAAAAAATCCGCACATATATCGTCACATTACTCTGGGTGCCTGTAAAAGGGTGGAGAATGCGGATATATGGAGGCCTAACCCAAACTTTAAGGTAAAGAAAATGGCAGATTACAACGTAAGCATGCGCGACCTTCTTCAAGCTGGCGCGCACTTTGGTCACCAAACTCGTTTCTGGAACCCAAAAATGCGTCAATACATTTTTGGCGCGCGCAACAAAATTCACATCATCAACCTTGAGCACACTGTTCCTGCGTTAAATGATGCTTTGAACTTCGCTAACCAATTAGCAAGCAAAAAGAACAAAGTTTTGTTCGTTGGTACAAAACGTGCTGCTTCTAACATCATCCGTGAACAAGCTCAACGCGCTGGTCAACCATATGTAGATCACCGCTGGTTAGGTGGTATGTTGACGAACTGGAAAACACTTCGCCAATCTATCAACCGTTTAAAAGATCTTCAAACTCAATCTCAAGATGGTACTTTTGCTAAGCTTACTAAACGTGAAGCTTTAGAACGTGCTCGTGAGATGGAAAAACTTGAGCGTTCTTTAGGCGGTGTTAAAAACATGGGTGGTTTACCTGACGCGTTATTTGTAATCGACGTTGATCACGAAGCGATTGCAATCAAAGAAGCGAAGAACTTAGGTATTCCTGTTATCGGTATCGTTGATACAAACTCTAACCCAGACAACGTTGATTACGTTATTCCGGGTAACGACGATGCGATCCGTGCAGTAACTCTATATGCTTCTGCTATGGCTGATGCGATTCTTGCTGGTAAAGAATATGCTCAATCACAAGCAAATGCACAAGCTAAAGGCGAAGAAGCTGCTAAAGAAGCTCCAGAGGCTTAATGCATTTTGATGCAAAATTGTCATTTTTGCGACATGTAATGGTGGCAAATTAAGCGTCAAGAAAGCAGAACGGTCCAGAGAACACTTTGGGCCGTTTTTGTTGAACAGATTCATTTTTCTACCGTATTTAGGAGAACAACATGACTGCAGTTACTGCGAGCATGGTAAAAGAATTACGTGACCGTACTGGTCTTGCAATGATGGAATGCAAAAAAGCATTAACAGAATCTAATGGTGATGTTGAATTAGCGATTGATAACCTTCGTAAATCAGGTCAAGCAAAAGCTGCTAAAAAAGCGGGCAACATTGCTGCTGATGGTGCGATCACTATCGTTCAAGAAGGCAATAAAGCGATTCTTTTAGAAGTAAACTGTCAAACTGACTTCGTTGCTAAAGACGAAAACTTTGCTGGTTTCTCTGCTAAAGTCGCTGCTGCTGCACTTGCTGCAAATGAAACTGATGCGACTAAAATTGCTGAATTGAAACTTGAAGATGGTGCTACTGTTGAAGAAGCACGTATTGCTCTTGTTCAAAAAATCGGTGAAAACATCCAAGTTCGTCGCGCGAATATCGTTGAAGGCGAAAACTTGGCTATCTACAAACACGGTTTAAAAATCGGTGTTGTAGTTTCTTATACTGGTGATGCTGATACTGGTAAAGGTATTGCAATGCACGTTGCTGCATTCAACCCAGTAGCTGTAAATGCTGAAGCTGTTCCTGCTGACCTTATCGCTAAAGAAAAAGAAATTGCTGAAGCGAAAGCGTTAGAATCTGGTAAGCCAGCTAACATCGTTGAGAAAATGGTAACTGGTTCAGTTGATAAATATTTGAACGAAGTTGCTCTTGATCGTCAAATGTACGTAATCGACAACGACAAAAAAGTTGCTGATGTATTAAAAGCAACTGGTACTACTGTTGCTAACTTCGTACGTTTCGAAGTTGGTGAAGGTATTGAGAAAAAAGCAGAACTTAGCTTCGCTGAAGAAGTTGCTGCTGCTCAAGCTGCTGCGAAGTAATTCGTATCACAATAAAAAAAGCCCCATTGGGGCTTTTTTTATCTCAGTTAAATAAGGGTATACAATGACAAATAAAAAGAATCTTAGTATTGGCGGTGTCATTATTTTATTGATTGCTGCATATTTTGGTTTGGATTTATCTGGACATAAGCAAAATCAATCATCATCAACCATACCCGCAGCTCAGCATACTGAAACTACACTTTCAAATAATGGGGTGGACACTATAAAAGCTGCTTACGAGCAGAGACAAAGTAATGTTCAAGTACAAGGAAGTGGTCGAGTAAAAGCAATTTTAAGAGATGATAATGATGGTTCGAGACACCAGAAATTTATTCTTGTATTAAAAAATGGCCTTTCAATTTTAGTCGCACATAATATTGATTTAGCATCTAAAATTCCTAATTTAAAAAAAGGTGACGTGGTAGAGTTTTATGGTGAATATGAATATAACCCTAAAGGGGGAGTATTGCACTGGACTCATCGTGATCCACAAAACCGTCATGAAAGCGGTTGGCTAAAACATGATGGACAAATCTATCAATAAAGCCAAATAGACAATTAAAGAGATTGTTTTTATAGAGCAATTTTATTCTATTCAGTTTTTTAAAACATGCTATGGTTTTTTTATTGAATGGACGAGACGTATCTATGCAGCGGGAGCAAGCCGATTATCTGCATGTGCGAGAGCTGGGCGGTTTAGAGTTACTAAAAGCACATTATCACCAAACACAATTTTCGAAGCATACTCATGAAGGGTATTGTATCGGTGTGATTGAAGAGGGGGCGCAGTCTTTTTTTAGGACAGGCCAGCTACATGTGGCTCCCAAAGGCGATATTATTTTAGTCAATGCTGACGAAATTCATACGGGTTCATCTGCGGTTGAGTCGGGTTGGCGATATCGAGCAATTTATCCTACACCTGAAATGTTGGCAGAAGTCAGTCAAGATTTTTTTGAAAATTCACGTGGGGCGCCATGGTTTCCTCAGGCTGTCATTCGTGACTTGGGTTTGGCCCAACAACTTTGTTTACTCTTTGATTTATTGGAACAAAAAGATAATTTTCTACTTAAAGAAACGATGTATTTATCGACTTTAGCCTGTTTAATGAAGCGACATGGTAAATCAAATCATACTTTTTGTGAGTTGCCTGAAGCATATTCAAAAATATTAAGAGTTAAAGAATTACTGGTAGAAATGCCTGAAACAAATTTTTCTTTGCAAGATCTGGCTGATATGGTGGGTCTAAGTGCATGGCATTTCTTAAGACAATTTAAAAAATATGTGGGCTTGCCACCTCATGCTTGGCTTGTTCAAGCACGCTTACAAAAAGCAAGGCAATTATTAAAACAGGGTGATCAAATTGCGATGGTGGCACAGCAATGTGGCTTTTCTGATCAAAGCCATTTTAATCGTCACTTTAAAAAAGCAATGGGAGTGACGCCTACTCAATATGTAGCTAGCCTAAATAACTAGATTATTAAAAGTTTATTTACAGCAATTTTATTCAATATAAATCAACTCTCATTACGCATTTTATAGAGAGATCTTTTATCTTGGATTTTTATATATGAATATTCAGCTTCATCAGTTGGTGAGGTTTCCAAAAAATAAGCCATCCTATCTTTTTTTACGTGGTGCAATGGATATTTTGCCCTTGTCAATTTCTGTTATTCCGTGGGCAATTTTGGCAGGTTCTATGGCAATTCATGCAGGCTTATCTTTTTATAAAGCCCTTGCGATGTCAGGAATAGTTTTTGCTGGAGCAGCTCAATTAGTTAGTTTAAGCATGATAATGGAAGGGGCATCTACTTTTACAATTTATGTGACGATTTTCTTTTTAACGGCTCAGCATTTTATTTATGCATTAACTTTAAGAAATGACATTTCTGCTTTGTCTCTTTCGAAACGCTTAAGTTTGGGCTTTTTATTAACAGATGAATTATTTGCGGTGTGTGCATCTAGTGACAAAAGGCAGCCAGAATATCTGTTAGGTGCAGGTCTATCTTTTTATTTATTCTGGGTGGTTTTTAGCTTGGTGGGAATACTTTTGGCAACAGTGATTCCTGATTTACTAAATTATCATTTAGATTTTTCAATTGTGGCAATTTTTATTGCCATGATAGTGCCGCTATGTAAGGGGGTGCCTGTAGTTGCTGGTGTGCTAGTGACTTGTTTAAGTGGGTTTTTCTTTAAACTTTATCAAATTGAAGGAGCGATTTTACTTTCAGGATTAATAGGAATGTTAGTTGCTGTGTTAGCTGAAAAAATAGGTAAGGAACAATAATATGTCGTGGTTCATGATTTTAGGCTTGGCTGCAATCGTCTTTTTTAATCGTTATTATTTTTTAGAGCCCAATGTTAAAATTAAACTACCTCTTGTTATGAATAAGATGCTTAATTATTCTGCACCTTGTTTATTAACAGCAATTTGTATTCCAGTTATTTTTTTTGATGGCGATAATTTAAAAGGAATTTTAGATAATCCTTATTTTTACGCAGCAATCTTTTGTATTGTGATTGCCATTTACCTCAAAAGAGTACTTTTAAGTGTTATTGCCAGTTTGGTTTTTTTCTATTTTATAAATTTTCTAATAAATCAGTAAAAAGCTGAATCAAGATGATCCAGCTTTAATTGAACAATTAGGATATAGCGTGTTTTTGTCTAATTTTCCATTTGGGTAAGATTTTTCCTAGATAGGCATCCATGCACCAGACTGGGCCAATGAGTAGAAATTGTAAATCTTTAAAGAAAGATGGCTTTTTGCCCTCAATTTTATGACCATAAAATTGTCCGACCCAAGCAATCACAAAAATAGCGATATAAAATCCTACTCCTACAGGTAGGGTGTAAATGAGCCATGCCATAACAACAAGTAAAGCAGCCATTGCAACAGCAAGTACAAGATCTAAACGCGCATAAAATACTAAAGTAAGTACAAGTAATAGAGCAGTGAGCAAAGCGCTAAAATGGGCAATGATTCCAATTATAGAAAATAAAATGGCAGGAACGCAGAGCCAGTGAATTTTTTTATTGGTTGGGTTCTGATGGCTCTCGCTATATTCATCAAACCATTCTGTAATGGATTTCATTGATGGCACACTCCTTGTTCTAACTTTGATTTATTTTTTATGACTGTATTTTAGCCTGTTCTTAAGGTAGTCCACAAGAAACCGATACTATTCAACTATAGAAACCTAGTCATAGGTGTTTAGAAGGAGCATGAGAAAAATGTAATGCCTTAGTACTGGAAAAAGTACTCAATATAATCTTGAGAATAGGGCAATTTTTCAGAATATTTTTTATAAGTTGCTAGATGATGAAATCAGCAAAAAAATTGTAATTTTGAGATGGGTGGGAAAATTGTATGAAAAAGCTCTACTCATCTACTCTAAAAACGCCATAAATAGCCATTATTTTAGAAAAATGGTACTAGGGTAGCGCAAGTTTAATAAAGTCGCTCTAATCGCGATTTAAGGGCTAAATAAGCTTGGATAAAATAAACATAATTTTTTGTGCGAAAAATATGCAAATTTAAGGTTGGAGAAGAGATAAAAGGGAGAATTATTTTAACCGAAGTGAGACTTTATTTTTGTCGTTTAAAATATAAAAAAGCCGCAAAAAAATTGCGGCTTTTTACATGAACTCTAGATGCTATAACTTATGAAGTTGGACCATCAACACGTTCAATATTTACTTTTGCAGTTCCAGCATTGGTAATACCAAGACGTTTAGCTGCACCGTAAGATAGGTCAAGTACACGATTGCCATGGAAAGGACCACGATCATTTACTTTTACAACTACGCTTTTACCATTGTCTTTGTTCGTTACTCGGATGTAACAGTTCAATGGTAGGCTACGGTGAGCAGCAGTGAGAGCATTCATATCGAATGTTTCACCATTTGCTGTTTTACGGCCATGGAATTGACGACCATACCATGAAGCCATGCCAGTTTGGCTAAACTTACGAACAGTGTTTGAAGCTACTGTGTTAAGTTTTTCAATCACTGAAGGCTCATCTTCAGGGATTTCAATTTTTGCTGCGATCGCTTGACGACGGACTTGATCGCCAGAACGTTCAGTGATTGAAAGACTGTTAATGTTAGAAAAACGAGAATTAAAATTTTGAGTATCTTTACTCAATACACGAGCTGCTAAATTAGAGCCATCTACATCACTATTTAATGATGATGATTGCACCATTTCAGCGTGCAATGGGGCCATGCTTAAACTAGCCGTCAGTGCAAGAACGTATTTCAGCGATAACTGCATTTGTATAAACTCCTGAGAACATGTACTTTTTTCTTTCAGCGATTGACTGAAATTTAAAGTGAACATGTCTGATTATTCACTTTTGCAATTGCTACATTGGGGTGGATAATATTCATCGCTTACGGAGAGTGTCTAGTCTTTAACGAGAAATCGTTACAAAAAGGGCAAAAACTTACAGTTCTAGGTTAAAAAATAATCAAAATTGTAACTAATTATTAAATTTGTGTGTATTGTGAGCTGTTTTAACAAAAATATTTATTGACTTTTGCATAACCTATAAAAAAGCTAGCCTATCGGCTAGCCACTTCAGTACCTAATAACCACACAGCAGTCGCATACATACGACTCTTATTATAAGTCGTAATTACTTGAAAGTTCGGGTAAGTTAAATAGTAAATTGGACCGTTATAGTCTTGTAATTGAATAACATTCACCATATCCAGATCATCAATTTTAACTAAAGGATTTAATGGTGAAACCCCTAATGTCTTTAATGCACCATATGGAAAGGGTTGAGTTAAATCTTTAGCAATAACACTTTCCGGATTTGACCCTGTGTAACGTGCCATAAATCCGATAGGTTGATCGCGTTGCCATCCTTGTTTTGCTAAGTAGTTTGCGATTGAACCGATTGCATCTTCTGCAGAGTTTCTTAAATCGATATGTCCATTACCGTCATAATCGACCCCATATTTACTAATATTACTTGGCATAAACTGCGGATAGCCAATTGCACCTGCGTAGGAGCCTACAATACTATTTGTTGGGTAACCTTCTTTATATGTCCATGCAATAAGGGCGGCTAATTCATCACCAAAATATTCAGCGCGACGTGGGTAGCCAAAAGCAAGGGTAGCTAAAGCATCACGTGTGATAAAAGAACCTTTATTCGCGCCATAACCTGTCTCAACACCCAAAATACCTAAAATGACTGCTTGAGATACACCGTATTGTTGTTCAGCGCGATTTAAAGCATCTGCATATTGGTTTTTAAAACGGACACCACGTTGAATTGTCCCTTCCACCAAAAACATAGAACGATAGTCATACCAAGGTTTGCTTTCACCTGGACGAGTCATAATATTTAGAATGTTTGGTAAATTTTTTGCACCATTCATGGCTGCATCAACTTGATCGCCACTTAACCCATAAGCGCTCATGGTTTTTTGTTTAAAATTTACATAATCAGGATGTGTGGCAAAATCGTTGGCCTGAGCGAAGTGACTTGTACTGATTAAACCAGTACACAAAGCGAGCATTTTTAAAGTTTTATTTAAGTGTTGAGACAACATATCGTTTTAAAATTCCAGATTATCGATGTGTATGAATGGACATGACTAAACCAAAGGTGGCCATTAAAGTAATAATAGCTGTTCCGCCATAACTCATAAAAGGTAAAGGGACACCTACTACAGGTAAAATACCACTGACCATTCCCGCATTTACAAATACATACACAAAAAAAGACAAACCAAAGGCGCCTGCAACTAAACGTCCATAGTTATGGAAGCTTTGTAAACCGATTTGGAATGTTCTAAAAATAATAGCAAAATAAAGAATAACTAAAATAAGTACACCGATGAGCCCAAATTCTTCGGAATACGCGGCAATAATAAAGTCCGTATGACCTTCGGGTAAAAAGTGCAAATGTGATTGAGTTCCTTCAAGAAATCCTTTACCTGAAAAACCACCAGAACCAATTGCAGTTTTAGATTGAATAATATTCCAACCAGTACCGAGCGCATCTGCTTCAGGATCAAGCAGCGTTAAGACCCTTTGGCGCTGATAGTCGTGTAAAAGAAATTCCCAAGCAATCGGAATGATGATCGCAGCACAGGCTCCTGCAGCACCGATCATACGCCATGATAGTCCACTTAAAAATAAAACAAATATGCCACTGGCTAGCACTAACACTGATGTCCCTAAATCTGGTTGTTCTGCAATTAATAAAAAAGGAATACCAATTAACATTAAGGATAAAACAACTTGTGAAAAGCTAGGGGGAAGGGGTTTGCGTGCTAAAAACCATGCAACCATCATAGGCATACCGATTTTCATGAATTCACTGGGTTGGACACTTCCGACACCAGGGATATCAATCCAGCGCTGAGCACCCATTCGGACTTCGCCAAACACCATAACTGCCACAAGCGAAAATAAGCCAAACAAATAAAAATAGGGGGAAAAAGCTTGATAGACCTTGGGTGGAATTTGGGCGAGACCAACCATAACTAAAAAGCCAATACCAAAACTCATGGCTTGTTTACTCACTAACCCCACATCCTGTGCAGAAGCACTATATAGTACGGTTAAACCTAATAGCGCATTTAAGAGCAGAAATAGGCATAACCAAGGGTCAACATGGAGTTGTTGCCACTTTGAGGGTTGCATAGCAGTGCTAAGACCATCTCGAGGAGCTTGGCGTAAAAATTTATATTGTGGACTAGGAGACATGCGGAGTTAACTAAGGTCAATCAGTGCTTGGCGCATGCTAACATAAACGTGGTTAATGGCAATGTATATCAATATTTTGCAATAAAAAAACCTAGCTCTCGCTAGGTTTTCGATAGTCTATTTTTTATTAGTTAAAGAATAAACCATCATGATATTCAGCCATCGCTTTTAGTTCAGTGCGATTTAGGCTTGGAATCAGTTTGTCGATTGCAATGTGAACAGCTTTTGTTACAGCTGCTGCACCAATATCGGCTGCTTTACGCTTAATCATGCCAAGGTCTAATGTTTTATTAAAATCAGACATGAAGTGTTTAATCATGGCATCACCGAATTGTTTATATAATTCAGCTAAAGCAGCTTTATTAATATCATTGCCTGCTTCAAGTTCAGTAAAGTTATGCTTAAGGTTAGTCACTAAACCTGCATCTAAATTTACGCCTATTTTATATTGGCCTTGAGGGTCTTTAAATAAGCTTTTTTCAGAAAACTCTACTGACTGTTTAACTACATCATTTGGTGCTTTGCTTAACAATTGCTTTAAAAGAACAGCAACAGTTGATTTGACATAGCCTGCTAGTTTTTCGGCAGTATCGCGCTTTTCACTTGCAGGAAAATGCTGAACTAACTGAATTAAGACATTATCAATAATTTCTTCATTCAGTTGTAAAGCAATCTTATCGCGAAGTGGATATAAAGGTTCACTAGAATTTTTATTCGCAATTCCAGTTTGTATATCGTTCAACAAGCCTTCAGAAGGGGTAAAACCAAAAAACGGCATGGTATATCCTCAAATTATTCGTTTTATTGTCGTGCCAATCGAATCGGTTTTGGCATCCATGAAAGATCCGATACTCGGCAAGGGTTAATATCAAGTCCGCCGCGACGAGTATAAGTTGCATAAACCATCAGCTTTTCAGGCTCTAGATTTTGCCAAATATCGGCAAAGATCTGTTCAACACACTGTTCGTGAAAGCCGTTATGCTGACGGTACGAGATAATATAAGCTAAAACACTACGATAACAAGGCTTTTTGCCTTTAAAACGGATAAAAACTGTACCCCAATCAGGCTGTCCCGTGACTGGGCAGTTACTTCTCAAAAGGTGAGAATACAGCTCAATTTCAACTTCTTCACCAGACTCATCTCTTTTTAAAAGAGTCGCATCTGGATGTTGTTCTAAACGCTCTGGAGTAAGGTCATCAATACAAATACCTTGAGGTTTAGAAATATCTAAATCATCAACCTGAAATAAGGTTAATTCAACTTTTGCACCCGCAGCAGCAGAGAGATCTTTTTCAACCGTTTCAATGAATGACACTTTCGAATCAAATTGAGTGAAATTAAGACTATTGAAGTAAAGTTTTAATGACTTTGACTCAATTAAATTCGGCGAAGAAGCGGGCAGTGTAATTCTGCCAATAGCAACTTGCGGGATAGCATGAGTGTTCAACCATGAGATTTCAAAAACATGCCACCAATCTTTACCTTGAGTAATGCCTTCAATATGTGAATAGCTATCACGAGACTGAGCACGGGCAATTGGAAATAACACATCAGGTTGATAATTAGTTGGATATTGGGTTTCTTTACCCAATAAAGACTGTTCGACACTCATTCACGCATTCCTGAACCACGAGCAAGTAAATAGTAAGCAATTCCGTAAAGTACAACACAGCATGATGTCACAATGATTAAAGAGAATGAAACATTCACATCGCTATGACCTAAAATGCCGAAACGGAACGCATTCACCATATAAACAATAGGATTAATTAAAGAAAGTTTTTGCCAAAAAGGACCAAGCGAACTAATGGCATAAAACACACCACCTAAATAGGTTAAAGGTGTAAGAACAAAAGTTGGAATAATAGAAATATCATCAAATGATTTTGCATAGACTGCATTAATAAAACCACCTAATGAGAAAAGAACCGATGTAATCAAGACTGTATATATAGTTACGAACCAGTTGTGTATGAAAAGGTCAGTAAAGAACAGGCTCATTGCAGTCACAATCGCACCAACTAATACACCACGGCAAATACCACCAATCACATAGCCCCATAAAATGATATGAAGAGGTACTGGGCTCATAATGAGTTCTTCAATACTTTTTTGGAATTTTACACTAAAGAAACTTGATGATACGTTGGCATAACTATTAGTAATAACAGCCATCATAATTAAGCCGGGCACAATAAATTGCATATAGCTCACGCCACCCATTTGTCCAATGCGTGAACCCACCAAATTACCAAAAATGACAAAGTACAAACTCATCGTAATTGCAGGTGGTAATAAGGTTTGTGGCCAAATGCGTAGAAAACGGCGTACTTCTTTACGAACTATGGTCCAGAGAGCAATTTGCAGTTGGCTAAAGTTCATTTTGCCTCTCCTTCAAGATTTTTCTCGACCATTTTGACAAATAACTCTTCTAAACGGTTCGATTTATTACGCATACTACGAACACGAATGCCTTGTGACTCTAAAAGTTGGAATAGGTCATTTAATGTATGCGCTCTATCCATCGTTACTTCTAAAGTATTGCTATCAATTAAGTTAAACTTTACACCAATAATATTTAACTGAAGAGGTCCAATCGGTTCGGCTAAATCGAAGATAAAGGATTCTTCATTGAGCTGATTAAGGAAGCTCTTCATGCTGGTATCTTCTTTAATTACACCGCGGTCAATAATCGCAATTTGACGACACAACATTTCTGCTTCTTCTAAATAGTGGGTCGTTAAAATAATAGAAGTACCGCTTTCGTTCATTTCAGTCAGAAAATCCCACATAGAACGGCGTAATTCAATATCTACACCAGCAGTAGGTTCGTCCAGAATAAGAAGTTTAGGCTCATGCATCATTGCACGAGCAATCATCAGGCGACGCTTCATACCACCAGACAGCATACGTGCTTGTATATTGCGTTTTTCCCACAGACCGAGTTTTTCTAAATAATGTTCGGCACGTTTTTCTGCAATCTTTTGATGAATACCGTAATAGCCTGCTTGAGTGACTAAAATATCGAATGTTTTTTCAAACTGTCCAAAGTTAAATTCTTGAGGGACGACGCCAAGCTGCTGCTTTGCCAGAGATGGATGGGTATCGAGATTATGCCCAAAAATCTCAACTGTTCCTGAGGTTTTTTTCGTGAGGGAGCTGATAATACCAATGGTTGTTGATTTGCCGGCACCATTCGGGCCTAACAACGCATAAAATTCACCTTCAGGCACAGTGAGGTTAATACCTTTTAACGCCTGAAAACCATTACGATATGTTTTGGACAAATCTCTTAAAACCAAAGCATCAGTCATGAAATTCTCACATTATGAAAGAGGGGGATATTTTGAGCGATAATGAACAATAAACCAAGTAAAATAGTCGGAATTTTATAAAATTAAGAGAAATTTATGAAGTGATTCGAGTTATATATTCGTTTGATTCGCATGATTAGTTTTAAACTGTTGATTTTAAATAAATATTTCTGCATCACTTATACCGTAAAACTTAAGGAACTTAAACTAATAAAATTATACCAGTTTTAATCGTCTTAAAAAATTAAGTATTAAAGTCCGAAAATAAGAAAGGAACTGAAAACTTCAGAACCTTTTTAATAGGTAAGAGTTATACCTTGGATATAGACCAAAATAGGATAATAACATTGTGCTTCTACTCTTGTGTAAGCTCACCAGCTTTATAGAAACATGTCGTATCTATTGTTATGTTGCGATAATAATTTTCACAGCAATAACAGCTGCGATAAGCCAAACTATGAACCCAGCTGATAAGAACCCTAACATTTTAAGTGCGATTAAAATATTAGATTTAAAATTAGATAACCATAAAGCTTGCCTTGGGTTAGATCTGGACGGGGAGTTTAAGTTGCGAGATATATCTTCTTTCATAATCACCTCTTTTTTCATAGACATTGTGGTTAGATTTAGTTTTGTAGTGTAAATAGTGGGCTTAAATGATAATATAGTTAAATATAGTTTTATCTATAAATTGTGTCAATAGTTTTAACTATTAAGAATAATAATTTTAACTTTTAATTTTTATCATTAATAGAAAAGCCACATCACATGTAGCTTTTTATTAAATTCTATAGGTATGGTTTTGTTATTATCCTGCTCTCCAGAACTGACGGCCCATCACTCTAAAGTTTTTACCGTTTTCTTCTGTTACGCGGCGATCTCTAAATTTTTCGTTAAGACTATGAAGAATTAAAGATCCATCTTCTTCTTTAAAAATCTGTTTTAACATACCTTCACCAGCAAAATATACAGCATATATTTCACCATCTATAATGTGTGTTTGAGATATATCTATCCCTACAAGATCCCCATCTTTTATATAATCCATCATGCTATCACCTTTAGCTTTAATAATACGCATGCAATCTTGAGCTACATATTTTTCTTTAAAAAATGAGGGTGGGAAAGGGATCTTTCCATTGATAGCATCAAAATGAAACTCAATAGACTCGCCTGTTCCACATGAAAAACTAGCTTCCACTACTTCTATCCATACGTATTCATTATTTTCTTTGCTTACTACAACAGGTTTAACCAAATCCTCGTCACTAAATGAATCTTCTGCTTCTCCGGTTGTTAGCCAATAAGCATCTACCCCTAAATATTTTGCTATTAAAGGAAGAAATGCGGATTTTAAACTTTTTCCTGTTTCCAAAGCTTGATATGTCGGTTGTTTAATACCAACCGCTTCAGCCACTTCATGTTGACTCTTTCCTGCTTTTAATCGAGCCGTTTTTAGACGAGTTGCTAAATCAGACATGATATTAACCCTAAAATCGTTGAGTCTAAGTTTATAGTTAAAACTATTAATAATCAAAATAACTTGAACTATTGACTTTTGATAGTTATAACTATAAATTAACTATCATGATGGAGTTTTGATAGTTATGAATATAGATGTCACTGTAATCTACGTGCAACTAGTGAGCTTTTTCGGGAGTCAAACAAAAACGGCACAAGCACTTTCTATTAAGCAGCCTTCGGTTAATGCATGGTTAACAGGGAAAAGTCAAATGTCTGAAAAAATTGCTTTGCGGGCGGAGCGTGTAACCAAAGGGAGATTTAAAGCTTATCAACTCTGCCCAACACTAAAAGAGTTTGAAAACAAAATTGCGAGTTAATCATCACAACTAAAATGTAGATAAACATTAAATTTTTAGGAGCTTATAAATGGGTGAAATTAATTTAATTCAAGAGGTTTAATTAAGTTTTATCAAAAAAAGCGGGAAAAGAAAATTTAGATATTTGGTCTGGAAAGCAAAAAAGTCTGATCGGCAAATCAGACTTTTTAGATAATTCATTTAATGAGGAAATCACAATGAATTTTAAAGTAAATCTATCACACTATATTTACGAAAACAAATCGACTAGTTGTAACGGTACGAAAAATAAAATCTTTCCGTATTTAAAGTCCTTTAAAGCTCCTTTGAAGGAGTTAAATGCTGATGCGTGATTATGGGAAGGTTTCTCCACACTTCTGGACAGGTATAACTGGTAAACAATTACGAGAGTGTCCCGAGTCCATTATTGTAGCTATGTATTTAATCACCAGTCCACATGCAAATATGCTTGGTCTTTATTATATGCCTCTTTTATATATAGCTCACGAAACTGGTTTGGGGCTAGAAGGAGCAGAGAAGGGGCTTGAATGGGCATGTAAAGTAGGTTTCTGTAGTTATGACAATGTTTCAGAAATGATCTGGGTACATGAAATGGCTCGTTTTCAGGTTGCTGAATCTTTGAAGGAGAGTGATAACCGTTGTAAAGGTATTCAAAAGGATTATGACTCATTACCGTCAAATCCATTTTTAGAAAATTTTTATAATAAATATGTTGAAGCTTTTTGTATGACGCATCGACGTGAAGGAAAGAATAATAGCTATTTAGAGAAAGAAGCCCCTAACAAGGTTCTTTTAAGCCAAGAACAGAAGCAAGAACAGGAACAGGAACAGGAACAGGAAAAAATTCTCTCTCAAGTAATTTTAACGAACGTTATGAAATCAGAAGATTGGAGACCAGATTTAAATCATCTCGCTACTTATTTGAAAAAGACTAAATACTCGCAGCAAGTGCAAGAAATCTTATCTATGGATGATTTTGAATTTCATTTGAGCAATTTCAATGCTCACCATGAAACTTCACGATATCTAACTAATAGTCAAAGACACAGCAAGTTTGCTCAATGGATATTTGAAAAGTTTGAAAAATTAAAAGCTTCAAAAACTAAATCAACGAAGTCAATTTATTTAAATTCAGCTCCACTTGGAAATGTAAATCAAGCTTTTGAATACCAACAGCCAGAATATGACGAAAGCATTAAGCCATTGGAGTTGGGAGGGAAATTTGTATGAATGTAATGACAAAAATTAATCACTCTTTCGAATCAGGGTTAAACATTTGCTCTATTCATTTGGAGAAAAAGGTCAAGATTGCTGGTTTAGAAATTTGTCCAACATGTGCTGTCAATAAAGTAACTGAGTCTAATCTCAAGCATAGTAAAACCGTTAGAAAAATGGTTTATGAAAATCATTTAGCAGGTGGAATGTTACCTATACGCCATAAAAACTCTGGGTTTCATAATTATCGCTGCGAATTACCAGGACAAATTATTGCTTTTAATAGTTGTGCAGCTTATGCCGAACGAATTATGAAAGGACAGGTAACGAATCTGGTTATGGTGGGAAAAACTGGGACAGGTAAAACACATCTTGCATGTGCGACGGCTAGAACATTACTTAAGAATGGCAAAACAGCTCGTTATATCACCAGTGAAGAGTTAGCAAATGACATCATGGGAGCTTGGTATCGTCAGGGTGATAGTGAAAAAAATACTATTTATCGTTATGCAGAATATGACTTACTCATTATTGATGAGTATGGCTTGCATGATCGCGAAAAACGTAAAGAAGTGGTTCATAAGGTCTTATATGCGCGTTATGACGCAGATAAAGCAACAATGCTTATTTCAAATTTTGCGCTTAATGATACTAAGGATCGGATAGGCACAATTATTCATGGCCTGATTTCTGATTTAGGTGATCGCCTTTGGTCTCGGTTTCAACATGGGGGATTAACTCAAATTGAATGTGTATGGGCAGATACTCGTTTAGGAGCAAAACTATGAATATTAAATTGGAACTTACTAAGTATGATTATTCAATGAGTTATTCAAATGTTTTTCTTAAAGCTAAAAGGCGTAATGAACTAGCCCATGAGCTAGCAGAATGGGTAAATCAAGGGAATCAGATCAAGTGGGTTGAAAATAATACTGATAGACAAGCTTATATAGATAGTGTGGAAAAGAGAACTAAAGAATTTGAGTCTATTAGTAGGGGTTGTAGTAACTATATTGAGTCACGCCATAGTCAAATTCGGGGTACTAGAATTATACAGAAAATGATTCTAGCTGCTTTGGAAGCCTCGAATAGAGATAATTTTAATTGTTTATGTGATGCAGAACCCTGTAATCAGTTATTAAAAATTAAGCGGAATGAGGGTTCAATGTAATGAAAATTGATCAAATTATTTTAGTAATAGTTACTTCATTTACTTTCTATTTCGTTGTTAAGTATTTGATGCAATGGTTGTTGGTAGGTGAATATAACCATGGTGTAGTAATTGAATGGGTGCGTCGCGGATTTGCATTTGGATTGGGCTTTATTGCATCGGTAATAGTAATTGTTGTGATGGTGCATATTCTAAGAGGGTTAATGAATGAATATTGATATTAGTATTATGAATCAATTTACTCAGTTTCAATGGTTATGCCGAGGCCTAACAGCACAATCATTGGATTTTTCAAGGGTTGGACATACTCGTAGTAAAGACTCTATTAACTATCAAGATAGGTTAGGGGCAATTGCTAAAATGGAAACACAATTAGCTAAATCGGTGACCTCATTAATTATTTATGATGGGAAATCAGAAGATGACTATAAATTTATAAGAAATCATTTAGCTTTAATCATGTTAAATGAATCTAAAAAAGATAAAAAGAGAGAGCCTGAATATATTGCTACCCATCATTTAGCATGGCTTATTGCTCGCATGGTTATCGATTTTTCTCTAAATCCTGAACTAGAAAAAAATTTTACTGCTCAAGGGCGTCTTTATTATGCCGGTATTACGGCTTATAAAATGTCAGCAGACGTTTATAGAATGACTTGGAGGCCATATGAGAAGTTGATGCAGCTTGCACTTGAGTCTGCTATTGCAGAAGCAGAAGATACTATTCGTGAATATCGGAAGAATACTTACAAAGAGTTACAATTATAGGGTTTTCATTATTGTGAAAAAAAGTGTATAGTATTTATAAGATGGTCGTATTGCAAATTATATTTGTGATGCGACTTTTTCATTTAAGTTATCTAAATACAATACATTTAATTTTGTATTTCTTATTTTAAGTTTTGCTGTACAACTTGCAGCATATAAAGCCGTATCAAAATAGTTTGATACGGCTTTATTTTTTTATTAGTAATAGGTATGGAAAGGTATTTATTATGAGTTGTAATAGTTGTGCTAAAAGGCGTAAATGGTTAGAGAGTAAATATAATGAACTTGAACGAAGAACAAAACTTCTGCTGCTCAAAGCTACTCGAAGTAATGGACGAGTTGATAAAGCAGAACAACACATTGATTCAAAAGGCTGAAAAGAAAGATACTCTTATTTATGCTGCTATTGAGCAGAATAATAAACTACTTCAACAGTATGTTGAAAATAAAACGGTTGATGAAAATATTATCGCTTACTTAGATTCAAAGCCAAAAGAAAAGTAATATTTATATTAACTGGTAAGAGTATTTTTTATTATCTTAGTTATGAGGAGAGCTAGATTTAAAGTCTAGCTCTTTTTTTATTGGGAAAAAATATGTTAAAGATAAAAGTCCAGTTTTTAACTACATGTATGCATAATCGAATTGTTTATATAGCCAATGAGATTGTTGACCTTGAAAAAGGAGATGCAGATGATTTACTCAAGCTCAATTTAGTTAAAGTTATTAGTTCAGATGTATTGAGAAAATCTAATAAACTAACCAATCAAGATAAGCCAAGGCGTACACGTAGTAAATCTCATCAAAATAATATTTTTAAATAACGTATTTTTTAATGAGTTTATTTGTTATCAATAGATAATGTAGTGATGGTTTACTTTTTTAGGTGACTTTATGACTGTAAATATGAGTGGTTTGACTAATCTACAAAACAAATTAAAGAAATTATCAGATGATAAGAGAATTAATCAAATTGTAGAGGATGTTGAAAATAAAGCAACTTCTCAAAAAAATGCTAAAGAATTAATGATTAAAATGCTTCAAAGTGAATTAATAAATAAATTGTAATACAGTTTGTTAGAGAATTGTTGGTAATTAAGACAGAATTTATATATTAGAGCTATATAGTATTTCACAAATTCTAAAATTTTATTGCCTCGCAAACGCGAGGTTTTTTTCGTCGTTAAAAAAGGAGTCCAATCATGGGCGTATTAACACAAGGTACTGAAACATGGGTGAAACATGGTTCACCAGCTGTATTAACTAAAATTGAATGTATTACTGAATTGTCGGTAGGCGATGATAGTGTTACTGAAATTGAAACAACATGTATGGAAGAACGTGAATCTTCAACTTCAGAATATGGTTTAGTTAAACCAGGTGAAGGTAGTTTGAAAATCAATACTGATCCTGAAAATGAAACTCATGTTACGATTTTGAATTTGGCTCAAAATAAAGCAAAAGTTGATGTTTTTGTTGGATGGGCTGATGGTACGGTTGCACCAACTTTACAAGGTGATGTTGTTACAGTACCGCAAGGTCGTTCTTGGACACAATTCCAAGCTCAATTACGAAAAGGCCCACCAATTTTCGATAAAGACTCATTGGTAAACCATACTATTCCAATGAAACGCCAAACCCCAGCTTTCGATACATTGAAAACCGTTTAAGGTTTTTTAGCATTATTAATAAGCCTGCTTAGCAGGCTTATTTTCTTTTGGAAAATTAAAAATGAAGAAACTAAGTGCGGATCAAATCAAATCAGGCATTTTGCTTGGTAAGCCAGAACAAGTAACAGTTCAAGTTCTGGTAAATGGTGAAGAATCAGAGTTTACAACCTATATTAAACCTTTTAACTATCAATCTGCTGTAGCAAATATGAAAGCATACGGAGAAAATAAAGAGGCTTTAGCAGGTATTTTAGCAAGTTGTATTACAGATGAGCATGGTGTTCCTACTTTCACTGAGGATGAAGTTCGATTACACTTTAGCCAAGCATTAGTTGATATCATTTGGGTTAAAATTGTTGAAATTAATGTCATGGGAAAGCAGACATTGAAATCGACGACAGAGAAGAACTCCTCATCGAAATCGCGATCGCAACCTCAAGATCAATCGAAGAAGTCAGAACAAGCTTTACCCACAAAGAAATTAGAACCTGGGCAGCTTACCGACAAAAAAGAGGTAGCCTCAACATAGGTTTACGTTTAGAAGAAGTAATGGCAGAAATGAAACTCATGTTTGCGTCATCTAAGGGTGTAAAAGGGCTTCAAATTTATGATTATTTACCACACTTCGATAAACCACCGGCTCTTACTTTTGAGCAAGAGCGTATAAATAAAATGAAAAAGTCACGCTAATTATAACTAATTAAAAAAGCACTTTGAGAAAAGTGCTTTTTTAAAATAAATTAATAACTTTTTTCTGATGTAATATTATATGTGTTTTTTTAACTATTAAATTGATATGTTTTGATTTTATTATATTTAACAAATTTATTTGTTTTTTCATCTAAAATATCTCCTTTGAATTTAATTTCGATAGGGTAATTATTTAAATCAGGTTGATCCGTTTTAATTCTATATTCACCCTTGAAGCTATAATTTAAAGGTGAGTTTTGGTCGTAAGTGCCTTCATTACTTCCTTCAATAATATCAATATTGTATCCTTGAATAGCATCATCGCCTAATTTAATAAGATGAAGTAAAGTATCTGATCCGCCATAATTTGAATAGGTATATGAGTCGTCGAAGAAACCGACATCATTTTCACCTATCTTGACAATTCTTGAAGCTAGATTTTCAATATTTAAATTAATAATTCCATATTGACTTGGTGGAGTGTATGAATCTCTATTTTTAGAGACTAAATCAAAATTACCTTGATTATTTTTCTTAAAAATCATGAGGTCAGCATTACCTTCGCAGGCATGACAACCTTCACTAAACTCATAGAAGTTTGAACTTTTTTCGACAAGTTTTCCGTTTTCAATTTCACTTACTGCTTTACCAATTTCACGTTTTTCAACAAAAATTAAATATCTATCTTCACCAGAGTTATTTTTAAAGACTTCCGCGGGATGGAGTAAGGCTAAATATTCTTGGTTATTTTCTTCGATTCCAATATGGGGAAGTTTAATTTCCTCTTCATCTTTACTTTTAAACATAGCATGAAACATAGATGGATAAAATGTACGGAATATCGATTTTGTTTCCAAATCATCTACTGTTATTGCAAAAGAATGGTTAATTAAAAAAAAAGAAGATAGCAGTAATAATTTTTGTTTCATTGCCTTGATTAACTCTAGTATTTGTAAAGTATGCCCAATTTAGCAAAGCAGTAACTTGAAATCTAGTTAAATCATAATTTAATCATTGACGACCGAAAGGTCGTTTTTTTTGCCTGGAGATAAGTATGGCTGCAACTAATTTAGGAAGTCTAAGCATAGACTTAGTTGTTAATATTGGTAATTTTATTGAGCCTATTAACCAGGCAGAACGCAAAGCTAAATCAGCCAGTGAAACTATTGGCCAAAGTTTTAAAACAATTGGCTCTACCATGAAATCTGTTAGTGATTTCATGAATAATCAGATTGTTGCTGGCCTCACATCGACTGTAACACGTGTAATTGATACAGGTAGTGAAATCAAAAAGCTGGCTCAGCTAGCCAATACAAGTACTTCGTCTTTTCAATATTACGCAAAGGGTGCAGAAACTGTAGGAATTAGCATGGATAAGTTTGCAAACCAGATGAAAGGTATGCAACAAAATATCGGCAATTTCCAACAGACTGGAGGTGGTCCATTAGCTGATTTTTTTAAAAACATTGCACCTCAAGTTGGGGTAACAATTTCTCAATTCCAGAAACTTTCAGGCCCAGATGCATTACAGCTTTATTATGATTCTCTTGTTAAAGCAAATGTTAGTCAGGAGAGTATGCGGTTTTATATGGAAGCCCTTATTTCTGGCTCGACGGCATTAATTCCTCTACTCGAAAATGGTGGGGCTGGATTTAAAAAATGGGGAGATACAGCACAAAAAGCTGGCATCATTATGGATGATGCGATGATAAAAAAATTATCGCAAGCCAAAGAAAACTTACAAATCATGGATTTGCAATGGCAGGGTGTCCAAGCCACTATGGTCAATGGAATTATGCCTGTATTTATTGCTGTCACTTCTCATATGGACACCATTACTGCAGCAGCGGTTGGTTTGGGGGCTGCTCTAAGCGTTAAACTTGCAGTACAAGCTGCTATGGTAGCCAAAGAGTTTGCTATGTGGGCAATTGAAGGTGTACGCACTGTTGCAACTTTTGCAAGTGTTACAGCAGCTTCATTAGAGACTACAACTGCAATGGGTGTATTAAGAGGAGCTATGGCATTTCTTGGAGGACCTGTTGGTTTAGGTCTTCTGGCTGTACAAGCTCTTGCTGCTGGTGCAGCTTTTCTATTTATGAAAAATAGTAATGATGAGGCTGCTAAATCTTTAAATGAACAGGGCGTTTCAATTGCTGAAATAATTAAAAAATATCAAGAGTTAGATACAGCCTCGCAAAGAACTCAGATGCGTGCTGAAAAAAAATCATTAGAAGAATTAAATCAAGAGTATGAAAAATCGAAGGGTACGTTAATTAGTATTGCTATTGCTATTGGACGTCTGGATGGTTCTACTACTGAGGCATCTCGAACTGCTAGTGAATTAGCTATGAAGTTTAAAGAAGGGCAAATGACAACTAGTCAATTTGCTTTTGAAATTAATAAATTATCTGGCGTATCTGAAAAATCAAAAGCAAGAATTGATGAGCAAGCAGCAGCTTCAATTAAAGTCGGTCAAGAATTTACAAAACAAAAAGAAGTAATCAACTCTTTATTAAAGTCAACCGATGAAGCAACAAAGAAACAAGGGAATTTAAATAAAGAGTTTTATGCTGCTGAACTAGCTTCAAATAGGGCTAAAGTCGGTTATGAACAATATCAAAAAACTTTTAATACTGAATACAAGGATGTTAAAGGTCAGCAAGCGCTTTTAGATAAGTATGGTAAGAACCATTCTTCAAAAGAAATGGATATAATTTATGAGTGGGGAAAACGATATAATTATGACTCTGCGCAAATGGCAACACCCACTGCACAAGAGGATTTGAAGAATTCTTTGAAATTAGAAAATTCAAGTAAGAAATTAAATGATCGGAAAGAAGAGAAATTAAAACTAGAACAAAGGTCAACTGAAGAAGCAAAAAAACAAGTAGAGTTAGCAAAAAAGCAAGCTATGGCTAGTGCGGTTATGGATCCTGCAACTAAAAACATGCTAAGCGTTTATCAAGCCTTTATGAACACAGGCGTGCTGAATGAGAAACAGGCTAAATATTTTACTGCGGAAGTTGGAAGGGAAAATGATTTTCGTAGTTCAAAAATGTTTGGAAGTCATAAAGATAAAAATAATGGTTTTACTAACGTAGGAATTTTTTCTTGGCAAAAGGATAGAGCGACAGACCTAATGAGTCTTTTATCAAAAAAAGGTCTCCTTGATAGCTCAGGCAATATTAAACCAACACAAGAGGCTCTAAATGCACAGGCAAAATATGCTATAAACAACGAACTTTTGACAAATAAGCGATTTGCTAAATCTAAAAAAGCATTAATGAAAAATGCTGATTATAAAGAATTAGAGAATACGGTGGGTAATAACTTTATTGGTTGGGATTATGACGGTAATAAGATCAACGCCCGACCTCATCACAAGAAACGAGATAATTATTACAATAAAATTAACTTATTGCTTGGGAAAAATGGAGATGAAAGTTATGCATTAGAGGCTTTAAAAAATGTACAAAATTCTGATGATGAGCAATATCAAGCATCCCTTACTCAAGCTGCGAATGAAAAAGCTTTAAAAAGAAAATATTATACTGAGCTGGAGAGAATCTTAGCAGATAGTGAAGATGACAAGGCTGAGATTATTAAAACTATTCCAGAAGGTCCTGAACGAACAAGATTATTAGATCTTCGTCAGAAGGAATATGACAAAGCAATAGAGAGTTATATTGCTGCAGAAGATGAAAAAATAAAGATTCAAAATCAGGCGATTCAAAGTACTAAAGATAGAATTGATCAAATGAATCAATCTAGTACTGAAACTTGGGCGAGAACAACTCTCACTCCAGATGAGTTAAAAAATTGGAATTTTCAAAATGAATTTGAAACTAAACAGACTAATTTGTGGGATGGATACCAAAATATAAATGAATCAATTAATAGTAATGAAAACTTATCAGAGACTGATAAATATCAAATGCTTGAAGATGCACATCAAGCATATATCGATGCAAAATTCGCAATGGATGTTGAATATGATACAAAGTCTCGAGAGTTACAAAATAATTTAAATATAGAAAATTTAAATAATTATGCAACCATGTTTGGAGATATGGCTGGGTTAGCTAAAGCTTTTGGGGGAGAGCAATCTAATACATATAGAACACTGTTTGCTATGCAAAAAGGTTTTTCATTGGCAAGTGTAATTTTATCTAGTTCTGAAGCAATTGGTAAAGCATGGGCATCAGCAGCTTTCCCTTATAACATACCCGCAGTGGCTATGGCTGTAGCTCAAACAGGTGTATTAAAAGCAGCTGTGTCTGCTGTTACTCCACAAGGCTTTGCAACTGGTGGACAGATTAGGGGTTTGGGAAATGGTTTAAGTGACAGTATTCCTATTTGGGCTTCTAATGAAGAGTTCATGATTAAACAATCTTCAGCTAAAAAGATTGGCTTGGATAATCTTAATTATATGAACCAAACAGGTGAGTTGCCTCAAACAGAGTCAAGTCAGATTATCGCGCCTCAGCTTGCTGAACTTCCTCCAACAGGAAGTGCCATTAATGCTCCTGTGTCAGTAAATGTGACAGTAAATTCAGATGGTAGTAGTCAGGTCGACTCATCTGGGCAATATAAATTAGTTGGAGAAGTGCTTGGGAATACAATTCGACAAGTATTACTTCAAGAATTACGTCAAGGTCGGATTTTATATAATGCGATTCGTGGGTAAAAGGTATCAACTTAGTTTTTAAAAATAATAGATTTAATAGATTATTCAATTCGAAACAATTTAAATTAAATATTTTAAATAACCTTTACTAATTTATAGTTTCTTTTTTCTGAAAAACAAAGTATAGTGTAACTAAGATGGTCGAAGTATGAATTCGATATACGTTAAAAGCTAACTTTAATTTTAAAGTTAGCTTTTTTATTTTTAATACTATTATTTTAAGTTTTTAGATTTTTTGAAATATATCTTTGGGGGTGAATACTTTTAATAAATCTCATTTGATCTTTTGTTTTTAATTTATATTTTAATAGAGCAAATAATAAATTATTTATCATTTAAATATCGTGTGAATAAGTATTTATATAATTTCTCTGTATATTTTAGGAATATTTTATGAGTGCCCTTAAGTTTACTTGGAATCAAGATTTAGATGGTAACTCCCAAAAAAGTACATTTAATGTCTTAAATACAAGTTTTGGTGATGGTTATGAACAAACCGTAAGTGTTGGTATTAATTCTTCTTCTAGTCAGTGGCAATATACTAAGACTGATACCGAAAAAAATATTTTAGAGATTAAAAATTTTTTTGACTTACATAAAGGTTCAAAATCATTTCTTTGGGATTCACCTTTAGAGGGTGAGGTGCGGGTAAAAGTTGGTGAATATCAATCTGCCCATTTAGGTGGGGGTTGGTGGCGCATTACTACAACGTTTACCCAAGTTTATTATCCTTAATATTTAATCACTTATAAGCTCCTGAAAAGGAGCTTTTTTTATGGAAATTAAAATGTCTCTCGTCAGTGATTTTCAGAAACTTGAAGTAGATGGAATCATTACTCTTTATGAGTTAGATGCAAGAAATCTTGGTGCAGGTATTTTACGATTTCATGGCCATGCTAGTTTTAAAGATAATGGTGAATGGAAACCAAATATTATTTGGCAAGGTGAAACTTATGAACCATTAGCAATTAAAGTATCTGAATTAGAATTGCGTTCAGATGGAAAAGCATCTAGTCCAACTTTAGCAATTGCAAATAATATTAATGGTATTCAAGGCGCTGTTTCAGCTTATTGTTTACAATTTAAAGATTTTGCTGATGCTAAATTAAAAGTCATTACCACAATGGCTAAATATTTAGATGCATCAAACTTTTCTTCTGGTAATACAAATGCAGCAAATGAATCAAAAGAACAGATTTGGTACATAGAACAGAAAACGTCTGAAAATGCTCAGCAAGTCACATTTGAACTTTCTAATCCTATAGATAATGAAGGGCGAGAAATCCCTGTTAGGCAGATTACTTCACTTTGCGAATGGGCTTGTAAAGGACGTTATCGAGGTGAAGAGTGTGGTTATACAGGGACAGCAATGTATACAGAAAAAGGTGAGCTTACTGATGACCCAGCCCAAGATAGGTGTGGGGGACGTTTACGAGATTGTCGCTTACATTTTGGTGAAAATCAGCCTTTATCATACGGCGGCTTTCCAGCTTCAAACTTGATGTAAAGCAGGTTGATTATGAAACTTTCAGCAAAAATTAAAAAAGCAATTATGGTACATGCCGATGAATGTTACCCACTTGAATGCTGTGGGGTGATTGTAGATCGTCAATATATTCCTTGCCGTAATATTTCTACTCAAAATGATCAATTTGAAATCCATCCTGAAGATTTATCTATGATTGAAGATCAAGGTGAAATTCAGGCGTATGTTCATAGTCATCCAGATGGAACTACACGGGCTTCTGAATTAGATTTAACACAAATTGAGTTACATAAAAAACCTTGGGTGATTTGTTCATATCCCCATATTGATTTTCAAATATACGAACCATCTGGTTATAAAGCACCTCTGGTAGGACGTAATTATTATCATGGATGGCAAGATTGTTATTCATTAATCCGAGATTTTTATAGCCGTGAACTTAATATTTCATTAATTGATTTTGATCGAGAAGATGCTTGGTGGGAACAAAAAGATCATCCTTCACTATATTTAGAAAATTATGAACAAGCTGGTTTTTATGAAGTCTCACAACCTACATATGGTGACATGCTAATTTGTAGGGTAGGGCGCACAGAACATCCTAATCATGCATTAATCTGGCTTGGTGACCAAGGAAAACTTAAAACAGAGCAGACAGAACCATGTATTGGTTCATCTTTAATTCTTCATCATCCTTATGGACGTAAGTCTATAAGAGAGATTTATGGACCACAATGGTTAGATCGAACCGTGAAGATTTTAAGACACAAAAAAATGAATTAAACCGCCGCAAGGCAAAATCCCTAAAACCTGCATTCGCAGGTTTTTTATTTTCTAAAGAGGTAATTTCAATGGCAACTCAAGCAGCAAAACAAGTTTCAGTACTGGAAGCAGAACTCGTAACTCAATTTAGTAATCAAGTGAATGCGATTCAATTCAATAAAGGTATGACACTTGAAAATTTAGTCCTGACTTATAATCGAGAAACAGGATTCTCTATTTTGATTGAAGAAGCTCAAACTCTAACAGAAGCTCTCTAATTTTAAAGTTCAGAGGAGGTATTCAGTTGAATATCTCCTTTATTAAATCCAGGATAATCTCATGTTAAAAACAATCAAACTATATGGTGTATTAGCTGAAAAATTTGGAAAGCAATTTCAATTAGATGTTGTGAATACTCGTGAAGCTATGCGTGCATTATCAGTTCAAGTTCCGGGTTTTGAAAGTTTTATGTTACGTGCTCATGAGTCTGGACTTAAATTTGCCGTATTTTTAAATAATAAAAATTCTAAATATAAAAAGAAACAATCTTCAATTTATGACCCAGATTCAAAACAGCAGATTACAGGAGATAATATCTGTGAAGATCAGTTAGATATGAATACTGAAGCAGATACGATTCATATTGTACCTCGTGTAGTCGGTGCTGGGGGTAATGGTATATTCCAGACGATCCTTGGTGCTGTTATGGTCGTTGTCGGAAGCTACACTGGGCAATATTGGGCTATTGGTATGGGGGTGGGTATGATGGTTGGGGGTATTTCCCAGATGCTCATGCCAAAAATTGATAATACAGATCAAAACCAAGATGGTAACAGAGCAAATAAAGGATTTGGTAGTGCAGTAACAACAGTAGCTCAAGGAAATCCTGTACCTGTCCTTTATGGTCAGCGTGAAATTGGTGGATTTATTATCAGTGCAGGTCAGTATCCTGAAGACCAACTTTAATCAAAAAATAGGTTTTGTTATAGGCGCTTATCAGCGCCTTTTTTATGCGTGAGATTTATTATGTCAATTGTAAAAGGTTCAAAAAAAGGAAGCGGACAAGCGCGACAACCAAATATCGCTCCTGATTCTGCACAGTCAAAAACTCGCATAAATATTTTATATGGCCTTGCAGAGGGTGAGATCGAAGGCTTAGCAAATGGTAATAAGTCTATCTTGCTTGAAAATACACCACTTGAAGATAACAATGGCAAATTAAATTTTGAAAGTGTAAAAGTTGATTTTCGTTCAGGAACAAATGACCAAGATTATATAGAAGGCTTTCCTGCTGTTGAGAGCGAAACTGCAATTGATGTCGAATTAAAAGCGGGTACTCCATGGGTTAAGTCCTTTAAAAATTTAGATTTAGATGCTTTACGTATTCGACTTAAATGGGGGCCTTTACGAACTCAAGATGCTACGAGTGGAGATGTTTCAGGTGTAACCATTGAGTACGCAGTAGAATTACAAACTGATGGTGGGCCTTGGACTGAAGTTTTAAAAACAAAAATCTCTGATAAAACTTCCGCAAATTATGAGCGTGCTCATCGAATTAACTTACCAAAAGCTGATTCAGATTGGCTTATTCGTGTGCGCCGTATTACACCAAACTCAACCTCTGAGTATGTCAGTGACAAAATGTATATTGAGGCTGTCACTGAAGTTATTGATGCAAAATTACGCTATCCGAATACAGCACTATTAGGTCTGCAATATGATGCAGAGACCTTTAACAATGTTGCTAAAATTGCTGTTGAATGTAAGGGTACAAAAATTAAACTCCCTTCCAACTATAATCCGGTTTCTAGAACATATGCTGGAATGTGGGATGGTACATTTATTAGTGCATATTCAAATAACCCAGCTTGGGTTTATTACGATATTTGTACCTCAGATCGGTATGGTTTAGGTGATCGACTTACACCATTTATGATTGATAAATGGTCTTTATATCGTCTTGGTCAATATTGTGATGAATCTGTAAATGATGGCCAAGGAGGACAAGAGCCACGTTTTACTTGTAATGTATATTTGCAAAGAGCAGAAGAAGCTTATGAAATCTTAAAAAAATTAGCTGGAGTTTTTAGAGCAATCTCTTATTGGGATGGAAACAGTATTATCTGTGATGCAGATATTCCACAAGATACATATTTTACGTATACCCGCGCGAACGTGATTGGAGAATTTGAATATTCAGGTACACGTGCTCGTGATCGCCACAATGTTGTAAAAGTCGCATTTGATAATCCAGCAAATCATTATAAAACTGAATATGAATATGTTCGAGATGAGCAGGCAATTTCAGACTCTGGTCAAGTACGCATTTTAGATTTAAATGCGTGGGGGTGTACTTCACGTGGACAAGCACAACGTGCTGGTTTGTGGGCTTTAAAGTCTGAACAATCTGAAACAAGAACTGTAACTTTTAAAGTTGGCCTAGATGGATGGATTCCACAACCTGGTCGAGTTATTGAAATTGCAGATGAATTGTTTGCAGGACGTGCTAATGGCGGACGTGTATCTGCAATTTCTGAAGATAGAGTTAATCTAACAATTGATCGCGATGACGTTGTTGCCAAGCCAGGTGATCGTTTGGTTGTTAATGGTGAAAACGGAAAAGCTCAAACTAGAATTATTCAATCTATAAATGGTCGTGTAATTACAGTCACTTTACCATTCGATTTAAATTCTATTGCCGCAGAAAATATTTGGGTGATTGATGCTCAAGATTTAGCAACAATGAAATTCCGGGTTATTTCAATTCGTCAGGAAGAGAAAAATAAATTTACTATTAATGCTATTCAATATAACTCTAAGAAATTTGATGAAATAGATAGTGGGGCCTATTTTGAAGAAGTACCAATTTCAGTTATTAATCCAACTATTCAAGATCCTGTAAGTGATATTTTAATTACAAGTGAAAATAAAGTTAATCAAGGTATTAATATCACAACAATGATTTTGTCTTGGAAACAGGCAAAAGGTGCAGTTAAATATCTTGTTGAATGGCGTAAAGACAATGGTTCTTGGCTTCGTTTACCGCTCACAGGAAATAACTCTTTAGAAGTGCAGGGAGTTTATTCAGGAAATTATCAAGCACGAGTTACTGCAATTTCAGCATTTGAAGTTTCTTCATTACCAGTTTACTCATCAATTACTGAATTAGTAGGTAAAAATGGTTTACCTCCTAAACTGGAATTTATCCGTGCTACTGGTATTTTGTTTGGTATGCAGTTGGATTGGAGTTTTCCTAAAGTAGGGGCTCAGGATGCAGCATATGTTGAAATTCGTGTTTCCCCAGATGGTGTAAGCAATATTGCACCATTAGGCCAATTTGCTTATCCAACTAACACTCATAAAATTCAAGGTCTACAGCCAAATCTAATCCAATATTATAGTGGTCGAATTGTAGATAAAATTGGTAATGTTGGAGCATGGTCGGAATGGGTTAATGGAACAACTATTGCTAACCCTGAGGCTGTGTTGGATCTCATCTCTGGACATATTGCTGAAAGCGATCTTGCCAAAGAGCTTCAAGGCAAAATTGAAAATACTGTTAATGTTGCGGAAGCAGCAGAGCAAGCGGCTACTAATGCACAAACTGCCGCAAGTAGCGCTCAAACAGCGGCTTCAAATGCTCAGACGGCAGCTACAGATGCCAAAACAGCAGCAACAAGTGCTCAAACTGCGGCAAGCACAGCGCAAACACAAGCAACCAATGCTCAACAAGTTGCCAATGAAGCGAGCGCAACTGCGGCTAATGCAAAAAATGCCGCAGATCAGGCTGTTACTGCGGCATCATCTGCGACAGCAGCAGCAGCTTCCGCAGCTACGACCGCTACCAACGCTCAAACAACCGCTAACAATGCCTCTGTAGCGGCGAACAATGCAAATACAGCAGCAGCTACAGCACAAGCAAGTGCCACTTCTGCAAATACAGCAGCATCAAATGCCCAAAAAGATGCAACTTCGGCAATTACAGCAGCGGCAAATGCACAAACGTCAGCGAACAATGCAGCAACGGCTGCCTCAAAAGTAGCTTCTGATTTAACTACAACTACGAATCAGTTAAATCAAAAGATTGCAGATGAAACAGGCGCACGTACTACTGCAATTTCTCAAATGAACGATGGCCTCACAACTGAAACGACTCAGCGCAAATCAGAAGATGCGGCACTGTTAAGCAATGTTGAAACTTACAAATCAAGCACTAATGGCACTTTGTCTAGTTTACAAACGCAAATTACGACGAATGCCACAAACACCAGTGTCAATACTTCAAAAATTACTTCGCTTGATTCGCGTTTAACAACGAATGAAGGCAAAACTGCGGATGCCACCACCTCAGCGGCTACAGCTCAGCAAACAGCCAACACAGCAGTAACTAATGCAGCAGCAGCGGCTTCATCAGTTACTTCACTAAAAGCCGAGTTAAGCACAGGCAAAGGCATCAATAACATCGTTGCACCTTTTTCTGACCCTCAAGAGCTATCAACTAACATTCTGGGTGCATCAAGAACTGTCGCTTTAGTGAACTCGCTAATGCGTGTGAAAGGCAAAGCCTACGATGTTACATTCACAGCAGCAGCAGGCAATATTTATTTTGGTTCCGCATCAACTGCAACTGTAAATACAACGGCGGCAGGCTCGATCACTGGTGGCAAACGCTACATGCTGAGTGCTTACCTTAAGAACCTTGATGCGACCAAACAAGCTGACGTTTATTTCACATTGCTCTGGTTCAAGCGAGCGCTAGACGGCTCTGTTTCAACATCACAAGTGACTTTACAAAGCCAATTAACTGGCAACTTAAGAGTAACTCCGTCAAATGATGGTGGAACAATTACTTTTAAAGGCGTGGTAGCGCCAGTAGATGCTTTTGCTTTTACGTTTATCTGTACTGGAAATGGGACCTATAACGTCGCAGGTTCGCGCATCCTCATTGATATGTTGATGTTTGAGGAATCGATTGGGGACGATAAACCCGCTTCAACTTGGACGGCGGGTCCTGCTGATCTTGGCGCAATTAAAACTGCACTTGATACCAATGCTACTGCAATTAGTGGCATTACGACGCGTGTGGGTAACGCTGAAGGCACAATTACAAGTCAGGGCAATTCAATTACTCAATTGAATAACAGCGTCACCACAATTAATGGAGCTTTATCGAATAAAGCTGATGCGACTGCCTTAAATGCCTTAACAAGCAGAGTTAGTAACGCCGAAGGTAGCATTTCGTCGCAAAGTACGAATATTACCAACCTTCAAAATAGCGTTACATCAATCAACGGCACTCTTTTAACAAAAGCTGATAATGCCGCATTGCAAACCCTTGATTCAAAAGTTACCACAATCAATGGGAAAGTCGAAGTCAACTCAACAGCCATCACATCGTTGAGTTCATCTTTAAACAATGCCACATCGTTCATTTTAATGAATGCGGGCAATGCACTTACTGATTGGGTTACTTACGCAGCATCAGGCGAATATAGCGTTATCTCAGAAGCAACGGGTCAAACTGGCAAGGTTATTCAACTTGGTAATAACGCTGGCAATGACACGGTATGGATGCATGCTAATAACCTGATTCCATTCGATCAAACCAAAACTTACCGTATTCGTGCGCGTTACCGTCGTCGCTCAGGCACAGGCGTAATTTACGTAGGTATCGCACAAAAAACTCCTGACAAAGCTTTTTATGTCACAACGACAAATACCCAAACTGCCAACATGGGTTCATCCAACTATGCAATCAGTGCGCATGCACCTGCGATTGATGAGTGGCAAGAAGTTGTAGCTTATTTCAAAGGAAGATCGGCGGGAGCTGCGGGTGGTTCAGGCACTCAGGCAAGTCCTCGTACAGTTTCGCAAATGACGGGTTTTATTACCCCGATGTTCCTTGCAAACTACGCCAACCAAACAGGTACAGTTGAGCTTGATTATCTGATTCTTGAAGATGCTGAGGCGATTGCAGGAAATCAGGCAAATGCCACTGCGTTAGATACTCTTGATTCAAAAGTTACCGATGTTGATGGTCGCTTAACTACCACAACCAATTCCGTTACTTCTCTTGGCTCAAGAATGACAACGGCAGAGGGTGGGATTAACTCAACCAACACCGCAGTCAGTGCGTTATCAACGCGTATGACAAATGCAGAGGGTTCGATTACCAATCAGAGCTCTTCAATTACGTCACTTCAAAATAGCGTTACGTCAATCAATGGAACGCTTGCGAATAAAGCTGATGCAAGCGCTGTAACTGCCTTAACAAATCGAGTAACGACTGCCGAAGGGACCATTACTTCGCAAGGTAATTCAATTACCTCACTTCGTAATGACTTAACCACAACGAACAATGCTGTTGCAACAAAAGCCGATTCAAGCGCTTTAAACACTCTTGATTCCAAGGTAACTGGCATTGATGGTCGCGTTACTAGCAACGCAAGCGCTATTACTTCCCTCAAAACAGAGTTAAGTACAGGCAAGGGTGCCAATCTTTTAATTGCATCTTATTCAGACCCTCAAGTTCTCCCGTATGCAGCTACAAAAGCAAATGTGAACTTAGGTCTGACACCTTCATTGGAGCGTTCTGGTAAAGCATACACCTTCACCAATGTGACTTCTAATGTTGCGAACTACATTTACTTGGGGCATTACTCAGACCGTACCAAAGCATCAATTGGGATGACTGGCGGTGCAAAGTATTTATTAAGTTTCTATGCAAAAGCTGAAGCTGCTGGATTTGTTGGCCGCTTCTTCTTACGCGCACTAGATAACACGGATGCAGCCATTGCAACCACTGGTCTGAACTTACTCGGCACTTCCTCGCAAACAGTTCGCTTTGGTACCACGTGGACAAAATACTCGTTCTATTTAAGCTCTCCTGTGCCTGCAGGTGCTGTTGCTGGATCATTGTTGTTCTACACAGGTGGGATTGCAGGAGAAGTTACGCCTGCTGGTGCTATGGTCACTATCGACAAGATGATGATCGAAGAGTTTATCGGAACTGAAAAAGAGGGCTCTTCATGGGTCGCTGGTTCACCTGATTTAGCAGCTATTCAAACAACATTAGATGCCAACTCTTCGGCAATTACTAATCTAACATCACGAGTATCAAATACTGAAGGTGTAGTAACTAGCCAAAGTAATTCGATCTCTTCTTTAAACAATAGCGTTACAAGCATTAATACAGCTCTTTCATCTAAGGCTGACGCTTCGGCGGTTAACACTCTTTCCAACAAGGTGACAGCAGCGGAAGGAAACATTACAAGTCAAGGTAATGCGATTACATCCTTACGCAATGACCTAAATACTACTAACGATAAAGTTTCAACGAAAGCCGACACTTCGGCGCTTACATCTCTTGATACGAAAGTTACAAGTATCGATGGCCGTGTAACGACGAACACCAATGCTGTTACATCGCTTCAAGGACGAGTAAATACCGTTGAGAGTGGGCTTTCAACTAAAGCCGAAGCGACTGCATTAAACAACTACTACACAAAAACTGAGGCTGATTCAGCGACTTCGGGAGCAATCGATACATTTAACTCTCAGTTAACAATTGGTGGCGTAAATGTTGTAACTAACTCCGAAGCTCCCCGAACTTCTGCGGCTACATCAAATAAAGAATATTTATTATATGAACGCAGCGCGGAATTAAAGGCGTTCTACGACGAGAATCTTGATAAGCCAATCACTATCTCTTTCGATATGAGTGTGCCTGTTGTGGGTGCGGTTCAGGTTTATTCTTCAAACGGCTCGGCACATACATTTACTACAAGTGTTAATGCTGTAATCGCAAATCAATGGATTAAATATAGCGTTACTGTTAATCCAAGAACTCATACGGCAAACACGACAGTTTCGACTATTGAGTTTTACGGAACTTATGGTACAGGTCGTATTCCAACGATTCGTAAGCTGCAAATTGAGGCAGGTACAAAAGCGACCGCTTGGAGTCCAAGCCCTCGCGACACCAAAGCATTACTAGACGCCAACGCTACAGCCATTCAGACAACGCAAACCAAAGTCGACAACATTGATGGGCGTTTAACCACTGCTACAGATTCGATTACTTCATTAGGTTCTCGAATGTCAACGGCCGAAGGGAACATCACAGGTACTAATAGTGCTTTAAGTGGTCTTTCAACTCGCATGACTACAGCAGAGGGCAAAATCACAAATCAAAGTGATTCAATTGCCTCTCTTCAAAATAGCGTTTCAACGATTAACGGCAGTTTGGCAAACAAAGCCGATTCAAGTGTCGTAAACAGCTTAACAAGTCGTGTTGCGGCTACAGAAGGAAGTCTTGTTAGTCAGAGTGGACAGATTACCACTTTGAACAACAACCTCACGACGACTAATAACAATCTGACCGCAACAAACACGGCACTTAATGACGTTAACGATCTGGCGCGTCTGCAAACGCTCGGTAAGCCATTACGTGATGACCCAATGTTCGCCACAGGAACAGGCGGCTTAGGGTCGTATGCTGCAATTACGGGGTCGAGTTTCACACGTCAAGCAAAGTCAAGTGACAACCCAAGCACAAGCACTAACGAAATGCTATTGGCATTTACATCAACTGTAACTGGTCTTGGTTCAGGATGGTATCCAACATCTCCAACTTTAGTTGGTGGTCCAAATAAAGTTTTCTTGATTAAACAAGTGATCAAGATGCCAGTTGGCTTCTACCTTGTTGCCATCGGTAATGATATCGGCACAGGCGGCTATCGAAAAATTTACGGCAATATCGATGGTACGGGCAAGTTCGAAACTTATTTGACAGTGGTTGCTTGTGGTCCAGACGCTACGGCGAGCATTCAAGGTCACTTTAGAGCAGCGGTTAGATCGACTCAGACTGGTACGACTGCAAATCCAATTGAAGTAAAGCTTGCATCTTATGAAGTGTTCGACGTTACCGCTGTAAACGATACGATTCCTAAAGCGTATCGCGACTCGATTACGGCTAATGCAAATGCTATCTCTACCCTAACAAATACCGTTACACAGCAGGGCAATACTATTACTTCACAAGGTAATTCAATTACCTCTTTGAATAACAGTATCACAAGTATTAACGGTTCTCTTGCAAGCAAAGCCGATGCTTCGGCAGTTACTTCACTTGATTCTAAAGTAACGCTAATCGACGGAAAACTCACGTCAAATACATCGGCGTTGACTGCATTACAAAGTAGTTTTGATGGTCTGCCAAATCAGGGTGTAAATATTTTTGGCCCTGAAATTTCAAATCCAGTTGAAAAGCCAACTAACTGGACGTCAGGTCTGCCATTTGAAATCGTTCAATCACCTGACACAGTCAACGTTCGCGCCTTCCAGTTCACAATGCCTGCATCTTCAGGTAGTGGAACTTACTTCAACATTGGCGGCGGCCAAGTTCCTCGTCAATGGCTTAATGAAGGTAAATATGTATTTAGCTTTGTTGCCAAGACTGTAGGTGGAACACCACCACATCCGATTGAATGGCAATTCTACAATGCGGATAGCACTCGTCAGCGCTTTAGCATTACCGCCACTTTAACTCGTTATAGCGGTGTGTTTACTGTGCCTGCGGGTGGCGCAGCAGTTTGTATGCTTTTAATTGGTAACCCAACTGCAAAAGCTGCCGGTCAGGTAATCAACATCGAACGGCTGATGCTCGAACGCCAAGTCGGAAGCAACACTACGCCATCAACTTGGATTGCTGGTACCGATGCAAGCGGAATGATCATTTCAACGCAAGCCAAAGCAACTGATTTGTTCAACACAGCAACAAATCAAAATACAGCTACGGCTGGACGCGTAACAAGCCTTGAAAGTCGAATGACGTCGACAGAGGGAACTTTATCAACCAAAGCAGATGCTTCTGCTCTTCAAACGCTTGATACAAAAGTAACAAATGTCGATGGCAAAGTAACTTCGAATACAAATGCCATCACTTCGTTAAACTCAACTTTAAGCAATGCCACTTCAAGCATTTCAATGAATGCGGGCAACTCACTTATAGATTGGACGTTGTTCAATGCCTTGGGTGAATATTCAATTGTTGCACAAGCGGATGGGCAAGCGGGCCGTGTTATCCAACTCGGCAATAATGCTGGTAATGATATGGTTTGGATGCATCCAAACAACTTCATTCCTTTCGATGCAACTAAAACATACCGACTACGTGCACGTTATCGCCGTCGTTTTGGTACTGGTTCTGTTTATATCGGTGTATCTCAAAAAACGCCGGACAAAACGCTCTACGTTACGACTGGTAATACATTAAGTGCGGACATGGGTTCATCTAACTATGCCCTTAATGCCCAAACTCCTGCGTTTGACCAATGGCAAGAGGTTGTTGCGTACTTTAAAGGTCGTTCGACTGGTGCTGCAACTGGCTCAGGTTCGCAAGCAAGTCCTCGCACAATTTCTCAACAAGCTGGCTTCATTACACCAATGTTCCTTGCGAACTACACAAATCAAGCGGGTATCGTTGAGTTAGATTATTTAATTCTTGAAGATGCTGAAGCCATCGCCGGCAACCAAGCGAATGCAACTGCTTTAACTACATTGGATACCAAAGTTACCGATGTTGATGGGCGCTTGGCAACAGCGACAAATTCAATCACGGCGCTTGGCTCACGCATGAGCACTGCCGAAGGAAATATTTCGGCAACCAATACTGCGCTAAGTGGCCTTTCGACAAGAATGACTGCTGCCGAGGGCGGATTAACAAACCAAAGCAACTCAATCACTTCGCTGACCAACTCTATCAATTCTCTTGATAGTGATTCGTTAATTCCTGATTACAACCTCGCAAATCCTGAAAAATGGATTAGTCATTACGGTTACGCGATGGCTCAGTACTTCAAGAATACGACCACAGGGAAGATTTCAAACACTGTATTCCGCAAAGATACAACTGTTCCAGTGAACTGTTTTAACTATGCAAGAACACCTTTGCCGAATGATAGAACGTACAAAGTAAGTTTCTGGGTTCGTTGTAGTGCTGATTCAAATGGCTTGTTGATGATCCCAATTGGCAGATCGACCAATGACGGAAAATTCACCACGGCGGGTTACACAAGTGCTGGCGTGGCAGTTACAGATGTTCCAAAGAATGAAACTTGGACAAAAATCGAGAAGATTGTAAACCTAACCTCTACATCTGATGCCAATCCACAACTGTTCTTCGGTATCGCGCCTGGTCATACAGGCTCAGCAGGTTGGTGGGAAATCCAAGGCTACAAAGTGTCGCCAGTCTTAACGACTGCGGATGCTGATAGTAGCTTTGCGACTTCTGCGGCTCTTACTTCTTTGACTTCAACTGTCACGCAGCAAGGCTCAACACTGACAAGCCAAGGCACTGACATTACAAGCTTGAAGAATAGTGTTACCTCAATCAATGGAACGTTGACAAACAAGGCGGATGCCTCTGCGGTCAATACTCTTTCAAACCGAGTAACGGCAGCAGAAGGAAACATCACAAGCCAAGGCAATTCAATCACAAGCTTAAATAACACGCTTGCGAATAATGATTTGTCGAATCTTATTCTCAATCCTGACTTTATTGATCCAAAAAATGGCTGGACGGCTGGCGTAATTGTTGATGCAACAGATGCAGCCCCTAATCCACCGTCTCCAAAGGCATTAAAACTTAACAACCGTGATTCGTATTATGGGCCACACGTTAAATGCAATGTCGGGGATATGTTCTATGTTTCGGCTTGGTTTGCGACTCCAAATACGGCGGCAACAGCTACAGTAGTTATTGGTCTAAATACCCGAAATGTTTCGGCAGTTAATGGCTGGTATACGGTTGCAGCAAAATCTACCGACAAAACAATTTGGACTATGGTTGAAGGCTATTTCACTGTTCCTGCTGGCGCGGTAGAAGTTCGCCCTTGGTTGCAAGTAAGTATTGCGGCAGCGGATGCGCCTGCTCAGCTATGGCATGTGACGAATATCCAAGTTCGCAACATCACTGGTAATAAAAAACTTGCAAGCGACTTGCAAGCAACATCGTCTGCGTTAAGCACGCTCGATTCTAAAGCTACCAATATCGATGGCCGTGTTACTTCTGCATCAAACAACATTGTCACTCTTAACAATAGCGTTACCAACATTAATACCTCGCTTTCTCAGAAAGCAGATGCATCCGCTCTAACTTCTTTGTCTAACCGAGTTACGACCGCTGAGGGCAACATTAGTTCTCAAGGCGGCTCGATTACTTCATTAACCAATAACCTAACAGTTACAACAAATACAGCGAATGCGGCATTACCGAAAATTCAAGGTGGTACAGGCGCAGCTAAGTTGTTTAGAGGGGCATTGGTTTTCCAACAAAACGGCGTAAACATTACTGGCAATATCGTAATCCAAACGCCTATTACTTTCACAAGTAAGATGTTTAGACTTGCGCTTACTGGTTATAACTACTTAGCTGGTAAAACTGATATTAATTTGAATATTGGAGGCTATGCTTATAGCGGTACTTCTATTATTCAACACGGTGTAGTGAACTCAGGTACGTTGCCAATTCGTGTGCGTTTGGGCGTTCGCAATGGCACAGTAGTCGTCATCTTAACTTCTCAAGCGCCCAACGCTTACTGGCAATATCCTAAATTTAATATTGATGCAGAAATCGGCTACACAACTGCACCAGATGATTGGATTAATGGTTGGTCAGTAAGCGTAATTGCTGAAACCGACCTAGCCACAAACGGTATTTCGGCAATTGTAGAACCATCTTTATTAGATGTTTCTACCGAGATTGCAGCTAACGCAACAGCCGTAACTAATTTAACCAATACGGTCACTCAGCAAGGTAATACGATTACCTCGCAAGGGAACTCGATTACAGCGTTAAATAATAGCATCACAAGCATTAACGGCGCATTGACGACTAAAGCAGATACCTCTGTGGTATCAGACTTGGGCGGGCGAGTAACAACCACAGAAGGCAAAATTGATGCAAATACTTCATCGATTACAAGCCTGACTGCTAACTTAAAAAATACCGCTACTGGCGTCACAATGTCTGCATCAATTGATGTGGACCCAGATAACGAGTGGATTTATTGGGTTAAAAATGGAGAAGTTACTAGAGCGGATGACGCTTCTGCGTTAGGGGGTAAAGTTTACCGTTTTGGTAATAACGCGGGCAACGACCATGTAAACGCAAAATCACGTGCTAAATTGCCGTTTGATCAAACTAAAACCTACCGCATCCGTGCGAGATATCGTCGTAATAGTGGCACAGGTACGATTTATTGTGCTTTGTTCGGCATTGCAGCGGATGGCGTATCGCATGTTAATTCTAGCAATACAGTGACGAGTGATGCTGGTTCTTCTAACTACTTTGTTATCAACCAAGCGCCTGCGCTTAATGTCTGGCAAGAAGTTACGGTTTATGTCAAAGGTCGAGCGGCAGGAGCAGCCACAGGAAGTTGGACACTTGATAGTCCTCGTCAAGTTCCAAATGCTACTGCTTATATTAGTGTTCAATTCCTTGCGAACTATTCCAATGCCGCAGGTGTTGTTGATCTTGATTACCTCATCATCGAAGATGCAGATGCAATTGCGGCAAACGATACAACTGCCAAAGCATTAACTTCACTTACTACTCGCGTAAGCACGGCTGAGGGAACAATTACATCCCAAGGCAACTCGATCACTACATTAAACAATAGCATTACAACCATCAATGGAACGCTCGCAACTAAGGCAGACAGCTCAGCCTTAACAACATTAGCTAACCGAGTAACCGTAACTGAAGGTTCGATTACCTCTCAGGGGTCTAGCATTACGTCTTTGAATAGTTCAGTAAGTGGACTTTTGAAAGACGTTGAGGTTACCGACACGCGCTCGACCAACCAAGCGCCATCTTGGTACTGGGCCACTTACCCTAAACGCATTGTTCGCGAGTTTAAGCAAGCATCAACACTTGGCTTAACTGGAATGGGAACCTATGTCTCATTAGAAACTTACGTTTATTACAGCGATGCTACTGGTGGGCCAATCATTCAGATTGCACGCGGTACTGACTCTAAGCTTACAGCGGAACGCCGTAGTACCAATGCGTCTACTTGGGGCACATGGTCACAAGACATCAAAACTCTAAGTGACGGACTTGTCAATAAAGCGGAAGCGTCGGCCTTAACATCTTTGGATGCCAAAGTAACTACCATCGATGGAAAGGTTTCTACACAAGCCACAAGCATCACAAACCTAACAACGACTGTAGGCGGACATACATCGTCGATTCAATCTCAACAGCAATCAATTGATGGCTTGACTGCGCGAGCAACGTTGAAATTGCAATCAGGCAATTTGGTCGGCGGTGTTGGTATTGAGAATGATAGCAAGACAGTTGATTTCATTGTTCAGGCAAACAGATTTGCAATCGGCGCGCCTTCAACTGTCACAGGCACAGTAACTCCGAAATATGCATTTACTTATCAATCAACTTCAACAACTTTGCCAAACGGCACAGTAATTCCTGCCGGTTTGTATTTAGACAATGCATCCATTGGCTATATCAATGCAAACAAGATCAATGCTGATAGCTTGAGCGCAATTAGCGCAACGCTTGGGACTCTAACCACCTATAGAGACCCTGCAAAACCTAATGGTGCTCGAATGGTTTTAACTGGAAGTTTAATCACGGTTTATGACGACAACAACGTTGTTCGAGTGAGGTTAGGTTTATGGTAATTATTTTATCAATTGTAGCCCTATTAATTATCAGCTTTGTGCTCGCACTCTATAAAAAGCACAAAGCTAAGGAGTCAAAAGTGCCAGAAGGTTTACAGGTATACAACGAAAACGCAGAATTGATTTTGGATTTAACAGACTTAACAGGCAAGGTGTTTGGATATATTGAAATTCCCCAACAATATGCTAACACAAGTTATTCAGTTACTGATTCTCGGTTTATCAATACGCGACCTTTCATTTTTAGTCCAGACAATAGTGTGGCGAATTATCAATCATGGAAAACGAATGACTACAATACAGAATACGCTGACTCAAGTGGATGGGTCACAATGCGGAAAAATCTTCAATTTGTATCTATTGGTGAGTTGGTGGGGGACACCTTAACTATTAATGTTTATGGGTTTAGTTCGAGTGAAAATTCTTTGCGTATCTATTACGGAGCTTACTAATGCCAGAAGGTATCTTTATTCAAACTGATAATGGGGATATTCAAATTGATGGACAATCTTCTCACTTATATTTAGGAAGAAAGGCAACTTATACTGCCAGTAAGATGGATTATACTTGTTTATCCCCTAAATCAATTATTGCTATTTATTTGCATGACAATGCAAATAGAAGGTTGCGTTTTGATTTATTAGATAATATTCCCGTAGGCGTTAATCGCGTCTATTCGATTGAAATTTTAAACAATGCTCATTATAAAGAGGAAGGAACGTTTACCGTATACGAGTTTATGAATATGCGAGAAGCATTTTCGGCAAGTAGCGCAACTAACTTTGGCATTGAACTTTACGATGAAACGGAACAAGTAATTTTCAACTCTAATATGCCGATATTTCGCCCCGTAAGTTATTTGCAGGCTCTTAGAATGGGCGATGAATACGATATGCCTCTTAGAACTCCAAGCGCTACGTATACGCAACCAGTTGTTGGTGGCACTGTAGGAAAAAAAATTGCCATTGTTATTACACAATTGGGTTATCAAGGTAAAAAGTTTATTCTTAGAGGATCATTCGGTTTGAACTTCTGTATTCCCGCTTTCTGGATTGACGAAGGCAGTGGTACATTTAATCTAGAATATATTTGGAATAAGGTTGCAAATGAATCTGGGTCCAGCACGGCAGCAGTTGGAAATCCTACTTGTATTGCGATGGCAATTGATGTGACAAATTATTAATATTAAAAGCCATTAAAAAAAACCCCCCTTAATTGAGAATATTAAGTAACTTCTAATTCACAGTCTTTATTACAGCACCCACAAGGGTGTTTTTTTATGCCCAAAATCAGGAGGAAGGCATGTATGAGCGATCAAACAAATAGTGTAGTTGAAGCTGCAGCGAGTACAGCTGCAGCCACGGCAACTAAATTTTCATATGGCTATGTAGTAGGAGGGGGATTGATTGGAATTGCTGGAAAAATTGATTGGGCTGTAATTATTTCAATCTTAATCGGTGTAGCAACCTATTCAACGAATCTCTACTTTAAGCGCCGTGATGAAAAGCGTTCAGAAGAGATTCATGAATTGCGAAAAAAACAGTATGAGCAAGCCAAACAACGCATCAAAGAGGATAAAGATGAAAAGTGAAAATACTCGGACATATTTAGCGTACATGGTTATTGCAATGTCATTTCTCTGTGTTCTTGGGTTGTTCTTTATTGAATATCCAGACAAAAACCGTGATCTATTAAACGTATCACTAGGGACCTTACTTGGTTTATCTAGTGCTGTGATTGCTTTCTATTTTGGATCTACCAATAAACAAAAAAAGGAAGCTGAAGATTCAAATCAACAGTAATGATTCAAATTTACGTGCTACCTCTGAGTAGTTTTCAACTCTAAAGGAAAGTGGAATGAATATTGAAAAATATCTAGATGAGTTAATTAAGCGCGAAGGCGGCTATGTAAATAATCCAGCAGATCGGGGAGGTGCAACAAAGTACGGAATTACTGAAGCAGTTGCTCGAGTAAACGGATTCAAAGGTAATATGCGAGATTTGCCTATTGAAACTGCAAAGTCTATTTATAAAAAACAATACTGGATAGCTCCACGCTTTGATCAAGTAAATTTAATTTCTCCTGTAGTAGCTGAAGAACTTTTAGATACAGGTGTTAATTGCGGCATAGGATTTGCAAAACCCCTTTTACAGCGTGCCTTGAATTTGCTGAATAACCAAGGCAAGGCAGGTTGGTCAGATCTTGTAGTGGATGGAATTTATGGTTTAGCTACGTTGGATGCTTTAAAAATCTATTTGGCTAAACGTGGGAAAGATGGTGAAAAAGTTCTAGTGCGTGTACTAAATATCATGCAAGGCCAGCGGTACATCGAAATCTGTGAGCGTAATCCAAGCCAAGAACAATTTTTTTATGGCTGGATTGCTCATAGAATCTCATTTAACTAACTAAAAATTTAACTAAATACGGTACAAATAAAGATTTTTATTCTTAAATTTTGATTTTATTTATTTAAGTTATTAATTTTATAAAATAATTTGGTGCGCCCGGCGGGGATCGAACCCACGACCCCAGGTTTCGGAAACCTGTACTCTATCCAACTGAGCTACGAGCGCATGCGTGGGGCACATCATAGGAAAAAAACACTTGCAGGTAAAGCATGAAATACATGCCAAGTGAATTTAATGCTTAATTAAACAGCAAGTTGTTCAATATTTTATATACTTTATTAAAGAAACTGAATTGAGTAGTTAATTGTATGTAAAGCTGTTGCAAGTTCTTGAGCGGGAATACGTGATTCTTGCAAACTGGTAATCCATTGCATTTGACATGATTTAAGTTCTTGTATTGTAGTCGTTTTCTCTATTCTTTGAACAAGTGGTTTAGTCATTAGTCCGCAATAACTGCTAAGCGTTTTCATCATTAACTGCTGTATTTCTTCAAAAGAAAGAGGCTGGGATGGTATTACTGGCTGATTATATGGGGTGCAAGACTGATCTAAATTACTTTGTTGGGAAAGCAGGATTTCTCCAACGAGTTGATTTGAAAAGTCTTTAGAGCTATTTTTAGATTTTTCACGATTTTGTTCTGCATTATTTATCGCTGATTTTATAAAAGTTATTTCTTCATAGCCTGATGGCTCTGGTGATGAAATAGGAGCAATAAGTTCTAAATCAATAAGTTGTTGAATCAATTCTGGAGAGGCAATACGTTTTTTAAATTCACCATTTAAGTTTTGAAAATCTTCATGGTCTATTAATAGTAGTAAACGTCGCTGTTTTGCATTTAAAGCAATATTACGTTGTTGAAGTGCAACTCTTCCCAAATTGGTTCTATAAAAACCAGCCATTGTTTTTCCCCAATATAAAAATAAATCAGACTGTTCAATTTTCTCAGTTGAACAGTACTGTTTTTAATAAAATATAAATGGGATTAACGATAAAACTTAAAAATGACAATATGATGAAGAATTGATGAATATCATATATTTAAGTCTTTAAAGTACACTTTCTAATGCTTTGCGAAGGTAAATGTCAAGCTCATCTTGGCGTAATAGCCATTGAATATAGTCTTTAGGAAGTTCAGCAATTGCTGTGCCTTTATGCTTACCAAAGTTAACCATCGTGGGGATACGTGCTTCTTCAGAAACTCGGTATAGCTCTTCAATATCTTGAATATTTAAATGATAGACAATATGCATCAAAATATTAGCAGTCAAAATAATATCTGCATCGGCACGGTGTGCACCTTTGAGTAATTCTCGAGCTTTACTACTGCCTTGAGAAATCATATAGATCAGTGCTGAAATATTATGTGCTTCTGCATCAGGCCAAGTTTTACGCGCTAAAGCTAAAGTACAAATCGGTTTAATATTTGATACATCAACACCGCAACGAGCAATCGCAGCAATATCGTAATCAATATTGTGACCGATAATATAAGTCGTGCTCTCTGGTAATTTAAATGTTTTATAGTGAGGCTGGTTTTCTAAATCTGACTCTAATATATGGTGAACTGCCATAGCTGCGTAAGAGATAGGGGCACCTACTTGATAGAGCTGATCAAACAATTTGCTTTTATCTAAGGTGAGTTTGCCTCCATTAAGTTCAACCGGGGCATAGGCAATTTCAATAGGCAAACCATTTAGTGTATGTGTTTCTGTATCTAAAATAATGGTTTGCATATTTGGCCCTTTCAACATTCACGAGTGATTAAGAATGTTAACAGTTGGCTACTCACTTTAAAACATGAAGTGGTATAGAAAGCAGCTTACAGTAGCAATTTAGTTTAAAAAAATAAAATATCAGCTGAAGAGTTTCATCAAATATCACTTGCGAAAAATAAAGATTAGGCGTAATTATTTTTAAGACATTTAAAATGTTGATTAAAAAACTAAAGCACAACAAAAATGGAATTTAAAGGGATATATTAATGAAAATGAAACTATTAATGACGAGCGTTCTCAGCACGAGTTTATTTTTAGTCGCTTGTGGCGGCGGAAGTAGTGATGACGGTTCGCCAAGTACTAATCCATCTGGTATTCCTACCAATGATATTCAAAATCCAGTCGTTAAAGTTGATGCTTACACAAGTACCAACTTAGGATCAGTTGCTGCAGAAAGTAGTATTTTGACTTATAAAATGTTGGGTCAAAGTGGCCAAGAGGTACAGGCAACCAGTTTAGTATTCACACCAAATACAGCACCACCAGCCGGTGGTTGGCCAATTGTGGTTTGGGCACACGGAACTACGGGTGTTGCAGATGCTTGTGCGCCAAGCAAATCTGCTTTAACAGACAGTACAAAAGATTTAATTAGTAAATTACTTGCGGCAGGTTACGTTGTCGTGGCACCTGACTATGAAGGGTTAGGCACACCAGGCATACATCCTTTTTTAAATGTTAAAAGTGAGGCTTTTTCAATTACAGATGCGGTGGTTGCAACGCGTAACTATTTATCACAACGTAATTTATTAACTTCAAAAAAATGGCTTACAGTAGGACATTCGCAAGGGGGGCATGCTGCGTTGAGCGCTGCACAATATGCGAGTCGTGCACAGCTAGACTATAAAGGTACCGTGGCCGTAGCACCTGCTTCTAATTTAGGTTTTATTTTAGTGGCTGGAGAGCAATCTGTTGCTAATGCAACTATAGATAAAAAGATTCCGATGTATGCACAGCTTGATACATATACTGCTTTAGTTACAGCCGGCATTCGAAATACACAGCCAAGCTTTGATTATTCGCAGGTATTTACTTCACAAACAGCAAATACTGCACAGCAAGCAGAAACAATTTGTGCAGGGCCATTGGGTCAAGCCTTTGGTGCAGGTATGACTAAGTATGCTACAGAGCATAATGGAACACTGGATGGATATACGCGTACACAACCTAATTTTATGACAGTACCTTTAGTTAAAACATTCTTAGATAAAGATTCTCAACCTTTACAGGCAAAAGTCACTACACCGATTATTATTTATCAGGGGCTAGCAGATACAACAGTTCCTAAAGTAGCGACTGATATTTTGATATCTAATGCCACTGTGGTTGGCACAAAAATTAATAGCTATGTGACTGGTAATTGGGATCATAATACGGCGATGAGCAGTAATGTGGACAACATTGTTGGAAATGTTCAGACTTTGCTAACAGCACAATAGAGTTATTGATATTTAAAGTATTTTTAACATTGTTGTAAGGTGAAATTAACGATGGAAAAATTAAATATATAAGCTTTAGACGAGCTTTTTAATTGATTTATAAACAATGGCTCATTTTTTATAAAACTTGAGCCATTTTTATTTAAAAGAGAGCACACTTGATTCTGTTTAATTATAAAGTTCATGCTACAATATGTCGCAATCTTAGCACGGCTTAAAAGCCCTAATTTATAGGACCCCCGCTAATGTTTGCCAATATTTCCATTTCTGAATTTGATCCAGAATTAGCTCAAGCAATTGCTTCTGAAGGTGAGCGTCAAGAAGCACATATCGAGTTAATTGCTTCTGAAAACTATTGCTCTCCTGCTGTGATGGAAGCGCAAGGATCAAAACTTACGAATAAATATGCAGAAGGTTATCCAGGTAAACGCTATTATGGCGGTTGCGAATATGTGGATATCATTGAGCAAATGGCGATTGATCGTGCTAAAGAACTTTTTGGTGCAGATTACGCAAACGTTCAACCACACGCTGGCTCACAAGCTAACTCTGCTGTTTATCTAGCGCTTCTAAACCCAGGCGATACTGTGTTAGGTATGAGCTTGGCTCACGGTGGTCACTTGACTCACGGTGCAAAAGTAAGCTTCTCTGGTAAAACTTATAACGCGGTTCAGTATGGTCTAAACTCTGAAACTGGTGAGATCGATTACGAAGAAGTTGAGCGTTTAGCATTAGAGCACAAGCCACGTATGATCGTTGCTGGTTTCTCTGCTTACAGCCGTGTTGTAGATTGGCAACGTTTCCGTGACATCGCGGACAAAGTTGGCGCTTACCTTTTTGTTGATATGGCTCACGTTGCAGGTTTAGTTGCTGCTGGTGTATATCCAAACCCAGTTCAAATTGCTGACGTAACCACAACTACGACTCATAAAACACTTCGTGGTCCACGTTCTGGTTTAATCCTTGCGAAAGCGAATGAAGAAATCGAGAAAAAACTTCAATCAGCTGTATTCCCTGGTAACCAAGGTGGTCCATTGATGCATGCGATTGCTGCTAAAGCAATCTGCTTCAAAGAAGCTATGTCTGATGACTTTAAAGCTTATCAACAACAAGTTGTGAAAAATGCTCAAGCTATGGCTGAAGTATTAATCGCTCGTGGTTATGACGTTGTTTCTGGCGGTACTGACAACCACTTATTCTTGTTATCTTTAATTAAACAAGACGTAACTGGTAAAGATGCAGATGCTTGGTTAGGTGCTGCCCACATTACTGTTAACAAAAACTCAGTTCCAAATGATCCACGCTCTCCATTTGTGACTTCTGGTATCCGTATCGGTACTCCAGCAGTCACAACTCGTGGTTTCGGTGAAGCTGAAGTACGTGAACTTGCTGGTTGGATCGCAGATGTGATTGACAGCAAAGGTGACGAAAAAGTTATTGCTGACGTAAAAGCGAAAGTTGAAACTGTTTGTGCAAAATTCCCTGTATATGCACACTAATTAACTTAAAATAAAAAAAGCGCCGTACGGCGCTTTTTTTATTTTAAGTTAATTAGATAAGAATTAACTTTTAGATTTTACCGATGACTCGGCATTATGCCATCCACCACCTAATGCACGGATTAAATCTACGCTAGCAATTATTCTACTGCCGTTAAGCTGTGCAGAAAGTTGCTCTTGTTGCAAAATAGTCCGATCCGAATCAATTACATCAAGATAGCTAATAGCACCTTCTCGATAACGTAGATGAGAAAGCTGATTTGCGTGACGAGAAGAGGTGAGAGCTTGATTTTGAGCTTGAATTTGCTGATCGAGAATACGTTGATCGGACAAACCATTTTCAACTTCACGAAATGCATTCAACACGGTTTGGCGATAGTTTGCGACGCTTTCTTCATAGGCAGCTCGCGCTTGAGCGACTCCAGCTTTACGTTGCCCGCCGTCAAATAATGGCAAAGATAAAATAGTGCCTGCGACTGGACCAAGTAAGAATGTACGGCTCGACCATTTACCTAAATCACCTAAAGTTGATGATTCATAACCGAGTGCACCTGTCAGGTCTAGTTTTGGGAAGAAAGCAGCGCGTGCAATTCCAATACGCGCATTATCTGCTGCCATAGCACGCTCGGCAGCAGCAATATCAGGTCGTCTTTCAAGTAAGGCCGATGGTAAACCTGCTGGAAGATGGAGACTGTTTTCAGTTAAAGGTTGAATTGCCAAGCTAAAGTCAGCTGGGGTTTTACCTAACAATACTGCAAGCGCATGTTCTGCATTGGCTCTGTTACGAGCAATGTTCAATGCATTGGTTTGGGCTGTAGCAAGTTCGGTCTGTGCGCGAGAAACATCTAATTCACTGACTAAACCATTTCTAAAACGTGTTTGAACTAAGTCTCTTGTCTCGCCAAGCAGTTTAATAGTGCGATTATAAATTGCTTGTTCAGCATCTAACTGGCGGATCAGGAAATAACCTTGGGCAACATCTGCTTGCAAAGCTAAAAGAGTTGACTGATATAACGCTTCTTGTTGCTGTACATCAGCTGTTGCTGCATTGACACTAGTGGCAATACGACCAAATAAATCGAGCTCATATGAAACATTCGCTTGAGCACGCCATAAGGTTTGTGCAGATGTATGGGCATTGTCATCTAAACCTAATGAAGCAGGAGAAGGTTTTTGACGAGTTGGGCCAAAGCCAGCATCAATACTTGGCAAACGTTCAGCTTGTGCTGCTGAACGTAATGCACGTGATGCCTGAATATTAGCAGCCGCGGCTTTGAGATTTTGGTTACCCGCAATTGCTTGTTGTTCGAGCTCATTCAATTGAGCATCATTAAAAACACGCCACCATTCACCTCGAATCTGCTGATCGGCAGGTTGGGCAATTTTCCAGTTATTATCCTCAAGTTTAGGGTCAGACTCTTTAAATTTGACTGGAACTATGACTTTTGCAGGTTGATATTCCGGAGCCAAAGAGCAGCCTGCAAGGAGCAGGCTTCCCATGAGTGAGGACAATAATAAGCTTTGTTTTGCTGTAGCCATCAAATATCCTCCTTAATGATCATGTGGGGTAGATAAAGGTGCTTCATGAACTGCTGCCGAATGCAATTTATGTTTACTATTCAATGTACGAATCAGGACATAAAAGGCAGGAGTCAGGAATAAACCAAACAGTGTTACACCAATCATGCCGAAGAACACAGCAATACCCATGGCATGACGCATTTCAGAACCTGCACCTGTTGAGGTAACCAGTGGTACTACACCCATAATAAATGCAATTGATGTCATTAAAATGGGGCGTAAACGTAGTCGACTCGCTTCAACGGCTGCATTAAATGCAGTTGCACCTTGCATTTCGAGTTCCCTTGCAAATTCGACAATTAAGATGGCATTTTTACAGGCTAGCCCGACCAGTACCATCAGACCGATTTGGGTAAAGATATTGTTATCTCCGCCTGTCAGCCAAACACCCGTCAGAGCCGCCAAGATACCCATCGGTACAATTAAAATTACAGCTAAAGGTAAGGTTAGACTTTCATATTGAGCTGCTAAGACTAAGAACACGAGTAATACGCTAATTGGGAATACCCAAAGTCCTGCATTACCTGCCAAGATTTTTTGGTAAGTTAAATCTGTCCATTCAAACTTGATACCACGTGGTAGAGTTTGTGCAGCAATACGTTCAACCGCAGCTTCTGCTTGGCTAGATGAATAACCCGGTGCAGGGCCACCGTTAATATCTGCTGATGTGTAGCCGTTATAACGCACCACCATTTCAGGACCGTAGGTTTGAGTGACATTCACCAATGAAGATAACGGTACCATTTGTCCGGCACTGTTACGGGTTTTAAGCTGCAAAATATCTTCAGGGTTAGCCCGGAAAGGAGCATCGGCTTGTGCTCGAACCTGATAAACACGTCCAAAGCGGTTAAAGTCGTTAACGTACTGAGAACCTAAATAAATCTGCATGGTGTTGAAAACATCTGTCACAGCAACACCTTGCTGTTTAGCTTTTACACGGTCCAGATCTACATTTAGTTGAGGTACGTTAATTTGATAACTTGAGAACATTGGACCCAGTTCAGGAGCTGATTGTGCTGCTTTCATAAAGTTTTGTGCAGCATCGTTCAAGGCTGAATAGCCTAAGGCACCTCGGTCTTCAAGTTGGAGTTTAAAGCCGCCCATGGTGCCTAAACCCATTACTGGCGGTGGTGGGAAAACAGCAATATAGGCATCTTGAATGGCTGAATATTTCTGGTTGAGAGCACCTGCAATTGCATTAGCAGATAAGTCTTTAGCCTTACGTTCATCGAATGGCTTTAAGGTCACAAAGACAATACCGGCGCTTGAGCTGTTGGTAAAACCGTTAATGGATAGACCAGGGAAGGCAACCGCACTTTCTACACCAGGTTGCTTAAGTGCGGTGTCACTCATTTTACGAATGACTGCTTCGGTACGATCTAATGACGCGCCGTTTGGTAATTGAGCAAAGCTAATCAAATATTGTTTGTCTTGTGCGGGAACGAAGCCACCTGGAACAATATAAGAAATACCTACTGTTAAACCTAGTAGTGCAGCATATACACCCATTGCTGAAGCTTTATGAGAGATGACACGACTCACGCCTTTACCATAACGGTCTGAGGTGCGTGTAAATACACGGTTAAACAGTCCAAAGAACCGTCCGAACACACGGTTCATTATGCGTGTTAATACATCGGGTTTAGCGTCATGTCCTTTCAGCAACATGGCTGCCAAAGCAGGAGATAGAGTAAGGGAGTTAAATGCCGAAATAACAGTTGAAATGGCAATGGTCATGGCAAATTGTTTATAAAATTGCCCTGTTAAGCCTGTCATAAAGGCAAGTGGAACGAACACAGCAACCAGTGTCAAAGCAATGGCAACAATCGGTCCGCTCACTTCTCGCATGGCGCGATAAGTTGCATCTCTTGGACTTAAACCGGCTTCAATATTTCTCTCGACATTTTCGACGACGACAATCGCGTCATCGACCACAATCCCGATGGCAAGTACCATCCCGAACAGTGAAAGCGCATTAATTGAATACCCAAAAGCAAGCATAAGTGCAAATGTACCAATAATTGAAACCGGTACGGCAAGCAATGGAATGATTGAGGCACGCCATGTTTGTAAGAATAAAATAACAACTACAACAACCAGTGCAATGGCTTCAAGTAGGGTATGAACGACCGCTTTAATACTGGCACGTACGAATTGAGTCGGGTCGTACACAATGTCGTATTTAATTGAAGATGGGAAATCTTTTGAAAGCTCCTTCATAGTGGCACGTACTTGATCGGAAACTTGCAAAGCATTAGCGCCTGGTGCTTGGAAAATTGGAATCGCGACGGCTTGTTTATTATCGAGTAATGAACGCAAGCCATATTGTGAAGCTGCAAGTTCAACACGAGCCACATCGCCCAATCGGGTAACCGCACCATCTGGAGCAGTTTTTAAGATGATATCTGCGAATTCTTGCTCAGTTGTTAAACGACCTTGAGCATTCACTGAAAGTTGTACAGGAGAATTAGTGGGTGATGCACCAATTGTACCTGCTGCAACCTGAATGTTTTGTTCGCGGATTGCACTCACAATTTCAGTTGCTGTGAGATTACGTTGCGCAACTTTTTGTGGGTCGAGCCACACACGCATTGCGTAGTCACCAGAACCGAATAAACCGACTTCACCTACGCCTTGTAAGCGTGCTAAACGATCTTTAACGTTCAATACTGCATAGTTACGTAGATAAGTCATGTCATAGCGATTATCTGGTGAAGTCAGATGCACGACCATGGTTAAAGTTGGTGAGCTTTTTAAGGTGGTTACACCTAAACGCTGCACATCTTCAGGCAAACGAGGCAATGCTTGCGACACACGGTTTTGAACCAATTGCTGAGCTTTATCTGGGTCAATACCAAGCTTGAAGTTGACTGTAATGGTTAAGTTACCATCACTGTTTGCCTGAGATTGCATATACAGCATGTCTTCTACGCCGTTGATCGATTCTTCAAGCGGAGAGGCAACAGTTTCAGCAATTACTTTTGGGTTTGCACCCGGATATTGAGCACGTACGACAACAGAGGGTGGAACAACTTCTGGATATTCAGAAATTGGTAATTTAAACACCGACAGTAGACCGGCAAGTAAAATCAATACGGATAGCACACCAGCAAAGATCGGCCGATCAATAAAAAATTTAGAAATATTCATATCTGATTAACCTTTTGCCGGAGTTGATGTTTTATCTGTTGGCTTAGGTTGAGCGGGAGTAGTGCTAGCTGTAATTTGTGCGTTTGGCATAGGAACCAGATGTGGAGTAACAGGGTCACCCGGACGAATACGTTGTAAACCATTCACCACAATGCGATCACCAGCTTGTAATCCACTATTAATAATTTGCAAGCCATCTTGTTGCGTGCCGAGTTTCACTTCGCGGTAAGCAGTTTGATTTTTAGCATCGACTACTACAACGAAGCGTTTATCTTGATCGACGCCAATTGCAGTTGGGCTAACAAGTATGGCTGCACGAGGTTGACCACCGCCTAGACGAATTCGAGCATATAATCCAGGAAGTAAAACCCCATTTGGATTGTCGAAAGTCGCGCGAACACGAATCGTACCTGAGGTTGTATCTAGGTTATTGTCAATTGAGTTGATGACTCCTTCACGTGAAAACCCTGATTCATTTGCAAGCCCCATATAGACAGGAACTTGTGCAGAATTACGTTGGTTACTGATGTATTTCAGGTAAGTTTGTTCATCGACATCAAAAGATGCATAGAGACGGGATACTGACACTAAACTCGTTAAAACTTGTGCTCCGTTGCCAGCAGAAACTACATTACCCACGGTTACTTCGGCACGCGAAATTCGACCGCTAACCGGTGCAGTAATGCGCGTGTAATCAAGATTTAAGCGTGCAGATTGAACGGCTGCTCTGGCTGCTTGTAGGTTGGCACTGGCTGAGCGGGCATCATTTTCAGCTAAATCCAGCTCTTGGCGGGATACGGCATTACTTTGAATTAAACGTTGAATACGAGAAAGGTTAGAACCCGTATAAGTTACTTGTGCTTCAGCCGAAGCTAATTGGGCTTGCGCACGATTGAGTTCTGCTTCAAAAGGACGGGGATCAATCGTAAAAAGTAAGTCGCCTTTTCTAACTAGGCTGCCATCTTTAAAATGAACAGCAATGAGTTTGCCAGAAACTTGAGGCCGGATATCGACTTGATCAATCGCCTCTAAGCGTCCGGAATATTCTTGCCAATCGGTAATGGTTTTACTAACCACAGGTGCTACATCAACAGTAGCAGCTTGTTGAGCTGCGGCTGGTGCAGCTTTCGCATCGGCATTTTCATGTAAAAATATAAAACTACCGCCTGTTGCTAAGAGAGCAACGAGGACGGCAGACAGTGCGAACTGTTTGCGTGATAATGACATGGGGTGCTCCTACTTATTTGGATACCTGTTTTCAGACTTTTAGTTATGGTCCGTATGGGAGAAACAGGGTTTATGCAATGGACGGAGCATAAAAGTTTGTCAATCACGAATAAATATATTAAATTCGATAACACTATTCGTATTTTTATAACAATTGATGTGTTTGAATTAAAAAATGCATTGATAGGAGTGTGCGTGTGGATCTATTTCATGCGATGAAAGTATTTAACAAAGTTGTCGAAACAAATAGTTTCAGTTTAGCGGCTGACAGTTTAGGCCTACCGCGTGCTTCTGTGACTACAACCATTCAGGGTTTAGAGAAACATTTACAAGTTCGCTTATTGAACCGAACCACTCGTAAACTCAGTTTGACCCCAGATGGTGCAGTTTATTATGAACGTACTTCACGAATTTTAGCCGATGTCGAGGACGTTGAATCGACTTTTCATGATTCGGAACGTGGACCGCGAGGCCGACTCCGCATTGATGTTAAAGCTTCAATTGGACGACTAATACTGATTCCGATGTTGTGTGATTTTCATGCTAAATATCCTGATATTGATTTGGTGATTGGAATGAGTGATCGCCCCGTCGATTTGGTACAAGATGCGGTGGACTGTGTCATTCGTATTGGTCAGTTGAAAGATTCAAGTTTGGTTGCACGTCGTATTGGAACCATTCAGTGTGTGACAGTTGCTGCACCTCGTTATTTGGCGGAACATGGCGAACCCCAAGTTATTGATGACTTAAAAAAACATCAGGTCGTGCATTACTTTAACAGTCGTACTGGACGCAATATCGACTGGGATTTTATGGTTGATGGTGAGATTCATAGCGTTGGTGTGAAAGGGCGTGTTTCTGTCAACGATGGTGATTCATATGTTGATTTGGCTGTACAGGGGTTTGGCTTAATTCAATGCCCATATTACATGGTGGCGAAACATCTGGAAGAGGGTTCACTTAAGGAAGTACTCACTGAATGGTTGCCAGCACCCATGCCAATATCAGTCGTATATCTACAAAACCGTCATTTATCGCCTAAAGTTCGCGTGTTTGTTGATTGGGTCGCCGAATTATTTGCAGGTTGTCCATTGTTGAGTGGTTGTTCAATGCTATGGGATCAGAAATGTGAATTTGCTAGTGCCAAAGAACATAACCATGAATATACCATTCGGACATTGGTCGAAAATGAAAATATGGCAGAAGCTTATACACTCAAAAATTAGCTTCACATTTTGAGTGATTTTTCAATAATTAATCAGTTATTACAATCCACTGTTTAGTCATCTTCATAAATCCTTAATTTATGGTATAGAAATTGCAATTATTTCGACAGAAGAGTAATTTAGAAATACTCAAGTTTTTATCACCTTATTTGGATTTTTAAGGAGAAGCTTCAAGATGGCAAGCTTTATGAAAAAAATGTTCGTTTCAACAACCTTAGTTTTGGCTGCTGTTGCGACGAATGTTCAAGCAAAGGATTGGAAGGTGATTCGTTTTGGTACTGAGTCCTCTTATGCGCCGTTTGAATATAAAACACCAGATGGCAAGTTAACTGGTTTTGACGTTGATTTGGGTAATGCTGTTTGTGCAAAACTCAAAGCGAAATGTGTTTGGGTTGAAAATTCTTTTGATGGGATGATCCCAGCACTTAAAGCGAAAAAATTTGATGGCATTCTTTCATCAATGACGGTCACTGATGAACGCGCGAAACAAATTTTGTTTAGTAACAAAATCTACAACACGCCAACGCGTATGGTTGCAAAAAAAGGCTCGCCGTTATTGCCTACAGCTGCCTCTTTGAAAGGTAAACGTGTAGGTGTACAACAGGGCACAATTCAAGAAACGTATGCTAAAACCTATTGGGCAACAAAAGGTGTAACTGTTGTACCTTATCCAGTCCAAGATTTGATTTATCAAGACATGATGTCAGGTCGTTTAGATGCAACGTTACAAGATGCAATCATGGTTGATGGTGCTTTCTTAAAACAACCAAAAGGTAAAAACTTCGCTTTTGTTGGTGGCAATGTAGTTGATGCAAAAACACTGGGTGTTGGTGCGGCTATCGGTTTACGCAAAGAAGATGCAGATTTGAAAGCGAATATTGACAAAGCACTAGCAGCAATCATCGCAGATGGTACATATAAGAAACTCGAGAAAAAATATTTCTCCTTTAACATTTACTAATGATGTGAAAAATGTCGGCTGAGTGCCGACATTTTTAAATTTATTCTCATCTCATCAATATTAGATATTGTTTTTAAGGAGAAGATGAGCCATGTTTTTATCTGGCTATGGGCCACTCCTTCTCAGCGGGACATGGATGACCCTACAGCTTGCGCTGTTGTCACTTTTGCTTTCTGTCATTATTGGCTTAATTGGTGCGAGTTCAAAACTCTCTAATATTAAAGCCTTACGTTACATTGCGACCGCCTATACCACACTCATTCGTAGTGTGCCTGATTTGGTCATTATGCTGTTGTTATTTTATAGCTTGCAGTTAGGTCTAAACCAAATTACTGAAGCACTGCAAATGGACCAAATCGATATCAACCCATTTGTGGCGGGTGTGATTACTTTAGCGTTCATTTATGGTGCATATTTTACCGAGACCTTTCGTGGTGCATTTCAATCGGTTCCAACGGGTCAAATTGAAGCAGCAATGGCCTATGGAATGACTCCTTGGCAGGTTTTTCGCCGTGTTTTATTCCCTCAAATGATGCGTTTTGCATTACCAGGTATTGGTAATAATTGGCAGGTCTTGATTAAGGCAACTGCACTGGTTTCAATTATTGGTCTGACTGACATTGTAAAAATTACCCAAGATGCGGGTAGAAGTACCATGCAACTGTTCTTTTTTAGCATCGTGGCTGCCGCGATTTATTTGGCAATTACTACCGTGTCTAACCTGATTCTAATGTGGCTTGAACGTCGTTATTCTGCCGGTGTGAGGAAGGGACAATTATGATTGAAATCCTTCAACAATATTGGCAGGCATATCTTTGGACAGATGGACTACAAATGACCGGAGTGGCGATGACCGCTTGGTTATTGGTGCTTTCTATTGGCATTGGGTTTGTGCTTGCTGTGCCTTTATCACTTGCAAGAGTATCGGAAAATCTTTGGTTACGTGGCCCAGTTTGGTTGTTTACATACATTTTTCGTGGCACACCACTGTATATTCAATTACTGATTATTTATTCAGGCATTTACAGCTTTGATTACATCCATGAACATCAGACGCTCGATGCATTTTTTCGAGAGGGCATAAATTGCACCATTTTGGCATTTGCACTCAATACTGGTGCATATACAACTGAAATCTTCGCTGGAGCGATCCGTTCTATTCCACATGGCGAGATTGAAGCCGCCCAAGCTTTTGGTATGTCAAAATGGAAACTCTACACACGTATTATCATTCCGTCGATGTTACGCCGTGCTTTGCCATTTTACGGTAACGAAGTCATTTTGATGTTGCACGCGACAACCATTGCATTTACAGCAACTGTTCCAGATATTTTAAAAATTGCGCGTGATGTAAATGCGGCAACCTATGACACCTTCAATGCTTTTGGGATTGCCGCGGTGTTGTATGCGATGCTGGCATTTATTTTGATTTGGATATTTCGTAAGTTGGAAAAACGTTGGTTGGCATTTTTAAAGCCATCGAATCATTAGGAGACATAAATGGAACACGTTGCAAAACTAGTGATTCGTGATTTACACAAAACATTTGGCGATCATGAAGTACTCAAAGGGATATCACTTGATGCAAATGCTGGTGATGTCATTAGTATCATTGGTTCATCTGGTTCAGGTAAAAGTACCTTGCTACGTTGTATTAACTTTTTAGAACAACCAAGCAATGGCACTATTAAACTTAATGGTGAAAAACTACGCACAGTCTTTGATAAAAAAGGCAATTTAAAAGTGGTTGATCCAAAGCAACTACAAAAAATGCGTACCCAGCTCATGATGGTATTTCAGCATTTTAATTTATGGTCACACATGACGGTGCTAGAAAATGTTATTGAAGGGCCAATTCACGTACTTGGGGTAAAACGTGCTGAAGCTGAAGAGCGTGCACGGAAATATCTACGCAAAGTTGGATTACCTGAAAGTGTTGAGAGTAAATATCCAGCATTTTTATCTGGAGGACAGCAGCAACGTGTAGCGATTGCTCGTGCTTTGGCTATGGAACCGGAAGTCATGTTGTTTGATGAGCCAACCAGTGCGCTTGATCCAGAGTTGGTGGGTGAAGTACTAAAGGTAATGCAGGGCTTAGCGGAAGAAGGACGTACCATGATTGTGGTGACACATGAAATGGGCTTTGCGCGTCATGTGTCTAATCAAGTGATTTTTTTGCATCAAGGAAAGATTGAAGAACAGGGTCATCCGGATGAAGTGCTCAATAACCCGAAAAGTGAGCGTTTAAAGCAGTTTTTAACGGGCAGTTTAAAATAAGCTGTTTATACCGAGTATGGTGAAGTTTTTATAAAGTACTTTCATCATACTCGGGTGCTTTTTAATTATATTTTATAGATGTGTGTTTTTAGAAAACACATTAATAATGATAATACCTGCAATCATTAAAGTAAGACCAATGCAGGCTGCCAAGTCTAAATGCTGTTTGTAAAATATCCAGCCAATTGCAGAAATTAAAATAATACCCGCGCCAGACCAAATGGCATATGCAATTCCGATCGGAATTGTTTTTAGCGTCAGAGACAATAAATAAAAAGCAATTGCATAACCCACAACAGTAATAATCGAAGGAATGGGGACAGTAAAACCTTGAGATGCTTTTAAAGCTGAAGTTGCAATGACTTCACAAGCAATCGCAATTGCTAAATAAAGATAAGACATGGGGAGCTGCGCCAGAATGAGTTTTAATCAATCTATATGAAATGTTGAAATGGTTTGGCAGTTTTAACGATTGTGCAATTTTTTTGGTACACAAATACAAGTAAATCAAACTGAACTGATCATTTGATTTTATCACTAGCAAAGTGGTCTCAGCTATTTATTCATTTATTTAATCATTGAGCTGTATAGTCATTTAAGAGGATCAGCAACTTTAGCCTGATCCTCCATAGACTTTGTAAAAAATAGATTAGCCGAGTAAATTTAATCCCTTAAATTTCTCTAGCAGTCGCTCTTTATTTTCAACATGCGCAGGGTCTGGTTTTATGCAATCGATAGGGCAAACTGCCTTACACGTAGGCGCATCATAAAAGCCTACGCACTCTGTACAACGAAGTGAATCAATCTCATAAACTTTGCTCCCTTCAAAAATAGCGATGTTGGGGCATTCGGGTAAGCACATATCACAATTGATGCAGTCACTCGTAATTAGAAGTGCCATGTTTAACTCGCTGAATAAGCCAATGTAGATGCGGTAATACTTTCTTTCGCATGCGGCAAGTTGCGTATGAGTAGGGCATGATTTATATCAACATCTTGTGAAAGTGGAATTTCCACGAAATGCCCTGAACCTTTGGCATCAGTAATTGGGTTACCTTTTAAATCGCGTATCTCGGTTAAGGTAAAGGTGATGTTGCCTTGAGGTGTCATGAGTTCTAGTGAGTCGCCGACCACAAAACGGTTTTTAACTTCAATACGAATATAGTCGCCGTGACGTTCTAATACTTCGCCGCAAAACTGTTGATAGTCGAAATGCGATGAGCCATCAGCATAGTTTTGATATTCACTATGCACATGACGTCTCAAAAAGCCTTCGGTGTAACCTCGGTTTGCCAAACCTTCGAGCTGAGTCATTAAGCTTGGGTCAAACGGTTTACCTGCTAATGCATCATCAATCGCTTTTCGATAAATTTGAGCAGTACGGGCACAGTAAAAATAGGATTTAGTACGGCCTTCAATTTTAAGCGAGGCGATTCCCATTTTTGTTAAACGATCTACATGTTGTACAGCACGTAAATCTTTCGAGTTCATAAAATACGTGCCATGTTCATCTTCTTCGGCAGCAAACATTTCTTCATCATTACGTTGTACAAGCAAAGTTTGAGCTGAAGTTGTCTCTGATTGTGCTGATGAGCAGCAAGACTTTTCTGAGGTGTTGAGCTGAGTGACTGGAATTACATCGCCGTTTGCATCTTCTTGGGCTTCATGTAACTTATAGTCCCAACGGCAAGCATTGGTACAAGCACCTTGGTTGGCATCACGTTTGTTCATATATCCAGAAAGTAAACAACGGCCTGAGTAGGCCATACATAGTGCGCCATGTACAAAAACTTCGAGTTCAATATCTGGCACGTGTTGCTGGATTTCTTCTATTTCTTCTAATGATAACTCACGAGATAAAATGACACGGCTTAAACCGTAATCTTTCCAAAACTTAACAGTAGCCCAGTTAATGGCGTTTGCTTGAACAGATAGATGAATTTGTACATCAGGAAAATGCTCTCTCACCATCATAATTAAGCCTGGGTCAGACATAATGAGTGCGTCTGGCTGCATAGCGACAATAGGTTCGAGATCACGAATAAAGTTTTTTAATTTGCTGTTATGAGGCTGAATATTCACCACAACGTAGAACTTTTTGCCCAAAGCATGGGCTTCATCAATTCCGATTTTTAAATTGTCATGATCAAAAGCATTATTACGCACACGTAAACTGTAACGTGGTTGGCCTGCATATACGGCATCTGCACCATAGGCAAATGCATAGCGCATGTTTTTAAGTGAACCTGCGGGAGAGAGAAGTTCAGTCTTCATAAAATAAAAGGCATAAAAAATATATGGTTTTATTTTATTAACTCTAAATTTTAGATTCAACCTACTGAATTGGTAGGGATTTGACTTTTACTAGGTGAGATTAAAAGCATATTTTGGGCTAATTCTCCTAATCGTATCAAAGCGTTTAGCATCCTAGGGTTTAACTCAAAACAGGCTGCGATACGTAAACAATGGCTAAAACGTTTATCTGCCGAACATAGAATTCCCGGCATACATAAAATTTTTTCATCCATTGCCTGATGAAAAAGTTCTAATGTATCTATCGATTCGGGTAATTCTAACCATAAAATAAATCCCGCTTGCGGACGACTGACTCGAGTACCGAGTGGAAAATAACGACAAATATAAGATTTGATGGTGTCAATTTGTTGTTGATAGCGTTTTTTAAGATGCCTTAAGTGTAGGTCATAACCCCCATTTTCTAAGAAAAGTCCTAAAGTTTCTGTGAGTAAAGCTGGCTCGGCAACAGTTGTCGTAAATTTAAGTTGCTGCACAATATTACGAAAGCGCCCAGCTTCTAGCCAACCAATTCGATAGTCGGGTGCTACAGTTTTTGTATAGCTACCACACACCAAAACCCATCCATTTTGGTCAAATGCCTTAATGTTGGCTAAGAGGGGCTCAGCCAGTTGCAGTTCGGCGTACATTGCATCTTCAATGACGGGAACCTGAAACTGATTAGCAAGCTCTGCTAAGCGACGGCGGTTGCTTTCAGGCATGCTAAAACCGAGAGGATTGTGTCCTGTTGGAATGGTTAATATGGCTTGTACACTTTTAGACTTTAAGAGTTCTTCAAGGGCATCTAGGCACATACCTGTATGTGGCGAGGTCGGCACTTCAACAATTTTCCGACCTAAATTATGAAGAAGTGGATACAGGTTGTGAAAAGTAGGAATTTCAAGCGCTATGCTGTCACCTGCTTGAGTTGTTGCCATAATCGCGAGACTTAAAGCCTCCATCGTGCCGTGAGTGAGTACAATATCATCTGCTGAAAGAAACATGCCGAGTTGTAAGCCTCGCCTAGCAATTTGTGTACGTAAACGTATAGGCCCAGGCGGTAAAGTATAGTTTTTAAAAATATCTGGTTGTGTCCGTAAAACTTGGGAAGTTAAGCGTTTTAAGCGTTCAATCGGATAGAAATTTTCTCCAGTAGGACAAGCTAAAGCCAAATTGATATAGGCTGGGTCCATTTGCTTTTTAACGATCTGTGCAAGAAAACAGCTAACTCCTGAAAGAGATACTTTTTCTTTACTGACATAACGCTCTTCGAGCTCTAGTAAGTTTGAAGGTGCATGACAAACATAGTAGCCAGACTGAGGGCGAACAGAAATTAAACCTTGGTCTTCAAGCTGACGATAAGCTTCTTTGACAGTATTAATGCTGACCTGATAATGATTTGCGCAGTCTCGGATTGATGGTAAGCGTGAACCAATAGGTTGCCTTCCATTCTGAATTTGCAGGGTGAGGTCATCACTCACTTTTTTATATTTGTACATGTCAATTCGTTAAAAAGCCAAAGCAATGGATACACTTTATAGTGATCTCTTATTTATCTCAAATATTGTTATTCCTTTAGATTAATCCATTTAATTGAGATCTAATTTTAAGAACTGTGTCTATTATTTTTTATATTAACTGATACTGTGACCATTAAAAATAAATCAGTAAGATCAATAAATGGTAAGGATTTAAAGCCATAATTTTTAATATCAAAATGAGTAGGAGTGGGTCTATGTCCGTTGTAGCATTTAAACAAGTTGATGTCTTTACCTCACAAGCATTTAAGGGAAACCCTGTTGCAGTCATTATGGACGCCAGTACCTTAACATCTGAACAGATGCAGGAAATTGCGAATTGGACTAATCTTTCTGAAACGACATTTGTGCTCCCTGCGACCGATTCTCAAGCCGATTATCAGGTGCGAATTTTTACTCCACAAAATGAATTACCATTTGCAGGCCATCCTACAATCGGCACAGCCCATGCTTTACTTGAAGCTGGCCTAATTACTGCTAAAGAAGGAAAATTGGTACAGCAATGTGCTGCGGGTTTGGTAACGCTTACCGTGAGCGACTCAGGGCATATTTCATTTGAACTACCTAAGCCTAAAATTACTCCACTAGATGCAATGCACACTGAGAAATTAGCAGAAATTTTAAAATGTGAAATTAATACTCAATGGAATGCTGCATTGGTTGATGTTGGGGCGCGTTGGGTTGTATTACAAGCTGTCAATGCCGAAGCTGTTTTAGCAACTCAACCAGACTTCGCTGCTCTAAAACAACATGATTTAGAAATGAAAGTTGGTGGTGCTACGGTTTATGGTTTTTATGAAAATAATGATGAGCAAAAACATATAGAAGTCCGCTCATTTGCTCCTTCAATTGGAATCAATGAAGATCCGGTTTGTGGCAGTGGTAATGGCAGCGTAGCATCTTTTATTCGTTATCATGGTATTTTGTCAGCAGAAAACGATGTGGTACTTTCCTCACAAGGTCAAGCTTTAGGTCGTGACGGGCAGCTTCACCTAAATTTGTATCAAGACAAAATTTTAGTGGGTGGAACCGCCGTTACCTGTATCGATGGTATGATTAACTTATAAAACAAATATAAAAAAACCGAGGACTTTGCCTCGGTTTTTTTATTTAGAAAAATCTTATTTTTCTACGAACGCACGTTCAATCACGTAGTCGCCCATTACACCCATACGAGGTGATTCAACTAAACCGTGTTGATCAAGTAACGCAGCAACGTCTTTCAAGAAAGCAGGGCTACCGCAAAGCATTGCGCGGTCAGTTTCACGGTTAAAGCGTGGTAAACCAACTTTTTCGAATAAAGCGCCAGTTTCAATTGCAGTAGTAACACGGCCTTGAGTGTGGAAAGGTTCACGAGTAACAGTAGGGTAGTAAACAAGTTTGTCTTTAATACCTAACTCTTCAAAGAATTCATGGTTTGGAAGTTCATTCAAGATAAGGTCTTGGTAAGCTAATTCAGAAATGTAGCGTGTACCATGAACAACAATTACTTTTTCAAAACGTTCGTAAGTTTCAGGGTCACGAATAATTGATAAGAATGGTGCAAGGCCAGTACCAGAAGATAAAAGGTACAAGTTTTTACCCGGTAAAAGGTCATCATGAACCAAAGTACCTGTCGGTTTTTTAGAAATTAAAATTTCATCGCCAACTTGTACTTTTTGCAAAATCGAAGTTAAAGGACCATCTTGTACTTTAATTGAGAAAAATTCTAACTCTTCTTCGTAGTTTGCACTTGCAATCGAATACGCACGCATTAACGGTTTGCCATTCACTTCAAGTCCGATCATTACGAACTGACCATTTTTAAAACGTAAGCTAGTGTCGCGTGTAGTTTTAAAGCTGAAAAGTGTGTCATTCCAGTGGTGAACATGAGTAATGCGTTCGACGTTAAAAGCAGCCATTAAAGGTCTCGATCACGATTAAAAGAAAACAGATAGCTATTCTAATCTAATTTCATTCCCGATAAACTGAATATATTTAATTGTGTTTATAAGAAAAAGTGATGAACAATTCTGTCACCTTCCCCATAATCGGCCATATGTGTTCGCCTTATCGTGAAAAATTTGGCATTCCACGGCAGCCTAATTTGGTAAATATTGAGTCTTATATCGAGATGGTAGAACCTTATAATGACTTATTGGCATTTGAGGGAATTGAGCAGTTCAGTCATCTCTGGCTAGTTTGGCAGTTTCATGACAATAAGAATCAGGGAAGTGCCGATAAATTCCGTCCACAGGTTCGTCCACCACGTTTAGGCGGTAATGAAAAAATTGGGGTGTTTGCTACACGTAGCATGTATCGTCCATCTCCAATCGGGCTTTCAGTTGTAAAACTGAATAAAGTGGAAAAAGTCGGTAAGTCTGTTCGAGTCTATATCACAGGAAGTGATTTATTAAATGGCACTCCAATTTTAGATATCAAACCTTATATTCAATATTCTGATGCAATTATTGATGCAGAAAGTGGTTATGCACATGCAGAACCTGAACGGAAGTCAGTCGTTTGGTCAGAAGCTGCATTAACAGCGCAAAAATATTTTCTGCAAAATAATGAAATGAATTCACAGTACATTGATGAGCTTGAGCAAGTTTTAGCTTTAGATCCTCGGCCTGCCTATCAAGAAGACGTTGAGCGAATCTATAAAATGAAATTTTCAAATTTTGATATTCATTTTAAAGTCGATCAATTTGTAGTTACAGTAGTTGATGTAGTGAAGACTTCTTCGCTTGCAAAATAGAAATCTTTAAAACCAATGTATGTTGAACCAAAGCAAAGCTATAAATATTGCCATATGAACAAGTTGTGCGGGAATGAAAGCAATAGCATAGGCTGACCCACCTGAAATTGCCGAGTTTACACTTTTGGCAATCGCATGGACTGCGAAGCCAGCCATAAAGGCAATTAATAGGGTAGAGGTGTGAGATGGATTTGGTTCACCCTGTACAATGACTGCCGCAATAGCCGCATGTATTTCAAATAAAGATGCGAGTAGAGTACCTGCGATTAGTCCAGCATCGCCTAAAGATATACTTAAGCCATAAACACCTGCCTGAATGAGCGTGAGTGTGCCTGCAATAATAATGGCTTCTTTTAAGCTGAACATTCTTGAGTCGATTTCGGGTGAAGCTGTACTGGGCTCTGCTTTACGCAATAAAATGAAAGCCCAGATTGCTAAAACAACTAATGCAATAAGTGTAGGAAATATAATCAGCTTAAACCAAGCAAAGCTAATCCCAATCACAATAATTAAAGTTTGAATGAGTGTTGAAACACACGACATTAATGCAGCGCCTGCATTAGTCGTAGCATTTGCTCGACCCGAACGGACCTCTAAACCTAAACTTGCGATGGTTGCTGTACTGGAAACAAATCCCGAAGCTAAAGAAGAGAGTAATAAAGCGTTTTTAGATGAGAGTAACCGTTTCGCAATATGGGCGAGTGCTTGTACAAATAAGATCAAAGTGAGTAATTTTAAAATCACATGCGGATTTAAAACTGGACCCCAAAAGGGTTTATTGGGTACTAAAGGCAGCGCTATTAACAGTAAGGCAAGTAGGAAAATACCATCACGTAATTCCGATTCGGTAATCCACTGACTTGCTATGCCATGCATAGACTGCTTTGCTAATAAAATAATGGTCATGATTACTGCGAGTCCAGCAGCCAATGAGATATTCCAAATGCAAAGTGCCCCAATAAAGTAAGTCATAATAAAGGCAAGTTCGGTGGTAACGCCCGGATCATTTGGCTGATTTTTAAGAGATACAATACTGATTGCCCCAACGAGAAGGGCACCTACAATTCCAATTTCAGTGCCGAATAAAAAACAGATGGCACCTAATAATGAACTAATTGCAAAAGAACGAAATCCGGCAAACGTTTTGTATTCATGTTTAAGCTTACTTCGTTCACGTTCTAAACCAATTAATAAGCCACAACCGAGCGCCGCAGCAATAACGGTAATGAATTCTTCAAAAGAAGTTGTTTGTAATGACATTGTCATTGGAAGCTCCATATTACTTCCTCTTTGGTTTATTGTTATAAATAGATTTGAATCGTTTTAAAAATCATATATTCACGTTCAGTTTATGCTTTTTATTATGGTGAGCATAGTGTCTTTTTTAGACAAAACCACATACACAGTTTTTTTATGAATATGAACTATGACGCAAAAAAATATTAAGTTGAGAATTGGTTTAATTATTTGAAGTTAAAGAATATTTAAAAGTTGTGTTTAGAAATTTTGTGATGGGTTAAATCGAAAATATCTCTGCTATATTATAAAAATATATTGGGGATAATGCATGAATGCACATGTACAAATAGATACGTATTGGTGTCTAGAACAACTATTACAAGAAGGCCGTATTACAGAACGAGATAAATTACTTGTACAGTCAAGCCACCGCCAAAAAGACCAATTAAAGTGGCATCCATTACAGTGGATTGCACATTTTAATTTAAAAGATCAGCAGTACACACACGCTCATTTAAGTTTAAACCGTTTGTGTTTATGGTTTGCAGATCGAGTTCAGCTCCCTTTATTTGTGATTGATCCTTTAAAGGCAGATGTTAGTGCTTTAACTCAAGTCATGTCACAAGAGTTTGCCGTTCGTAATCATATTTTAGCTGTTGAAATTCATGCCGACCGAATCGTGATTGGAACAGATCAACCATTTCAAACAGATTGGCTAAACAATTTAGAGCGGAGTCTAGCGCCTAAAAAAATTGAGCGGGTACTGCTTAATCCTGAACAGTTACAACGTTATTTGCGAGAATATTATCAGGTCAGTCGTGCGGTAAACTCAGCTCAAAAAGATGCAGCTCATGACCGCGACAATAAAAATGTTGAAGCCCTTTTACAACTTGGAGATAGTCAAAACCCTGATGCCAATGATCAGCATATTGTGAAATTAGTCGACTGGATTTTACAGTTTGCGTTCGAGCAGAGTGCCAGTGACATTCATATGGAACCGCGCAAAGACAATGGCAAAGTCAGGTTCCGTATAGATGGTGTTTTGCACACTATTTATAACATGCCTTCAAATACGCTAACTGCCGTGATTGCTCGCATTAAAATTTTAGGGCGTTTGAATGTAGCGGAAAAGCGTAAACCACAAGATGGTCGATTAAAAACACGGACACCTAAAGGTCAAGAAACTGAGTTACGTTTATCAACCTTACCAACAGCATTTGGTGAGAAACTGGTCATGCGTATTTTTGATCCCGATGTGTTGGTACGTTCTTTTCATCAATTGGGTTTTGAAGAGAGTTTATTACAACAGTGGCAGCAATTAACAAAAAATAGCCATGGGATTATTTTGGTTACTGGCCCAACAGGTTCAGGTAAAACCACAACGTTATATTCATCTTTAAAGCAGCTTGCAACAGATCAGGTCAATGTTTGTACCATTGAAGATCCGATTGAAATGCTAGAGCCTAGTTTTAACCAAATGCAGGTCAATAATGCCATTGAATTGGGTTTTGCAGATGGTGTTCGTGCGCTTATGCGTCAAGACCCAGACATTATTATGATTGGGGAAATTCGTGATCAAGATACAGCGAATATGGCCATTCAGGCGGCATTAACAGGGCATTTAGTATTATCAACTTTACACACCAATGATGCGCCGTCTAGTTTGACTCGTTTACATGATTTGGGCGTGCAACCATTTTTGACAGCAGCCACAATTTTAGGTGTATTGGCGCAGCGGTTAGTGCGACAGCTTTGTCCGCACTGCAAGCAACAAACTCATATTAATGAGGATGAGTGGCAACACCTAACATTTGACTACATTATGGAAATACCAGATAAAGTTTATCAGGCAATCGGGTGTGAACAATGTCGTCATACAGGCTATAAAGGACGAGTCGGTATTTATGAATTTATGCCAGTCAGTCTTGAGCTTAAGCATCTTATTGGTAGTCATATGACCTTAAATGATTTGAGAACACAAACTAAAAAAGAAGGTATAGAACCTTTAAGAATTGCGGGTGCCCGAAAAGTGATTGATGGTCTTACAACACTAGAAGAGGTATTGCGGGTTGTGCCATTAAATTAACTTTTTCTTAAGATTCACCTCATCTATGCCTGTTGTACTTATGTTATTCCAAGATGCGATTAAAAAGGTGATCTTATGAAAATGCTTAAAGCAATACTAATGACTACAGGTTTAACAGCTGCGGGTGTGGCTATGGCGAATATACCTGTGAATCAGGCAGCAATTGCTCCAGCAACGCTAACAACTGTTAAGCATGCATTAACGGCGAAAGATAATACACCAGTCAAATTACAGGGTCAGGTTGTAAAATCTTTAGGCGATGAAAAATATCAGTTCCGTGACAAGACAGGTAGCATTACAATTGATGTAGATGATGAACTTTGGCAGGGTCGTCCTATTTCACCAAACACAAATGTGACTTTAATTGGTGAAGTCGACATCGATTATAAGCCTTTAAAACGTGTAGAAATTGAGGTCGATCAAGTTCAGTTCTAATTCATTGATCTCTAGATCTACTACTTTTAGCCGCATTTAAATGATGCGGCTTTGCTTTTTTTATAAAGGCTTGGCAAGATTAAAACAGCATATAACAGGAAAAATAGATGAGAATTTTGCTTGCAGAAGATGATCGATCTCAAGCTGAAAGTATTCAATCATGGTTAGAGCTAGACGGTTACCAGGTCGATTGGGTCGAAAGAGGTGATTATGCGCTTACGGCAATCGAACAGCATGACTATGACTGTATTTTACTTGATCGGGGACTGCCGCAATTAGCGGGTGAAAAAGTTCTAACAACGATCCGTTATAAACAAAAAAATGTTCCTGTTATTTTTATTACCGCACGTGACAGCATTCATGATCGAGTAGAAGGACTAGATTTAGGCGCAAATGATTATTTGGTTAAGCCTTTTAGTTTAGAAGAGCTTTCTGCCCGAATTCGCGCTCAATTGCGTAAACAAACTTTGAGTCAACAATCGATTTTAACATGGGGTGATTTGCAACTTGATACACAAGCAAAAGTTGTATTAAGCGCTGGCAAGTCTATTGATTTAACAGCCAAAGAATTCCAAATATTGCGTAAGCTGATGGTTCATCCTGAACATATTATTACCCGTGATCAATTAGAAGAAGCACTCTATGCATGGGGTGAAGAAATTGAAAGTAACGCGATCGAAGTATTTATTTATCAGCTTCGAAAAAAAATCGGAAGTAGCTGCATTAAAACCATACGGGGGCTAGGCTACCGTATGGGAGATTTAAAATGAAATCGAATCGCTCATCTTTGCAGTCGCAACTGGTTAAAACCACCATGTGGAGCAGTGTCGTGGTAGGTTTGCTGGCTTTAAGCTTACTTACCATATTTTCTGTTTATCACAACATGTCAGTGCAAGATGAAATCATGGATGAAATTTCAGATACTTTGCTGGTTTCTGATCTTTCCCAACATTCCATGAAACAGTTTGATCAACTCAGTGATGAATTTGATATTCAGTATGAGTTATTGAGCTCTGGTCAATTACTTACCCATTCTCATAGCTATCAACATGAACTCTTTGAACAAGGAAACTTATCGGAAGGTTTTTCATATTTTTGGTTTGATGGTCAATTATGGCGCAGTCTAGCTGCACAAGAAGAAGACTCTCAACTACAAGTTGAAGTCTTCCAGCCAATGAGTACACGGATTGAAGAGGTATTCAAAGCACTTGCGGGATATAGTGGCCTGATGGTGTTGTTCTGGCTGTTACAATGGGCAATTGTACGTTGGCGTACGAAACAGCAATTGGCCGCTCTAAATTTACTCTCTAAACGTATTGCTCAAAAAACTGCTTCAAATTTAGAACCAATTCAAGACCCGGATGTCATTACCGAAATTCAGCCTGTGATTGATGCTTTAAACCAATTACTTGCAAGATTGCAAAGGGCATTAGTGGCTGAGCAGCGTTTTACAGCAGATGCTTCCCATGAACTACGTTCTCCGTTGTCTGCTATACAAATGCGCCTTCAAGTTTTACAGCGTAAATATCAACATGTTCCAGAACTTCATCAGGACTTTGAACGCATACAAGAAGATGTTTCAAGAAGCACAAAAATACTTGAAAACTTACTGCTTCTGGCTCGCTTAGAACCCAATGAAGCAGAGCAGCCTGAACTTCCCAAGACCGTTATCGATTTAAATTACTTACTGGCTAGAGTCATTGAAACTGTAACTTTAGATGCGAAAGCTAAACAGATGTTGATAGAGACAAATACCTTATCGACAGAAACTAAAACGTTTGCGAATGAAGAATTGCTGTTTATTGCTTTTAGAAATTTATTTGATAATGCCATTCGTTATAGCCCGACTTTAGGCTCTATTCATGTCGAGATGAGTCAGGATGAACAGCAAATTAAGGTCGCTATAGAAGATACAGGAAATGGTGTAGATGATGAGGTATTACAACGGTTAGGGCAGCGTTTTTTTCGAGTATTAGGTACTCAGCAGCAAGGTTCAGGGTTGGGAATTTCAATTACTCGAAAAATTATTGAATTGCATAATGGTGAATTGCGTTTTATGCATGCTGAACGGGGTGGTTTGAGGGTAGAGGTTAGTCTTCCATTATAAAAAATAGCATGGTTACCCATGCTATCCATTTTTTGTTTTCCCACGAATATTATTGAAACGCGAGTGTATTTTTTATTTAGTTAAAATTAGACGATTGTTGCGAGTGAGGCGTAAACGATATTCCTCGCCAGCATGCATAATGCGGATTTCACGGCCTAATGCAAAGAGGTTATTAGAATGTAACATTGGTAAGGCATGAGCTGTTTCATTGTTACGAGTAAATAAGCTAAAAGGTGCGTTCATTTGTTGTGCTCCGTGGTATGTTCTTGAACGATTTAAATGATAATCATTATCGAATAGATCTGTCAATGAGATTTTAAAAAATTTATAAAATGATAAAATTTGCTTACACTTGAGAAAAGTTTTAGAGAGTATAAAAATGCCCAAACCAATCGTTGATGTCGCTATAGCAATCTTGATCCATCGCGGAAAAATATTAGTTGGATGGCGCGAAGAGCAGCAACATCAAGGTGGAAAGCATGAGTTTCCTGGTGGCAAAGTTGAGCAGGGTGAAACACCCGAAGAAGCCTGTCGCCGGGAAATTTATGAAGAAGTCGGTATTGGTTTAAAAGATTGGCACCAATTTGATTATATTCACCATGAGTATGATGACATTATTGTCAATTTACATTTATTCCATAGTTATGTGCCTGATGAACTATTAAATCTTATTCATCAACCATGGGCATGGTACACGCGTGAACAGCTACTTCACTTAAACTTTCCAAAAGCGAATAAAGACATCATAAAACGACTTTATTGGCCTCATCTCATCAAAATTAGCAATACGCTTGCATCGGTAGAAAGCAGTGATGCTTTATTGTATTGGCGTATAGAAGATGAATCTGACCAGCAATATGTAGAGCAATTAAGCGCATTAGATGAAAATCAGTTATCAAACTTAATCATTAATATCGATATCTGGCAGCAATTAAGCCCTGAATTAAAAAAACAGATTAAGACCGTTCATTTAAAACAATCTCAGCTCATGAATTTGCATAAAGGTGATTTAACAGTCGGCGTACGTTATATTGCCGCTTGTCATGATGCAGTTTCTTTAAAGCAAGCTGAGCAGATTGGTTGTGATGCTGTTTTTATTAGCCCTGTAAAGCCAACAACGACTCATCCAGAAGCTGTGGCATTAGGTTGGGAACGCTTTGCTGAACTTGCTAAAAATAGCCAGATTCCAGTTTTTGCGTTGGGAGGAGTGCATCCTGATGATTTAATCTCTGCACAGCAGCATGGCGCCTATGGCTTGGCAGGTATTCGTAATTTCTAATAAGAAAATAAACAAGCATTAAAAGCTAGAGGGCTTTTAATGCTTGTTGTGCTTCTTGAACAGTTTTTGGGTTATTACGTTGTTGTCCAGCTTTTAAAATGGTCAACCAAAGTTGCTTTTTCATTGCCTGACTTTGGGCAAAACTCAAACCACGTCGTGCTAAAGACTCAGCATTAGAATATTGCTGTTTATGGTTTGCCGTAAGTGCAAGAAATAAATAAGTCTCAGACGCTTGTGGGGCTAAACGCTGTGCTTGAAGCGCATAGCTTTCAGCTTGTGACCATTGCTGGTTTTTGTAAGCCTGTTCGGTTTTTTGCATTAAGACTTTAAATGCAGGTAACTGGCTTCCATCATCATTAAAGCGCTGGGCCTTCTTTTGCTGCGGAACAATCACCTGTAAATTTTTGCGTTGAATTTCTGGATGCTCATAAGGTGTAATTTTTACACCAGATGGAGTTTCCGTCTTTTTGACTGGTGGAGTAGGTGTTTTGTCTTTGGAGTCAGAATGATCAGGTAAAGTTGTACAGCCGACCATGAGAACAGCACCAATATAAAAAACACCTTTCTTCAACATATCCTAATTTCCTGTTAACGCTTAGTTGTTATAACTACCACTTGAAATCACACGTGAGTTATTTGACAGATCTTGTTGCATCTGGCTTTCACTTTCACGAATATAACTGTCGGTATTATCATCCTGAGAGTCGGGAGTTGTGTTATCACTTTGTGGCGTATATGTTGGATCAACTTGATAATAAGGTGCTCCACATGGCGTAGCACGGTGCGGAACTGTATGCGTTAGCATCGGAATATACATAGCACCATCACAAGCCTGAGCAGATAAATCACCTGATGCACGATCAATCCACTGCCACTGTACAGTGTCTGGTTGACGTATATTAACAGGAGTTTGGCGTAACTGTTTCATCACACTTGTCCACACAGGCAATGCACCCGATGAACCTGTTAAACCAGTCACTTTGTTATCATCTAAACCTAGCCATACTACAGCCACATGGTTGCCTGAATAGCCTGCAAACCATGAGTCACGTGTATCGTTAGTCGTACCAGATTTACCTGCCAATTTTAAAGCTGGAGATAAGCTGCTATAGGCTGAACGACCAGTACCCGAAGACATGACCTGTTGTAAACCATAATTCATGATATAGCCAACAGCCGGATCAATCGTTTGTTGAACATTCAGGCCATAACGGTCAAGTAAACGACCATTCGCATCTACCACAGATCGAATTGCACGAGTTGGATATTTAAAGCCGCCTGTAGCGAAGTTCTCATAGATTCCGAGTACTTCCATTGGTGACATATTGACTGCCCCAAGGAAAATAGAAGGGTAGGCAGGAATCGTTGACTCAACACCAAACTTTCTTAGATTATTGGTAAATGTTGATAAACCAAACTCTTGACCTAAACGTACAGCAGAAAGGTTATATGAGTTTGCTAATGCTTCACTCAAGCTTACGATGCCATGTCCACCACCGCTATAGTTTTTAGGTGTCCAGCTTTTACCGCCGTCTACAGGAACACTAATCGGTGCATCTTCAATTTGAGTTGCCCAGTTATAACGTCCAGATTCAATAGCACTTAAATAAATCACAGGTTTCAATAAAGAACCGACTTGACGTTTCGCATCTAAAGCACGGTTAAAACCAGTAAAGTCTTGTGTAGAGCCAACGGCTGCAACGAGCTCACCATTTTCAGGATGTGCAATCAGTACAGCACCTTGTAGGTTTTTCAAACGTGCTGGGTTGCTGTTGGCTAAGCGATCTACTGAAGCTTTAAACGCGTTTTGAACTTGAGTTTGAGTAATTGGGTCTAAGGTCGTAAAAATACGTAAGCCCTGATTGGTTAAATCACTTTCTTGATATTCTGTACGCAATTGACGACGTACAATATCTAAAAAGTCTGGGAACTTTGCAGGCCCTAAACTTGGTTTACTTAACACATTTAAAGGACGTGCAATTTCATCTTCATATTCAGCTTGAGTTAAATAACCCATCACACGCATGTTATTTAACACAGTGTCGCGGCGTTTTTTTGCACCTTCAGGGTTTTTCCAAGGATTATATAAAGAAGGGCCTTGTACCAAACCTACTAAATAAGCTTGTTGCGCAACACTAAGTTCACGTAATGGTAAACCAAAATAAAATTGTGAAGCCAAACCATAGCCATTAATTGAGTAGCTACCGTTTTGGCCCAAATTCACTTCATTTAAATAGGCTTCTAAAATTTCATCTTTGCTGTAATGCAGCTCGATGAGCAAAGCCATTAATGCCTCATTAACTTTACGTTTTAGTGTACGTTCAGGTGTGAGGTAGAAGTTTTTAACTAATTGTTGAGTCAGGGTTGAGCCACCTTGACGCTTTCCACCTGTGATATTACTCACTAGGGCACGAGCCGTACCGCGAATTGAAATACCATGATGATGATAAAAATTGCGGTCTTCTGTAGAAATTAAAGCTTCAATGAGTGGTTTAGGAACGTTATTCAGTTTAATAAGTACACGGTCTTCATTGTGTTGAGGATAAATTCCTCCAATGAGTAACGGTTCTAAGCGTGCAACGCCAGTTGAAGAAGGTTTGGTACTTCGAACTTCAACAACTTGATCATTTGCAAAACTTAACTCTAAGACTTGTTCAGGTTCAACACTGTCTCCGTAGTCAAAACCACGGGTGTGAACATACATATTGCTGCCTTGAGCAACATAGGTACCCGATTTATCATAACTACTCGAAGTTTTATAACCCAATAGCTTTAATTCTTGAGCGAAATTTGCTTGGCTAATAGGCGCGTTATTATAAATTTCCAAAGGACGTGCAAAGACTTTGGCAGGAATATCCCATCGCTGTCCTTCAAATTTTTCACGGATAATATTATCTAAACGAATCAGATAGATACTAAGAGCAATAAAAGCACCAATGACCAAAATGGAAAAGATTAGTGCAAAGAAACCGATACCACGTTCAAACTTCATAAAAATGAGATAAAACCCTAACAATGCCTGTAATGATGCGATAGCTTGTCATCAATTTGCAATGATAAAACTGTGAATAATTGGAAAACTTAGATTGAATTTTACAGCATCTTGTTGTTATGTTTTTTTAAATTAATCAGGTTAATGTTATTATAGGCGCGTATCGCAGCGGAGCTTACTCATTCGTGCAAATTTCACATAAGTCGTTCAGAAACGTCGGGTTAATTGGTCGACCAGATAAATCATCAGTTGTAGAAACACTATGTTTAATTCATGATCATTTGTTGAACTTAGGCTTAAACCCCATTTTTGATCAGGAAACTGCCGAATTAGTGCCCTATGATCATGCACAGGTGGTGAGTCGTCATTTATTAGGTGAAGTTGCTGATTTGGTGATTGTCGTTGGAGGCGATGGCTCTTTACTCCATGCTGCAAGAGCTTTGGTTCGTTACAATACGCCTGTTATTGGAATTAACCGTGGGCGATTAGGTTTTTTAACCGATATCAAACCTTCTGAAGCCATTTTTAAACTTGACCAAGTGCTACAAGGTCATTTCCAGCTTGATCGTCGTTTCTTACTTGAAATGGAAGTGAGGACGAATGGTGAAGTCATTTATGATGCAATTGCTCTAAATGATGTAGTACTGCATTCGGGTAAGTCGGTACATATGATTGACTTTGAACTTAACATTGATGGCCAATATGTTTATCGCCAGCATAGTGACGGTTTAATTGTTTCGACTCCAACCGGATCAACAGCTTATGCGTTGTCAGGTGGTGGACCAATTTTACATCCGAGTATGGATGCCATTGCATTAGTTCCAATGCATCCGCACACTTTGTCATCACGCCCAATCGTAGTCGGCGGACAAAGCGAAATTAAGATTGTTATTCGCGAAAATCGGGTGTTACCGATGGTGAGTGCAGATGGTCAACATAGCATATCGCTCAATGTTGGAGATAGTTTACACATCCGTAAACATCCATTTAAACTAAGTTTATTGCATCCACCAGGTTATGATTTTTATATGGCCTGCCGTACCAAACTTGGTTGGAACCAAGATTTTGAATCTTTCCAAAGAGATGAATCATGAATATTGAACAAATGCTATCTATTTTAAACCCTGAGATTGTAGAGCGTTTAAAAACAGCAGTAGAAATTGGTAAATGGCCAAATGGCGTTGTTTTAACAAAAGAGCAGCGTGAAACTTGTATGCAAGCTGTAATTGCTTGGGAGTTAAAGAACTTACCAGAAGAGCAGCGTAGTGGTTATATTGACCGCGGTAAGAAAGAAGAAGGTGAAGTTTGTGAAGATGATCATCACAAACATGAGCCAGAATTTAAACCAATTCGTTTTGTTTAAAACTTAATAAGACAGAAAATTTATTTTTGGTTATTCCATACAACCTCATAGAGCATGTTTTTCATGAGTTGTAGCATATAGACTTTTATTACTTTTGAAGGATCAAAAGTAACCAAAAATCCTTTGTATCACTGACGATACTTCCATGTATCGCAGTGATACGGTCGACATCCATGTCGACCTTCACGATAGCATCTGTTAACTACGAATTAAGATTGCTTGAATTTCTTGTTCCCCATAATACTTTTGCTTTCAGCATTGCCTCTTCAAAACTAGTAACAACTCCCATGGTATATAGTGCAATTCCGATGGTTTCTGTTACTGCCATTTCCCCATATTCATGATGCTGCTGACCTAACCATACTGCTTTAAAAGTTGCTAAATCTAATTCTTCTTCAGTTGGACTACGTTCAGGTGTGAGCTTTGGTAACTCATGTTCATAGAGTTCACCATTTTTGATACCGCAAATGAGTGTTTTTGCATCTGGATTTCGCTCAAATTCACCGCCTTCACCTTTAATGACAGCACTATTTTGATAGCCTAAGCGCAATGCACTATGTTGATGTGAGGTTCTGTAGGCAGGATGGAATATCGCTTGTAAGGTGGCTTTTGCATTAAAAGGATTGATTAATCGGGCTAAAGTATGAATAGGTGAGCGTAATCCCATCACATTTCTTAAAGAAATCAGTTCACTTAAAACAGGTGAAATCACATCTAGAGGTAAGTAAGCGAAATTTTGCTCTGCTAGGTGTGTCCGAACATCTTGTTCTGAGTGACAAATTGGATAATCAAGATATTCTAAAACTTGCTCGGTATAGACGCGGTTAAGGGTATGGCCTGATGCACCGTGCATTACAATTTTATAACCGTGCTCTGCAAGAGTGAGAGCTGCTAACAAAAACCATGGGTAATGTTTACGTTTACCAGCATAAGATGACCAGTCTAAATCAACATTTAAAGGCTGGAAATTAAGTTGGTCTCTAGTCGCTTGAACAAATCCTGCGAGTTCATCAATAGATTCTTCTTTAACCCGAAGCAACATTAAAAAAGCGCCTAACTGCACATCAAGCACTTCACCTTTTAAAATCATGGTAAATGCTTGATAAGCTTCTTCATAGCTTAAAGAACGCGAACCACTTTTTCCCTTACCTAAAATACGAACATATTGAGCAAAAGGGTGTTCAGCATCTTTATAGATATTACGTTTAGTATTCATCGTAGTTCAAAAACAATAAAATGATGGGATGCAGGCAGCTCAAAATGAAATGTCCACAAGTATTTAATCAATATGACATAAAAAACTGTCGAAAAAATATCAAAAGTGTTTCTTATACTAAAGTCTTAGGGCTGCATGAGTGTTTTTTGTGCGTATTAGCCAAAAATTTAACCGAATCATAATTTAATTCGAGTACACTTTCTCGTGCTTTTTTGAGCACTCATATCATAATTTTCTGTGATTCTCCTATATCTTCAGCTTTTTATTGAAAAAGTAAGAGGTTATTTCTAACTACTCAAAGTGGTTAGAAACTTCAGGTATTCTCCTGTTTTAGAAAACAACTTTTTTTTGTTTTCATTGAGGTAGTAGGAAGGTTTTTTGTTTACAAAGAACCGTTTCCCTTTTGCGGTGTTCATGTGAAAGGTTAGGGCTGTGTATTCGTAAAGAATAGACGTTTCATTTTGGTATTTCCAACGGACTTGGAAATATAGATTGAAGTAAAGTTATGGCTAAAAAACCGATTTATAAATCACTTTATTTTCAGGTGATTATTGCGATTATTGCGGGTGTTTTGGTAGGGCATTTTTCCCCAAGCTCAACGCAAATTGTCAATGGTGTTGAACAACATATCCCAGGTTTAGGTGAGAAACTCAAGCCATTAGGTGATGCCTTTATTCGTTTGATCAAGATGATCATCGCTCCAGTTATTTTCTGTACCGTGGTCAGCGGTATTGCTGGCATGGAAAGCATGAAGTCAGTCGGAAAAACTGGCGGCGTCGCGTTGTTATATTTTGAAGTTGTTTCAACAATTGCACTTCTGATTGGCCTTGTTGTAATTAACATTGCTAAACCGGGTGTAGGGATGAATATTGACCCTACAACTCTAGACACCTCAGGCATTCAAAAATACGTCAGTTCTGGTGAGTCACAATCTACTATTGATTTCTTAATGCACATCATTCCAGATACGGTTGTTGGCGCATTTGCAAATGGTGAAATCTTACAAGTCCTTCTTTTTGCAATTCTCTTTGGTTTTGCTTTACATAAATTAGGTGATGCGGGACGTCCAGTTTTAAAATTTATTGATCAAGTTGCACATGTGTTCTTTAACATTGTGAACATGATTATGAAACTGGCTCCGATTGGTGCATTCGGTGCAATGGCATTCACCATTGGTAAATATGGCGTTGGTTCACTTGTACAATTAGGGCAATTAATTCTCTGCTTCTATGTTACGTGTCTACTCTTTATCTTCTTGATTTTGGGTACAATCAGCCGTATGAGTGGATTCAGTATCCTCAAAATGATTCGCATGATTCGTGAAGAGTTGTTAATTGTACTTGGTACATCTTCTTCTGAATCTGTTTTGCCTCGTATGTTGCGTAAACTCGAAATTGCAGGTTGTGAAAAGTCTGTAGTCGGTTTGGTTATTCCAACAGGTTATTCATTTAACCTAGATGGAACGTCAATTTATTTGACTATGGCTGCAATCTTTATTGCTCAGGCAACGAATACTCAGCTTGATATTCAACATCAGATTACTTTGCTATTAGTACTCTTAATCTCATCTAAGGGTGCGGCGGGTGTAACAGGCTCTGGTTTTATTGTTATGGCGGCAACTTTGTCTGCTGTTGGACATATTCCAGTTGCAGGTTTGGCATTGATTTTAGGTATTGACCGTTTCATGTCAGAAGCGCGTGCTTTAACTAACCTTGTTGGTAACTCTTTAGCGACAATTGTTGTTGCGAAATGGGTCGGTGCTTTAGATAAAGATAAGCTTAATGATGCTTTAAATAATCCAGATGAAGTCGACAGAAAAATGATGGAACCAAAAAGTCCTCAAGTCGCTGAAGGTCTAGATTAATTCAAAGAAACCTATATAAAAAAGGAAGCTAAAGCTTCCTTTTTTATTGGCTGACTGAAAAGTACAGTTTTAATGAGCAGCTATGCCATGACAGTTGCTAAAAAAATGATTAGCATGCACAGCAATGAGATTCGATAAAACAATAAAGCTGAAGGAAAATATTATGTTGGCATATGATGCAGATTTAGAATTATTCCGTGATAATTTTAAACGTTTTATGAGTGAGCATATTGCGCCTCACTACGACCAATGGGAACGTGAAGGAATTATGCCTCGTTCAGTTTGGAATCAACTGGGTGAAAATGGCTATTTATGTGTGGATGTTCCAGAAGAATATGGTGGTTATGGGGTTCCAACTTACTATTCATTAATGTTAGTTGAAGAATCTGCACGTGCTGGTTTTTGTGCACTATCAACAGCTATTTCTTGTCATTCTGAAATTGCTGCACCGTATATTTTACATATCGGGACAGAAGAGCAAAAACAATATTGGTTACCGAAAATGGTAACAGGTGAAGTTGTTGGGGCAATTGGTATGACTGAACCTGGAGCAGGCTCTGATTTACAATCAATGCGTACTAGTGCCATTTTGCAAGACGATCATTATTTATTAAATGGTTCAAAAACATTTATTTCAAATGGACAACATGCTGATCTTGTTGTGCTTGCAGTAAAAACTGACCCTCAAGCACGTGCAAAAGGTGTGTCATTATTATTAGCAGATACACATCTGGAAGGCTTTAAAAAAGGCACAAATCTCGACAAAATCGGCCTACATTCTCAAGATACATCTGAGCTGTTTTTTGACAATGTGAAAGTACCTAAAAACCAATTACTTGGTCAAGCTGGGCAAGGTTTTGCTTATTTAATGCAAGAGTTACCTCGTGAACGTACTGCAATTGCCTCTACTGCAATTGGGGCAATTCGCGGTGCGATTGATTTGGCAACAGCTTATGTAAAAGAGCGTCAAGCATTTGGTCAACCTATTTCACAATTCCAAAATACACGTTTTGTTTTAGCACAAGCAAAAATTGATGAGCTTGCTACAGCAGCTTTTTATGAAAGAAACGTTGCCTTATATCAAGAAGGCAAACTAGATGTAGAAACGGCTGCGGCATTGAAAAGTTTCAGTAGCGATATGCAAATGAAGGTCGCAGATAACTTACTCCAACTTTTTGGTGGGTATGGTTATATGACTGAATATCCAATTTCACGTTTCTTTGTAGATGCCCGTATCCAACGTATTTACGGTGGTACAAATGAAATTATGAAAGAAATCGTAGCGCGTGGATTAATTGGCAAAGCCTAATTAAGCAGAGAAAAAACAGCCTGTCTTAGAACAGGCTGTTTTGTTTTTAACTATTTAGTCTTCTGTTGAATGACAGGATAGTTTTGTTGTTTCGGTAATTGCTGTAATGCATGATTCATCTTTCTTAAAAACTCATCTGCTTCATCTTGACGGAATGAATCTTCGGTATATGCACTACGTTCTTGAAAAACGACACCACAACCAGTTATTTTCATATTTTCAGGATTAAATGACCAGTCATTTGGATTCTTTAAGTTAATGTTTAAATCACTATCACAACTTTTCCATAAACGTAAAAACTCATTTGATAGTTCTGCTTTAAATCCTCGTGCTGGATAGACCGAGAAGCCTTTCATTTCGGGATTAGAAAACTGTATAAACATGTTTACTGGCATACCGCCCCAAATGATTGCTGTATCTTCTGGTAAAGCAATGCCTGATAAATTTTTCTCTTTTAAAGCATGTGGTTGCTCAAACTTCTGCCTGAAATTTTGCGACTGATAGGTGAGCTTGGTTTTAGGTGGGATTGGAATGCCACGAACTTGATTGCTGACAGTCGTCATATAGTACGGAGAATTATCAGTACCGTTGCATCCTGCAATTATTGGGCAACCGCCACAAGCCGTTAAACTAAAACTTGTAAGACCCAGAAGACCTAAAACAATAATTTTATTCATTCTATTTTACTGTTGTTATGACATATTGGGTCAGTATAACCAATCTATGCATTAAGAAGTCTATCTTTAAGAGCAACGAAATAATCAGCTTTAAATGTAAGTATGTTTTTACTTGGCTGGCTGCTGCACTCGCCCATCAAATAAAGATTTACAGCTTTCTAGGTCTTTGCACGAAGCAAACATAAGGGCTTTAGGTAGGCTCGCATACAAATTTGTAATGTGTTGTTCAGCTGGGTTATAAAAATGCCAATAACTAAATTGATCTGAACGTTTATTTTCCAGAGCTTTAAAGAAATCTGTTTCGTTAAATTTATTATCAAGTTGAGTACGAGGCCCACCTTGCTCATGTGTACCGACCGTGGTCAAAAGCATCGGAGAATTGTTTTGTTTTTGACTTTGCCAATCATTTAACTGTTGAAATAACATACCTTGATCAAACCAAAGAGAAGGGCTTGCAGCAAAGTAACGCTGAAATGCATCCGGCTTTTGAAAAAAATGATAAAGAACTAACAAGCCTCCAAAAGAATGTCCATATAGACTCTGTTGTTGACTATTAACTGGAAATTGTTTTGCAATTTCTGGTTTGAGTTCATCATTTAAGAAATTGATGAATTTATCAGCACCACCATATTTATATTTACCTTGTGCCTGAAATTCAGCAGAAGGTTTTGGTGTGTAATCATAAGCACGTTTTTGCACATCAAAAGTTTTTTGCTGAGGGTAACCAACCGCGACGATCATGAGCGGGGCTAGACCTAATTTTGCTGAACCGGCACCAATTGACTCGGCAATATTGGCAGCACTTGGGAATGTTGCATTGCCATCTAATATATAAAGTACTGGATAACCATGTTGGGGTGGGGCAACGGGTGGTTTATAAATTTGAATAAGATAATCATGGCCTGTATTTTTAGATTTAATTTGAAATTGTGCCTGATTATTTTGAAAAACGATTTTTGATTGATTTTGTGTAGAAGTTTGAGCCAAAACAGAGCTGCTTATTAATGAGCTCAAAAGCAAACAGCAAGGTAAAAAGAAAAATGATTTATGCATAATGGGGAATAATAAAATTTATTACACAAATGATAAATGAAAATCATTATCAAATAAAGTAATTCAAGGAATGTGCGCAAAAAGGTTAATGAAAAAAGCTCTTACAGCCATATTGCCTAACAAATCAAAGCAGACTATTGTTATACTCTCGTTTAAAAGATGATTTTACTGAGGCTGCATTCTAATGATCAACGATGATCAAAACAAAACGACTTCTCTTAGTTTAGAACAAATTCGCGAAGATATTGATAGCGTGGATCAACAGATTCAAGAATTATTAAATCGACGCGCAAGCCTTGCTGAAGCTGTTGCGAAAGCTAAATTTGCTTCCGAAGAGAATCCTTTGTTTTATCGTCCTGAACGTGAAGCACAAGTCTTACGTAAAGTTATGGAGCGTAACCAAGGTCCTTTGTCTGATGTAACCATGGCGCGTTTGTTCCGTGAAATTATGTCGGCTTGCCTTGCTTTAGAGGCGCCGCAAAGTATTGCATTTTTAGGGCCGGAAGGTACTTTTACTCAATCTGCTGTGCTTAAGCATTTTGGCAAAGATGCGGTTGTACGCCCACTTCCAACTATTGATGAAGTCTTCCGTGAAGTGGAAGCAGGTAGTGCACATTACGGTGTAGTTCCAGTTGAGAACTCATCTGAAGGTGTTGTAAACCATACCTTAGATTGCTTTAAAACATCGAATTTAAATGTGATTGGTGAAGTTGAATTACGTATTCATCATCAATTCCTTGTTTCTGAAAATACACGTAAAGACAGTATCAAGCAGATTTATGCTCATCAACAAACTTTGGCTCAATGCCGTCAATGGTTAGATGCGCATTATCCAGGTGTTGAGCGCGTTGCTTTAAACTCAAATGCAGAAGCTGCCCGCCGTATTCGCAACGAATGGCATTCAGCAGCGATCGCATCTGATATTGCAGCAGGCATGTATAACCTTGAAATCTTACATAGCAACATTGAAGATAATCCGGAAAATACAACACGTTTCTTAGTGATTGGTCGTGAAAAAATTCCACAAAGCGGTAATGATAAAACATCGTTATTGATTTCAGCACATGACCGTGCAGGTGCTTTATTAGAAATTTTAGCGCCATTTGCAAAACATAATATTAGCTTAACGAGTATTGAAACTCGTCCAGCATTACCTGAAAAATGGGCATATGTATTCTTTATCGATTTAGAAGGTCATATCGAACAAGAGAATGTTGCTGCTGCGATTAATGATATTCGCCCAATGGTGAAAGAGATTCGTATTTTAGGTTCTTATCCCGCTGCTGTTCTGTAATTACTTATGTTGGAATGATGACATGCATCAAGATAAGCATGTCATTATGCTTAAAAACAAATTGCTCAAAGGTTTAAATAACTTTGAGCAAAAGCAAAGTTGAAGTTATGTCACAACCCCTATTTAAAAAAGTTGCATTTATTGGTTTAGGACTCATCGGGTCGAGTTTAGCTCGTGTTATTGTTGCAGAAAACTTGGCCACAACAGTTGTTGCATCTACACGCTCACATAAAACTTTAGAAGATGCAAAATCACTTGGCTTAATACAAGAAGGATTTTCTGATCCTGTTGAAGCAGTGAAAGGGGCAGATTTAGTCGTTTTAGCCTTGCCAGTACGTGCTACGCAAAAAGTGCTTGAGCAGATTAAACCTTATTTGTCAGAAACCACGATTGTAACTGATGTGGGAAGTACAAAAGGTAATGTCGTTGATGCAGCAAAAGCTGTATTTGGTGAAAATTTACCGGTAGGTTTTGTACCGGGACACCCTATCGCAGGTAGTGAACACACGGGTGTTCACGCGGGTAAAGTTGACTTATTTGCAAATCATAAAGTGATTTTAACGCCGTTACCAACCAGTGCAGAATGGGCTGTTGATAAACTGATTCAACTTTGGTCGGCAGCAAAAGCTGAAGTCATTTGTATGGATGTTGCCAAGCATGATGAAGTGCTGGCACATACGAGTCATCTACCCCATTTAATGGCATTTAATCTGGTCGAGCAACTTGCAAACCGTGAAGATAATCTTGATATTTTTCGCTATGCAGCTGGTGGCTTCCGTGATTTTTCGCGAATTGCGGCTAGCGATCCCCAAATGTGGCATGACATTTTCTTTGCCAATAAAACAGCGATATTAAATGCTGTAGATGGCTTCGAAAAGCAGCTTACTGTACTTAGAAAATTGATTGAAAGCGAAGATTCTCATGCATTAATGGGATTACTCGGCCATGCTCAAGCAGCACGTCAGCATTTCAATCATATGTTAGCCAAAAAACCTTTAATGGAGAAAAATAAGGTGACACAGCAATTCAGTATCTTACCGGGAAATAAAACTTTTAAAGGTAAATTTACCGTACCGGGTGACAAATCTGTGTCACATCGCTCCATTATGTTTGGTGCTATTGCCGAAGGCACTACCCATGTCACTGGCTTCCTCGAAGGTGAAGACGCGTTAGCAACTTTGCAAGCTTTCCGTGATATGGGCGTGAGCATTGAAGGCCCTAAGAATGGTGAAGTCACCATTCATGGTGTAGGCATGCATGGTTTAAAAGCGCCAGCAAGTGCATTGTATATGGGTAATTCTGGAACAAGCATGCGTTTGCTTTCAGGCATGTTATCAGCACAAAAGTTTGATTCAGTGATGACGGGTGATGCATCACTTTCTAAACGTCCAATGGAGCGTATTGCTAAACCATTGCGTTTAATGGGCGCGCAAATTCAAACTACAGGTGAAAAAGGTACACCACCTGTAAGTATTACTGGTGCTCAGCAATTAAAAGGCATCCAATACGATTTACCTATGGCATCTGCTCAAGTGAAGTCTGGTATTTTACTTGCTGGTTTGTGGGCTGAAGGTGAAACCTCGGTAACAGAACCAGAACCAACACGTGACCATTCAGAGCGCATGCTTCGCGCATTTGGCTATGATGTTAAAACCGAAGGCAACAAGATTTCTCTTGTTGGTGGCGGAAAATTAGTAGGTACTGACATTCAAGTACCATCAGACATTTCATCTGCTGCTTTCTTTATGGTGGGCGCTGCGATTACTAAGGGTTCTGATGTTGTTCTGGAAGCTGTAGGTATTAACCCAACACGTACTGGTGTAATCGAAATTTTAAAACAGATGGGTGCTGACCTAACTGTTGAAAATGAGCGTATTGCTGGTGGCGAACCTATTGCTGATATTCATATTAAAGGTTCACGCACACTTAAAGGCATTCATATGCCAGAAGACCAAGTGCCTTTAGCAATTGATGAATTCCCAGCATTATTTATTGCAGCAGCTTGTGCCGAAGGCCAAACGGTATTAACTGGTGCAGCAGAGCTTCGCGTGAAAGAATCTGACCGTATTCAAGTCATGGCTGATGGCTTAAAAATCATGGGTATTGACTGTACGCCAACTGATGATGGCATCATTATCGAAGGTAAAGGCAAATCTGGCGATTGGTCACCAATCTTTGCTGGCGGCGAAATCGAATCACATCATGACCACCGTATTGCCATGAGCTTTAGTATGGCTGGTCTTCGTAATTCTGGTCCGATTACGATTCACGGTACGGAAACAGTTGCTACCAGCTTCCCAACTTTTACTGAGTTGGCGAATCGTGCAGGCTTAACGATCGAAGTTAGCCAATAACTTTTTACCTAACACATTTTATAATTGCTAACACAATAGCAACGGCAGCAGCGGGCTAAAGGCTTGGCTGCTGTTTGTTTATTGCTTATGCTAAGCGCAGATAATGATAATAGTGTTAGGACAAAGGATGAAAAAATTACAATTTATTGCCAGTTGCCCACAACATGGGGTGCTTGATCATCCACCAAATGAATGCCATATCACTCAAGAATATGTAGCTGCTTTATTATTTAAACAATTGGGACATTATGGTTTTGATGCACAGCACATTGTGCATGAACATGAAAAGGTAGAAGTGAGTATCGATAATCATCTTTTACCTTTGTCTATTACTTGCCAAAAAACAGACCATGATGGGCATTTGATGTGTGAAATCTCTGCCAATCCAGATGAAGAACAAGACTGGTTTGAGAAAATTGAAACACAAAGCATTATTCGTCAGCTCGCGCAGGCTGTTGAAAATAGTTTGAAAGCCGATCAAAGCTTTTCAGCATTTGAATGGAAAAATTAAATAAAACGATTCTTAAAACTTTTTCATGAAGTACGGCTTTTAGAAAAGTCGTACTTTCTGTTTAAATTAAATATAAAAATACAAAATCTTTACTCAAATCTCTACCTATCTTTAATGTGTTGTGTATATTGAAATTATTAAGATATTTACATAATTAGAGTGTGGTTTTCATGACACAAGTTGATATTGCGGCGTTATCTCCTCAAGTCGTTTGGCAGCATTTTCAAACACTTTGCACTATTCCTCGTCCATCAAAACATGAACAGCAGCTTCGTGAGTTTTTACAAAACTGGGCTGAAAGTCGAAATTTAGAAACTTACGTAGATGAAGTCGGTAATTTGATTATTCGCAAGAATGCAACTGCGGATAAAGAACATGTATCTGGAGTTATTCTTCAGGGCCATTTAGATATGGTTACACAAGCCAATACGGGAACAGTACACGATTTCTTTAAAGACCCAATTCGTCCAATCCTTGAAGATGGCTGGTTAGTTGCCAAAGACACCACTTTAGGTGCTGATAATGGCATTGGAGTAGCTTTAGCTTTGGCAGTTTTAGACTCAAATGATATTGCTCATGGCCCAATTGAAGTTCTTTTAACAGTTGATGAAGAAGCAGGCATGAGTGGTGCACGGCTTTTACAGGCAGGTGTGCTAAAAGGAAAATGGTTATTTAATATTGATACAGAAGAGTGGGGCGAGTTATATCTCGGATGTGCTGGCAGTATTGATGTTGAAGTTGAACAACCACTCACTTATGAGACAATTCCTGAAAATTTGACGGTTGTAAATATTCAGGTTGCTGGCCTTAAAGGTGGTCACTCTGGCGTAGATATTCATTTAGGACGTGGCAATGCCAACGTTATTCTGGCCCGCTTTTTAAATGAGTATTTAGCAAAGCTTGGTGGACACCTTGTTGAGTTTACAGGTGGTACAGCTCGTAATGCTTTACCTCGAGAAGCTGTAGCGACTATTGCAATTTCATCTAACCAATTGCCTGAATTAGAAAAATTACTTGCTGAATACCAAACGACATGGAAAAACCAATTACAGGGTATTGATGACAACCTGCAATTAACTATTCAACCTACTAGCGTTGAAACGAATCAAGTGATTATTCAACAACAGCAAGGCGAATGGCTACAAGCTTTGGCAACAAGTCCATACGGCGTTGCAAATATGAGTCAAGCTCTTCCAGATGTAGTTGAGACTTCAAATAATATTGGGGTTGTAAAATTAAATCGAGAGGGTGGAAAAGCTGTCTTAATGGTCCGCTCAATGGTGAACCAAGAAGCCCAGGACTTTGCTAAGAAAATTCAGGCGCATTTTAGTCAGTTTAATATTGCTTCTAAACTCACACCATTAGTTTCAGGTTGGACACCAAATCCTGACTCAGCTGCTCTAAAGTGCTTACAACAAGCCTATCAAAAGGCATTTAACATTGAGCCAAATCTTAAAGTGATTCATGCGGGCTTGGAATGTGGAATTATTGCCGAGCATTATCCAGATTTACAGATGGTTTCGTTTGGCCCAGATATTCAGGGTGCGCATGCGCCAGGCGAGCGAGTCAAAGTTGATACCGTAGAGAAATGCTGGAAGCTGTTGGTGACAGCTTTGGCATCTGTAGAGTAGTTTTTATAAATAAGAAGCTCATGATTGAGCTTCTTAAACTTTGACCTTTACATGAAAATGATCTGGACTTAACTCGACAAACTCGATTTCACAATCAATAAATTTTTCAATCATGGCTGCTTGAGTACGAGTGTGTTCGCTAATACATTGTGCGGTGAATTCACCACCTTGACCTAAAGCTAAAGGTAGAAGCAATTGATCTGCCAAATACTCATCTACAACAGCCTGTGAAGATAAATATAGATTTACATCTTTTGCTAAATGATCAGCTATTTGCTCTGCACTTTTGCGCATCTCACCTAAAGCTGTAAACAGTTGAGTGTGATATTGATGAGCAACTTTCACATACACTGTATTGCCTTGGCTAATTCCATTTAAATGAAATTGCTGCTGAGAGCTTAAGTTTAGTTTTTTACTTAATGTTGTTAATTCACGTTGTGCTATCTGTGCTTCTTCTGAAAGATTTAATACAGCTGCAAAAGCTTCATTGCATTGCAAAGCACCACGATCTAATAAATTTAAGCTGTTTCGATGTTGCCATGGCTGAACGGTAATCTGAATTTCACCTGCACCAATTGGAAAAAAACCAGCTTTATTTAATCTGAAATCGACGTTAATTCCAATCTTCGCTAGAGCAGGTAAAAAGCAGTGTTCAATAAAATCTGCTGTTGGTGCAAGTGGGTTATGTGTACCCCCTGAAATGGTGAGTTCGGTAGCTTCATTTTGTAATAACAAAACAGGTAGAAGCGTTTGTAAAACCAGTGTTGTACTACCCGCAGAACCGATTTGAAATTGATATTTCCCACTTTGAACATGTTGAGGCGCGAAATATAAACGTTGGCTATGTAATTCAGCACCCTCTACATAAGCTTGGCTAATTTGTTGAGATGCTTGTACACAAACCAAATGTTGACGCATTAAACCTGCTTTTTTACGGCCTGCACGTATATTAATTAATTCAAAAGGCTGACCTGTAATCATTGAAAGGGCAAGGGCGGTTCTTAAAATTTGTCCCCCACCTTCACCTTGTGAACCATCAAGCTGGATGGCTGCTGGCATATTTACCAAAGCTTTATTCATTTCTATTTTCCTTATTTTTTCATTTAATTGAACATACTGTCAGTACATGGTAATGCGAAGTAACGCGTAACTTTGCTGTTGACAAAGGTTTACTAGGTACATAGTGCTGAGCCTGATAAGTGAATATCGATGCACGGCTCACATGCTGCCATAGCCGCCTGAATTATTTTCAATCCCTCAGATCGGAGTAACGCAGGATCTTGTACTCGCTCAGTATGTCCAAACTTTGATTGTGAAAATGATTTCACAAAATCTATTGTTTAGTCGATTAGATCAATTTGCCAGTTAGCAGCCTGAATTTTAATGTTTAAGTCACGGAGTTTCACACTGATATCATCAGTCTGCTTTTGTAAGCTAGAAACAGGAATGACTTTCTTCCACTTAATTTCACGTGAGCTATAACGATCAGGTTCTCGATGTGTATTGGCAATCGCATCTATTAAAATCTTATGCTGTTCAGCATAACTATCGCGCAAGCTTAATAGGGATAACAAGACTTTGCCATCTTCCAGTTTTGCTTGTGCATTGGTCAAATGAATACGACAAATCAATTGATTGCTTTCCTGAGCTAAAGCAAATACTCGTTTGATGAGTTCATTTGGATCTTCACTAGGTTCATCACCTTCTTGTACCAATACATTGGCATTAATTCGTTGTTTTAACGAAGCAAGCTTTTTCTGTTGATCGCTTCGAAGTAAAAGTGCTTCTGCGAGTTTCATTCTTCTATCTCTATTTTATTCCAGTCAAAATTATCATCGGGTAGGAAATCTGAATAATGGGTTTGAGTATGCTGCATAAATTTAATAAACAAATTACTCATGTAATCAGGTTTCAAATGAATTAAGGCTGTTGCAGCAATAATGATTCGACTGATTGCAGCCTCTGTAAACTCTTGCTCACTTAGCTCGGTAAATGACTGATGACAACTCCCATGCTTTAACCAATTTCTGACTTTATTAATTTCTTTAGAAACTAGTTTTACTTGTAAGTTGTTTTTTATGGCAATATTTTCACTGACTTGATGAAATATATAGCCACTTTTAATTTCACCAAAAATACCTTCCGCAGCACCAGCTAAAGTAATAGCTGGTACAAATGCATTTTCATATAAATAGAGTTTTATTGCCCATTCAAATTGCACAATTCCAGTTTCAATTTGGTTCATTAGATCACCCTTTAACACACACAACTTGTCTTAATGTATAAACCACTTCAACCAAATCGCTTTGGGCTTTCATTACATCTTCAATTGGTTTATATGCCGATGGAATTTCATCAATAACTGCAGCATCTTTACGGCATTCTACACCTTCAGTTTGTGCAATCTGATCTTCCACAGTAAAACGTCGTTTTGCTTCAGTACGGCTCATAACACGGCCAGCACCATGCGAACATGAACAGAAAGATTCCTGATTTCCAAGTCCACGGACAATAAACGACTTCGCACCCATTGAACCAGGAATAATTCCATATTCACCGAAGCGCGCACGGACTGCACCTTTACGAGTGACCATCACTTCTTCACCGTAATGTTCTTCCTTTTCCACATAGTTATGGTGACAGTTCACTGCTTCCAAACGTGCCTGAAAAGGCTTTGGTACAATAGTAGCCAAGGCTTTAATCGCAGATTGCATCATGATTTCTCGGTTCTTCATCGCAAATCGTTGAGCCCAACCTACAGCAAACCAATAATCATCAAAGTGTTCAGTGCCTTCAACTAAGTATGCTAAATCTTTATTTGGCAAATTAATGAAGTGCTTCTGCATATCTTTACGGGCAAGTTCGATAAAATGATTACCGATAGCATTTCCTACACCACGAGAACCTGAGTGCAACATAATCCAAACATGATCATGCTCATCTAAACAGATTTCGACAAAGTGGTTTCCAGTACCTAAAGTTCCCAAATGTTTGCGGTTGTTGGTGTTTTTTAAGCGTGGGTGTTTTGCGCAAATATATTCAAAATCTGCAACCAGATCGGTCCAAGCTTGATCTACCATTTCTGGTGGAGTTTCCCATGACCCACGATCACGTCCGCGCTTAGTCATTCCATGTGGAATTAATCGTTCAAGTTCAGTACGTAGAGCATGTAAATTATCTGGTAAATCTGAAGCAGTTAAGCTTGTACGGGTTGCCATCATTCCACAACCAATATCTACACCCACAGCAGCAGGAATAATTGCCCCTTTAGTTGGAATCACGCTACCAATAGTTGCTCCTAAACCGAAGTGTACATCTGGCATTACAGCCATCCATTTATAAATAAAAGGCATTTGAGCAGTTTGCAATAATTGTTGTTTTGAGTTGTCATCAACAAGCACGCCTTTAGTCCACATTTTGACTGGCATACTTTTTTCATTTTGCAGAACCTTATAAGAACGTTCTTGCTGCTTTTGTTCAAATTGAGCTTGTTGGTTAATTTCTTCAATGACAGACATTTTCTTTTCCTTTCAAAGCCTGCCTGCCAAGCGTTTGCAGGCAGGTGTTATTCACAAGATCCCAATGATGTTGTGTGGTTTGTACTATTGCACTGAGTGTGCCAACTTTTTTAAAAAGTATTTAATTTAAGTATAAGTTATTGAAAATAATAAATAAAAATAATTTTATTTTATATGGAGTGAATTTTATTGGCAGTTTTTAATATTAAAAATATATCCAAAAATATATTTAAATATATTTTTGGATATATTGGCTTAATGGGGTTTATGATTTTTATCGACTTTTAAAAGCTGCCCAGCTTCATTTAAAGTAAATTCATCAAAATCATTGGCTAAATAAAAATGACCTTTATAAAATTGGCGAACTTCTTCAGTAATAGCTTGCTGTCCAGCTCTATCTTGATGTCGGGGGCTAAAGTGCGTCAGAATTAAATTACTTAAAGATTGCTGTTCTGCAAATTCAGCCACCATTTTTGCTGAGCTATGCATTGGACCTTTGCCGACTTTATCTAAAACCGTTTGCAAGTAAGTCGATTCGTGAATAAGGAGTTGAGCATCTTTGTAAGCGTCTGCTAACAGTTCAGGTTGGTCATTATCGCCACCTATAATTGCATGAACTTGTTGATTTTGAATTTTGATAAAATCTTGGGCTTTTAAAGTTTGTCCCTCAAATTCAACATCGTAGCCTCTTTTTAAATGGCCCCACATATCACCTTGAGGTACGCCAAGCTGAGTTAGAGCTTGGGTATCTAACTTCTTCTGAATCGATTTGATGTAAATGCTAAAAGCAAAACTTGGAACACGATGGCTTAGAGGGTGTGCTTGAACAATAAACTCATCAGTGATCTGTTGTGGCTGCATTACTTCATTCACATCAATAAATTGCAGTGAGTAAGGTAAGTGTAAGTCAGTAAGTTGGGCGGTGATTTCAAACCATTGCTGAATTTCTTTCGGTGCAATCAAGATTAATGGTTTGCTGCGGGCATTCATGCCTGCACTTGCCAATAAACCAACTAAACCATAACAATGATCGCCGTGAACGTGTGTAATACAAATGGCAACTAGGTTTTGTAATGAAAGTTTGGCTTGTTGAACGCGGTGCTGTGTACCTTCGCCAGCATCAATTAAAATCCAGTCCTTATTTTTGCTGTTACGAACTGCTAATCCTGAAACATTACGTGTCAGGGTAGGTACACCCGAAGATGTGCCTAAAAAAGTAAAATGAAGCATATTCTTGGAATTTTTTGGTCAAATGCGTATTGTATATTATAGACACTTATAAAATTTTATAGAAATTATGACGGATGCAAAGAAAACAGTCGTTATTGGCTTTGTTGGTTCTACACTTGATCAGGGGAGAAAGCCAGATCGATGGCAACGTTGGCGTCCTACGATTAGCCTGTTAATGCATGAAGATTTGCTTGTAGATGAATTGGTACTGTTACACGACCGACAACATCATAATTTAGTTAAATCTATAGCAGCAGACGCGAAAGAAATTTCTCCACAAACTCAGGTTTCTGGACATAAGGTCAGTATTAAAGATCCTTGGGATTTTGCTGAAGTTTATGGTGCACTCTATGACTTTGTAAAAACCTATCCGTTTGATGTTGAAAAAAATAACTATTTATTGCATATCACAACCGGAACGCATGTTGCTCAAATTTGTTGGTATTTATTGATAGATGCGCATTATTTACCAGCTCAACTTATCCAAAGTTCACCTAATCAGCAAAAGACCTCAGAAGGTGAATATAGAATTATTGATCTGGATTTGTCTCGATACGATGTTTTAAAACAGCGATTCGATGATGAACAAAAACAAAATTGGCAACAACTTAAAGCAAATATTTCTACTCATAATAAAGCGTTTAATCAGCTTATTGAGGAAGTTGAATTAGTTGCAACCCGCTCTAGTGCGCCTATTTTAATTATGGGTGCAACAGGTGTTGGTAAGTCTCATTTGGCAAAACAGATTTTTCAATTAAAGAAAGATAAATTTCAATTAAGCGGTCGTTTTATCGATGTTAACTGTGCAACCTTACGTGGTGATAGTGCTATGTCGACCTTATTTGGTCACATAAAAGGTGCATTTACAGGAGCAGCTGCATCTCGTGCTGGTTTATTAAAAAGTGCAGACCAAGGCATTTTATTTTTAGATGAAATCGGTGAATTGGGGCTTGATGAACAAGCCATGCTGCTGAAAGCACTAGAGGATAAAAGCTTTTTTCCTGTTGGGAGTGATAAGGAAATTCAGGCCGATTTTCAACTAATAGCTGGTACTAACCGTGATTTGCGTAATGAGGTTCAAGCTGGCCGTTTTCGTGAAGATTTATGGGCTCGTTTGAATACGTGGACGTTCTTCTTACCAAATTTAAAAGACCGTGTAGAAGATATTGCACCCAATATTGATTTTGAGTTACAGCGTTTTGCTGCAATTCATCAAAGACAATTACGTTTTCAACGTGATGCATTAGAAACATATTTAAAGTTTGCTAAATCAGTAGATGCATCATGGCAAGGAAATTTTAGAGATTTAGCAGCAAGCGTAACTCGTTTAGCAACTTTATCTCACGGTGAGTTAATTCGTCGTGAAGCTGTAGAAAAAGAAATTCAACGCCTAAAGCAACTTTGGCTTACTCAGGATGAATCTTACAATGATAAAAATACAGATATTTTGTTGAACTATTTGGCTTCTGAACGAATAGAACAAATAGATGAATTTGATCAGATTCAATTACGAGGTGTGCTTAAAGTTTGTGAAAATTCAAAATCAATGGCGGAGGCAGGAAGACAGCTCTTTTCGGTGTCTCGTCAACAACGTAATACAACAAATGATAGCGACCGAGTGAAAAAATATTTGGCCCGTTTTGGATTAAGTTGGAATAGTTTTTAGCAGTTACAGCGCTTATGAAATGATGGGCATACTCTCAAGTTATGCCCATCAAATACACTTTATTTCATGATAATAAAGCGTGTAATGATTTGACGAAGCTGTTTTAAATAACCTGTAAAGAAGTGATTAGCACCCGGTAAAATCGTAATTGGATGCTTCTGCGGTTTTGCCCATGCAATTGCATCTGAAAGTAAGGTAATGTCATCTTGCTCACCATGAATGAGTAGAATGTCACCTTGAATTTCAGGTGTTTTATAATGGCGTAAACCCACTACAGTTGCTGTTGGTAAACCACACAAAATTAACTGTATAGGTCGTAATTCAGGATTAAGCTGTGCAAAGCATTTTGCTAGAACATGTGAACCGAAACTAAAACCACCTGCATAGAATGGTAAGCCTTCATGAAGCTTACGAACATGTTCAATTACGGCTAAAATATCTTCGGTTTCGCCATGGCCTTCATCATGAATACCTTCACTGCCGCCTAAGCCACGGAAACTCGGGCGGTAAACAATGCAACCATATTCATTAAAGATTTGGGTTAAAAGGGCAGGGACTTTATGTTGAGGGGTTCCACCTTGCAATGGGTGCGGATGACAAACAACCGCAAAGCCTTTGATTTCACCTTCAGGGCGGTCAACGAAAAGTTCAATTTTACCTACTGGACCCTGGATGAAAGTTTGCTCAGACATATAAGAACCGCTAAATAACAATACGTGATGCTATTTTACCGATAGTCGTCATTGAAAACACGAGTTAGCATTAAAAAATATCTACTGTTATAGTTGGGATTAAGAATAATTTTTTCAGGTTATCTATGCTTGCTTTAATTTCTCCTGCAAAAACTTTGGATTATGAAACAGCGTTACCTACAGATGAGTTTACTCAGCCTCGCTTGTTAGAACACTCAGCACAATTAATTGATGTTAGCCGTAAACTTTCTGCTTCACAAATTGCTAGTTTAATGAGTGTCAGTGAAAAAATTGCCACCCTGAATGCAGACCGATTTAGAGACTGGAATCCCGAGTTTGATTTTTCAAATGCTCGTCAGGCAATTTATGCGTTTAAAGGTGACGTATATACGGGTTTAGATGCGTACCATTTAAAAGACAAAGATATTGCTTTTGCACAGCAGCACTTACGTATGCTCTCTGGTCTTTATGGTTTATTGCGTCCTTTAGATTTAATGATGCCTTATCGTCTTGAGATGGGCACTAAACTAAAAAATACGCGTGGCCATAATTTGTATGAGTTCTGGGGTGAAATTATCACAAACCAGATGAATGAAGATTTGGCAGCAATTAATTCTAAATTACTTGTAAACCTAGCTTCAGATGAGTATTACAAATCGGTCAATGAGAAGAAAATTAAGGCTGAAATTGTAAAGCCTGTTTTTCTTGATCAGAAAAATGGCAAATATAAAGTCATTAGCTTCTATGCGAAAAAAGCACGAGGTTTAATGGCTCGTTTTATGATTGAAAACCAATTAAATAAAGCTGAGGATATTAAAGCGTTCAATACCGATGGATATTACTTTGATGCTGAGAGTTCATCAGCAAAAGAACTAGTATTTAAGCGGGATGAACAATAATTCTAAGAGTGAAAAAATATGATGATGCAGCTTTATTTATCAAAATTGGAAGATGTTTGGTTTGAGCTGCATCAGCATTATCATTTTTCTGAGCCAGACAAAATCTTTAATATACTTATCGCTGCTTATAGTGAAAGGCAGCGAGCCTATCATACAGTTCAACACTTATATGAATGCTTAAGTCTGTTCGAATCAGTTCGATCTGAATTAATTGATGCACATGCAGTTGCATTGGCACTTTGGTTTCATGATGCGATCTATGAGCCTCAAGCTAAAGATAATGAGCTTAGAAGTGCTGAGTTATTTGAACAATATATGGCTCAAGATTTACCAGTAAATATAGTTCATAAAATAAAGGGTTGGATTCTTGCTACGCAAGAACATGTACCGACTAATGATTTGGATTTACAATTTTTATTGGATATTGATTTAGCTATTTTATCTGCTACTCCAGAGCGTTTTATACAATATGAGCAGCAAATTCAGCAGGAGTATTCTTGGGTTGATCCAGAAGTATATTTAATCAAAAGAAAAGAAGTTTTAGCGCCTTTTTATCGAGCAGAGCCACTTTATCAGACTACCTATTTCCAAAAGAGTTTTGAGTTAAAAGCGAAGCAAAACTTAAAACAAATATTAGATATAGCCTAAGCTGAAAATAAGAATTTATATCTTTTGACTAGAATGAGGTGATATAGCTGTTTCTCATGAGCTAGAGATTTTTTAGTCTTTTTTGAGAAGTGAAAATGGTTATATGAGGGGAGAGGAACCACTGAAGAAACAGTGATTCCTTGGAAATAAATTATTTAAAGAAATAACCCGTTTCTGGTGAACTTGCATTTGCCATACGTTTGCGTGGCATACGGCCAGCTAAAAATGCTTCACGTCCTGCTTCAACAGCTTTTTTCATTGCAGAAGCCATCAAAATAGGATTTTGAGCAGCAGCAATCGCTGTATTCATGAGTACGCCGTCACAACCAAGTTCCATGGCAATAGCTGCATCACTTGCTGTACCAACGCCTGCATCTACCAAAACGGGTACTTTTGCATTTTCTTTAATAATTGAAATAGTGTGCGGGTTTAAAATACCTAAACCTGAACCAATGAGACTACCTAAAGGCATAATTGCAACACAGCCCATACTTTCAAGTTCTTGAGCAATGATCGGGTCATCAGAGGTATAGACCATAATCTCAAAACCGTCATCAATCAAAGTACGTGCTGCTTTTAAAGTCTCGGTTACATTTGGATATAAGGTCTTTTCATCACCCAAAACTTCAAGTTTTACCAAATTGTGGCCGTCTAGAAGTTCACGCGCTAACATGCATGTACGTACCGCACTATCGGCATCAAAACAACCTGCCGTATTTGGCAAAATTGTATACTTTTCTGGCGGAATGACAGACAGTAAATTCGGTTGATCTGGGTTTTGTCCAATATTCACACGGCGGATTGCAACAGTAACGATTTCTGCACCACTCGCTTGAATGGCTAAATCTGTTTCATTTAAGTCTTTATATTTGCCAGTTCCTACCAATAAACGAGATTGAAAAGAACGTGAACCAATAATGAGAGGGGTGTCTTGCATGGATAACTCCGACTTAGCCGCCGCCAACAGCGTGAATAATTTCGATACGGTCATGTTGAGCAATAGTGATTTGCTCTAATTTGCTTTTTGGAATAATTTGCTGGTTATATTCGACAGCAAATCTTTTTCCTTCAAGTGCCAAAGCCTGAATAAGTTGCATTAGGTTTTGACAAGGCGTGTCCGTTATTTCGCCATTTAAATAAATTTGCATGATCACATTCCAATTATTTTGCGTATTTGAGGGCATTCCAAGCCAAAACGAGCCATCCAGCTATCATCAATGCTCCACCAATTGGGGTAATTGCCCCTAAAATTCTCGGTAATCCAAGTGCCATGATATAGAGTGAACCACAGAAAAATAAAATACCGATCTGAATCAATATGAACGGCAATTTAATGGGGAACGTCAGGATAACTTTACTTAAAATACCAAGTGCTAGTAAGCCTAAAGCATGGTAGAAAAAGTAGTCGGTTGCAGTATGCCACCAAACAAGTTGCTCAGGACTCGCGTGAGCTTTAAGACCATGTGCTCCAAACGCACCCAACATGACTGCAAAGGCAAGATTAAGGGCTGAAATGGCAATCCACATAACAAAAAACGCAAATGAATAATGAAGGGCAACGTTATCACAGATTAGGTTGGCTAAACATAGCCAGATAAAACAAAAGGGCTCATCGCCCTTTTATTTTTAAACTTATTTTAGCTTGCAGACATGGCAATTTTAATTTTTTCCATTGCATTCTTTTCAAGCTGGCGAATACGTTCTGCTGATACATTATATTCGGCTGCTAACTCGTGAAGTGTAGACTTGTCATCATCTAACCAACGACGTTGTAAAATATTACGCGAACGATCATCTAACTGATCCATTGCATCATGTAAAGCAGATGTACTTTGCTCTTCCCAGTCTTCATTTTCGACTAAACGAGCTGGATCATAGCGGTTATCTTCAAGATACAATGCAGGTGCAGTATGTGGAGTGTCATCGTCGTCATCGCCTTGAGCTTCAAAAGCAGCATCATAAGCAGTTAAACGACCTTCCATCTCCAGAACTTGTTCTGCAGTAACATTTAAGTCATTCGCAATCGATTGAGCTTCTTCGAGCGTTAATTTTTTACTCGATTTTTTTAAACTACGTAAATTGAAAAATAATTTACGTTGCGCTTTGGTCGTTGCAATTTTGACAATACGCCAGTTACGAATAACGTATTCGTGAATTTCTGCCTTAATCCAGTGGACGGCAAAAGATACAAGACGCACGCCCATATTTGGGTCGAAACGCTTCACGGCTTTCATTAAGCCTAAATTACCTTCTTGAATAAGGTCGCCTTGTGGTAGGCCATAACCTGCATAGCTGCGCGCAATGTGAACGACGAAACGTAAATGCGACATTACCAGCATTTTTGCGGCATCAAGATCTTGGTCATAATAATAACGTTCAGCAAGTTCTTTTTCTTGCTCGGCCGTTAAAATAGGAATCTGATTGACAGTACTGATATATGCACCAAGGTTTACACCGGGCGCAGACAATGACAGGGGCATCAATTGATTGCTGCTGTCACTCATGATTTCTCCTTGTAGGATCGGATGGGATAACCAATAAATTCATCTTAATTTGAATCAGCTTCATAATTAAGGAAAATTGGGTAGAGAAATGTAAAATTTTATGCAATTTCTAATCTTTTAGTTTATCAAAGAATTATTGAGTTTCAATTAAATAGTGAAATTCTCTTTCGGATATATGCGTGGTCTGACACACAAAATGATGTAAACCACAGTAACGAGTTACATCTATTTCGCTATGAGGGTCAGAAGATTTTAATAAGAATAGCTGTTTACCCGATACTTTTTTGAGTTCGCGTTTTAGCATTAATAATGGCATTGGACACGGTTGGCCCAAGGCATTAATTTCAATGGGCGCTATAGTAGAAGAAGTGTTGGTCATTCATCATCAAAACAACGAAAAAGATTATTCTAACAAATTTTTTTATAAACGCTGCACATTTTATAAAAGAAGAAACAAGCAATTACCTATAAAAAATATTGTAATAAGCTGTTTAAAAAAAGGACTAAAAATACGGGGAATAATTGAAAAAAATTCTATTAATTGTCATAAACCCATGGTAAGCTCGAACCGTTTTAGGATTTACCGCACACTTAAATTGGTTTAAAAATCTTATAACAAATGGATGTAACCGGAAATTGTTGATAGTTTTACAGAATGATTACAAGCTTTAAGATTATAAATATTTTAAACACTTGTTTGCTCTGCTGTTTGCAACACCGGAAGGTCCTTTTTTCAACATCTGAGGATTGACTTATGACAGCTCGCGAACAAGGCGTAGTAAAGTGGTTTAACGACACTAAAGGTTTTGGCTTTATTCAACGTAACGGCGGTGACGACGTATTCGTTCATTTCCGTGCAATCGTTGGTGACGGCCACCGTTCTTTACGTGACGGCCAACGCGTAGAATTTAGTGTAGTACAAGGTCAAAAAGGTTTTCAAGCTGAAAACGTTCAGCCTTTAGACTAATTCATCTTTTGATGAATCATGGACGCTCCAATTTTTGAATTGGGGCGTTTTTGTTTATAATGATCTTCTCATTAGAGAGATTGTTTGTTAGAGCACGTATTTATGACATCTGGTTTTGAAACCTTGAATTTACATCCGCAACTTAAAAAGGCGATTGATGCTTTAGGGTTTAAGCAAATGACCCCGATTCAGCAAAAGGTTTTAAAATATACGTTGGGCGGGCATGATGCAATTGGTAGAGCACAAACAGGAACAGGTAAAACTGCTGCTTTTCTTATTAGCGTAATTAATGACTTATTACATAACCCGATTCAAGGGCAGCGTTTTCGTGGTGAGCCACGCGCCTTGATTTTGGCGCCTACTCGTGAATTGGCATTGCAAATTGAAAGCGATGCGAAGTTACTCACAAAATTTTCAGATTTACACATCGTGACACTGTTAGGTGGTGTAGATTTTGATAAGCAAAAGAAACAGCTAGATGCTAATTTTGTCGATATCATGGTTGCCACTCCTGGGCGTCTAATTGATTTTGTAGAACAAAAAGAAGTTTGGCTCGATCAAATTGAATTTTTAGTCATCGATGAAGCTGACCGCTTATTGGACATGGGTTTTATTCCTTCTGTAAAGCGCATAGTGCGTTATTCCCCGCGTAAGGAAGAACGTCAAACCCTCATGTTCTCGGCTACTTTTAGTTATGATGTACTTAATTTGGCGAGACAATGGTTGTTTGAGCCAGTCACTGTTGAAATTGAGCCTGAGCAAAAAACCAATAACGATGTTGAGCAACGCGTTTATGTGGTGGCTAAACAAGATAAATATCGTTTGCTACAAGATATTTTGCGCGACGAGCCTATCGATAAAGTAATGATTTTTGCTAATCGACGTGATCAAGTACGCCGTCTTTATGATCATTTAAAGAGAGATGGATATCGGGTCGGGATGCTTTCGGGTGAAATTGCTCAAGATAAACGTTTAAAAATGTTAGATCAGTTTAAGCAGGGTAAAAATAACATCATGATCGCAACGGATGTTGCTGGCCGTGGTATTCATGTTGATGGTGTATCTCATGTGATCAACTATACTTTGCCTGAACAATCAGACGATTATGTGCACCGTATTGGTCGTACAGGCCGTGCTGGGTCGCAAGGTGTGAGTATTAGTTTCTTATCTGAAGATGATGCTTTTTACTTGCCGGAAATTGAAAAAGCAATTGGCAAGAAATTGCCATTAACCCGTCTAGATGGTTATTGCTAATAAAAAAATCCCAATCAAATGATTGGGATTTTTTTTGATTAATTAATTTTACAATAGAAGGTAAGGGTTGTTTGGTAATCGTCATCTTTAGCGAGTGACGCATTTTTACCAGTTAAGGTGCCAATTACACCAGCTGCGGCTTCAACCATTTGACCAGTTTTCTCACTTACTACATCTTTCAATACACCGTTGTATGTTGTTTTTTCATCTACAACAACAGGTGTAGTATTTTTTGAACAAGTTTTTTGAGCGGCACTAATCGCATTATTTTTTGCAATTAGATTTGTTTTACCAATACCTGTGACTTCAAATTGATTATTTTCTTTTTGAACAGCTAAAGTATTTTTAGGGGTAGTGGCACAAGCGCCAAGTAATAAAACAACACTGCTCAATGCACTCGCTAAAATTATTTTTTTCATATTTCACCTAATATCGTTAATTGCCAAAATAATTATATATTTGAACACAGCTTTTCTAATTGTTTTTGAAGACGTTGTATGAGTTTTGATGTTTTGTATTAAAAAATGTCAAAGCATGAGCTGATTGTTTTTATGTTTTAGATACGATGGTGGATTATCTGTAGATTATGCTAATCTATTTTGAATTTTTTGAGTTAGATCAATATTAATGACGGATTCAGCAACACAGATAATTCATCAGAATATTCACCAACGTCAATCTATTGGTCAATTGATTGAGCCTGCACCAAATGCAGATCAATTAGAGTTGGCTTTTCAAGCTGCTTTAACTGCTCCTGACCACCATAGACTTAAACCAACACGTTTTGTTGTCATTGAAGCTGAGCAACGTGCTGCTTTTGGTGCGGTTTTAGCGAAAGCATTGGCTGATTTAGGTGAAACCGACTCAGCGCAACTTGAGCGGGTTAAGCAACATCCTTTTCGCGCACCTTTATTGATTTTAGCGCTTACGCAATTGCAAGACCACCCAAAGGTTCCGCATTTTGAACAGATTTTAAGTACGGGGGCTGCCGTACAAAACCTTTTATTGTCTTTACAAGCTCAAGGTTTTTCCACCATGTGGCGTAGTGGCGCTGTTGTCGAATCAAATTGGTTAAAACAGCATTTAGGATTGCAACCACATGATTTAATTTCAGGTATTATTTATGTGGGTACGGCAGCTAAAGCGATTGCACCACGTGCAGATATTGAAAGTAAAGAATTCGTAAAAGTTTGGCAGGCATAAAAGTCTGTAGAAGTAAGAAATAGGATAATAAAGCATGACTGAATTTAAGTTTACAGATTTAGTGGAACCTGTTGCGGTCGATAAAAAAACGGCATTACGTATTACTGTTTTAGGTGGAGGCAGCTTTGGTACGGCCATGGCGAATTTAGCTGCACGTAATGGTTGTGACACTATGATCTGGATTCGTGATGCCGAAACAGCAGAAGAAATTAATAAAACTCATATTAATAAACGTTATTTGCCAGACTTTGTTTTAGAGTCATCATTACGTGCTGTGTGTGATCTTGAACAAGCAGTATGTGATCGAGATATTATTCTTGTGGCTATTCCTAGTCATTCATTCCGTGATGTATTAAAGCAAATAGCTCCTTTTATTACTGCTCAGGCGGTTGTTTCTTTAACGAAGGGTGTCGAGGCTAAAACTTTTAGCTTTATGAGCGATATTATTCGTGAAGAGTTGCCAGAAGTTCCTTATGGAGTGTTATCTGGCCCGAATCTCGCTAAGGAGATTATGGCGGGTATGCCATCGGGTACGGTTATTGCCAGTGATTCTGAACTCGTTCGTTATGCTGTGCAGCATGCGCTTCATAGTGCTTTATTCCGAGTTTTTGGTAGTGATGATGTGCATGGCGTGGAACTAGGTGGGGCGCTCAAAAATATTTATGCCGTTGCAATGGGAATTGGTGCTGCTTATAAGATTGGTGAAAACACCAAGAGTATGATTTTAACGCGTGCTTTGGCCGAGATGAGCCGTTTTGCAGTCAAACAAGGGGCAAATCCGTTAACGTTCTTGGGTTTATCTGGCGTTGGTGATTTATTTGCAACCTGTAATAGTCCATTAAGTCGTAATTATCAGATTGGTTATGCTTTAGGTTCAGGCAAAACACTTGATCAAGCAAGTAAAGAGTTAGGGCAAACCGCTGAAGGAATTAATACGATTATTCAGGTGCGTGGTAAAGCTGAAGAACTAGATGTATATATGCCTATTACCAATGCTTTATATGAAGTTATTTTCGAGGGTGCGCCGCCTTTAAATATTGCTTTATCTCTTATGAAAAATGGACACCGTAGTGATGTTGAGTTTGTTTTACCTCATCATGAAGTCTGAAGAAGAAATGTCATAAATTACGGTTATAATGCAAGAATTATTAACAAGGAATATTTATGCAACTGACATTGGTTCGTCATGGGGAAGCCGCTCCTCCAGTGAATGGTAATGACACTAAACGTCCACTTACTGCTCGTGGGCATGCTCAAGCTGAGCAGACAGCAACATTTTTAAAAGATATTGTTAAGCCTGATATTTTTGTAGTGAGTCCTTTATTGCGTGCTCAAGAGACTTTGGCGCATATTCAAACTTATTTTAAAGATGTGCCTGTGCTGCTATGCGATAAAATTAAGCCAGATGATAATGCAAAAGAAGCAGTTGAGTGGTTGTCTCAGGTTCCGTATGAGTCAATTGTAGTCGTGTGTCATATGAATGTAGTAGGGCATATTGCTGAACTACTGACACATGAAAACTTTAATCCATTTGCACTTGCCGAAGCCCGAATTTATGATCAGGCCGTTATTGCAACTGGTTTATCAACACAAAAAAATAGTTTTATACCCACAATATAATTAAAAAGGTCATTTAGCCCATTATGCTGTATTTATGGATGCCTGAAACCAATGGAATATGGCATTGGTCTAACGGAGAAAACTGGTTGCAAGCAGCAAGTCTTGATCAATTAATACAAGACCTGCAATTACATCAAGGAAAAGAAGCTGTCATCTTTTTCCCTAGCCGCCATGCTCAGGTACTCCAGCAGCACATGGCAAAGTCTCATTACAAGCAACTTGGGGCAGATGGTGTTAAATATTTGCTTGAAGAATTTGTGACTTTGCCTATTGATCATATGAAAGTGGTTCATCATTTTCATGCTGATCAACTCACTGTATTGGGAGTGGCAAAAACAACAGTGGCAACATGGCAACATGCAATGGCTTTGCTGCCTATTAAACTTGTTGCTTTGTTGCCAGACTTTCTGATTTTACCTGAACCTCAAGAGCAGCAAGTGGTCTTATGTAATATTGACCAGAAATTGCTTGTGCGTGAAAGTAAATGGGTCGGTAATTCGCTAGATGATTTAGGATTGTTTTTAGAGTTTCAACCAGTCGAAACTCATTATCAATATAGTGGTTTGTCATCAGAGCAATTAGAAAGCTTGGTCGCAGCTTCTAGTATTGAGCAGCGTTCAGAATTTATTTATCAATTTCAGGCTTTGGATAAACCTAAACATCATCCTTTTAATGTTCTACCTAAAGCCAAAGGGCAAGAGCAAGCTGTTTCGGGTTATTGGAAAGCATGTGCTGCTGTTATTTTAGCAATTATAGTTGTTCAGTTTAGCTATGACTTATTGCGCTGGGTAAAGTTAAAAAGTGTGGCTAATCAAACCGCTGAGCAAACGGTTGAGCAATATAAATATTGGTTTGGTGCTTCTAGTCGTGTAAATGAACAAAATATAAAAAGTCAATTTGAAAGTCATTTACGCATGAGTAAGCAAGGTGATACACAAGCACTTTCTTTATTGAGCCGTGTTGGTCCTATTTTAATGCAAAGACAAATTTTAGCTCAGCAGTTAACTTATGATGCATCAACACTAACTATGCCATTAAAAGCAAAGTCAGCCGATGATTTACAAGCTTTAACACAGCAACTTAACCAGCAGGGATTCAAAGCGGAGCTAGGTAATGTTCAAGCCGATGGTGGTGGGGCAATTGGGGTGGTGAAAATACAATAATGAAAATGATAACTCAATTACAAAACCGATTTGACCAGTGGATTGAACAAATCAATCAATATTTAGATCGTTTAACTGTACGTGAGCGGATTATGGTGGTCTTTACTACAATCTTTGTTGTAGTGGCTATTATAGGAGCTTCACTTTGGAAAATGCATTCCTTGGCAGAGCAACAACAACAGCGCTTAAATGATTTAAAAGATTTGATGGTCTGGATGCAGAGTAATGCAGTGACCATGAAACCCGCGAATGAACTTGAGTTGGGTCAATCTGAAAAAATACAACGAGTAGCTCAGCAACAAGGCTTAACGGTCACTTCCCAACAAAATGGTGAGCAGTTACAAATTATTGTTACTCATCAGAATTATGCAATTTTAGCGAACTTTTTAACCCAACTTGCGCAAATGGGCTTAAGTATTCAAAAAATGGAAATGGTTTCAAGTGACGGACAGATTAAATTAACAGCGACGGTTCAATAACATATTAAAATATGCTGTTCTTAAGCATGGTGTTTTGTGCTACCTGTGCCTATAATATGCCTACCTAAAATCAGTAGATTGTGATTGGTATGTTATATTCACTTGCTCGCCCGATGTTGTTTAGTTTAGCACCAGAGCGTGCCCATGAATTAACATTATCTATGCTTGATAAAGCACATAAGTTTGGCCTGCTACGCCAGAGCGTAGAATCGAAACCAACAACCTGTATGGGAATTGAATTTCCAAATCCGGTAGGTTTAGCGGCTGGGCTTGATAAAAATGGTGCACATATTGATTCTTTAGCTGGACTAGGTTTCGGCTTTATTGAAATTGGAACAATTACACCTCGCCCTCAGTCGGGTAATCCGCAGCCACGATTGTTTCGTATTCCTGAAGCGAAAGCCATTATTAACCGTATGGGTTTTAATAATGATGGTGTTGATAAACTTGTTGAGAATGTCAAAGCTTCAAAATTTAAAGGAATTCTAGGCATCAATATTGGTAAAAATGCAGATACGCCTGTAGAAAAGGCTGTTGATGATTACCTGATTTGCCTTGAGAAAGTTTATAATTACGCTTCTTATATTACCGTTAATATCTCATCTCCAAATACTAAGAACTTAAGAAGTTTACAAAGTGGTGATGCATTAACTGAATTATTGCAAACATTAAAAGAAAGACAACTTGAGCTTGCAGAGCAATATAACCATTATGTTCCTTTGGTTTTAAAAGTTGCACCAGATTTAACATCAGAAGATGTTGAGTTTATCGCAGCACAATTATTGCATTTTAAAATTGATGGTTTAATCGTTACCAATACGACCTTATCTAGAGAGGGTGTAGAAAATCTTCCTTATGGTAATGAGTCGGGCGGTTTATCAGGCGCACCTGTTTTTGAAAAAAGTACCGAATGCTTACGTTTATTTGCCCAAACGTTAAAAGGACAAATCCCGTTAATTGGCGTGGGTGGAATTTTGTCGGGTGAACAAGCAGCAGTCAAACAGCAAGCTGGAGCAACATTAGTACAGATCTATAGCGGACTGATTTACACCGGTCCTATATTGGTAAAACAATGTGTTGCAGCCATGACTTAAGTGAATATGAACACAATTGATATCATTATTCTGATACTTTTGCTCATTGGGGGGCTAAACGGTTTGCGACAAGGATTTATCAAAGCCTTTGCGAACTTGGTAGGATGGGTCATTGCATTAATTATGGGTGCAAAATATGCTGTCCTGCTTGCGCCGTCCATGTCAGGCTTAAGTCATGATCCGGTTGTTCAAAAAATTGCAGCTTTCGCATTTATAGCACTTATGATCATTGTTTTAACATGGATCGTCACTGCATTTTTAAATGGCCTCTTGAAAAGTCTGAAATTGGGGCCATTAAATCGTTTAGCGGGTGGTGCTTTTGGTTCTTTAAAAGGCTTGTTGGTTGTGTTGATTACAATGCAGGGTGTAGGTCCTTGGGTTGAAAGTTCACCACACTGGAAACAGTCCAAACTTATACAATTTTTACTGCCTTATGCACCTTTAGCGACCGAGTTATCTAAAGATGCAGCAAGTGAGGCATTTCATCAAATAACATCTGGAGGCAGTGCATCAAGCACCCCTTCAAGATCAATGGACGAATCGGGTGAATTAGAAAACCGATCCGACCATTCGACAAAGAATCCTTTTTATTAATTCCTAGCTTGTCTGCGAGGTTGCTATGTGTGGAGTTGTTGGTATAGCCGGTAAATCGCCAGTGAACCAAATGTTGTTTGATGCTTTAACGATGTTGCAACATCGTGGGCAAGATGCAGCTGGAATAGTAACCTGCCATGAAGGCCGTCTTTTCCTTCGTAAGGATAACGGTATGGTGCGTGATGTTTTTCATACTCGTCATATGAGAGCATTACTTGGTAATTATGGTATTGGCCATGTACGTTACCCAACTGCTGGTTCTGCTAGCAGTGCTGAAGCACAACCATTTTATGTGAACTCACCTTACGGTATTACGCTCGCACATAATGGTAATTTAACCAATGCCGAAGACATTCACGATGACCTGTTTAAAACAGATTTACGTCATATGAATACTGACTCTGACTCAGAAGTTCTTTTGAACGTATTCGCGCATGAGTTGCAGAAGAACGGTACTTTAAACCCTACACCAGATGATATTTTCCATACAGTTACTCGTGTACACGAGCGCTGTCTAGGTGCATATGGCGTAGTGGCGATGATTACCGGTCATGGTTTGGTTGGTTTCCGCGATCCAAACGGTATCCGCCCCCTTATCTATGGTTCACGTATGACTGAGCAAGGGGAGATGGAATATATCATCGCTTCTGAATCAGTTGCTATTACAGCGCTTGGTTTTAAAATTGAGCGTGACATTGAACCTGGTGAAGCAATTTTTATCACTGCTGATGGTGAATTGTTCACAAGACAATGTGCAGCTAATCCAAAATACCGCCCATGTATTTTTGAATATGTTTATTTTGCACGTCCTGATGCCATTATTGATGGAATTTCAGTTTATAAAGCCCGTTTAAAAATGGGTGAAAAGCTTGCTCATAAAATTTTACGTGACTGGGGTGAAGACCACGATATTGATGTGGTTATTCCAATTCCTGATACGAGCCGTACTTCAGCACTAGAACTTGCAAATATTCTAGGTGTTAAGTTCCGTGAAGGTTTTATGAAAAACCGTTATATTGGTCGTACTTTTATTATGCCAGGTCAGCAACAGCGTAAAAAATCTGTACGTCAGAAATTAAACCCTGTTGAGTTGGAATTTAAAGGCAAGAACGTTTTACTGGTTGATGACTCAATTGTTCGTGGTACTACCTGTAACGAAATCATCCAAATGGCACGTGATTCTGGTGCAAAAAAAGTATATTTTGCTTCAGCTGCACCTCAGGTTATGTATCCAAACGTTTATGGTATTGATATGCCTGCTAAAACTGAGCTAATTGCTTCAGAACGCAGTGTAGAAGAGATCCAGGAAATTATTGGTGCTGATCGTTTAGTTTTCCAAGAATTGGAAGACTTGAAAAATGCTGTACGTACTAGCAAAGTGCCTGATCTAACTGAGTTTGATTGCTCTGTATTTGATGGAATCTATGTAACAGGCGATATTGATGGTGCTTATCTAAATAATTTGGAGCAGAAGCGTAATGATTCTGCTAAAAAGAAAAAAGATGGTTACATTGATGTTAATGTTGATGCAGCTTCTGTAGATTTAACAGGCATTAAAGAAGAATAGAAATAGCTGAAAAAAGCGGGTATTTCCCGCTTTTTTCTTTTATGATGAAAAATAACAATGTAATTGGGAATATTTACATTGAAAGAAGTAAGCCACTATCTAATCGAAAATAAGAATATGGCATGGTCCATCACTATGTGCTTGGTTGCTGTGCTGCTTACTATTTTTATCTTAAATTTAATTTTAGGTTTGCTCGTTCATTTTTTTGATTATAGTCAGCCAATTTGGTGGCACACTTTAAGTCCTTATTTTGTCGCACTATTACTTTTTATTATGGTTTGGTCTGTAGTTACCGAACTTTATATCCTGCGTAAAGGTGGACATTCTTTAGCGAAACAACTTAAAGCACGTCGTTTGGTGAAAGAAGAAAGTACCCCAGAAGAACTTGCGGCATTAAAAATTACCGAAAGTTTAGCGCAGAATTTCTCACTAAAAGTTCCAACCTTGTATGTTTTACCTGATGAAGTAGGGGTAAATGCGCTTACGGCAGGTTTCCACCCTAAAGATATTGTGATTATTTTGACATGGGGAGCTCTGCAAAATCTGGATAAGCTTGAACTATATGGTTTGTTGGGTCATGAGTTTAACCAGATTTTATCGGGTGAAGCTGTTGAGAATACTAAATTAAAGATTTTATATAGTGGATTAACAACGTTTAGTCAGTGGGGCAGTAAATTAGCGAAACAAGGTTTTAAGCGTTATAGCCCAGGTTATAAACATAAGTTTGAAACTGTTTTTGTTGCGGTGGGTGGGGTCATTTGGTTGGCTGGTAGTCTGGGGGTGCTGATTACCCGATTTATTAAATATTTAACCCTAAGTGGACGCACATTTCGGAATGACCAAAAAACTGTACGATTATTAAAAAATAGTGCCAATACTCAGACATTGTTACGTATTTATGTTCACCATTCTGGTTCGCAAATTCATAGCGCCTATTCTGAGTCAATCGCACATATGTGTTTTGCGAACTCACTTAGCCCTCAAAGCTGGATGAATATTCACCCGAGCATTCGTGAACGTATTTATGAATTAAACCCGATGTTGCTACAAGATTTACAATTAGAAAATCTAAAAAAACTCCGCAATCGTCCGTTATTTAGCTTATTTCATTTTTTAGAGGAATCTGAGAAAGAAATTTATGTTCCGTGGTCATCTCCACAACCTTTGCCTTTACTAAGGTTGTCACCGATTAGTTTTGCATTAAATGATGCCATTAAGCCTCTTAGTAGTGATGTGCGCCGCAATAAAAAGCGTCCTGAGTTAATTCAGCGTGCGCTACAAACTGCTACGGGTTCGCGTGAGGTAATGGTCGCTATTTTGATGATTCGTCAATATCGGGAATTTATCCCTAAAGATGCGCCAGTGAGTCATGCCATTATTGATGCCTTATTAAATCTTGATGGTCGTATTCATATTCAAATATTTCATGATGCGTGTAAAAATATTGGTCATATGCCAGCTAGCATTGCGCGGCAATTTCTTACGAAGCTAGCGCTCATTATTCAAGAAGATGGCGAGATTGGTTTGTTAGATGCGCTTTTGTTGGAGCGGGTTAAATATGAATTAAATTTGATGCCGTTACATTTACCAACTGCATTTGAAGAAGTAAAACCTCAAATTGTCCGTTTGATTGATGCCTTGCTTCACGTTCAGCAAATTAATAGTCCAAATCAGTTAGAAGTACGTGAACGTATTTTGCGTTCACTACTCAATCCTGATGAAATGTATGTCTATGATGAAATTTCGGATGAGCCGTTAGATTTAGCTGAAATTCTAAATGATATTGCGGGTTTATTGTTGCGTGACCGTCTTAGTATTCTGGCAATTGCAGAAATGTGCTTGTGGAGTGATCGTATTATCACACAAGACGAACTAGATGTACTGGAATTACTTTATTGGCGTTTTGGTTTTGAGACAGAAGAAATTGTTGAGCAAATGCAAAAAAGAAATAGTGTTATGATTATTTAAAAGACATCTACGATTATTAAAACAGCTGAACGAAATAAAACACTGAAAAAAAAACTGAAGCCCGTTAGAATGTAGCTTGAGTAGAGGTATTGATTCAAACATGATTGGGCAGCAAAGAAATATATTGGCAACTTTAGGAATTGATTTATGGATTCCTAAGACACAGGCATGCCAAAAAAATAATGCTCAAAGCCTTTGGAGGGATCATGTTGTTGAAGAACCTGAAGCGATTATATTTCCTTCTGTAGAACCAGTCGTTCTTGAGCAGCCTCCAAAGCCACAAATCACCGATATTCCAAAAGTTGAACCTGTAATTGAGGTGCCCGTTTCAGTACAGGTGCAACCCGCTGTTATAGCTCCTAACAATGAAGTACAAATACCTGTAATTAAGATTGCATCATTTGAATTGCAGGCTTTTTCTCTTGAAAAATGTGTTATTTTTTTAGATGTTACGAATTTAAATGAAGAAGAAAAACAGCTTTGGACTAACATACAAAAAGCAAAAATAGGACAATATGCTGAATTGAAATGGCCTTTCCCGTTAGCGACTTATCAAGATCAGCGGGGTGCTGGTTCATATATACAAGGCTTTTTAGATGCTGTCGCAGCAGAGAAGAAGATATTGTGTCTTGGTGACTGTTCTTATATTCAACACGCCAATATTATTCATTTAGCAAGTTTAAGAGAAATGCTGGAGAAACCACTCCTTAAAAAAAGGTTATGGAAATTAATGCAAGATAACAACGAGTAGTAGGGATTTACATGAAAAAAGTTGTAGTTTTTAGCCAAATTGATGAAGAAATTTTGTCTCGATTACAACAGAATTATCATGTTGTAGTTCTTAACCCAAAATTGGGTGATATTAATGAACAAATACGACAACACGTTGTAGATGCTGATGGCATGATTGGTGCAGGACGATTACTCAATGAAAGTAATCTTGCACCAGCACAAAAACTAAAAATTATTTCATCTGTCACGGTGGGCTATGACAATTATGATTTGGCTTACTTAAATCAAAGAAAAATCTGGTTATCAAATACGCCCCATGTTTTAACAGAAACAACAGCTGATCTTGCTTTTACATTGTTACTAAGCGCTGCTAGAAAAGTTCCTTTTCTTGATCATTGGACTAAACAAGGCGAGTGGAAAAGAACTGTAGGGCCTCAGCAATTCGGTTTAGATGTTTTTGGAAAGACATTGGGAATTATTGGACTTGGCAATATTGGTGCTGCAATTGCACGACGTGGTTTTTATGGATTTAACATGAATATTGTTTACCATAATCGTCGTGAAAAACCCGAATTAGCAGAGCCATTAAACGCAGAATATCTTGGTTTAGATCAGTTACTACAGCAGTCCGATTTTGTAGTAACCGCAGTTGATTTAAATAATGAATCGAAAGCCTTAATGGGTAAAGCTCAGTTTGAACTTATGCAAAAACACGCTATTTTTATTAATATTGCGCGTGGTTCTGTGGTTGATGAGCAAGCTTTAATCGAGGCTTTGCAGCAAAATCACATCTTTGCTGCTGGCTTAGATGTATATGAAAAAGAACCGTTACAAGATTCAGCACTTTTTAAATTGCCGAATGTAGTGACTCTACCTCATGTAGGTTCAGCCACTGCTGAAACCCGAAAAAAAATGGCAAATCTTGCTTATAAAAATCTGGTTGAGGCTTTAGAGGATAAAACTCCTAGATATTTGGTAAACCAAAACTTTATATAAGTGATTAATAACACTTCATTGCAAAACTAGTCGATTTCGAGTGATATATTAAAAGTCTATTGATTGAACATAATTTTTATGGTTCATATCAGTAGGCTTTTTTTATGGTTTAATTTTAATAGAGAAAAACTTTTGAGATTTTTGCCAGTTATTTTAAGTGCGACTTTTATAGCAAATGCTTCGTATGCGCAGTCTTTCGACCCTCAACCATCTACGAATCAGGTGGAAATTCCAAATATTGGAAGTGGGATAGGCTTGCTTGATCAACAAAAAGAAAAATTTATTGGTGAAAAAGTTTTCCGTGAAGTTCATAAGCAAATGCCAGTTATCCAAGATATCTGGCTCGAAGATCAATTTTTCCAAGTATTTTCAAATATTTTAAGTGAGACACAACTCGGTCAACCTATTGGTTTGGTTGTTATTAAAGATCCACAAATTAATGCTTTTGCGGTTCCAGGTGGCTTATTTGCGCTTAATACTGGGCTCATTGCCTCAGCTCGCAATATTGATGAAATTGCTGGGGTTATGGCACATGAGATTGCACACGTATCACAAAGACATTTTAGTCGTTCAGAGGAAGCCTTTAAGGGGCAAACCTTATTGAGTTTAGCTGGGCTTTTAGCAGGCGTGGCAATAGCTGCACAGGGCGGTGGAGATGCAGGGGCTGCGGTCATGTTGGGAACGCAGGCTGCATTGATGGATAGTCAGTTAACATATAGTCGAAATCAGGAACGTGAAGCAGACCGTATTGGTATGCAATATATGTATGCAGCGGGTTATAACCCTCAAAGTATGGCGGATTATTTTGAAACAATGCATCGTGCGACTAGTCGGGTAAGTTTCTTACCAGATTTTTGGCTGACCCATCCATTAACGACCGAGCGTATGAGTGAAGCTCGACTTCGTGCAAACCAAATGCCTAAAGTCAAAAACCGTATGTATGATGCCGATTTTGAAATTTTAAAATGGTACACAATGGTAGTTTCAAATCAGGCTACCGAAAACCAATTGCAGAGTTTGGCTTCACAAAAAAATATCGCTGGTCTTATTGGTTTGGCAGCTTTTTATGTAAAACAAGGCGATTATGCACAGGCGCAATCTACTTTAGATCAAGTCAAATCTAGTGGAAAACCTCTTGTTACACTCTTGCAGACCGATATTTATCTGGGGCAAAACAAGTTGGATGAAGCCTATACTTCAATTGCTTCTACACAAATGACTATGCCTGAAAATAGAGCTTTCAGTTATAAGTTGGCTGAAGTGTTGCTACGCCAAGGAAAATTTGCACAGGTTCAAACGCTTGTTCAGCGGTTTATCAATAAAAACCCAAGAGATATTCAGGGTTGGCAATTTTTGCAACAAGCTGCTAATTTGGACAAGACAGGACCGTTGAGAGCAGTCAATGTTTTACGCTATCGAGCAGAAGCTGAATACTGGTCGGGGAGTGAGGAAAATGCAATTAAATCAATGTTGCATGCTCAGCGATTAGCAAAAGATAATCAAGCAATGTCGGCTAGAATAGACAGTAGATTGAAACAAATGCAAGATGAGCGAAGAATGAAAATTTAAAGATATATTTTCAAAATCTTCAGATATGCAAATGCGCACAAACTAAAAGAACTTTTGGTTTGAAGGGGAAGAATTTAAGAGAGGAAATTAAGCTAATTTAGCTTTAATTTTTGCTGAAACTTGAGAAGGATCGGCACGCCCGGCTATGATCGGACGTAGAGAATTCATCACCTTACCCATATCTTTCATGCTAGTTGCTTCTTGAGCAGAAATCGTTTGCTCAATGAGAGAATCAAGCTCTTCCTCAGTCATAGCTTCTGGTAGAAACTGAGATAGAATCTCAGCTTCGGCTTGTTCTTTACTAGCTAAATCATCACGACCAGCACCTTCAAAGGCTTTGATCGATTCTTTACGTTGTTTAATTTGCTTTTCAATGACCGCAAGAACCTGAGCGTCGTCAAGCTCTTTGCGCTCATCGACTTCGATTTGCTTAATTGCTGCTTGTAGACCACGCAAAACCGTCACTGTTGCCATATCTTTGGCACGCATAGAAGTTTTTAATGCATCAGTAATTTGGTTTTTTAAAGTAGTCATAATTCAGCAGTCAATCACAAATTAATTAGTAAAGGCGAGTAGTACGTACAGATTCGCGAGCCAATTTCTTTTGGTAGCGTTTAACTGCAGCAGCTTTTTTGCGCTTACGTTCTTGAGTTGGTTTTTCGTAGAATTCGCGTTTACGAACGTCAGCTAAAACACCAGCTTTTTCGCATGAACGCTTGAAACGACGGATAGCTACGTCAACTGGTTCGCCTTCTTTCAACTTAACTTGTGGCATGTAAAATCCTCTAGATTATGGATAAGATCAAGCACACTATTGTGCCGGATCACAAGTGAAGGTCAGTATTTTACTCATTTACAACTCATATCACAAGTCTATAATAGCGATTGCAATATTTTGACTCATATAAAAGGCAGTTTTGATGATTGTTTTAGGCTTGGAAACTTCTTGTGATGAAACAGGGTTGGCACTTTATGATAGCGAACTCGGCTTGCGGGGACAGGTTCTTTATAGCCAGATTAAACTTCATGCCGAATATGGTGGGGTAGTTCCTGAACTTGCTTCTCGTGACCACGTTCGTAAATTAATTCCTTTAATGAATCAATTGCTTGAACAAAGCAGAATAAAAAAACAAGAGATTGATGCGGTTGCTTATACGCGTGGTCCTGGCTTAATGGGAGCCTTAATGACGGGGGCTTTATTTGGAAGAACTTTAGCTTTTTCTTTAAATAAACCTGCAATTGGTGTTCATCATATGGAGGGGCACATGTTGGCACCTCTACTTTCAAGTCAGCCACCCGAATTTCCATTTGTTGCCTTATTAGTTTCAGGTGGACATACACAATTAATGGCAGCTCATGGTATTGGTCAATATGAACTCTTGGGTGAATCTATTGATGACGCGGCTGGTGAAGCTTTTGATAAAGTTGCAAAAATGATGGGTTTGCCGTATCCAGGTGGTCCCAATATTGCAAAATTAGCTCTAAGTGGTAATCCATCAGCGTTTGAATTTCCACGACCAATGCTTCATCAAGGTTTAGATTTTTCTTTTAGTGGTTTAAAAACAGCAGTTTCTGTGCAATTGAAAAAATTGAATGGTGAAAACCATGACGCCGATATTGCAGCTTCATTTCAAGAAGCAATTGTTGATACGCTTGTGAAAAAATCAGTAAAAGCTTTAAAGCAAACTGGACTAAAGCGTTTAGTTATTGCTGGTGGTGTGAGTGCAAATTTACGTTTACGTGAGCAATTAGAGGCTTCATTAGCGAAAATTAAAGCACAGGTTTACTATGCAGAGCCTGCTTTATGTACTGATAATGGGGCAATGATTGCATTTGCAGGTTATCAGCGTTTAAAAGCTGGTCAACATGATGGTTTGGCTGTAACCACAACCCCACGTTGGCCAATGACTGAATTGTCTATTCCTGAATAAAATTACTCATCCTCAAAGACAGCTTGGTTTTCGATATCAATGTATTCGATATAGCCACGTCCTTGAACTTCATTGCCGAAATAATTGCCAGTGAATATATAACCACTGGCATAACCTCGCCCATGTCCATAGCGGAATGGACAGTCAATTTCTGCCTGTATATTCAATATAATTTGTTTGGCTTCATTACGAGCAATCCAAGAAAAGAATTTTGGAAGGCGCATTTTTTGACCACTTGGTGAGATGTAGTCATCTACTTGGTGGGAAATAATATCAAAACTGACATCCGTATAAATTTCTGCGGGTCGATTAAGATATCTAATATGTAGGGTATAAGCTGCCGTCTGTCCTGCAATATCGGCTTTGGTTAGAAGAAGTTGTGTATTTTTATCTAAATTAATAATTTGATAAGTAAAAAAATCAAGCGGCAGTTTATAAGCGTCAGGAAGAAGTTTGTTTATGAAACTATGTGGACCAACTGCTCGAGCATATTCATAAGTGCAGAGTCCTTCACTTTCAATGCGTTCTGCTTGATAGGTTAGGAAGCCTTTAAACTTTGCCAATAAACTAAAATGATCATAAATTGGTGTTTTTATAAACCACGAAATATGCGAAGTGATATCGATATTAAAGTCGAAATCAAGCCCATCATAATGTCCATGAATATGAAATTGTGGGAATTTTCCTTGAATTGAAATCTCTTTGCCTAGTTCTATTAAGCTTCCATCTTTATTAATTTGTGTCTCATTTGGAATGATATAAGCCTTAAGCAAAGCTTGCTCAAGAGCGGCGGTACTTGAAAAGAATGTGGCAGTTTGTCTCGGGTTTCCAGTAATGATGTCATCATGATCAAATGCAAGAGCACCAGGTGTGCCTAATAAAATCATAATATTTAAATAACGATGCGGCTCTGGCAAAAGTGGGAAAAAGATACCGTAATGTGTCCAGCTATAATATTTTTCATCGACTCGGGGCTGGATGATATGAGACTGAGTAAAAGGAAGAGTTGAGTATTTTTCTGCTTTATCTATAACACTTTGCGCGAGCAATAAGCTTTGACCTAAAACTTTGCTGCCTATAGAAATTTTGGGCAATTGTTTTTTCATATATAAACCTAAATGAGGATAGGACTATCTTTGTTTTAGGTTATGAAAAACAACTATCAAAACTAAGCGGTTTTCAGGCCAAAGCTAAGGCTTTGCAGGACATTTTGTTTAATTGTTAGACAACTCTTTTAAGCCATTTAAACCAATCCAGTGCTTTGAGAACTGGTAGGCAGCGCGTCCTGAACGCTGACCACGCATTTGACACCAACGCAAACTTTCAGCACGAACTTCATCATTAAAAGCCATGTTTGCTTTATGAATGTAATGTTCTACGATTTCTAAATATAAATTCTGGTCCATTGGATAAAAAGATAGCCACAAACCAAAACGATCTGATAAAGAGATCTTTTCTTCAATGGCTTCTTGAGGGTGGAGTTCAGTGTATTGGGGAACGTCAACCTTGGTTACAGGCGTATTTTCATGCATGAACTCGGGTAACAGGTGGCGACGGTTACTGGTTGCATAAATAATAAAATTACTTGAACCTGACTGTAATGAACCATCTAACACACTTTTTAAACTACGGTAATTTTCATCTTCCGCGTTAAAGGCTAAGTCGTCACAATAGACGATATATTTTTCAGGTCGGTTTTGAATAATTTTTTGAATTTTAGGTAAGTCTGCCAAGTCATCACGCTCAATTTCAATTAAACGTAACCCTTGAGATGCATACTCAGTGAGTAAAGCCCGCACAATAGATGATTTACCTGTACCACGTGAACCTGTTAAGAGCACATCATTTGCGGGTAAACCATTTAGAAATTGCAAAGTATTTTGAATAATTTTTTCTTTTTGACGCTCTATACCTTTTAGGTCATCAAGATAAATATTTTTCGGTGTATAAATGGCTTTAAGCTGCTGATTTTCCCATCTAAAAGCAGATGCAGTAAAGTCTGTCTCTTGTTTAGGCTCAGGTAAGACCTGCTGTAGCTGATTTAATACAAGTGATAATGTTTGAACTAAATTGTCTGGTAAATCAATGGTAGCCATGGTTAATCAATCATGTTAAACAGTAATTTATTAGGATACTAACACCGAAATTCACAGGCTGACAAAAAAGTTATTGCCTATACTATCGGTTTTGCAATTGATTGAAATGTTCAGACCGCGCATAGTGTTGTCATGTCTATTCAGTAAAATCATCTGTGAAGATGAGGACGAAATATGTTTGAAAAAATACGAAGTGATATGAATCCGCATCAGGCTTACCGTATCAAAAAATTACAACGTCAATTAGACATGGCCGAATCTTATGAAGAGTGGAAGTCTTTTGCATTAAAACTAGATGAAGAAACGGGTGTGCAAGAGTGGAAGTTTGATAATAGTTCGCCTTATTTCGATGCAGAACTAATTTCTTATAGATACACTTTACTTAAAAGATACCGCCAGCAACATCGAACGTTAGACCTCATTTACTTACTCAAAGAAGGGCTAACTTACGATATTGCAAATATTGGTCACCCAATGCTGTTTGCTGCAACGCATGTGGGGACAAAAAAGTTAATTGAAGATTATATTGAAGAAGTTAGCCAAAGCTTGGCCTATATTGCTTCAAGTGAATGTATTACTTTCCAGCGAAAAGAAAAAATTGAGTTTTTTGAAAATTGTGAAAAAGCATATGGACAACCAGCCCTTATGTTCTCAGGTGGTGCGACTTTAGGTCTTTTTCATACCGGAGTGTGTAAAGCACTCATTGAACAAGATTTAATGCCTAAAGTGCTGTCTGGCTCAAGTGCAGGGGCAATTATGACAGGCATGCTTGGAACTTCTGCCAGTGAAGATGTTCAAAACTTATTAAATGGTGAGCAATTTTTTAGTGATGCTTTTCATTTTAGAAAACTTCGTGAACTCATTAAAGGAAATGGTGGAATTGCCGATGTCCACTATTTGAAAAAATTCCTTGTTGAAAACTTAGGTGATCTTACTTTTGAGGAAGCTTTCAAAAAATCTGGTTTAAATATTAATGTTGCGGTTGCACCGTATGATGCAACAGAAAACCCGCGAATCATGAATGCTATTATGACGCCTAATGTTTTAGTGTGGAGTGCAGTGTTGGCCTCATGTGCTGTACCTGTGTTATTTCCACCCGTACGTTTAACCAGCAAACGTTACGATGGGGAGCATACGCCTTATATGGCAAATACAAAATGGGTAGATGGCAGCGTAAGAAATGATTTTCCGCAAGAAAGAATGGCGCGGCTTTATAATTTAAATTACACCATCGCCAGCCAGGTGAACCCACATATTGTTCCTTTTATGCAAAATGATGCAGATCGCTTTCGTAAAGACGTTTTAAGTTGGCCTGAACGGATTTTAAGACGTCAAGGTAAAGTGTTATCGATGGGAATAATGGATTTTACCCGTCAAAGACTTGGTTCTATTTCTCCGATTAGAAGATTGCTAGATCATGGCTATGGTGTAATGGGGCAGCGTTATTATGGCGATGTGAATATCATTGCTAAATATGGTTTGAGTCACTATACCTATACTTTGCAAAACCCACGTCCACATTTGTTTAAACGTTTGCAACGAGAAGGGGAACGTGCGACTTGGCCAAAAATTTCTTCAATTGAGACGCATGCTCGTATTGGTAAGACAATTCAGCATTGCTTAGAAGTTCTACGTTTTGAAGAAAAGCAACAACAGCCAGAATCTTATTATGCTGAAGCATGATTTTGCTTCGTATCATATAGAAAACTTAAAAAGTGTAACAAAGCCTACGAGTGCCGCTTTAGGGCGGTATCTATGCACATTTAATATAGATAACAAAGATTATTGGTTAAAATATCATTTGCCTGAAATGCATGCTCAAAGTGAGCAAGATTTTTTGCATGAATTAAAGTTTTATGAGGATATTCAACGCAAGAGGGCGAAGTGGCTTTTACCGCATACAATTATTGAAGCCACTGCGATTTCGCAATTACAACTCACTTTGGGCAGGGTTCTAATTTTACCTGATACAGAATTATGGTTTGGCTCTTTACCTTATAAATATGATTTAACTGATATTTATTATACCATTTTGTTGGCATTGGAGAGGCTTGCAACGCTTCATGAACTAGGTTGGATTCATGGTGATATTAAAAAAGAACACTTTCGAGGTTTTGAACAAAATCCTTATTTGATTGATTTTGAGAAAACACGGTTCATATCAGCCCCAGATTCTGTAATAGATGCTACGCCACGGTATATGGCACCAGAACTATTTCAGGGTTTTCATAAGAGTGTGCAAAGTGATTTATATGCATTTGGTATTGTTTTATATGAATGGCTAACCCAAACTCGCTTAGAAGCAGCCAGTTATCGTGACTGGGCAATATTACATTGCCAAAATTTAACCATTCAATTACCTCCACAGTTTCTAAATTTTTATCCATTGCTCACAGGTTTATTACAAAAACAGCAGCAAAATCGATTTTTAAATGCAACTGAAGCGACCAATTGTTTAAAAGCAGTTTCAATCTGATAAAAATCATTGATCTAGTATCTGTATACAATTTACACGGTTAGTTTTTTTTAGAAAAAAAACACTTGTCACTGTTAGATCTTATCGCTAATATACACAGCCATCGGGGGCGTGGCGAAATTGGTAGACGCACTGGATTTAGGTTCCAGCGCCGCAAGGTGTAAGAGTTCGAGTCTCTTCGCCCCCACCACTTTAAGTTTAGACTTAAAGTTCGATGTAGATGTTAAGTCATCTAAATCTTGGAAGAGGATTGGTGTAATGGTAGCATGACGGTCTCCAAAACCGTTCGTCAAGGTTCGAGTCCTTGATCCTCTGCCACATTTATTTTAAATAAATGTCCCAGATGGGGGCGTGGCGAAATTGGTAGACGCACTGGATTTAGGTTCCAGCGCCGCAAGGTGTAAGAGTTCGAGTCTCTTCGCCCCCACCATTAAAAGAAGCAAGACGATGTTCTTGCTTTTTTTATGATTAAATCATTAGTTGTTTAATCATAAATATAGAGGATTGGTGTAATGGTAGCATGACGGTCTCCAAAACCGTTCGTCAAGGTTCGAGTCCTTGATCCTCTGCCAACGATTTAAAATGAAGCTCCTTTTATGGAGTTTTTTTATTGGCTCCATTTCTAACGATCAAATTATTTCTTGCTGTTATTTATATTTTTATTCCAACATTTGATAGTTTATAAGCGATTATCTTTTTGTTTGTTACTATATTATTTGATAATGCGTAAGTTGTTGGTTAATTAGAAAATATACTAATTTTTTAGTTCCTCCATTAAGTTATTGTTTTTTGTTTTTTTATTATAATTTATAAAACTTTTTTCATAAAAAGCTTGAATAGAAATTTATTTCATGTATCATGCTCTTAACTAGAAAAAAGTCTTGTTAGTAAATCTTCTTTAAAGTATCGTAGTTTTAGTCATAATCCTTCGTTTTTTAAGATCTTAACTCAATTTGTTATTCTTTTTTCAAAGTTATGTTAGTGTCATTATTAAATGATACTAAAATATTAGAAATCAGTAGGATATATCATGTCTAATACAGTAAGTGGTACAGTAAAATGGTTTAACGAAACTAAAGGTTTCGGTTTCATTCAACAAGACAATGGTCCAGATGTGTTTGCTCACTTCAAAGAGATCTCTGGTTCAGGTTTCAAAACTTTGCACGAAGGTCAACGTGTAACGTTTACTGTTACTCAAGGGCAAAAAGGCCCAAATGCTGTAAATATTATTCCACAATAATATTTCAGTAAGAAAAAAAGCACTATTTAGTGCTTTTTTTTATTTTAGTCTTTTAAAGGAAATTTTTTTCTTTTAAGAGATATAAAACAAAAGCCCTCTATAAGAGGGCTTTTGTTTTATATCTAGTAGTGTGTAAATCTAATAAGTTTCGCAATCATTCATCGCTTATTTGTTTAAAGCATAGATTTAATATAGGTGCGAAATATAAATTATCAGGAATAGATATGTGTTAGATTGAAAAATCTTTAGATAAAGAAATTTTATATTTCACGGAATTGTTAATGAACGTTCGACTGTGTTATGCCAGCCAACGAAATGAAAAAAATGAAGATTTATTGCAAGATTTACGTGATATCCTGACAGAAGCCCGAAATTTCAATGATTTGAATCAAATTTGTGGTGTGCTCTATTATGCTGATAATGCTTTCTTTCAATGCCTAGAGGGTGAAAAAGAGTTAGTTGAGCAATTATTTGAAAAAATTAAAAATGATCAAAGACACTACAATGTTAAATGGTTGTGTACATATTCCATTGAGAAGAATTCTTTTCAGCGTTGGTCAATGAAATATGTACAGCGTAATACAAATATTGAATCTTTCTTTTTAAGTATGGGGGAAACTAGTTTTAATCCCATTCGTCTTGATGAGCAAAATTTAAAAATTTTCTTAAATGAATTATCAATTGCTGAGCAAAGCAAAATTAATACAGTTAAGAAAATAGGTATGGTTAAGCGTGGGGTGAATCCTTTTTAGCTATCACACCGATATGGATGGTCTTGAGTTTAGGAACTATTTTAGTTATCACGAGATAGACAATGACTGAACTTGCAAGCATCCATATCACTTCTAAACTTTGGCTAATCACAAACATTGCCCAGTAAAAAAAGCTAAATAACGCGAGACATAGTCCACTTCCTTTGAAATACCACGTAATAAATATTCCAAAAAGTGCTGAAGAGAGTAGAAGGTTAGTCGTCTCGTTCATTCCTAGGTAGTTAAAGAAAATAATCAGTAAGCATAAAGCTAACATTGATAGTAAATATACAAATATATTTTTTGCAATAAACATTTTCTATATCCTATCTGATGATTAAAAAAAGATCTTTCCTCTGTTTCCAGAGGAAAGATAGTACATATTAATTTTTTGAGATTCTTTTTCTATTATTAAGAGTTTTTATATTAATAAAGATAACGTTACCGTTTCTCCAGATCTCTTCATTAATATTCAGCTTTCTATTTAATAGTAAAGAGTGCCTATATGTACTGAAATTAATTATAGGAAAAACAATTGGTTGTGTTGTAGGTTTTGGCTTACATAGTTGTGAGAAATTGCCTACAATTGTTTAAAAAATATACGGAATTTACAAAATGAAATTTAGTGTAAAAATATATTTAACAATTACTTACTTAATTTTTTTGTTGAGATGAGCTTTACATAAATAACAAAAAGTAACATCGAATTTAATCAGTAATTTTTACTGATTGGTAAAACTGGATATTTACCAAAGTTAAATTTAATAATTAAAATTTATGTTTTTAAAGAAATATGGTAATTAAAAAATATAGATTTCCACATTTGTTTTTAAAGAGCTTTTAATTACTAAAATTTAGACAAAATAGGCCACCAGATAGAGGCGAGTAGAGTAAAAGCCATGACCTTGTTGAAAATATTCATATGGTTTGGTTTTGCAAATAATCGGTTACTTAATCTGCCCGCTAAGGCCCACATGTAGAGACAGGGTATGGCGATAAGTAAAAAGATGAAAGCTAAAATTGAAACATTCATCCAGAGATCTTGTCCTTGTTTGGTGTAAACACTAATCACTGCAAAAGCCATCATCCATGTTTTAGGGTTAATAGCCTGCATTAAAAAAGCAGCCTTAAAACCAATGGTTGCCTGTTGTTCCTCTTGCTCTAAATGAATATTGGGAGTGTAGTTATATAATTTCCAAGCCAATAAGGTGAGCCAGATTAAACCGCACCACATCATAATTTTTTGAATAATAGGGTAAGCACGAATGGTGGAACCGAGGCCAATACCAACCACTAATACAAGTAAGGCTGCTCCCACACAAGAGCCGATAATGACAGGAAATATTTTAGAGATTTTAAAGCGGCTACTTAAACTTAAAATTATAAAATTTGTTGGACCGGGAGTAATCGAGGCAACAATTGCAAATAATGAAAAGGCAGTGAGGTTTTCCATTTCGTCTACTTTGGGGAAAAGGGACTATAAGATGGAATAATTAGGTTTTTTAATCTTGAAGATTTGTGCAGATTTTTCTATAGGCTGCGGGGGTTAAACCATAGCAACGTTTGAACCAGCGACTTAAATGACTTTGATCTGCAAAACATAAGTCTGAAGCAACTTGTGCAGGTGAAATACTCCTTGCTAATAATTCACGTGCGCGTGTAAGTCTAAGTTGAATGAGATATTGATGAGGAGCCAAGTGAAACGTTGCTTTAAAAATGCGATGAATATGGTATCGGTCTAGGCCAATCATATGTGAAATCTCTTCTAATCCAATATCATCAAATAGATGATCATGCAAAATATCTCGGATTTGGTGCGCGATACGTGGGACATGAACAGAAGAAGATTGAGAAGCTTTTTTTAACCATTTCCCTTGGGCAATATATTGAATCAGCATATCTAGACTATTGTCTTTCACAATATTCATTTCTTTATAATGTAAATGCCGAAATGCTTGTGAGGTAATAATTGCGAGTTGTTCATCTGACTTTAAAGGTGCATCAATGACTAATTCGTAATGATCCGGACTATTGTGAAACAAACCTTGGATTCGTTGCTTTAACCACTCTGGATGCAGATATAACATTTGATAGGTAAAGCCGTCAGATGCAGGCGCGTGACCATCATGAATTTCTTCGGGTTCAAGCATAAAGACTTGTCCGGCATGGCTATTAATTTGTTTTTTACGACAATGAAATTGCTGAATGCCCGATTCAGTTACACCAATTAAATAACTCGAATGCCAGTGTGGGTCATAGGCATGGCCAGCAAAATGGGCACGGATGGTTTCAATACCTGTATTGGTATCTTTTGAAATATCCACCCAATTACCCATAAGAATCCATCCAGAAATTTTTAAGTTTAGCCCTTAGAACGGTACAAAAGAGCTGAGCACAGTTCTAGAAGATTTGTGCAAAATCTTTAAGAAGATCTAATAATCCTCTTTAAAACTGAATGCGACTTCATCTAGGTATAAAATTTGCCAAGCAGGATACTAAACCAAAAATCAAAGCGCTGACTCCAATAATTTGGAAGAAGCTTGATAAACTTGCATTAAAATATAAGACAGAGATACTTCCAATAATAGCAGCAATGATCATTCTGATCGTACCTGCTAAAAGAGGGCCTAATAATCGTTTTGAACCTTGGCCTGCAAAATAAAGTGCCATACCAATACCTATCGAGCCATAAAAAGGCGCAACATGCTGCAAGTAATTTGTTCCAGTCTGAAGAACAGATGGATCATGACTAAAAAACCCAAGCCAAATAGAAGGAAAAATACTAAAGAAAAGTCCTATTGAACCAGTAATAAGAAACGTAATGAAAACCCCGATCCATGTTATACGGCGTGCTCTTTGAAATTGTCCAGCTCCATAATTAATCCCTACCATGGTCATAATTGCTGAACCGATACCGAACATAAGTGGAACTTGTATGTAGTCTAATCGGGACGCAATACCGTACCCAGCAATTGCATCAGATCCAAATTGACCAACTAAGGTAGTTATGAGGACAACAGTTAAATTGAGTTGAATTATTCCAATAGCGGATAGTGAACCAATACCAAGAATATCTTTGAAAAACTTGAAATTAATGGGCTTGATCGATAATTTGATAATACTATGCGTTGTTCGCATGTGCTTAATTAGGCATATGATGGCAAAAATATAATAACTTAATACAGCGAGTCCAGCTCCGGCCACGCCAAATGAAGGAATGAATCCCCAGCCAAAAATAAAAATAGGTGATAGAGGTAAAAGTAGTACGCCACCTAGAAGTGTTATGCGAGCTGGGGTTTTTGTATCACCTGCACCGCGTAAAGCTGCTGAGAGTAAGGCTACAGCCCATATGAGAGGTGAACCAATAAAAATAATATTGGAATATGTTAGAGCAGCATTCAGAGCTAAGCCCGTAACGCCCATTAAGTGGTAGATAATTGGGCAGCACTAAGCATAACAATACTAAAAATTCCTCCCAAAAGGCCAGCAAGAATGACACCATGCCAAACAAGGGATTGGACATCTTCTGATTGACCTGCTCCAGAAGCCCGAGCAATTGCTGAGGCTAAACCTCCACCAAATCCACCATTTGCTAGCATTTGCATGAGCATAAGAATGGGGAACACAACGGCGACACCCGCCATTACGTCAGTTCCCAGAGAGCTTACAAAATATGTTTCTAGTAATCCAATCAATGTTTGTACGAGTAGAACTGCTATGGTCGGTAACGCCAGTTTCAGCATTACTCGAGTAATTGGGCCGTTTAAGATGGCATGATTTAAATCGTGTGTACTTAATGACTGGCCTGTGGATTGTTTTTGCATAACAGATTCTCGTTTTATGAATTACGTGCCTACCACTGCAAGAGGGGTGTCTCAAAAATCTTGAGGTTGCCAGCCACCACCTAGTGATTTGTAAACTGCCACAGCTGCAAGAGCTGAATCAGTTTGTGCTTGAAGTTTTCTATCTGAAAATTGCAAAGCACTTGAATCTGCTTGTAATACTTCTATTCGACTGTTGATTCCTTTCTGGTAAGCAATTAAAGCGATTTTCTGTGCATGCTTTAATGCATTTTCTCCATCTTGAAGCGCCATTAACTGTTCTTGTCGTTTAGACAAAGTTGATAATGAGTTTTCAACATCTTCCGCTGCATGTAAGACAGCTAATTGGTAGGCTGCGAGCTTTTCGGCTTCTTGTCCCTTGGCTAAGCGAATTTCTGCATTAATTCGACCAAAATCAAATAGGCGCCAACGCAAACCTAATAAGCCCGCAGCTTGATTTGCACCACTTGAAAATAAGTTTCCACTTGCTGTGGTTGCACTACCTATCAAACCGCCTAAAGACACCTTTGGGTAATATTCTGAAATCGCACTGCCAATGCGTGCATTTGAAGCTGCCAATTGTCTTTCAGCCATGATGAGATCTGGTCGTCTACGCAAAAGATCACGAGGTGTTCCAGTTTCTGTAATGTTAGGAATAACTGGAATTGGTTTTACTTCTGCTAGTTCTGCTCGGTGAGTTCCTGGTACGGTTCCAAGCATGACATCGAGAGCATTCATGGCAATGTCTAGATTCATTCCAAGAACAGGAACAACAGCTTGAACTTGAGCGACATTCGCTTTAGCTTGTTTGACCTGAAATTCGGAAGCTAATCCTTTGCTGTATAAAAGATTAATGGTTGAAAGAAGTTGCTGTTGGGTTTGTAATTGTTGATGGGCAATGTCTAATCGAGATTGTAAGCCTCGAATATTAATGTAGATATTGGCAGTTTGAGCTGCGACTATTAAACGGACGGCTGAGGCTCCTGCGTTTGAAGACTGATAATTTGCAAGAGCAGCTTCACGATCTCTGCGAAGGCCTCCAAAAATATCTAACTCCCAAGTTGCACTTAAATTTGCGTCGTAAGAACTACCATGTCGGTCAAAATCTGGCATTGAATTTAAAACTTGCCCCAAAGGTGTTTCAACAGATTGGTAAACTTTAGCTGCTTGTGCACCAACACTACCTATTGGTTGTAAAGAGGCATTAGCTGCCGATAATCCCGCCTGAGCTTGAGTCACTCGAGTATATGCTTGGGTCAGATCAAGATTTTGTTTTAATGCTAATGTGACATATCGAGTCAATTGTGGATCGTTAAAACTTTGCCACCATACGGCAATATCTGCTTTGCTATTGTCATTTGATGAATTTAAGGATGTGCCAAGGTATTGTTCGGGTAGAGATATATTAGGACGTTTATAATTAGGACCTACGGTACACGCAGTAAGAGTACTTACGATGATGGGTAGGAGAACGATAGATCTAGATAACATATTTCCCCCGAGGCGAGATTTTGAACAATAGTTTAATTGTGACTATAATACAATTTGGTCACTAGTTGTCAATATCATTTCGCAAGAGTTAAACTGCCACTTCCAGATAAAGGTTTAAATTGAAAATATGAGTAAAGAAAAAAGTAGTTATCCTGTTTCGAAGCGAGGACCAGAAGATCATGACGTAAGAGATCAAATCCTGAGTGCCGCTACAGAGCATTTCAGCCGCTATGGTTATGAGAAAACTACAGTTTCTGATCTTGCAAAATCTATAGGTTTCTCTAAAGCTTATATTTATAAATTTTTTGAATCTAAACAAGCAATTGGCGAAATGATATGTGCTAATTGTTTACGTGAAATTGAAGATGAAGTTAATACAGCCATTAAAGAAGCTGAATATCCAGCAGAAAAATTAAGAGTGTTATTTAAAGTAATTGTTGAAGCAAGCCTTCGTTTATTTTATCAAGAGCGTAAGCTGTATGAAATTGCTGCTTCTGCTGCTTCTGAGAAATGGGATGCTACAGTCGCTTATGAAAATCGAATCCTTAAAGTACTACAAAACATTATTCAAGAAGGTCGTCAATCTGGTGATTTTGAAAGAAAAACTCCAATTGATGAAGCAGTTAAGGCTATTTATTTAGTCATGAGACCTTATCTACACCCACTACTTTTACAACATAGTATTTCATATAACACAAATGCTCCAGTCTTGCTTTCTAGCCTCGTACTGAGAAGTTTATCGCCATAATAGATTTGTGACTATTGACTAAATTGGTCACTTGATTAAAAATGAGTCTCCTGATTAATTTCTTAAGGGGGGCTCAAATATGCTTTATCGTCGCCTTATTCCGTTTACAGCAATATGTATATTTCCTTTTCTCTTGCTCGGTTGTGCTGAAAATACGCAATCTGACCCCCGTACTTCGGCGCCGTTAGTACGAGTCGCAACTGTACAAGACGAAATCACTTCTGATTCAAGAGCATTCACAGGCACGATAGGGGCACGGGTAGAAAGTGATCTGGGTTTTCGTGTCTCTGGCAAAGTCATCAAACGATTTGTTGAAGCAGGTCAAACAGTAAAGCGCGGTCAGTTACTGATGCGTATTGATCCGACCGATTTAGAACTTGCAGCCAAAGCCCAACAAGAAGCTGTGGGTGCAGCCAGAGCCCGAGCTGAACAAGCAGAGAAAGATGAAGCCCGATATCGTGATTTGCGTGGAAGCGGGGCTATATCTGCTTCTGCCTATGATCAGATTAAAGCGGCAGCGGATACGGCGAGAGCGCAGCTCAGTTCGACTCAAGCTCAAGCTAGGGTTGCATTAAACGCGAGTCATTATGCCGATTTAATTGCGGATGGTGATGGTACGATTATGGAAACATTGGTCGAACCAGGTCAGGTTGTCAGTGCGGGTCAAACAGTCATCCGCTTAGCTCATTCTGGTCAAAGGGAAGCAATCATTCAGCTTCCAGAGACATTACGTCCTGCAATCGGGGCTATTGGCCAAGCTACACTCTTTGGTAAAGAAAATATAAGTGTCCCAGCTAAACTTAGACAGTTATCAAATACAGCAGATCAACTCACTCGTACTTTTGAAGCCCGTTTCGTCTTAGACGGCGATTTAGCAAATGCTCCTTTAGGTTCAACGGCTACTATACGTATTGCCAATCAAAATCAGAGTTCACAACATTTTTTACAAGTGCCTGTCGGTTCCTTACTTGATAAGGGCAAGGGAGCTGGAGTCTGGGTAATTAATGGAAAAACTCAGAAAGTAACGTGGCGTCCCGTTGTTGTTAAACAGCTTGATGACGAATTTGCATATGTCACTGGCAATATTCAAAGTGGAGATCGAATTGTTGCTTTAGGTGCACATTTGCTTCGCGAAGGTGAATTGGTACGTATTGCATCACAAGCGAGTCATCCTTCAGTTGGAAATGAAGGGGACCACTCATGAGTGAGAAAGGTTTTAACTTATCAGCCCTTGCTGTACGTGAACGCGGTATAACGCTATTTCTGATTTTTTTGATTTCAGTTGCAGGCATCGTTGCTTTTTTCAAGTTAGGTCGAGCCGAAGATCCAGCTTTTACAGTGAAGGTTATGACCATTGTGACGGCTTGGCCAGGGGCAACTGCTCAAGAGATGCAAGATCAAGTTGCTGAAAAAATCGAAAAACGGATGCAGGAGCTGCGTTGGTACGATCGAACAGAAACCTATACCAGACCTGGCTTAGCTTTTACGACACTGACTTTGCTTGATAGTACGCCACCATCACAGGTTCAAGACGAATTCTATCAAGCAAGGAAGAAAGTAAATGATGAGATCAGTAACTTACCTGCTGGTGTAATTGGACCGCTCGTTAATGATGAGTATGCAGATGTAACTTTTGCCTTATTTGCTTTGAAGGCAAAAAATGAACCGCAAAGATTATTAGTGCGTGATGCAGAAACAATTAGACAGCAGTTACTTCATGTGCCAGGTGTAAAGAAAGTCAATATTATTGGTGAGCAATCTGAACGTATCTATATTGAATTTTCACATGAGCGTTTGGCAACACTAGGCGTAAACCCGCAAGATGTATTTGCTGCACTGAATAGTCAGAATGTGCTTACACCCGCTGGTTCCATTGAAACCAAAGGCCCTCAAGTTTTTGTCAGATTAGATGGGGCTTTTGACAAGTTACAGAAAATTCGTGATACACCGATAACGGCTCAAGGCCGTACCCTTAAATTGTCAGATATTGCGACTGTTAAACGTGGTACTGAAGATCCTGCAACATTCATGATCCGTAATGGTGGGGAACCGACCCTGCTGTTAGGAGTGGTGATGCGCGAAGGATGGAATGGATTAGATCTTGGTAAATCATTAGAGAACGAAGTCAGTTCCATCAACGAAGATTTACCCCTTGGTATCAGCTTAAATAAGGTGACTGATCAGGCAGTCAATATTAGCTCATCGGTGGATGAGTTCATGATTAAGTTCTTTGCAGCATTACTTGTGGTTATGTTTGTAAGCTTTATTAGCATGGGATGGCGCGTTGGCGTCGTGGTTGCTATGGCTGTACCACTTACATTAGCCATTGTTTTTGTGGTGATGCTGGCAACAGGTAAAAACTTTGACCGAATTACACTGGGTTCTCTTATTCTTGCTTTAGGGCTTTTAGTTGATGACGCCATTATTGCGATTGAAATGATGGTCGTGAAAATGGAAGAGGGCTTTAGTCGGACAGCAGCTTCAGCCTATGCATGGAGTCATACGGCGGCACCTATGCTTTCTGGAACTTTAGTCACCGCTGTTGGGTTTATGCCAAACGGATTCGCTCGCTCTTCAGCGGGGGAATATACCAGCAATATGTTCTGGATTGTGGGTATCGCACTTATTGCCTCATGGATTGTTGCTGTAGTTTTTACACCTTATTTGGGTGTGAAGATGTTACCTGATTTTAAAAAGATCGAAGGCGGCCATACTGCAATTTATGACACACCACGATATAACCGTTTCCGTCAAATTCTGGAGCGTGTGATTGCACGTAAATGGATTATTGCTGGTAGTGTTATCGGGTTATTTGTTTTAGCGGTAGGTGGAATGGCATTGGTGAAAAAACAATTTTTCCCAATCTCTGACCGGCCTGAAGTACTTGTTGAAGTACAGATGCCTTATGGAACATCGATTACGCAAACAAGTGTTGCGACAGCCAAAGTTGAGGCTTGGTTATCTAAGCAACAAGAAGCAAAGATTGTGACATCTTATATTGGTCAAGGTGCACCTCGTTTTTATTTTTCGATGGGGCCTGAGCTACCAGATCCATCCTTTGCCAAGATTGTGGTACGAACTGACAATCAAGAAGAACGTGAAGCTTTAAAACACCGCTTAAGACAAGCCATTTCAAATGGACTTGCGACTGAGGCGCAGCTACGTGTAACACAACTTGTATTTGGACCATATTCGCCATATCCAGTGGCTTACCGAGTTTCAGGCCCAGATCCAGAAAAATTGCGTGTGATTGCTGCTCAGGTTCAGCAAGTTATGAATACTAGCCCAATGATGCGAACTGTAAATACGGATTGGGGAAATCGTGTACCAGCCTTGCATTTCACATTGGAACAAGACCGTTTACAAGCAGTGGGTCTCACATCAAGTTCAGTCGCACAGCAATTACAGTTTTTGTTAACGGGTATTCCAATTACATCTGTACGTGAAGATATTCGTACCGTACAAGTGATTGCTCGTTCAGCAGGCGATATCAGGCTAGACCCTGCAAAAATCGGTGATTTCACACTCACGGGGGCAAATGGACAACGTATTCCGTTGGCACAAATTGGCAAAATTGAAGTACGGATGGAAGAACCGGTCATCCGCCGTCGAGATCGGGTACCAACGATGACTATTCGTGGAGATATTGCTGAAGGGTTACAACCACCCGATGTATCTACTGCAATTACTAAACAGCTTCAACCTGTGATTAAAGATCTACCAAAAGGTTATCGAATTGTTGAAGCAGGCTCGATCGAAGAGTCGGGTAAAGCCACTAAAGCAATGCTTCCTATTTTTCCGATCATGTTGGCAATGACGTTGCTCATTATCATTCTCCAAGTGAGATCTATTGCTGCAATGATTATGGTGTTTTTAACCAGCCCGTTGGGATTAATAGGCGTTGTGCCAACGCTTCTTTTATTTCAGCAGCCCTTTGGTATTAATGCATTAGTCGGATTAATTGCATTGTCTGGAATTTTGATGCGTAACACGCTCATCTTAATTGGACAGATTCAGCAAAACAAAGAAGCTGGGCTTGATCCGTTGAATGCAGTCGTTGAGGCCACAGTACAACGTGCCAGACCTGTAATTTTGACAGCTTTGGCTGCCATTTTGGCTTTCATTCCTCTGACCCACTCAGTGTTTTGGGGAACGCTAGCTTACACACTCATTGGCGGAACGCTTGCTGGAACCATTTTAACCTTGGTTTTCCTACCAGCAATGTATTCGATCTGGTTCAAGATCGGGGCTAAACCAGCAGTTTAGTGATCAGATTTTAAAATTTAAAAAGTTATTGGAGTTCCTATGTCAGACTCAAAAGTGGTTGTAATTACAGGTGTTTCATCAGGTATTGGGCAAGTTACAGCAGAAAAATTTGCTAAACTCGGCCATAAAGTTTTCGGCACAGTCAGAAATAAAGTCAAAGCTCAACCTATCGAAGGTGTTGAGCTTGTTGAGATGGATGTGTCAGATGAAGACTCTGTCCAGCTCGGGATTCATTCTATTATTGATCAAGCTGGGCATATTGATATTTTAGTTAATAATGCTGGAGCAAGCCTGATTGGTGCAGTAGAAGAGACCTCGATAAAAGAAGCAGAATTTTTATTTAACACCAATGTATTTAGCATTCTTCGTACCACACAAGCGGTACTACCTTATATGCGGATACAGCATTATGGAAGAATCATAAATGTTAGTTCAGTGCTGGGTTTTCTTCCTTCACCTTATATGGGGTTATATTCGGCAACGAAACATGCGGTTGAAGGTTTATCTGAATCTTTAGATCACGAGCTTCGTCAATTTGGGATTCGTGTATCCATTGTTCAGCCTTCATTTACTAAAACCAATTTAGATAAGAATGCACCCGTAGCAAGTTCTAAAATTCCTGAATATGACAATGAGCGCAACTTAGCTGCACAGGCCGTTTTAAATCAGATCGATCATGCACCTCAGCCAGATGGTGTTGCTAATACAATTGTTAAAGCAGCACTCAGTGATTGGCAAATGCGCCGTACACCATCTGGGCAAGCATCTTTGTTAAGCAAGTTGCGTCGATTTATGCCGAGTGGCCCAGTTGATAAAAGTATTAGAAAGACTTTTGGTTTGAAGTAAATCACGAGAGACTCTTTCATAAACCTCAGGTGCAATTTTTGTACTTGGGGTTTGCTCTTTATCTATCCTTGTTTAGCTCTAATTAATAGCTTTGATTGATTAAGACACTTTTAAAATATTGAATAAATCTATCTTTATGATTTTAAAAAAATTAAAGGAGTTTTCCATTCTAGATTTTTATTAAAATTACATTACAAGTTATCTAAGAATTAAAAATTTATTAGTTGTAAAGTTTTGAATAAATAAAGATTTCTTAAGAGGGCAGATCAACGCTTTTCGGTTCATGATTCCATAAATTAAATATACATATTCTTTTGATGAACCAACTAATGCAAAAAGCTGATTTTGATGATCAATACCAATCAGTATCTCATTACTTAGATTTAGCAGATCAAATGGAGATGCATTTTTTTTAGCCTCAATAGGCGTATTAAAATATTCAAAAGTTTTTTTAATATCAAGTAATGAGTAATAAAAATCTTTTGAGCTTTTAATTGTTTGTAAATAAGTGGCAATACGGTCTATATCTATTTGTTGATTGTGTTTTGTAGCAATTGCTGAAGCAATAATAAAAGCGATATTTGACGTTGTATCTGACTTTATTGAGCCCACTTTAAGTTTAGAGACAGGGTTCTGAACATTGTCAGGTATGTTTTTAACAGAAGCTGAGCACATATTTATTGACCTATAGACTGTGGTAGCTTGGGTTGTATTCAGCCCTGCTAATAATGATATAAAAACGATGAGTTTTTTTAATTTAAGCGTCATATAAAGCTTGTATCAGATTTTTACTTAGCAAAACTTTAAGTTCCCGTAGCAGTTGTTAATGCCTCTCTGTCCAGAGTCGAGAGGATTAATAATTACCTCTCGACCAACTAACCCTCCGAGTGCTTCCCCAAGTCCTACATCAATCCGCTGCTGTGTTTCGATATCAGTGAGTAAAACTTTCGGTAAGGAAAGCCACCATCCAGGTTGAGCAGCTACAGTATTTTCGAAGCTACCAGTACTTATTTTTTGCCACTGGATAGCTTGCTTTTGTAAGGACAGTGATGTGTCACTAGTAGGAATTGTTCCTGCTGCATCCTGAGCAAGTAAAACTTCATGGAAACCAGATAGAGGGTAATCTTTTAATGTGGCATTACTTAGAGTTAAACCTAAAGGTAGATCTAAGATACCTAACACACTTAGTGGACCAGTTTTAGCGACTACATTATCCAGCGTTGCAGATGTAGAGCGGTTAAGAATAAGCTGTTTGTTATAATCATTAATATGTGCTTCTGTATAGATCAATCCATTTTCAATCACTACATTCTTCAGAACAGTATTAGTAAGCGTTAAATTCAAATCACCAGATAAAGATTTAATTCCTCCTGTGTCATCAGCTAATGTTGTTAAATCTGTATTTGATCCCAATCCAAGTTTGCCTAATATGCCTAATGCCCCAAGGCGAAAGCCAACAATTTCTCGAGTAGAAGCCTTGTCCGGCGATTTTATAGCAAACTCGATAAAAGGATTAGTAATAACGGCATCTGATCCTGCATAGCTACCATTTACGGGAAGGACACCTGCTAAGCTAATATCTTCAATATCAATGTCACAACCCACTCCTTTAACTCCACCGCAACCTAACTGTAAACGTTTAATATTTGCATTTAAGTCTACTTGTGCTTCCATTCCGAGGCGATAAAAACCAACATCAGTATTTGGATTACCATTTTGATTAGCTGCAATATTGGTTAGACTAAATAATGCTTGACCAGCTACACTAGCTAAACCCTTATCATTTAAGGCATGGAGTTCGGCGTTTACAAGAGAACTGACCAACATTAATGGTATTGTAAATAAGAAAGCCTGTTTTATACTTCTAAGGTTATTCATGTCAGTTCCTTTGCTTAAAGATTATTTAGCCGATAAGAAAAATAATATTTCTCATTGGTTAAATATTATTTTTCATGTGCTTAGTGTTTTTCTTGAAATTCTTCACTAGGCAATATGGATATTTATAAGCAGCTTTACTGAACGAGAATTATGATTTGGTCTCTTGTGAGAATTAAAAAACAATACAGTCATAATGTGTTCAGTGCACACATTATGATCGCGTTATGTGCCCGGTGTCAACATGTCTTTAAAGCAATCAGAAAATTTAAGTCAAAAATCAAATTATCATCATGGAAATGTACGGGAAGAATTATTAAATGCAGGATTAGTTCACTTAGAAAATAATGATGCTGAAAGCCTTAGTTTTAGGGAAATGGCGAGACAAATTGGTGTAAGTGCTAATGCGGTATATCGGCATTTTGAAAGTAAAGATAGCTTTTTAGCAGGACTGGCAGCAAAAGGATTTCAGCGTTTGCAAGAGGAACAAAGTCAAGCATTACAAGGGGGGAGTTCTCAGTACGAAGCTTTTAAACTTTTTGGTTTAGCCTATATTAACTTTGCAAAAAATAATCGAAATCTCTTTGCATTAATGTTTAATCCTGACTTACAAAAAAATGAAGCCCTTGAATTAAAAGAGGCAGCAGATAGTACATACAACCAGCTTCATACATTGACTGCTTCTATCTTGAATGTCGGTGATAATGATGCACAAGCTGAATTGTTAGCAATGTTGAGTTTTAGTCTTGTACATGGTCTATCTCATCTTTTATTAGAAGGGCGTTTGGCTGAATCAGAAGAAAAAGCAAATAATTTAGTTTTGTTAGTTATGAATTATGCTACAGGTTTACTTGCTTTTTCGGCAGAGAAAAACTCTTAATTTATTCTATGTATGAGGATGAAAAACCAGCCTAGATATTACTAGGCTGGCTTTTATTAATATTTAAAACAATTCATTTGAGCTTTCAACTAATTACTAATAATTTCAGGCTAAGCTGTCTAGCCAGTAACTAAGCTTATCCAACGGCGTGGTTGTTGCCACCGTGCGCGGCAATGAACATGGCGACGGCTGATTTACTATAGGATTCGATTTCGTTATCGTCATTTGCTTTCGTCTCATCGAAGCGTGCAATCATCAAGAGATCACATCCTTTGAAAAGTGCGGCAAACATTCGCGCAGATTGATGAGGATTAGGCACGTTCAGAAGCGCTTTTGTATGTAATTGACACAGTATGGCCTCGATTTGGGCAATGACATGGGTAGGACCAGCTTCGTAATGGAGTTTGCTTAATGATTTTTGATTTGTTTTGTCGGCTACGATCATAGCCTCGACACTGCGAACATCTGGGCTCAACAACGTACGCAGTAGAGATGATCCCACCGCCATAAGTTGTTCTTCGGCAGAGCCTTCAAGGCCTTCAAAAAGGTCCTGTGGTGCAAACTGTTGGCATCGGGCTAATATTGCTGCGCTGAAAAGTGCTTCCTTGTTCTCAAAGTGCCGATAGATACTGAGCTTCGATATCTTTGCTCTTTGAGCGACTTTGTCCAATGTTGCTGCTTGAAAACCCAATTCGACAAAAAGTTCATACGCAGCATCGACTATCTTTTGGGCTAATGCTTGATTTACTGGCCGACCGCGCTGACTTCTTTTTTCTTCGTTCACAATAATTACAGTCCTTGACAGTATCTTAATTTTTGAATTAGGATACCATTAAGTATCCAAAAAGTGCAAACCATTGGCTAGGTTTTAACTACATCCTCCAAATCCGGGTCATCCTGCAATATCTAATGCAGCATCGTCCGGTTGGTTAACACAGTGATGGGTGACTTTCTCGGCGATGCTGAAGTTCTGTTCGTTGCCTGTTTTCAAACCCAACCACTCACCTCGATCCACAATGGGAGCCCATCACCATGGATGACGTCATTATTATAGGCGGTAGCTTTGCTGGTCTCGCTGCTGCTCTGCAACTCGGGCGTGCCCGCCGCAAGGTCACTGTTTTTGATACAGGCTTGCCGCGTAACCGCTTCGCTGGCCATTCGCATGGTCTTCTTGGCCATGATCATAAGCCACCGCTGGAAATCTTAGCTGAAGCACGTCAGCAGTTAGAGCGCTATCCAACTATTAGACTAGTCAATGCTCGGGTCGAAAGCATTTCTGGCTCGATTGATAATTTCTCCGTGCTTACTAGCGATGGTGAAAACTTTGGTGCACGTCGCCTGATTCTCAGCTATGGCGTCGTGGACCAGATGCCAGATGTTTCTGGTTTTGCTGAAAATTGGGGTGCTTCCATCGTACCTTGCCCATATTGTGATGGCTTTGAAGTTGCTGAACAGCATTGGGGACTCATTTGGTCTGGTCCAAAGTCCCACAATTATGTACGTTTGTACCATGATTGGACCAATACATTATCAATCTTCACAGATGGTCACGAGGTTCCACCTGATATTCGGGCGGATCTTGCACGTCGCAATGTAACTGTCGTCGACGGTCGGGTTGTTCAGATTAGCCATAACGAAGGGCGCACTGCAACGGTATACCTTGATAATGCTCACAATGTTACGGTTGATATCTTATTTGCTCATCCGAGTACCAAGCCATCTGTACGCCTACATGAATCACTAGGCCTTGCCACGGTCGAGACGCCTTTCGGTATTGTTCTTAAGGTTGACGAGCGCCGTGAAACCAGTATGCCTGGTATCTATGCTGCTGGTGATCTTGCTAATCCTGCCATGGCTTCAGTCACCATGGCATCATCGCAAGGCGCGATAGCTGGTATCTCTGCCCAGCAGTCGATGCTGGTTTGAGAGCATAGGTTCCTTGAGTTAAAAAACCAGCCTTAGGTTTTACTAGGCTGGTTTTCATTACTATTTAAACCAATTAATTTGAGCGTTCAACTAACCATTGACTAATTTCAGGCCAAACTGTGGTAGGTGCTTGGCTTCCAGAAACAACGCCCATATGACCACCCGGCACAACCTTGAATGTTTTATCTTCGCTACTAATTAAATCCATAAGCGGCTTGACAGCTTCTGCTGTAACAATGATATCTGTGTTGCCACCTACTGCGAGCACCGAACATTCAATATCTTTTAGATTTGCTGTAAGTTCGCCGAAGTTAATTACACCATTCGATAACTCATTATCAATCCAGAAACGAAGGATAATGTCGCGCATAACCCCACCCGGATAGGCCAACATATTATCGATAAATGAACTTGCGGTAGCATGATCAATAATAAATTCTCTGTTATCAAGATTTTTAAAAAGTTCCCAATATGTTTTTAAATTTCCAATCGGATCAGTGAGTTTAAACCCCAACGTGTTTAACCATCCATGAATATGAAACGCTTCACTTGGTACGTGTTCACGAATACGAAATGGGGTATGTTTGCGTACCCATTGCGCTGGTTTTGTTAAGCTGCCATAAATTTTACCCATGTAACCTGCTTTATGAGTATCAATAGGCGAAGCCAAAATAATTAGATTTTTAATATCTTTATCTTTAAATAGGGCGGTATAGCAAAGAGAAAGTGCGCCACCTAAACTCCAGCCATGTAAAGAAAGCTGTTGCTGTCCACTATGGGCGCGGACTTGGTTTAACATCTCTGGCATGAAAACCTTAATATAGGTGCCGAAATTATATTTTGCCTGATTGAGCGTAGGAACACCCCAATCAATTAAATAGACGTCAAAACCTTGTGCTAAAAAGAAACGTATGAGACTGCGAGTTGGGAACAAATCATAAATGAGCATGTTCACTGCTAATGGTGGAACAATAACTAAAGGTACGCGGTGTTTAGGTGTAGAGCCCTCAGTCTCATTTTTATAATGCCGTAAACTAATGATTTCATGCTTATAAATTACATCAAAAGGTGTTTTACCAGATAAGGCAATATTAGGCGCTCTAAAAAATAGATCGGATGCATTCGTTAGCATGCGAGGTATTTTTTGACCTGCATGTGTCTGAAATGATTTTTTAATAGACTGTAGCTGGGGAGCATTTTGTCGAACTTTAAGCAATAAACTCATTGAATATAAAACCTATAAAGATGTTGCTCAGAGCAATAACGAGCTGTTCTTTTAAAGATATTAAAGGGAATGAAAGGCAAGTTCAGTGACTTAAAAGACAGTATTTTATGCTTAAGGTATCAAGAGTTAATAATTTTTATTTAAGAAAAATTTTATTTAAAAGTTTGAAATTAATAATAAAATTATTTTTATCAAATATTTTTGTATAAACATTTAAAAATTTAAGCTTTTTTTAAGAATGGTAAAAATTTATTGGTAGGGTAATTTTGTAAAGTTTATTTGTGTTTTTTTTACATATTAAAAAATAAAATATAATTATTTTACAATCTCTTAGGAATGTAATTAGAAAGTAGTATATATGGAATTTGTTTTTAATGGTTTTTATACGCTAATTTCGGCGGTTATTGTTTTATTGTTGGGCCGCTTTCTTGTTAATCGAATTGATTTTTTAAAACGCTACAATATTCCCGAACCTGTAGCAGGTGGTTTGGTAGCAGCAGTTGTCTCGTTACTTGTCCATACAATATGGGGATATAGCATTGTTTTTAGTAGTGAATTACAAACCAGCTTTATGCTCGTATTCTTTGCTTCAATTGGTTTAAGTGCCAATTTTATGAAGCTTAAAGAAGGTGGCATGGCTTTGGTTATCTTCTTGGTCTGTGTAGCGTCATTCATTGTTGTTCAAAATGCGGTGGGTATGAGTCTTGCGACTTTACTTGGTCTTGATCCCCTCATTGGCTTAATTGCGGGCTCAATTACCTTAACGGGTGGTCACGGTACAGCAGGGGCATGGGGTGAAATTTTAGAAACCCAGCATGGTATTCAAGGTGCGTTGGCACTTGGCATGGCGAGTGCTACTTTTGGTTTGATTATTGGTGGTGTAATTGGTGGGCCGTTAGCAAAATTGCTGATTAACCGCTATAGTCTTGCTCAACCGAAAACCAACGCTGAAATCCAACATCGTGATGGCCATGTTGAACAGAATTCAGATGCTTTGGCGCCGTTTGAAAACCCGCATCAAGTTCGTTTAATTACTGCTGACAATGCAATTACTACATTAGGTATGTTTGCTGCTTGTTTGGCATTTGCTGAATTTATGACTGGCTTTAGTAAGGGAACTTGGTTCGAGTTACCAACCTTCGTTTGGGCACTCGGCGGCGGTGTAATTTTAAGAAATATTTTAGAAAGCGTGTTGAAAATTGATATTTTTGACCGTGCGATTGATGTTTTTGGTAATGCATCATTATCACTTTATTTAGCAATGGCATTGCTTTCATTAAAGCTTTGGCAACTTGCAGATTTGGCTGGGCCGCTTGTCGTAATTTTGGGTGCTCAAACCATTACGATGGCGTTATATGCGGCCTTTGTGACCTTCCGTGTGATGGGTAAAAATTATGATGCAGCGGTTTTATCGGCGGGGCATTGTGGTTTTGGTATGGGTGCAACACCAACAGCAGTTGCAAATATGCAGGCGATTACTAACATGTATGGCCCATCGCATAAGGCATTTTTAATTGTTCCGCTTTGTGGTGCATTCTTTGTCGATTTAATTAATGCGACAGTCATTCAGCTTATGTTGAAATTTGTTGTTTAATCAAAAAAGCCCGTAAGGGCTTTTTTTATGGGTGCCTTTTCTTAAAAGTAATAATCGCCCTTAAACATAGTTTCACATAGAATAAATTGCAGATAAATAAAATGAGAAATGTATGAGCTCAGAAGCACATTCAATTAGCTTGGTTGCCCCTGTGGTTTTATTGGCAGCGGCTGTAATTGCAGTCCCTATTTTTAAACGTATTGGCTTAGGCTCCGTATTAGGTTACTTAATTGCAGGTCTGATTATTGGCCCATTCGGTTTTGCTTTTTTTCAAGATTCCACCGCGATTTTACATATTGCCGAGTTGGGAATTGTGATGTACCTATTTTTGATTGGTTTGGAAATGCAACCATCACATTTATGGAGCCTTAGACGCGAAATTTTTGGCCTTGGTACACTACAGATCATCAGTTGTGGTTTAGCTTTGACTGGCGTAGGTTTGCTATTTGGTTTTACATGGCAAGTGGCTTTTATTGGTGCGGCAGGGTTTGTATTAACTTCGACCGCTATTGTGATGCAGCTATTGGGCGATCGCGGTGATTTGACGCAGCCGCATGGGCAAAAAATTGTAGCAATCTTACTATTTGAAGATTTACTGATTGTTCCATTGCTAGCCATTGTCGCTTTTATGGCGCCTAATCATGTTGTCGAAAGCACATCGGTACGTTTAGAAAATATAGGAATTGGCTTAATCGCAATCGCGGGTCTTATTGCGGCAGGTTATTGGTTACTTAATCCGTTATTTAGACTCTTGGCTGCTGCTAAAGCCCGAGAAGTGATGACTGCCGCCGCATTATTGGTTGTGTTGGGCGCAGCGCTGCTCATGCAAGTCAGCGGGTTGTCGATGGCGATGGGTGCTTTCTTAGCGGGTGTGCTTTTATCTGAATCAACTTTTAGACATCAAATTGAAGCGGATATTGAACCATTCCGAGGAATTTTGCTGGGCCTCTTTTTCCTTGGGGTCGGCATGTCATTGGATTTATCTGTTGTTGCTCAAAACTGGCAGCTCATTGTAAGTGGTGTAATTGCCCTAATGTTTGCCAAAGCCCTCATGATTTATATTGTCGCCCGAGTAACTAAAAGCTCTCATACTGAAGCGTTGGATCGCGCTTTACTCATGGCTCAAGGTGGCGAGTTTGCCTTTGTACTTTTCTCTGCCGCGCTAAGTGCACAAGTTATAGACAGTACTATTAAATCTAATCTTACTGCTATTGTTGTACTTTCAATGGTGTTAACTCCAATTTTAGGAATTATTTTTAAACGGTTTACTCAAGCTAAAGCGAATGTTTCATTAGAAAACGTCAATATTGCTGAGGGCTTAAGCGGTAGTGTTTTAATGATTGGATTCGGAAGATTTGGTCAGGTTACCAGTCAATTATTGTTAGCACGAGGTGTCGATGTCACCATTATTGATAATAATACTGACATGATTCAAAACGCGGAAAAATTTGGTTTTAAAATTTATTATGGCGATGGTTGTCGCCTAGATATTTTACATGCTTCTGGCGCTGCAACAGCACAGGCAATTGTGGTGTGTGTCGACAGTAAAGAAACCACAAATAGAATTGTGGAACTCGTGACTCACGAATTTCCTTTAGCGAAATTATTAGTCCGTTCATATGACCGTGAGCACTCACTCCATTTAGTCAAACAAAAAGTAGACTTTATGATTCGAGAAACCTTTGAATCTGCGATTAAATTTGGCGAAGTGATTTTACAAGAACTTGGGGTAGATGAAGACGAAGTAATAAGAATTAGCGAGGAAATTCGAGATCTCGATAATGAGCGTTTTGAAACTGAAATCGCAGCAGATGATGTCAATGCGGGAGTCGGGATGCAATATACACATACGCATCCACGACCAACAGCACCATTGATTCGACCAAAACGGGAAGGGCGGATTTTAAATAAAGACGATAATGCAGATAGCGAGTCTTGATGAGCATCGAGTTCAGTAGAAGCCTCTTTAGAAGAACTTCTACTGAACAATTTCATGGCTAGAAGATTTTACAGCGCTAAATCAGACTATAAGTGTTCTAACGCCGTGCCTTTAACTGGGTTTCTGCGCCAGTAATAGGGCTGCAAAAATCTAAGAAAAAGCTTCCACGGAGTGATCCACGCGATACGTCGGTTAGCTTTTTTATTTTGAATCATTTGTTTTGCTAAATACGCGCAAACAATTTCTGGCGGGTCAATCACAAAGAAAAATAACCGTTTCATCTTTTTCCAGTTTTGAATGTTTCCATTGGTCCAAGAAGAAACTAAAAGATCAGTGGCAACCATGCCCGGACTAAGCGTGCCTGTTAAAATTGGAGTCGATTTTGTTTCTTTATAAAGCGCTTTACTAAAATAGCTTATGGCTCTTTTTGTGGTTGCATAGGGCGTCATTCCTGCACTCCATTCGCCGTTACTACCCCAACCCTCCATGTTAAAGATTTGACCATAGCCTTGTTTGAGCATTCCCTTTAAAGCCACTTGCGAGCCCAACATCGTGCCTAGAATATTGGTTGAAACCGCGGCGTTTAACTCTTCAGGCCGAAGGTCAATGAAGTCTTTGGTTGGGTGACAGCTGCCTGCATTATTCACCCAAACATTCACTTGCCCGAAATGATTTACTGCAAAATCCCAAAGCTTTTGTACATCTGTGATTTGGGTGACATCGCAGCACATACCACTTAATTTTTCTTTATTAAAATGTGCTTCTAAATGGGCGAGAGCATGGTTTAAGTGTTCTCGATTTCGCCCCGCAATAACAACTGAACATCCAAGATCTAAAAAAGCATGGGCAAGGGCTAAACCAATACCTTTTGTACTGCCTGTAATGACCACACTGCAAACTTCAGTTTTGGGTAAACTCATCGCACTCTCTATATAAAATCTTTAAAAATAGTTAAATGAATGGCTATAAGTTAATTTTGCTCATTTAATAAGATGAGATAGACAATAGATAAACTTATCATCGAAAGATTCATTACGATAGGGTTGTAGGGCAAGATCAGAGTAGAAGGTATTAAAAAACCAATTAAAAGAAGCAGCCCAAGCAAACCCAAAATACTTAAATAGTGAATATATTTATGTGCAGTAAAAAGAAAACATAAACCAAAAATAATTTCGGCAATACCACTTGCATGGCCTGCAAGTTTTGCATGTTCAAGTGAGAGTCCTAGCCATTGCCACACAAAGATTTCATCAGAATTAAGAAATAGAAATTTGGGAACGAGTCCTTGATAAATCCATAAAAAGGTCAGCACAAGGTTTATAAATTTGAAGATATTAATATTTTTCATGGAGGTACTCTAAAACTTTAAAATGTATATAATTTCATATTCGTTATGGTAGAGCAGAAGAGGGACGCCTTGTGCGTGCTGGGGTCTAACCAGTCTGTCAACCCTCTTTTGCTCTGCTACCATTTATTTAAAACCATCAAAATCAGCATTATGCTGCCCTGTAATAAATAAAAAATACAGTTAAAAATGCATCTTAAAACAAAATTTTTTTAAATGTTTAGCAGAACTATCATTCAGCTTAATTAATGATTAGTTAAAGTATCTAATTGAATGAAAAACAATAATTATTTAACCAATTTCTACCCAATATCACATTGACACTCTAAACCTTGCCGATTATCCTTTGCCTGCTGGCCTACATTGCCAGTCAGCTTTTGACAGAGTTGGTACAAAAGGCGCACAACAACGTAATTTCGTTTTGTGCGTTCTCCTAAGTCACGCCTTTATGGTGAGGCTAGGAGGGGCACGCTTGCGTGCGCTGGTTTCCTTTTGTACCAGTCTGTCAACCCTTCTAGTCTTGCCACCATTATTTGACAGTAATTGGTAAGACTCTTCTAAATCAAAAGGAGTCCGCCATGCGTACTATTTTTTCTTATTTATTGGCCTTTGCCAGATTCTCTCTATCCATACCGCTCAATTTGTCTTTAAAACGGTTTAAACATTTATAGGTTTAGCCTTTAGATCATTACGACTAAAAAATCATAGCAACAATAAAACCCGAGGTAGGTTAGCGCATCTTTTTTTGCAGCTTATCTATGCCTGTTTTTAGCACTCATTTTAAGAGTGACGGCATTTCTATCTCTTTTATATACAACAAAAAATTATTTTAAGCGGTATAACCATGCCAAATTTAGAAGCTTCATTTAGAGCACTGCGAGTGCTCCACACAGCAAAAGACTTATTTAATCAATATGGTTTTCATAAGGTCGGTGTTGACCGAATTATTGCAGAAGCTAAAGTTGCCAAAGCTACTTTTTATAATGACTTTCATTCAAAAGAAAGGCTTATCGAGATGTGTCTGACTTTTCAAAAAGATGCATTAAAAGACAAGGTATTTTCAATTCTTAATTCGTACCAAGAACTCATGGTGCTTGATAAACTCAAGCAAATTTTCTTTCTGCATACAGATTTAGAGGGTTTTTACCGTTTACCATTTAAAGCCATTTTTGAAATTGAGAAGCTTTATCCTGCGGCATATAAAGTCGTCATTGACTATCGAAACTGCTTCATTCATGAAATTTATAAATTACTTTTAACCCTAAAAGCTACAGCTTCAATGGAAGATGCTCACTTGTTTTTATTTGTGATTGATGGCGCCATGGTTCAACTTGTAGGCGAAAAGCAGATAGATGAGCGAGATAAGCTTTTGGATTACTTTTTGCTGATGGTTTCTTCGGTATAGCTAATTAAAAGTGAGGCTGCTAGAGCCTCACTTTATATAGGTATTTATTTTCCTTTTTTTGTTTTTAAGTACTCTGCATAAGCTTCATCAGCAAAGCGTCTTAAAGAATCACCAATAGCGGCATATTGGTATTCATTAAGGTTAGCTAAAGATGCACGGGCAGAAGGGTGCTGTACACCGAAGCCAGAACCCGGTAATAAAACCACACCTGTTTCATCAGCCACTCTAAATAATAGCTCGGTCGGATTTTTATTTTTCATTACCCAGTCGGCAAACTCATCTCCATAGAGAGTGCGAGATGTATTTTCAAGGTTGACTAGAGTGTAGTAGTCCACAGCATTTGGATCGGTTGGAACCTCAACACCAAGTTGTCGGTAAAGTGCTGCGTCACGTTCACGTACAACAGACTTAACCGCTTTTTTGTAGCTTTGGCGTGAGTCCATCAGATTAAACAGTGCAAATAAAACCATTTGAACTTGCTGTGGTGTAGATAGACCAGCAGTATGGTTTAAAGCAACATTACGGCTGTCTGCAACTAAGCGATCAATAAACTTAATGCTTGCTGGGTCAGTTGTTAAAGATGAGTAGCGCTCTTCAAGTTCTTTCTTCTCTTCTTTTGATAAATTTGCAATTTGTTTATCAAGCACATTATTATTTGAAAGTGCAATGACACCCAGTCGCCATCCAGTTGCACCAAAATATTTAGAGAATGAGTAAACCAGAATTGTATTATCTGGACAAATTGCAAAAAGCGACTTGAAGTTATCGGCAAAAGTACCGTAAACGTCATCTGTTAAAATAATCAGATCAGGACGTTTTTTTACAATATCGGCTAAAATCGCGAGCCCTTCATCACTCATTTTTACAGATGGCGGATTACTTGGATTCACTAAAAAGAATGCTTTAATCGATGGATCTTCTAATTTTCTGAGTTCTGATTCTGGATATTGCCAACCGAGTTTAGGGTCTGCCTCAATGAGCACTTCTTCAAGTTGGTAATCATTGAGTTTTGGAATTTCCAGATATGGCGTGAAAATTGGGCTACCAATTGCAATACGGTCGCCATTTTTTATAATTTTATTTTCTTTCAATGAGTTAAAGATATAGGCCATTGCGGCTGTTCCGCCTTCAACCGCAAACAAATCTAAGTCTCTTTTCTGCATGCCTTGTACGCCCATTTCCTTTAAGACGTACTCTTTAATAATCGTTTCACTCACTCTGAGCATACGGTCTGGTACAGGATAGTTACACCCTAAAATACCTTCAACCATTTCAAGCAGAAAAAGATCTGGGTCTAAACCTAACTGATCTCGCACGTAAGACACGGCTTTGCCTAAAAAAACGACTCCGGGTTTATCACGGTTTTCCAAAATGAAATTATCAAAACGTGACTGGAGTCCAACGGGGCGAGGGAAGCCACCTAAACCTTCTGGCATGTAAGAAAATGAAAACTCAGATTCGGTCGCCGAAAAAAGACCCAATTGAAAGAATGCTCTACGAGGAACGGTTGCGAGAAAGTTTGGATTACCTCGGCCGGCATTTAACATCATGCGGTCGGTTCTACTTTGAGCTAATTCTATTAAATTATCTTTCAGTTCAAATGGGCTGAGTTTTGCGTATTTAGAATAATCGACTTTCCCCATGGGACGTCTCCTTAATTATAGTGAGATGAATAAAATTTTTAATTCAATGTATAAAGTTAGGCCAAGCCTACGATCAGTGGTCCGAGTAAGGTCAAGAACACATTTGCCAAGGCATAGGTGATTGCAAAAGGAACGGTCGGAATTGAGTTTCCTGCTTTATCTAATATTGCCCCGAAAGCTGGATTTGCACTTCGTGAACCTGAGAGCGCACCTGCCATAATTGCAACGTTGTTATACCGCAGAACATAACGAGCAAAGAGCATAGAAAGAAGGAGAGGTACGAGTGTAACGACTACCCCAATCATAAAGAGTGAAAGGCCACTTTCTTTAATGGTTTGAATTGCCTGTAAACCCGATTGTAAGCCAACGGCGGCAACGAAACCTGCAAGACCTAAATCTTTAAGAAGCTGTGAAGCCGCTAAAGGCATATTGCCATGTACCTGATTTCTGCTACGTATCCAGCCAAATAGAAGACCGGATAGTAAAGCTCCGCCACCTGCTCCTAAAGTGAGTGGAACATCGCCCAAACGAATAACAAATAAGCCAATCACTAAACCGACCACAAGGCCTGCACCATGAAAGATCCAGTCTGTTTTTAAGCTTTCAGGTAAGGCTTTACCAGCCTCTTTCACTAAACGGTCGAGATCGCTTTTTGTACCGTATACGGTGACCACATCACCTTGTTTTAAAATGGTGTCGTCACTTAAAGGTTGTGCTTCATCGTTACGCTTAATCGCAAGTACATAAATACCGTGCTTCAAATAAGCAGGAGTATTGGCTTTAATATCTCCTAAGGTACGGTTAAGATATTTGGAATTTCTTAGGATGACATCACTTGTATCCATAATCAGTTCCATACCTTGCGATGACTGTAATTCACTCCCAATTTGCTCGGCAACTGAAACCACATTGGCACGGCGGCCAACGAGCAATACAATATCGTCAGTTTGTAAGCTTAGCTCGGGAGCTACATCAATTAACTGATCTTTACGTTTTAACCGTTCAATCGTAATACTTGGTTCTTTTGCTTCAATCTCCGCAATAGTGTGTCCATTAGCTTGATTGACTTTATAAATACGACCCACAATTTCCGGCATTGCAAGTTCTTGACCTGGGGCTAGTTCAAAAGCACCTTTAAGTCGTTCACTTTGAGCTTTTAATGCTTCATCATGAATTTCTTTGCCCATAAATTTAGGTAAGATATTCACACAGACAATAATCGCTCCTAATGAACCAAAAATATAAGTGACGGCATAGCCAGTCGCGACATTGGCTTGAAGTCTTTGAATTTCTGCGAGTGGGAGATCGAGTCTAGAAATTGCATCTCCAGCTGTACCAATAATTGCAGATTGGGTCATACCGCCAGCAGCAAGACCCGCGGCCAAGCCTTTATCGAGATGAAAAATTTTAGCCATGACTAAAACAGTGACTAAACCACACACTGCCATAAATACCGCTAAAAGAATTTCTTTTATAGACTGTGGCCCAAGCGATTTAAAAAACTGTGGACCACTTTCAAAGCCGACTGCATAGATGAAAAGAGCAAACAAAATTGCTTTAACGCCGTTATCGACAGGTACGCCAATAAGACTTAAAACAACTGCGACAAGTAAGGAGCCTGCGACTCCGCCAAACTGAAATTTTCCAAATTGGAATTGTCCAATCCAGAAGCCTATTGCGAGTGATAAGAACAATAATATTTCGGGGCTGTGCTTTAAGACACTTTGTAACCATTCAATCATTTTGATCTCACTTTTATTATTAAATCTATCTTTAATATATGGATTTATTTATTTTCATTTTTTAAAATACTATATGAAAATTACTTAAGCAAACCTTTAAGTTGAGTGGTTTTCTTAAGTTTAATTATAAAAAATAATGCATTCAAAATGCTTGAGATGCTATGTGTGTCAGTAATTCTGAGTGATTAAATCAACTTTTATTTTTTAATATAAGGTAAAGATTGTTTACAATAATATAAAGAATATTTTGTAAATATAAATATTTAAATTTTGGTTAATTAATTGATATTAATTAAATTTTTATTTTATGAAATATATTATAGGGAATTAATTTAAAAAATGAATATTAATTTGCTTAAAATAATTTTTTTGTTAAATATGTCTCATAATTATTATACTAATTTAATTGTTAATTATTTCTATATAATAATCTTATATTTTAAACTAAATATAAATGAAGAGTTTTTTAATTTTTGTGTGTGTTTAAATAAATTAAAAAGTCTATTTGTTTTTGAAGCCTTTAAATTTTTATATATAAGGTTACAACTCTAAAGAATAAATCGGTAGGGTTATTTGAAGTTACACTGTTAAAGCTATTGTTTTTACATATAGATCGGCATGTTGTGCATGACCAAAGCACCAATTTTTTGCACAATCACAAACATGACACCTTGTTCTGGTACATCAAAATTCTATGTAAGCTCTGCTCTAGCATCCAGCATTAAATCTGGTAATGTTATTCAGCAATTTCAAAAATATATTGAACAGCACCTTCAGTAATTTTTCTGTCTAAAAAGTTGAATTTAACTAGATAGTCTTTGGTTTAATTTATATTTTCATTTAACTTGGTAGCCAAAAGGTTCCCTATAAATTAGTTTGGGAGCAGTAAAATAATCAAATTTTTCATTTTTCTCTTATATTTCTTAACTTGAAAATTGATATACCAATGATATAAGTTAAATTTTGGAATGATATTTGCGTGTAGTAAGTCATCGTTTTAGGTAAAACAAGCTCGTTGAAGAATGTAATACAAACTATAAATCTCAGAGTATAACTATGAAGCTTAAAGAATTAGCAGGTTGTGAGGAGTGCGATACAGTCTATCGTAGAACCCCGCTTGCTTATGGAAAAAGAGCTTATTGCTTATGCTGCGGTGCCGAACTCTATCGGCACACCAAACCTTTTTCGACATTATTGGCTTTGATTTTAACTGCATTAATCGTATTTGTTATTGCCAATAGCTTTCCGATTGTAAAAATTGAATTACAGGGAAATACATCTGAAACGACCTTACTTGGGGCAGTCTGGGTGATGTTTCACTATGACCGCGCTTTCGTTGGCGTACTCATCTTAATCACTACCTTTATTGTGCCGCTTTCCTATCTTCTATTACTTTCCTATGTACTGGGTACGGTAAGTGTATTAAAGAGAAGACCAACGTTTTTGGTGATTGCCTTACGCACACTTTTCTTTATGAGAGTATGGGGAATGGTTGAGGTGTTTTTAATCGGAATTTTGGTCACGCTTGTAAAGTTAATGGGGATGGTGTTAGTGATTCCCGAGATTGCTTTATGGGCATTTGCAATTTTAAGTGTATTGTTGGTCTATATTACTTCCATAAAGGTGAGTGATATATGGAACGAAATTGATAGGTCACTGCCATGAAAACGATAAAAAATGTGACCCAAGCAAAAAGCTCGCAGCACAGGTTGGACCTTAAACCATATCCACGAGCCAAAGATCTTTCATTAATTGTGTGCCACTGCTGTGGCGTCGTAAATTCTTCTCAAAATGAGAAAAGACGACGAGATAAAAGCCAGCAAGTTTTACGCTGTACTCGATGTAATAGTGTGCTGCACCTACGCAAACCAGCAAGCTTAAATCGTACTTTTGCTTTGGTAGTGGCTGCGACCATTCTTTATATTCCTGCAAATGTCCTTCCAATGACGGTGACTGACTCACTTTTGGGTAGCCAGCAAGATACAATCATGAGTGGGGTAATTTATTTTTGGCATAATGGAGATTATCTGGTTTCAGTTGTCATTTTCATGGCCAGTATTTTTATTCCAATGTTAAAACTACTGATTTTGTATTTTTTATTATTTGCGGTATATCTACAGAAATCGGCAGGTTGGAAATTTTTACCCGAGCAATGCGTTAAATTATATCGAATTGTCGAGTTTATTGGACGTTGGTCGATGATTGATGTTTTTGTGGTAGCACTTTTAACAGCACTTATTCAGATTCAATCGCTTGCTACAATTTTAGCAGGACCAGGTTCGATTGCTTTTGGCGCGGTTGTGGTGTTAACGATGTTCGCATCACTGAGCTTTGACCCACGTATTATTTGGGATAACTTTTACGCATCTCAAAATACAAATAAACCTTCTTCTTTTGCTTCAGAAAAAACCAAGATTATTCAGGCAGAACATCCGCCGTTGAATAATGATTCTATTAATCCCAGTCAATAAAAGAACAATGAGTATGTCTGAAAATGAAATAACCACTGGTAACTCAGATCATCGTGATCCGGATGTTGAACTGGATAGCATGAATGATTTACCAGAACCCCAAGAAAAGAAAAGTCGATGGAAGCCTCTTTTAATTTGGCTTATTCCATTAATTGCTCTTTTAATCGCACTTTCGTTAGCTATAAAAGCGTTACTGTCTCACGGCCCTACCATTGATGTGTCTTTTCGGACAGCCGAGGGTCTGGTTGCTGGCAAAACAACAGTTCGTTATAAGCAGGTAGATATTGGTGTAGTACGGCAGATTGATCTTTCAGATGACCGTTCACACGTTATTGCCAGAATTGATTTGCGCAAAGATGCGAGTAACTTTGCAGCAAAAGATTCGCGATTTTGGGTCGTGCGACCACGTATTGGGACGAGTGGAGTTTCAGGAATAGACACATTATTGTCAGGTTCATATATTGAAGTGGATGGGGGCAAATCAGAAGAGGATAAGTTTGAATTTACCGGACTAGAAGTGCCACCTGTGATTTCTTCTGATGTTCCCGGAAAAGTATTTTTCTTAAATGCAGATGATTTGGGATCTATAGATGTCGGTTCTCCAATTTATTATCGTCGAATTAATGTGGGGCAAATTACAGCCTATAAATTGTCTAATGATGGTAAAACTGTAGAGCTGCAAACTTTTATCCGCGCGCCGTATGACAAGTTTGTAACCACCGATGCGCGTTTTTGGCAGGCGAGCGGGATCGATGTGACATTAAACGCTTCAGGCTTTAATTTAGATACTCAATCTCTGGCAAGTATTGTCGCGGGCGGTATTGCTTTTGGAATCCCTGAAAGCTCGCATGCGACGATGGCAGCGAATCAAAGTCGCTTTAATCTTTGGGACTCAAAATCTGAGGCATTAAAAGAACCTGACGGGCAACCTCGTGGTGTGATTATGTACTTTGATCATTCATTACGTGGACTATCTGTTGGCGCACCAATTGATTTTATGGGCATTGAGGTTGGTAATGTTAAAGCGATTAATGCTGAGTTTACTAACAATTATAAGCAGATGCGTATGCGTGTAGATGCAGTCATTTATCCTTCACGTGTTGAAAATGGTCAGGCACTTAATCCAAACAGTGTAATTTTCAAAAACTTTATTGAACATGGATGGCGTGCTCAAATGAGAACGGGCAACCTTCTCACAGGTCAAAACTACATTGCCCTAGATAAGTTCCCTAAAGCCAAACCAGCCACGTTACAAATTTTGAGTGATGACCGTGTGGTGATTCCGACTACACCAACAGAACTAAGTGGTTTACAAGCTCAAGTTTCTCAGATTGCTGATAAATTAACGAAATTCCCGTTGGTTGAAATTGGGCAAGATGTACGTAAAACACTCAACAATATGAACACAGCCATTGAGTCTACCGACAAACTGGTTAAGCAGTTAGATGGTAAAGTTGCACCTGGTTTACAAGCAACTTTAGACGATGTTCGTAAAACCGTAAGGTCATCTGAGTCTATCTTGTCAAGCGATGCGCCGTTGCAGCAAGACGTACGTAAAGCATTGCAGCAAATGACACGTGCGGCAGCTTCTTTACAGTTAATGTCAGACTATATTGAACAACATCCTGAATCAATTATTCGTGGTAAGACACCAGAGGCCGATGATGAAAAATAAAAACACTCTATCTTTTCAACATCCTAAAGCAGCCAGTTGGCTGCTTGGGAGCGGCCTGTTTTTAACGGCAGTTGCTATGACAGCATGTTCGAGTTCACCAACGCCAAACTATTATACGATGAGTCCTAAAGTTACAGGGGCTACAAAATCAACGGTGCAGGTGATTGAGGTGTTACCAGTCGGACTTCCAGACCGATTAGATCGTGCGCCTTTGGTACTACAAGATAGTAGCGGTAAGTCTACGGTGTTAAACAACGAGCGTTGGACCTCGACCATGAGTACGCAATTACGCGATACCCTGTCTGCCGGTTTGCAGCAAAAATTAGGAGCAATTGACAGTTACAGCAGTGGACTAGCGGGCAACAATCAGCCTTTATACCGAGTGTCTACTGACTTTTCTCATTTTGATATTGTCGATAAAAGCTATATTAATATTGCGGTGTCTTGGGTGGTGAAGCGTCAAATACCTCCATCTCAATTAGAGTCAAATAATGCAAAAGTCATCACTAATGCAGGGTCTCAGCTCAATTGTCGAATTGCGTTTAAGCAGCCGATTGATCAAAAAGCTAAGAAAATGGATGCGATTGTGAGTGCTTCAAGTGAGGCGATGACTCAAATTATTAATACGGTTTCTTCGTCAATTGTGGCGTTGGATTCAAATAAAAAATCGGTTATTAGCAATGGTGTTTGTTCATAAAACCAATCGCTTTTAATCAACCCCTTTATTTGTGCACAACAGATAAAGGGGTTTTTATTTTAGTTGCCTCGATAGGTTGAATAACCGTAAGGGCTAAGTAATAACGGAATATGGTAGTGGTTTACGCTTCCATCCACTTTAAAAATTACAGGAACTTCGGCAAAAAAAGTTTGTTGTTTGTTCTTTTTAAACCAGTCTTCAGTTTTAAAGGTAACTTTATAAACACCTTGCTCTAGTTTTTTATTTTCTGGATAGAGTGCAGTAATACGACCATTTGAATCTGTCACTTGCTGGTTGAGTTTAACCCACTGGTTATTGGTGTTTTTTTCTAAAACGACTTCAACCTGAGACGATGGCAAACCCGTTTCTAGATTTAATACATGCACACTTAGCGGATTAGTTTGTGCAAATGTAGCCGAAGCTATAAATAACGAAGATAAAGCAATAAATGATTTAGTCATGGTGAAGCTCCTTATGAATTAAAAATGGTTTCAATGGCTTTGCTTGCACATTGATTGTCATTTTGTGCGCCGCCAGCACCTGCCACACCAATGGCTCCGATCACTTGGTTCTCAAAACGAACAGGTACGCCGCCTCCTAACAAAAGTAAATTTGCTACGGTGGTTAAATTTTTTGCATCGGGGTTTTGACTACTGTTTTGGCTTAAAACCAAGGTCGATGTTTTGGTAGATAACGCGGTATATGCTTTTTTCTCGGCAGCCATTAAATTATGCGGGCCCACCAGCTCATGCCGTTCGGCAGTTAATGCATTACCGCCGCGATCTACAACAACGACTGCAATGTTTTGATTTAATTTTTTGCATGCCTCTTTAGCACTATTGGCTAACAGGTGGGCAGTTTTAAGATCTAACGAATAAACTTGATTCAAAGCAGGGGGCTGTGCAAAAGTACTATTACCGAATAGCACGGTTGCTAACATCAGCCAGTTCAATTTTTTCATGATGATTGCCTCTATGTTGCTTTGAAAATCTTAAACAAATTGCATAATTTCAAGCATGACAATCACATTACAAAGTTGTCATCTTTCAAATGAGTCTCTACAAAATGCGTATCCTTATTATTGAAGACGAAATCAAGATCGCCACTTATTTGGTCAAAGGATTAAAAGAGTCTGGATATCAAGCGGAGTGTGTTCACTTAGGACTTCAAGGTTTGGAAATGCTAAAGAGAGATCAATATGACTTAGTTATTCTTGATGTGATGTTGCCGGACATAGACGGTTGGAGCGTATTACAGGTCCTACGCCAGTTTTCAAAAATTCCGGTGATTTTTCTAACAGCAAAAGATCAGGTCATGGATAGAGTTAAAGGTTTGGAGTTGGGTGCAGATGATTACTTGGCTAAACCATTTTCTTATATCGAACTGCTGGCTCGGATTAAAAGTCTGTTAAGAAGACAGCAATATCTGCAAGAAAATGAGCTATCTATTAGCGATTTAAAAATGGATTTGGTCGCTCATAAAGTATGGCGGAGTGGCAACTTAATTGAGCTGAGCAAAACCGAATTTAATTTGTTGCGTTACCTGTTGCTTAACAAAGAGCAAATCGTGACTCGCAGACAAATTGGTTCCGAAGTTTGGAATATTAACTTTGACACCGATACCAACTTTATTGATGTCGCTGTACGCCGTTTACGAAGCAAAATTGATGAAGGATATGAGTTAAAACTCATTCATACCATACGTGGCTTGGGCTATAAAATTTCGGTTAGCTTATGAACTTTAAATTTCTGCGTTCGCTTGAAGTCCGTATTACACTACTGGTCACGCTTTGTTCTGCGTTAATTTTATGTTCAGTCGGCTTTATGACCTATTTAGGCATTAACCAGATTTTATTGAAGCAGCAAGATAAGGCTTTAGCAGACAGAATTAATCGTTTGGAAATTTTGCTACAAGATAGCGAAAATGTAGAGCAAATTATTGCGCGTCCTAAGCTGTATCAAAACATGCTTGGCAATCAAGACAACTTGTTTCTACTCATCCATAAAGACAAAACTTTAATTAATATCAATCCGCTCCATATTCAGTTACCTCAGCTTGCACAGCGCAACTCTCTTCAATTTCAAGATTTAACCAACAACTCATATCCAACCCGAATTGCTTGGAAAACCATAAAAATTAATCAGGAGCCTTATCTGCTTATTGCAGGTAAACAGTGGTCGGAACGCATCAATATTCTTTTGCCTTTTAAAGAAAGTCTTTTGATGTATGTGGCCGGGGGCGTGTTTGCAATCTTTGTGCTTTGCATTTTAGCGTGTCACCTAGGTTTAAGGTCGCTACAACAGCTTCGCAAGCAAACTCACTCAATTAACGTAAATCAGCTACAGAAACGGTTAAACCTCCCAAATTCACCTTTAGAAGTTGAGTTGCTTTCAAAAGATATAAATCACATGCTTGAGCGTATTGAAAAGGGCTATACGCAGCTCAATCGTTTTTCTGAAGATATCGCTCATGAGTTCCGTACGCCTTTAAATAATCTGATTGGGCAAACCGAGATTGCTTTAACTGGTGAACGTTCGGTTGAGCAATATGAAGATTTACTGGTGTCTCATTTGGATGATTACCACAGATTAAAACGCATGATTGATAGCATGCTTTTTTTAGCGCGAGCCGATCAGAAAATGGTTCTTGTAAACAAACAGGAAATAAATATTCAAGACGTTATAGATGGCCTATGCCAGATTTTTGAATATCAAGCTGAAGAACAAGAGTGTCATTTTAGTTTTAACTTAGAAGCTCAAACTTTATTTGTAGATCCAGAGCTATTTCAAAGAGCCGTTTATAACCTAATGTTAAATGCGCTGGTTCACGGTGGTGACAAGCGGACTATTTATATCGCAACTAAACATAGGATCATTGAGCATAAGCAATGGGTGAGCCTGTCCGTGGTAACGAGTGGTATTTCAATTGCTGAACATCAACTTGAGCATCTTTTTGAAAGATTTTACCAATGTCAATCAAGCCGAAGTGATGAGAATCAGACAGGTGGATTAGGTTTATCAATTGTTGCTTCAATTATGGATCTACATTATGGCCGCTATCGAGTTTATAACACGGTCGAGGGTGTGTGCTTTGAGCTTGATTTTCCAGTTGCCGATGCTGCAAAGAAAGACAATTAAATCCTTATTAATATTCCTTAATTTTTAAAATTCACACTTTGTTCACAGCCCTCTGGCGTATGTTTAATCATGTGAAATAAACAGAAGAGGGTAATCATGAAATTATTATTTAAGTCACTTGTCATCAGCAGCAGTCTTGCAGCAGTTAGCTTAATGGCTCCTTTGAGCACCTTTGCCGACACAAACAATAAACCTGTCGCTGTTGAATCTATTGATATTAATAAATACGCAGGTAAGTGGTATGAGATTGCACATTTACCTATGTTTTTTCAGCGTAATTGTGTAGCCAATACAACTGCAAACTATTCCATTAACGCGGACAAAACCGTTGGTGTTTTAAATAGTTGTACCAACAAAGATGGCAAAATGATTTCATCTGAAGGTGTTGCTTATTCGCAAAATGAGGGCAACAGTAAATTAAAAGTGAGCTTTTTACCTTCTGGCCTAAGATGGATTCCTTTTACAAAAGGCGATTACTGGGTTTTAAGAGTTGACCAAGATTATCAGGTCGCTTTAGTGGGTGGCCCAAGTCATAAATATTTGTGGATTCTTTCTCGTAGTCCTCAAATTGATGAGGCGACATATCAGTCTTATCTGCAAACCGCAAAAAGCTATGGCTACGACGTTTCTAAACTCGTTAAGACAACCCAGTCTAAATAGTGAAGTGCTGGTTGCGTAGATGCTTATATTTATCTCGTAATCGAGTGAACTTCACATAAAATTCATTGCGCATTTTCTAAATTAGAACCAAAAGAAATGCTTTAGATCAGGAAGAATCAATGTCTAAATTTTTTCTGCGCTGGATCGATAGCTGGTCAGATTCAGAAAATGCGCAAGTGGGTACATCTAGCGAATATGTCATTGAAAAGAAAATTCAATGGTTAAGAATTATTCCTTTTATTTTATTGCATATTGCTTGTTTGACTGTGTTTTGGGTGGGTATATCTTGGTTCGCGGTTGTTTTCATGCTGGGGTTTTATTTTCTTCGCATGTTTGCAATTACTGCATTTTTTCACCGCTATCTTTCACATAAAACTTTTCAGACCTCACGTATTGTTCAATTTATTTTTGTACTGATCGGAACCATGAGTGCGCAGCGCGGACCGTTATGGTGGGCAGCACATCACCGTTATCATCATCACTTTACCGACACCGATCAGGATCCGCATTCAGCGAAAGCAGGTTTTTGGTATTCCCATGTAGGCTGGTTTTTAAATGAGCAAAATTTTGCCACTCGAAAAAAAGTCATTAAAGACTGGTTGAAATATCCAGAGCTGATTTGGCTAGACCGATTTAGTTTGCCTATTGTGATTTTGACGGCTTTAGCAATTTATGGTTTCGGTTCATGGCTTGCACAACATTTTCCTGAGTTGGGTACTAATGGCTTACAGCTTTTGGTGTGGGGTTTTGTGATTTCCACAGTTCTATTAACGCATGCAACCTTATGTATTAATTCACTTGCTCATCGATATGGCTCACGTGAGTTTAATACCCCAGATGACAGCCGTAATAACTTCCTACTTTCTTTAATTACCTTGGGCGAGGGATGGCATAACAACCATCACTTTTATGCGGGCAGTGTACGACAAGGTTTTCATTGGTGGCAGATTGATATCACCTTTTATGTGCTCAAACTGATGTCTTTATTTGGTTTGGTGTGGGGATTAAAGCCCGTACCAGACAAGGTTTATCAATATAAAAACATTAAAAAATTATCGCTAGAGAAAATTGAAAACGGTGAAGTGTTATGAAAATTGCCATTATTGGTTCAGGTATATCTGGACTTTACGCAGCTTGGAGATTGTCAAAACAACATCAAGTCACCGTATATGAAAAAAATAACTATTTTGGTGGTCATACTGACACGCATGAACTAGAGATAGAAGGCGCTAAAGTTGCAGTAGATAGTGGTTTTATTGTGTTTAATGACTACAACTATCCGTTATTTACCGACATGCTTAAAAAATTAGGTGTAGAAACTCAAAGCAGCGATATGAGTTTTTCAGTGAATAATCTGGTGAGTGGACTTCAATATAATCCTTCAAAAAAATGGTCGCTCTTTGCCCGTCCGCAGAACTTTTTAAACCGTAAATTCCTGCAAATGCTCTCAGATTTGCTACGTTTTTATGATGATAATAAAGATATAGATGTTACAGATATTGATCCAAATTTATCGATTGAAGAATATTTAGACCTCCATAAATATAGTCATGAGTTCCGTTATGAGCATCTTTATCCGATGTGCGGTGCCTTATGGTCAGCTCCGGTTGAACAGGTAGGCCAAATTCCATATCGATTTGTAGTGAGCTTTTTTCAACATCATCGCATGTTACAGCTAAAAGAGCGGCCGCAATGGCAAACAGTTAAACACGGCTCAGCAAGTTATATTCATGCTATTCAAAAGAATTGCCCATCCATTGAGTGGAAGTTTGCAGAAGTAAAAGCTGTGAGCCGTTCACCAGAAACTGTGTTGATCGAAACCGTTGAAGGACAAGCCCAATACGACTGGGTGATTTTTGCAAGCCACGCTGACGATAGCCTAAGTTTAATTAAAGATGCGTCAGTGCTTGAACAGGAAATATTAAGTCAATTTGGTTATCAAGATAATCGAATGGTGGTTCACCGTGATCTTTCAATTATGCCTAAAAGCCGTTTGCAGTGGGCAAGCTGGCATGTACATGTAACTCCTGCATCTCAATTTCAAAACGAAGTATCCGACATACATTATGGTTTTACCTACTGGATGAACAATTTGCAGAATTTATGCTGCGCTACTCAGATTTTTTCTACGTTAAATCCGAATATGAAAATTAAAGCTGAAGACATCTTGGTTGAGCGTAAATATCGTCATCCCGTATTTGATGCAAAAGCGATTCAAGCTCAATCTCGTTGGCACGAAATTAATGGACAAAATCGGACTTCGTTTTGTGGAGCATATTGGGGATGGGGGTTTCATGAAGATGGTGCCCGCAGTGCAGTACGTGTTGTAGAGCAACTCTTAGCGTTATAAAAATAGGTAAGGAGCTTTCAAATGTTATTAAATAAACTTGCTATCGCTCCTGCACTTATTCGTCATCGACGCTATAGCCCGAAACCGCATCAATTCACATCGACCTTAAATTATTTATGGTTCGATCCAGATCAATTGGATGATATTACAAAAGATTGCTCACTTTGGTCGACCGATCATTGGAATGTACTAAAACTATCTGAAAAAGATTTTTTAAATATGTATCGCGGTTCTATAAGGGATAGAGTCGAGAAAGCGATACTGCAAAATAACAATTCCCATCTTCGGCCAGACTGGCAAATCAGAGTCTTGGCTTTGCCTCGTTGCTTGGGTTTTAGGTTTAATTCGGTCGTATTTTATTTTGTTTTAAATAAAACTGGAAAACCCGTATTTATTGTCAGTGAAATTACCAATACCCCTTGGAATGAACGAAAAGTTTATATACACGACTGCTCAAAACAACAAGGTCAGGTAGGGGATTATCAGAGTTTCGATTTTCATTTTGAAAAATCATTTCATGTTTCGCCGTTCATGCCCATGCAGTTGACTTACCACTGGCGGTTTAGTTTTTCAGATCAGCAAAATATCATTCACATGCAGCTCTTTGACGAACAAAAACAACTGTTTGATGCCACTATGCGCTTTGAACTTGTACCCATCACATTTCCTTCACAGCAATATCGATATGCTCTTATGAACAGCCTAGCGCCTTTTAAAATGCTGTTTTCAATATATTTAGAGGCATTTAAGTTGTGGCGAAAAAAAGTTCCATTTTATCGTCATCCTAAAAAGATCAAGGTAGATAAGACATGATAAAAACATTTCTTTATGGTGAAGATGACTCACTACCGTTACTGCTTAAGAGTCTTCTGAAACTACGTCATGGACAGATCACTTTTCAGGGCGCGTGGAGTGGTACGGTTGGTGAGGTTTCAGACTTACATGCTGTGATAGAAGTTCGCAATCCTCTGCTCATTGATCTCATTTTAAAAAATGGTGTTTTGGGAGCAGCAGAAGGCTATATCCGTGGTGACTGGAGCAGCGAGCACCTTGTCGAGTTGATTCAGATCTTGGTACGTAACCGAGCTGTATTGGACCAAATAAACCAGAATGTTATTGCTCAAGCGAGCCAGTTTTTTCTTAAAGCTTGGTATCAAAATCGAAAGAATTCTATAAGTGGTAGCCGTAAAAATATTGCCGAGCACTACGACTTAAGCAACGACTTTTTTAAATTATTTTTAGATCCGTCTTTAATGTATTCGAGCGCCGTTTTTGAAAGTGAAAACATGTCACTCGAAGACGCATCTGATTTTAAAAAAGAGCTGATCTGTAAAAAATTAGATTTAAAACCAATGGATCATTTGGTTGAAATCGGAAGTGGTTGGGGCGGTTTTGCCATTTATGCAGCTCAACATTACGGCTGTAGAGTGACCAGCATTACCATTTCACAAGCTCAATACGATGAAGCCATTACTCGTGTAAATGACGCAGGCTTGGCACATCGAATTAATGTGCAACTGAAAGATTACCGCTTGCTCGACGGCAAGTTCGATAAGCTGGTTTCAATTGAAATGGTTGAGGCCGTTGGTGCGCAATATTTATCGACATATTTTGATCAGTGTAAAGCGCTATTAAAACCAAAAGGTCTAGCCTTTATTCAAGCCATCACCATTGAAGATTTTCGATATAAAAAAGCATTAAATACAGTTGATTATATTAAGCGCTATATTTTCCCTGGTAGCTTCATTCCTAGCATAAGTGTATTGACTCAAACAGCCTCTGAGAGTGGTTTAAGGCTAAAGCATTTAAATGACATTGGTTTAAGTTATGCACAAACAATTCATCATTGGCGAGCTCGGTTTTTAGCAGCACGAGAAGAAGTATTGGCTTTGGGCTTTGATGAAAACTTCATTCGTATGTGGGATTTCTATTTATGTTATTGCGAGGGCGGTTTTAAAGAAGGCGTGATAAGCAATGTTCACTTGTTGTTTGAAAGTGCTAGTTACTAACTCAAACATTTAAAGTAAGGAGACTGCTGATGTTTTGGAATTTACTGATTCTAGATTTAATGATCATGTTGCTGAGCTGGCTACTTGCCACTCTAAATGGCCGAGCTGGAATTGTAGATGCTGCATGGAGTTTCTGTCTGGCAGTAAACATTATTGTATCTTCTTTACTCATTTCAGTTGCTCCAGTTGAAGTACGACTTTTTATCGGCATTTTTAGCGGCCTATGGTTTTTAAGATTATTTTGGCACTTGTTAAGGCGCTATCAGTCTGAACAAAAAGAAGATGGACGCTACGCAAACATGCGTCAAGCCATGGGAAAGTTTCAGCATTTTGGCTTCTTCTTCTTTTTTATCTTTCAAACACTTTTAGTGCTTTTGTTCTTTTTACCAATGTGGACACTTCTCAATATTGAAGCAACTGAGTGGAGTAGTGGATATAAAGTCACTTTAGTGATTGCTGCCGTAATTATGGGCGTTGCGTTAGTTGGAGAACAGCTCGCTGATCAGCAGTTATATCGATTTAAATTAAATCCAGATCATCATGGTAAAACCATGGATCAGGGTTTATGGCGTTATTCACGTCACCCAAATTATTTTTTTGAATGGTTACACTGGTTTGCCTATCCAATCATTGGTTTAGCGGCAGGGCAATATTTATTGTGGATTTATCCGTTACTGATGTGGCTGTTTTTATATTACGTCACGGGTATTCCATTTAGTGAAAAACAAGCAATTAAAAGCCGCGGTCAAAATTATCTTGATTATCAACAAAAAACATCAATGTTTATTCCGCGAAAACCCAAAAAATAGGTGCGCATATGGATTTTATTGTTCATCAGTCTTTGAGAATTGTTGAAAGTGGTGTGCTTCCAGATGATGCAATTCGAGCTGCAATCCGTGCTTTAAGCAAAAAACGCTTAATTCAAGAAGGCCGTTATGACCCTGAACAAGGGGCGCAGCGATACATGGATGTGCTTAATATGTTAAAACGGAGTGAAATCGCCGTTGAAACGGATAAGGCAAATGAACAGCACTATGAGTTGCCGACTGAGTTTTTTCAGGCGGTGCTTGGAAAAAGACTCAAATATAGTGCATGTTATTTCCCGACTAAAACAACAACCTTAGATCAGGCAGAAGAGCTTGCACTTCAGCTTTATTGTGAAAGAGCACAACTTAAAAATGGTCAACAAATTTTAGAGTTAGGCTGTGGATGGGGTTCTTTAACTTTGTGGATGGCAGAAAACTATCCGCGCTCACAGATTACAGCTGTTTCAAATTCGGCAACTCAGAAAAAGCATATTCTTCGACAAGCAGAATTAAAAGGTTTAACCAATATTGAAGTGCTCACCTGTGATGTAAATGTACTTGAATTGGACCAAGGCAAGTTTGATCGTGTTGTATCGGTTGAAATGTTTGAACATGTTCGTAATTACCAACGTCTATTTGAAAAAATTCAGGGATGGTTAAAAGCAGATGGTTTACTTTGGTGCCATATTTTTTGTCATCGCTTTTTACATTATCCTTTTGAAGTGAAATCAGACTATGATTGGATGTCCAAGTATTTCTTTACTGGCGGTTTAATGCCTTCGACTTCAACTTTTTTGCATTTTCAAGAGCATTTAGAGTTGGCTCAACAGTGGCAATGGTCAGGTGAGCACTATATGAGAACGGCAAATGCTTGGCTTGAGAATATGGATAACCAAGAAGTCGAACTAAAGCCACTTTTTAAAAAAATCTATGGAAAAGATGCCAATATTTGGTGGCAACGCTGGCGTATTTTCTTCATGGCTTGTGCTGAGTTATTTGGTTTTGAGCAAGGTCAAGAATGGGTCATTGGTCACTTTTTATTTAAAAAGAGAGCATTGTAATTTCTATAGCCTATCCCGGCGATAAAGATATGATAAGAACTCGACAAGATGGCAAAGCTAGTCATCCATTAGCCCAAATGTTCAATCGATATTATTGGTTGCAGATTGGTCTGATTGCATTATCTATCGTGGTCGGGTTGGCTTGTAGTGCTTGGGTCATAAAAGGCTCTTTACTTAAAACTGCTTTAGAGCAGGAAATGGAACATTACTGGTTACGCATCGAACGTAATCCAAATGCAGATTTACCAGATACCAAAAATTTATATGGATATCGGTGGAATACACAGGTCGCACCTCAACCTTTTAAAGACATGCGTTTAGAAAGTGGCGTACATCGAATATTCGTTGATGGTAAAGAACGGATGACGGTCTATGGTGAGCATAACGGTCAGCATGTTCTATTGGTATTTGGCGAAAGCAATGTCAATAAACTGATCTGGTTATTTGGACTTGCTCCACTCATGTTCAGTTTATCTGTTCTATATAGTTTTTTGTGGTGGTCTAACCGAAGAGCAAGACGCTATTTTTCCCCAATTACGCGTTTAGCAAATGCTTTAGAAAATATTGATTGGGCACATCAAGACACTCAAGCTTCTCCTTTTAAAGATATTAATACCAATGGCAACATGGAAGCAGAATATCTCAAACAAGCTTTAGAAAAATATCATCAAGTTTTAAGCGATTTTATTCGACGTGAAAGAGAATTTACGGGAGATGTGAGTCATGAGTTACGGACTCCGCTCACAATTTTGAAGGGTAATGTGCAACTTTGTCAGGCGAAATATGGAGAGGATAAAGCCCTAGTCCGCCTTCATAACACAATTGAAGATATGCAATTATTAGTCGACACCTTACTGGCAATAGCACGTAATACAGTAAAAAGCTTACCATCTGAAAAGAATTTTTTATCCAGAATTGTGAGGGATTTAGTCGAAAGTTTAGATGCGGTCAGTGAGAGTAAGGGTATACATATTCATATTCAACCTGATCTTTCTGAACAGCCGCGTTGGCTATATCCCTCTATGACACAAATGGTGTTAAGCAATATTTTACGCAATGCGCTGAACTATTCTCAAGGCTCACAAATCGACATCATTCAACAAAAAAACAGCCTAATTATTGCTGATAATGGAATTGGAATTTCTTTACCTAACGATGTAAAAGTACAAGAGCTCAGCGATTCACAACTCTCTTTAAAGGCTAAAGGCCATGGAATTGGTTTGCAATTGGTACAAAAGCTTTGCAAACAATTAGGATGGCGAGTCGAGTTGTTTGATCGACAATATTATTTAACCACCCATCCTGAACTCGATTTGGAGCCGACCACGGGCTTAATTGTTGTGGTCTATTTGAGTTAACTTGCTGAACTGTCTAAAGCAATTTTTAAACCGACACCTGCTACTGTATGTAATAGTTTAGGGTCAAAAGGTTTATCAACCATTTTTCTTAAGTTATAGATATGACTGCGTAACGCATCACTTTCAGGTTCTTCGTCGCCCCATAATTCCATCATCAGTTCTTGTTTAGTCACCACTTTTGGAGACTGGCGCATCAAAATTTTTAATAGTTTAAATTGAATAGGGGGTAACTCAATATTATTGCCGGCACGAACCACGGTTTGAGTTGCACTATCAAGAATTAAGTCGAGAATCTGAATTTTATGATGAGTGACTTCGCCAGCTGCTCTTTTTATTAATGCACGAATCCGCATCACTAATTCATTAAAATCAAAAGGTTTGGCCAAATAGTCATCTGTTCCAGCAGTAAAGCCTTTAAGTTTGTCATCTAAAGTATCTCTTGCAGTTAGCATAAGGACGGGAATATCAACACCTTGTTCAGTACGTAGCCAATTGCATAGATCATAACCCGAGCCATCAGGCAGATTTATGTCGAGCAGCAAAAGGTGATAATGCTGAGATTTAAGTAAGGTCCGTGCAGCATCTAAATTACGCGCATGATCGACGACATAACCATGCACTTCAAGAAATTCGCAGACCGTTGCTGCAAGTTCAAAATGGTCCTCAACCATGAGGATAAAGTGATTACCCATGAGATTTTATTAAGCCATTAATTTAATAGTTGTTGTTTTAATTTAGCATTAAACGGTTCGCTACCAAACCAGATTTTAAAATATTGATTTGCATTTGGATTGTTTAAAGAACCGAGCAGCTTCTGGTTTAATTTTAGTTCTAGTTTTTGATTTTCATGTTGATAATAGAGACTGTAAAGATCTCCACTCTTAATCGGCCTATATAGTTCATTAATATGATTAAGCGGAGATTTTGCATCAAAGCCGCTAACATTTTTTTTCAAAAAGTGGGTTGCTGCGCGTTTAAATGCCCACTCGGGAATGTCGCGGTTATAGCTAAACTCCATTTTGATGCTTTGGCTCTGCCAATTTTTTAAGCAATCTTCAGCAAAGTAACTGACACTTCCTACCTTTTTACTCGTCACCATTAAAGGTGCTGAACTGCATTTTTTTAGTTCAGCCGCATTCGCTTGAGATACGATTAAGATTCCCAGAAATATCAAGATTCGACTTTTTTGAACGGTAATACCCATTTATATACTCCTCCAAATATTGGTAAAGAACGGTAAAGGCCATTCGCTGGATCCCAATAATCTTGCTGGAAAATAATTTTTTGTTGCTCATTAATCTTAATTTGACTAATTCCATAAGAAGCCATGGTTTTAGAGCGACCTAACATTTTAAAGTCATAGGTCATGTACCAATGAATGTAGGCTGTATCTTGGTGATGAGTTGCACTAATGAGTTTTACAGTGACATTACTCACTCGAGCATTCATGCCTTCAAAATGCTTAATCAGATCTTTTTTCTGAGAGAACTGCGAGAGTGTATCGTTGATATAAAGTTGATCAGCGTAAAGATGACTCGCGTTATTCACAAAAGAAGGGGTGCCAAGCGTATTAAATGCGGCAACAAAACGATTGCCAATATCTAGTGATTGTTGGTCATTTAATTCTATTCCCGTAATTTTTTGTTCGGCTTTAGCATAGTCACCTGAGTAGCTAGGCACACTTTTACACGCTGTTAAACCTACCAAGGTAAACAACCCTAGGGCTATAGTTATAATTTTCATGTCTATATCCGAGCCAACTTTATAAGATTAAATTAAAGAGCCGGTCGTGAATTTTGCGTGAATTCTGATGTTTTAGTATTGACGTTTAGAGGCTGGTTTTTAGAAAGGGTTAGATACCATCTCTCTCAAAATATTTTTGAAATAATGCTTTAAAAATTTACAGTTCTTTCCTGAAAAAGATAACATCCATATTTAAGTAGTTAGACGAATTCACTTTTATAAAACCAAGTTTATTTAATAGGTTGTGGGCGGGCAAATTGTTTTCTTCTGAAAAAGCGATCACATGCTTAAAGTTTCGATTTTTAATGTCTTCTAGTAATTTTAGTGAAGCTTCAACAATATAGCCTTTATTTCGTTCACTTTTAATAAGTCTAAAACCTAGCTCAGCTTCTGTCTTGCCATCAACCTCACAAGTTTCAAAACCACAATAACCAATAATTTTATGCGTTTTTTTTGAGACGATAGCCATTTTGCCAAAATTATAATTTTTATAATGTTCTAAAATTTCTAAAAATCGACTAGTTGCTACTTCAGTCGATAGGGCACCATGAGGTGAAAAAGCCATAAAATCTTTATCTCGTAAAAACTCGATCACAATAGATAAATTTTCTTCAAGAAATGGCCGTAAAATTAAACGTTCTGTTTCTAACATAGAGTTCTTATTAAATGGTTTGAAAAAATTATAGCTTATAAGATGAATAATAATTTAATAAAGAAAGCAATTTTATTCTAGCTGAGCTTTACTCATAAGAGATATAGATAAGTTTTGAATAAATAGAAGGGTTCAATAATGAAAACAATCGGCTTATTAGGCGGAATGAGTTGGGAATCTACAGCGCTTTATTATCAGCAAATCAATAAAATGGTTCATCATAAGTTAGGAAAATTGCACTCTGCTAAGGTCATTATTAATAGTGTCGATTTTGAAGAAATAGCAGCCTTGCAAGCGAAGGGTTTATGGCAAGAAGCTGGCGCATATTTAGCTGAGCAGGCGCTAAATTTAGAAAAAGCAGGGGCAGATTGTATTTTGGTGTGTACGAACACCATGCATAAAATTGCACCGCAGATTGAGGATGCTATTACGGTTCCTTTTATACACATTGCTGATGCAACGGCAAAAGAAATTTTGAGTCAAAACATTGGTAAAGTTGCATTGTTGGGAACAGCTTTTACAATGGAGCAAGATTTTTATAAAGCTCGATTACAAGATCATGGAATTGATGTGATTATTCCAAATGAAGCCGACCGAAAGATAGTCCATAGCATCATTTATGAAGAACTTTGTTTAGGTGTGATCAACCCAGATTCACAGCAAAAGTACATCGCTATTGTAGAAAGACTCATAGCTGAAGGCGCCCAAGGCGTTATTTTGGGTTGTACTGAAATTTGTATGTTGATTGGTGAGCTTAAATTTTCGGTTCCTTTATTTGATACTACGACCATTCATGCAAAAGAGGCGGTCAGTTTTAGCTTAAATGAAAATAAAAACTTGAATAGCGCCAATCTACATAAGTCTGCTGCAATTGCTGGGAATACTGTTTAGCAATATTTCAAATATCCTTTGTCATTAAACGTTAAGCTTGTGTCGTCAAATGTAAAGTGGCCCATATCCTAACTGTTGTAATTTTGGTTATTGCTTTTATAGGCACTCAATAAAAAACCAAAATATGGAATAGGACATGACGTTGACGAAAGCTATACGTTTCTATGGAACAGGAACGCCAGAAGTAATGCGCTATGAAGATGTAGAAGTAGGAGATCCAAAAGCTGGAGAAGTACGCCTACGTCATGTGGCAGTCGGTTTAAATTATGCCGATACATATTTTCGTAATGGAACATATCAAATTCCAATGCCTAATGGCATGGGCGTCGAAGCTTCAGGTGTCGTTGAAGCTTTAGGCGAAGGAGTCACTCAGCTTAAAGTCGGTGATCGAGTTACGTATACAGGTTTTTTAAATACCTTAGGTGCATATAGCACCCACCGTCTAATTCCAGCAAATGCTTTAATTAAATTACCCGAAGAAATTTCTTGTGAAACAGCGGCTGCCATGACCATGAGAGGGCTGACCGCTGCTTATCTGATGCGCCGTATTTATGATTTTAAAGCAGGCGATTCAATTTTATTACATGCAGCCGCAGGTGGTGTTGGGCTGATCGTTTCTCAATGGGCTAAATTACTTGGCTTGACTGTTATCGGTACCACATCTTCTGAAGAAAAGGCTGCCGTAGCACGAGCTCATGGTTGTGATCATGGTATTAACTACAGCCATGAAAATGTTGCCGAACGTGTACGTGAGTTAACAGGCGGCGTAGGTGTAAATGTTGTTTTCGATAGTGTTGGCCAAGCCACTTTTATGAGTTCATTAGACTCTCTCAAACGCCGTGGTTTGCTGGTCTGCGTAGGAACAGCGTCTGGTCCAATCCCTGCTTTTGACCCAGTATTACTCGCCGTGAAAGGATCATTGTTTGTCACACGTCCAGCTTTGGCAGATTACATTGCAGATCCTGCCGAGAAGAAAGAACTGGCAAATGAATTATTTGATCATGTTCGACATGGACGAATCAAAATTGAAATTAATCAGCGCTATGAGCTAAAGGATGCCGTGCAAGCTCATCATGATTTGGAAGCACGTAAAACAATAGGTTCATCAATCTTTGTAATTTGAAGGGATTTCTTATGCAAATTGAACAGTTAACTTGCAATATTGGTGCAGAGCTCAGTGGTGTCAAACTCGCTGATGCAATTTATGATGATGGATTATTTGCTGAAATTCGCACACAACTACTTAAACACCGTGTGCTGTTTTTACGAGATCAGCACTTAAGCCGTCAGGATCATGTCGCATTTGCGGAAAAATTTGGACAGCTCGAAGATCATCCTGCGGTAGGTAGCCATCCTGATCATCCGGGTTTGGTGCAGATTTATAAACATCCGGAAAGTCCTGTCGATCGTTATGAAAATGCTTGGCACAGTGATGCAAGCTGGCGCAAGGTTCCACCGATGGGATGCGTGTTGCACTGTGTTGAATGCCCACCTGTAGGCGGCGATACCATGTGGACCAATATGGTGATGGCCTATGCGTCTTTACCCGACGATATTAAGGCTAAGATTGCAGACTTACGCGCTTATCACAGCATAGAAGCGAGTTTTGGTGCGGCTATGCCACTTGAAAAACGCTTGGAGTTAAAAGCAAAGTTCCCTGATGCTGAGCACCCAGTGGTACGTACTCATCCTGAAACTGGCGAAAAAATTTTATACGTCAACGCGTTCACAACCCACTTCAGTAACTATCACACCAAAGAGCGAGTCAGATTTGGACAAGATGCCAATCCGGGTGCAGCTGAACTACTGCGTTACTTAATTTCTCAAGCCTATATTCCAGAGTTTCAAGTGCGCTGGCGTTGGAAGCCTAACAGCATTGCCATTTGGGATAACCGCAGTACACAACATTATGCAGTCATGGATTATCCACCTTGCCACCGAAAAATGGAGCGGGCCGGCATTATTGGTGACGCAACCTATTAAATCTATAGGTTAATAATTTTATCTATTTGAAAATTCTAAAAATATATATGAGGAGATGCACATGCAATTCTTTGACGACTCATTGCACCCAGAAAATATGGAAAAAGTGGTAATCACGGTTGCGCCGTATGGACCTGAATGGATGCCAGAAGACTTTCCCGAAGATATTCCAGTGACCATGGATGAGCAAATACAAAAAGCGGTTGAGTGCTATGAGGCAGGCGCGACGGTGCTGCATTTACATGTCCGTGAGCTTGATGGCAAAGGCTCTAAACGCTTGTCAAAATTTAATGAGCTTATTGCAGGGGTTCGTGAAGCTGTGCCTGACATGATTATTCAGGTAGGCGGTTCGATTTCATTTGCACCAGAAAGTGAAGGTGAAGCGGCTCTATGGCTAAGTGATGACACCCGACATATGTTGGCTGAGCTTACACCAAAGCCCGATCAGGTCACGGTGGCAATTAACACCACACAAATGAATATTATGGAATTGCTCTATCCTGAATATTTAGAAGGAACTTCATTGGCACATCCAGCGACTCAGGCAGCATATGCAGAGATGACTGTGCCAGCAGGGCCTGCATGGGTTACCGAACATATTAAACGTTTATGCAAAAACAATATTCAACCGCACTTTCAGTTAACGGGTATGCATGGTCTTGAGACTCTAGAACGTATGGTACGTAAAGGCTTGTACATGGGGCCGTTAAACTTAACTTGGATTGGAATCGGTGGCGGTTTTGATGGTCCAAATCCATTTAATTTCTTTAATTTTATTCATCGCGTACCTGATAGATGTACTTTGACATCGGAATCTCTGCTCAAAAATGTGTTGCCCTTTAACACCATGTCGATGGCAATGGGTTTACATGCCCGTGTGGGTAACGAAGACACGATCATTGATCATCACGGATGCCGTTTTTCATCTGTAGAGCAAATTAAGCAAACCGTTCGGATTGCCCATGAACTAGGCCGTGAAATTGCCTCAGGAAAAGAAGCCCGTGAAATTTATCGTATCGGGGTTCAATACAACAGTATTGAAGAAACCCTAATCGCAAATGGTATGGCACCCAATCGTAAAGCAGGGCAAAAGGGCGTTTCGCCGCGTAACTAATGTGACAAGGTCTAACGGAATGTAGACCTCAAATGTAGTGCAGCTTATTCGCTTTGATTTTAAAAGTGCGTTGCTGCACTAGCTAAATAGAAATTATAAAAAATACAAGGAGGTCGTATGAATGCACATCAGTATTCAGATCAGATGAGCGATGTTGATACGTCAATCAGTATACCTCGTCGTTATGCATGGCTTGTTTTTGCTTTGACTTTTGGCTTGCTCATTTCCGATTATATGTCACGGCAAGTATTAAACGCTGTCTTTCCATTGCTCAAAACGGAATGGTTACTCAGTGACAGCCAGCTAGGTTTGCTTAGTGGCATTGTCGCCTTAATGGTAGGTTTATTGACTCTGCCGTTATCTTTACTAGCAGATCGTTTTGGACGAGTTAAAAGCTTGGCCATTATGGCGGCATTATGGAGTTTGGCGACTTTAGGGTGTGCACTGGCTGAAAACTATGAGCAAATGTTTATTGCTCGTTTTATGGTTGGTGTGGGTGAAGCTGCTTATGGCAGCGTTGGAATCGCGGTGGTGGTAGCTGTTTTTCCACGAGAAATGCGTGCAACACTCGCCAGTGCTTTTATGGCGGGTGGCGTATTTGGCTCGTTTTTAGGAGTGGCTTTAGGTGGTGTACTCGCACAGCACTTCGGTTGGCGTTGGGCATTTGGAGGCATTGCTTTATTTGGTCTTATTTTGGCTTTTCTATATCCAATTTTAGTGAAAGAAAACAGAATAAACGCAGCTCCTCAAAATAAAATTCGTATTAAAACCCAGCACATTAAAAGCCCTTTAAAAACTTTATATTCAAGTCGTTCAGTCATTGCCACTTACATTGGTAGTGGTCTGCAATTATTTGTTGGTGGCACAGTCATTGTCTGGATGCCGAGTTATCTCAATCGCTATTACGGCATGAGTACCGACAAGGCAGGTGTGATGGCAGCGGTTATTTTGCTATGTAGTGCAGTAGGCACAATTCTATGCGGCATGTTGTGTGATTATTTGGGCCGTAACTGTCCAGATCGTAAGGTCAGTTTAGCGATTACATATTGCTTGCTCGGTTGTGTTCTTTTATTCATTGCTTTTGCTGTGCCTGCGGGACGTAACCAGTTACTTCTCATCTGCCTCGGAATGTTTATTGCCCTAGGAACCAATGGGCCATCTAGTGCCATGGTGGCCAATCTTACACATAACTCAGTTCATGGCTCTGCATTTGCAACACTCACCTTAGCTAACAATTTTCTTGGTTTAGCGCTTGGTCCTTTAGTCGTTGGCAAAGTATCTGATGTGATTGGTTTACATAGCGCATTTCAATTCATGCCATTGGTCAGTATTGCAGCAGCAGCCGTATTTTTTTATGCCAAACGCCATTATCACAAAGATATCGCACGCTTTGAGCAGCAAGGAATAACTGAGCTTAAAAATCATTCAGGTAACCAAATACAAAAATGCGGGATGAATAACAAATGATGATTCGGCAATTACATATTGATGTATTTTTTGACTTTATTTGTCCTTGGTGTTTGATCGGAAAACGTCAGTTACTGATCGCTATAAATAGATTTTATCAGCTTCACCCCAGAGTCAAAGTTGTTGTGCATTGGCGAGGTGTTCAGCTCATACCTGATTTAGCTGTTGAAGGTATACCGTTTCAAACGTTTTATTTGAAACGGTTAGGTAGCTTGACAGCAGTTCGTATGAGACAAGAACAAGTCAATAAAGCTGCAAATAAAGTTGGGCTCAAGATCGATTTTGAGCAAATTAAACGCATGCCAAATACGGCCAAAGCTCATCGCTTATTTGATAAAGCTTTAAAGATAGGCACTCCTGAGCAGTGCAATGCGTTGTTAGAACAACTCTTTGCTGCATATTTTTATGATGGGTTAGACATCGGAAATACCACCACTTTATACAAAATCGCGAAACGCTGTGGTTTCCCGCGTGAACTGATCAAAGATTTGTTTATTCAAAATCATCAAGATTTTATCTCTGCAAGTACAGGAGGTAATGGCGTGCCTTATTTTATTTTTGATCGGGCTTCTGCCTTAGTGGGTGCGCAATCAGCAGATACACTTTATCAGGCGATGCAAGAGGCAATGGTGGCACAAGGAGAGTTGATATGACCAACCGATTTGAAGTGCCTTTTGGAAAAATTCCCAATTCAGGTGAGCGGGCTTTTTTAAAAATTGGTGATAAAACTCTCGCACTATTTAATGTTGCGACTCAGTTTTATGCAATCGATGACAGTTGTCCTCATCAGGGCGCATCGCTATTTAGTGGACGGTTAGAAGGACGAGTGATTCAGTGCTGTGCCCATGGTCTACGCTTTGATTTAACAAATGGCTGTTTAGTTAATTCTTCTCAGCTTAAAGTTGCAACCTACCCCGTAGAAGTGGTCGAGGACAAGGTATTTATTGTGATGGGCTGTGGGGAAAATCATGAGTAGTTTAGTTTTGAAAAATTTTTCCCAGCGTACAAGAGAATTAGCACCAGGCTTTGTGGTCAGTTCGGTCGTTGCTGCGGCTGCCTGTTTTTTATCAGAGCACTATGGTGCGCCAGTGATGCTATTTGCACTGTTACTCGGCATGAGCGTGAATTTTTTAGCAGCTGAAAGTAAATGTAAGGTAGGTATCGAATTTACTGCACGTAGTGTGCTCCGGATGGGCATCGCATTACTCGGCATGCGTATAACTTTGGGGCAAATTACAGCACTAGGTTGGCAGCCTGTTGCGTTAGTCGTTACTCTGGTTATCGTCACAATTGCCGTTTCTGTCATTGCCGCTAAAATTTTAGGCTTCCAAAAACTATTTGGCATGTTAACTGGTGGATCAACGGCAATCTGTGGTGCTTCAGCCGCATTGGCACTATCGGCTGCTTTTCCAAATCATCCGCAAAAAGAAAAAGCGACTTTGTTTACCGTGATTGGCGTGTCGGCACTTTCAACCTTCGCAATGATTGTCTATCCCATGATTGCGAAGTGGTTAGAGTTATCGCCACAAGCGGCTGGAGTGTTTCTTGGTGCTACGATTCACGATGTTGCACAAGTGGTTGGCGCTGGTTATAGCATGTCTACTCAAACGGGGGATACGGCGACTGTAGTTAAACTCATGCGTGTAGCAATGTTACTTCCAGTGATTGTTTGTGCGGCAATGATTACCCGCATGCAAGGAGCAGATTCAACAGGGGAGCGTCCACCATTACTACCTTGGTTTGCAGTTGGCTTTTTAATACTCGCTTGTATTAACAGTACAGGATGGGTGCCAGTAATGATTCAAAATGGAGTAAATGATTTATCACGCTGGTTTTTAGTCATTGCAATTAGTGCTTTAGGGATGAAAACTCAGTTAAAAGAATTAGCATCTGTCGGCATTAAACCGATTCTTTTAATGATCGGCGAAAGCATCTTTTTAGTGGTATTGGTTCTTGGGCTTATGCGCTTGTGGTTTTAATTTTAAAAAATTAGATTTTTAAGGAAGCTATGGTGTAGTTCTCCAGCTTCCTTATATTTTAAATGACTTCATTTGGCGTCAAATAAAGAGAAATTAATTGAGCAGGGCTTTATTGTGACTACGCCACATATTCGGTGACATACCAAATTGGCTAATGAACCAACGCGTAAAAGAACTCGGCATTGAGTAACCTAAAATATCAGACACTTGAGCAAGTGAATAATTTAGATTTTTTAAATAACGAAATACAAGGTCTTTACGTACTTCATTCATTAAATCACTAAAACTCGTCTGAGCTTCTTCTAATCGGCGCTGTAAAGTCCGTACGTGAATACCATGTGTTTGAGCGACTTGATCAATCGTAGCGCGACCCATTGGCAAAAGAAGATAAATACTTTTACGGATATCAAAAATCATGGTCGATTCATTACTATTCTGCAAAATATCTAAATAACGCTGTGCATGGTTGGCCATAGCCAGATTTGCTTGAGGGTTTGTTGTATCTAATTCAGCAGTAGTACAAACAATGCCATTAAAGTCACTACCAAACTCTAGCGCACAGCCAAAAATCCGCCGATGCAAAGTTAAATCGCTAGGCGGGTTATGAGTGAAGTGTACACTTAACGGCCGCCATTTTTGCATCATGAGTGCTGCACAAAAGCGATGGGTGATTCCTAAAGCAAGTTCCGTCGCTTGGCGACTATACCCGCAAGTTGTGGTTATAACTTCCTCTCGAATAACAACCGTATCGTCAATTTCTTCTATATATATTTCAAGTGAGTTATTGAGTAAATTTCTATAACGAACAATCGTTTGTAGCGCTTCTCTCAAAGTATATTGGTAACTTAATAATAAGCTCAGTTCACCAAAATCCGCGATTTCACGTTGCTCTGCCATATATAAACCGAAAACATCGCAATTACTAATTTGGGCTGAGTCTTCAAGCAAGGCAATTGCTTTATCTACAGGAATACGTTGTTTAAGATCATTCAATTGAGTTTGGCTAAGCCCAACACGTGATAATAAATGGTAGGGATTTAGATCTAATTGCTGAGCAACTGCCAAATAATTTTTTAAAGAGGCGGTATGCGCAAGAGGCACCATTTTATTATCTCCTGTTCTTAATCAGCCATATTCCTTACAGCTCATATCTAGTTATAACCAAAATATCCACATTACTAAAGCTTTTATTTAAGAGCCTAATCATGATGTCGAATCAATTTTAAAACTATTCTTTTGGGTCACTTGTAATTACAAAAATATTTTAATTAATTTACGAAATTTTAAAAAGATGTGTCGTCAAATGAAAAGTCCGTGACGCCTTATGTACTCCATTAACTGAAATGAGCCTTTATTGTGAATGGAGTTTTATAAAAATTCTTATGCATCCTAGATGGCAAAATTCACAGGCGTCGAAATGGAAAAAATACAAACCACAGCAACAATTTTAATTATTCCGGGCTTGCGCGATCATGTTCCCGAGCATTGGCAAACGATCTTAGAAACAAAGCTAGCAAAGGTTCGCTCTATACCACCTGTGCAAACCAATAAACTCAATTGTGAAAATAGAGTTGCTGCTATTCAGGCACAACTCGAACAAATACAAGGGCCTGTCATTTTGGTTGCACACAGCGCAGGCGTGCTGATGACACTACACTGGGCTGCAAAATACCAACGACCAATTCAAGGTGCTCTACTTGTCGCCCCACCTGACTTAAATGAAAGCTGGCCTGAAAATTATCCAAGCCCAACTGTACTTCACCAAGAAGGGTGGAGTCCTTTACCAGATCAAACACTACCTTTTCCCAGCATTTTGGTTGCAAGCACCAATGACCATTTAGCTCGTTATGAAGCTGTAGGTGAAATGGCAGAAAAGTGGGGTAGTCGACTCGTAAATTTAGGTGAAGTGGGACATTTAAACCCTGCATCTGGCTTTGGCTATTGGCCCTTGGCTGAACAATTCATTCAACAATTAGATCAGGTTGAACAACCAGCCTAGGGCAAAAAATACCTGCTTATGAAAACCATTTAAAGCCAATGGATGGCTTTGAGTAATAAGCAATAAATAAGAAAAATCATATTTATAGGGAGATAATATGATGGGTCATTACGTCTATTTAAATAAAAGAAATAATCACGTTTTATATATTCAAAAAATAAGTGTTTCATTAAGCCTAATTTTATTCATGTCTAAAACGAACGCAGCTAGTTTTGATATTGATAAAGACTGGAAGTTCGATACAAAAACGACATTAAGCCTAGGTACCAGTTGGAGTACACAAGATCCATCCGTTTCATTACTTTATCGGCCTGATGCAAACAAAATAGGCAAACAAGGCGCTAGCATTGATGTGAATGGTGATGATGGACGCATGAATTTTAGTAAATATGATGCCATCTCACAGATCATTAGAGGCATAACTGAAGTTAAGCTAAATGGAAAACAGCAGGGTGCGGTCATTAGCACTAAATACTGGTATGACCATGCCTATGAGACAGGACAAGGAGACTTTAAACCCTTTAATGACTCAGCATGGCCAAGGCTCGCAAAGTTCAAAGGTATCGATTTATGGAATGCCTATATATGGAAAGATTTTGAACTGGGTGGGGGAAAAAGCATCAATTTAAAATTAGGTAAACAAACATTAACTTGGGGGAAATCTCAGTTTTTCCAAAACGGTTTAAATTCAGTGAGTGCATTCGATTTTGCTGCAATCAACCGACCAGCTGGTGATGCAAAAGAAAGAATCATTCCAACCGAAATGTTTTCATTCGATACAAGCATTAATAAAAATTTGAAAATAGAAGGATTCTATCAATTTAAATTTAGGCCTTCAGTTGTTGATGGCAGCGGGACTTTCTTTGAGATTTCAGACTTTGTGCCCGAAAATGCAGGTCCAGTTCTGATTGCTGGAGGTGGAGATAAATTATCAGATACCGCAATTCGTTTACGTACCTATATTCCACGCACAGAAAGTAGAAAAGCAAAGGATAACGGCCAATATGGTATTGCTTTAAAACAGACATTACCAAATTTTAATAATGCTGAGTTAGGTATTTACTATGCGAACTACCATAGTCGCAATGCAAACTTTGATGGGACGGCTGTAACAGCATCGGGACCCGAACATTTTAATACCGCGAGTTATTTTTCTATCTATCCTGAAAATATCAAAATGTTTGGATTAAGTCTGACTGGTAAGGTTGGAACAACAACCGTTTTTAGTGAATTAACCCACAAACCTAATCAACCTTTACAACTAAACGGTACAGACATTGTCTATGCTCAAGTGCTATCCGAAGGAGCACCATTTGCGCCGCCGGGGGAAACTGTTGACTTAGGTCAATATATTCAAGGATATGTACGCTTACCCGTAACACAATTTTCGGTCGGAGCAAGTGATAGCATATTCAATATTTGGGGCGCAAATTCGATGACATGGTCTACAGAATTTGCCTTAAATCATATTGCAGACATTGGCAATCATCGGATTGGCCGGACAGGCGCATTTGGGCGGAGTGAGCTTTCGACAGGTGCTTATAATCCTGAAACAGACGACTTTAAATGTACGCCGTATGGTACAGCCCATCTTACAAATACAGAAATTGATGACTTAAATGAACGTTTTTGTAATAAAAACGGATTTTTTAATGAATGGTCATTTGGCTACCGATTACGGGGCGCATTAAATTATCGAGATATTTTACCCTCTACAGTGATTACGCAAAGTCTTAGTTTTAGACATGATGTTTATGGATATAGCCAAAACTTTCAAGAAGGGCAAATGAGTATAACTGCGGCGTTATCTATGACTTACCAGCAAAAATATACAACAGAGATTGCCTATAATAACTTTTTTGGTTCTAATGAATTTAGCACGATAGATGATCGAGATTTTGTATCATTAATATTTAAAGCTAATTTTTAGTTCAATTATTTTATAAAAAATATAGAAAGACTCGTTATAAATGATATTTAGACGTGGAGGATAACTTTTGAAATTTAGATCAAAAATTGATTGGTGGCTTTTATTAATATTTGTTGTTATCACTGCCAATATCATTATGAAAATTTATGAAGCAAATCATCATTATTCTTTAGCTTCAAATTTTCCGCATCTCATCATTTATAGTTTAATCATTTTTCTTATTTGGCTTCCAATTTTTAACACTTATTACGTAGTAGAAAACAACACTTTAACCATTAAGAGCTTGGTATTCCGATGGAAAATTAATATTAATGATATTACCCAAATAGAGTCTACTCATAATCCACTTTCATCTCCAGCGCTCTCATTAGATCGACTCAAAATTTATTATATGAAAAATGGAGAAATTACTTCAGTGATGATTTCACCAAAAGATAAAGAAGGTTTTTTTCAAGCCATAAACAAAAGACTCCATTAAAGTTGCTTGCTTAATTACAAACATAAACTACGCTATTTCCATGACGACAAAAAATAAATGGAGATAACCCATGACGACACGTTTTTTACTGCCAATTTTTGGCACTATGGTTTTAATTACATTAGCTGGATGCGCTTCATCCTCTCAATATCCGATTACTGAGAGCTATGGGCCAGAACCAAAACTGCCTGAGCCTAAATCCAGTTTATTCCCAACCGTGAATATAGCACCAGCAGAAGGCTGGCCGAGTGGTGTTATGCCAACTCCAGCTGAGGGTTTAAAGGTAAAAGCATTTGCAAAAGGACTTGAACACCCACGCTGGCTTTATGTATTACCAAATGGCGATGTATTAGTTGCAGAAACGGATGCTCCCCCTAAACCAGAAGACGGCAAAGGAATTAAGGGTAAAATCATGAATTTTGTGATGAAACGTGCAGGCTCATCTCATCCAAGTGCAAACCGTATTAGTTTACTCCGTGACACCAATGGGGATGGCGTCGCTGACCAGAAAACGGTATTTCTTCAAAACTTAAATTCTCCATTTGGTATGGCATTGGTCGGTAATAACTTATATATCGCTAATACAGATGCATTGGTACGTTTTCCTTATCAAGAAGGTGAAACTCAAATTACGGCCAGTGGAACTAAAGTGCTGGACTTACCGGGTGGTCCTTTAAACCACCATTGGACCAAAAATGTGATTGCTAACCCAGCAGGAACAAAGTTGTACATTACCGTTGGTTCTAACAGTAACGTTGCTGAAAATGGTTTAGATCAAGAAAAAGGCCGAGCACAAATTACGGAGTTTGACATCGCAAGCGGCCAGTCACGCCCATTTGCAACGGGCTTACGTAATCCAAATGGTATGGCTTGGCAACCTCAAAGTGGAAAACTCTGGACGGTTGTTAATGAGCGCGATGAAATCGGTAGTGACCTAGTACCCGATTATATGACGTCAGTTCAAGATGGCGCTTTTTATGGTTGGCCTTACAGCTACTATGGTCAACATGTTGATGTACGAGTAAAACCACAAAATCCTCAACTGGTTGCTCGCGCAATTAAGCCCGACTATGCACTAGGCAACCATACAGCTTCTTTAGGCCTTACATTTTATGCAGCTGAACTCATGCCACAATTTCGAGGAGGCGCATTGATCGGGCAGCATGGTTCTTGGAACCGTAAGCCTCATAGTGGTTATAAAGTGATTTATGTGCCATTTAGAAGCGGTCAACCCTCTGGTCCACCACAAGATATCTTGACTGGATTCCTCAGCGATAAAGGCAAAGCGTATGGTCGTCCTGTGGGTGTAGCAATTGATTTCTCAGGTGCTGTGTTAGTTGCAGATGACGTAGGCAATACGATTTGGCGTGTTTCACCAGTTGCTGAGACGACTTATGAAGCTCCGATGAAATATGCTATTGGAACCCCGCCAGGCACACCATAAAGTGTATTAACGATCATTTATTAACATGGGCGGCCTTTAGGCTTTATAGAGGCTCGCCTAAATGGCTATTATTTAATTTTCAGATTAAGGGCTTTGCTTTGAGAAGTTAAAGTTCTTTCCAATTTATTATTAAATTTTGATAGCATTCGCGTTATACATAATAAGAACTGTATATGAATTATGACAGATCAATTAAGAGCAAAATTTGAGAATTTAGAACTTAACGCAGGTTTAGGGAAAATCAGCGCCTTTATTTCAATGTCACTTAGCTTACTTTGTCTGTTTGGTGCATTATGTTTTTTATTTCCCAGTGTATTAACGACCCCAGAACTCCGGCCTCTTTACGCAAAACACTATAATCTTTTTTATTATAGTCTGATCACTGGCATTGTGATTAGTGCTGGTTTTGGTGCATTCAGTGCAATTGTCCGTCAAAACCGTTATGGTTTTTACGGGCTGTGTTTTTCACTTGTGGCAGCAGTTTTAGGTTGCGGTGTAATTGAAGCGCCCGTATTACCAAGTGTACCGTTTTATGCAGGTATCGATTATTTTGTCCTAACTCTATTTATTTTGGCGTTTGTTTTTATTCCACTTGAAGGTTTTTTCGCTAAAAATCCTGAACAGAAAATATTAAGAGTGGGCTGGGTGACCGATATGAAGTATTTCATGGTCAGTCATGTGGGGATTCAATTATTTAGCTTTTTAACGGTCATGCCGATCCAGTATTGGATTACACATTTGCCTGATAACCCGATTGTGCCTTATGTCCAAGCTCAACCGATTTGGCTGCAATTTATTGAGCTACTGATTGTGGTAGATTTTACGGTGTATTGGTTGCACCGCGCTATGCATGAAGTTAATTTCTTATGGCGCTTTCATGCGATTCATCATTCGACTGAATATATGGATTGGTTAGCATCTTCACGCTTACATGTCATTGAAGTGCTGATGACACGCTTTATTGCTACTTTGCCGATTTTCCTGTTGGGTTTCCATACTTCAGCTGTTTTTGCTTATTTAGTTTTTATTTCGTTTCACGCTATTTTTATTCATTCTAACGTCCGTTTTCGCTTTCCATATTTACGTTGGATTATTGCAACACCAGAATTCCACCATTGGCATCATTCTTCAGAAAAACCTGCTATTGATAAAAATTACGCTGCTTTTATTCCACTCTATGATGTTATTTTTAAAACTGTCTATATGCCTAAACATTTAGCGAGTGTGTATGGAACAGTGGGCTATAAGATCCCAAATAGTTTTGTAAAACAGTTTACATGGCCTTTTAAAAAATACGTAAAACGTTTTTTAAAACCTTGGCGTGATCAGTAAATCTTAAGTGTAAGCTTATAAATGTAGAATGCATAAATAACATGTTTAAGCATTTTTCTTAGCATTGGCCGTTGCAAAATGAGCCATTTGGTCAGCATACGCTTTTTGAAAAGAAGGACGTATAGTTGCTCTTTGAACATAGGCTAGACAATGGGGAAATACTGTTAATCCATCAAATCTATTCACCAAACGTAATGCGTCAGCCATAACAATATCAGCAATAGAAAATGACTGCGTTAACCATTCGCGCTTAGCAAGAACTGACTCCATATGTTGGAGTCGAGAGAGAAGAAAGGCATTAAATTGTTTGTGGGCGGGAGTATCCGTCTGAGCATTAGAAAATCTTAATAAAGCCCAAGGAAGGCTCGCCATTTCTACTGAATTAAGTGCTGCAAATAACCATTCTATAACTTCATTACGCTGTTTCGGATCTGTAGGTAAAAGTACCTCACTACGTTCACCCAAATAAAGTAGGATAGCGCCACTTTCAAAAATTGAAATATCACCATCTGTTAACCAAGGAACTTGTCCAAAAGGCTGGTGAGAAAAATGATCATCTCCTCGTTCATAAAAAGATACGCTATTTATTTTATAAGGCATTTGGGCCTCTTCTAATGCCCATCTTATCCTTATATCTCTTACAAAACCTAGTGGTAATTCTGGAACCCAATCAAAAGTTGTCAAAATGAAATTATTCATAATAAATTTCCTTATATTTTATAATGATAACTAAAAAATCCTTTTGAGCCTTTTCCTTATTTTGTATTTAAACTCAACTTGCGAGTGAATCTTTCTATTAAAAATAGTCTAACGAATTTCAATAAGCATCAATGTAGTAATCGGAAGTTAAATTATTTATTTAAGTATCATTTGTTTTAAATTATTTAAGTCAGCTTCATTTAAGGCTGACTTTTTAACAACTCATTATCTGCTTTTAATATTTTTAAAAATCATCACAAGTGCTATCAGAGCTAAGCCAATAATTAAACTCATATAAATATTAGCACTATTCGTAAGTCCAATTTTACTCACAAAATAGCCTGCAAGAATTGCTGGAACACTAAAAGCCAAATAGCTTTCAACAAAAAATGCAGCCATAAGACCTGCACGTTCTTCTGGCAACGCAAGCGGCATGACTGTGCGAATTGCTCCCATAAAAGCAGTACCAAAACCAACTCCAGTAATAATAGAACCAACAAATAAAACAACGGCGTTTGTAAAATTAATCGCTAAAAATAAAACGGTTGCTCCAATAATGATGGATAAGGTACCTGTGAGTAAAATACGAAAATTTGTAGATTTTCTAAGCGTTAAAATACCGGCTGCACCTGAGAGTGCAAGTGCCATAAACATAATCCCGTTTAGCCATGCAGAAGATGTTTGGAAAATTTTTGCAAGTAAAGAGGGCATAAGTGATAAGAAAAAACCACTCACCATCCAAAGTGCAATATTAATAGGGCTAATACTTAATAAGGCACCTCTCGCTTGATGAGGAATAGCCATGTTGGGTTTTAAAGAAGCCAGCGCACCTGATCTTTTTTGGGCAGTTTCAGGATTAAAAAAACTTAAAATGAGCTGAAATACAAAGAGGAAACATAAAAGCTCAAAAACGAGCTGCAAAGGTTGTGATGAGAATTGCAAAATAATACAAGTAATAAAGATGCCGGCTGCCATGCCAACCATTGGAGCAATACTATTAATTAGTGAGCCTTGAAGTTTACTAAAATCTAAAATTGCGGCTCCTATGGCAGAAACGGCAAGTCCAGTCGCAATGCCTTGTAGACCACGCGCAATAAATAGCATAGAAACATCTGACGCAAAAAGGAAAAAGCTCATTGCAACAATTTGAAGAAAAATCGCCGAGAGGATGACAGGTCGACGTCCAATATAATCAGATAAAGAACCAATAATCAGTAAAGAGGCAAGCAAGGTAAATGCGTAGGTCGCAAAAATTAAAGTTAATGTAACAGGCGAAAATTGCCAAGCTTGCTGATACAAGCGATATAGAGGAGTGGGAGAGCTGGACGCGGCCATAAAGGTCATGAGCGTGATCGTGTTTAAAGTCAACGCAATTCTTGAATCTAGCTGAAAAACAGATCTGGACCGTTTTGAACTTGAATTGTTCATATAAGATGAATAACATAAAAGCGAATATTTAGCTTTTATACATTATTTTTACACTAAAGCAAATCCTTAGCTTTAGTGTATTTTGTATATACAAATAATATTTTTGAATTGGTTTTAAATTTAAGTAGAGCAAATTAATGGTAAAAGTTGTTACTGGATTACGTCCGGGTGGTCGCAGTGAAAGAATTCAGACCGCTGTACACCAAGCGGTAAAAGAGCTGCAAAAAACATTTGAACAAAGCCAAATTACAATACCGTTAATTGCCAATCAAGCAGGAGTCACACCTTCAACTATTTATCGCCGTTGGGGTGATATCAATCAGTTGTTTTCAGATGTAGCTTTAAATGAACTCAAGCCTGATATGGAGCCAAAAGATTTGGGTTCATTTCAGCTTGATATTACGGCATGGATTGAACAATATTTTGAAGAGTACTCTTCTGAAGTAGGGCAAACATTGCTACGTGATGTGCTATATGCGGTAGAGTCTTCAAATGCCAGAAAGTGTGAAACTTTAATTATTCAGCAACTTAATATTATCCAAACAAGGGCTAAATCGCGTAATGAGCCCACCATTGAAAATCAAGAAATTATTGAAACAGTTATTGCGCCAATGTTATTTCGAATCTTATTTACCGATCGTGCATTAAGCTTAGATTATGTCCACACTTTATTAGAGCGGTTATTCAAGGCTCATCCCAATTTTAATTAAGTTATAGTGACCTATTTAGTGTACATAGTTAACAAGAAATAGACGCTTTTCTTATTAAAAAATTATATATCAATTTTTCTTATTATTTTTAAATTAAATTTTCATAATTTATATTTAATATGTTTATTATAAAATCATTTATTTAATAAATGTTTGTCTTGAGCTAGAGATGCAAGTTCTAAAAATGAACTTTATTACTTATTAAAGTATAAATTACTAATTTAAACAATTACTTAATTATGTAATTGGCTCTTTTTATACTGGTTGTAGCTTAAAAACAAAAAGGATTCTATACAATTTAATGCATGATTTATGAATTTGACATTTTTTAAATTTATAACACAGGGTGTTTTTTATTCTTTACAATGGCTTTTCCTTGTTAAAGCAGCTTGTGGTGCGTGCTTTATATTTTATTTTTTTATCCCCATCGAAAAGGTATTTAGATAATGGATTTCAATACCCTTGACCAGGAAACGGTACAGAAAAAACAGAAATTTCACCAAATTTTGTATGTACAGGTCATCTTTGCAATTATTTTGGGCATTTTAATTGGTCATTTTTACCCAGAACTTGGCGAAAGTTTAAAACCGCTTGGTGATGCATTCATCAAGATTGTTAAAATGATTATTGCTCCCGTCATCTTTTTAACTGTTGTTACAGGCATTGCCAGTATGACAAACATGAGCCGAGTTGGTCGTGTGACTGGTAAGGCGATGCTCTATTTTCTGACCTTCTCAAGCTTGGCTCTTGTGGTTGGTATGATTGTGGCAAATATTATCCAACCGGGTAAGGGCCTTAATATTGATCCCGCTACCTTAGTCAACGACAAAGTAAATACTTATGTTGAAAAGGCGCATGCGACAAATATTACCGATTTCTTCATGAATATTATCCCGCAAACCTTGGTCAGTCCTCTGGCTGGTGGCGAGATTTTACAAGTGTTATTTGTAGCAGTGCTATTTGGTATTTCTTTGGCTGCTTTGGGCGACCGAGCACGTCCAATTACCGATTTCTTGAATAACTTAACAGCTCCAGTTTTCTACTTGGTTGGTATGTTAATGAAGCTTGCTCCAATCGGTGCTTTTGGTGCAATGGCTTTCACGATCGGTGCATATGGAATCGAATCAATTGGTAATTTATTATTGTTAATCATGACGTTCTATATTACTGCGGTTCTATTTATTTTAGTGGTTTTAGGTGCAGTAGCTCGCTATAACGGGTTCTCAATTATTCATTTAATTCGTTATATCAAAGATGAACTTTGGTTGGTTTTAGGAACAAGTTCTTCTGAAGCAGCTTTGCCATCTTTAATGGACAAAATGCAAAAAGCAGGTTGTGAAAAATCAGTTGTAGGTTTGGTTATTCCAACAGGTTATTCATTTAACCTCGATGGTACAAATATCTATATGACGATGGCTGCTCTGTTTATTGCACAAGCCTGTAATGTAGATTTATCAATTAGTGAACAAATTGCTTTGCTTTTAGTCGCAATGGTCAGTTCTAAAGGTGCAGCAGGGGTGACTGGTGCAGGTTTTATTACTCTAGCTGCAACTTTATCGGTTGTACCAGCTGTTCCTGTCGCGGGTATGGCGTTAATTCTGGGTATTGACCGCTTTATGTCGGAGTGCCGTGCATTAACAAACTTAGTTGGTAATGCTTGCGCAACAATTGTTGTGGCACGTTGGGATAAGGCTTTAGATAAAGATCTTCTTGATAAAGCATTAAAGAACCATAAAGCAGATTAACTATACAAAAAAATCTGTAGCTAAGGGCAATTTGGGAGAGTAGCCCTGCTACAGATTTTTATTTAATAATTAAAAAATATATTTTAATTAAGCAATTCTAAAGTTCTGCAACATTACTTGTCTTTCAAGAAAGACACTACTGTAATTAAAATCGAGTCGTGAAAAATTATGCTTTTAAGTGATCCTCAAACTCTTCACCTAATTGCATTGCTAATGAATTACCTGCTAACTCACAGGTCACCAAACCATATTCTTTTTTAAAACTAAAAGTAAAACCTTTCCCGTCAGCGAGATTTTTAACTGAATACCCTAACTTTTCTAACCAAATACGAAACGCAATCAAATTTTTAGCTTTAACAACCTTTTTCACGTGAGAACTCCTTCTATCCGTGGCATTACATCTTATTTATTAATAGGGTTTTAATTAGATTTTTTAAAGGGGTAAAACTTTTTTTTATTTTTCAACTTGTAAAAAAGTGAGAAAAGATTTTATGTTTATAAAATTATAAGTGTGTTATATGACTAAAAAATAATAACTTTTTATTTAAATAGCTGCTTCTTTGAGTGTTATTAAAAAATATAAATTCAACATTATTTTTAGAATAATGAGCAAATCAAAAGCAGGGTAAATGTAAAAAATAATTACAGGCAATAGCTAATAAGCAAAAAGATACAGTTTTTAAAATTAAACTGTATCTTCTCTGAAAGCTTAATTTTAGAAATTATCTTTAAGGGCACGTAGGTGAGCGAAATCTTCAACACTTTCTGCGCGAAGAAAGGGGTTGGTTGCTAATTCAAGTTCAATAGTGCTGGGTAATGTGATTAATTTTTGTTTACGTAGCTCACGGACTTTTTCAGCTCGCTCTATTAAGGCATGGTTGTGTGGTTCAACTGTTAAGGCAAATTCGGCATTTGAAAGCGTGTATTCATGTGTACAATAAACTTTTGTGCTGGTTGGTAGTGCTGCCAGACGGCTCAGTGAGTGATACATTTGTTCGGCTGTGCCTTCAAATAGTCGACCACATCCCATTGCAAATAAGGTATCGCCACAAAATACAGCTTCTAATTCTTCAATAAAATATACAATATGCCCTAAGGTATGGCCTGGGGTTGCAATAATCTCTACTTTTAAGTCATTAAATTTTAGATGATCGTCATGTTGTAGGGGATGAGTAATTCCCGGAATTTTTGTGAGCTCATCACGGGGACCATAGACAGTAATATTTTGGGCAGCCGTTAAATCAGCAACACCACCTATATGGTCTTTATGCCAATGAGTAAGCCAAATTTGTTTTAAATTTAACTGATGATTCTGACAAAATTGAGTTACCAGTTCTGCTTCTGTTGGGTCGACTGCAACAGCTTCTTGAGTTTCAGTATCTTCTAAAATCCAGATATAGTTTTGGAGGGCATTTTGCACATCAATAAAATGAATTCTATAACGCATTGTTTTATCCTGAAACTAAATCCAAAGAGTAAATGAATAATGTCTAATTCTGATCATACCAGAAAATGGTATTGAGCCATGCACTCAACTGTCTTTAAGAAAAGTTCGATATAAAACAAAAAAGCCCCCTGTAAAGAGAGCTTTTTTTGTATCGATGAATTAACGCAGCTTAGCGAGCCAGTTCCCTAGCGTCTGTACAATCTGTACTAATAGCAATAGGATAATGACTGTTAAAATCACAACGCTGGTATCAAAACGTTGATAACCATAAGAAATCGCTAAATCACCAATACCACCTGCACCAACTGCACCAGCCATGGCAGTTGCACCAATAAGACTGATTGTCGCCGTGGTAAGGTTTAAAATAAGTGAGCTGCGTGCTTCAGGCAAAATAAAACGAAAGATAATTTGCCAAGGTGTAGCACCCATCGCTTGAGCAGATTCAATAATTCCTTCATTTACTTCAAGCAATGAAGTTTCAATCAGACGTCCCATGTAAGGGCCAACATAAATAGTCAATGGAACAATAGCTGCCCATGTGCCAATTGAAGTACCTACTAATAGCTTAGTAAGAGGAATCACTGCAATGAGTAAAATAATAAAAGGAAGAGAGCGTAAAGCATTTACAATCGGATTAAGTAAATGATAAATCACTTTATTGGGTAAAATGCCTTCTGGGCGGGTAACTAATAAAATAATTCCCTGAATAAATCCCCAAATACCACCAAACAAAAGTGCAAAGAAAACCATATGAAAGGTTTCTTGCAAAGCTGTAACGAACTGATCAATAGAAAGGGAACTGTGCCAGAAAGGTTGAGTAAGTTCAGTTAACCACTGTACGATTAAATCTCTCATACTTGATCTCCTGATTGAACTACACCTACTTCATTTTTTTCCAAAAACTCAATAGCCTGCTTAATTAGCTGAGGATCACCTAAAAGCTGCACAAACATTTGACCAATGACTGTGCCATTAATTTCAGTCATATTGGCAAATAAAATATTTAAACTAATATCGAATTGTTTAATTAGTGATTGAATTACAGGTTCTTGAGCAGAACGACCTAAAAACTGTAAACAGTAAATACTATGATGATGCTGGTTTTCGAGCTGATTTAAAATATTCACAGGCAACTGTTGATGTAAAACAGTCTGAATGAAGTTTTTAGTGGTTGGATGTTGAGGTTTACTAAAGATATCAATCGTTGAACCTTGTTCAATGACTTTACCTGCTTCCATCACAGCCACATGATCACAAATAGTTTCAATGACATCCATTTCATGGGTCACCATAACAATCGTGATTTTTTGCTCTTGATTAATTTTCTTCAGTAGTTCTAAAACTGACTTGGTTGTTTGCGGATCTAGGGCAGAGGTTGCCTCATCGCACAAAAGAATTTTTGGATGATTTGCCAGAGCACGGGCAATACCGACACGTTGCTTTTGGCCGCCAGAAAGTTCATCTGGATACGCATCTTTCTTGTGCTTAAGATCAATGAACTCCAAAAGCTCATTCAAGCGCTTTTCACGTTCTACTTTATTGTAATTCAGTAGGCGCATTGGCATTTCAATGTTTTCAGCAACCGTCTTGGTTTGTAGCAGATTGAAGTGCTGAAAAATCATTCCAATACTTGCACGTTCCTGACGTAATGAGCGCGCATCCAAAGCGGTGAAATCTTTCTGATTAATAATGATTTGACCTTCTGTTGGTCGCTCAAGTAGGTTGATCAGGCGGATTAAGGTACTTTTACCTGCACCACTATAGCCAATGATGCCAAAAATACTGCCCTCTGGAATCTCTAAATTGATTTGGTCGAGTGCGCGTATGGTTTGACTTTTGAGCTGATAGTGCTTTGAAATGTTTTTAAATTGAATCATATCGTCAGAAGCTATGCTGGAAAGAAAAAACAGGCAAAGAGAATTTGCCTGTTTCACGTTTCGGCTATTATATTACTATTTAGCTTCTGAGAGATAGCTGATTGGTTGATCTACGTCAACTTTTGTTCCACCAAAACGCTCTGTTACATATTTTTTAGCTGCTGCACTGTGATATAGCTGTCCAACTTTTTGCAAAACAGCATCATTTTTACGTGAATCAGCAGTTGCGAGAACGTTGACGTTAAGTCGTGTGCTTTGATCAACAGGCTCATAGAAAATAGAATCTTTAAGTACGTTCAATCCACCTTCCATTGCTAAGGTGTTACCTAATACAACGGCATCAACTTCGTCTTTAATACGTAATGCAGTTGCCATTTGGATTGGTTTGATATCGATCTTTTTGCTATTTTCGATGATGTCGTTTGGACTACCTTGAGCAGGATTAAAATCAGCTTTAAGTTTGATTAAGCCAGCTGTTTGTAATAGAAGTAAAGCACGAGCCTCGTTGGCAGCATCATTTGGGATTGCAATAATTGCGCCTTCTGGTAGCTCTTCAACTTTTTTGTGTTTACTCGAGTAAATACCCATTGGCTCAAGATATGTCGTAGAAACTGGTGCAATCTTATCTTGGTTTGATTGATTAAATGCAACAAGATATGAATAAGATTGGAAGGCATTCAGATCTACTTCTTTGTTTGCAATGGCTGCATTCATCGAAACATAGTCTGTGAAGTTTTTCACTTCTAACTTTAAGCCAGCAGCTTGGGTTTCAGGTAGAGTTGCGATATAACGCCAAATATCAGCATCTGAGCCTGTAGAGGCAATCACTACCGTTTGTACTTGGGAGCTATCATTGTTTTGATTTGTTTGTGGAGAGCCTTCTTGTTTACCACATGCTGCCAATAGTACTACTGACATACTTAAAAAAAGACTGATCAGCTTTTTCATTTAAAAAAGTCCTGATTGATGAGATATAGAAAAATAAGTATTGATCTACATCAATATGAAAAGGGAGGAGTTGGAATTACAACAGGTTTAAACTCTGGTATCTTTTTCAGGGGTTCATAATTTGCTTGCATACTTTGGCAGTAAGAAAGGGTAATTGTTTTATAAACAAAAAACTGTTTCCCCAAACAGTTAATCCCCAAACAGTAGCCAAACGAGTGTTCATAAATTTAGAACATTAAAAAAACTCACTACAGTCATAATGTGTAGTGCAAGTCGCTATGAAAATTATTAAAACAGCAGCGTTTATGGATAGTTCCAACGTTATGCTAATCATATCAATAAAAGTGTGCTTGATATAGGGTCTGCTTTTCTATTTGTTGATATCTTTAGCAAAATTTTAAAGATTTATACGATTTTCTTATATCGTGATACGTAATAAAAAAGCCTCTATATAGAGGCTTTTTTATTAGCATTTTAAACTTGTAGGTTTTTTAAGCTTTTTCACGTGCAATTGCGCGGTAGCCAATGTCATTACGATATTGCATACCGGTAAAGTTAACTTGTCCGCATACTTCTAGTGCGTTAATTTGTGCTTCAAGAACGCTGTCGCCTAATGCCGTTACACAAAGAACTCGACCGCCAGAAGTCACGATATGACCATCTTCACGAGTTGCAGTGCCTGCATGGAAAATCTTAGTATCTTCAGGTGATTGTCCGATACCAGAAATTACATCACCTTTGCGTACGCTATCAGGATAGCCTTCAGCTGCGAGTACAATACCGATTGACTTGCGTTCATCCCATTCAGCTTCTTTTGGTAAATTACCAGCAATACCAGCTTCTACCAATTCAACAAGAGATGATTTTAAACGCATCATGATCGGTTGAGTTTCAGGGTCGCCAAAACGACAGTTAAACTCAATCACACGTGGTTGGCCTTGCTCATCAATCATTAGACCAGCATACAAGAAACCAGTGTAAACATGTCCATCAGCAGCCATACCTTCAACAGTTGGACGCATGATTTCAGTCATAACGCGTTCAAAAATATCAGAAGTTACCACTGGAGCAGGAGAGTAGGCACCCATACCGCCGGTATTCGGACCTTGATCGCCTTCAAAAATACGCTTGTGATCTTGTGAAGTTGCCATTGGTAAAATGTTTTTACCATCAATCATACAAATGAAAGAAGCTTCTTCACCCGCAAGGAACTGTTCAATCACAACGCGTGAACCAGCATCACCAAATTTGTTGCCTGCAAGCATGTCATCAATTGCTGCAAAAGCTTCTTCGTTGGTCATTGCAACGATTACGCCTTTACCAGCAGCAAGACCATCTGCCTTAATTACAATTGGTGCACCATTTTTTTCAACGTAAGCTTTAGCTGCATCAACTTCAGTGAAAACGTCATAGAAAGCAGTTGGAATGTTGTGACGCTTTAAAAAGTGCTTAGCAAATGCTTTTGAACCTTCAAGTTGCGCTGCATATTGAGTAGGTCCCCAAATTTTTAAGCCTGCTTCACGTGCAGCATCTACTACACCATTAACTAACGGTGCTTCTGGACCGACAATAATAAGATCAACATTATTTTCTTTAGCAAAAGCAATAATTGCCGGGTTGTCTAAAATATCAAGTTGAACATTAACACATTTGTCTTCTGTTGCAGTTCCAGCATTACCGGGTGCAACAAAAACTTGAGTAACATTGGTATCTTGCGCGATTTTCCATGCTAAAGCATGTTCACGACCACCACTACCTAAAACTAAAATATTCATTTTTAATTTGTTCCTTAACTTTAATCCTTTTCATCTCCCTCTATCCCTCAAGTTGGAGAGTTAGCTCCATTATTGTGGAAAACCCTCCTGAATGAAAGGAGGGTTAGGGAGGACTAAATTTAAATTAGTGGCGGAAATGGCGCATACCAGTGAAGACCATTGCAATGCCAGCTTCGTCAGCTGCAGCAATTACTTCTTCATCACGCATAGAACCACCTGGTTGAATAATGCATTTAATGCCAGCTTTAGCAGCATTATCAATACCGTCACGGAACGGGAAGAATGCATCCGATGCCATTACAGCGCCTGCAACAACCAAACCAGCATGTTCAGCTTTAATGGCAGCAATACGAGCTGAGTTAACACGGCTCATTTGACCTGCACCTACCCCGACAGTTTGGCGGTTTTTGGCATAAACAATTGCGTTCGATTTTACATATTTCGCAACTTTCCAAGCAAAGATGAGGTCATCAATTTCTTGTTCAGTTGGTGCAATTTTGGTAACAACTTTAAGATCATCTTTAGTGATCATACCTAAGTCTTGATCTTGAACAAGTAAGCCGCCATTAACACGTTTATAGTCAAGTTGTGGTGCACGTGCGTCAATCGCAGGTAATTCACCACATACTAAAACACGAACATTTTTCTTAGCGCCAGTCACTTCAAGCACGCCATCAGCAATACTTGGAGCAATAATGACTTCAACGAATTGACGTTCTACAATCGCTTGAGCAGTTGCCACATCTAACTCACGGTTAAATGCAATAATACCGCCGAAAGCAGATTCTGGGTCAGTCGCATAAGCTAAATCATAAGCAGCTTTAATGCCGTCTAAAGAAACAGCTACGCCACAAGGGTTAGCATGTTTTACAATCACACAAGCAGGTTTTGCAAATGATTTAACACATTCAAGTGCGGCATCTGTATCTGCAATGTTGTTATAAGACAATTCTTTGCCTTGTAACTGTTTTGCAGTAGAAACTGATGCTTCTTTTGCATTTGCTTCAACGTAAAATGCTGCAGATTGGTGTGGGTTTTCACCGTAACGTAGATCTTGTGCTTTGTTCAATTGAGTATTGAACGTACGAGGGAATAAATCTGCTTCACCTTCGGTTTTTCCTACACGGGCACCAAGGTATGAAGCAATCATGCCATCATATTGAGCAGTATGTTCAAATGCTTTAACAGCTAAATCAAAACGCGTTTCATAAGAAAGTGAACCAGCAGTTTTTAATTCATTGATTACAGTGTTGTAATCTGAAGCATTTACTACAATACCTACTGAAGCATGGTTCTTCGCAGCAGCACGGACCATTGTAGGACCACCGATGTCGATATTTTCAATTGCATCAGGAAGAGTACAGTCCGGTTTTGCAACTGTTGCAGCAAATGGATAAAGGTTCACAACAACAAGATCAATCGGATCGATATTGTGTTCTTCCATTACTGCTTCGTCTAAACCGCGACGAGCAAGAATACCGCCATGAATTTTTGGATGTAATGTCTTAACACGACCATCCATCATTTCAGGGAAGCCAGTATGTTCAGATACTTCAACAACTGCGATATTATTATCTTTAAGCAACTTGTATGTGCCGCCTGTAGATAATAATTCTACCCCTAAAGCTGCAAGGTTTTGAGCAAATTCGACAATTCCTGTCTTATCAGATACAGAAATCAAAGCACGTTTAATAGTCATGATGTTTAATTCAACAATTTCAAGTCTACGGATTAAAACCAATAAGCATAAAAAAATGCCCACGAAGTCGTGAGCATTTTATCATTTATTCACTCATCAAACCGTGAGCTTTTAACTTTTTACGTAAAGTGCCACGGTTGAGTCCAAGAATCTCTGCAGCACGGGTTTGATTACCACGTGTATATTCAAGAACTACAGATAAAAGAGGTTTCTCCATTTCTGCTAGCACCATGTCATATACCTGAGATGGTTGCTCACCTTGCAATTGTGCAAAATAATGGCGAACTGCGCGATCAACATGGATGCGAAGAGCAACATCAGATTGTGCAGTAAAAATAGGAGATTTGCTATTCATGCGAGTTAATCCGAAAATCAAATACTAGCTTGGGTAAAGTAGTATATAAATGTGGTCTAAAAATACGGAGTCCTGTTTTAGATCCTAAAACAGTGACTCTAAAACATAAGAACAATTAGCTTGCCATAAATCTTCGTATTGAGTAAAAAATAAGCGTAACAATAATTAAATATTTGTTACAGCCCCCTCAAAAACAAAAAAAGTTAGGCTATGTGCTTAAAGTAGAAAAGCACACATGCTTAACAGTATTTTTTTTGGATTGAGAGCGAGGAGTATATGAGTCAAAGCTTTCGTGGCGCGTATCATACCATTGTCTAGGAAAAAGTGAGCAAATTAACTGCATTTTTTTTCACTTTTTTTTCACTTTTTTTACATTTTAGGGGTGGACAATTTCTAATCGATAATTTACTAGGCTTTTTTTGCTTTTGTTTAGCTCAAATTGGAATCGGAAAGGGGTGTTAGAAGGAAGGCGCTGAATACCTCGTAAGTTTTCAACGAGATACTGTTGAGGAGTCAATATAATTTCCTCTGTTTTGTCGGAATCTATTGCAAAACTCAACTTTAGGTTGGGAAGTTCAATACTTTTATCATTCTGATTAAGCAATATGCCTGAGAACTGTGTATGACTTGTGTCTACTTTGCGGAGTTTTAACTTTTCTATATATATAAGTTGATATTGTTCGGTTGACTTATTGCAGTGCAATATTTCGCAAACATAATTAAAAGCATGGCTTACGGTTGGGCTAGCATGCATGAGCTTAGGATTAAACCAGAGAATTTGAAAAGTAAAAACTAAAATCAAAATAAGGTTAGCAGAGCTCCAAAGCGTATAGTACAGCCAACTATGCTTTTTATTATGATCTTGTTCCTGTGAGGATGTTTGATCAGCTAAATTAAGATTTGGTAGAGCATTAATCGGTTCGTTGTGAAAATAATTTAAGTTGTTGAGATAAGTTAAAAGATCAATATTGGAATTCTCAACTTTTTGATCAAAGATATCTAACACGTGAGAATGTGTCATATATCTTGTTTGCAGTGAACCATTGGTTAATGTAGATGAGTTTAACGTGACAGGCTGTTCAATATTAACCAGATTGGTAAGTGCATTAAAGCTCGAATCACATTTAGGGCAACAAACCATACCCTGAGCAACAGTCAATTGAGTAAGAGATACTTTATAAACTGTTAAGCACTTAGGGCAGCGGGTTTGTTTTTCATTCATGAATTAAAATATTCTCAATTTATTATTTGCGTTTTCCTGAAATGCGACACCAATTTTCTTCGCGCTTTTCGACATCTAATATATCAAAAAATTCAGAATAAACACCTGAAACATCAGCAACTTGCTCTTCAATTACACCTGCAAGTGCGAATTCACCCTCAGATTTAAGTAATTTTGCAAACTCTGGCGCAAGAGCCATTAATGGGCCGGCTAAAATATTTGCAACTAATACATCTGATTGTTGTGATTTAAACTCTTGATCAAACTCTTCTGGAAGACCAACATATAAGCGTTCTAATACACCGTTAAGTTCAGCATTTTGTTTTGTTGCTAATACTGCTTGCGGGTCAATATCAGTGGCATATACTTTTTTAGCACCTAATAATAAAGCTGCTACACCTAAAATGCCTGAACCACAACCATAATCAATAACAATCTTATCTTTAACGTTAGTTTTACCTAGCCATTGTAAGCATAAGAATGTACTTGCATGGTTACCTGTACCAAACGCAAGACCTGGGTCTAACTTAATATTAGTTGCATCAGCTTCTGGTGGCTCTAGCCATTCAGGTACGATCCAAAACTTTTCCCCAATTTGAATTGGCTCATAATAGTCCATCCATGCACGTTCCCATACTTGATCTTCAAGTTCTTCATGACGTATAGGAGCATGTGGAAGTTGAGCTTTTAAGAAAGCTTCTAAAGTATCGACATCAATTGGTTCTTGTTCGTCTTGTTGATAGATGCCTGTCACAATTACTTTGTTCCATAAAGGTGTTTCACCTGGTAATGGTTCAAGTAAAGCTTGGTCTTCTGCATCATCCAGAGTTACGCTTACCGCACCTAGAGACATTAAAAGTGTTTCTGTTAACTCAACTTGTTCTTGATCAACGGTAATGTGTATTTGTAACCACTTCACGAAAAGGACCTAAAAATTTTATTTAAAGGCGTATTGTAGCCGACTAGACGGTTTTAAAAAAGAAAGCGGCCCATCTTTAATGGACCGACTTTATAAATATTCAGGAAGATATAGCGGAAAATTGATTGTTTCTTCTATACCTTATGTCAAAACCGCTTAAGGAGCAGGGGCTTTAAATTGTAGTTTACCGTTTTCGTTTGGTTCACAAGTACCATTAAAAGTTACACCATTATGGCTATAAGATACCCATTCACCTTGCTGTTTTTTTACACAAGCTCTAAGTTCTTTTTGCATCACTGATTTGCTTGAATCTGCAGTATGGCTAGCTGTTTTACTTGATTTAGCCATATGAGTCGATTTAGCAGTATGATTAGTCGCAGCGTGGGTAAACGTTACGCCTGAAAAACAAAGGAGAGATGCGGTTAAGATTTTTAACATAGTCGTTTTCATTTTGTGTTCCTTCTCGTTGCGTTAATTTTAAAGTCGTAGAAGTGCTGTACATTTTTTATTCTAAGATGAAAAATTCTTAAAAACATTCACTTTGTATTGAATTCATGCAACAAAATGTCAAAACATGTGGAGTACCGTAAATCATGTGGAGACAATTTTGTAATTATGTACATCAATAAGCAGATAATTTTGATATAATGTTCCGTCTTTTTTTTCTGGTGTTTTGTACTCATGCACTACCCTAAAGTTTATGATGTTATTGTTATCGGCGGCGGTCACGCAGGTACGGAAGCGGCCCTTGCTGCTGCGCGTATGGGACGACAGACTTTGCTTTTGACCCATAACATTGAGACTTTGGGCCAAATGAGTTGTAACCCAGCAATCGGTGGTATTGGTAAGTCACATTTAGTACGCGAAATTGATGCACTTGGTGGCGCAATGGCTTTAGCTGCCGATAAAGGTGGTATTCAGTTCCGTATTTTAAACTCGCGTAAAGGTGCGGCAGTGCGTGCAACACGTGCTCAAGCTGACCGTGTGCGCTATAAAGCTGCTATCCGCGAGACTTTGGAAAACCAAGCAAATCTTGATATTTTCCAGCAAGCCGCTGATGACCTGATTGTTGAAGGCGATACCGTTAAAGGTGTTGTTACTCAAATGGGTATCCGTTTTGACGCTAAAACAGTGGTGTTGACTACAGGAACATTCTTGGGTGGTGTTATCCACGTTGGTTTAGAAAAATCAAGTGGTGGCCGTGCAGGCGATCCTCCATCAATTGCCCTTGCTCAGCGTTTACGTGAATTGAAATTGCCGGTAGGGCGTTTAAAAACGGGTACACCGCCACGTATTGATGCGCGTTCGGTTGACTTTTCTGTGATGATTCCGCAACCGGGTGATTTCCCTTCTCCAGTGATGTCATTCATGGGTGATGCCTCTATGCACCCTGAACAAGTAAATTGTTATATCACGCATACGAATGAAAAAACTCATGACATTATTCGTGGTGGTTTAGATCGTTCACCAATGTATACCGGTGTTATTGAAGGTGTGGGACCACGTTACTGCCCATCAATCGAAGATAAAATTCACCGTTTCGCTGATAAAGATTCACATCAAGTATTTTTGGAACCAGAAGGTTTAGATACACACGAGCTTTATCCAAATGGTATTTCGACTTCGCTTCCGTTTGATGTGCAGTTTGAGCTGGTTCGTTCTATTCGTGGTATGGAAAATGCCCATATTTTGCGTCCAGGTTATGCGATTGAATATGACTATTTCAATCCGCAAGCTTTGAAGTTTACTCTCGAAACTAAAGCGATTAATGGTCTGTATTTCGCAGGACAAATTAATGGTACAACCGGTTATGAAGAAGCAGGTGCCCAAGGTTTACTTGCTGGCTTAAATGCTGCACGCCGTGCGTGGGAGCAAGAAGAGTGGACACCTAAGCGTGATCAAGCTTACATGGGCGTATTGGTTGATGACCTTATCACTTTGGGTACTAAAGAACCATACCGTATGTTTACCTCACGTGCTGAATACCGTTTAATGCTACGTGAAGACAATGCAGATCAGCGTTTAACGACTGTTGGTCGTGAACTTGGTTTGGTTGATGATGTTCGTTGGGCTGCTTATTGTGAAAAAATGGAAGCGGTTGAGCGTGAAACCTCTCGTTTACAACATTTGTGGGCAGCACCAAATAACCCTATGGGTAAAAAATTCGTTGAGATGACGGGTGCTGACTTAAGTAAAGAATGCAGCGCGATTGATTTGCTTAAGCGTCCTAATATCAACTTTGGTCAAATTGCGGAACTTACGGGTTCTGAAGTTTCTGAGCAAGTTGGTGAGCAAATCGAGATTGCTGTGAAATATGAAGGTTATATTAACCGTCAGCATGAAGATGTGGCTCAGTTAAAGCGTCTTGAAGAAACCAAAATTCCTACCGATTTTAATTATGATGTAGTGTCTGGTTTATCGCGTGAGATTACCCAGAAATTAAAAACGGTTCTTCCGGAAACATTAGCTCAAGCGAGCCGTATTCCTGGTGTTACACCAGCAGCGGTTCAACTTGTAATGATCACAATTCGTAAAAATAATATGATTAAGAAAACAGCTTAATCTTTTAAATGTGAAAAAGCCCAGTTAAGACTGGGCTTTTTTATGTTCTGTTCAAAAAATATATGGAAACTTCCTAAGGAAGAAAATAGATTTCGCTTCCTTTTTTTCTTATTTCACATATTTCAAGCAGCCAGTTATATTAAATTCACGTTCAAACAAGAGGGCTTTAACTATGACAATGAAATCAATTCGCTACAATAGAGATGAAATGGCTTGCCAATGCTCATGTTCAAAATAGCGCAAAAGAAAGAGCAGATCAATTTTGTAGGGGGAGAACACATTGATCTGAAAACAACTATAAATATAAGAGCTAATATAAAATTAAGAAAATTATAATTCAAAATCTAAAGAGAACCTTATGGTTCTCTTTTTTATATCTATTTACTCTCAGATTCAATTTCTCGTACAGCGTTGTGTACTTGAACTGGTTCGATATGCAGTAATTTCTTGCCAAAACTACGTAACCACCATACCAGTTGAGATGTAAAAGGTACGGTCGCTGTAACTTCGACGATATTTTCTTCAAGTGGAACTATAGTTTGGTCCTTGCTTAACTGACTTTCATAGAAAGTTCTAGCCGTTTGCTCTGTCATGGTTAATGTGAGTTGGATTGATTCAGTTGGCTGTTTGTAGTCCACTCTAAAGCCTAAAGCACCTGAATCGATATAATCATCAATATCAAAATTAACTGGATGCAGTGCTCGACTATCTAAGACTTTCGCTGATTTAAAACGGTGCAAGGCAAATGTTTGAACTTCGGTTTTGTCATGACGTGTGCAAATTAAATAAATTACTGCACCTTTTTGTACCAAAGCCAAAGGATTCAAAACATAAGTTTTGTCTTCTCCCTGATTAACCCGTGCTCGATAAATACATTCTATTTGTTTGTCTTGGAGTAAACCTTCATAAATTGCCTGTTGAGCAGAACGGTCGACTACAGGTGGGATAAGAGGTTGGCTTGCTGGTACGATGCGTACTCGGTTAATCCATTGTCTTACGTTATTTTGTGTAGATAGGCTGCGTTTAGCTAAATCAAACCAAGGCCCCATCTCATCAAGGAGACTTGGAGGAAGTAAGTGTTTAAGATGCTCTTCAACCATCATAAATGTTACTGCTTGAGAGCTAGTCATGTGGGGTAAGCTCTGGATAGGTGCGTCGGATTGCCATCGCCAGCCCTGAGGCACGGCCTTATTGCTTTCTATTGGAAAGCGTTGAGCAATTTGATTTAAATCACGCTGAATTGTCCTTAAACTGATATCAATACCTTCACGTTCAAGCATTTCTTGTAATTCGCGTGTCCCGATCCATTTACCGGTAGGAAGGCGAGACAAGATCTGCCATTGGCGATATAAACTATTTGAAGTTTCTTTTTCTATTACAGACATAAGCGTAATACATCTATATCCAACTGCTTTGGTGTCAACACAATAAAAAATCTTTACACATTTAGCAAGTTTGTCAGATTCGGTTTACAGATACTTTTGCAATCGATGTTAAGATTTGAAAGAAGAACGTTATAACAAAGTACCGTAAAAATATTAAAGATATATAAATGGCACTGAAATTGCTTATTTAAAAATGAAATATAGATAAATGATAAGACGAGGTCTTTATGTCAGAACAAGAGCATGAATTACATATAGATAATGATTTTTTTATACAAGAGCAGACGACTAAGGCACTCATTAACCCAACCTCTTTTTTAGAACATATTTCCGTACAAACCAATCTATTTGAGCAGCTAAAATCACAGTTTTTTAATGAGATGCTTGACGATGTAACATCGAATGGTGCGGCTTCTAAAAAAATTGAACAATGGTTGAGTATCCGTACTCTAGATGAGTTAAAAGAATTGAATGCTCAAGCAAAGCAACATTTTCTTTATCATGGGATTACTTTTAACGTATATGGTGATAAAGAAGGAACAGAGCGAACAATTCCTTTTGACTTAATTCCAAGGGTGATTGAAAAAAAACAGTGGGAGAAAATAGCTTCGGGCTGTGCACAGCGTGTTAAAGCTTTAAATTACTTTCTAGATGATATTTATCATGGACAACATATTTTAAAAGAACAACTCATTCCCGAAGAGCAAATAATGGGCAATGATGCATTTCAGCCGCATATGCTTAAACACTCTCTGAAGGGTAAAATTTATTCACAAATTAGCGGAATTGATATTATCCGTGATGGTGAGGGAGAGTTTTTTGTATTAGAAGATAATTTAAGAACACCTTCTGGCGTGTCTTACATGATTGAAAGTCGAAACATTAGTCAACAATTGATGCCTGAGTTATGTGCAGCCAATAATTTACAGGGAATTGAACATTACCCAAAACTTTTAAAAGAAATATTGCAGGAGAATTCACCTGCGGATAAACCTTTTGTCGTGGTATTAACACCGGGGCGCTTTAACAGTGCTTATTATGAGCATGCTTTTCTGGCACGTGAAATGGATGTGCCGCTGGTTACAAATCGGGATTTATTTGTAGAAAATGATCAAGTTTTTGTCAAAACTATTCGCGGACGTCAAAAAGTAGATGTCATTTACCGCCGTTTAGATGATGATTTTCTAGACCCTTTGGCATTTCGACCAGACAGTGCTTTAGGTGTAGCAGGTCTTATGTCTGCTTATTTGCAAAAAAATGTGGTGATTGCAAATGCACCTGGAACAGGGGTCGCTGATGATAAATCTATTTATCCTTATGTAGACCAAATGATTCAATATTATTTAGGCGAAACACCAATTCTAAAAAATGTACCTACTTATCAGTGCCGTAAAGGTGAACACTTAGATTATGTACTTTCTAATCTGGATCAATTAGTTGTTAAAGAAGCACAGGGTTCGGGTGGTTATGGCATGCTAATTGGGCCTCAAGCAAGTTCGTGTGAAATTGATGACTTTAGAAAAAAATTAATCGCCACACCTCATATGTACATTGCCCAACCAACCTTAGCCTTATCTGTGGCTCCGACTTTAACTACAGTAGGGGTGGCTGAACGTCATATCGACTTACGTCCATTTGTATTGAGTTCGCCTTATCGTACAGAGATTGTACCGGGTGGCTTAACACGAGTGGCCATGCAGGCGGGCTCTTTAGTCGTAAATTCGTCCCAAGGTGGCGGCATAAAAGATACATGGGTTGTCGAAACATTACATTCCTAATAGTGGGTTAAAGAGGAACTTTATGGTTTTACTCAATTCGAGTGCGCATCAAATATATTGGTTGGGTCGATATTTAATGCGAGTTAAATTTGCTGCCTCTCATTTACCCTTTAAAGAAGATGAGAAAGCGACAAAATTTGCAGCAGCATTTGGTTTGGTCATAGAAAATGCTGAATTACTAAATCACTATATGTTAGACAAGAAGCAAACATTTTCATTACTGAACCAGTTGGTTATTGCTAAAGATAATATTCAGGAACTAAGAGGCATATTGTCATCAAATGCTTATGCAGAATTAAATAATATTATTAATACGCTTCAAGCTCAGCCTGAAGTTTTGAGAAGAGCTGTTGAACAATGTATTCAAATACTAGAAGCGGAGAATGAAGATGTGGGTTTATTTCTGCATTTAGGTCAAAAAGTTGAACAGTTTGATATAGAGCTACGTTTTGGGGAGGGTTTATCAGCCCTCGTGTCAGAGCTAGGTGTTGTGGTGCAGCAGCTTGCTGACTTGGGTTGGGAGAATATAGATCAAAATTGGCAAGTACTAAAGCATCAGCTAACATGGGACGCTTATTATACTTTTACACAGCAGTTGGAAAATATGTTTGAGGTCTGATTATGAAATTGATGGTTAATCATCAAACGCATTATAGCTATACTGAAACTGCTCAAAACAGTATTCAGTATATTAAAATGATGCCTCAAACATCGCCGCATCAACATGTTATTAATTGGGCAATGAGTGTACCGGGTGAAAAAACCATAAAAAGGGATATATTTAATAATGTATGGATGACGGCTAGTCAGCGTTATCAATACCAACATCTTACATTTATGGCTCAAGGAATCATTGAACTTCAAAATGTAGAGATGGGTTATGTAAATCTATCTACACCTACAAACTTGTTTTTACAGATGACAAGTGCAACCCGTTGTGATCCAGAAATGTTGGACTTTGCTAGAAATATTGTAGTGGTCAAAGACCGACAGCATATTGCATTATTAAGTGAATGCATTTTGCAGAAAATACTTTATCAGCCTGAAAGTACATCGGTTCAGACAACTGCAACAGAAGCATTCCATTCTGGACAAGGTGTATGCCAAGATCATGCTCATGTTTTAATTGCAATGTGTCGTGCGCTACAATTACCAGCACGTTATGTCTCTGGTTATCTATTCGATCAAAACTATCCGCACCTTGCCAGTCACGCTTGGGCGGAAGTATTTTTAGAAAATCAGTGGTATTGTTTTGATGTAAGCAATCAGTTGCTTACACCTAAACATCATATCTACCTTGCAGTTGGACGTGATTATCTCGATGTTGCACCTATTCGTGGTGTAAGAGAGCAAGGCGGAGTTGAAAACATGATGTCTGTGGTTCAAGTGTTGGCATGTTGAATGTAAAGAGAATGAAATGACCTATTGTTGTGCGTTAAGATTGGAACAAGGTTTAGTGTTTATTAGTGACACGAGAACTAACGCAGGAGTTGATCATATTTCTGTGTTCCGAAAATTGCATACTTTCGGGGTTACTGGAGAGCGTTTTATTGCTTTGCAAACAGCAGGTAATTTAGCAACAACACAAGCTGTTATAGGTCATTTACAAAATGCGCTTACTTTGCAGCAAGAGCCTAATTTATATAGTGTTAATACGATGTTTGAGGCGGCTGATCTGATAGGTAAAACCTTGAAAACTGTTCTAGAGGATATTAGTTCAGACACTCAAGAACAAATGAATTACGCCTGTAGTATCTTGGTGGGGGGACAAATTAAAGGTGGTGATATGCAGCTTTATAATGTCTATCCACAAGGTAACTTTATTTGTGCAACTACAGATACCCCTTACTTTCAAATAGGTGAGAGTAAATATGGGAAACCTATTCTGGACCGTGCTTTATATTATGCAATGCCGCTAGATGATGCATTGCGTTGTAGCCTAATTTCCTTTGATTCGACTTTACGTTCAAATGTTTCTGTTGGCTTACCACTTGATGCATTGATTTACAATAAAGATAGCTTTGTTATTCCGATGGGAAAACGAATTACAGAAGATGACCCTTATTTTTCACAGATTAGTAAACAATGGTCGGATACTTTACGTCGAGGCTTACAAGAAATGCCAAAACCGACTGATGATTACTGGCGATAAAATTTTGAATATTGAAATAAAAAATCCAAGCATGCTTGGATTTTTTTATATTTTATTATTTAACTGCTTTTACGAACAGGCCGATTACTTAAGCGACAGAGCAATTCATATCCTATTGTTCCATTTGCCTCAGCAACATCATCCACTAAACGGTGTGCACCCCAAAGTTCGACTGGCGTACCTAATTTTACTTGCATACCTGTCACATCGATTGCAAGCATGTCCATACTCACTCGGCCCACAACGGCACAGAGCTGTTTATCAATAGCGACATAGTTCTGTTTAATATAAGCTCTTGGATATCCATCACCATAACCTATAGAAACAATCGCGATATCCATTGCTTGCTTGGCACAGAAAGTAGAACCATAACCAACATGTTCATCAGTCTGAATATGGTTTAGTGCAATTACTTCTGCTGAAAAAGTCATCACTGGTTTTAAGTCAAGATCATGGATCGTTTTATCAGCAAAAGGTGAGGCGCCGTAAAGCATAATACCCGGACGAACATAATCAAAATGTAATTCTGGCCATTTATAAATAGCAGCAGAGTTACAGCAAGATGCTAAAACTGGATCACAAGCTTGTTTAGCTTGTAAAAATTGTTGTTTTTGTTGCTCGTTGAGTGGATGGTCTACATCTGCATTTGCGAAATGCATCGCCAGTACACAGATAAAGCCTTCAGATTTTAAAGTTTTAATGACTTCAATAATTTCAGGAACTTTAAAGCCTAAACGGTTCATACCGCTATTAAGCTTAACCCATACTTTTAGACCTTGGGCGATATAGGCTTGTTTGTGTTTAATTAACCATTCAAATTGTTGTTGATGGTGAATGATACATTCAAACTTTTGCTCAATTGCGATGGGCATTTCATCTTCAGAAAATACACCTTCAATTAACGTAACAGGTTGCTGAAATCCAAGTTCACGAATTTCTAAACCTTCTTGTAGGCAGGCGACACCAAAGGCATCTGAGGCATTTAAGGCTGCTAAACAGTCTTTGATTCCATGTCCATAAGCATTAGCTTTCACCATACTTACAATTTTTGAATTTGCTGCGAGTTGTTTGACACGGTTTAAATTATATTGAAGCGCATTGCGATCAATATAAACTGTTGCTTGGCGCACCCTCATTTACTCCTTTGGGCTAGAGATAGAGTTTATTCTTCATCATCATATTGGCTGTAATACTCAGGAGAGAGATTACTAAAACGGGTATATTGACCTTCAAATGCAAGACGAACTGAACCAATTGGGCCGTTACGCTGCTTACCAATAATAATCTCTGCGGTACCGGCTTCTTTCGACTCTTTGTTATAAACCTCATCACGGTAAATAAACATAATCAAGTCGGCATCCTGCTCGATTGCACCAGATTCACGCAAGTCTGACATTACTGGGCGTTTATTAGGTCGGTTTTCCAGACTTCGGTTAAGCTGAGAAAGTGCGATAACAGGGCAGTGCATTTCTTTTGCTAATGCTTTTAAGCTACGTGAAATTTCTGAAATTTCACCCACACGGTTATCGCCCATGCCAGGAACTTTCATGAGCTGTAAATAATCGACCATAATACAGCCGATTTTACCATCATGCATTTTGGCAATGCGTCGAGCACGGGCACGAAGTTCCGTTGGAGGTAGGGCAGATGAGTCATCAATATACAAATGCATTTGTTGAAGCTGCAAAATTGTGCCAGTCACCTTGGTCCATTCATCTGCATCTAAGTTCCCCGAACGTAAATGTCCTTGGTGAACTTTACCCATTGCAGAAATAAGACGCATCGCAATTGAGTCTGCTGGCATCTCCATTGAAAACACTAGAGCAGGTAGCTTGTTATATTGTAAAACGCTTTCAACCAAATTCATGGCAAAAGTGGTTTTACCCATAGATGGACGCGCAGCAACAATAATTAAGTCACCTGCTTGCATACCAGATGTTTTATTATCAAGCTCTAAGAAGCCAGTAGTTAAACCTGTAATATTGCCATCTAGTTTTGAAAGTTCATCGAGTTTACTAATTACATCGGCAGTAACAGAACTAATAGACTTAGGGCCGGCATCTTTTTTATTGTTATTGTGCTGTTCGGCTAGAGAGAAAATACTGGTTTCTGCTAGGTCTAAAATTTCACTAACACCTCGACCTTTTGTGTCATAAGCATTTTGTAAAATTTCAGTACTGACTTTAATCATGCTACGAAGCGTAGAGAACTCTTTAATTTTGGTGGCATAAGTTTCTAAGTTGTAAAAACTTGATGGTGAATCAGCCATAAGCTGCATTAAATATTCTTCGCCACCAATAGCATCAAGTAAATTTTGTTTTAAAAGCCAGTCACTCACCAAGACTGCATCATAAGGGGAGTTTTCTTGTGCTAATTTTTCGATCGCGCGGTAAATATATTTATGGCGAGTCGCATAAAAATCATTTTCTTTTAGCATATCACTAACTTGCTCGAAAGATTCGGCAACTGTCATGAGTGCAGCAAGTACAGCTTGCTCAATGGCTAAGTTGTGTGGGGGAGTGCGAAACTCTTTAAGTTGGCCTGATTCACTCGTCTTATTTTCTGTTGGAGATGAAAGAGTTAAAGAAGTGGCATTCGCCTGAGACATAATTAGACCTGATGATAAGAAAGGTGTACGCAAATAGCCTTTGAGGCCGAGAACTATCTTAAAACAAAATTAAATAAACTACCTAATTAAAAAACCAATTAAACTAAAGAACTGATCAGGAATTAATATATCTTATTTTAAAAATAGGGCCCATAAAAAAAGAGCATGCAAAAGCATGCTCTTTTTTTGATGAGAAATTACTCAGATACGATTGTAACGAGAACTTCTGCAGCAACATCATGATGCAATTGGATTGCGATGTTGAATTCACCAGTGTGACGAAGTGCGCCATTCGGTAAACGAACTTCTGCACGGTCAACTGTAAGACCAGCATTCGTTAAAGCGTCAGCGATGTCACGAGTACCGATAGAACCGAAGAGTTTACCTTCGTCACCAGCTTTAGCAGTGATAACGATGTTAACTTCATTCAATTGTTCAGCACGTGCTTGAGCAGCAGCTAAAATTTCAGCTTCTTGCTTTTCAAGTTCAGCGCGACGAGCTTCGAAAGCGGCAGTGTTAGCTTCAGTAGCTGCAACTGCTTTACCTTGAGGGATAAGGAAGTTACGGCCGTAACCAGCTTTAACTGATACTTTATCGCCTAATTTACCAAGGTTTTTAATGCGTTGTAATAAGATAACGTCCACAGATCACCTCACTTATGGTTGTCAGTGTACGCAATCAAAGACAAGTAGCGAGCTTGCTTGATAGCAAGTGCTAATTGACGTTGATAACGAGCTTTAGTACCAGTGATACGGCTAGGAACAATCTTGCCGTTTTCAGTGATGTACTGTTTTAAAGTATCGATATCTTTGTAGTCGATGTACACAACATTCTCAGCTGTAAAGCGGCAGAACTTGCGACGACGGTAAAAACGTGCCATTGATGTTCTCCTTATTCAGCTTCGTGAGTAACTTGCTGTGCTTCTTCGCGTTGAGCTTTACGCGCACGCTTTTCTTCAGCACTTTTAGCAAGCAATGACTCTTCAGTGATTGCGTGTTCACGACGGATGATAAGGTTACGAATGATCGCGTCGTTATAACGGAATAATTCTTCTAGCTCATCAAGCGTAGTTTGACCACATTCAACATTCATAAGAATGTAGTGCGCTTTATGAATTTTGTTAATTGGGTAAGCCAATTGACGACGGCCCCAATCTTCTAAACGGTGAATTTGACCTTCAGCTTCTTTGATCTGAGAGATATAGCGTTCAACCATACCTACAACTTGATCGCTTTGATCTGGGTGTACTAAAAGTACGATTTCGTAATGACGCATTGTCAGCTCCTTACGGTTTAAACAGCCCCTAATAAATAAAAAATTAGAAGCAAGGAGTCATAACTTAAAAAGTTATGTCGCAAAATTTGCGAAGGCTGAATTATAGGTAAAAATGCGACCAAAAACAAATCTTTTGATAAGAAAAGTAAAACTTCTTTACTACAAGGAGGAAATCCTCCCTTATTTAAAAGAGAGGAAGATTTGGAGCAGGGGATTGATAGGTAAAGCTAAAGCTCAAACTTAACAGGGTAATTAATATGACCGAGTAGAGGAAAAAACGTTTAGCCCAAAGTTGGTCATTTTCAGCTTTAAATCCAATAATTGATAAATATAACCAATATGCTGTTAGTGCATTAAAGGTTATTAGAAAAAATATATTGGTATAGCCAAAACAATATAAACCATTCAATACTGCTGCAAACAACAGAATATAAATGACACATTCTACTTTCGTGCGATAAATAGAGCGTGCAACTGGCAGAATGGGAATTCCCGCATTTTTGTAATCGTCAAAACGATAAATAGCAATTGCCCATGAATGTGGCATTTGCCATAGCGCATAAGCCAAAAACAAAAGTAAGGCGGCTACATCAAAATGATGAGTTACTGCTGTATAACCAATAACAGGAGGACTCGCCCCGGAAATACTACCAATCACGGTTTGATGGATTGAGGTACGCTTTGTCCACAAACTATAAAAACCGACATAGACAATAAAACCAATCATTGCAAACAAAAAAGCGTAAGCATTTACACCGAACCACAAAATACTAAAACCGATAAGTCCAAGAACAAATGCATATATAAGTGCAACAGTAGGAGAGATGGTTTTTTTGACCAATGCGCGGTTCTGCGTACGCTGCATTTTGATATCGATGTCTTGGTCTATAACATTATTTACAACACAACCGGAAGCTACAACTAAAGTTGTTCCAAGTAGGGTGAGTAGTAATAATAAGATGTCTATAGAGCCTTGGGCGGCTAAGAAAAAGCCGCCCAAGGTGGTAATGAAATTACCGAAGAGAATTCCTGGTTTAGTCAGGAATAGATATTTTTTCAACATGTCAATCAGTTTAGATCATCATGTTGTAGTGAAGGTAATTCATAATCCACACAGAACCGATTAAAAGTACCGCGATACATAAGATTGTGTAGATGAATGCAATCATATTCCAGCGTTGTTCAGATGATGTATTCATGTGTAGGAAGTACACAAGTTGTACAAGAACCTGAGCAACGGCAGCGATAGCAATTACTGTAACTAAGATGCCACGACTGAAACCACCCGCCATCACCATCCCGAACGGGATGATGGTGAGGATAACAGAAAGGATAAATCCAACAGTGTATTGCTTAAAGTTACCGTGCGACGCACCTGCAGCATTATGGTCATGACTACTCATTAGAGAACTCCCAGTAAGTAAACGACGCTGAATACACAGATCCAAACGATGTCAAGGAAGTGCCAGAACAAGCTTAAGCAAGCTAGACGACGTGTATTCGGTAATGTCAAACCTTTAGTTTTGATTTGATACATCAATACTAACATCCACACTAAGCCAGAAGTTACGTGGATACCGTGTGTACCAACCAAAGTAAAGAACGATGATAAGAATGCACTGTGAGTTGGACCATGACCTTCTTCTACAAGGTGATGAAACTCGTAAAGTTCCATTCCAATGAACGTTGCACCAAAAAGGAATGTAATAAATAACCAAGTGATAACTTGATTCACATTCTTTTTATAAGATGCAAGTACAGCAAAACCGAAAGTTACCGATGAAATCAATAAGGCAAATGTTTCAGTTAACACGTAGCCTAATGAGTCATGGAATAGGTCATATGCACTTGGAGTTCCTGGTGGAATATGACTGCTTAATACAGCGAACGCAATGAAGAGTGATCCGAAAAGAATCAAGTCACTCATCAAGTATGTCCAGAAACCAAAGACCGTTAAGTCAGTATCATCATGTTCATGATGACCATCGTGGCCGTGGTTGTCGTGATGAAGTACTTCAGCCATTTCCTTAGTCCTTCTTCAAGTGTTTTTCAAGTAAAGCATAGCGTTCGTTTTCAATACGCTCAACTTCAGCAGCTGGAACATAGTAATCAACATCCTTAGTGAATGAGCTTACGATCAAGCTAACAACAGCTGAAACGAATGAAACAACAACGAGCCACCAAATATGCCAGATGAGAGCAAAGCCAAGGATCGTAATGAACATTGCAATGACAAAACCAGCAGCACGATCAGTCGGCATGTGGATGTCTTCATATTTAGTATTACGTGCGTATGCTACACCATTTTCTTTGTCAGTCCAGAAACGGTCGATACCGCTTGCATCTGGTTCATGTGCAAAGTTATAGAACGGAGCAGGGGAAGAAGTCGCCCATTCAAGCGTACGTGCATCCCATGGATCGCCTGTAAGGTCCATGTTGTCCTTGCGTTGTAAGAAACCAACAATGATTTGCATTAAAAAACATGCAATACCAATCGCAACAAGAACAGCACCAAATAATGCAATTGCAAGGTAAGGATCCCATTCAGGGTTGTCATATGTATTCAAACGACGAGTCATACCCATGAAACCAAGGATATAAAGTGGCATGAATGCAAAGTAGAAACCGAAGAACCAGAACCAGAACGCAGCTTTACCCCATGCTTCATTGAGCTTCCAACCAAACATTTTTGGCCAGTAGTAAATGATGCCGGCAAACATACCAAACACCACACCACCGATAATTACGTTATGGAAGTGAGCGATCAAGAATAATGAGTTGTGTACAAGGAAGTCCGCAGGTGGAACAGCCATAAGTACACCAGTTAAACCACCAATACCAAATGTGATAAGGAAGCCAAGCGTCCATAACATTGGAGTAGTAAAGGTGATGCGACCTTTGTACATGGTGAATAACCAAGAGAAGATTTTCACACCAGTAGGAATCGCAATAACCATGGTCATGATACCGAAGAACGCGTTAACGTTCGCGCCAGCACCCATGGTAAAGAAGTGGTGAAGCCATACAACGAACGCAAGAACTGTAATCGCGATAGTTGCATACACCATAGACTTGTAACCGAACAACGCTTTACGAGAGAAGGTTGCAACGATTTCTGAGTATAGACCAAATGCTGGTAATACCAAGATATATACTTCAGGGTGACCCCATGTCCAGATCAAGTTCACATAAAGCATTGGGCTACCGCCAAGCTCATTTGTGAAGAAATGGAAGCCGAAGTAACGATCTAGAGTTAACATTGCAAGTGTACCTGTTAATACAGGGAACGATGCGATGATTAATACAGCCGTACAAAGTGAAGTCCACGTAAAAATAGGCATATCCATTAATTTCATGCCAGGTGCACGCATTTTGATGATGGTAACGAAGAAGTTAACACCAGATAAAAGCGTACCTAGACCAGAAACCTGAAGTGCCCAGATATAGTAGTCAACACCTACACCAGGAGAATATTGAATGCCAGACAGAGGAGGGTAAGCCATCCAACCAGTCGCAGCAAATTCACCTAATACAAGTGAAAGCATCATTAAACCAGCAGCACCAGCGAATAACCAGAAGCTTAAAGAGTTCAATAATGGGAATGCAACGTCACGAGCACCAATCTGTAATGGTACAGAGATGTTCATCATACCAACAACAAGACCCATTGCTACGAAGAAGATCATGATTACACCGTGTGCGGTGAAGATCTGGTCGTAATGGTCTGGATGTAGATAACCTTCGCCGCCGCCTTTAGCGAGGAAAAGTTGTAGACGCATCATAATTGCATCGGCGAAACCACGCAAAAGCATGACCACAGATACAAGAATGTACATGATACCAATTTTTTTATGGTCTACCGTAATAAACCACTCATTCCACAAATATCCCCATTTTTTGAAATAGGTGATACCGCCAAGCACAACAATTGCACCAAGTGCCATAAGGACCATGGTGACAAGCACGATTGGCTCTGTCGGGATAGAATCCCAACCCAGTTTACCAAAAATCATATCCATGTCTTATTCCCCTTGAGCAGCGTGTTCAGCTGTTGCATGCGCAGCAGAGTGGTCAACACCATGATAGTTACTCATATAGTGGTTGATAATTGTTTCAAACAATTTTGGTTCAACTGAAGAGTAATAAGTCACAGGGTGTGGCTTAGTCGGGAACGGTTTCATAGCTTCAGCTTTAGCAAGCGCTTCTTGATCACCAGCAGCTTTAGCACGATTTACTAAATGCTCGATCTGATGCTTAGAACGGTCACCATCACGTAAGGTTGCCAATTCAGCTTGGTCAAGCGTAGTTTTTTGAACTGCTTCTGGGTTAATGGTAGAACCATTACCTGCTTTAACAGCTGCTACCCATTCGTTGAATTGTTGCTCTGTAACACTATGCGCTTTGAAACGCATTTGAGAGAAACCGTAACCTGAGTAGTTAGAAGAGAAACCACGATATACACCAGGTTCATTTGCTAACAAATGAAGGTGAGTTTGCATACCTGCCATTGCATAAATCTGACCGCCTAACTGTGGAATGAAGAATGAGTTCATTGTAAAGTTAGAAGTGATTTTAAAGCTTAACGGAGTTTTTTCAGGGAAACGTACTTCGTTAACTGTTGCAATGTTTTGTTCAGGATAAATAAAGATCCACTTAAACTGCTCAGCAACAACTTGAATAGTTAAAGGTGCTTTATCTGATTCTAAAGGACGGTATGGGTCATACTTGTGGGAACCCCACCAAGTTAACCAAGCTAAAATACCAATAATAATGACAGGGATACCCCATACTACAACTTCAATTGTAGTTGAGTGTGCCCATGTAGGTTTATAGTCTGCATCTTTATTTGACGCGCGATATTTCCAACCAAACCATAATGCCATGATGATTGAAGGAATCACCACAAGTAACATTAAATAGATCGCAGTCATCATAAGGTCACTTTGACCTTGACCAACTGGACCTTTAGAGTTTAGAAGTACCATATCACCACCACACCCAGTCAAAAGTGCGGCAAGCGTTGATAAAGACAATACAGCTAAAATCGTTTGTCTCATTTTACAACCTCGGTGAAGAGTCCCATTCCCTAATTAAATATGGGATAGCGATTAAAGTGTCGCATGATTGAGAACGCTAATCCTTAAATTTAGACTTCTCAATTATATGACACCGCTACGTTGTAGGGCATTATGCCTCATATCGACAAACTAAGCTATACATAAAACAGGCTGAAATAATTGTTTTAAAACCCGATTTTTTTTGTAGGGTATTTAATCAGTATGGAGCTTTTATTTAAATATCAACTCTCTATAGGAAAAATGGAGGCGAGGTGCCTCCATTTTTTTAGACTTTAAATCAATGAGTCATTTGCTATCATTTGATCACTTTTGTCCTTGCAATTTTGTCATGTAGAGCTTGGCGTTTTTGCCCTAATGCAAATGCATAGTCAATAATTGTACTAATAGGCATAAACAGTAAATTTAAAATGATAAAAACAACGCTTCTTAATAAGAAGATGCGAGTTAAATTAACTTTACCATTACTTTCAAAATCTACAATTTTAATGCCAACAATTTTCTTACCTATACTTTGCCCAAACTTTGTTAAAAGAATGGCTTGAATTGCAAGCATGATTACCACGTACAGAAGCATCGAGTGCCAAGCTTCTACAGGAATTAAAGTAAAAAGTTGCTGTTGTAATTCTGCTGCTTTAGTTGAAGCGACTTCAGTTGATTGCATTTGTTTTTGCAATTCAAATAATTGCTTATACTGAGATTCATTAAAGAAAAAAGAAGGAATTGCAGCTATTGGTAACCAAAGCAATAAATCAATAATTTTTGCTAAAGCTCGAGATGGAATTGAGGCAAGTTCGTGAATTTTAGGCTCTACACGAATTTGACGAATAGTTTCGTTAGGTGAGCTATTTGTGTTGATGACAGGTGCAGAATAACCAATAGGTTGATATACAAGTTTACCTTGGGTTAATTCTCCTAAAGCTTTCCATTCTGTCATGCCTTCATGCCAAGCTAAATCAGTTAACAAAATTTGTTGGCTAGCCAACATTTGATTTACTTGCTCTAAGGTATAAGGCCCAGCTTGTTGATTATTACGTGCCAAGTAAATTTGCATAAATAAAAATTCTCTGTTCTAAAGATGAAAAAAGACCCACGGATGGGCCTTTTTTTATAACATATTAGATTTGCTTGATTTTTTCTTCAGCAAGGAAGAACCATGTATCTAAAACTGAGTCAGGGTTAAGAGAAACAGACTCAATACCTTGTTCCATTAACCATTTTGCAAGATCAGGATGGTCTGAAGGACCTTGACCACAGATACCTACATATTTGCCCGCTTTACGGCAGGCATGAATTGCCATTGAAAGAAGTGCTTTAACTGCTGCATCACGTTCATCAAATAAGTGTGAAACAATCCCTGAGTCACGGTCAAGACCGAGCGTTAACTGAGTTAAGTCATTCGAACCAATAGAGAAGCCATCGAAATGCTCTAAGAATTGTTCAGCTAACAGGGCGTTAGTTGGTAATTCACACATCATGATTACTTTTAAGCCGTTCTCACCACGTCTTAAGCCATTTTGTGCTAGTAACTCGATAACGCGTTTTGCTTCAGATACAGTACGTACAAAAGGAATCATGATCTGAATATTGGTTAGACCCATTTCATCACGAGCTTTCTTAAGTGCACGGCATTCTAATTCAAAGCAGTCACGGAAGTTATCAGATACATAACGGCTTGCACCACGGAAACCCAGCATTGGGTTTTCTTCTTCTGGCTCGTATAATTTACCGCCAATCAAGTTTGCATATTCATTTGATTTGAAGTCAGACATACGAACAATAACTGGTTTTTCACCAAATGCAGCAGCAAGAGTCGCAATACCTTCAACCAATTTTTCAACATAGAAATCTACAGGTGAAGCATAGCCAGCAGTACGAGTTAGAACCGCAGCACGAGTCTCACGAGGTAGGCTATCAATGTTGAGTAGGGCTTTAGGGTGCACGCCGATCATACGGTTAATAATGAACTCAAGACGAGCAAGGCCAATACCTTCATTTGGAATTTGAGCAAAGTCAAATGCACGGTCAGGGTTACCTACGTTCATCATAATTTTGAACGAAAGCTTAGGCATAGATTCAATAGAGTTGCGTTGAACTTCGAAATCTAAAGCACCTTCGTAAATGAAGCCAGTGTCACCCTCAGCACAAGAAACAGTTACTTCTTGACCATCAGTCAATACTTCTGTTGCGTTACCACAGCCTACAATAGCAGGTACACCAAGTTCACGTGCAATAATTGCTGCGTGACATGTACGGCCACCACGGTTAGTAATAATTGCTGCGGCACGCTTCATTACCGGTTCCCAATCAGGGTCGGTCATATCTGATACAAGAACGTCGCCTTCTTGAACTTTGTCCATTTCTTTAATTGAACTAATAATGCGGACTTTACCAGAACCAATACGTTGACCAATTGAACGACCTTCACAAAGAACAGTACCTCTTTGTTTTAAAAGGTAGCGTTCCATAGTGCCAACATTTTGACGGCTTTTTACTGTTTCAGGGCGAGCTTGAACAATATAAATTTGGCCATCATCGCCATCTTTTGCCCACTCGATATCCATTGGTGCACCGTAGTGCTGCTCAATAATAAGTGCTTGTTTAGCTAGCTCTTGTAACTCATGATCATTTAAAGCAAATTGTTGGCGTTCTTGTTTTTCAACATCAACAACGACAACTGATTTACCAGCAGAACCTTCTTCACCATAAATCATTTTTTGGTGTTTTGAACCAAGGTTACGGCGTAAAACTGAATGTCTACCAGCATTTAATAATGGTTTAGATAAGTAAAATTCATCTGGGTTAACGGCACCCTGCACAACCATTTCACCTAAACCATAAGATGCTGTAATAAATACAACTTCACGGAAACCAGACTCGGTATCAAGTGTAAACATTACACCCGCAGCACCAGTTTCAGAGCGAACCATACGCTGAACGCCTGCAGAAAGTGCAACGACGTCATGGTCAAAACCTTGATGTACACGGTAAGAAATCGCACGGTCATTATATAAAGAAGCAAATACTTCTTTAATCGCAATAAGAACGTTATCAATACCGCGAATATTCAAGAAAGTTTCTTGTTGACCTGCGAATGAAGCATCCGGTAAATCTTCAGCAGTTGCAGATGAACGAACGGCAACCGCGATTTCTGGGTTGCCGTTAGAAAGAGTTGTAAAAGCGGCGCGAATTTCTTGTTCTAGGGCTGCAGTGAGTGGAGTCTCTACAATCCATTGACGAATTTTAGCACCTGTTTCTGCAAGAGCATTTACATCATCGACGTTGAGTTGAGCAAGTTCTGCTTGAATTCGAGCGTTAAGACCGCTTTGATCTAAGAACTCACGATAGGCATCAGCAGTAGTGGCAAAACCACCAGGTACCGACACACCAGCATTTGATAAATGGCTGATCATTTCACCCAAAGATGAGTTTTTCCCACCTACGAGTTCGACATCGTGTTTCCCTAATTTTTCTAGACCGATTACGCGCGCTTCCAAAGTTTTCACTCCACTTTTGCAGTATTAATGTCTATCTTGGCATGAAATTATAAAAATAAAGTGCTTAGTTGAGAATTATACTAAGCGACAGTCATGTAAGATCAGTTTACTATAAAGATTATATAGCACTAAGACAAATGTTTAAGGAGAATTTTAATGTCAGAAAGTAAACAGTTTAGACGGAGTGTTTTTTTTATTTCTGATGGAACTGCAATTACTGCCGAGACTCTTGGACATTCGTTATTAGCACAGTTTCCCACTGTAGATTTTGATATTCATATCATGCCGTATATTACAACCGAAGAGGCGGCAATGGATGTTGTTATTGAGATTAATAGATGTCAAACCAAAGATGGGTGCTTACCTTTAGTGTTTGATACTTTAGTTGATCCAAACGCGCGAGAAATCATTAATACTGCTAAAGCAGTTAATCTTGATGTATTCGAAGGTTTAATCAGTAAATTAGAGCAAGAACTAGGTACACCACCGACCACATTGGTTGGGCAGACCCATGCCGTAACTGATTCTGAATCTTATAAAGCCCGTATTGATGCTGTTCATTTTGCGCTTGATAATGATGATGGCGCGCGTACTCGTCATTATGATAAAGCGGATTTAATCTTAATTGGAGTTTCTCGCTCGGGTAAAACACCGACCTCTATTTACTTATCTCTTCAATTCGGTATCCGTGTTGCAAACTATCCATTAACAGAAGAAGATTTGGATGATAACCGTTTGCCTGCAGTACTAAGACCACATCGTAGTAAACTATTTGGTTTAATGATTGATGCTGAGCGATTAGTTGCGATTCGTAGTGAGCGTAAGGCTAATAGTCGTTATGCAAGTTTTAGTCAATGCCAAATGGAACTTAGGGCAATTGAAGGAATCTATATTTCAGAAGGGATTAAATATTTAAATGTGACTGAAATGTCGATTGAAGAAATTTCAACGCGTGTTTTACAAATGACAGGATTAAAACGTCGTATTGGGTAATTTAATCAACTGCTTATTTTAACCATTCAATTTATATATCTTTATTTGTCATTAAATTGAATGGTTTTAAATATAAAATATGAGAAAAATAAAAGTTTTGAATATAAAACAAAAGGTTGTTAAAACGTTTTTATTGGTTATCGAGCTGTGGAGTTTTTATAATTCAATTGTGAAATAAAATAAGAATATTGAAAAGAAATGTATATATTTTAGTAGAGTTGAAAATTCTAATTATTTAATTTTACTAAATATTTTTAAAAAACAATCAAAAAAAATCCACAATTCAAAAAATGTTAACTAGATCACACTATTTTCTTGTTGTGTGATTATTTATTTGTTTTTAATTATACTTTCCCACCTCGATATGGGACTATCCGATTATCAAAATGCTAAAAAAATGTGTTTTTTCATTGGTATATATCTTGCCTCTCAATTTATACGCTGCTCAAGTGGATGAATTGCGAGAGCAGGCTATTCACACTTACAAAACTGGACAAACTGACCAGGCAATATTTCAATTAGATCAATTGCTAAAAACTTATCCGCATGATCAAAAATTGCTAGCTGATTATTTAGTTGTAATGTCAAATGAAAAAAAAGATTTAGTAAATTTTTCTCAGCATTTAGCAAATATTAATCCGGTTAGTTTTCCAGAATATGGACAACTACCTTTAATACGTAATTTTCGTGATTTTAAACACTTTAAAAATGCGATTGATTGGTCGAATAAATTTAATATTCAAAAAACGCTTGATGGACAGATTTTGTTAGCAGTTTTATATGCTGAAGCTCAAGATGTTGTAAATGCCAAAGCTCAGTTAGCAAAAATTAATAGTAGAAGTTTGAAGACTGATCAACTTGTGCAAATAGCCTATGCTTATCGTCTTATCAATTTACCTGTAGATGCTTTATCTGTAATTGAACAAGCATATAAGCAGCAGCCCAAGTCTTTTGCAGTTTTGCAAGAGTACAGTTATGACTTAGCAGCTGTGGGGGCTTATAACAAAGCTCAGCAGCTATTGCTTACCAGCGATAAAAATGCACAAATAGAATCGTTACAGCACTGGCTACAAATCAGTGAGTTTTCTCAACGTGTAAATAATGCAATTGCTCGTTATAAATACCTAAATCGAGAGGGCATGTCGGATAGTGAAGCCTTTGCTGAGCTTGATGCCGTGTTGAAGCAAGGTGAGCAAATGCAGCCTTTGATTCAACCGTCAGACCCTAATTATTTAAGATTCCATTATGATTATATATATGCGTTAGATTTCCGTGGGCGTACACGTACAGTATTGGACCAATTTACTAAATTAAATGTACCTTTAGAAAAACTACCTGCTTATATTCGACATGCAATAGCTGATAGTTATTTAGCCGAAAGACAGCCACAACAAGCTGAACTTGCTTTTAAAACCTTACTTACTGAAAAAAATTATCCAGATATGACTGTATATACTGGACTTTACTATTCATATATTGAACAAGAAAAGTATAAACAAGCTGAACAGTTTTTGAGTGAGGTTGATCGACTGGTTCCGACGTATAAATATAGTCAGGCAAAAGGGGTGGATAAAACCAGTCATCCTGATCGTGATGATTATATTACTTTACAAGGTATGCATTTAGCTTATGCAAATCATCTTGATCACGCAGAAAAGCATTTTCAGAAACAAGTAGATCTTGCACCTGCCAATGAAGGTTTAATTAATAATCTGGCTCGTGTTGAGCGTTGGAGAGATAAACCGCTACAGTCCAAACAAACTATTTCTCGTTTAAATGGTTCAACGCCAGTTGCCAAAGATACTCGAATTAACCAAATGCAAAATGCTCAAGCTTTAGGGGATATTCCAGAATGGCGTAAAAATACTGAAAGTCTTTTGGAATATTATCCTGAAGATAGTGGAGTAATTAAAAGTCGAAAAGAGTTAGATGACCGCAATAGACCGACAATTTCTCACTCAACTACTTGGGGTCAAAGTAAGGCAGCAGATAGTAGCGACGCTGTGAGCGGGCAGAATGGTTTAAAAGACCGTGAAATGGAAACGCGTCTTAATAGCCCATGGATAAAAGATAATTATCGTTTATTTGCTTGGCATCAAGATCGTTACGGAGAATACCGTTTTGGTGATGTTCATGACCAACGCTATGGTGTCGGGGCTGAATGGCAAGCGGACCGTAAGGCATTATCGGCGATTTTGTCGCAAAGTACAGATGGCGGGCAAGCCGGTATTCGTGTTGATTGGTCGCAATGGCTAAATGATCACTGGCAATATCAATTGCAATATGACAGTCAAGCCAATATTCCCCTGCAAGCAATTGATGCTGGTGAGGATGGACAAGCTTACCGTGCTGCTTTGACATGGCAAAAAGATGAGTCACGCCAAATTGGGGCCAGTTACGGTTTAACTGATATTAGTGATGGCAATAAACAACAAGAGTTTTCGACTTTTTGGCGCGAACGCTTATTTGATGCGCCGCACCACATTACCTACGGGACTGTTCGTGGATTTTATGGCAGCAATAGCCAAGATCAGACTGCATATTTTAGTCCAAGCAATCATTACAGTGCGGAGTTGAATTTAAGCCATGACTGGGTAACTTGGCGCGAATATGAACGCTCTTTTAAACAACATTTTGAGGCTGGAGTCGGGCTTTATAAACAAGCAGATTACTCAGCTAGACCGACCTATTCTTTGCAATATCAACATCAATGGCAGCTGTCACGAACTTGGCAACTTAATTATGGAATTGGTTGGCAATCTCATCCATACGATGGTCATGATGAACAGCATACCTACGGTATTTTCGGATTTGAAGGGCGCTTTTAATGAATAATATGATGTCAAAAATGTTGGGCTATGTACTTGCTTCAACATTATTACCCGTACAATTTGCTTATGCCCGTATTGAAACAGAACTACCAAAAAATCACACGGTTTCTTTAACTTTTCATGATGTACGAGATGATGTGCTAAAGGAAGGTGATCGCGATGTCTATGCAATTCAGACAAAGAATCTGGCTCAATTCCTTGATTGGTTAAGTCAATCTGACTGGAAGCCGATTCGCCTCAAGGATATTGAGGAAGCCCGTCACCAAGGTAAGGAATTACCACATAATTCTATTTTACTTACTTTTGATGATGGTGCTTTAAGCAGTTATAGCCGTGTCTTTCCCTTACTTAAGCAGTATCAAATTCCGGCTGTTTTTGCGCTTCCAACCAGTTGGTTAAATGGCAATACTCAAGCAGGTTATGAAGCTTATGGTAAAGGCAATTTAATAAATTGGACTCAAGTTCGTGAAATGCAAGCATCTGGTTTAGCTGAGTTTGCAAGCCATAGTGATGATTTACATCATGGCGTATTGGCTAATCCTCAAGGTAATGAGCAACCGGCTGCCACTTCGTATGCATATTTAAAATCTCAATCACGTTATGAAACTGATGCAGAATATCAACAACGTATTTTGCAGGATTTGAAAAAGTCCTACGCCGTTTTGAAAAAAGAAGTAGGTGTCAGTCCTAAAGCAATTATCTGGCCTTATGGCGCCGTGAATGAGCAATTAGAAAAATTGGCACAGCAAGCTGGGTTTACTTTTTCTTTTAGCTTGGGACGTGATGGAATGAACCGAGTTGGTGATTCAACTTTTAAACGAAGCTTGGTTGTAAATAATCCTACAGCCGAACAGCTCACTGAAGGCATGTTAAATATTTTAAATTTTGAAGAGTCAGATTTATTTAAACAGCCTCGTCACTTTGTGAGTATGGATTTAAACCAACTAGCGGCTCAAGCAAATTCCCAAACAGATGAAAAATTAGGACAGTTATTGTCAAAACTGTATAGCCTAAAAAACAACGCTTTAATATTGAAAGCATTGGATGATCAAGATGGAGATGGGCAATATGATGTTGCTCATTTCCCTACAGATAAAATGCCAGTTAAACAGGACATTTTAAACCGTAGCTTATGGCAGGCTCAAACGCGTGCGGGCCAAGCGGTAATATTAGAGTTACCAGCGTATCCACAAAAAAATAAGCCGTTTTTAACAGTAGATTTAGCTAAAGATATTGCACGCTTAAATAGTAACTTAAGTGGTATTCAGCTTAATGCGGGAACATCCTTAAATTGCGCAATGCAAAAAATAACGGTGCAAGAAAAGAGTTGTGTCGATCAATCAGAACAGCTTAAACAACTGAGTCAACTGACTAAAAAAGCTGTGAAACCTTATTTAAATATGAGTAATCAGGGACAGTTTATTTTGTTGCTTACTCCTGATTTAGACCACATTGAAAATCTATCGGAACTTTTAAGTACGCTTTTGTCAGAAAATGATTTAGTCAATCTTAAATTTGATATTGTTGGAAAGAAAAAACAATTTGATCAGGTATTAGCACTTTTAAATACGCTTGATGAAAAATATAAGCAACGAATCATGCTGACTTTAGTATTGCCAGAAAACTCTCAGAAAACTGCTTGGAAAGAAGTACAGCAAGCACTTTTCTCAATCCAGCGTATAGGAATTCAGAAATTCGGTATCGATGGTTATAGTTTTGAGAAATCTGGCGATGTACATCAGTATTTATATAATCCAGTCAGTTTGAACTCTAGTCCAGTAATGTATCAACCTTTTGCGGGCTTGGCGGTAGAGGGGAAAAAGTAATGAGGGTATTACTCGATATTCTATTTGCTTTCGCTTTTTTATACCCATTACTTATGGCTTGGACATGGATGGTGGGGGGGCTGTGGTTCTTTTTTAAAAGAGAATATGGTGAACAAAAACTTCCTGAACCAACCAATGAAGGGTGCAGTATTATTATTCCTTGCTTTAATGAGGAAGCTCAAGTCCGCCAAACAATTCGTTATGCATTGCAAACAAAATATCCTAATTTTGAAGTGATTGCAGTGAATGACGGAAGTAGCGATCGGACAGCAGAAATTCTTGATGAACTGGCATTACAAGATTCGCGTTTACGTGTTGTGCACTTAGCAGAAAATCAGGGGAAAGCCGTTGCTTTAAAATCGGGAGTGCTGGTGAGTAAGCATGAATATCTGGTTTGTATTGACGGAGATGCATTGTTACATCCACATGCAGTACTTTGGTTAATGCAACCATTTATTAACTTTCCGAGAATTGGCGCTGTAACCGGTAATCCGCGAATTTTAAATCGATCTAGTATTTTAGGAAAATTACAGGTTGGTGAATTTTCTTCTATTATCGGTTTGATTAAACGTGCACAGCGTACATATGGGCGTATTTTTACAGTGTCTGGCGTTATTGCAGCCTTTCGTAAAACAGCTTTAGTGCGCGTTGGGTTTTGGTCAGATGATAAAATTACTGAAGATATTGATATTTCATGGAAGCTACAGCTAGACCATTGGGATATTCAATATATTCCCCAAGCGCTTTGTTATATTTATATGCCAGAGACGTTTAAAGGTCTTTGGAAACAGCGTCTTCGCTGGGCACAAGGTGGGGTAGAGGTTCTTTTAGAATATATTCCACAAATGTTTAAATTACGCGTGCGCCGTATGTGGCCTGTCATGCTTGAGGCTCTGGTTAGTATTATCTGGTCTTATGTCATGATTCTGATCTTCATTCTGTTTTTTACCGGGTTATTTATTGAATTACCTTTGCAATGGCAGATTAAAACGCTCATGCCACAGTGGTATGGCGTAATATTAGGTGGTACATGTCTCATCCAGTTCTTGGTAAGTTTATGGATTGATCAGCGTTATGACAGAGGTCGTTTCTTTAGAAACTATTTCTGGGTAATTTGGTATCCGCTATTTTTCTGGTTATTGACCTTATTCACAAGTGTTGTAGCAGTTCCCAAAACTTTATTTAAAACTAAAAAGCGTGCTCGCTGGGTGAGTCCAGACCGAGGCTTCCGTGGAGATAACCCATGAAACCAGAGGAAAACAAGGATATAGAAGAGTTAGATATCCCTGAATATATTGACCAGCCAGAATATGTAAAGAATAAAGCAGCAAACTATACCTTACAAACAATAGGATGGTTTTGTTTGATGTGGTTGCTTTTTCCATTGGTTTCACTGTTCTTATGGGTTTTTGAAGGGCACTTAATTTATGACTATGTATGGGTTGACCATTTATCAGAAGTTAAGACTTTATTGCATTTAGCATTACTCATCGGAATTAGTGCACTCATTTTAATTCTATGGGCAAGTTATAACTGGATTAGATTCCGGGGAGAGGACCGAAGAAATAAAGCACCTAATAGTTCTACTGAATTGTTAGCAACCCAATTTTCGGTGACTCCAGAAGCATTAAATGAACTGCAAAAATCCCAATGTATTATTTTGCACTATGATGATCATGGCAATTTACGAAAATATGAATTGAAATGAAAAAAAGCATGGTCTCAAAACCATGCTTTTTATTTTTATGTTGATGTTCTAATAATTACATCGATAGGGTGCTCAGTACCATCCATACTGTGGATTGATGTATTGGTTACCTTAACAATGGGCCAAGTTTGTAATTTACAATTGGGTTTTTGAAGTGCTGCATAATAACTATCGGACTTAAAAAATACTTTTTTAGTTGTAGCAATATTGGGTGTTAAAAGGCGCTTCAGCCATGTTTCGCTGACTTGAGTATCAAGAAAACGTAGAGCTAAAAGACTTTTAATACGATTGTTGAATAATCTACGGTTTTTAATAATGAGTGGATGAGTAATTAACTTATTTGTACCCATTTGACTATGGGGCAAAATAAAGTGAGGGGTAATTTGAAAGACGGTGATAAATTTTGCCTGCTGGCAAATTTTTTCTAAATGAGTAACGGTGTCTTGATTTGTTCCAATTATTGCGACAGATGAATGTGAAAAATCAAATTCCTTAATTGAGGTTGATGAAATAATTTGACCGGTAAAATCTTCAAAATCTTGAGGTGTATTTTTAAAGCTTACTGATTTTGAAGCATTATTTTTAGTATGAATACTCATTTTCCAAAAGTCCTTTTGGTTTTCAATCATAGTGTTTTTATCGTTTTAATATAAATAACCAAGCTGGAAGTTCGGGTAAAGTCTTTTCAGATAGGTGGTCATCCCACACTTGAAATGAATTCGAGTGTGGGTGAGCGAAGGAGATTTTTATTGTGCTACTTTTACACTCATTAATTGAGTAAAACTTTCTAGACGCTTCGTCGTGTCGTAGACATCGCATGTAAAAATAAACTCGTCAACATTGTAAGTCGCTAAAAGCTTTTCTAAACCAGCCCGAACTGTATCTACAGAACCAATTTGTGCCATGGCATAGAAGTTTTCAACAGAAAGCTGTTCTGCTGTATTCCATAGTCCCTGCATTGATTCAACTGGTGGTTTAAGTTTCAAGCTTTCGCCACGAATTAAACCTAATACGCGTTGGTAAGCACTTGTTGCTAAAAACTGTGCTTCTTCATCCGTATCTGCTACAACAACAGGTACACCCATAGAAACGTAAGGCTTATCTAAATATTCAGAAGGCTCAAAGTTTTCACGATAAAGCTGAATGGCTTGACCTAACATACGAGGTGCGAAATGCGAAGCAAATGAGTAGGGTAGACCAAGTTTTGCAGCTAATTGGGCGCTAAAAAGACTAGAACCAAGTAACCAAACAGGAACATGTGTATTTTGTCCTGGGGTTGCAATAATCTTTTGTCCAGCTTGAGGGGCATCAAAATATTTTAAGATTTCGACAACATCTCTTGGAAACTGATCTTCTGTTTCTTGATGTCCACGGCGTAAAGCCCGCATGGTGAGTTGATCTGTACCTGGAGCACGTCCTAACCCAAGTTCTATACGATTTGGATATAAAGTAGCTAGTGTTCCAAATTGTTCTGCGACAACTAAAGGAGCATGGTTTGGAAGCATGATTCCGCCTGAACCTAAACGAATATGCTGTGTATGTGCTGCAATAAAACCGAGTAAAACTGCTGTAGCAGAGCTCGCAATTCCATCCATGTTGTGATGTTCAGCAAGCCAGAAGCGTTCATAGCCTAGCTTTTCTGCATGTTGAGCTAATTCTAGTGCATGGCGTAATGAAAATTCGATGGATTTATCATTACGGATAGGAGCAAGCTCCAAAATAGAAAACTTGGTATCTTGAAGTGATCGCATGCGATATTCTCAAACAAAGGTATATCGAAATACTACGATATATAGGGGTTAATGTATATCGTTTTTTTTCGATATTAACTTTTGCCTCACAATAAAAAAGCACCCGAAGGTGCTTTTGGTGTGCGTACAAATTAGCGATTTTTATACCAGCCGCGATGTAAACCATTGTCATGGCGGTGATGACGACCTTTGCTATAGTAACGACGATCACCATCGTCATATCGGCGATCATCTCGATCGTAACGGCTACCACGATCATAGCGATCATCATAGTTACGATCTTCAGCAACTTTACGACCTAATGCGGAACCACCTGCGGCACCTACTGCTGCACCGATGTAACCACCGTTGGTACCGCCCATGTTTTTACCGACTGTATAACCAGCACCACCACCTAAAGCACCGCCAAGGGCAGCTTCTGTACGATTGCGACGGTCACTCGCTGCTGCTGCACCACCAGCACCACCTAAAGCAGCACCAATCGTTGCACCTGTCGTACCGCCCATACTTTTACCAATTGCTGTACCAACAACGCTACCTAGGGCTGAAGTTGCCGCAACACGCGTACCATTATCTGCATGTGCAACTGTCACCATAGACGATGTTGCAATTAATGCACTAGCTAACCAAATATTCATTTTCATCTTGCAGCTCCATGTCCTTTTTACTGAGAAGGACAGTATTTTTATCTTGAGATAAATGTAATAAAAAATTTCGTGATAATTATGGAGAACCCCAACTGAGATACGCTAGTTTTGTGTCTGTTTGTATTGTTTCTATTAATTTGTGGATAAATCCTGAGCAAAGGAGAGGTGATGGATATTTGTTGGTCCTAACAAAAAAGCACCCGAAGGTGCTAGTTGTCTCATCAAATTTGATTAGTGATGACGACGGTGTTTTTTCTTCCAGTGTTTAGAAGATCGATCATAATCGCGGTCTTTAGAAATTTTATTACCTAAAGCACCACCACCTGCCGCACCTAAAGCAGCACCGATGTATCCACCGTTTGTACCACCCATGCTTTTACCAACAGTATAGCCAGCACCACCACCTAAACCACCGCCAATTGCAGATTCTGTACGGTGACGACGGTCACTTGCAACTGCTGCACCACCAGCACCACCTAAAGCAGCACCAATTGTTGCGCCAGATGTACCACCCATGCTTTTACCAATTGCAGTACCAGCAACACTACCTAAAGCAGAAGCAGCTGCTACATGTGTTGTGTTGTCAGCATGCGCTACAGTAACCATAGAAGTTGCTAGAACAGCACTACATAACCAAGCATTTAATTTCATTTTCTACTCCGTGTCCTTAGCAGCAGGACCCTATATCTTTTGTTACGGCAAATGTAACAAAACACGTTTCATAAAATATGGAGAACCATCAATTCATTATTGTAGTTTAGTGTCTGGTTTGTATGTTTTCTATTAAAATAGAATATTTAATACTCATATAGATAAATATGAATCTCATTTAAATTTAATAAGTTTATTTGTCGCGATGTGAGCAGAGAAAATTGATTAAAGCTCTTGTGGCAGAAGACATATGTTTGTGCTGCGCATAAAGTAAAGAGAAGGGACGTGTGTGACCTGCATAAGCTTCAAGTAAAGGTTGTAATTTTCCTTGTCGGATTTTTTCATTAACAATAAAACCGTAACTTTGACATATCCCTAGTCCACTTTCGGCAAGAGAAACTACTCCTAAAATATCTTCTTTTACTAAAATCCGATTTGTTGGTGTCCATTGAATGTCCTGCCCAGCATCTTTCAAGAACCATGGAGTTATCTTGCCACTACTCGGTAATTCAAAAGCAATACATTGGTGATGATTTAATTCTTCCAAAGTTTGAGGGATACCCATACGTTTTAAATATTCGGGCGAGGCAACAATTTGAAGAGGTGCCAGTTCGAGTGTTCTGGCAATGAGGGTGCTATTCGGAAGATGGCCCTGACGAATAGCAAGATCAAACCCTTCAGCAATTAAATCGACGTTTCGATTGGAAATGCTAACTTCAATTTGAATATCGGGATATTGCAACAGAAATTTTTCTAATAAGGGCGGTAAACGATAGTGTCCATAAGTTGTAGGAACGCTTAATTTGATTTTTCCGGAAATTTGCAGTTGTTCACCTTGAATCACACGTTCTGCATGATCAATTAGCTGAAAAGCATGCTGCATTTTTTCATAATAAAGTTGGCCAGCTTCGGTCAGACTCAAATGGCGAGTTGTTCTTCTAAAGAACTGGATACCCAATCTTTTCTCAAGTCGTGTAATTGTTCTACTAATAACTGAAGGCGTCGTGGACAAATAGATTGCAGCTGCACTAATAGAAAGCTTTTCAGCCACAATTAAAAACACTTCAACATCTGCAAGATGGTCAAATTGACGAGACATTTTGTCCTCAAACGCAAAAAAGATTTGTAAATATGGTTGTTTTTCTGCCTCACTAGCAAAAATAGAATATATCCATCCCAGTTATAAATCCAGCATAAGGCTGGAATGAAGGTCAAATCATGAAAACACTCAATAAAATCATGCTTGCAGTGATTACAGCTTCAGCAGCATTAAGTGCGAATGCAGCTCATGTATTAGTCGTATTGTCTGATGAAGGGCAGTTAGAGCTAAAAAATGGTCATATTTTTAAAACAGGCTTCTATTTAAATGAGTTGATGCAGCCTACAAAAATGCTTTTAGATGCAGGGCATACAGTAACTTTTGCTACTCCTCATGGAAAAGCTCCGACATTAGATGAGTCATCAAATAGTGCGATGTACTTTAATCAAGACGAAAAAGCATTAAAGCAGTATGCAGGGTTATTAAATGATCTAAAGTTAACTTCTTTTCAAGATTCTCCAGTTTTGAGCTTGTCTCGTATCGAACAAATTGGGCTTGATCAGTTTGATGCTATTTATATTCCGGGTGGACATGCACCCATGCAAGACCTATTAAAAGATAAACAGCTTGGTAAAGTTCTCACAGCTTTTCATAAAGCGGGAAAGCCTACAGCACTGGTTTGTCATGGTCCTATTGCGTTGATGTCAACGCTACCTAATGCATCAGAAGTGGTTAAGCAACTTGAGCAAGGCAAAACCGTAAAAACCGGAGAATGGATTTATAAAAATTATCGGATGACTGTAATTAGTAACCAAGAAGAAGAACAAGCTAAGGCGTTGTTAAAAGGGGGAGAAATGAAGTTCTATCCACAAACCGCATTACAGTCGCTTGGGGGAAAATATCAAAGTAATACGACAGCATGGTCTCCAAATGTTGTCGTAGACCGTGAGCTTATTACTGGACAAAATCCCGGCTCGGCCATGCTTGTTGGCAAAACTTTGTTAGAGAAATTAAAATAATAAAAACAAAAAGAGGTTTTATTTATAAGGCCTCTTTTTCATAATTTCTTTAAAAATATAATTTTATTGTTTTCTATATAAAAAGCTAAATTAGAGGCTGTTAAAAATTCTTATCTGAAAATCATGTCATTTAGACAATTGTACTTAACGTGAAAGTTAATGAATTGGCTGATTATATATGTCATTTAATGGGCATAATCTGTAAACTATGCGCTATTTTTACGATTTTGCTTATCTTCTATACTTAAATAGCATTCGATAAGCTTTTTGGACTTTTGAGATATTTCCTTTTATGAAAGCGTCACTCCGTTTACGACTTGATCAACTCTGTGATCGACATGAAGAACTTACCGCGTTGCTTGCAGATGTGGAAGTCATTTCCGATAACAAACGTTTCCGTAAATTGTCTCGCGAACATAGTGATTTATCTGAAATTACCGAAGTTTGGGGCAAATACCGTCAAGCAGAAGAAGATATTGAAACTGCTGAGATGATGAAGTCGGACCCAGACTTTAAAGATATGGCAGAAGAAGAAATTCAAGCAAATAAAGAATTGCTTGGAGAATTAGAAAGCCAACTCAATATTTTGATGATTCCAAAAGATCCAAATGATTCTAATGCAGCTTATTTAGAAATTCGCGCTGGAACGGGTGGTGATGAAGCTGCAATTTTCTCTGGTGACTTATTCCGCATGTATAGTAAATATGCCGAGACACAAAATTGGCGTATTGAAGTACTTTCTGAAAATGAAGGCGAGCATGGTGGTTTTAAAGAGGTCATTTGCCGTGTGGACGGTGATGGCGTTTATGGTCGCTTAAAATTTGAAAGTGGTGCGCATCGTGTGCAACGTGTTCCAGCGACTGAGTCACAGGGGCGTGTGCATACTTCGGCTTGTACAGTTGCGATCTTGCCTGAAATTGATGTTGATACAAATGTCGAGATTAACCCAGCAGATTTACGTATTGATACTTACCGTGCATCTGGTGCAGGTGGTCAGCACATTAACAAAACCGATTCGGCAGTACGTATTACCCACATTCCAACAGGTACAGTAGTTGAGTGCCAAGAAGAACGTTCACAGCATAAGAACAAAGCCAAAGCGATGGCATTGTTAGTTTCACGTTTAGAAAATGCGAAACGTGCAGCGGCTGATGCAGCAACATCTGAAATGCGCCGTGATTTAGTCGGTTCTGGTGACCGTTCTGAACGTATTCGTACCTATAACTATCCACAAGGTCGTATGACTGACCATCGTATTAACCTGACTTTATATAAGTTAGATGCCATTATGGAAGGTGATTTAACTGAATTGCTTGATAGCTTACATCGTGAATATCAGGCAGATCAGCTTGCAATGCTTGCACAGGAAAATGGCGGCTAATGAACATTGCTCAAGCGCTTGCAATTCGTGGTGAGCCTGACAGTTATGAACGTCAGGAAAATGCTTGGTTACTTGAGCATTTTCTAAAAATCAATTCGCTTGAATTAAAGTTTAAACTTGAGCAAGAGTTAACTGTCCAGCAAGAGCAAGACTACTTGGCTGGGCTTGAACGTATTCAAAAAGGTGAACCTTTAGCTTATATAATGGGTTCACAGCCATTTTGGACGCTCGATTTAAAAGTAACATCTGATACTTTGGTGCCACGACCTGATACTGAAGTTTTAGTTGAAACCGTTTTAAATCTAGATTTGCTAAATAACGCAAATATTGTGGATTTGGGAACGGGGACAGGGGCGATTGCCCTTGCGTTAGCGAGCGAGCGTCCAGATTGGCAAATAACGGCAACTGATATTTACGCACCTACTTTAGAAGTAGCAAAAGAAAATGCTCAAACCCATGGTTTACAACAAGTGAAATTTGCTTGCGGTGCTTGGTTTGACGCACTCGAACGACAAAAGTTTGATTTAATTGTTTCTAATCCGCCTTACATTGACCCTGACGATGAGCACATGCAAGCTTTGGCAACAGAACCACGCCGTGCATTGGTTGCAGATCAACAGGGGCTGGCTGATATTGAAATTATTATTGCTCAAGGAAAAAACTGGTTAAAACCACAAGGCTGGATTGCACTAGAGCATGGTTATGATCAGGGGCAAGCTGTTCGAAATATATTTGCTGAGCATGGTTTTAGACAGATTAAAACCATTCAAGACTATGGCCAAAATGATCGAGTCACTTTGGCATGCTGGATTTAAAATTACTTTTGTAGTGTATCCCGCCAACGTAATAACCAGTTTTCTATAAGCTTCATCAAGGTATCTGTCACTTTGCCTAATAATGCCAATAAAATAATTGCAATGATGACAATATCAGGGCGGGAAGTTTCTCGGCCATCACTGAGTAAATAGCCAATCCCTTGAGTGGCTGCAATCAGTTCAGCTGCAATCATAAACATCCAAGATAAGCTTAAGCTGTTACGTAAACCAGTTAAAATGCCCGGAGATGCTGCCGGTAAAATAATAGATATAATTCGCTGAAAAGCATTAAGCCGATAAACTTTTCCAACTTCAATGAGCTTTCTATCTACATTATGAATTGCTGCAACTGTATTGGTATAGGTTGGAAAAAATGCTCCGATTGCAATCAATGTAATTTTTGAACCCTCATCAATTCCTAACCAAAGTAATAGCAGGGGAATCCACGCAAGACTTGGAATTGATTTAATTGCTGAAAAGGTCGGTTCCAAGTAAGCTTCTGCTTCTTTACTTAATCCAACCCAAATTGCAAAAATTAAACCTAAACCGCTTCCTATAATAAAGCCCAATAGAACACGCCATGTACTAATATAAATATGGGCAAATAGGTCGCTATGAGCTAAATCTATAAAAGATTGCCATAAACTCGAAGGTGCAGGGAGTAGATAAGCATCGATATAGCCATTCCTGACTAAAAACTCGCAACCGATTAAAAAGATGAGTGGAATGAGTAGCGCTTTAAACCACCGTGTAAATTTGTTGTTTAGATGCTTTTTCTGCGATTTTAAAGCCTGCTGAGCTAAGAAATGATTTAGCTCAGCTTTATTAAATGAATCACTCATATACTATTTCACGACTTTTTGAGCAAAACGTGGGTCTAACAGCTGGTCAACCACTTGATTGATATTGGTGCCTTTTCTAACCAAGTCTTCTTCTGTCAAAATTTTCCCAGAACGTTTTAGCGCTTGTGCTTGAGTTGCCGATGGAATGTTTTGATCAAAGTTAGTTCGGCTCAATTGTAGCTTAGCCACAGGCAGAGGGAGTTTTGATTCTTGAGCTAAAAGTGCTGCCACTTTATCTGGATTGGCTTTTGCCCACTTTCGGGCTTGTTCGTAGGCTTTAATAACTGCTTTAACCGTTTCAGGGCTTTGCTTTGCAAAGTCTTCTTTAACACTCAGTACGCTATAGCTATTAAATCCAACATTACGATAAAGCAATTTGGCACCAGATTGAATTTGAGCTGAAGCCATTAATGGATCAAGCCCCGCCCAAGCATCTACTTGACCGCGTTCTAAGGCAGTTTTTCCATCTGGGTGTTGTAAATGAACCAGCTGTACATCGCGTTTACTCAAACCTACAGTGTCTAGCGCTTGGAGTGTAAATAAGAATGGATCAGTTCCTTTGGTTGCAGCAATTTTCTTACCTTTTAAGTCTTTTAAACTTTTAATGGGTGAGTTTTTTGGCACAACAAGGGCCGTCCATTCAGGCTGACTTTGCACATAAACAGTTTTAATTGGACTACCATTTGCTCTGCTTAATACAGCTGCTAATCCAGCGGTAGAAGCAAAATCGATGCTATTACTGTTGAGGTATTCTAATGAACGATTGCTGCCTTGACTAAAAACCCATTTAATCTGAGTATTTGGGAGTGCTTTTTCAAGAAGTTTTTGATCTCTTACCACTAAACTGGTTGGTGCGTAGTAAGCATAATCAAGTTTAAGGGTAGTTGGAACTGCTGCAAAAGCAGATGAAGCAAATACAAACCCCAATGTTGATGCCAACAAAGTCTTTGATAAAGAAAATTTTGATTTTAAAGACATGATAAAAATAGAACCGAAATGAAATAGGAGATTATCCTTTCACGCGTTTAGAGGCTTATGAACTTAGTTATTTTGATTTATAAATCAGATTGAAAGATAAAAGTTTAGATAAAATTATAAACAACTGTTTTTATAGTGATTATTAATTTTTAAGTAGTGTGCTTATCTGAAATATTGAATTTAAAAGATATAAATATCGTAAGCTTAAGCATTATTTTTTAAGCTTGTGATATTTATATTATTGCTTGTGTGAAGTTAAATTATTTCGATAAGCGCCTGGGCTTACGCCAGTCCATTTTTTAAAGGCACGGTGAAACGCGCTTGGATCTTGGAAGCTTAAGTCTTCACTAATATCTTGAATTGAATCGTTGGTTTTACTTAAACGTTCAACAGCAATATCACAGCGAATTTCATTTTTAATTTGCTGGTAGCTGACGCCTTCATGTTTCAGTCGGCGTTGAACTGTAGCTTCAGAAATATTGAGTTGTTGTGCAACATCTTTAAGTTCGGGCCATTGTGCAGGATGAAGTTTCAATAAGTGACGACGAATAAGAAGGCTCAGTGCATTTTCATTTTTAAAGCGGACTAAAAGATTTTGCGGAGTTTGCTCTAAGAAATCATAAAGTGCTTTTTTATCTTTTTTAATTTTAATATCTAAATAGTGAGCATCGAATTCAACTTGATTTATCTCAGCATTAAATTTTATGTCTTCACCAAAACGTACGAAATAGTCCTGAATATCCTGAGGTTTAGAGCAGCGTACCGATATGCTGTTTAAGGTAATTCGTTGGTCAACCAACCAGCACATGAGTCCATGTACTAACATTAAAAAGGTAGCGTAGGTAAACATGCGTTTAGGTTGATCACGATCTCGAATCAGCACATATGCTTTTTGCTGATCTCGAATTAATTCACCTTGTAGATCATCCAGAATAAAGTTAAAAAACTTTAAAATATCGTAGAGTGCTTTTTCTAAAGTTTCTGCGGTACTAACGAGTTTAGTTAGTAATTTATAGCTGCCACGACGCATGGGATGACTATCCATGCCAAAAAACTCATCGTTCATGGCATTGGCAAGCTCTATCCATAATTGGGCATATGTCGTAACAGGCACACGAGCCTTTGGAGACATCAGCAATTCAGCGGGAATACCTGCATTATTTAGAATTATTTGCGTATTTAGCCCTTTGGCATAGGCCATACTCAGTGCTTCATGCACTAGCGCAATCGAAATTGTTCCTTTACTCAAAGAAGATTGGACAACCATGTCAGAGACTCATATTTTATAAACTTATTTCAAGTGAAGTATTTAATATTCAAGATCTGGAGTGATCAAAAGTTGCAAACATTTTGCTGCTTTTTGAAATTGTATCGGAAAAAAACAACTTTTACTCTCACTACTAAGCTCAAAGAACATTTCTATAGGACATTAAATCATGAAAATTCAAGGGAAACATTTTGTAATTACAGGTGGTGGCTCTGGTTTGGGCGCTGCAACTGCCGAATATTTAGTACAGCAAGGTGCTTCCGTTACGTTGGTAGACATGAATGTCGAAGCAGGTGAGCAGCAAGTAAAACAGTTGGGGCCAAAAGCTGACTTTGTAAAACTTGATGTAACCGATGAGGCTGCTGCTGAACAGTTCTTTAAAGATGTGTTAGTAAAACATGGTCGTTTGCATGGTTTAGTCAACTGTGCAGGTATTGGCCCTTCTGCGAAGGTGGTTGGCCGTGAAGGCGTACATGATTTAGCGTTATTTTCAAAAACGCTGCAAATTAATGTCACAGGTACATTTAATATGCTGCGCTTTGCTGCAGATGCAATGAGTAAAAACACGGTTGAAGCAGGTGAAGAAGATCGAGGCGTAATTGTAAATACAGCTTCTGTGGCAGCATTTGATGGACAAATTGGTCAGGCAGCATATTCAGCATCTAAAGGAGCTATTGTGGCCATGACATTGCCGATTGCTCGTGAGTTGGCACGCCATGCTATTCGTATTATGACGATTGCACCGGGAATTATGGAAACTCCAATGCTTAAAGGTATGCCGCAAAATGTGCAGGATGCTTTGGGACAAATGGTGCCGTATCCGTCTCGTTTAGGAAAACCAGAAGAATTTGCCCGTTTGGTTGCCCATATTGCTGAAAATTCATATTTAAATGGTGAAGTGATCCGTTTGGATGGTGCTATTCGTATGGCGCCAAAATGAGAAGGTCTGTTAATCATTGCTTGTGAAGTGCCCCAAGTGTAAGCAATAAATTTCTTAACAATAAACGTTGAGTGCAAAAGACCGCATGGCATTTGCGGTTTTTTGCAATTAAAAAAAATTCATTTTCATTATTAAAGGTTGGCTTTAACTTCTTCACCAATTAAATAAAAGGTTCCACCAGCGATATAGTGTAGGCTTCGAAGTTCCTTTGGAGCATCTTGAAAGTGCCAATGTCCATCTCTGAAAACACGGTTATCGGCCCATGCGCCTACAACAGAACCAATAAATAAATCATGAGCTGACTGATTATGCGGTTCAGGAATAAGTTTGCATACGAGCCATGCGATGCAACCTGATACAAGTGGGCTTGTAAGCCCTTCTTGATAAAATAGCTCTACTCCACAATGTTCAAGTTTTTGTGGGTCGTCTAATTTACTGATTGTTCCCAACTGTTTGGTCATATCAAGCTGTTCATAGCAGGGAACTTGTAGAGTGAAATAGCCGCTTTGTTCCACAAGTTGTCGGGTTTTAGTGCTTTTGTCGAGAACTATGGACACTTTGGCTGGTTTGAACTCTAAGGCACATGCCCAAGCGGCAGCCATAACGTTGCGATCATCTTCATGTTGTGCGGAAACTAGGACAGTTGGACCATGATTTAACAAACGATAAGCTTTTTCTAACTCTACAGGTGCAATATATGATTGCGTCATATTTAGCCTAAGTAATAAAGAAAATAGATATTTCTATTGTTGCAGAAAGCATGATAGATGCAATGTTGGTAAATAAGCTTTATTAGAATAAAAAAGTTGTTTCTATTTTATAGCTTTCATAATGACGAACTTAGTCATAAAATCATTTCGCTTCTAAGTGAAAGGATTAACGCGTGACCGAGCTTCAAGATATCGATTTTGTAGAGTTAAGTGATGAAGAAATGCATCTCTATAGCCGTCAGATTTTGCTTGATGGATGGGATATTGAAGCTCAGGAAAAACTCAAACTTGCTAATGTGCTGATTGTAGGTGCTGGTGGCATAGGTTGTAGCAGTGCAGAGCTACTTGCGCGAGCAGGGGTTGGGAAAATTACACTGATTGATGCAGATACGATTGAGATAAGTAATTTACAGCGTCAAATTGCATTTGGTCATGAAGATATCGGACGTTATAAAGCAGAAATTTTGGCTAAACGCTTACAGAAAATTAACCCTTATATCTCTGTTGAATACTATAACGAACGTTTAGATGAACATAACATTGATAGACTTGTTGAACACCAAGATGTGGTTTTAGATGGATGTGATAATTTTACAACTCGCTATTTAGTAAATGCAGCTTGTAAGAAGCATCAGGTCGCACTAATTAGTGCTTCAGCAATTGGTTTTCAGGCACAAATGTTTATGGTTGAAGGTGATTCAGCGTGTTATGAATGTTTATTTCCTAAAGAACACCCTAGCAATGAAGGCCTACGCTGTGCAGAGTCAGGGGTGCTTGCGACTACTCCTGTAATGATAGCGTCATTACAAGCACATCACACTTTGTTATATTTAGGCTTAAATCGTGTACCTTTAAAGCAGAAATTGTTGCTTTGGGATGGTTTAAACATGACACAACGTATCGTTAGTTTTGATAAAGATATAAATTGCCCACTTTGTCAGGCAAGCTAGTCAGCAAGTGAAATAAAATTTGCTACACTCAACCTGAATGTTTTGGTTTTGAAGAAATATGAAAAAAAATATTTTGTTTGATGGGCTGCGTTCAGTCGCCCGTATTGGTGAAACAGCAGTGGTTGCCGCCAAAGCTGGTATTAAATACGCAACTGAAAAACCAAGTAATGCCAAACTCATGCGAGAGACTTTTGAGTCACTTGGTTCAACTTATATTAAGCTTGGACAGTTTATTGCAAGTACGCCATCGCTTTTCCCTCGTGAATATGTAGAAGAATTTCAAGGTTGTCTAGACCAGACACCCACACTCCCATTTAGCTATATTCAAGAGGTTCTTGCTTCTGAGTTTGAAGGGCGGGATTTAAGCCAGATTTTTAGCTATATCGATGAAAAGCCCTTAGCTTCTGCTTCAATTGCTCAGGTTCATGCCGCTAAACTTACCACAGGCGAAGATGTGGTTATTAAAGTACAAAAGCCTGGTGTCGAAACCATTTTATATACAGATTTAAGTGTGGTGCATTGGGCTGCTAAATTGCTTGAACGTGCAGTACCAAAGATCAAATTTGCTGCACTTTCTGAAATTGTTGATGAAATTAAAAGCCGTATGGTTCGTGAAGTCGATTTCATTGAAGAAGCACAGAATTTAGATGACTTTATTGAATATCTGAATATTTCACAAAACAAAGCTGCGACTGCACCTAAAGTTTATCACCAATTTTCTACACGTCGTGTTTTGACCATGCAGCGTTTATATGGTGTGTCTTTGACAGATTTTAGTGTCGTAAAACAATATGCTAAAGACCCATCACAAGTGCTGATTACTGCCATGAATACATGGTTTGGTAGTCTAATGCTATGTAAGAGTTTCCATGCAGATGTACATGCCGGAAACCTAATGTTGCTTGAAGATGGTCGAATTGGTTTTATTGATTTTGGTATTGTAGGCCAGTTAAAGCCAGAAGTCTGGACAGCATGTATGGCCTTTATGGATGCATTGCAAAAAACAGATTATCAGGCAATGGCTGAGAATATGCTGAAAATGGGCATGACGCATAACAAAGTTGATGTGGATGTATTAGCTCAAGATTTAGAACGCTTGTTTAATGGCGTATTAATGTCTGATCCACAGCAAATTCTGTCTACCAATCCAGCCGATTTAAACGACATTATGATGGATATGGTGGGTGTTGGTGAGCGCCACGGTATTAAATTCCCACGAGATTTTGCTTTATTATTTAAGCAAATGCTTTATTTTGATCGTTTTATGCGCGTACTCGCACCATATACTGATATTTATGCAGACCAACGTTTGAAAATGGTTCAAAATATGGAACCTGCTTCGTTGTTAAAGCACTAAGGTCAGTTTAAATTTATGGATGCCATTATTATTGAAGGCTTGAAGGTTGAGACAGTGATTGGCTGTTTCAACTGGGAAAGACAAATTATTCAACCTTTAATGTTGGATTTAACCATTCATAATGATTTGAGCCGAGCAGCGCAGTCTGACAAACTTGAGGACACACTCAACTATGCCCAGATTTGTGAGTTATCGGCTCAAACCATTCAACAAGCTAAACCTGAATTAATTGAACATGCAGCACATCTTGTTTTGCAAAGCTTGTTTGAAACCTTTCCAACAATTGAAAAAATTACCATAACCATCCGTAAGCCCGCCATCATTGCAGAAGCTAATGCTGTAGGAATTCGTCTTGAACGCACCAGAAACAATTTTTGCGCTCGCCCTAGCGAGTAATTTAGACGCAGATCAGCACTTTACTTTTGCATATACGCAATTAGCAACCTTGGGGAAAGTGCAGTTTTCATCGGTTTATCAAATTCCATGCCGAGATGGCATTGGAGAGGATTACTGGAATTCAGCATGTCTATTAAAAAGTACTTTATCGTCTGAACATATTGAATCTTTTCTAAAGCAACTCGAATCAGATTCTGGGCGTGTTCGTCCATCGCATCATATTTCTTTAGATGTTGATTTGATTGCATGGGGAAGTGATCTGGACCATATGCAATTTAATTCTAAAAAACTACCTTTGGCGCTTGATGTAAAAATTCCCTTATATGAACTTTGGCCTTGTGAAACCTTAAAGGCTGATAGCACGCTTTATCCGGTCGTCAATTTTAAAGTTTAAAAGCTTTCAAACTAGATTTTACGCAAACTTTACGCGGTCTTTAATTTCCTCAATAGAGAATTTACGGGTATTTTATCCATACTGAAATTCACTAAATTAGTGTTATTTCAGGACAATAAAGATGCTTATAAATTCTCAAATGCGCATCTTGCATCAGTCTGGCATTGTCTTATGCAGACTTAAAACAAATGATATTTCTTCATCTCTCCTTATTCCCAGTTTGGCAAGTCAAGCCATGGGATTTAGAGGAGAGTAGCCATGTTAGAACTTATACTTGTTTTATTTATTGCTATTTTTCTAGCATGGTGCCTCGGTAAATATCTATCCAAAGTGATGACAAATCAGCCAATGGTTGGTGATGGATTATTTCGCTGGATTGAAAATCCTGTTTATCGCTTGTTAGGTATATCTCCACAACAACAAATGAACTGGAAACAATATTCTCTAGCATTTGTTGTTAGCTGTATTTTTCTAGCTGTGGGCGTTTTTGCTATTTTTATGACGCAAGCATGGCTACCATTAAACCCAAATTATGCACCAAATATGAGTTGGGATTTAGCATTACACACGGTTATTTCATTTTTAACTAATACCAATCAACAGCATTATTCTGGCCAAGCTCAATTATCTTATTTGTCGCAAATGACTGGTATTGTGGGTTTGCAAGTCATTACACCAATGATGGGACTGGCTTTGGTGGTCGCGACCTTAAGAGCTTTCTTTTATCAGCGCCCAAGCCATATTGCAGCCGATGTTGCTGAGCAACCAGATCAAATTTTAATTGGTAACTATTGGGCAGATGTAATTCGCCCTACAGTACGTTTCTTGCTTCCACTCTGTTTTGTCTGGTCTTTATTGCTCAATAGCCAAGGTGTACCAGCGACTTTCCAAGGCGGGCCTGAAGTACAGCTTATTGATAAAGCAAATACAGTACAAACCCAAAAAATTCCTTTAGGGCCAGTTGCGCCAATGGTAGCGATTAAGCAATTGGGGAGTAATGGTGGTGGTTGGTACGGACCAAATAGTAGTGTGCCTTTAGAAAATCCAACGCCACTTTCTAATTTGTTGGAAATGATTGCGATCTTACTCATTCCACTTACCGTGATTTTTATGGTTGGGCATTTTACCCAGCGTAAAAAGTTTGCTTACTTTGTGTTTGGTAGCATGCTTTTTATGTCGGTTATTTCTGGCGCAGCGGCTGTTTGGTCTGAGAGTATGTCATCGACAGCATCTCAACTTGCCGTAATGGAAGGTAAAGAGCAACGATTTGGACCAGCAGCATCAGCGGTTTGGGCAGCTGTCACAACTCAAGTGAATAATGGTTCGGTCAATATGATGCATGATTCTTCCGCGCCGCTTACTGGTTTAGTCGAACTCATCAATATGTTGATTAATGCGATTTGGGGTGGTGTGGGCTGTGGTCTGCAACAGTTTATGATTTATCTATTACTTGCAGTATTTATTGCAGGTTTAATGACAGGCCGTACCCCTGAATTGTTTGGACGCAAGATTGAAGCTGCAGAAATTAAATTACTCGCGATTATTATCTTGATTCAGCCTCTGGTCATTCTTGCTTTCACAGCTTTAAGTGTCAGCATTCCAGGTTTATCAGGCATCACAAATCCGGGACCACACGGTATTAGCCAAGTATTCTACGAATATGTTTCTGCATTTGCCAACAATGGTTCAGGTTTTGAAGGCCTTGGAGATAACACTGTATGGTGGAATGTCACTTGTAGTATTGCACTACTTTTAGGGCGATTCCCGACATTAATTTTGCCATTAATGATTGCTACACGTTTGGCAGCAAAAAGAAAAGCGCCTGAAACGGCTGGTAGTCTTCAAGTTGAAACTCCAACTTTTGCCTTAACGCTGATCACGATTGTTGTGTTGCTTACCTTATTACAATTTATGCCAGTTCTTGTCCTTGGGCCAATTGCCGATCAACTTTTGTTGGTTAAAGGCTAAGGAGGCGAGTGAAAATGAATACACAAACTCATATAGATAGCCATAAAAAAACTATGGTGGTGCCAAATTTTGAAGTTTGGAAAAATGCATTTGTAAAACTATTACCACAACATGCAATTAAAAACCCAGTCATGGCAATTGTATGGCTTGGAACAGTGGTTACAGGAATGAGTACAGTCTTGGGTTACACCGCGCTGTTATTTGGTTTCGCGGTTACAGCAATTTTGTTTATTACCATTTTATTTGCTAACTATGCTGAAGCAGTTGCAGAGGCCAGAGGTCGTGGGCAGGCATCTTCATTACGTGCAGCAAGAGAAAATTTAACGGCTCGAAGACTTAACTCTTTGACAGACCGTCAAACCACCCAAATAGCAGCCACTGAACTTCATTTAAATGATTTTATTGAAGTACATGCAGGTGAGCTTGTTCCAGCCGACGGTGAGATTGTAGAAGGCTTTGCCACTATTAATGAATCAGCTGTTACAGGTGAGTCAGCACCTGTATTACGCGAAGCTGGAACAGATCGTTCAGGTGTTATTGGTGGAACTAAAGTACTTACAGATCGTATTATTGTGCAAGTGACTGCGGAATCTGGCCAAAGTTTCTTGGACCGTATGATTGCTTTGGTTGAAGGCTCAAATCGCCAAAAAACTCCGAATGAGATTGCACTTGGCTTCTTGTTAATGGTGATGACACTCACGTTTTTAATTGTCGTAATTAGTCTGACATTTATTGCCAATTATTTGCATGTTGAACTCGATCCTGTCGTGCTCGTAGCGCTATTGGTTTGTTTAATTCCAACCACCATTGGTGGCTTGTTACCTGCGATTGGGATTGCAGGTATGAACCGTGCACTCAAAGCCAATGTTTTGGCAAAATCAGGTAAAGCGGTAGAAGTTGCTGGTGACATCGATGTGCTTTTACTCGATAAAACTGGAACTATTACCTATGGTGACCGTCAAGCAACATCATTTTATCCTTTAACTTCGATAACTGAGTCGGAGTTGAGAGCTGCTGCTTGGGTAAGTTCACTTGCCGACCCAACACCAGAAGGGAAATCGATTGTTAAGTTAGCAAAAGAGCAAGGCTTAAAACAGCAAGAACCTGAGCAAGCCGAATTTATTTCTTTTAGTGCTTCGACTCGAATTTCTGGTGTGAATTTACCCAGTGGTGACCAAATTCGTAAAGGTGCTTTAGATGCAATCTTGAAATTTGTAGATGAAGATTATTCTCAAGATTTAGAGTTAAAAGCACGTGTTGAACAAGTTGCCAAAAAAGGTGCAACACCACTGGTTGTCGCAAATCAACATCATGTGTTGGGCGTGATTGAACTTTCAGATGTGATTAAACACGGTATTAAAGAACGTTTTGCTCGTTTAAGAGAAATGGGTATCAAAACCGTCATGGTCACAGGTGATAACCCATTAACTGCTGCCGCAATTGCTGCTGAAGCTGGTGTAGATGACTATATTGCCGAAGCAAAACCAGAAGACAAATTGGCTTGTATTCGCACCGAACAACAACAAGGTAGTTTAGTTGCGATGGTCGGTGACGGAACCAACGATGCACCAGCATTAGCGCAAGCTGATATTGGTTTAGCCATGAACTCGGGTACACAAGCTGCAAAAGAAGCCGGCAACATGGTTGATTTAGACTCTGACCCAACCAAACTACTCGCTGTGGTCGAGATTGGGAAACAGCAGCTGATTACCCGTGGTGCTTTAACAACATTTTCGTTAGCAAACGACGTCTCTAAATACTTTGCAATTTTGCCTGCATTGTTCGCTGCTGCGATTCCACAAATGCAAGTATTGAATGTAATGCACTTAGCAAGTCCAAGCAGCGCGATTTTATCTGCATTAATTTTTAACGCGATTATTATTCCTCTGTTAATTCCAATCGCACTCCGAGGCGTGAAATTTAAACCTTCAACTGCAACTCAGTTACTACGTCGAAATATGTTGATTTATGGGGTGGGCGGTGTGGTTCTACCATTCATTGCCATTAAAGCGATTGATGTAGTGATTGTTCAAATATTTGGTTTGTAATCTGGAGTTTGAAATGAAAACTTATGTACAAAATTCAGAAGCAAATTTGGGTCAGACCTTAAGAGCATCTTTCGGACTTCTAATTTTTACCCTTGTCGGTTGCGGTGCTGTGTATAGTGCGATCGCTACAGGTGCGGGACAGGTGTTATTCACCAATCAAGCAAATGGTAGTTTGATCGAGATAGACCATAAAATTTTAGGATCAAAATTAGTGGCACAGCCATTTGTTGGAGAGGCTTATTTTCATCCACGCCCTTCAGCAGTTGCTTATGACCCGATGGCTATGGGGGGTACAAATTTAGCCCTCACGAATCCAGAGCTGCAAAAACAAATCAATGCTCAGATTCTTGCGGTGAAAAAACAAGATCACACAGGTAATACACCTATTCCGAGTGATTTGGTGACTAAATCTGGTAGTGGTATTGATCCGCATATTAGTCCTGAATCTGCTCAGTTACAGGTTGCTCGAGTGGCTCAAGCTCGTCATTTAGACCCTAAGATTGTGGAAGAGCTTTTGCAAAAGCATATTGAACTGAGGCAGTTTGGTGTATTGGGGCAAGCTCGTGTTAATGTATTAGAACTCAATATTGCTTTAGATCAATTACAATTTACACATTAACTTAAAAATAAAGTTGTTAGTTTACCGGATGATATCAAGTGCAAAGCAATCGCCAAAATCAGGCTGAGGCCTTATTAAATCATGTCAACAGATATCAAGCCGGTCGACTAACGGTCTTTTTAGGTGCGGCGCCGGGTGTTGGAAAAACCTATGCCATGCTCGCCCGCGCCAAAGAATTATTTCAACAGGGTACAGATGTTGTTGTTGGTATTGTTGAAACTCACGGGCGAATAGAAACTTTAAAAATTTTGGAAGGGTTGCCTCAGATTGCTAGAAAGGAAATGCAATATCAGGGACATACGTTAGAAGAAATGGACCTAGATGCTATTTTGCTGAGGCATCCAGAAATCGTTTTGGTTGATGAGTTAGCTCATCGCAATGTACCGAACAGCCGTCATGAGCGACGTTGGCAAGATGTTAATGAATTGCTAGATGCGGGTATTGATGTATTCACCACCATTAATATTCAGCATTTAGAAAGCCTAAATGATGTGGTCTACCAGATTACGGGGATTCGGGTAAATGAAACGGTCCCAGATCGGGTATTTGATCGTATTAGAGACATTCGCTTAATTGATTTACCCGTCAGTGAACTCATTGAAAGACTCCATCAAGGGAAAGTCTATATACCAGAGCAAGCAAATCTGGCGTTACAAGGCTTTTTTAGCATTTCAAACTTAACGGCTCTACGTGAACTTGCAATGCAATGCGTTGCAGAGCATGTCGACTCAGATCTAAAAGAGAGTTATGCCTCTAAAGGTTTAAAGTCTATCTCGTTGCAAAATGAATTAATGATTGCGATAGATGGGCAAGGTTCTTCTGAGTATTTAGTACGGGCAGGTTGTCGTTTAGCAGAACGTTATGGGGCTGCATGGACTGTAGTGAATGTTGCTAAAAGTCTGGACTTTGGTCAGAGTTCAGGGAGTTCTTATAAAAAAGAATATATTGAAATCGACCGTGCATTTGAGTTGGCTCGACAACTGGGTGGCCGAACAGAAGTCTTATATGGGCATCGAGTTGCGTCAGTGTTAATGGATGCTGCACTTGATCGAGGTATTTCCAATCTGGTGATTGGTAAAAGTATTTCGCCGTGGTGGTTAAAGTTATTTAAGAAAAATTTAGCTCAGCAATTATTAAATCAAGAAAACTCGATTGCTTTAACCATTTTGCATCCAGAACAGGGTATTAAAAAGATAACTCAGCTTGAAAAGCCATCATTTTTATCACTAAAAGAAAGTATTTTTGTTTTAGTTGTTACGTGTGCCAGTATTTTTATAGCGCACTTTGCTGAAGTATTATTTGGTATTGAAGACTTTTCTGTCATTTTTATTATTTCAGTTTTAATTGTTGCAACTAAAACCAGAATGCTCGCTGCTGTCGTGGCAGCTTTAATCTGTTTCTTAGCCTATAATTTTTTCTTTATTGCACCACGTTTTACCTTGCAGATTTCAGCACATCAAGGTGTGGTTACCGTTGTTGCTTTTTTTGCAGCAGCGTTAATCACTGGACGCTTGGCTTCTCAATTACGTCAGCAGGTTTTGTCTTTAAAAGCTGCGAATGCCTACACTACGGTGATGCAAGATTTGGCACGTAAGCTCTCTAGTGCAGTGAACCTTGAAGAAGTCATGCAAACAGGACGTATGACCTTAGAAACACAACTTCAAACTAAAGTATGGATTTCTATTCAAGATAGAGTCATTTCATCCGATATAGAGTTAAACGATAAAGAAAAAGTAGCCGCAGAATGGTGTTTAAAACATCAACAACCGTGCGGGCGCTTTACCGATACGCTTAGTCAGTCAAACTGGTGGTTTTTACCACTTTTAGAACAAAAAAATAGCCTAGGTATTGTGGGAATTTACTTTAAAGATGAAGTTGTTTCTTTAAATTTTGAGCAAAAGAAGCTGACTGAAAGCGTAATTGAATATATTGCGCAGGCAGCACTTCGAACCCAATTGGTTAATGAGCTTGAACAAGCAAAAGTAACCAGTGAAACAGAGCGACTACGTTCAGCTTTATTATCTTCGGTATCACATGATTTACGTTCACCACTTGCTTCTATTATTGGCGCAGCTGACACACTTACTCATTTTAAAGCTGATATGTCAGAACAAGACCAACAAGATTTACTTGAGACGATTCATTTAGAAGGTGAACGTTTAGACCGTTATATTCAGAACTTGCTTGATATGACCCGTTTGGGACATGAAGGTTTAACTTTAAAAAGAGACTGGATTGGTGTTGATGAATTAATCGGTTCGGCAACCCGCCGTTTAAAGCGCTATAAACCCGATACCCAAGTCATAGTTCAATTGCCTGAACAAACCATTAGTTTGTATGTTCATCCAGCACTGGTTGAACAAGCCATTTTTAATGTTTTAGAAAATGCAGCAAATTTTTCACCTCCAGATGAACCAGTCATGATTCGTGCTTCTCTTTTGTCTGAAGATGAAGTGAAAATAGAAATTGAAGATAGAGGCACGGGAATTCCTGAAGATGAAAGAAACCGCATTTTCGATATGTTTTACACCATGGAGCGCGGAGACCGCGGAAAATTTGGTACAGGTTTAGGCTTAACGATTGTAAAAGCGATTATAGGTGCTCATATGGGTACAATAGAAGCATTTTCAGGGCGCCAAAATAAAGGTACTTTAATTCAAATCAAATTACCCATTCATCCAGTAAAAGAATAAGTTGTAAAGTCATGATAAGTTCAGAAACCTCACCTGTAGAAACACGTATTGTGATTATTGATGATGAGCCTCAAATCCGTAAATTTTTAGACATCGCCTTAAGAACACAAAAATATAAAACCACGCTCTGTGAGACAGGTTACAAAGGACTAGAAACTTTGGCGACCCAAGGTGCTGATTTGGTTATTCTTGACCTAGGCTTACCCGATTTAGATGGCAAAGAAGTGCTTCAAGAGTTACGTAGCTGGTCGAATGTTCCCGTTATTGTGTTATCTGTCCGTGCCGATGAATATGAAAAAGTTGCCTTGCTAGATGCTGGCGCAAATGATTACATGACCAAGCCTTTTAGTGTGCAAGAGCTTTTGGCGCGCATACGTGTCATTTTAAGAAACCAACCGATTCAGCAAGAAGCTCATGTGTATGACGATGGCTATCTTAAAGTTGATGTCACGCAACGTTTACTTTGGGTTGAGCAACAGCCAATTACGTTAACTCGAAAAGAATTTCAACTTTTGACGTTATTAATGCGCTATCAAGGTCAGCTTCTAACACAGCCACAACTTTTAAAAGAATTATGGGGGCCAACTCATCAGGAAGATACTCACTATTTACGTATTTTAGTGGGGAAGTTACGTAGTAAGTTGGGGGATAACGCGATTCAACCACGCTATATTGCTACTGAACCTGGTGTTGGATTACGTTTTTTAGCTCAACAGAAAAATCATTAGATATAAAAAAACCTTAGGGTATTTCTCCCTAAGGGTTTGCAAAGTGGTTTATATCTTTTAGCTTTTTTTATTTAAATATCCCAATGTTGTTCTGCTTCAGTCATTTGACTGAAAATATTTTGATATTCAGCCTGTTTAACTGTGTACCAATGCTCTACAAAGTCAGCGCCTAAATATCCTTTTAAAATAAGACTTGCTTTAAATATTTTTAAGGCTTCTTGTTGATTGTTGGCTAATAAAATGTGCTCGTCTGGAAATTTTAAAAGATGTGCAGGTTTGGGTAGCGGTAATTTATGAGATAAGCCATAAGACACGCCAGCTAAAATAGTCGCTGCAACCAGATAGGGGTTACAGTCGGCTCCAGCAACCCGATATTCTAAGCGTTGATTTTGTACATCTGAGCATGGAATGCGAATTGCGACATTACGATTATTGATATCCCAATTGGCTTCTAACGGCACATGATGACCAATTTTAAAACGTCTATAAGAATTAATATTAGGCGCTAAAATCGCCATAGATGCAGGCATTAACTCAATAAGTCCGCTAATCGCGTTTAGTAATTTGACGGAAAGCTCATCTTTTTCTTCTGCTGAGCTAAATATATTTTCATGGTACTGATTGAGTAGACTCATATGAAAATGCATGCCACTACCAGCCTTTGCCAAGTTCGGTTTCGCCATGAAACAGGCAGTTAAGTCATGCTTTCTTGCGACTTGCTTTACAATTCTTTTTAAAGCATTAATTTGATCGCAGAGCTTTAAAATATCATGACTATGTTGGAGGTTTAATTCATATTGTCCAGGTGATGACTCCGCAACAATAGCGGTAATTTCAATAGATTGAAGTAGGGCGGCTTTCTCAACTTCATCTAGGACTTGTTGATAGTTATTCGGTGCATCTATATCGAAACATTGGTTTTCTAAATATGATTCAGACTGATGCTGAGGTGAGAAAAGATAAAACTCTAGTTCGGCAGCCATGACAGGAAAATAATTGGTAGCCTGTAACTGATTTAATAATTTTTTTAATATATTGCGTGGTTCATAGTGACAATCTGAACCATCTTCTTCTTGCATGGATAGGTAAAGCTGAGCATTCAATTCAGGGGATAATGCATTGGGTTGCAAGCTGCCTAAAATGGGCAGGCAAAGTCTGTCTGGTTCACCAATATATTTTCCTAAACCTGTCTCTTCAATCACTTTTCCATCAAGGCTCATTGCATAAACAGAAAGTGGAAAATAGCATCCATTAGAGAGATTCTTTAAACTTTTAACATCAATTCGTTTACCACGAATATGTCCGTTTAAGTCGTGCAGACAAATATCAATGTGCTGAGTGTGAGGATATAAACTTAAATAATCATCCACCTCTTTTAAAAAAAGCTCGGAATTGAAAATGTGAGTTTGTGTTGGAGGAATAAAATCATCTGATATTTTAAATGCCTTAAAGTAAGGATTTTGTAAGTTTAAACTTGGGTAAATATGCGTACTCATTATAAAAAACCTTGGTGGTTATTTAGCTAAAATCCTACCGTAGCGTATGAATTTAATCGCGTAAAAAAAGGGTAAAATGATTAAACAGTAATTCATGAGTTATTTTGATTTTTTGTTTTAATAATCAAAATCTTGTAATTAATTTTTAAGGTAATTATTTTAAGTAAAATTAGTGTATAAAGGTCGTTTAAGAGCGAGTAAATTTCTGCGAATTTGCTTTTTAAAATTAAACAATATTAAGAATTATGACCTTTCAATTTGGTGAGATAGTCAAACTGATTTAAACTTAAGACTTATCTAGTGAATCACTTATTTTTGAAGTCTTGAATAGAGCAGGACCTTTTAGGGTGTTTACAGGAATTTTATTTTTGCGTTTTTTTAATTTATTTTTGAGTTCTCTTAATATGAAAAATATCGGTTTAGCCATTCTAGCAATCAGCCTTTCAGGTTGTGCTGCAATGAGCGTAGAAGAATGTAAGACTGCGAATTGGTCATTAGTGGGTGAGAAAGATGGTTCAAAAGGTTCGTCACCACGTTTAGATCAATATTACAAAGCATGTGGAAAAGCCAATATTGTTCCAGATCAAAAGTCATATGAACGCGGGTATAAAGAAGGTCTAGGGTATTATTGCCAGCCATCAAACATTTTTTATAGCGCTTTAGAGGGTAGTGGCAATATCAATGTGTGCCCAGTTGAGCAGCGTAATCGCTTAAGACCTTATTATCGAGCTGCCTCAGATTACTACAATGCAAAAAATGAATATGACCGTTATGATGAAAAGTTTAAGCAGTATTCTGACAGTGCTTATAACGAAAAATTAAAGCCAGAAGAGCGTGAACGTTATCGTAAGCTTTTAAGAGAATTACAAAATGATCGTGACCGTATTAATCGAAACTATTGGAACTCAATTCGAGATGTCGAGCGTTTTAAATACGATCACGGCTTAAAATAATATTTAAAAAAGGATTGAGCCGAATGAGATCAATCCTTTGTTTTTTTAAAGATAATAACTCGTTTTTGTCATTAGCTTTGAAATAGCAGTCATCGTAATTTTTACTGCATATGGTAATTCAACACCACCTGCTTCAAGCGCTGTATGGCGATGATGTAATTCATCTTCATTCATTTGCTCTAAAATTTTACGAGAGCGTTCATCTTGAGCAGGTAACTGGTTTAAATGATCTTGTAAATGAAGGCTGACTTGACGTTCGGTTTCGGCCACAAAACCTAAGCTATATTTGTCACCAGCAATGCCAGCAAGAGCACCCATACCATAAGAAAGGCCATACCAAATTGGGTTTAATAAACTGGTATGACTATTTAATTCTTTTAAACGAACTTCACACCAAGCCAAATGGTCTTGTTCTTCAATAGCTGCCTGTTGCATTTCTTGACGTACATTCGGTAATTTCGCCGTTAATGCCTGACCATGATAAAGGGCTTGTGCGCACACTTCACCGCTATGGTTAACACGCATTAGGCCAGCGACATGGCGAGCATCTTCTACTCCTAGTTTTGCTTCAACTGTTTCAGCTGGACTTTGGCGCTGAGCTGCTGTTGCACCCGGAACAAGACTACGTAATGCTTGATCAAAAGAGTTAATAAGTCGATCAATGCCTGTATATTGGCGCATAAATTAGTCCTCTAAAGAAAGGTGGGCTGTGGCAAGCATTGGTTTTAGACGTGCTAGAAGCCAAATACTAAAGATTGCACTAAGTACAGCTGTAATAATAAATAGTATTTTAATATCAATTTTTAAAACACTTAAGATTAAGATTGAAAAAATTGCAGATGAAACCATAAAAACGGCATTTAAAATATTGTTAGCCGCAACGACACGAGCGCGGTGTGAGCGTGGTGAATAAGCCTGCATCATGGCATATAAAGGAACAATATAAAAACCACCACTAATGCCCAGTAAAGTCACTGCTAGCATGACATGATAGTAAACCGAACCTTGGGTAAAAATATCTTTTAATGTAAGTAATGCGCCAGTTCTTTCGGGTACAAAAGCTAAACTGGCAGCAAGGTAAAGCGCAAAAAGGGTAAGGCCAATCGCACCAATCGGCACCATTTTAATATTAATTTCTGAACCACCAATTTTTCGACAGAGAAGCGACCCCACACCAATACCGACCGAAAAGAAAGTAAGTAAAAGACTAACTACATTTTCTGATGCATGAAGATTTTGCTGAGTAAGTTGAGGAATCTGCGTTAAATAAGTAGCGCCATAAAACCAGTACCACGAGTTACCTAACAAAATGGTGAACACTAAAGGTAAGCTTTTAGCATATTTAATCGTTTGAAAACTGGTACGAAGAAAATTCCAATCAATCTTTAAATCGGGAGCAGCAACTTTCTGCGGCAAGATGAAGCGACTACATAAATAGCCAATACCAGCAATAATTACAACAGTAAGGCTAATCCACAATAAGTTTCCATGTGATGATGCAATTACAGCGCCACCTAAAATCATCCCGAATAAAATTGCCATTGAAGTGCCTGACTGAAACAGGGCATTACCAGACATTAACTCGTGGGGTTTTAAAATTTCAGGCAAAATTGCATATTTGATAGGACCAAAAAATGTTGAATGTGTCCCCATCAAAAATAAGGCAAGTAACAATAGCCATAAATGCCCTAATAAAAAACCGGCAGAACCGATGAGCATAATGATGATTTCTAAAATTTTTATGCCACGAACGAGTTGAGAGCGCTCATATTTATCTGCAATTTGTCCTGCTGTTGCCGAGAAAAAGAAATATGGCAAGATAAACAAAAGGGCTGCTAAATTATTAAGAGTACTAACAGGCGCAGTTTGCTGCTGAATCAACCCATAAGTAATCACCAATAATAAAGATTGCTTAAAAACATTGTCATTTAATGCCCCGAAAAACTGGGTAAAAAACATCGGTACAAACCGACGTGACGTCATCAGGTGCTCATCTTGTTTCATCATGTGCAAACTTCATTGTGTTTTATAAAAAAATGTGACCGAGTGTTAATTTGCATCGAAAACCATGTATGATATTTTTAACGCTTGATTAAATGAAAAATCAATGGTTTTGAGTGAGTTTTACACTCACCTTGGTGCGTTTTATTAAAAATAAGTCTAGAGTTTTCTATGCCTTCTAAAATTAAGTTTAAACAGTCAACTCTCGCCCATTCTATGCATTTAATTTTAAAAATGCAGGGGATTCCTAAACTTATTTGTAGCAGCTTGTTGTTAACAGTTTGTGTAACGCCAAGCTTTGCTCAAACCTCTGTTGAGAGTGGTTCCTCAACTTTAAACCAGACTGTATCTGATGCCTCAACTGAACAATTAGTTCCTGTGAGTCAGCAAAGTACTGCTCCAATAACAGATATTGCGACACTTGTAACTCAAGCGCAGCAACAACAAGATAGCTTGGCTATATTGCAACAACAAGAACAATTTCCAAATCAAATTGACGAATTTAAGCCAATTACTCTTGATAACCTTGAAGATTTGCCTGACTTGCCTGTTGATCAAAACATGGCAAATGAAATTTATAAAGTCGCTGAAGAAGCTAAAAATGAAGCGCAGAATTTCCAAAATGGCACTCAGAAGCTACCAGAAGTTACAGTCAATGATGCAACTCAATCTGAATTAAATCAGATTAATCAAGCACCTGTAAATATTGATCAGCTTATGCAAGAGATTAAATCTGATAGTAAGATTGTAGTCGAAGCGAATGAAACTGGAAAAACCTTACCTGAATTAACGCCTGAGACCGAAGCTCCACCTGAGCAAGCTGGTTTCTTTAAGCGTATTTTGAATAAAGTGCGTCCACCACGTGCAATTCCGATGGAGCAAGTACCTCGTATTACTGCTGAGGTTGATGGAGCTTCAGATGCGCTGGCTAAAAATATTAAAGGTAAATTATCAACATTTACTCAAGAATCATTTGAAGATTTTAATGCAGCTTTACCTCAGCTGAGAACGCTAAGTAATCAGGCTGCTCAAGCAGTTGGTTATTATAATGCTGAGTTTAAATTTGAAAAATTAAGCCCAAGTCGGGTTCGAGTAAAAGTTACACCGAATGAACCTGTGCGAATCAATGAACAAAATATCGAATTTACAGGTCCAGGTGAGAAACAACCACAGTTTCAAGTTATTCGCTTAGTTCCCGATCAGGATGTAGGTGATATCTTTAACCATGGTTTATATGAAACTACAAAAAACCGAATAGTCAACGCAGCCACTGATAACGGTTATTTTGATGCTTTTTGGCGACTGCACGATGTGAAAGTGAGTCAGCCAGAAAACAAGGCTGATATCAATTTACGCTATGAAACAGGTGAGCGCTATAAATTAGATAAGGTTGAGTTTCGTATGAGTGATCCATCGAAACCTTTACCATTGAATTTGAATATTTTAGAAAGTATGGCACCGTGGAAAGACGGCGATGATTATGCATTTTGGCGGGTAAATGTTTTAGCAAATAACCTAACAAACTCGCGTTATTTTAATTACACCTTAGTTGACTCAATAAAACCTGATCCAATTGAAAAGCCACTTGAGTTACCGCCAGATTTACAAGCGCTAGTCGATGAACAAAATATTGATGTTGATGAATCTAATTTACTTTCACCTGAAGAAAGACAACTAGCTAAAGCACGTCAATTAGCCACGTCTAATAAAGAAGTTACACAAAACGTAGTAGATGAAAAACAGTTTGCTGGAACACAAAAAGCAAAAGAGGGCGAGCCTCAAACAGCGATGTTGCAAAGTGCCTCTGTTCAGCATGATGAGCAAGAAACAGAACAAGATCGTTTACAGGCACAAGCACGTGAGACTAAACGAATTCCAGTTATTGTGACGTTAAACGCAGACAAACTAAACAGTTTAGAGACGGGTGTTGGTTACGGGACCGATACAGGCGCACGCTTACGTAGTCAGTATCGCCGTTCTATTGTGAATAAATATGGTCATTCTTTTGATGCCAACTTGGAAGTTTCACAAATTCGTCAATCTATTGATGGACGATATAGTATTCCTTATAAACACCCATTAAATGACTATTTTAATATCGTGGGCGGATATGAGCGTGAAACACGTGATGATATTGGTCCAGATGTAAGTTTGCTTACTGAGTCTGCTGTTGTAGGTGGAGAGCGTATAATTAAACGCCCGTTAGGGAACTGGCAACATACCATTGGGGTGCGCTATCGTTTAGACCGTCTTACCCAACAGGGTAATGTCGATATTTCTGAGCTACCAGATGCATTTAAAACTGCCGCATCAGAGCAAGAAGCATTATTATTTAGTTATGAAACCTCTAAAACTTCTAGTAATACACGTTTGAACCCAACAAAAGCTTTTAAACAAACTTATAAATTAGAATTAGGTAGTGAAAGTTTACTATCTGATGCCAATATGGCGATTGCGAGTGCGGGTTGGAGATTTATTTATTCTCTTGGTGAAAATGATGATCATCAATTCGTTGGAAGATCTGACCTTAGCTACATTTTTACCGATGATTTTGACAAAGTTCCGTACAATCTTAGATTCTTTACGGGTGGTGACCAAACAATTCGTGGTTTTGACTATAAGAGTCTTTCACCAGAAGTAGATGGATATAAAATTGGGGGGCAAGCTTTGGCTGTAGGTTCTTTAGAATATAACTATCAGTTTAAGGACGGTTGGCGAGCAGCTGTTTTCTCTGACTTTGGTAATGCATATGATAAAGACTTTAGTAATCCAGCAGCTTATAGCGTTGGGGTTGGAATTCGCTGGAAGTCTCCAATCGGACCAATCCGTTTAGATGTCGCATCGGGTATCTCAGATGAAAATCATCCGATTCGTTTACATTTCTTTATAGGCCCACAACTTTAAAAATAAAATTTTATTAGGTTTATTTTATGGCGGATGTAGAACAGCAGCCAACTTCGGCACCTCGCTCACCTAAGAAGCGGCGCATTTTGCGTAGTTTCCTGCTGACGATATTGATCATAATTTTATTATTAGCGTCTTCGCTAGTAATCATGATGTCGACAGATCGCGGAAGTCGTTTTTTATTAGATCGGGTTTTAGAAGCTCAGAAAATAATTAAATATGAATACGAAGGCGGGAACTTACTGCGCGGAATTATTCTCAAGAATGTTTTGGTGCAATTAAAGGACGTTGATGTTTCATTAGATAGAGCTGATGTTGGCTTAGGATGGCGTTCCTTATTATTAGAAAAAGAAGTGCATTTAAGCCATGCGGACGTGCGCAACGTACGCATTATCAATAAAACTCCGCCCTCTGGCAAGGCGTTTGAATTTAAGCCTATTAAGTTGCCATTTGTTCTACGTGTTGATGAAGCTGATGTTGATCATTTAGAAATTAAGCTAGCGACCTCAAATGTAAATTTTCACGACGTTCATTTGCAAGATGCGCTCTGGTCAGAGACTAAACTGGAGTTTGAAAAATCCAGTATGGATATGGGCTATCTCTCAGTCCACAATGCCACAGGGAAAATGGATTTCAGTGGTAAATATCCATTAGACGCTACAGCAGATTTAAGAATTCCATCTTTAAAAAGTTTAAATATTCAAAATATTAAAGTCGTGGCTCGGGGAAGTTTAGATACTTTAAAAGCCGGTGTTGCGACGACCACTCCAGATTTGTTGACAGGTTGGGTGGTATTACATCCTGTTCGCGATGAAGTTCCAATGCAAGGTCAGCTATTATTAAAAAACTATCACTTACCTTTATTGGTTGAACAAAAATTATTTGCAAAAAATGGTGTAATCAAGTTTCAAGGTGATGTTAAACAACTTAATTTAGCACTTGAAACCGACTTAAAAGGTGAGAATTTACCTGAGGGTCAATACAATGCCCTAATGAATACAGACTTGGTTCATCAGTTGAATATCACTGATTTTAATGGCCAAGTTATGAAAGGCGCTGTTAACCTTAAAGGTTTGGTCAATTGGAAAGATCATGTTACTTGGGATGTCAAAGGCCGCTTAGACCATATTAATCCTAAAGACAAAGCAATTCCTCAGGTTGTTCAAGACTTTTTGCCGCCAAGTTTAGATGCTGCTGTTGCCTCAACCGGTTCTTTGGAAAAAGGTACTGAATTATTTGCTAACGTTGATTTTGACCGTTATGAGTCTTGGAAGCTTAAGTTTAATCAGGCTCCTGAAAAAAATAATAAACCTCAACCAATGCTCATGAATGTAGCGTGGACGAAAATAGATCGTGCAATGCCTTATATTGGATGGTTAAGCAGTGACAGTGGGCAAGTTGATTTAACATTACGTGATGGTCAGCAAGATATTAAAGTTGCTACAAAAGTATATCAGCATGAAAAAACTTTATTGCCAGCAGGGCAATATTTAGCCAATCTGAATGTTAAAGATAATGTTTTAAATGTTCCTAATTTTAGCTTTACTGCTGAAAAAGGTAGCTTAACGGGTCAGGCTAAAGTTTTACTTCCTACTGAAAAACGCCAACTGGTTTGGAACGCATTGTTAAATGCAAAAGACTTTAATCCACAAAGTATTCATGCGGCAGCGCCTGTTAATCTTTTAAATGGTTCGATTAAAGCAAATGGTTTTGCTAAACCAAACCAGCAAATCATTCAATTTGAGAAAATTGACTTAACTGGTCGACTGGCCCAAGCCGGTCAAGAGACTGTAAGTTTAGGTGGGAAAAGTACAGCAGCTTTATTATTCCATGATGTGAAAGCTGGTGGTGGCTTTAAAGGTTTTGCAGTTAATTATGATGGATCTTTAAAAGCCTTAAAACAGGCAAATGGATTATTGAAGTTTTCTATAGCAGGAACACCAGATTTTATTCGAATTAACCAGTTACAACATGACGGGGTAGCTGGAAAAATCTATGCGACAGGTACTGTAAATTTAAAAGATCGCATGGCGTGGGATATTAATAGTTCATTGGTGCGCTTTAAACCTCAATATTTTACCTCAGCTGTAAAAGGTGAAATTTCAGGGAATCTGAAAACCCAAGGGGTTTGGTCAGACCATTTAAAACGAATTAATATTCAGCAATTGAACCTTGCTGGCTTTATAAATAATAAACCTGTCCGAGGTAAGGGTAATTTATCTGTATTGTTGGACTCTAATCAAAAGGGTTTTTTACCTCAGCAGTTTGAAGCAAATAATTTATTTTTAGTGTATGGACAGAATCAGCTACAAGCGACAGGTAATGCCCAAAATCTAAAAATCAAGCTCAATGCACCCGCACTCTACGAGTTATACCCAGGACTACGCGGTCGAGCTTATGGTGATCTGAATGTACAATCACAGCCACGTTTAAAAGCAACAGCAAATATCGCCGTAGATGATTTTGCTTTTAATACTTTAGTCAGCGTGAAGAGGTTGAGTATTCAGGGTGAACTTCCAACATCGGAAACAACACCGACTCAATTAACAGCAAAATTAGATAATTTACGTAGTGGAAATAGACAAATTCAGTCCGCTGAAGTGAATTTGACAGGAACGAGAAAAGCACATTTATTGAAAGTACTTGGCAATAATAGTATTTCTAAGTTCTATGTTCAGTTAGCAGGTGGGTTTAATCAGAACAATGATTGGTTAGGTCAAATCCAAAAAGGAAGTTTTGATTCAAGACGTATTCGTCTTGCACAAAATCAAAATGCTCCAGTGATTTATTCTTCTGCACGGTCTGAGCTATATGTAGGTCAACATTGTTGGCAAAGTGCGAATAGCCAGCTCTGTTTTGATCAGCCAGTACGGGTAAGTAAAGCACGCGGTAATATTTCGTTTGTAACTCAGAACATGGATTTAAGTGACTTCGCAGCATTTATGCCAGAAGGCTTAGCAATCACTGGACAATTAAATGGTTACGCCAAGGCAGCGTGGGTAAATGGAGGAAATCCAAAACTTGATGCACGCTTAATTACACGTAAAGGTGAAATTGGTCTAGCGGCTGAAGACCCTCAAGATCCTCCAACAACGCTAGCTTATGATGAGTTAGGTGTTATTGCAAAAAGCGTATCTGAGGGGCTGTTGTTCCGTATTGATGTTAAAACACCTGATATTGGTACGGGTTATGCCAACGTCATTATCAACCCATTCAAGCCATCAATGCCAATGCATGGTGAGGTCGCTTTTAATGATGTTCAATTAAAAGTATTGAAACCATTTATTCAAGATGTCCGCAAACTGAGTGGGACCTTAGCCTTGGCTGGTAAAGTCAACGGGACATTAACACAGCCACAATTTACTGGTGAAATGCGTCTGAAAAATGGTGCAATCAGTATGATTTCGCTGCCAGTTAATTTAACGAATGTTCAAGTTTACTCATCAATTCGTCAGGACATGGCAACAATTGATGGCGCGTTTAACAGTGGTCAAGGTGTAGGACTTTTAAAAGGTAGTTTTGAATGGAAAGATTCGCCACGTCTTCAATTAAACCTCAAAGGTGATAATTTACTTGTACGTCAGGCTCCATTAATTACTGCAATTGCTAATCCAAACCTTACACTTGATATGTATCCTTTTGATAAGCGTTTAAGCTTAAAAGGATCGGTAGATGTTCCTCGTGCACGTATTTCAATGCCTGAAACAACTGCTCCAATCATTAATACTTCATCAGATGTTCGCATAGTTCGACAAGGCCAAGATCCGCTTGCAATTTTACGAGCTGCTAAACCTTGGGATATTCGAGCTGATATTGCAGTTAATATTGGAAACCAAGTGATATTCCAAGGCTTCAACAGTAATATTCCGTTGGTTGGTCGTTTAAATTTAAGTCAACGTGGCTACGAAACTGCAATGCGAGCGAACGGAGCAATTGGTGTCAGTCAAAAAGTGAAAATCGAAGCCTATGGACAAAGTCTAGATTTAAATCGAGCAATTGCGCGTTTTAATGGTCCATTGGCAAATCCAACTTTAGACATCGATGCAAACAAAAATGTTCAGGGCAGTATGGTTGGGGTACGTGTTACAGGTACTGCAACATCGCCAAATATTCAGGTTTACAATGATGCAGGACTATCTGAACAAGAAGCATTGAACGCGCTCGTTACGGGTCGTATTAATGAAGGTTCAAGTGGTTTAAGTAATGCAGAAGGATTTAAGTCCGATGTAAATAACACCATTGCTGCCGCAGGAATTAGTATGGGCTTGGGCGGTACACGTGCTTTAACGAATCAGATTGGACGTACTTTTGGTTTGAGTGGGTTGGCTTTAGATGCGCAGGGTACAGGTGATGATACTCAGGTGAGCTTAACTGGCTATATCACACCTGATCTATTCATTCGTTATGGTGTGGGTGTATTTACACCAGTGAACAAATTAACTTTACGTTATCAAATGAATCGACGTTTGTATCTAGAAGCGAGTCAGTCCTTAGAAAGAGCGATCGATTTATTCTACAACTGGCGCTTTTAGTAGTTGGAAATTAAACATTAGAAAGTACGCTAGTACCTATAATGATTTGATTAGTCTCAAGTAATAATGAAATACAAGCTCACTTTTTAGTGGGCTTTTATTTTAAGCACTTCTATAGAATTTAAAAAATTGAATATTTATTATATAAAACATCGATTCTCTTAAAGAGAACCAAAGCTTGAACAGGCTTTTAATTAAAGAAAACTCACTTGAAAATTACTATTTTATAAATTAGCTTTCAGAATCATTAAATGAAACTAAATTGATAATACCTTGTTGATAAGTGCAAATAAGGTGGTTTTTTCCAAGGATATAGCAGTGAAAATAGATACTTCTGTTAAAATTAAAGATAGCAAGGAAAACGATATAAATATTAAATATCGTGGGCTAATTCAAAAACTAACAGCAACATTGTCATTGACGCTTTTGTCATTTGGATGGTGCTCCACCGTAAATGCAGCACAACAACAAATCGCTTTAGTGGGGACATGGACCTCAATCCCTGATGCACCGCTTGTGCAAAAACCAAAACAAGCCAGTGAAGGTTTGTACCAGCTTCAAGTAAACAGCGATGGAACTTTAACTCCTGTTAAGGTATTGAAAATGAAAAGCCCATCTTGGATTGTAAAATCGAAAGATGGCCGTTTTGCATATACCACTAATGAAGAAAATGAAGGCGCGGTGACTGCATTATCCATTCAAAATGGAAAGGTAGAGGTGTTGAACACAGTGGATAGCCATGGTGGACATCCAACACACGCATCAATCAGTTTAGATGGCAAATTCCTATTTGTGTCGAACTATTCCGCATTTGATAAGGGTCGTGGTGGGGTAGCTGTTTTTCCAATTTTGCCAAACGGTCATTTAGGTGAAAAAGTACAAAATATTGTTTTTAGTGAAGGTTCTGGTCACGTCAAAGGTCGTCAGGACAGTGGTCATGCGCATTCGACAACTTTCAGTCCAGACGGTAAGTATCTATATGCGAGCGATCTTGGAAATGACAAAGTCTATGCCTTTCATTATAACCCGAATAAACCTCAACCACTCGAAGCGGACAATAGCCGAGATGTAGCTTTTAAGCATGGTTCTGGCCCGCGTCATATGATCTTTTCACCAAATGGCAAACATGCATACGTTACCGCAGAAATGCGAAGCGAAATTGTGACATTTAACGTGCAAGATGGTCATTTGAAAAAAGTGGCTGAGCTAAAACTGATTCACGAAGACAAAACACCTGAATTTAAAAGCGCGAGTGGAATTATTCTCAGTCCAAATGGCAAATATGTGATTGCTGCCAATCGTGGTGCAGATAACAAACTTTTAGTATTTAAAATTCAACAGAATGGATTGCTAAGTAAGCCAACAGTTTATAAAGCCAATGGTATTGAACCACGTGCTTTCTCATTCGATGCGTCTGGTAAATATCTATATGTGACGAACGTTTATAGTAATAACATTAGTTTATTCCGCTTTGATGCAAAAAATGGAACCTTAGAACCAGCTGGTGATGCAGCAAAAATATCAACACCTACGGATATCAAATTCTTTAATTAACCTAAATTAGGAAACTGGCATTTTTAATACTTGATATGAAAAGACCGAGTGAGTTTTCCATCTCGGTTTTTTATGGCAGTTTTTGCAAAAATGTTGATTTTCCGTATGATATGAGCAGCAATAATTAGTGTAGTGAAATGATGAAAAAGGTTTTATTGATTGCAGTGAGTTTGTTCTTTGTCGGTTGTTCAGAAAAGAAACCATTAACACCAGAAGAGCAGTGGCATGGCTTTTGTACTAGTGTAGGAAATGCGGCTAGAAGTATTGTTTTTGATCGTCAGCAAGCAATTGAAAAAGCTCAGGCAGTTGAGCATGCAAATAAAATTGAAGATGACATTACCAAAAAGTTCATTCTTAATATTATTGACAAAGTTTATGCAATTCCAAAAGAAGAACTGACGAAAGATTCTCAAACACTCCAAGAAAAAGTTAGAAAAGAAATGATGGATGAATGCTTGGCAACACCTCATGACAAAATGCCAAAATATAAATCGTTCTAATTGGGTAAGGTTATTGAATTTTCTCTCTTGAGGGGCATTTTTGCTTAAAAATAGCCCAGATTTGGCTAATTTGCTCATTATTTACACATGGGTATTTAGATACAAAATAATGGGCATCACGGAGAAACACCCCGTTTTCATTAACTTTTACCTTGAACTCTAGTAAACTTTTATAGTCCATATTACTTGTGAAGCTTTTACGAAAGCTGGAATTTACAAGTAATTTTTCAAAAAAAGAGGAATGAACACCGTGCTAGAAGCTTACCGCCAACACGTTGAAGAACGTGCCGCACTCGGAGTCCCACCGAAGCCACTTGATGATGCTCAAACAGCTCAGCTTGTTGAACTATTAAAAAATCCACCAGCAGGCGAAGAAGCGTTCTTGGTTGATTTGCTTGAAAACCGTGTTCCTGCAGGTGTTGACCAAGCAGCTTACGTCAAGGCAGCGTTCTTGGCAGCGATTGCAAAAGGCGAAGCAACTTCACCACTCGTTTCTAAAGAGCGTGCAGTTTACTTACTTGGCACGATGCTTGGTGGTTATAACGTAGCACCACTGGTTGAGCTGCTTGATAATACTGAACTTGCAAGCCTAGCTGCTGAAGCGTTAAAGAAAACACTTCTTGTATTTGATGCATTCCATGACGTAGCAGATAAAGCAAAAGCGGGTAATGCCAATGCTAAAGCTGTTTTACAATCTTGGGCAGATGCAGAATGGTTCACAAGCCGTCCTGACGTTCCAGAAGAAATTAAAATCACTGTGTTCAAAGTAACTGGTGAAACAAATACTGATGACTTGTCTCCAGCGCAAGATGCTTGGAGCCGTCCAGATATCCCATTACACGCAAATGCAATGTTGAAAAACGAGCGTGATGGTATTAACCCTGAAAAACCAGGTGAAGTTGGTCCATTAAGCCAAATTAAAGAACTTATCGCGAAAGGCAACCAAGTTGCTTACGTAGGTGACGTTGTTGGTACAGGTTCAAGCCGTAAATCTGCAACTAACTCTGTACTTTGGTTCTTCGGTGACGAACTTCCACACATTCCAAACAAAAAAGATGGTGGTGTGTGTTTAGGTTCTAAAATCGCTCCAATTTTCTTTAATACAATGGAAGATGCAGGTGCATTACCTGTAGAAATCGACGTTGCTAACATGAACATGGGCGACGAAGTTGTATTGAAAATTGACCACGCTGCTGCAAAAGTTACTGCTTTTAAAGATGGCGTACAAATTTCAGAAGCAGAACTTAAAACTCCAGTACTTTTAGACGAAGTACGTGCTGGTGGTCGTATTAACTTGATCATTGGTCGTGGTTTGACAACTAAAGCACGTGAAGAATTAGGTCTTGCACCTTCTACATTGTTCCGTACACCTGTACAACCTGCTGACACTGGCAAAGGCTTCACGCAAGCTCAGAAAATGGTTGGTCGTGCATGTGGTTTAGCTGAAGGTCAAGGTATCCGTCCGGGTACTTACTGTGAACCTAAGATGACTACAGTTGGTTCTCAAGATACAACTGGTCCTATGACTCGTGACGAGTTAAAAGACTTAGCTTGCTTGGGCTTCTCTGCTGACTTGGTAATGCAGTCTTTCTGTCACACTGCTGCGTATCCAAAACCAGTTGACGTAACAACTCACCATACATTACCTGACTTCATCATGAACCGTGGTGGTGTATCTTTACGTCCAGGTGACGGTATTATCCACTCTTGGTTAAACCGTATGTTACTTCCAGATACAGTAGGTACTGGTGGTGACTCACATACACGTTTCCCAATCGGTATTTCATTCCCAGCGGGTTCTGGTCTTGTTGCGTTCGCAGCTGCAACTGGTGTTATGCCACTTGATATGCCAGAGTCTGTACTTGTTAAGTTCAAAGGTAAAATGCAACCTGGCATCACTTTACGTGACCTCGTACATGCAATTCCTTACTACGCAATTCAAGCGGGTGACTTAACTGTAGAGAAGAAAGGTAAGAAAAACATCTTCTCTGGTCGTATCCTTGAGATCGATTTGTCAGAAATGGAAAATGACTTGACTGTTGAGCAAGCATTCGAACTTTCTGATGCATCTGCTGAGCGTTCTGCAGCTGGCTGTTCAATCACACTTTCTGAAGAGAAAGTTGCTGAATACTTACGTTCTAACATCACCATGTTGAAGTGGATGATCGCAGAAGGTTATGGCGATGCTCGTACAATGGCGCGCCGTGCTGAAAACATGCAGAAGTGGTTAGACAACCCAAGCTTATTAAAAGCTGATGCTGATGCAGAATACTTAAAAGTTTACGAAATCGATCTTGCTGACATCAAAGAACCAATTCTTTGCTGCCCGAACGATCCAGACGACGCGAAACTTCTTTCTGACGTTCAAGGCGACAAAATTGATGAAGTATTCATCGGTTCTTGTATGACGAACATTGGTCACTTCCGTGCAGCTGGTCAGTTACTTGACAAAGTACCTGGTGGTTCATTGTCTACTCGTTTATGGTTGGCTCCACCAACTCGTATGGACGAGCACCAATTAATGGAAGAAGGCTTGTATAACATCTATGGTCGTGCTGGTGCGCGTACAGAGATGCCAGGCTGTTCATTATGTATGGGTAACCAAGCACGTGTAGCGCCGAATACAACATGTGTATCGACTTCTACTCGTAACTTCCCGAACCGTTTAGGTCAAGGTGCAAACGTTTACTTAGCGTCTGCTGAGCTTGCATCTGTAGCTGCGGTTCTTGGTAAATTACCAAGCCCAGAAGAATATCAACAGTACGCGTCGCAAATCGACAGCGCTTCTGCTGACATCTACAAATACTTAAACTTCGACAAGATGAGCGAATATACTAAAGAAGCTGATCAAGTTGATACTAAGAAAATCCAAGCTGCTCAATTGACTTAATGAGCTAGGACCAAGAAAAGCCGAAAGGCTTTTCCCTAGCGTAAGAGCAAAGCTATGCTTTGCTTGAGCAAAAAGCTAGAATAAGGGCTGAGTAATCAGCCCTTATTTTTTGGAGATTTTATAAATGTCAGTTAGCCTTTGGGAAAATATTGATCATTTAAACTTCAATGAATATGAGTGTATTAAGAATGGTTTTTTGAGAAATAACCAAGGTGAAATGTCTTTATTTCGAGATAAAGAATCTCGGTTATTGTTAAAGGTTATAGGTGAAGCAACAGTAAAAGATTTTAATTTTAAGGATAGAGAAGGCGAAATTTCAAGGGAGGAATTTCAGCTTGAATTTAAACATCATTATCTTGATCAAAAAATATTAATGCTTGCTATTCCTGAAAGTAGAAAAATAAATCAAATACATGGAAAAAATAGCTACATTGATATTTATGTAGTGGATGATTTTGAGTTTACTGATAATAATTGTTCGATAGGAGCTGAGTATTTAATAGAGTTTTTAGATGGCTTAAAGATTAATCATATTTTTCCACATTCAATGAAGATTAATGAAAATCATGAAAAAAATATGAATTATCTGGTACAGATCTTGAAATTATAGAGAAAATAATTAATAAAAATAATTTCACTAAAAATAGTATCAGAATTAAATTTGAAGATAGTGATGTATATATAATCAAATTAGATGTTGGAAATAGAGGCTTAATTTTATATAGAAAAAATTTAGAATTATTTAAAAGAGATAAAATTAGAAAAATAATCTCCTTTGTTTTTGGTTGTCCATTAGTTTTTTATGGGTATACTTTTGTAAATAAATATATGACACCTTCTTATAGTTATTTAAGAAATATTCATGATAATGAGAGAGGACAATTGGCTATCAATGTTCAAGTACCTACACCTCTTAGTTTAAGTGCTTTAAATATTATAGAAGTTGATATTTTTGAAAATTTGATTCAAGAACTCTATGTTAAATATGAAGAA